>SCPN01000148.1_pt1 | contig 503033 bp, 511 predicted proteins | sample 6106831 | NCBI WGS metagenome assembly SCPN01 (sample SAMN10720447, study PRJNA508395) | human gut metagenome | isolation source: Participant 1, 0 month
TTCCGGGAAATCATGAATATGTAAAAGGACTGGTACGTGTTTTGGAGAAACGATTTGCTTATGTCTTTTCTTATCTGCTCGAATCGAGGTATAAAAATAATAATGTATATTCTATTGATTACAACGATGCCACTATCATCACGCTGGATAGTAACCGTGATCCTTGGTTCCTCTTCTCTCAACGGGAATGGCTGGAGAAAACGCTGAAGGCTTCGAAAAAGAAATGGAAGATCGTCATGCTCCATCACCCGGTATATTCTATAAAAGGTAAGACGAACAACCTTGCCGTGCGCTGGATGTTCGACGGACTGTTCCGTGAATATGGAGTAGACTTAGTGCTTCAGGGACATGAGCATAACTATGCCCGTATGACTAATAAGAACGATGAGGGCGAAATGACCACCCCGTTGTATCTGGTAAGCCACGCTTCCCCGAAGAGTTACCGTCTATCTTTCAATGATAAGTATGATCGTTTCGGGACGAACCGCCGTTTCTACCAGCATATCGACGTGACGGGAGACACGCTCCGGATGCAGGCTTACCTGGAGAATGACTCACTGTACGATGATGTCCGTATTGTGAAGAACGCTTCCGGCACTCAAATCATTGACAATGCAAAAGACATTCCGGAGATACTTGAAATGCCTGCAAGGTTGAGTGGAAAGAAAGCCGAAGAGTTCGAACGGAATGCTGAGAAGTGGAGGAACCGTTCCTTAGTAAAGTAAATACTTCTGTCTCATATCACGGTAGGTCTGCAACTCCTTTTGCCAGCTGTCACGGATTTCCTCTTCCGATTCTCCTTTAAGGATCGCTTTGCGTACCGAATCCGTTCCCATCAGTAAGTCAAACCATCGGGGACGGGAGAAGAATGCTGCGCCTTCGCCGGATAAACGGTAGAAACGCAGAAAGTAACGGAGCGTGAAACCGTTTACGTCTGTTACGTTCCGTAAATCTTCGCCATAACAAGTGACTCCTTTGTGCATCGGATTTTTGTCGAATCCCGGCAGGGAGCGCGGAGTGAAGGCAAAATCGCCATACTTTTTGTTAGGTGCGCCTAACACCTGAAAAGGAAAGGTCGTTCCGCGTCCCACACTGACACGTGTTGCTTCAAAGGGCAAAGTGAGGGCATAAAGGCGGATGGATTGTGCATTGGGCAAGTTGGGAGACGGTTTCACGGGAAGTACATAGGGCTGTCCGTGTTTCCACCTTTACGGGAATCACAGTCAGCGGACAAGTCTTTGCCTGGGTAGTCATCCATCCTTCTCCATTGATCATCTGCGCCAGCTCTCCGATAGTACAACCGTGAAGAACCGGCAAAGGCAGCATTCCGACAAAACTTTTATATCCGGCTTTTAATACAGGTCCCTCTACGTAATCGCATGGATTGGGGCGGTCCAGTATAATCATCTCTTTTGTTTTCCGCACAAGCTTCCATTACATAATACATCGTACTGATATATGTATAGAAACGTGCGCCCACATCCTGGATGTCGAACAAGATTACATCGATATCTTTCAGTTGGGCGGCAGTCGGCTTTTATTATCTCCGTAGAGCGAGACGATGGTTACTCCCGTACGGCTGTCTTTTCCGTCTTTTACTGTTTCACCGGCATCCGCGTTGCCGCGAAACCGTGTTCCGGTGCAAAGACTTTCACTATATCGATTTTTGTTTTAATAAAGTATCCAGCAGATGAATTGGCTCTGTGCCGACGATGGAAGTGTGGTTTACCACCATTCCTACCCGCTTTCCTTTGATTAACGGCAGGTATTGATCCATACGCTCGGCACCCGTAATTACTTTTCCACTGGCGTATGTAGAACACAGTATTATGAACAGAGAGAAAGAATGAGGGAACTTCTGGCTTTCATATCAGTAAATTTTGTAATATTGCACAAAATATCATTTATCAGTAAGGGAACAAGTAATAACTAGTGAAAAGTATGAATCAATAGAAATCATCGACAAATTTTATCCGCAGGATACGGAACAACGACACATTCTACTAATACATAGCCTTTCTGTAGCCCAAAAGCTTTGAAGATTGTAGATGCACATCCTAACTTACCTATCAACCGCAGCTTTGTCAGAGAAGCCGCGCTTCTGCACGATATAGGAATCTTTATGACCGATGCTCCACCATCCAATGTTTCGGAGAGCATCCCTACATCGCACACGGTTATCTGGGTGCAGACCTTTGCGAAAAGAAGGTTTTGAACGCCATGCACTGGTTTGCGAACGTCACACCGGAGCCGGACTGACACTGGAAGAAATCATAGAACGCCAGCTTCCTGTTCCTCATCGTGAGATGGTGCCCGTCACTCTGGAAGAGCAAATAATCTGTTTTGCCGATAAATTCTTTTCTAAAACTCATCTTGACGAAGAAAGACAGTAGAAAAAGCCCGGAAAAGCATTGCAAAATATGGTGAAGAAGGTCTAAACCGCTTTGATGGGTGGTGCTCTTTGTTTTATAGCACTAAAAATAATTAAATAACGGAGATTCTCACGCATTATTGATGAAGATTGTGTACTTTTGCCACTTCAAGCGTAAAACTATTAGTTAATGGCGCCATTGAGGCAAAATAATTATATCATTCATATTGCTGATTGTCTTGCTGATGCTTCCTGATGAGGCTACGTCTCAGCGTCGAAGAAGAGGGATGATTGCCTCAACACTGCACAAACGGATTCCCTTAACAGGAAAGATTCGTTAGGGGCGGATACAGTTGTGGTACGCGTCGACTCTGTAGCACCGACAAAGAAACAACCGCTCGATGCACCGGTTATTTATGAATCTAACGACTCCACCACTTTTACATTGGGAGGTGCCGCTACGCTTTATGGTAGCGGCAAAGTCAACTATCAGAACATTGAGCTGGCAGCGGAAGTGATTTCCATGAATCTGGACAGTAGTACAGTACACGCCTATGGTATTAAAGACACAACGGGAACGATCAAAGGTAAACCTGTCTTTAAAGAAGGTGAAACTGCATACGATACAGAAACAATCAGCTATAACTTCAAGAGCAAAAGCGGGAATCACCGATATTATCACTCAGCAGGGTGAAGGTTATGTGACCGGTAGCAGAGCCAAGAAGGGAGCAAATGATGAAATCTTTATGGAGCACGGTCGCTACACGACTTGTGATCATCATGACCATCCTCACTTCTACATGCAGCTGACAAGAGCCAAAGTGCGCCCCAAGAATGTAGTGACAGGACCTGCCTATCTTGTGGTGGAAGATGTTCCCCTGCCGTTGGCTGTGCCGTTTTTCTTCTTCCCTTTCTCCAGCAGCTATTCTTCGGGTTTTATAATGCCGACGTATATGGATGATTCAAGCCGTGGCTTTGGTCTGGCGGAAGGCGGATATTACTTCGCTATGAGCGACATCATGGACTTGAAGCTGACAGGAGATATATTCACGAAAGGTTCATGGCGGCTTTCCGGATTGACCAATTATAATAAGAGGTACAAATACTCCGGTACATTGCAGGCGGATTATCAGGTGACCAAGACCGGAGACAAAGGAATGCCGGATTATACGGTTGCCAAAGACTTCAAGGTAGTGTGGAACCACCGTCAGGATGCCAAGGCAAGTCCGAACAGTACTTTCTCCGCTAGTGTGAACTTCTCGACCAGTAGTTACGAACGATCTAACATCAACAACCTTTATAACTCTCAGTTGTTGACTCAGAATACAAAGACATCAAGTATCAGCTATTCCCGCAGTTTCCCCGATATCGGTCTGACTTTGTCGGGAACGACCAATATTGCGCAGACTATGCGTGACTCTTCTATCGCAGTGACGCTTCCTGACCTTAATATTACATTGAGCCGTTTGTTTCCCTTCAAGCGGAAGAAGGCTGCCGGAGCCGAGCGTTGGTATGAGAAGATATCAATCAGTTATACAGGACGTCTGACGAACAGTATCCGTACTAAGGACGACCGTCTGTTCAAGACCGGTATCAGCGGATGGGAAAATGCGATGAATCATAATATTCCTATCAGTGCTACTTTTACACTGTTCAAGTATTTGCAGGTTTCTCCTTCGGTCAACTATACAGAACGCTGGTATACCCGTAAAATGAATCAGACGTATAATATGGAAGAACATAAGTTGGACCCTAACCTGAATGATACTGTTAATGGTTTCTATCGGGTATCCAACTATTCTGCCAGCATTAGTTTGAGTACGAAACTGTATGGTATGTATAAACCTCTTTTTATGAAGAAGAAGGAGATACAGATTCGTCACGTTGTTACTCCGCAGGTAAGTCTGAGCGGGGCTCCCGGATTCAGTAAGTATTGGGAGGAATATACCGATTATAATGGCAATACTCAATATTATTCTCCTTTTACGGGACAACCTTTTGGAGTTCCATCACGCGAAGGTTCGGGAACGGTTAGTTTCTCGTTGTCCAACAATCTGGAAATGAAATATTATGATGCTAAAAAGGACACGCTTAAAAAGGTCAGTCTGATTGATGATTTGAGTGCGAATATGTCTTATAATATGGCGGCAAAGGAAAGACCTTGGAGTGATTTGAGTTTGAATATCCGTATGAAGCTGACCAAGAATTATACTTTCAATATGAACGCTTCATTTGCAACTTATGCCTACGCTTTCGATAAGAACGGTAATGTAGTGACCAGCAATCGTACGGAATGGTCTTATGGACGTTTCGGACGTTTCCAGGGGTATGGTTCTTCTTTCAACTATACCTTTAATAACGACACTTGGAAAAAGTGGTTCGGTCCGAAGGAAGACGCTGAACAGGATAAGAATAAGAAGGATTCTGAAGATGGAGACGGAGAAGATTCTGAAGGAGCGGAAGATGGAACTACGACCAAGAAGGTAGAGAAGGCGCAAGCCGACCCGGACGGTTATCAGGTATTCAAGATGCCTTGGTCTTTAAGTTTCAGTTATTCATTCAATATTCGTGAGGACAGGACTAAGCCTATCAACCGTTATTCAATGCGTTATCCGTTTACTTATACCCACAATATTAATATGAACGGAAATATAAAGATTTCCAATAACTGGTCGCTTTCATTCAATTCGGGTTATGACTTTCAGGCAAAAGAGATTACGCAGACTTCTTGTACGATCTCACGTGACCTGCACTGCTTTAACCTTTCTGCCAGCCTTTCACCATTCGGACGCTGGAAATACTACAATGTAACCATTCGTGCTAATGCAAGTATTCTTCAAGACTTGAAATATGAGCAGAGAAGCCAGACACAAAGTAATATTCAGTGGTATTAATGAAGGAAATAAAGAATAGAGAATAAGTCCGGAAGGATAAGATATAAAAACGGCTGCATGATCTTTTGTGATGACGCAGCCGTTTTTCTTTATGTCTCAATCCGGTCTATCGGATTTGGTATTACCATATTATTTCCGTTTCTCCGTTTGCTTTCAGATAATCGTTTGCACGGCTGAAGTGTTTGTTGCCGAAGAAACCATTGTAGGCAGAAAGGGGAGAGGGATGAGCAGAGCTAAGTACCAGATGCTTGTTGCGGTCGATGAAAGCTCCTTTTCGTTGGGCATAAGCTCCCCACAGGATAAATACAAGATGTTCCCGTTCTTCTGCCAGTGCGCGGATAGCGGCATCTGTAAAAGCTTCCCATCCACGATTCTGATGAGAGCCTGCCTGATGAGCGCGTACAGTCAGAGTGGCGTTGAGCAATAATACTCCTTGCTCAGCCCAGCGAGTCAGGTTACCGGTAGTAGGAGCGTCTGTACCTATGTCTGCCTTTATCTCTTTAAAGATATTGACCAAAGAAGGAGGGAAGGGTACTCCGTCGTTTACAGAGAAACAGAGTCCATGTGCTTGCCCCGGTCCGTGGTACGGGTCTTGTCCGATGATTACTACCTTCACTTTGTCGAAAGGACAGAGGTTGAAGGCGTTGAAAATAAGTTTTCCCGGAGGGAAAATCTGATACTGGCTATATTCACTTTTTACGAATTCTGTCAGTGTGCGAAAGTAATCTTTTTCAAATTCAGGCTGTAAGTGTGTTTTCCAGCTTTCTTCTATTTGTACGTTCATAGCTATTATATAAGGTGTATATCAAGTTCTTCACATTCTTTACGCATATCTTCGGGCCAGATACTGGCTTGTATTTCTCCGATATGAGCTTTGCGAAGGTAAAACATACACAAACGGGATTGACCGATACCGCCACCGATAGATAGTGGAAGTGTGTCATCCATTAATCGTTTGTGGAAATAAAGTTTCAGTCTCTCTTCTTCGTTTTCTTCTTTGAGCTGGCGTTGTAGCGCTTCTTTGTCTACACGAACACCCATAGAGGACAGTTCGATGGAGCGTTGCAGTACATCATCCCAAAGTAAAAGGTCACCGTTCAGTCCCGGCAGGTTGTTCAGGCCGGTGGATGTGTAGTCATCATAATCCGGTGCACGTCCGTCATGTTTTTTGCCGTCGCTTAGTTTGCAACCGATACCGATGATAAATACGGCACCGTATTTTTGGCAGATGGCATGCTCACGGCATTTGGGTTCCAGGTTCGGATAGAGTTGGCGTAGTTCTTCCGAATGGATAAAATGTAATTTCTGAGGCAGACAAGGTTTGATCTGCGGATACATTTCATATACCATGTATTCTGTACGGATCATGGCAGCGTAGATACGATTTACGATCTCTTTCAGGAAATCTACGTTTCTGTCCTCGTTGGTGATGACACGTTCCCAGTCCCATTGGTCTACATAGAGCGAATGGAGGTTTCCGAGTTCTTCATCAGAACGGATGGCGTTCATGTCGGTATAGATACCGTATCCCGGTTCGATATTGTAATCGGCGAGAGTTAATCTTTTCCATTTGGCTAATGAATGAACGACTTCTGCTTGTGCGTCACCTAAATCCTTGATAGGGAATGAAACAGGACGTTCTATACCATTCAAGTCGTCATTGATACCCATTCCTTTCAGTACGAAAAGAGGGGCTGTCACGCGTCTGAGGCGTAATTCGGATGACAAGTTTAACTGGAAGAACTCTTTTATTTGTTTGATTCCCAACTCTGTTTGTTTTAAGTCGAGTAACGGTTTATAGTTCTTTGGTTTTATCAAGTAACTCATAGGATTGTTGATTGTTAATTGTCGGCAAAGATAGGAATAATATTAATATCTGTATTGGATATTCTCTAAAAGATTGTCAAATTGATAAAGTATATGCTCTAAAGCATTTCAAAATAACAGAATGTTAAGGGGCAATACTGACTTAAGAACTATAAAAAAAGATGAATCATTAGGAAGATGAGAAGATTTTTTATACTTTTGTCATCGCATTTAGGAAATGGCCCCGTAGCTTAGTGAATAGAGCGTCAGATTCCGGTTCTGAAGGTCGTGCGTTTGAATCGCACCGGGGTCACATGAAAATCCCTTGATAATCAGCAGTTATCAAGGGATTATTGTTTTTATATGACTTTTATCCTAGCTTCTCGATACCTGCAATCCTTTATCGGAAAGCGTCATTTCAACAAAGCGTGCACGCGGATTAGGAGCCTGTTCGGTCAATATCCGACGGATGCATCCGGCCGCTTGCGGATCTTTAGCCACCATATATAAGTAACCGCCACCTCCTGCACCGGGCAATTTATATCCCAGCGTATAATCTTTGATTTGTTCGATAATGGCTGCTACTGCCGGTGGATTCGTGCCACTGTCCAATGCTTGGTTTTGTATCCAGCTTTTGCCGACAAGATTGCCGAAAGTTTCGAAATTACTTCGCAGGATAGCTTCGCTCATATCCATCGCATGGGCTTTCATTTCTGCTAATAAACTAAGATGCACTCCGGAGTTAAGGAACATGGAACTGACAATTTCAGCCAAGATTCCTTTGGCTGTACGGGTGATTCCAGTATAATAAAGCAGATGGCAATCCCGATATTCCGGCTGCACAAAGAGCTGGTCGGGTAACCACCGTACTAATGGATGTTGTTCGAAGCCGGATTCGGATTGCAGCAGTTTTACGCCGGGGAATACGCCGCCGTATTGATCCTGCCATCCGCCGCCGGTGGTGAGCAATTGTTCCAATACCAGTGTATAATTGCAGATGTCGTTCCTATCCCATGCCAGTCCGCAAAAATCATTGATAGCTCCGAGTACGGTAGATGCAAGGATAGAACTGGTACCTAGTCCCGAACCTGCCGGAATGGCGGCCAGTAAAGTGATTTCCAGTCCTGAACCGAACGCTTTCAGATGTTCTTCCAATGACGCATGAGATTCCGCCGCAAATAATGGGGCAAATCCTGCCAGGGTAAGTGCTGCCTTTGGTATGGAGAAAGGCGAACCGACTTTCTTGTAATCCTGCAATTCCTCATAACTTCGGATAACCTCCACAGCTCCCATATCAATGGAACGAAGTACGATATGGAACTCGTGACATGGTTTGACGTATACCTGTAGCGGCGGCTGCCCATTCAACTCAATCGCCAGATTGACTACACTTCCTCCCGAATAGAGAGAGTAGGGAGGTGTATCTGTCCATCCTCCTGCAACGTCAATGCGCACCGGACTACGCCCCCATACGATCTGATCCGAATAAACATTGAGTTTAGGATAGTTCTTTTTTCCGGCAACGGCTTCCAGTAATCCGTCACGGAGTAGCTGGAACGCGGCTTGTTCTTCTTTGCAGCCTTCATTGCCTTGCAGCTTCAGGATACGTGCCCGAAGCATACGGTTATGTATACGCACCATGGGTGCGGCATCCTCTTTCAAGACAGCGGGAACATCCAGATTGAGCCGGACAAATTCATTGGCGGCGTCTTGCAAGTCAAGCTGATAGAATACACTCTTCTCATAATTGGCGGACAATCCTTTCCAGTTATCCCTGCGGAAAGCGCTGCGCTGTGCGTAAAGACGTTCCAGATTCGCTTGTGCCGATATCTCGTCAGCGGATAGTTTTTCAGCTCTCAGCCATAACTCTTTTCCTTGTTTTAGTTGTGGCTCAGCTGTCATCCAGCGTATTAAAATACCCAGTTCTTCGATGGAAGTCGTTACGGGGAAAACAGGAGCAGCTTGCAGATCATCTGTACGTCCTTTTATGTCTTCCAGCCCAATCTCTCTTTCCTTCATCCACTGTGTGAAAGAGTTCCCCAAGTAGGTGGTCGAGTCATTACTTAAATCACCTTTGAAAACATCATCCAGCCCATAAGGCCGTGCGACAAAGGCTGCGTCTCCCATAGGAACGATGTCGATGCAGACTCCGTCCGGCAGGTTTATATTCCAATGGTTTTCGGGAACTCCTGTAATAATCTGTCGTGAACCTAATTTCCATCCTTCTCCTACGTGGCTGTTCTCAATCCATAAATTGGCGTTCTCTGCAGATAACTTCACTTGGGTAAACGAGTTTTGTATAAAGATGGCAGGATTCGGTTTTACTTTCCGGTGCATGATACGCCTTTGGTCACGCACTTTGTCCTGTATGGCGAGTGTGGAAGAAATCAGTTCCCGACTCGTTCCGAAATGATAAAACTCTCCGCCGGGTAAAGGCAGGATTGCTACCGAAAGTTTGTTTACTTCGTCGTCTGTCGTTTGGGGATGCTCTCCCAGTGCCAGGCCATAATCCGAATATAAATCGTAGTAGCTGATATCATTCGTGCCTTCTTTCAATGACCGTTTCATCAATACCTCAACGGCACGGTCACTTAATATCCATATACCGATATCCATCAGGAAAAGATGGGTCTTTGATAATCCTTCCAATTCCTCTAAAGAAGGTTTCTGCAACATGAAGTCGAGCACTTCCGGCTTCTTGCGGTCCGATACGAATACTCCGTGGTGAGTAGCCAGTGAAGGATTCACCCATAAACCATAACATACGACATCTACTTCCGGGATGTCTTGCAGCGGTTTTTCCGAACGGATATATACGTCTCCGCTGGCTATCAGCGTGTTCAAGCCTTTCGGAGCCTGCTTCATGATTCTTTCGTATAGCGGAAGTTGCAGCGACAGCAGATTCTGTCCCAGCTTTTGTCCTCTCTCCCAACTGAAAACCGGTATGGGAGTCAGTATTTTGCCCGAAGGAGCATAGCCGGGCAAGCGGCGGCTTTGTCCTCCCGCATGCAGCAAAATCTTTTTTTCGTTTCCAATCCATTTGCTGAAAGTCTCTTCCGGTGCAAAAGCCTGATGGCAGGCCTGCAACAGCCAGGTCGTTCCTCCTCCGGAGCCTAACTTGCTGCCTACAGGGTCTGATGTACAAAACCAGTCAGTATGATTCACTTCTTCCAGTTGATGAAAACTGTCAATTAAGTTGGGAGGTAAGGATAATAACTTTTGCATAGTAGAATCGGTATTTATTGGTTTATAACATGATTGTATCCCAGCTATCGCAGAGTGCCTGCATAGAAGGAAACAGCAGATCGGCTCCGGCATCCAGCAACACCTGTCCGTCCAACGGACCAGTATTGACCGCGATTGTGAAAATTCCGGCTTTATGTCCTGCTTCCACGCCCAATGGGGCATTTTCGATAACGATTGCTTCGTCAGCTTTGAACCCTCCTTTTCTTAATGCCATCAGATAAGGTTCTGGATTAGGTTTGCCATATTTCACGTCAAAAGCGGTCACCATTAGCTCTTTATGAAACATTCCCGGAAAATTGTGTTCCAGACGTTCCAACAAAGAAAGCTGTCCCGAACCAGTGACTACCATAGGAGTCAGCCCTTCACTCTTTACTTTCTGCAAAAGTTCCCATGCGCCGGGCATACGTTCTGCTTCCGGATAAGAATTGAACAGGATACTTTTTTCGTGATATATACTTTCTATTTCCTCTTGTGTGGCCTCTTTTCCTAATTCACGTTGAAATACGATATTGATAGTCGATGCCCCCGTGCGTCCTTCGTGCATATATGCTTCTTCCCGGCTCAGATCAAGGCCGTGAGTTTTCATGACTTGATGCCATGCTTCGGAGTGATAGGGCATGGAGTTAAAGAGCACGCCGTCCATATCGAACAGGACGGCTTTCAGTTTCTTTCTCATAATTGGGTTAGATGGAATCTGTTTGATATTTATTCTTTTTTCAGCATATCTTTCAGTTCAGGCACGGTGATCACTACATCATGCTGAGCTTCCGATTGTTTGCCGATATATCTGTAGACTATATTTCTGTCACAATTCACACAACTTTTGATAAACAGTTGGGTAGCAAGATCGGTCTGATTGCCTAATGTTTCGATAATACCTTGTTTCACCTCTGCGGCATTTGCTTTAATCTGGTTCATATCACACAGATCTTCGTCAACACGACAGATATAAATCACTGCTTCATCGCTGAGTTCGATTTTCTCGATCAGAACGTCCTCACTTGCCTGTATCGGGAACTGTAAGTTTGCCATCTGTACCTGCGTTTCCAGTTTAGCCAGGTCGCTTTCGGTGGTGTCGACATCCTTATTGAGAATTTCCTTAATTTCATCTGTTGTCAGTTCGCAGACTACCTGCTCTCCCGAATCTTTACCTATATATATCATTTGCAGGCCCGCTTTACATTTTACAACAAGGTCCAGCAATGACTTTACTTCTTTATTCGGATTCTGGAACACGATTTTCAGGGAAGTCTTCATGCTTTCCGGATTTTTCTGTAGAGTCTTGATGTTGGCAGCCTCTTCGTTCAGATAAAAGGTATACACTACGTTCTCTCCATCATAGACGATGCTGGTGATTTTTCCGGTCTCTCCCATGTCTATCGGACATTGTTTGTTGGCAGCCTCGATGCCTGCTTTGAGTTTGATTTCCTGACAACCGGTGGTTAACATCATCAGTAGTGACAAGCTGATAAACAATATCACTGCATTCGGTCTTCTTACTAATTTTTCCATTGTTCTTTTATTTAGAATTCATTTATTCTTGGGATAAAAAGAGATATACGAAGCAAAGATAGTCATAAAAAATGAGAGATATAACAGAATGGAGGAGATAGTTGCTGGTTGTGTTTTGGATGATAAATCGTATGATAATTTGTCGTTTAGAAGATAATATGTATTTTTGTAGCATGATAAAACTAGTCAATAGCATGAAAAAGAAAGTATTGTTTCTGCTGCCATTGTTTCTGGGTGCTTGTTCGGATAGCGGAGAAAGCCCTGTTATCACGATAGAAAAGCTATATGTGAAAGTAGATCAAGGCGATGGAGAAACCATCCGCGAAGACTATGCAAACCGGATGAGTGAAATGCCTGCTTTGAAAGTGGGAGATAAGGTGGATGCGTTTTTGATCTTGGACGGCAATGGAGCCGAACTGAAATCTTTCCAGCTTCAGAATGGGGAAGAGATGAAGACTGAGCTCCGTTATGAAAAGACAGAAGTCACTACCGAAGGAAATCTGACAGACGAAGAAAAAGGGCAGTTGCGCTTCAAAGATGGCGTGACAAAGACTAAGGTGCTGGTTCATGCCACTATTGAGCATGTAGATAAAAATGGTGATGTACAATTATCTTTTTATCTCTTCAAAAGCGGAGTGTGAAGGAGCGCAGGAAGTGATTGACTTGAAAACAGAAGTCGTTGAGAATGAATGAATCCTGAAGGGAGTGAGTCACTTTAACGTAACGAAGGAAATATAATAAAAAGAAGCGGTCTCCGAGAGGCCGCTTCTTTATTGTCAGTTATTGGATATTACAGTTTAGCCTGAATAGCCTTTGATTCTTCTTCGTATCCCGGTTTGTTCAGCAAAGCAAACATATTTTCTCTTGTATGCTTCCACGCCCGGTTGGTTGAAAGGATTCACGCCCAACAGATAGCCGCTGATGCCGCAAGCTTTTCGAAGAAGTACAGCAGACCGCCGATGTTGTATTCGCTCAGTTCCGGAAGAACGATGCGCATGTTGGGTACACCGCCGTCTACGTGAGCCAGCTGAGTTCCCAGTTCGGCCATTTTGTTCACTTCGTCCACCCGTTTGCCGGCAAGGAAGTTCAGGCCGTCCAGATTAGCTTCATCGAAAGGAACTTCCAGTTTATGGTCTACTTTATCCAGTGAGATCACAGTTTCGAAGATCGAACGTTCGCCTTCCTGAATCCATTGTCCCATAGAGTGCAGGTCGGTAGAAAAGTCAACAGATGCGGGAAATACCCTTTGTTGTCTTTACCTTCGGATTCTCCGTAAAGCTGTTTCCACCATTCACTTACGTAGTGCAGTTTCGGGCAGAAGTTGACAAGGATTTCAATCTTCTTGCCTTGTCTGTACAGTTCGTTGCGGGTAGCAGCGTAGATAGCCGCAGGGTTTTCTGCAAACGGAACGTCAGAACCGCATGCCTTTTCCATATCGGCAGCACCGGCAACCAGTTTGTCGATGTCGAATCCGGCAACTGCGATCGGCAGCAAACCAACCGGAGTGAGCACAGAGAAACGTCCGCCTACGTTGTCCGGAATGATAAATGTCTTGTATCCTTCTTTGTCGGCAGTCACGTGCAGCACCTTTCTTGGCGTCTGTCACGGCAACGATGACTTTCTTGGCGGTTTCTTTGCCGCGTTGGTCTTCACATTGCTTTTCAGCAGACGGAAAGCAAGAGCGGTTTCGGTAGTCGTTCCCGATTTGAGATATTGATAACGCCGAATTTCTTGTCTTTCAGATATTCGGTCAGTTCATACAGATAGTCTTCGCTGATGTTATGTCCGGCATAGATCATGACAGGAGCAGTTTTCTTGTCCTGCAACCATGTGAAACTGTTAGACAGCGCTTCGATTACGGCACGTGCACCAGATAGCTGCCACCGATACCTGCTACGATCACTACTTCGCAGTTGTCTCTTAATACTTTTGTAGCGTTCAGGTCAGCCAGATGCTCTTTGCTGATGGACGAAGGCAGATGTAACCATCCCAGGAAGTCGTTACCTTCTCCTGTTCCTTTTCCAGCATTTCCTGTGCAGCTTTTACCTCGGCTTCATAAGCAGAAACCTTTTCTTTGGAGATGAATCCAAATGTTTTTCAATGTTCAAGCTAATCATATCTATCAATTTTAAGTAATATGTAATAGGTAATAAGTAATAGGTATTAAGTAATAAGTATTATGTCATGAGACGTAAAGCTTAGGTGGCTACGGTTAATACCTAATACTTATTACTTATTACCTATTTTCTCATCTAAAAGAATCAGTCAGCAATTTGATCTCTATCATGGGTGAGATGCGTTCATACAAGATATTGTATACGGCATCCAGTATCGGCGTTGACGTGGTGATGCTTGTTGATCTTTGATGCACTTCGTGCCGTAGTATCCTTCCGCGATCATTTCCATTTCAATCTGCGCACTTTTAACGGAATATCCCTTGCCTATCATCGAACCGAACGTGCGGTTACGGCTGAAGTTGGAGTATCCTGTCACCAATAAGTCTCTAAATAAACAGAATCATCTACATTTCTGTTCAGGGGATGTACTGTATTCAGGAAGCGGTTCATTTCCTGAATCGCATTGGATATCAGTACTGCCTGGAAGTTATCGCCGTATTTCAGTCCGCTGCAGATGCCGGCGGCAATGGCGTATACATTTTAAGCACCGAACTGTATTCGATGCCGGCTACGTCGTCGCTGACGAAGTCTTGATGAAGCTGCTTCCCAAACGGCGGGCGAAGATGCGCGCTTTGTCCTTGTCCGGGCAGGCGATGGTCAGATAAGAGAGGCGTTCCAGCGCTACTTCTTCTGCGTGGCAGGACCTGCCAGTACTGCGATGTTTTCGGGTGGTACGCCATATTCTTTTGTGAAATATTCCGATACAATCACGTTGTCATCGGGTACGATTCCTGATAGCAGTGATAATAAACTTATCCTTAATCTTTGTTTTCAGCTTTTTCAGATGAGCTTTCAGATAAGGAGAGGGTGACGAAAATCAGTGTATCCGATTCCTTCACGACATCGTTGATGTTAGAACTGAAAGTGATACGCTTCGTGTCGAATTTCACCCTGTCAGATAGGCGGGATTATGTCCAAGTCTCTTAAAATCAGCGATGCGGTCATCTCGTCGCATGTACCAATTAATAGAGTCTTCCTGAGCCAGACACATCTTTGCGATGGCTGTAGCCCAACTTCCTCCGCCCATTATCGCTATCTTACCGGGTAGTTTCATATTTAGTTGAAAGTTGAAAGTTGAAAGTTGAGAGTTGGTCATTAAAAAGGTTGTTCAAGTAACAACTTTCAATTCTCAACTCTCAACTCTCAACTTATTTAAGTTTATTTATCCACTCGGTCACGTCGTTCACGCTTGGATTGGTCAGTTCTAATTTGTATTTCTTATTGATTCCGCAGATGTCCTGGTGCAACTTTTGCGGATTAACATCCTGCATATCAGCTACTGTGTTGTAGCCGGCTTTCTGGATGACCGGCACCCAGTCTTCTGCAATACCCAGTTCCATGTATTTGGCGGCAGGGTCTTTCTTGATTACTTTCTCCGGACGCATTTGCGGGAAGAACAGTACTTCCTGAATGGTGGTCTGTCCTGTCATCAGCATCACCAGACGGTCGATACCGATACCGATGCCGGATGTAGGAGGCATGCCATATTGCAAAGCACGCAGGAAATCCTGGTCGATAATCATTGCTTCGTCGTCACCCTTGTCGGCAAGACGCATCTGTTCTTTGAAGCGTTCTTCCTGATCCAGCGGATCGTTCAATTCCGAGTAGGCATTGGCCAGTTCCTTGCCGTTTACCATCAGTTCGAAACGTTCGGTCAGTCCAGGTTTGGAACGGTGCATCTTTGTCAGAGGCGACATTTCCACCGGATAATCGGTGATGAAAGTCGGCTGGATGTAGCTGCCTTCACAGAATTCACCGAAGATTTCATCAATCAGTTTGCCTTTGCCCATGGTGTCGTCGATTTCTTCCATCTTCAGTTCTTTGCAGATCTGACGGATTTCTTCTTCGCTCTTGCCGTTGAGGTCATATCCTGTCTTTTCTTTGATGGCGTCGAGGATAGGCAGACGGCGGTAAGGAGCTTTAAAGCTGATTGTCTTTCCGTCTACAACGGTTTCGGTGCTTCCGTTTACGGCGATACAGATGCGTTCCAGCAACTTTTCGGTGAAGCTCATCATCCAGTTGTAATCCTTGTACTGTACATAAAGTTCCATACAAGTGAATTCGGGGTTGTGGGTTCTGTCCATTCCCTCGTTACGGAAGTTCTTTCCTATTTCGTATACACCTTCAAAACCACCTACGATGAGTCGTTTCAGATAAAGTTCCGTTGCGATGCGCAGGTAGAGGTCTATATCCAGTGAGTTGTGGTGAGTGATGAACGGACGTGCGCTTGCTCCGCCTGCGATGGATTGCAGGATCGGTGTTTCTACTTCCGTATATCCGGCTTCGTCGAGGGCGTTGCGCAGTGTTCTCACTACGGTGGCACGCTTTTCGAATGTCTCTTTGATGCCTTCGTTTACTACCAGGTCCACATAACGTTGGCGATAACGGAGTTCGGGATCTTCAAAAGAGTCGTAAGCTACGCCGTCTTTATATTTTACGATAGGCAGCGGTTTGATAGACTTGGCAAGTACGGTCAGTTTCTTGGCATGGATACTGATTTCGCCATTTGTGTACGGAACACGAAACCTTCGATACCTACGAAGTCACCTAAGTCGAGCAGGCGTTTGAATACAGAGTTGTACAATTCCTTGTCTTCTCCCGGACAGATGTCATCACGTGTGATGTATACCTGTATACGACCTTTAGAGTCCTGCAGTTCGATGAACGAAGCCTTGCCCATCACGCGGCGGCTCATAATACGGCCCGCTACAGAAACTTGACGCGGTTCGTCTTCATCTTTGAATTCTGCTTTTATATCAGTAGAAGCATTGGTTACATACTCTGCAGCGGGGTACGGATCGATACCCATTGCACGAAGCTCATTCAGACTATTGCGCCGAATAATTTCCTGTTCACTTAGTTCTAATATATTCATTTCGTTATGTATTAACTCAATTTTGGAGGCAAAATACGAAACTTTTCTCATATATCCTGTAATCCGTCTCTTTTTGTATCTTTGCGCCCTCAAAACAATAGGTATGACAGGACAAAGACACCCACTGCGCTGGGTACGGAAAGATCGGGAAGCTTTTAATGCAGTACGCCATTCCGGCAATTATCGCCATGACGGCATCTTCTCTTTATAATATGGTAGATAGTATTTTCATCGGTCACGGGGTGGGGCAATGGCTATTTCGGGGCTGGCACTTACGTTTCCGCTGATGAACCTTGCAGCGGCTTTCGGTTCGCTGGTAGGTGTGGGAGCGGCTACACTGGTATCGGTGAAGCTGGGACAGAAAGATTATGATACGGCACAACGGGTACTTGGCAATGTGCTGGTATTAAATATTATCATCGGACTGGCTTTTACGGTTCTTACCCTGATCTTCCTCGATCCGATTCTTTACTTCTTCGGGGGAAGTGAGGCGACTGTCGGCTATGCCCGCGACTATATGGTGGTTATCCTCTGGGGAAATGTCATCACCCATCTTTACCTCCTGAATGCGGTACTTCGTTCCGCAGGGCATCCACAGAAGGCGATGTATGCTACGATTGCTACCGTGGTCATTAATACGATACTCGATCCTATTTTTATTTACGGCTTTGGCTGGGAATACAGGGTGCGGCTATCGCTACGATTACCGCACAGGTCATCGCACTTCTCTGGCAGTTCAAGCTGTTTAGTAATAAGGACGAACTCCTGCATTTTCATAAAGGCATTTTCCGACTGAAAAGAAGATTGTTTTGATTCTCTGGCCATTGGTATGGCTCCCTTTCTGATGAATCTTGCCGCCTGCTTTATCGTCATCCTTATTAATAAGGGGCTGAAACAGCACGGAGGGATCTGGCTATCGGAGCTTTCGGCATTGTCAACCGTCTGGTATTCCTCTTCGTTATGATTGTGATGGGTTTGAATCAGGGAATGCAGCCCATTGCCGGCTATAACTTCGGCGCCAAACAGTATCCGCGCGTGACGCAAGTGCTGAAAATAACGATTTATGCCGCGACCATTGTTACAACCATCGGTTTTCTGATGGGAATGTTTATTCCGCAACTGGCTGTTTCTATCTTTACGACGCACGAAGAATTGGTGAATATCTCGGCAAAGGGCTTACGGATTGTTGTGATGTTTTCCCGATTGTCGGTTTTCAGATGGTGACTTCCAACTTCTTCCAGAGTATCGGTATGGCGAGCAAGGCTATCTTTCTCTCTATTTCCCGTCAGGTGCTTGTACTGATTCCTTGCCTGTTGATTCTTCCCCGGTTTTACGGGCAGCTCGGCGTGTGGATCAGTATGCCTATCTCTGATTTGATAGCCAGTCTGATTGCAGGAGGGATGCTTTGGTGGCAGTTCCGTCAGTTCAGAAAGGCAACTGCCTGATCTGTTTATTCCGATACTCTTTCGAGAGACACCTACGTATTGCTTGAAATACTTACCGAAGAAAGACTGAGTCGGGAAATTCAGCTTTGTTGCAATTTCCTTGATGGTGAGATCGGAGTTTTCGAGCAGTTGTTTGGCTTCGGTAATTACCATTTGTACAATCCATTGCAGGGCGGTACTACCGGATTTTCTTTAATGACAGCAGAAAAGTACCGGGAAGAAGGTACTGTTTACTGGCATAGAAGGTAACGTCCCGTTCCTGCTGATAATAGCGGAAGAGGGTAATGACGAAGTTCTGAAAGATTTTATCCTTTTGTCTTGCGATAAAGGTTTGAGAGGCTGGTTGGTAAAATAAACGTTCAGCAATTCATAGCATAAGGTTTGCCCCATGATTTGATGAGCTCGGATATCAGGTGCTGTCTTTGCAGCGGGATGTCATGTGCTTTTATATCCATTCGCTGTTGTAGGGCTTTGATTAATTGTTCCAGATAGTTGTATTGATATTCTGTAATTGAGAAACAGGGATTTTCCCGTAGATAGAGCAGGTTTTCTGAATTGACTATCTTATTAACGATCGGAATAATATAATTCAAATCCACCTCCAGCATAATCCCTTTATATCCTTGCTGATACGCTGGATGCGCAAGAGACTGCCTGTCATATAAATGCAGACACTTCCTTTACTTATTAAATACGACTTGTCATTCAGGGCAACTTCCACTTCTCCTTTCTGGCAAAAAGAAACCACACTTGTCTATGGTAGATATCATATAGCCTTCTTTTCCGTAGCATTCTCCGGAGATATTATAACATAACTAAAAGGTATCTGTTGTTCCATTTCCTCTTTTTTTGGGGTGGTTTCTGTTGCAAAGAAACGTATAAATAAATACAAATAGCAAAGTATTTGAGGATTTTAAGTTGAAAAACTGCAAATCGGACAATTTATAGCTTAAATCAACCTTTTACTTTTATCTGCTTGGGATACTTTTGCATGAACTAAATAACAAATGAAAATAATGAAACGATTCAACTTTTATTAACAGGAATTTTAGTCGTTTTGTTGGCATCTTGCAGCCAACGTACACAGATTACAGATAGCAAACCTACAGTGAAGATTGATACTGTACTTTCTGCCGGTGGACAGACGGCTTTGCAATTTCCGGACGGGTGAAGGCGGCGCAGGATATAAGTTTATCATTCCGTGTAAGCGGAACTATATTGCGTATGTACGTCAACGACGGAACGTATGTGCGCAGGACAGCTGCTTGCCGAACTGGACCCTGCTGATTATCAGATTCAGCTGGATGCTGCGGAAGCGGAGTATCAAAGTGTGAAGGCGGAGGCGGAGCGTGATGGCACTTTATAAGGAGAATGTAACGACTCCGACGCCAATGATAAAGCGATGTACGGGTTGAAACAGATAACCGCCAAGTACAATCATGCGAAAGATCAGCTGGAATATACCCGTTTGTATGCTCCTTTCAGCGGATATGTACAGAAACGTCTTTGATTCCATGCGAGACTATTGCGGCCGGTATGCCCGTTGTCTCCATTATCAGCGAGGGACACCGGAGGTGGAAATTAATCTTCCGGCAGTAGAATATATCCGTCGCCAACAGTTCACCGGTTACACTTGTACGTTCGACATTTATCCCGGTCAGAGTATGCGCTCGATCTGATAAATGTCACCCTAAAGCGAATGCCAATCAACTGTATACGATGCGTTTGCAGTTGAAGAAAGGTGAAGCGCAGGCGCTTCCTTCCCCGGAATGAATACAATGGTCACTATAGAATGTACCGAAGGGAAGTGCGTCATCTGTCCGTTCCTACGGGTGCGGTTCTTCGTGATAAGGGGATGGCGAGTGTTTTCCTTTATGATGCTTCCAGCCGGACCATCCGTCGTTGTGATGTGACAGTCACCCGTCTGCTGGGCAGCGGCAGGTGCCTGGTGACTGCGGAGGGCTTGAAGCCCGGTGACTTGATTGTTGCTTCGGGAGTACATCATGTGAAAGACGGGAACAGGTAGAACCCTTTGCCTGCTTCTAAAACCAATGTGGGAGGATTGCTATGATCGATATAAGTAAATGGGCATTTGAAAATAAGAAGTTAATTTACTTCTTGATTGCGGTGCTGATAGTCGGAGGAGCTTATTCCAGCTATGAAATGAGTAAGTTGGAAGACCCGGAAGTAACGGTGAAAGTCGCCATGGTAGTGACTACCTATCCCGGAGCGTCCGCACATCAGGTGGAACTGGAAGTGACGGATGTACTTGAAAAGAATATCCGTACAATGGGGAATATAGATAATGTAGAAGTTATTCTTACAATGATCTCTCCCTGATTCAGGTGGAACTGAAAACGACCGTCAAGGAGGCAGATGTGGAACAATGCTGGGATTTGTTGCGGCGTAAAGCGAATGCACAGGCGGAACTTCCGAAGGCGCTGCTACTCCCTTGTGAAGATGATTTCGGAAATGTGTACGGTATGTTTTATGCGCTGACAGGAGACGGATTGGGACAGGGAACTGTCTGATTATGCCGAACTGATAAAGCGGGAAGTCAGCGAACTGGACGGAGTGGAACGGGTTGACTTGTATGGAAAGCGTGAGGAATGCATCAACATCTCTTTACTGCGGACCGGATGGCGAATCTGGCGTGAAACCTGCCGAAGTTCTCGCTACCTTGAACGGACAGAATAAAACCACTTATACCGGATACTACGATAATGGCGATAATCGTATTCGGGTAACGGTGAGTGACAAGTTCAAGACGGTAGAAGATATCGGACGTATGCTGATTCAGGGCACGATGATGACCAGTTACGTTTGAGTGACATCGCCCGAATTGAGAAAGATTATGAGAATCCTACCCGCAATGAACTCTTTTATGACCGGCAGCGTGCCATGGGAATACTGATTGCGGCTTCTTCCGGTTCGGATATCATCAAGATTGGCAAACGGGTAGAACAGAAACTGGACGAATTGAAAGCGGAGCGGCTTCCGACAGGAGTGGAGTGTCATAAAGTATTCTACCAGCCGGAACGTGTATCCGGTTCGTTGGGAACATTCATTCTTAATCTGATCGAATCGGTCATTATCGTAGTTGTCATTCTGATGATAACGATGGGATTCAAGAGTGGAGTTATTATCGGAATCAGTCTGGTGGTAACGGTGTTCGGCTCCTTTCTGTTCCTGTATTTTGTGGATGGCACGATGCAACGGGTTTCGCTGGCGTCATTTTGCTTGCTATGGGGATGCTGGTTGATAATGCGATTGTTATTATTGACGGTATACTGGTCGATCTGAAAGCCGGCAAGAGCCGTATGGAGGCAATGACCGCTATCGGGCGGCAGACTGCGATGCCTTTGCTCGGAGCCACTTTGATTGCTATCATTGCTTTCCTGCCTATCTTCATGTCTCCCGATACCGCAGGGGTGTATACGCGCGACTTATTTATCGTGCTGGCGGTTTCGTTACTGCTTAGCTGGGTACTGGCTCTGGTGCACGTACCGTTGATGGCCAACCGAATTTTGCATCCCGAAGTTTCGAAAGAAGCGTCAACTACCGGAAAACGGGTGTATGAAGGAAAGATTTATGCCGTCCTACGTTCCTTGCTGCGGTTTAGTCTGGCTCATCGCTGGAGTTTTGTCTTTGCGATGGTAGCGTTGGTTGCTCTTTCAGCTTTCAGCTATCGGTTCATGAAACAGGGTTTCTTTCCGGATATGGTGTACGATCAGCTTTATATGGAATATAAATTGCCGGAAGGAACAAATTATACCCGTGTCACACGTGACTTGGAAGAGATTGAAGCCTATCTGAAAACTCGTCCGGAAGTGACCCATGTCACAGCTTCCGTCGGTGGTACCCCCGGTCGTTATAATTTGGTGCGTAACATAGCCAATCCTTCTTTGGCATACGGTGAATTGATTATAGACTTTACTTCTCCCGATGCATTGGTGGATAATATGCCCGAGATTCAGCAATATCTTTCGTCTCGTTACCCCGATGCCTACGTGAAACTGAACCGCTATAACCTGATGTTCAAGAAATATCCGATCGAGGCACAGTTTACGGGGCCGGACCCGGTTGTTTTGCATCAATTGGCAGACAGTGCCCGCAGCATTATGGAAAGCTGTCCGGATGTATATCTGATAACTACGGACTGGGAGCCGCAGATTCCCGTGCTAACCATTGAATATGACCAGCCGACTGCCCGCGCTATCGGACTGAGCCGTAATGATGTAAGCCTCTCGTTGCTTTCGGCCACCAGTGGTATCCCCATCGGTTCTTTCCACGAAGGAATCCATCGGGACAATATCTATCTGCGCTGCCTTGACGAACAGGGAAGACCGATTGAGGATTTGGATAACACACAAATATTTTCTTCTCTTCCTTCTTTGAATGGCTTGTTGACGCAGGAGATGATGATGAAACTGAAAACGGGAACGCTTTCGAAAGATGAACTGGTAGAAACCTTGATGGGAACTACTCCGTTGAAACAGATCAGCAAGCGGATCGATGTACAGTGGGAAGATCCCGTCGTCCCCCGCTATAACGGGCAGCGTAGCCAGCGTGTACAGTGTTCGCCTGTTCCGGGAATAGAAACAGAGAAGGCACGCCAGTCCATTGCCGCACAGATAGAGCAGATCCCATTGCCCGACGGTTATAAACTGCAATGGCAGGGTGAAAGGAATGCCAGTACGAAATCTATGCAGTATTTGTTCAAGAACTTCCCGTTTGCCATTATTCTGATGATCTCGATACTGATTATGCTGTTTAAAGACTATCGTAAGCCGATTATCATTTTCTGCTGCATACCGTTGGTTTTTGTCGGTGTAGTCGCCGTGATGTTGCTGACCGGGAAGACATTCAATTTTGTGGCGATTGTCGGCACATTGGGATTGATCGGTATGATTATAAAGAACGGAATTGTGCTGATGGATGAAATTACGTTGCAGATCAGCCAGGGAGTAGAACCGGTCACTGCGTTGATCGATAGCTCCCAGAGTCGTCTCCGTCCGGTGATGATGGCTTCGCTGACCACTATTCTTGGAATGATTCCGCTGTTGCCCGATGCTATGTTCGGTTCGTTGGCAGCTTCTATCATGGGAGGATTGCTGTTTGGCACGCTCATCACGTTGCTCTTTATCCCGATTCTGTATGCATTATTCTTTCATATCAAAAAGACAGACAAATGAAAAAAGAATTTCTCGTAGCTGTTAGTGTTTTGTTTGGAATGGCGGCTTCTCTTTCTGTTTCGGCACAAGAGAAGCTCAGCCTGAAACAATGCCGTGAAATGGCTCTAAAATATAACAAGGAAATGGCTGCTGCCGATAAACAGACGGAGGCAGCCCGGCTGCTGTCTCTCAGCTATAAAGCTAACTTCTTCCCCAATTTTACAGCAAGCGGAACCGGACTGTATAGTACGGCAGACGGCAGCTTGGGCATTCGGGAAGGAAATCTGCCGGTATTCCTGCCCGATCCCGTTACTGGAGAGTTGGCAACAAGCGGTTACGCTTATTTCCCCGGATTGAATCTGGACTATAAAGTCGGGACCGTCTATACAGGCGGAGTACAAGTGGAACAACCGCTTTATATGGGCGGAAAGATTCGCGCCGCCTATAAAATGTCATTGCTCGGCAAGGAAATGGCACATCTGAATGAGGAACTGACTGCATCCGGAGTGATTCTGAATACAGACAAGGCTTATGTGCAACTAGTGAAAGCCAAAGAAATGAAGAAAGTGGCGGAGAAATATCATGTGTTGCTCAATGAGCTGTTTCGGAATGTGAAGAGTGCCCACCAGCATGGCATGAAACCTCAGAATGATGTGTTGAAGGTACAAGTGAAACTTAATGAGAGTGAGCTGGCATTGCGCAAGGCGGATAATGCGCTCCGTCTTGCCGGCATGAATCTTTGCCATTATATTGGTCGGCCTCTGACAGCGGGGATTGATATCTCGGATGAATTTCCGGAAGTGGAGCAAGAGTGGAAGACACAGGTTGCCGATATCAGTGCCCGTCCCGAATATGGTATTTTGAATAAACAGATCGCCATGGCCGAGCAGCAGGTAAAGCTGAATCGGAGTGAACTGCTGCCACGTGTGGGAGTGAAGGGAAGTTATGACTATTTCCATGGATTGGAAATCAATGACGAAACTTTGATGAAAAAAGGATCATTCTCCGTCTTTCTGAATGTTTCAGTACCTCTGTTTCATTTTGGCGAACGTATGAATAAGGTGCGCTCTGCCAAGGTAAAACTGGAACAGACTCGTCTTGAACAGGAAAATGCCAATGAAAAGATGTTGCTTGAATTGACGCAGGCCACTAATAATTTGGATGAGGCCCGACTGGAATGCGAGCTTTCAGAACGTTCGCTGGAACAGGCGGAAGAGAATATGAAAGTCAGCGGCAAACAGTATGAGGTGGGATTGGAAACTCTTTCGGATTATCTGGAAGCGCAAGTTATGTGGCAACAGGCGTATCAGACGAAAGTGGATGCCCATTTTCAGTTGTATGTAAACTATGTGGCTTACTTGAAAGCGGCGGGGCAACTGCAATAAAGTTCTCAAACTATTCTCATCGCCTTGAGAAAAAATTCTCACCACAGTGAGAAAAAATACTCATGCCTATGAGAATATTTTCTCAAAGGGGTGAGAATAATTCTGCTTCTACCAATCGTATTTCTCGATGTATATATCGAAGGTCGGTTCGTATTTTATTCCGTGTTTTATGAAGATAGCGGCAATCTCTTTTTGATATAAAGAAATATAGAGAAGATATAGTGAGTGTATTTGAGACATATATGTCTCGAAGATAAATTCCTGGTTACTTGCACTTCCCGATTTATTAGGTTACTTTTGTAGCGTATTAAATGAAGAAAGGAGATAGGTGAGTATGGCAAGACCGATTAAAGAAACTCCGATACTTTTCGGAGAAGATGCACGGCGGTTTGAAGAGCGGATGAAAGAAAAACGCAGGGAGACCCCCGAGCAGCGGGCAAAAAGATTGAAGGACTATGAACTGGCAATGAAAATATTTAAAAAATAGATATGGATCGTCAGTTAATAGAGACAACGTATGAGATGCGTAAACTAGATACCTCAGAAAAAATAGAATCGTTCGATTGCGGAGATACCGACTTGAACGATTTTATTTTGAATGAATCTTTCCTGTATCGGGAAGCTTTGCTGGCTGTCAGTTATGTACTTGAGAATAAAGTTAATCAGCGATCAGTTGCTTATTTCAGTCTTGCCAATGACAGGATCTCTTTGTCTGATTTTGAAAATAAAACTGAATTCAATCGTTTCCGCAAACATCGGTTTGTGAATGAGAAGCGTTTAAAAAGCTATCCTGCTGCAAAGATTTGTCGTTTGGGTGTTGACTTGTCTGTAAAAGGTCAATCAATAGGCTCATTCCTATTGAATTTTATTAAAAGTTATTTTATTATTGAGAATAAAACAGGTTGCCGTTTTTTAACTGTTGATGCGTATGCGGCTGCTGTTCCTTTTTATATGAAAAACGGTTTTGTCCCATTGAATGATGAAGATGTGGATTCTGCTACACGTTTGCTCTACTTTGATCTGAATGATATTGTGAAATAATTCAGATTCTGTTCTACTTTTATATAATATAAAATGATGGATTGGTAATGTTAATTGTTACAACATAGTCTTTTGAATTTATATAATAGTGACGATTGCTTTGTTTCTAATTTTCCCCAAACATTTATTAGCCCCTTTTGTTATTTTCCGAAAACTATTTGTAACTTTGTCATCGGAACGTAGCATACCGTTTAAAGGTGTGCGATTGCGCGTTTCCTCGGCTAATAGGAAATTGTAACGGATTTTTTTGATGTATGCCGGGAAGACGCCTGTACTTCTATGACTTCTCATAGGGTACGGGCTGTCTGCCCGTATACATCAGGTAGCCGTTACTACCTCCTATTAGCGGGATGTGACAGCTCCGTACTCTTTTATAATATAAAAGGTACGGAACTAGGTAAGAGTATTAACTTAGTTCCGTTTTTTTATGTCCTATTGGCTCACAACAAAACAAATGTCTGAAAGACATGGCGTTCAGGAAGCAACTCTGCGAAACTGGGCGAATCTCGGTTACATTACCAGTTGCCGGATGGGCAACCAACTGTTCTTGGATGACGAAAGTCTGACTGCCTATCTCGAAGCTCACAAAAGGCTTGGATTGCAAGCGGATTATCTGGCAAAGATTGTGGAAGAGAAAAAGCTGGAACGCGACTTTATTATTTCCAGATATGATGATCTGCTATATGTATTGCGAACACAGAAAACGTGTAAACCTCTATATGAAATTATTATTCGTGAACTTTCCCAATTGATTGTTCATCCCGGAGCCCGTGATATTTTCTACTCCATCTCTATGGGGGAGTCAATAGAGAAAGTTGCCGATCGGCATCGAATTACTTATGACAGGGCGTTACAGATTTATAATTCTCATCTCAGAGGACTGAAAGTGAGAAAGAATGTGTTGGCTACTTATCGGAAACATATCATAGATGCCCGTTTTCAGTCTTTGGCGGATAAAAGCAAGAATATAAATTTGAATCAGGAAGAAAGGGTACTCCAATTGTCTGTCGGCAAAGTGGCCGATACGAGGCTGACTAATGTCTTGTATAAAGAAGAAATCCGGACGGTAGGGCAACTGCTGGAATTAGTATCGGGAAAGGGATGGAGATGGCTGCTGAAAATGGAAGGAGTAGGGAGGATTTCTTATGACCGCTTGCTGTCCAATCTTCAGTTGGCGGGAGTGGTCGATGAAAGTTTGGAGCAGATACTTTCCGGTCGTTCTGACAGATGATGAGGGGCAAAAGTCAATAGTATTAGGAGAGTTGCTACTGACTTTTGACATCTCCTCGTCTCTTTGTGGTGATGATTCTTCCGTTTTTTAGGGTAGACTACGCATTTGATTCTTTTGATTAAAAACGTTTTATCTTTATAAATTTATTCTGGTACCCCTCAAATATATGCTCTGACGTTTCATTTTCCAATTTCTCTTCAATAGCGTTTACTATTGTGAAGGGGATGGTTTGCCCGTCTTCATTTAAAATCCTGAGGTTGGTTCTCTTTCCATCTATCTCTCTAATATTCAGTAGTATATAACCTTCTTCTTTAGAGGGGGTACATGAAGTCATCAGGAAATTGTCTTTCTCAAAATGGAAGGCTGAGTACTCTGTGGGTTTATGATTCTCTGTTCCTGTCGGCATTACCCGGGCATATAGAGGAATACGTGAGCTCCAGCCAAACTTGGTAGCAAGGTTGCTAGATGGGTCAACGGAAGAGGTCAGATGGTAACTCCAACGGAACTCTCCTTCTTGGGAAGCTTTGAAGTTGGTATTCCAGTAATTATTCATCACCCACGAGTAGACATGAGGCCTTTCGTATTGTTTCTGATATTGAAATTTACCGAGATTTATGTCTCCTAGTTGATAGAGGGGGATGAGGCTGCTTCCTATAATAATTTGCGCCTGATTATTTTGTACCGATACAAAGTTTTGAACAGTATTCCAGTCTGTAGATGTCCCTTCCAGTTGATTCTTGCCAGATATAACTGTTCCGCCCTGAACGTCGAATGCCAGTTTTCCTTCGGGCAGTTGGAAGGGAAAAGCAACGTATATCCCTGAGGGATCCGTTTCCGGCAGACGCTTGATTGCGTACTCCAGTTCTATTCGTTTGGTATCATGATATAATTTAATTTCCAGATTGACCCCGAATGCTTCGTCTGTTCCCGGAGATTTTCCCTGCAACAGGATACGTTGATAAATAGGTCCATTCGAACTGTCGATGATCCGGCACTCACTCAATCCTGTTCTGTTGTAATCATCCAGGCGATATTGGGCCAATTGGTCACGATTACCTAATTTCTCATAGATAAAAGCACCCAGTTCCCATGGAGACGAACTATCGACCAGTTCACAATTCAATTCTTTATCATACAAACTTTGGATCGTTCCTTTGTCCGGGTTGAGTTGTAGTTTGTAGAAATGATTTTCGATACTGGCATTGTTTATTGTAATAGTTCCTGTATCAGTAGACGGTTGTTTGAAGACAATTTCAAACGTCTTGTATCCCATAGGCGGAATATCCTCTGCGAAAATTGCATAGTAGCACCCTTCTCTGCGATAACGGATCGGTTGAACTTTCAACGAATGTCCTTGAAAGTCTGTTATTTCGAAGAATTGGTTTCGGGGGATCACTTCAAAATCAATATATACAGTCAGCATCTCCGAACGTTTCCAGTTCAACGTATTGAAAATCGTAAGGGTCGGGTTCTTGCCTCTGCGGAGGTCTCCTTGAAGTAAACCGACGGAGGTTTCATACAGCATTTGTGTTCTTTGACTGCTTCCATGCATAGGCTGACTTTTCTCCCATTGCACCTGACTGTTTCGCACAACGGATCACTGACGCTTTCGGATGCTCGAACGTGTGTTCATCATAAAATAGCAGGCTTTCATGTATGTGCTCTATTCGTTGGTGAGTGGTCTGTGGCAGGCATTTGTCTTTTAATACAGCCATAGACAGTAGCCCTTCTACCGCTGTCATATCCGAATGAGTTTTGCGTGAAGCTGCTGTTTCTCTTGCGGCAGAACCGAAACCGTCTGTCCACCAGTCTGGATATGCGGCTCTGTATGCGGGAATTTTATCCTCGTATCGCTTCGTTACATAATCCAGAAATTCGGATGCAGTGGCACTTCGTAGCTTAGGATATGCGTACTTTTCATTCCACTCTCTGATGAGTTTGCATTCAATGATGGAGGGCGGTGAATTATCCGTGAAATAACCGGAGTATTGTACGCCTACTGCATCAAACGGATAATGCTTACGCTCCAGTTCTGATAAATAATGTAGTAACTTCGGTTCTGTCTTTTGAATGTCTCCCTGCTCTATTCCCCAGAAATTGCCGGTATTATAATGGTCGGCACGGTAAGTCAGGATCGGTTTACCTGACGGAGATTCCCATTGAAGACAGTCGGCATATTAAACGGAACCTGCGATTTGTAATGGTGTTCTCCCATCCACAGGTATTTTATCCCGAGGTCCGGCAGATAATCTGCCAGACACCATGCAATTCCGTTGACGTCATTCTGCATGGCCAGCGCAGAGGGAATTCCATGTTTTCTGAATTCTTTGACAGGCTGAAGGAAAGTCTTGAAAGAGTTTTCGTCTACAATCTCCGACATATTGAAATACATGGATGCAACTTCTATTTGTCCTTCGGCAATGTATTTTTAGTTTGTTCACTTGTTCTTCCGGTCTGTTTTCAAATACTCGTCTACAGCCCACGCCGATTCGCAGGTCCATCTGAACTTCGCATCATCTGTGTAGTCTTTTGTTTGTTCGCAGTATTCAATGGCATAATCTATATACCGGAGATGTTCCGACAGGATTTCGGTTTGAGGTTTGGTGTAGCCTATATCTGTGTGAGTATGCTGAACGAGATATACTGTCCATTTCTTGACAGGAGTTGCCTTTTCATTGATTTTGCTGACGGTTTTTCCTTGTTCTTTCAGTATGATCGGTAACTCACATGGAGCGGTGACTTCCGGAATGGATGTCTCAATGTTATTTATTCCGGGGACAATACGTATCTTTCCGGTGGAAATTACCGACTTGCAGTTCCACCGGTCTCTTTTATGATGCCAGTTGACTGCTTTTATTTTGACCGGCTGTCTCAGTTCTTTTTCTTTCCGACCACCAATACAGGAGAGAAGGCGGAAGATACGAGACTGGCTTTGGTCGTAAGATTGTTTGTTTGCAGAGGAGTCAGATGTCAGCTTTATCTGGTCGAATGCTACCCAACTGCCTGATATATTTCGGATCGTGAGTGTGTTGTTTCCTGCTCTGAACTCATCAGCCGGAATGTCAAGCGTGACGGATAACTCTTTGAAGTTGTTTCTTTGTGTCCAGATATTCAGGGTTTGTGCCTTTGGGTGTTTGGATGGATTTCTCGAAGCTGTTGAGCCTCACCTCCAGTCGGGGAGGTGAGGAAGGATGAGTTTCTGCAAATAGAAGTCGTAGTTGTATTTGGGTTGTCGGAGAAGGAGCTTCGGCCAATGAAAAGCCAATAACAGCCTGCCCTGATATGCCACCTGCTCCAGGCATCACTAGGCCCGGCAGAAAGTAAGGAAAATCAGCAGAATGATTTCTCCCTACTTCGTATAGATAAACATCATTGATGTAGTTCCGATAATCGTTTTTATAGAACTTGAACTCTTTGGCGGATTTATCTTTGTTTCCTATTTGCCAGACTGTATTTTGAGAATGAGCTGTGAGAGTTCCCAACAATCCGATGATACAAACGATTTCTTTAATTTTTATCTTTCTCATGTGAGTTCCTTTTAGAAAATGATATGCCGTTGCTATATCTTAATTAGAATTCGTATGTATCAGGTGACCAGCTATCCAGCCATTGAATAGCCATGCTTCCGTCTTCACGGAACTGTATAGGCAACCAGATATAGGTTGAGTGAATTAGGTCTGTTTTATTCCATTTGTCAAACATGGCTATGTATGCGTCTTTCTTTCCTTGAATCGGCAGTACATGGGTACTTTGTCCATAGAAGGTTTTGTCGGCATCTTTTCCTACACAAGGATTTCCTTTACGGTCCATGGTCCTAAAATTTGGGTAGCCACTGCATATTCCGCTTCATTGGGACTCCAGCCGGTACATCCCGAACTGATGACGTAGTATAGTCCGTTGTGTTTGAACACAGCAGGGCTTCCGGAATTTACCTGCGAAATTGCGTGTGAAAGTGCCGGAAGGTTTCAGGTAATCGTCGGACAGCAAACTGATATATAATGTAGAATTCTGTTCGGAAGAGTAGATATGATAAGCTTTGCCGTCGTCATCTTTGAATAGGGTCATGTCCCGGCTGATTTGCCCGTTCGGGTGCATCGAACCCAGATAGGTGAAAACACCAGTCGGTGAATCGGAAACAGCGACTCCGGCAGCAGCTTTATTGTAGTCGTCACTGTCCACGTGCAGCCACATTACAAATTTCTTGGTTTTGTCATTGTATATAACTTTAGGTCTCTCCAGCACTTTGAAGGATGGAGATCGGATTGTGTGTCAGATATTTCCGGTTGGAGAACGAGTCCTTCATATTTCCAGTTGAGAAGGTCCTTGAAGAGTAACAATTTACTCCACCGGCTTCCGTACGATAACATTCCCAACCGGGAACATTGGGATTCCAGTAAGTGGAATCACTTTACATTCGCCATACCAGTAGTAAATTCCCTCGTGATATAATATACCGCCTCCGTGAGCATTTATTTTCTCGTTGTTGGTGTCGAGCCATTCTACTCCCGGAGTGATGGCTGTATACTTGTGTGATGTGTCACGTGATGACTGACATGATAATAAAACGGCTGCTGTGATAAGACTGAGTAAGATCTTTTCATTTGTTACTATTTTTTATGATGTTATTTGATTCCCCAATTTTATTCGGACGATCTCCCATTTCAAGTTCCAATGTGCCGCCTTTGAGCAGTTCTTTGCCGGAAACTTGAAAGAGTTCAACTTCTTGCCGTTTAGTTTGGCGGACTGGATGTACTTATTTTCCGCGAAGTATTGCTAGCTTTGATGATAAATTGCTTTCCTCTACCGAAATGTTTTCCCAAATCTATTTTTTTTTTCAAACAGAGGACTCCCCAGTTCATAAACAGGTTCTGCGTTACAACCTCCGTCCGTCTGGAATAATCCCAATGCAGCCATGACAAACCAAGCGCTCATTTGTCCTTGGTCTTCGTCTCCCAAATAGGCATTTGATGTGTCAAAGCCATAATAGCGGTCGATAATGGAACGGCTCCACCGTTGCGTTTGCCACGGTTGGCCTGCCCAGTTGAATAGAAAGGCGAAGTGCATGGATTGCTGGTTACCTTGTACTACTGGAAAGTCCCAATACTGGTCTCCGGGGCATTATACCTCCATGGCTCACTGGCTTTGAATCCCCATGACAGCCGGTCGATGAAGAGCTCTTTACCGATAATTTCGGTGAGTGCGGGAACGTTCTGAGGTACAAAAAGTAAGTTGCCAGGCGTTTCCTACATAATGATGGTTAGCTCCTGATTTGAACGGATCAAAGTTCTTTTCCCATTCTCCATTGCTGTAGCGCATTTGGGCATAACCTGTCGCCGGGTTGATTGCGTTTTTCCACCAGTTGCCTCTGTTGGAGAATGTTCGGTAATATTCCTCTTTTCCCAGTGCTTTTGCTAGTTGAGAGACTGTCCAGTCGTCATAAGAGTATTCTAATGTGTTAGAAAAACGTCCTTTGTCGGCAGGTACATATTGATGTTGCAGATAAGTTTCCAAATCTCTGTTGCCGGCAAACCCATTGGCTACACGTTGAGCTGGGGTAGTTTGCATCTTTACGATTGCCCGGAACATTTTTCTGCATCGTAATTCCGTATTCCCATTTGGTAAGTACTTACTAAAAGGGGAATCTCATGTTCGGCCACCATTACAGGTATGTATTTCATTCCGCTGGGGCCTTTTGCCAGCCATCCGTTGGCGTCATACATAGCCAACTGCGATTTTACCCATCTGGATGACCACTCGGGAGCAATCAGATTCCATACCTGATTCAGATTCCAAAAGTATTCCAGAAGGCATCGCATCCCAAAGCGACAGCATCCGGGTCGTCCAGCTTTTGAATGTTGCCTGCTGCATCCACCCATCTGCGGTCTGCATCACTGAAAGTATTCCGGCAGAAGCACGGTATAAATTGGTGTAAAATCTTACCTTTTCCCGATAATCGTTGCTGTATATCCGGACTCTGTTTAAAATATTATTCCAACTATCCGACTGATGTTTGCGTACAGCTTCAAAATTCCACCCGAATGGTTCCATTATCTCATTGGAAGATTGTTGGAAGCCCTGCCATATCTACATAAGATATTCCGGAACGTACCATAACTTCCGGATGATCGGTAGTATCAAATTCGGCATAACAGCCGAATCGCTGAGGGTAGCTGGCTGTCATAGTATCTGTTTCCCATAAAGTATGATCGTGCCATCCTCCAAATTTCTTGATATCTTTATTGAATTCAATCACGAAATAAATTGTATAGTTCTGATCCGCATCCGCCGACCATACATTTTGGATAGCTGCTTGCTGAATCCTTCGATCCGTCGTGCTCCTGTTTGCTTTATACTTCCTTCAACAATTTGGTAATCGTATTCACTAGGGATTTTCAGGTCGATCATGACACGGGCATCCTTATCTTGCGGATATGTATAACGCTGAAAACCACACCGGGAGGTGGCAGTCAGTTCCGCCTTGATTTGATAATCGGTCAAGTCTACTTTATAATATCCGACTTTCGTTTCTTCACTTGTTTTGTCGATGGCTGAACGATACGAATTGGCATCTTTGACTAAGGAAGACTGGCTGCCTATCTCCGTTTTAAAGGACCGTTGGCAGGCATGATGCCCAGACCCGCCATGGTCCATTCGTGTATGTGGCTAAACGTACCTATGCTCTCGAATGAAGGATCATATCCCGATTGCCAACCGCTATCCTGATTGTCCGGACTTAATTTGACCATGCTGAATGGCATCCACGGACCTGGTGCTATCATCCAACGGGAGTGCGCAGTTCCCATTCGTATCGATGTAATCGGCCAGTGTGATTGTATTGTGAGGTGCGCGTCTGATCATTCCTTTATCTAAGATTGCACCATCGGCGGATATGATGTAATGGCTTGTCTTGGGAGACTTGACAACTGGCATCGGAGCTTCTAGTATGTATCTTCCTTTTTCCAAACGTTGTTCCAGTATCTTTTTCCATCTACTTTCACTTCAAGGAGAGGATGCCCGGAAAGATGTTCTATGTCTACTAATAGTGGTTGGGCTACAGGACTGGTGGTTTGAAAGTCCGCAGCTTTAACATCGGAGATAAACGGATTTGTTGACTTCATTTAGTTCAGCATTATCCGGCCCCATAAGTCTGATATCATCGAAGAGAATCCATGAGCCTTCGAGACTTGTAAGCGCGATGGAGTTGCTTCCTTTTCTGATCACTCCGGAGTTCAGAGGAATTTCGATCGTATGCGGTTTGATTTGTGAATAGTCACCGTCTATTGATTTTCCACTTCCTTTGGGAAGTGCATATTTCCATGATTTTCCGTTGATCGTTATTTTAAATAGTGCCGGAAATTCGTGGTGAGTATCTAATAGGTCTATGATTAATTTCCATGAGTCCGTTTCGGGAACTTCCTTCATACCAAAGAGTATGTTTAAAACATGAGTCCGTATACCGGCAGTATAACTTGTTCCTCCCCAATGATCGGCAGGTCCCGGCAGAACATAAGGAAAATCTTTTTGAGGGGAAGACAATCCAATGATATAAAACCTGTCCTCCCAACCAAAATCATTTGCCAGAAACTCTTTGTATTTGTCAGGGGACAATGCCAACTCACTGGCACTATGATTTTTCTCCCCGATTTGCCAGACAGTCTTGGTAGGTGCTGCACATAATCCGGATAGGAGGAATAAAAACGTGAATAAACTCAATGGTATTCTTTTCATATTAACTTTCGGTCTTTTGGATTCAAGATACAAATTTGTTTTTTACATAGGAATGTATCATTCTTTTTTTGTATACACTCCTATGCAAAAACAAATTCAACTGTTATCACTGTAACAAACTAACCTTTTTACCCCAGAACTTGATTTCGCTGGCGGAACCATAGGCCCCCATTCCTACGTGTGGAGCTGAGAGTGATTCTACAATACGGTATCTGATGTATCTTATATTTTCGTGTTCTTTATCGCAGGCGAACTTAATACTGGGTTGCCAACCGGAAACAGAAATGTTTTTTGTAGTCAGCTGTTTCCATCCTTTTGCTTTCGCACTTTCTTCCCAAGCCGGGTTTATAGATGGAACATCCGGTTCATGGCTTTCCAGGTCTTCTACATCTTCAATTCCCCATATTTGGAATAATCGAGGCATCCAGTCTGTTCTTTCATATCCGGTAAAGAACAGTTCGCATTCGGTAATCGTTGCTGTAAGTCCCATGTCAATGGTCAGATGATGAGGAACTCCTTGATTATCGCCGGCATGATAACCGCTGTCATAATTCCATGTATCATTGTTCCATAACTTTTCTACTGAACCGCCATAACCGTTTACAACATCTGAAGGCATATTTGCGTTGGCAAAGTTAGTTCTGGGGATTTCTACAATCGGATCGTCGGGCAAAGTGTATTCTGAAATGGGCAGGGATACGATATCCAATGCAATTTCACTGGGTAGGATTCGTGTTTCTACTGTTAATATAGAAGTAGCTTTCCAATCAGGTAAGTTAGTTGAAGCAGCATCTCCTTTCACTGTTAAAGTTAGTAGTTGCTCATTTGAATCATAGTACTTAACTATTGCTTCCACCACATTATCTGCCTGATTCCAAATTAAGTTGAGCGAGTTGTCGGCAATGACGAATTGCATATCGGTAATTCGCTTGGGATAATAAGTCGCTATGTGCTCCGTTCCGTATACATCTACATTGTAGGTTTCGGATAGTGAGGTATTACCTTCTTTATCCTTTGTGGTTATTTTAACGTAATAGTTGCCTTCTTCCACATCTTTGATTTCATAACTGAATTCAGGTTGCGTTCTGTCAATGTCTGTTGTGAAAACCTTGTCGTAACCTACAAGTTCTATTATGCAAGTCTTTGCTGTGGCTAGATATTTCATAGACCCCGTTATCATCATACGCTGAAATCCCGGATGTATTTTTACATCCGCCAGCTTTCCTACATAAATTTGTTCTCCGTCTTTGATATATTCAGAATAGGTATCATGAATATCTGTGCAGGAGGTCATACACAGGAGAATAGTAGTTATTATATATATTACTTTTTTCATTTCTGTCTATTTTATAAGGTTATTCTTCACCTTGGATATCTCCCCAAAGAGTGATTTCTGACATAACTGATGTTTCCATTCCCGACCATGACATTAAACTCTGGAACCGGAAGTAGCGAATGAATGGTACATCTTGGTTGAGGGTAAATACATGGCCTCTTTGGGCTTCCTCAATATCTTCCTGAGTAAGCGCATCACCAAATGCCCCGCCGGATGGTTTCTTCATTTCTCCATCAAATAATACCACCCAGTTATCCGGATTCTGCAAATCTTTACCCTCTTCGCAGCCATATAATTTGAAGTACTTGGGAGCTCCATGGGCATATAATAAGTCTTGGCTGTCCAGACGTTGCCAGAATTGGAATTGGCTGAGACGTACATTGACATTCAAATCAATACTGAAGGCATGCGGGAAAGGTATCGGGTATTCGGTATGTCCCCAGTTCCATCCACCTATTTGCCCGTCCCATAGACGGGAATGATAACCTTCGTGGTAATCCCAGCTGACATCATCCATAACTTTGACAAGTTGGAATTTTGTTTTATCTAATAAGCTTTCTTTCCAAGGAGTAATTTCGGCATACAATGTGTCGGAAGTGTTTTCCCATTTATCCCTAACGAAGATGGCTAATTTCAATAATTTATGTTCTAAGCCTTTTATAGTCAGGCGGCCTTCTTCCTGTTGTGAGGAGTATACGTCATGAATCTCGTATTCATTGTGTTCATCTACCCATTTGTAAATGTAGAAAGATAATGCACTTCTTGCTGCATTATTGAAATCGAGGAAGAATCCTCCGAAACTTTCGGTCACTTTTAATGATTCTTGTGTCTGAACGACTGCAGGAGTCAGAGGCTCAATAGTCACGATAGCCGGTGTGGAATAGTTTTCGTGGCGGTCTACAGAGTAAAGTTTGACCTCTCTCTTTTGTGTATCTCCCAGCCCTTCTATTACCAAAGAATCTACATACATGGAAGATCTTACTTCCTGCTGCTCTCCGCGGGTATTAGTGAAGATAGCTTTGACGTATAATAAATCTACATCATCGGAAGGAGTATATTTAATAATAGCTCCTCCGTTTACATTCTTCACCGATATATTAGTAATCGGTGCCGGAGCTTTTCCATCATTCGTACCGCGTGGTTCGGCCTCGTAATCACCGGCGCAGTTTGCAAAACAAACTGCTGCAAGTATTAAAAGTATAAAAGCTATATTTTTCATCTTTGTCATTTTTATGTTAAAAGTTACCATTGAGGATTCTGAACAAGTTTCGGATTTCTGTTGATAGAATTGGTCTTAATAGGCCATAAATAATCTCTTGGCATGAATTTTCTCGTGAAGAGAACTCGTGCATTATAAAAGTACTCCGGGTCCTGCTCTAATACCGACCAGCCTTTTATCTGAGTATTCAGATATGTAGAGCCTAACTTCCATCTGCGTACATCATGGTAACGATGGCCTTCGAATGCAAGCTCTATCATTCGCTCTTTCTGTATAATTTCACGCATTCCTCTTTGGGTGGTTGGCTTATCCGGGCGGTTGGAATGATTACGCCATGTATTTACCAAAGAACCTCCTTCATCCAGACCGGCTTTATTCCTGACCTGTTGTACATAGTAGTATACATCTGTAGTCGGAGTTTCATTAAGCTCGTTGAGAGCTTCTGCATATAGCAGGTATAGATCGGACAGGCGAATAATCGGGAAAGAATATACGTAATTGATATTGGTCGCACTGGTGTTTACGTTTTGATAACTAACCAATTTCTTTGTGAAATAACCTGTCGGTGAATATAGTTCGTCTGAAACGCCGGCAATATCTCCTTTCTTTGATTTGATAGGATAGGAGCTCGTTTCATTGTCGTTACAGCATTCGATGGAGAACCATTTTCCACCATCAAAACCAATATAGGCATAAAAACGAGGCTCTCTGTTTAAATGCATCTTGATAGTTGTGTAGTTTGGTGTAAAATGAATAGGATCATCTTCTGGAGTTGTTGTCAGTTTATATCTGTTTTCATATTCATAATCTTTATCCTCATCCATCGGGACTCCGTTCGCTGTATAGAATTGTTCTACAATTTCTAATGACGGCACAAGTTGTGAGCAACTACGAATCATTCTGTTCCCCAATGAATAGCTGGTTAAATGCGCTTGGCATAGATTCTGTATTCCATCTGTTGCATTGGAACCTAATGCCCATATTATTTCAGAATTAAAACGACCGGTAATTGTGTTACGTAGTGTCAACTCTTGTTGTAAAGTTGATGAAGGAGTATAATTTAGCTTCTCATCAAATTTGTATAAAGAAGCTCCGGCTTCGTGGGCAGTGTTGATGGCATCCAGGCACGCTGCGGCTGCCGCCTCCCATTTTTCCTTTTTATACTCTTGGTCGAAGAAAGGTATCCCTTCTGAATTGACAAATTCAGCATACATCGTATTGCCGTTGAATAAAGGACTGGCAGCCAGTATTAGTAATTTAGCCTTGATTGCTTTCGCAATAGGTAATGTGATACGCCCTAATTCCGTGCGTGGAGAAGTCACATTGAATGTTAATCCGGAAGGGATGTTCATGGCTTCATCCAATAAATCAGTTGTATAAGTGACGATATCATTAATCGTTTCTCTCTCCAGTTGCATCATATCTAAGTCTGCTTCTACGCTGATGTTCTCTTTAAGTAAAGGAATGGGCCCATAGTGCAACATGAGATAATAAATATAATATGCTTTCAGAGTCATCACTTCGGCTTTCCATTTATTTTTCTCTTCCATACGCATGTCAGGTACGCGATCGATGTTGTCTATAAAAATATTGCATTCATGGATTCCTCTGAATATGTTGTAGCCTCCCTGACCTCCATCCCAGTAATTTAGTAAGGGGTCGTTAGAGTTTTGCATACCACGTGCAATGTTGAATGAGGTTATATTTTTATAGTAGTGGGACTCTGGTTTCAGATACCACATTTCTCCACCGCAGATGAGGCCGGAGTTGTGATCAAGATTGGCTGCTGTAGGTACGAAGTTATAGCAGGTGGCTAAATATTTTTCAGCATTAGCCCGAGTGTTGAATGCCATTTCAAGCGTTGCGATATTATCCGGCACGATATCAAGATAGTTGCAGGATGTGATTAATATCGCCAATAATGTACTAGTGAATAAATGTTTGTATTTCATAATGTAATCAGAAGCTTAAGTTAATACCAAAATTGTAAACTGCCTGAATAGGATATTGCATTCCGTCGTTTCCTTGTTCTACATCCCATAATTTAAAACGATTCCATGCGAAAAGATTTAGTCCGCTGGCATAGATTCTCAAATTGGACATACCTAGATGGCTGGTCAGCCTTTTAGGTAATGTATATCCGATTTCGACTGATTTTAAACGCAAGTAAGAACCGTCGCGTAACCACCATGTACTGTTTCTGTTATTGTTTGCAATGTCAGTAGTTGACAATCTTGGGAAAGTAGCGTATATATTACGATTCGATTCAGACCAGTAATCATCCGCATATGCTTGCATCATACCATTGAGGTTATTTCCTCCGAAATCCATTTGCATGAAAGGATTTGTTGCTTTGGAATTAATAAAGAAAGAAGATCTCGCTGCTCCTTGAAAGAAACAAGAAATATCAAAATTCTTGTATCCCATCGACACTCCGAAGCCGTATACAATTTCTGGAGAAGAGGAAATCCCTATTGGAACAATATCTTCATCATTAATTATTCCGTCATTATTTACATCTTTGTATTTTATGTCACCGGGCATATATTCACCATATGTCTGAACAGGTGAATTTGCAATATCTTCTTCATCAATGAACAGTCTTTCCGCTATTAATCCATAAGTCTGATTAATACGTTTTCCAATATGACTAAGCCAAGGGTAAGGACGATAGGGTTCTTCTACATGCTCATATTTGCCTGTTGCATAAGTGAAATTGCCACGCACTCCTAACCAGAAGTTTTTGTTGAAAGCGTGGTTGGCATCTACCTGCACTTCGAATCCATGTGAAGAAGCTTCTCCTTTATTAGCATAAAGAGGTGCACTGAATCCCATTTCATACGGGATGGTTTGGCGTTCGCCAAAGATGTTTTTTCGATATTCGGTGAAGTAATCGAATTGTATGTCAAATATATTAAATAGCCCAACTTCGAGACCTAAATTCATTTTTTGAGCAATTTCCCATTTGATTTTGTCATTTCGATAGCGTATCATGTCGATAGTACCGACATTCCGTTCAAAATCTTGTCCCCAACTGAAATTTGCACCACTACCGTTTAGATTTACCTCGGACATATAAAAGAATCTGTCATTCCATGCACCAATATTGTCGTTACCTACCAAACCGTAAGTTCCTTTTAGTTTCAGTTTATTGATAATGTTCTTAAGGTCTTGATTCCAAAACTTTTCTTCGGAGATCATCCAGCCTGCTCCTATCGAAGGAAAGAATCCGAATCGTTCATTTTTGGCAAATCTTTCGGAACCATTGTAACCAAAGTTTGCTTCAGCAAAATATCGTCCGTCGTATGCGTATGTAAAACGACCTGATAATCCAATGTTACGGGCTGGTAAAGATGTCTGTATCGAACTTGCGCCTCCGCTCTTATTCTCTCTCAGAACTCCTACTAATAAGTGATATATATGCTTTTCCCGGAACGTACGGTTGTAGTTGAGAGATGCTTCATAATAATACGAACTGCTGACTTGATTCCCTTCTGCTGTATAATCCAAATCTTCCCGTCCACCATTAGGGTTCAGCTCCCTTAAAGTATATGTGTCGGTTAGTTTATCATAATAGCTGATTGAATAATAAAAGGGTGAAGTAGAACGTTGTTGTCCGCTGTATGAATTTCGGGTAGTACTTGCGAAGACTTTGATACTAAGTCCTGGAGTTATAAAATCTAATTTCTGATTTAATTCCGCCTGGGCAGAAATAACCGAATTGGTGTATTGTTTGTAACCACGTATCATTTCCGCATAGGGATTGATGTAATTACCATCACCTGCGTTACCAAATAAAATATGTGAAGTAGATGTATGATTTTCATCAGGCATATAATATTTGGGGAATAAAACAGGACTTGTTGCCATTGCTCTTCGGTATAGATCATTGCCGCTTACAATAGGACCGGTATAATCATCAAAATTGCCACTGAATTTTACAGAAAATGTAGTCGTCTTGGTCACATCAATATCAATGTTAGAACGTACATAGATTTTTTTTAAATCAATGTTACTGTTATAATTGTTTCGTTTATCTACCTTCATGATACCATTGTCATCCGATATGCCTAAAGAAACATAATATCTGGCAGTTTCACTACCTCCGCTCATATTGATGTTGGCACGTGAATTAAATACATTATCATTAAATAATTCATTGTACCAGTCTACCGCCGGATATACATAGGGATTTTTGCCGGCTATTGTTGATGCTATTTTCTCATCGGTATGAGGCCGGACAGCTAACGGATTACGTGTGAGTACAGCTTCATTGTGGTATTTCATATAGCTGATAGGATCTACCATGTCTATTCTTTTTGTAGGTGCTGACAATGAACCTTCCACTCTGGCACTAATTTTTACCTTACCGGGTTTGCCTTGCTTGGTAGTAATCAAAATGACTCCATTAGCTCCGCGTGCACCATAAATGGCAGTTGCTGTTGCATCTTTCATTATAGAGAAAGCAGCAATGTCATCTGCGGACAGTCTGGAAAGATCGGTAGTAGATGATTCGATATTATCGATTAATATCAGTGGACTTTTAGAGTAACCAAAAGTTGTCACACCGCGAATAAAGAATTCCACATTGTCATTTCCAGGTTCACCGGACAACTGGTAAGATATAATTCCGGCAACATTACCACCTAAGGCTTGAGTCAGATTACTGGTTGGAATTTTTAATCTTTCAGGTTTTAAGGTTGATATTGCTCCAATCACACTTTCTTTTTTCTGTTTAGCAAAACCAACCACAGTAACTTCATCCAATTCATCTACCTTGGGCAAAAGTTTAATGGTTTGAGGTACTTTATCTATCTTGTATTCAATAGATTGGTATCCTAAAAATGAGAAAATTAAAATAGAGCCTGATTCGGATGAAATAGTAAATAAGCCATCTATATCCGAAATGGCTCCTTTTGTTGATCCTTTCACCTGTACAGTAGCTCCTGCAATAGGCAAGTCTGTTTCATCCACAATTTTCCCTGATATTGCTTTGGATGAGTTGTTACTACTACTGGTTTGAGCTTCATGCAGCCAAATGATTAGAAGGAAAGCTATCCATAATACGAAGCGTGGCAAGTTGCATAAAAGCTTCTTCATACTCTGTGATTTTAAAAAGTAAGTCATAAGGGTTTTATATTAGATTTAATGTGATTTCTTGTATATAAAGGCTGTATATTTTAATCTACATAGTATTAATTGCTCATGATATATGTATTATATAATGTCTATATGTATATACATATTGCAAATATATATATTTAAAGCAGGAAAACTAGAAAGATTTATTTATTTAATATAAATTTATATATGGATGGTTATTTTGAGAATAAATGTTAATACGGCTTTGTGTGTATGGTTTTAAATTTATGAAACGAACATAAAATTAGATAGATTACACAAATTAGCATGACAAGGATGGAGCCTGATTGGCTTCCGGTATAATCTGCGCAAACTCCCATGAGAGGAGGAATGATGGAGCCACCGGATATCCCAGTTATCATGAGTCCTGATATTTCGTTGGTTTTATAGGGTAATGTATGCAAGGCTAGCGAGTAGATGACGGCAAATATGCTAGACATTGCAAAGGCTATAATGCATACTAATAACAAAATAATATATTGAGAATGTATCCAATAAATGCAGGACAAAGCTATTAATACAATGAACATATTGATCCGATAATAATAAATTTCGGAAAACTTTGCTAATAGAATTACACCACATAAGGTCCCCAAAGTGCGAGCGGCAAAATACCAGCTTGTACCATAACTTGCGATTTCTTTAGTCAATTCTGCATTTTCAATTAAAAGTTTTGGGGTAAATACATTCATTCCTACATCTAAGCCAACAATACAAATGATGCCTCCGAATAAAAGGCAGATGGTTTTATTTTTCAGGAGAGAAATAACTTGATAGAAACTGGAAGTTAATCTTTTGTCGTCTTTCTCATTTATTGGAGTGAAAAATAGCCAGATTCCGGAAATTAGAGTAATGGCGGCGAATATGGGAAACATTAATATCCAGTTGTTGAAATAAACAGAGCAGAATCCGGCCACTATAGGTCCTACAAAAGAAGATAGTGCTTTGATGAATTGTCCGGCTGTCATAATGCTTGATAATTTTCCTTCAGCGATAACATTGGTTAATAAAGGATTAAGTGACACTTGAAGGATGGTATTTCCTATGCCTAAAAGTGCAAAGGCGATATAACAGGCTGTCTGTGTGAATGTAAGTAATGGAAGTAACATTCCAATAAAAGTAGATAAAAGTCCTATCAGTGATATTGTTTTTCTACCTTTCTTGTCCATCCAGATAGAAATCGGAATAGAGATGAGTAAAAACCATATAAATACCATTGATGGCAGGAAACCGGCTTGGGTTTCGCTCCAACTGAAATAATCTTTCGCATAGGTGACTGATACTCCTACTAAGTCACAGAACCCCATAATAAAGAAACCAAAAAGAACTGGTAGTATCTTACTTTTATTTTTCATATGTGTTTATTTATTTAAATGCATTTGGATTTGGTCGGTCACCCATAATGAAATGAAGTCTTCCTCCTTTTTTGAGTTTACTCCATTCTATATAGTTATTACTAAGGCGCTTGTTATTGAATCTTACAGATTGAATGTAACAATTGTCTTTGGATACATTTTCTGCTTTTATGATAAGTTTTTTTCCAGAGTAATAGGTGTTGTCTAACTGAATTTCTACCCGGTCGAATCGCGGACTCCCCAGTAACCATACGGGATCTTTGCTGCAACCGCCATCCATCTGGAAAAGTCCTATGCTGCTTAAGATGTACCAAGAACTCATTTGGCCTTGATCTTCGTCTCCCGGATAGGCGTCTCGGGGACCCATTCCATAATATTTTTCTTGTATAGCACGTGCCCATTTCTGGGTGTGCCACGGCTCACTGGTATAAGAGAAGAGGTAAGCTGCCTGCATATTTGTTTCATTCCCATGATTAATAGGATAAGCTCCCATATTATCTCCTAAAGCATTGAAGCTTACTTTTTCGGATGTTGCAAATCCGGCATTCAGCCGGTCGATGAATTGACGCTCTCCTATTAAATTGATGAGGCTTTTTACATCATGAGGAACGTACCAGGTGAATTGCCAAGCGCTGCCTTCGCAAAATCCGGGAGCATGATATGGGTTGGTGTTTTCGATCCACTCTCCGTTGGGACGTCGGGGGCGTACATATCCGGTTGATGGGTCGAATATGTTTTTCCAGTTATCAGAACGTTTCATAAATGTATTGAAGTCATCTTTTTTATTAAGAGCGTCAAAATATTGAGCAGCGCAATAGTCTTGATATGAGTATTCCATTGTATTGGAAACGTATGATTGATAATGCGGAGAATTCCAATCCCATGCGTCATCGTATAGAGGTACATAACCTTTGGTTATATAATCGGGATAACTTTCGTTACCGACTTGTCCTCCTCCGGGATAGTTTATCATAGTGGCTGTTTGTTGGTGAATTAATGCCCGATACATGAGTTGACTGTCGAAGTCACGAATTCCATGTTGATAGCCGGAGACTATCAATGGCAAAGCAGGATTGCCTATCATGACTCTGAAATATTTCATACCGGGATTACCATTGGGAAGCCAGCCGCCACGACGATAGAACTGCTCGTAAGTGTAAATCCAATTGGACATGTACTCCGGATAGAGAAGATTATAAAATGGACCTAATGTCCAATGCATTCCCCAAGCAGAATCACCTCCATATACGCTTTTACCTGGCTTGTCTATAAGAGCTTTGTTACCGTTCATATCTATCCATTCCCCATTTACATCATTCCAGATGGTCCGTGGACTGATAGAACGGTAAAGATTGGTGTAGAATTTTTGCTTTAAGAGGTAATTGTCTGTTGTGATACTGACTCTTTGGAAAAGTGTTTCCCAGGTATCTTGTTGATTGGTGACAACTTTATCAAAATTCCATCCGAATGGTCTCGCTATTTCTTCTTCCAGATTTAGCCGTGCGTTATCAATGCTTACTAATGAAATACCTGTCCTTACCATAACATCATCACCAGTGTTAAGGTTAAAGTCGAGGAAGATTCCTGCGTCCAGTTTGTCTTGACTGTTATTTTCGACTGTAAATACCTGTCGGGACTTCATGTTTGATTTATGTAGCTGTTCAATTTGGCTATATACTTTGTTTCGTATCCAGCCATTCATTGTTTTGAATGGCTTATCAAACTGCATGACAAAATGTAATTTATATCTTTGTACTCCATGGTATCCTGTTGACCGGCAATCGTTCAAGGTCCATCCCTCTATTTCTGTGTCAGATACTTTTTTTACGTATACATCATCTAAATTCCAGTCGTATTCTGCTGGAAAGAAAAAGTCAACTAGTATTCGTGGCTGCTCTGCTTTGTTGAATGTGTATCGCTGAAGGGAACTGCGGGTAGTTGCTGTTAATTCTGCTTGGATATTATAATCTGTAAGATTAACAGAATAATAACCGATTCGGGCTGTTTCGGTTTTCTTATTAATTCGGGAGCGATACCCATAGTCCGGCTGTTTTTCTGTTCCGGGTTGTATTTTTAAATCTCCCGTAGTTGGCATCATTAAGAGTCCTGTCATTGTCCATTCGTGAATGTGGCTGAATCCCATTATGTTTTCAACGTTATATTCATATCCTGCTTTCCAATGGGCATCTTCGTTATCGGGCATAAGTTTTACCATTCCAAATGGCATCCATGGTCCGGGGCCTATCATCCATCGTGAACCACTGGAACCAGCAAACTGATCAACATAATCAATTGATCTGCGTAGTTGCTGGTTACTACGGATAAATTCTTGAGTTGCTACTGTTTGTCCTTCTGTTGATATTTTAACTTTGATTTTAGACTGGTCTTTAAGTTTTCCGGTTGGAATTTCGTAGATATTCTCTCCTTCTTCTACTTGTTTGAATATCTTCTTTTGGTTGATTTGTATTTTAAGTGTTCCGGATTTTTTAGTTATAGTTTTCAGTAGAAGAGGCTGTGTTCTTGTTTTCCCTTGTTCTAATTCATAATCAGCCATTTTCATTGAAATAATAGGAGTATCACCTATCTTATTGATTTGTGTCTCTTGAGGTCCGTTTAGGCAAATGGCGTCAAAAGTTAGGGATTTACCGTTGAATAACTGCATTACAATCTTGTTGTACCCTTCCTTTAGAATTCCGGGCTGTATTGAATATGTTAGCTGTTTGGTGCCAGGCTTTATAGGAGAATCGTAATTCTTTCCGTTGACTTCCAGTCTTAAGAACATACAGTCTTCGTATTCTACATTCTCTATAAAAATATTCCATTGATATTTCTTTAGCGGATTGACATCGGATAGTTTTATTAAAATAGGAAGTTGTATCCTGCATTGTCCTGCCCAGTAAGATGAGCCAGCCCATTCAGCAGTAGGCCCCGGTATAATGTATGGAAAATCGGCCGGTGTGTGTTCGCCTGCATAAAAATATTTTTTATTATCCCCAAATCCGGAGATAATAAATCGATCTTTTCCATCCGGTGCTAAGGCAAACTCCTTGGATGAATTATCTGTTTTGCCAAGTTGCCAGATTGTGCTGTATTGTGGATATACATTCGCAATACAATATATGAAAAAGATAATTTGTACAATAGTTCGTTTCATAGTAGTTGGATAAGATGTTTTTATTAAGACATTATTTCAAAGTAACTTCTTTTTTTACAAAGGCTTTTACCAACATTATTCTTTTGTCGGGATTTTCATTTATGATTGTATATGATCGGGCAGCAGCAGGGATGACAAAAGTCTCTGCATAATTAAAGCGTTGTTTCATGCCGTCCTCTGTTTCAATGCAAACGGAGTCTCCTTCTACTATCATACATACATGGCATGTATTTTCTGTATTCATTTGAATACGGTCTTTGAAGGTGTAACGATATACATCATAAAAATGCTCTTTATGAGTAGGTAGATGCTCTATAGTACACTCCTGATTTTCTTTCATGATATATGGATGGCATATCAATTCCTGGATTACTTTTTCCCCTTTTCTTTCAAAATATAGATTATTCATTCCGTGTTGAATGTTTAGAGGTCGTGGTTTCCCGTCTAATCCCATGCGTATCCAGTCGTACATTTTAAATGTGAAAATATAGGGTGCGCTACTTATTTCCAATACCACGCAATCTTTTCCTGAAGCATGTATGGTGCCATTGGGAATAAGAAAGAAATCGTGCTTTTTAGCTTGGTGTTTTTGAACAAACCTTTCTATCTCTACCTTCGTTGCTTTTTGTTGACTTCGTTCCAAGGTATATTGGAATTCCTCAGGGACGATGTTGTCTTGAAAGCCTAAATATACACATGGCGAGTTTTTACAATCCAATATGTAATATGTCTCATCTTGGGTGAATGGCATGTTAAAATGCTCTTGTATATATCGGGGGCGTGGATGGCATTGGATAGAAAGATTATCTCCGTCAAAGGTGTCTAGAAAGTCGAAACGTATCGGGAAATCGTACTTAAATGTTTCCGAACATTCTCCTAATATATTCTGATAATCACTATACATAAGAAAATCGAAAGATACTTCAAGCCGATATCCGTCACTCTCCAGCATTAGTCCGTTTTCAAGTACCATCAGTTCAAAAGACCATGCCAGATTATTTACTTCTTTATTTAATCCTTGAATATGATTTTTCATCCATTGTCCTCCCCAGGCGCCAGGCTCGAACCATGGACGAACTCTGAAGAAATTGCGGCTCATTTTGTGCAATCCTTCTCGTAGGTCATTTCCTGAAATCATTAATAGTTCATCCCATTCTCTTTGTCCGTCAATAAGTAGGTCAATCAGAGGCAGGCATTGCTTTTTGTGCTTATTAAGAACAATCCAGTCTACAAAATATAGTTGTTTGTAAGCCTGTTGATTGTCTTTTCGATAATCTAATCCTAAATTATTGATGGCTCCGGCGCGCATTCTAAACTGAATCTCATTTTTAGGAATATCAATATAAATCAGGGGAGCTTTCCATTGAGATAGGGCTGCTCCTGTACCTATAAATATATTTAAATCTGCTTCCGGGTCAGGTTGTATGGAATTAAGCTTATTTTCATCAAACCAATTAACCAAATGCTTATCAGTAATGGTGCCGAATAACGGATTATCTCCTCCAAGATAAGGAGCAATCATTTTTTCAATAGTCTGTGGATCTTTCATTGCTACACTGGAATGAAAGAATCGCACATTCTTTCCTCTTTTTCTGAGTTCTTCTCCTAACTTAATGATTAATTCATCCCAAAAGACTCCAATATAACCATCTATTTTTATTTGGGAATGCTTTTCTATCCAGTCAGCTAGTTGGTTTATACCTTTCCCAATTTTGCCTTTTCCCAATGGAAATGCCGGGTATATATCATATTCTCCTGATGGGGTGGCAGTAGAGTTAGTAGGTGCAATAAATTGCTGTGTGTGTCTTTTCTCTTTTGTATTTTCCATATTTTCAAGTATGTTGCTTGTGTAAATAGCAGATCCGATTAATGGCGACATATCCCATAATTTACAGATATCTATTTTAGTGATTAAATTGAGTTTCTTTAATTGAAACTGAATATTATCTAAAAAGAAGTCAGAAGCTTTCGCTATATTTCCTCCTATAATAAGTTTCTCCGGTTTAAAATTTAGCAGGAATGGGGTTATGAATTCTACGAAATTTGAAGCGAAGTTTTCAAATAATGACTGTGCATTATTGTCTCCGTTCGAAGCGCGTAGTGCGATTTCTTTTACGCCAGTTACCTTTTTATCTGGAAATAGCATATTCCATGTATTTACAAACCATCTTGTCGAAAAAAAGTCATCTGCCATTCCGTCTCGGTAAGGTATGTTGTAGAGATATCCATGTTCAGGTATTCCTTCTGTCAGTTCGTTCAAAACAGTATCATTTTCAAGAAATGTACTTCCAAGTCCGGTGCCGATTGTGACTATAATGCTTCTACTTGTGTCTTTTGCTGCTCCTGCATAATACTCTCCAAGGGCATAAGCGGATGCGTCATTTATGAAAACAGTATTCAGGTCAGATACTTTTTTAATTTCTTCTTTAAGGTTAAGACCGAAAAGTGACTGAAACTTTGGCACACCATAAATGGCAACTATACCTTTGGCATAGTCGCAAGGACCGGGCATGGCTATACCGATTCCGCCTAATTTAGATAGGGGCATACAGGCTTGAATGTCAGTAATAACTTTTCTGACTTTCGTAATGATGCTTGATGTTGAATCTGTGGCATTCAGTTCTTCGTGAGATAGTATGTTTTGATGAATGTCATTCGTTAGAAGGTTGACGATTCCACCTTTTATATGTGTACCACCTATGTCTATTCCCAAATAATACTTCATAGTTATTATGATTTAATTAATTAATATGTCTGAACATATAAACATTTGCAAATGTATTCTTTTTCTTGAAAAGAACAAAAAGTATTGCCTGTTTTTATTTTTATTTTTATCTTTGTAAAAAAGTTAATCATGAAGATATTAGTTAACCATAACAGCGCAATCCCCCTTTATCTTCAGATAGAAGAACAGTTGAGGACTATTATCAAAGGGGAGGAATATAAACAAGGTAAAATGCTTCCAAATGAAATTGATTTGTCTAAACAATTGGGCATATCTCGTAATACCTTGAGACAGGCGATTAATAACCTTGTGAACGAAGGATTGCTGATGAGGAAAAAGGGAGTAGGTACAGTTGTTGTAAATTCAGCTGTATGTTCCAAAGCTCAGAATTGGATGAGTTTCACACAGGAAATGAAAACTTTGGGAATTGTACCAATGAATTATGAACTTCATGTTAGCTGGACAAAGCCTACAGATGATATAGCCCTTTTTTTTAATGCTCCTGATGTAAAAAGAATACTGAAGTTAGAGCGTTTACGTGGAAATCAAGAATACCCTTTCGTGTACTTTATATCCTATTTTAATCCTAAAATAGGTTTAACAGGAAGTGAGGATTTCTCCAGACCTCTTTATGAGATATTGGAAAGAGATTATCATGCTATTGCAAAAGTTTCTAAAGAAGATATTAGTGCCAGGCTGGCTGACAAGTACATTGCTGGTAAGCTTGAGATAAAGGTCGGAGATCCAATTTTGGTGCGTAAAAGGTTTGTTTATGATCCCGAAGGGTGTCCGTTGGAATGGAATATAGGATATTATCGTGCGGACAGTTTTATTTATTCACTTGAGTTTGAGAGAAATATTTGATCTTATACTCATAAAAAAAGTGAAGATTATAAGGATGCCCGAATCCTGCTCAGCGACTGCGGTGTTATCCACAGATAAGATGCAATGTACTTTAAAGGCACATATTGCAACAGTTCCGGAGTCTCCTTGATAAGAGTCAGGTAACGTTCCTTCGCTCGTGGACTGCCGGAGTTGATGAGCCAGTTTTCTTGCAGAAGAAGCTGGTGATCCATCAGCCGCAGTCCCAGATTGGCTAGTCCGATGGAAGAATGATATAATTGATTCAAGGTTGCGCGGGATATACTGTAGGCTACACTGTCGCACATTGCTTCAATATTAATCAGTGAATAAGCATTGTCTGCATATCCCCAGACGGAGAAAGCTGCTTCTCCGTCTGAAGCGAACCAGATGGTGGCATCTGCTCCGTCTTTGTGGTAATATGCCCGCCATATTCCCGTTTTTATAAAATAAAGGTTGCTGTTCTTTGTCCCTTCACGTACAATGAGGTCTCTCTTTTTGAAATGTACTTCCTCCATACAGCCTAGTAAGGTCTGTACGTCACTTTCCAATACTTTATATTTGTCGCAGAGTTTTTTAATGAATGCATCCATGTTGCAAATATACTCATAGTCGGTGGACCATGAAGCGATCTTTGAAATAAATTCCGATAATATAGAGAGTCGTTAACAATTCTGCCAACGAAACCGCCAGCCATATTCCCGGTACTCCTAAAACAAGTGGAAGTACAAAGAATCCGATCAGCATGAATACCACTCCCCGCAGAAGAGTGATGATGGTGGCTCGTTGACCTCGTCTGATGCTCTGGTAATAGCCGATGCCTATCATATTGGCGGCAAAAAATATGAATCCAACCCCAAAATAAGGAATGCCATTGACCGCAATATCAAAGGCCGGACAGCTTCGGTCAATGAACAACGAAACAATATTCTGACGGCATAGAAACGTGATGATGAAAAAGCTGATTCCGCAAATTAAAGCTGTACGGATGGCAAGATGTAGGGCTTTTCGAACCCGATCCGGTTGCCCGGCACCGAAATTATAGCTGATAATCGGCTGTGCGGATTGTGCGATGGCATTGTATACCATAAAGATGATGGGGAAGAAGTAGCAGGCAATGCTGAACGCAGCTACTCCGTCTTCTCCGAGATGATGGATAAAGACATAATTCCCTAAAAACATCATACAGGCGATGGAAGCCTCACTGATGAAAGCGGAAGTTCCCAGTTTTATCATATAGCCACCGTTACGGAGCGTTAGCATCAGGCTTTTCAAACTTAGCTTGATGCGATGCAAATGAATGTTGCGGGAGAACCGCGTAAGATAGATTACAGTCATCAATCCACCTACTACTGTTCCCAGGCTGGTGGCAAAGGCAGCACCCATCATTCCCCAGCCAAATTCAAAGATGAAAATATAGTCGAATATAATATTGAATATAGCTGCGATGGCATTGCACATCATGGCATAATTGGGAGATCCGTCCAGCCGGATGAAAAACATGCCTGTGCTCAATAACTCATAGAATACGAGGAAGGGTAGATACCAGATCATATATTCTATGACAAGAGGCAATAATCTGTCTGAACTTCCGAGTAAGCATCCCAATGGCCCTACGAAGCAAAAACATAAAGCAGACATCACTAATACGATGAACGTAGAGAATACAAGAGCCTGAGTAATGTTGATATTTGCTGCCTTGCGTTTACCTTGAGACAGATAGATGGAAGCGACTACTGAGCCTCCGACTCCGAACATTAGTCCGATGCCTGTTGCGATCATAAAAAGTGGAGCTGTTATATTGACGGCAGCTAGGGCGTCACTGCCTATTCCCTTACCTACGAATATGCCGTCTGTAATAACGAATATAGCTGAGAATACCATTCCCAGTACCGTAGGAACTAATAACTTACGAAACAATGTGGAGATGTCCATACTACCGAAATCAATACTATCTTTCATAACTTCTTATTTTTAGTTTGTTGAAAACATCTGCAAAGGTAGATGGATGTAAGGAGATTAAAATTATCATTTGATAATTTCCGCCTGTCATGCTTGTTTTTGTTTAATCAGGATATGGGATATTTATCTGATTCTTATTTTCATGGCTTGTGCGTCAAATGTGATTGACTCGTTATGGAACAGTCTTTCTATATGTCCGCTCGTTATCATCTCATTGGTAGGCAGGCTGTAGAGTTGAGGATTATCAATCAGCATGATTGTGTCGCAAAGTGAGAGAGCGATGTCCAGGTCGTGTGTGGAAAACAGGATACACTTTCCTTCCTTTTGCGTCAGCTTCCGGAGAAGCAGACAGAGTTCGTAGCGGTTGGGCAAGTCAAGGAAGGCGGTAGGTTCGTCGAGCAGGATGACAGGAGTGTCCTGTGCAAGGGCACGGGCTATCATGATGCGTTGGCATTCTCCGTCGGACATTTTGTCCATCGTCTTTTCCGCATAACTGTCCATGCCTACCAGGTGCATGGCGTTGTCCACCTTCTCCTTGTCTTCTCCTTGCAGCTGACCGAGCCAGTTGGTATAGGGAGCACGTCCCAGTGCGACGACGTCTCTGCATCGCAGGTTGGCAATGCGCACTTTGTCGGTGGTGACGAAGCTGATGTTCCGTGCCAGTTCTTCCGGTTTCAGTGAAGCGATGTTATTCCCGTGCAGGATAATCTCTCCGTTTTGGGGCTTTTCCAGTCCCATGACGGCACGCAGCAGTGTACTTTTTCCTGTGCCGTTTCTGCCGAGCAGTGCGACGAGTTGTCCTCCCGTGATGTGGGCGGAGACTTTTTCCAGCAGCGTACGCTGTTCGTATCCCAGTGTCAGGTCTTTGAGTTGAATCATTTGAATATACGCAAGTTTTTACCTATTACCCATAAAATAACCGGAACTCCCAGCAGTGCGGTGATACAATTCACCGGCAGCAGGAATTTCTTGGCGATGATGTCGCATATCAGCATGGCGATAAGTCCTGTCAGCATGGTGCCCGGCATCAGTATCCGGTGGTCGGCGTTATCAAACAGCAGCCGGGTGATGTGCGGCACTGCCAGTCCGATGAATCCTACGGGGCCGCAAAAGGCGGTGACTGTTCCTGTCAGCAGTGCTGTAGAGATGAAGACAAGCGTCCGCGAGCGTTTGATGCTCATGCCCATCGTGCGTGCGTAGTTTTCGCCAAGCAAGAGCAGGTTCAGTGACTTGATGCAGGCTACGGAGAGCAGCAGACCTATGCACACTACTGGTATCATGATAGACAGCTGTCCGGCTGTGATGTGGCTGAGCGATCCCATCGACCACAGGGTGAACATTTTCAGTTGTTCCGCCGAACTTAGATACTGCAATATCTGGATGATGGCTCCCGCTACGTAGCCTATCATGACTCCCATGATCAGTACGCCCAGTATATTCTTTACTTTCCGGCTGATGATGGCTACGCCCAGCAAGATGACGGCGGTCCCTATCCAGCCCGAACCTACGATGCCGGCGGATTGCAAAAGTGGGAAATCCGCCCAGCCGAGCAATGGGGCACCTAATATAAACAACGCCACTCCGAGTCCCGCACCGGAACTGACTCCCAGCAGATAAGGGTCTGCCAGCGGGTTCTGGAAAACGGTCTGCATTTGCAGGCCGCTGACCGACAAGGCGATACCTATCAACCCTGCTACTACTACCCGGATAAAGCGGATGGAGAGAAGGATGTTGCGTGTCATCTCGTCGCATTCGCCTCCCGTCAGTACGGCCCATACTTTGGGGATGGGGATATAAGTGTCCCCTGTCGCCATGTCTATTAATAATAAGACTACGGCGATTATTCCCAAAGTGATGAATAAAAGAGTGGTGTGTCTACGAGGTTGCTTCATTCCAGGTGTCTGTAATAGTAGGTTGAGTCGGATACAAGTTCGGGATGAAAGATATGAATCAGATCACGCAATACGACGTCAGGCCGTACGACTGCCGATTCCCAATAGTCATTGCCTCCTGTGGCGGTTATCCGCAGGTTGTTGTTATAAACTGTTTTATTACGGACAGATTTGGCATCGGCAAACTTGGGATTCATGTTTTTCAGTTCGTCCAGTGTGGATGCCGTGCCTACATTGATCCAATAGTCTGCTTTTTGTATCAGTCCGTAGGCAGTTTCCAGGCCGATGGGGGCGGAGCTGTTGGAGGTGTTCTCCTTGTATATATAGTCGGCTCCTGCGTCAGTGACCAGTTGTGCCATGTAGCTTTGGGTGGAAGGCATCACCCAGCTGTCGTTCCACGGGGTGTTGAACATCACGGTAGGGCGTTGCTCTACGGATGCGGTGAGGTCTTTCAGTGCCTGATAGCGTTTGGGGATTTCCCTGAATACATCGATGCCTTTGTCACGGCTGTCTGTCAGTTCGGAGAGGGCAACCAGCCATTCGGCTTTGCCAAGCGGTGACTCTTCCAGATATTCTCCTACATACATATAGGGGATAGCGAGTTCTTTCAGCTTGTCTGTTACTGCTGTCTGGGCATCACCGATGCCATATAGCAGTACGACGTCCGGTTTCAATCCCAGCAATAGTTCGTAGTTTATTTCGGGGCCCATGTCCTTGATAGAATCTTTGTGGGCGAGGATGTAGGGATTGGCTATGTAGTTAATGCCGGATACGGCTACGATGCGGTCCACTTGTCCCAGTGCGTCGAGCATGGCGATGTAGGAGGAAGACATACATACGATGTGTTGGGCTCCGGCAGGGATGGTCGGTCCGGTGAATCCTGTGGGGGGGAGCTCACCATTGCGGGAGATGAAGTAGGACATTGTTACATTTTTGGCTCCTTGCCACGGGTTGGATACTTGTATCAAGGTGCTTTGGGCATTCTTTGCGCCCAGTATCTTGAATCCGGTAGCATATTCGGGCGTGTATACGTCTTGCTTGAATGCTTCCAAAGAAGTTTTTTTATTGTATACGCAGCTTGCCAAAAAAAGGAGGCATAATAGCGTGATAGTTGAAATAATGGATTTAAATTTCATACGGATGTTTTTATCTGAGGACAAAAGTAGTAAAAAAGAAGAAAAATCACCTCCCTTACGAGAAAGTTTCGCTGGGAGGTGAATGGATTGAATCTAACTTTTCAATATTGATGCGGAAAGTTATTTGACGAAGACTACGGCGTTCACGTTGGCTGTGCCGGTATTTACCATATCTAGGTAATCACCTCCTGCGGAGTCATAAATATACAATGCGTCTCCCATTGATTGACCGAAGCATACATCTCCGTTGAATGGATTGACTGTTACGCTGAAACCGAACATATATCCGGGATCATCAGTGAAATCGCTAGTATCATCATTAGATAATTGTACTTTTTGCATGATAGTCTTATAGTCAGTTGTGTTCCAATCAATATCTGCTGTATAAAGATATTGACTGCCGATTGCAAATCCACCTGCTTTTTCTGTAACTAATATTGGAGCTACATTGGGTGTAGTTGGATTGAATTTGTACAATGCAGAATGCATACCTCCGTCACCCAGTACGTTAAAGTACATCTTATTGGCTGAATAAGCTGCTATCAACTTAGGATTTTTAGGAACGGTAATTTGAGTTTCATCGTCAAGGGTAAGTGGCAATACGGAAATAGTTGTTCCTTCACCAGCTTGGGTGTCATCAGTATTGCCTGAATTGCAGACATACACTTTGTTGTCTTTGCCGATGCAGATACCTTCTGAATAGGTCGCATCCAGTTCTAGGTAGTTAACTTTAGCATAATTCATGGTGTCGATAGACATCACTGCCCCTGAATAAAAGCTGATATATACTTTTCCATTGGCAGCAGCCAAGTGTCTTGGCATAGCTTTGTGCCCGGTTTTTTCATCATCGTATTGTTTCATTTGAGGTGTGAGAAGTTGACCGGTCTTGGCATTCAGTACCCATATTCCTCCATTATCTGCTGTAAGGTCGTGACCACTTACTGCACAATAGAGTTTTGATCCGTATTGAATCAAGTCGTTGCCTGTGTCTCCAATTTCTAGGGTAGACTTTTTCGTCCAATTGTTATCATAGCGAACAATGTTTCCTGGAGATGAGGGAGGAGCTACATGCCATGTACCTTCGCTAAGTACATACGCATACGTCCAGTCATTACTCGCTGTAGCACGTGTCTGCGGAAGTGAACTGTCTACTTGCTGGACATTGTCCAACACATCATTAGTACAACTGCCCATTGCAAACATAATTGCACTGGCTGCTAAGAAAAAAATGCTCTTTTTCATAATTGTAATTTATTAAGTGATTAATTATCCGGTGTAAAATCACCGGTTGCTGATTCTTGCATCTGTTGTAATGTTACTGTTCCGGGACCACAAGTACGTACGTACCATTGGGCGTCTTCTGTCATTGCATCTGCTATATCTTTGAATAGACTAAAATCGTATAGAGCTGTGAATAGTCTAATACTTATACGATTTGACGATTTTAATTTGGGCAAAAGGTCTTCAAGTGATGTTATGTTGGTATTTCTGCTGCCATACATTTCTAAAAACTCTACAGACTCTAAACTCTTAAAATTTAAATAAGAGAGGTCAGTTACAGTTTTTTCTATATTTATATATAACCTTTCAGTCACTCTTGTAAGTTTAGGAAAGTTGCATCTTTTATTGTCATTTCCAGTAGCGAATTTACCTACAGTTTCTAAATCGGGCATACTCACTGACTCCAATGTCACATTTGCTGTAGCTTGGAAACTTAATTCCCCTGTAACTTGTTTAATACCGGAAAGTTCTACATTAGTAAGCGGAGTGGTAACCGTGAGACTGGCAAAAGTAGAGATTCCTTCTGTTTTGGGTAGTTGATATCCTGTGAATGCATAGCTTCCCATTTCTTCTTTTCCTTTTAGAACGAAATTATTGTCAACATAAGTGATAGAAATACTGTTGATGTCTTTTTGACTTGCATCCAATTCCGTTACGCTTGGACAATGTGATACACTTAGCTTTTCCAAATTGGACGGTGCAATGGTTTCGTTCAACTTCGAAAATTTGGCACAAGAAGTAATGCTAAAAGAAGAAAGAGTGGATAATTTGGGAAGACTGATTGTTTCTAACTTATCTGCATAACCAATAGATACTTCTTTACAGGAGATAAGTTCCGGTAGATTAATTTGGGTGAGTTCCGGATGTTTTGTTCCCAACGATAGAGTGAACTTTTTTCCTACCTGCTTTAAGACCGGCAAATCTAATGAAACAAGCTGGCTGCCATAAAGAGAGAATGTACCATCTCCATCACTGTTATCTCCTTTTCCCGGAATGCTTTCGAGCGAATTGAGATTTAAGCTTTTCAGGTTGGGAGCTTGGATATAGCATTGTTTTAGAATTGTAGTTAGTTGCGGGCATTTTATAGAAGTGATGTTGTTTTCTGCCGGGTTTGCTATGAATAGTTCTCCACGGATAGAAAGCAAGTTTGGGAGTGCAAACTCGGTCAGTGAGCTATTGTTTCTCATGCTGATACTTCCCACCTTTTCCAGTTTAGCCAGTCCGGCAAGGTTTTCACCTTTATAGTATTGCCCGATAGTGATGTCGTCCATTACTTCGGTAATCTTTGCCAATCCGTTCAGATTAATCACGGGGTCTTCTGTATTTTCTACTGTAGCTATGCTCAGACTGCCTTCGATAACCGTGACATGGTGGTCGGCTAAAGCGTCTACATCAGCTTGCGAATTAAGTATGAATGTGCCGATTTCACTTACAGCGGAGTAGCGTACTGTATATTTATAGGTACGCGTAGTTCCGTTGTAGGAAGTTACTGTGAATTGTTGCTCTTCGCCCCAGGCGGTAACGGAAGAAGGATTGGGGTTAACAGTTGCCTGCTCGCTAAGGGTATAGCTGGCTTGCGCGCCATCGAGCGAAGTTCCTTCGGGAACCGTTACGGTGATCTCATTGTCTATAATCGTCGCTTTCCATACGTTTTCATTGCTTTCCAGTGAAAAACTAAGGAAGTTGTTGTCTACTCCGGTGAACGGGTTTTCATCGTCGTCGTCGCCACATGCTGCAAAGATGCATCCGGTACATAAAACCACTAACAGGGTTTTCCAGTAATTTACTTTTCTCATTGTCTAAAAAATTAAGTGAATTTATAATGAATGATTATTAATCTATCTTTGAAGGAGCTTCGCTCATCTTATAATCGACGAAGCCGAATACTTCGGTGGACAACTCTCCGATGGCTCCCGCTACGGATTGTATGCCGGTCTGCACCTTGATGAAGTCGATGTATTGCAACTTGACCGGAGTGCCGTCGGGATACATGGCGTTTTCTATCTTGAAGGCGTTGCCTACGGGTGCGGCATCGTGATTGTCGCCCTCGGCGAGAATGTCTTCTCCCCAGTTGTCCGCATATCCCCACGGATAGGATTCATTGCGCCAGATTCCGCCCGGTGTCCGGGTTGTATTTCGCTTCAGGCGGGTACCGTATAAAGTATAGTTGTTTTCCTTTATCCATAGCGGGAAGTTAGGATTGAGGTCGATGGAGCCGGAGTTTCCCCGGTTGTCGATCCATTGCAGGGGCATATTGTGTGTAGGCGGGCGGTAGTAAGTGACGGCATAGTGTTGATAGGTTTCCGCCTTTCCGGTTTCGCTGCCACGTAGTTCGTACCAAGTGTCATTGGGCAGTCCGTCTCCGTTTTCGTCCTGCATGACGTAGACGATACCCGGTTCGGAACTACCGTCGAAGGGATTGCCTATGATAGCGAAGTCATATCCTCCGTTGCTGCTAACATCGGGTTTGTTGTATACGCTGTGGTCGAATCCCACGATGATATATCCTCCCCATGCACCCAGAGACACATAATTGTTTTGTACATTCATGCGAGTCTCAGCGTAACGACAGGCTTCTTCTTCGGTCTGTCCGGAAATCTGTGCTATGAATTGTCCCGGAGCAGGGCGTAGGTGGTATACTTTCACTTTACTGTCCGAACTACCAGCTGACGGTGCGCGGTAGTATTTGGCTTCATCAGACGGCAGGCAGACTACGGTCTGGATAGCACTTTTTATTATGTCGCCATCTGTTCCGGTTACTTTTACCACATAGCTTCCGGCTGTTGGTGGAGTGAAGGTAAAAGTGGGGCCAGTTTCTCCCTGTTGCATTACTTCGTCTACTTCCCACACGTAGGTTGCATGGGTTGTTGTATCCGTAATGACGGGAGCTATACAGGCAGCACGACCTTTGGGGACGGTTAGTTGATTACTGCTGAAGGTTATATTCATCACTGGCTCAGGTGATACCAGTACGGAAGTCGACGCATTCCCGCTACCGTCTTCGTTGGTAACCGTAAGTTTGAAACTGAATTGTCCTTCTTCGGTGGGGGTAAACGTATAGGTAGCTTCGGTTCCGACCGTTTCTTTGGTTTTACCGCTTTCGTCAATGGACACCCATTCGTACTTTGCTCCTTCAGTGAAATTTACGGAAGATTCGAGGGTTACGCTCTTTCCCATATAGGTAGAGTAGGCGGGAATCAATGATACGGAAGGTATCATTTTTTCCACTACATCTACCCGCAGTTCTTCTTCGGCATAACCATTCTTGGCGTCCACGCGGAATTTGAAATAGACTTCTCCTTCCGCTTTAGGTGAATAGGTGTATGAGAGGTCTGTACATACTATTTTACCTTTCTCGTCTTTCCATGTATATACAGGATCGGTGGCATCGTTCACTAGGGGAGTGATTGTGATGCTTTTCATAATCTTTACTGTGTAGATTCCCGTACCGTTGTCGAAGGTAATTACCGGTGGTTGACCTGTTGTCCCGCCACCCAATTCTTCATCATCACCGTCGTTCCGGCAGGAGGCGAAAGACACGACAGTACATAGCATTAATAAGCTAGCGATTGTTTTTAAAAATCCATTTATCATAAGCATACTTTTAATTAGTTTGCAAACAGGAATGATAATGGATTTTACGCTGGGCAGTCAGTATCCCGGTAAGTATAAATATAGAAGAAGCCTCTTCCGTCCGCACATGGTAAGCGCCTGTGGAAAAAGACAACGAACTACCTCCCGTATGCCGCAGGAGTAAAATCCAACCGAAAGGAGGTAGGTCTTCTGACTTATTCCCTTATTTGCAGCGCCTTCCCAGAGAAAATTTCCAGTGACAAATTGCTACAAACTGTACTGTCCTTCAAGGGCAGTACGGGAAAATACAGCAGCGGATACTGTTGCCGATTCACACGGCATTCCCTTTTAATCTTCGATAGCTTTTGTTATATCTTAATCGAATGAAATACAACTTATTATAGCGACGAAGAACCAACTTCTTGACCGCAAAGATAGTTATCTTTTTATATAATATGTCTATTTTAACTAATTAATTTTTATTACGTTGTCGGGGGCGGGAAAGGAGGAATTGGATATGGTGACACTATCTCTCTCTGATAGTGTCACCATACTTGCAGGATAGTGTCACTATGCCGATGGTATAGTGACACCATCTCCAAATGTTCTGTTTTTAAGATTTTCTATTGGGAAAATAGAAGCTAAATACTTGAAATAGGAGAAAAATGGATTACTTATATGCAAGAATATGCGGAAAGCGGAGGCCGTTATGCAGGAAAAATGGTTATATATGCAGCTTTTGCCGACCAAGTAGGTTGATTTTCTTTTAAAGGAAGGCGGGCTTGGTTTTAAAGGAAGGTCAGTTTGGTTTAAAACCAATCTTAGTTTGCTTATAAAGCAATGTTAATTCGGTTAAGAAGCAATCTTATTTTGTACGTTATTATGCTTTTTTGTGCTGTTTGCTCTTTTGATATGGATGCTTAGTTTATGATAAAATATCGTAGATATAGTTTCTTTTGTTTGCTGTTGCTTGCATATTCTTGTAATCTAGGCTAAAATGATTGAAAATTGATGGTTTTGATATTAAGCCGCTTTTGTGAAAATAGAAATTCCTCCTCTTTTTGATGAGTCATCCGGTTTTTATCCGAAAGATAGGAAGGAACAGAGGGCAAACTTTTCTCTTTTTCATCTGCTTGCTCATAATGTGCTAATTTGAAGAAGTCTTTAATCTTTTGTTCCTGATAAAAAAGACAGGGGAGAAGTGAGGCGTGAAATATAATTATAGTATCTTTGCATCCGCAAGGTTCGTATTTGGAATTGTCTAACCTTCCAAAACGATGAAAAGGGAATCCGGTGTAAATCCGGGACAGTACCTGCTGCTGTAAGTCCTCTCTTTCGGGAGATGAGTTTATCACATTCTTTGCCACTGGTGACATCACTGGGAAGGCGTGATAAACGGGGACGAGTCAGAAGACCTGCCTTGCCGCTGCAGATTTATACCCGCGGGTTTCGGGTAGAAATCAACTGGTATAGTTCATTCCTATATTCAATTGATTCCTCATTCAACCGGTCGGTACAAATGCTATGTTTGATGTTTGTCGCAAATTATAATTTGCTGGCAGATGTCTAATGAGTGATGCGACAAGTTAGTTAATAACCTTTTCTCACTTTTAATTATGAAACGAATTTTACTATCTGTTTTATTTATTGTCTTCTGTCTGACGGCTTTTATCGGTTGTATGAAATGGGATTATGGTGAGATGGAGGATTTCTCAGCTACGGGAGACGGTCTTTTCATTACCAATGAAGGGAACTTTCAGTATGGTAATGCTACCTTATCTTATTATGACCCGGAAACGAAAACGGTAGAAAATGAAGTATTCTATCGAGCTAATGCGATGAAGTTGGGAGATGTAGCACAGTCAATGACTATTCGTAATGATGTCGGTTGGGTGGTAGTAAACAACTCTCACGTCATTTTTGCCATTGATATTAATACATTTAAGGAAGTGGGACGCATTACGGGACTTACTTCTCCACGCTACATTCATTTTATTTCGGATGAGAAAGCCTATGTCACACAGATTTGGGATTATCGTATTTTCATTGTCAATCCCAAAACTTATCAGATAACCGGATATATCGAATGTCCGGATATGACGATGGAAACAGGATCAACAGAACAAATGGTACAATATGGCAAATATGTGTATGTGAATTGCTGGTCTTATCAGAATCGTATATTAAAGATAGATACTACAACGGACAAGGTGGTAGATCAGCTTACTGTAGGTATACAACCTACTTCTCTCGTTATGGATAAGAACTTCAAGATGTGGACGATTACTGACGGAGGGTATAAAGGAAGTCCATACGGGTATGAGGAGCCATCGCTTTATTGCATTGATGCCGAAACATTCAAGATAGAGAAACAATTTAAGTTTCAGTTGGGAGATGCTCCTTCGGAAGTACAGCTTAATGGTGCGGGTGATGAACTTTACTGGATTAACAAAGATATTTGGCGTATGTCTGTTGATGCGGAGCGTGTCCCCGTACGTCCTTTCCTCAAGTATCGTGATACGAAGTATTATGGTCTGACGGTTAGTCCGAAGAATGGAGATGTCTATGTGGCTGATGCCATTGACTATCAGCAACAGGGGATGATTTATCGCTATACGAAAGATGGGGAACTTGTGGATGAGTTTTATGTAGGGATTATTCCCGGAGCATTTTGTTGGAAGTAATCGGTAGAGAAGAATATGAGGAGAAATATATTATTAGTGCAGTTTGTAGGAGTTCTTTTATTACTTCCATCTATAATGAGTGGACAACAACACAGCAGCGACAATAAGAATTGGGCGGAAAAGGGAGTTGTCATTCGTGAAGTGGAAATTTTAGGAAAGCGCCCGATGAAAGATATAGGCGTACAGCAGACCAGATTTGATTCACTTGTGCTTAAGGAGAATATAGCCTTGTCAATGGCGGATATACTCACTTTCAATTCTTCTATTTTTGTAAAAAGCTACGGACGTGCCACGCTTTCTACTGTATCATTTCGGGGAACGTCTGCTTCGCATACACAGGTAACATGGAACGGTATGCGTATCAACAATCCAATGTTGGGGATGACTGACTTTTCGATGATTCCATCTTATTTTATAGATGACGCTTCTTTGCTGCATGGCACTTCATCGGTGAATATGGCTGGTGGTGGTTTGGGAGGATTGGTGAAATTATCTACAGTGCCTGCTCATCAAGAAGGCTTCGGAATGCAATATGTTCAAGGTATCGGTTCATTTAGTACCTTCGATGAGTTTCTGCAATTGAAGTATGGAGATAAACATTGGCAGATCTCGACGCGGGCGGTCTATCAGTCGTCGCCCAATGATTATAAATATCGTAATCATGATAAGAAAGAGAATATTTATGATGATAAATATAATATAATCGAACAGTATTATCCCATAGAACGTAATCGTAGTGGTGCATACAAAGATCTGCACATTTTACAGGAGGTATATTACAATACGGGTAAAGGTGATCGCTTCGGACTGAATGCGTGGTATACTGATTCTAACCGTGAACTGGCATTACTGACGACCGATCAGGGTGATCTTATGGATTTCGAGAACCGACAACGGGAACATACACTGCGAAGTGTTTTATCATGGGATCATACGCGTGAAAACTGGAAAGTATCGGCAAGGGGAGGTTATGTGCATACATGGTTGGCGTACGACTATAAGCGGGATTTGGGAAATGGTATAATGGCTACAATGACCCGTTCACGTAGTAAAGTCAATACTTTCTACGGGCAGTTGGATGGAGAGTATTTTTTCTCAGATAAACTCCTTTTGACGGCGGGTGTGTCGGCTCATCAGCATTTGGTGAATAGTTTGGATAAAGATCTGAATAAAGATGATAATAAGAACGATAAGTATGGTCAGGGAAGGAAGAATGATTCTATTGTTTATTTTGATAAAGGACGTATTGAGTTGTCGGGTAATGTCTCATTGAAATGGCAGCCGGTCAATCGGTTGGGTATGTCATTGGTCCTGCGGGGAGAGATGTTCGGGACTAAATGGGCACCGGTTATTCCTGCCTTTTTTGTAGATTATGTTCTTTCTAAAAGAGGCAATATAATGGCAAAGGCTTCTATTACCCGTAATTATCGTTTTCCGACATTGAATGACCTTTATTTTTTGCCGGGTGGCAATCCGGCATTGAATAATGAAAGTGGATTTACTTACGAAACGGGGCTGTCCTTTTCTGTGGATAAGGATAATGTTTATACATTATCCGGTTCGGCTTCCTGGTTCGATCAACATATAAACGACTGGATTATTTGGCTACCTACGTCGAAGGGATTTTATTCCCCCGTTAATCTTAAAAAAGTACACGCCTATGGCGTGGAAGTACAGGCTGATTATGCAGTTGCAATTGATAAAGCATGGAAGCTTGGATTAAATGGAACATTTGCGTGGACTCCTTCTATTAATGAAGGTGAACCTACGAGCAAGGCTGACCAGTCAGTAGGGAAGCAGTTACCATACATACCCGAATATTCAGCTACGTTATCAGGCAGGCTGACATATCGCAGTTGGGGGCTTCTTTATAAATGGTGTTACTATAGCGAACGTTATACAATGACGAGTAATGCTGTATCCTATACGGGACACCTCCCACCCTATCTCATGAGCAACGTGACCCTTGAAAAAGGATTCTCACTCCGTTGGGCAGATTTATCCTTAAAAGGGACAGTCAATAATCTCTTTGACGAAGAGTATCTTTCGGTATTATCCCGTCCGATGCCGGGAATTAGCTTCGAGTTCTTTATCGGTATAACTCCCAAGTGGGGCAAGAAGAAAAAATAGGTGGGTGATAGCCGGACTCCTGTGCCATGTAGATGTATTATTGGCAGAGTATATATGAAAAAAGGATGCTTTCCGATTGCTTCTTTTAAATATAACTTTTGTATAATGGTGCATCTTTTAGAAAAAAGTCGTATGTTTGCTATCAAACCATAAAACAAAATGTACTATGAGCGGTAATTATGTTATCAATATCGGTCGCCAGTTAGGTAGCGGCGGAAAAGAAATAGGAGAGAAGTTGGCTGCCCGTTTGGGAATCGACTTTTATGATAAGGAACTGATCAATCTGGCTTCCGAAGAGAGCGGCTTATGTAAGGAGTTCTTCGAAAAAGCTGATGAAAAAGCCTCGCAAGGCATTATCGGCGGACTGTTCGGTATGCGTTTTCCTTTCATCAGTGAAGGGGCAATGCCATGTACCAACTGTCTGAGCAATGATGCTTTATTTAAGGTGCAGAGTGATGTTATCCGTCGTCTGGCGGCAGAGAAATCCTGTGTGTTCGTCGGACGTTGTGCCGACTATATTTTACGGGAACATCCCCGTTGTGCAAATGTCTTTATCTCGGCTACTAAAGAAGATCGTATCGCACGGTTATGTCAGATGCATCGTATTGATGAGGAGGCGGCAGAAGAGATGATAGAAAAAGCGGATAAGAGACGTTCGGAGTATTATAATTACTACAGTTATAAGACATGGGGAGCAGCGGCTACTTATCATTTGTGTGTTGATTCCTCTTCTTTGGGAATTGAAGAGACGGTGCGGTTTGTGGAAGAGTTTGTGGCTAAAAAACTACAGATTGGAATGTAATTGAAAAAGAAAACAAAATCCCGATAATAATAAAGCCGGCTAAATTCTTTCTGAATTTGGTCGGCTTTATTTATTAATTAAATTAGTTCGCTTTACATCATCGCCAGTAATATCATCTGTCCCGTCAAGATACGAAGGAACATAGATAATGGGTAAACAGTAGAATATCCTACTGCCGGTGCATCACTGGATGTCACCTGATTGGCATAAGCCAGTGCGGGAGGGTCCGTATTACTACCGGCTATCAATCCCATCAGAGTGAAGTAGTTTACCTTATAATATAGTCTTGCAATTGCACCGATGATAAGCAACGGGATGACAGTGATCAGGAAACCACAGCCTACATACAGTAAGCCGTCGCCTTCTACAACAGTTTGTACGAAGTTGGCACCCGCATCTATACCTACACTGGCAAGGAATAGCACAATTCCGATTTCACGCAGCATCAGGTTGGCACTCATCGTGGTGTAAGTCACCAAATGAAGTTTGTGTCCGAAACGTCCGATCAGGATAGCTACCACCAACGGACCACCGGCCAAACCTAATTTCAAAGGAGTCGGCATACCGGGGAATGCAATCGGAAGACTTCCTAAAAGAATACCTAAGAAGATACCTACGAAGATAGTAACGATATTCGGTGTGTCCAGACGTTTCAGTTGGTTACCCAAAACACCAGCTACACGCTCTACCGCATCTTGCTGACCTACTACCATTACGCGGTCACCTACCTGTAATATCAGGTTCGGATCAGCGAACAGGTCCATACCGGAACGGTTGACACGGGTCACGTTGACACCATACATACTACGGAAGTGCATGGAACCGAGCGTTTTTCCGTTAATTTCCGGTTTAGTAACCAGAATACGGCGGGAAACCATCGGAAGATCTTGCTTCTCCCAGTCCAGTTCTACTTCTTTTCCGATAAATACGGTGATGGCGGGAGCATCTTCTTCCGAACAAACAATAAACAACTGGTCGCCCATATTGAATATCGTCTCATGATTCGGAATACTTACATGTCCTTCGTGACGGATACGGGAGCAAACAAACTTACGTCCCAGAAATTCTTTGATTTCAATCAGTGTTTTTCCGCTGATAGACTCATTGCGTACCTCAAGGCTCATCATGTGCGGCTTGTGGTGCGCGTCTCCGCTCTGAGTTTTCAGGCTCTCTTCCTCTTTGGTCATATTGACGCGGAAGATGTAACGGATAGCGATGATAGAACCGATAATACCTACCACACCCAGCGGATACGCACAGGCATAACCCAGTGCAATCTGCGGTCCGTTGTAGCTCAACTGGTTCAGGGCCTCATTGGCGGCACCAAGTCCCGGAGTGTTCGTCACAGCTCCATAGAGGATACCCACCATCATCGGCAATTCCACACGACCGTTCCAGAGGTAATAAAGCCCCAATGCAACAGCAATATTTAACACTACGATGCCTACAGCCAACAGGTTCAATGTCATTCCCCCCTTTTTGAAAGAAGAGAAGAACGATGGCCCCACCTGAAGACCGATACAGAATACGAACAAGATCAATCCGAATTCACGGATGAAATGTAGGATGTGTGTATCGGCTGTGAAGCCGAAATGTCCCATTAGGATGCCGGCAAACAAAACAAAAGTGACTCCCAAAGATACTCCGAATATCTTTATTTTTCCGAGATACACACCGGCTGCCACTACAAAAGCGTAGAGGAATACAATGTGTGCCACAGAGCTAGGGTCCCACAATAAACTTTGTAACCAATCCATAAATATTAGTAGTTTTTATAATGTTCTTCTAAAAACGGGTGCAAAATTACTCATTACATCGGAGCTAATCAAATAAAAGGAGAACTAAAAATGAAGAATGAAGAATTTGCTTCGTTTAGCCTTAAGTTGCATGGAGATTCTTCATTCTTAGTTTATCATTCTTCATTTTCTCTCTGTAACCTGTAGTGCGAATTTTTTCTAAAAAGAAGAATCGTTCGAACTTATTAATTATATTTGCAAGTCGAACGACTGACATTTAGAAAGAGACAAATAAAAATAAAGACAATATTAATTCTTGTTTTAATTTTAAATAAACTATGGCAGACAAAAAAGAAAAACTCTTCTCAGACTTTTCTCCTGTCTCCACCGAACAATGGATGGAGAAGGTTACAGCCGATTTGAAAGGTGCTGATTTTGAGAAGAAGCTCGTTTGGAAGACAAACGAAGGGTTCAAAGTGAAACCTTTCTACCGGATGGAAGATCTGGAGGGTTTGAAAACAACAGATGCACTTCCCGGAGAATTTCCTTATCTGAGAGGAACCAAGAAGAACAATAATGAGTGGTTGGTTCGTCAGGAAATCAAAGTAGAATGCCCGAAGGAAGCCAATGCCAAAGCACTGGATATTCTGAACAAAGGTGTTGACTCACTTTCTTTCCACGTAAAAGCAAAGGAACTCAATGCGGAATACATTGAAACACTGTTGAATGATATTCAGGCTGAATGTGTAGAACTGAACTTCTCTACTTGTCAGGGACATGTGGTTGAATTGGCCGGTCTGCTGGTAGCTTATTTCCAGAAGAAGGATTATGATGTGAAGAAACTGAGAGGTTCTGTCAATTATGACTTCTTTAACAAGATGCTGACTCGCGGTAAAGAAAAAGGCGATATGGTTCAAACTGCCAAAGCCCTGATCGAAGCTATCCAACCGCTTCCTTTCTATCGTGTACTGAATGTAAATGCAATCTCGCTGAACAATGCCGGAGCTTACATTTCAGGAACTGGGCTATGCATTGGCATGGGGTAATGAATACATGAACCAGCTGACAGACGCAGGTATCCCTGCTGCTACAGTAGCCAAGAAAATTAAGTTCAACTTCGGTATCAGTTCCAACTACTTCCTTGAAATTGCAAAATTCCGTGCAGCACGTATGCTGTGGGCAAACATTGTAGCTTCTTACCATCCTGAATGCTTGCGTGATTGCGATAATAAGGGGCTAATGGAGAATGTCGTTGTGCTGCGAAGATGGCGGTTCATGCCGAAACTTCCACTTTCAATCTTACTTTGTTTGACGCTCATGTGAACTTGCTTCGTACACAGACTGAAGCGATGAGTGCTGCATTGGCAGGTGTGGATTCAATGACAGTCGTTCCGTTCGATAAGACCTATTCGACTCCGGATGAATTCTCTGAACGCCTTGCACGTAACCAGCAGTTGCTACTGAAAGAAGAATCTCATTTTGATAAAGTGATAGACCCGGCTGCCGGTTCTTATTATATCGAGAACCTGACAGTGTCTATCGCTAAACAAGCGTGGAACTCTTCCTTGCCGTAGAAGAGGCAGGCGGTTTCTATGCTGCACTGAAAGCCGGTACAGTTCAGGCAGCAGTGAACGAAAGCAACAAGGCTCGTCATAAGGCAGTTGCTCAACGTCGCGAAGTGCTACTGGGTACCAACCAGTTCCCGAACTTCAATGAAAAAGGGCGAGAAACAGCCGATAGAAGCTAAATGCTGCTGCGGAGGTGATGCTCATACTTGCGAGAAAGATGTGGATACTTTGGTATTTGACCGTGCTGCCAGCGAATTTGAGGCGTTGCGTCTTGAAACGGAGGCTTCCGGCAAACGTCCGAAAGCATTCATGCTGACTATCGGTAATCTGGCTATGCGTCAGGCACGTGCGCAATACTCTTGCAACTTCCTCGCTTGTGCCGGATATGAAGTTATTGACAACCTCGGATTCGAAACGGTGGAAGCCGGAGTAGAAGCTGCTATGGCTGCTAAAGCTGACATTGTAGTTCTCTGTTCAAGCGATGACGAATATGCGGAATATGCGGTGCCGGCTTTCAAAGCATTGGACGGCCGTGCTATGTTTATCGTAGCAGGTGCTCCCGCCTGTATGGATGAACTGAAGGCAGCAGGTATCGAGAACTTCATCCACGTGCGTGTCAACGTATTGGATACCTTGAAAGAGTTTAACGCCAAACTATTGAAGTAAGATGAGAAAAGATTTTAAAACTTAGATATATATGCTGCATTTCAGCCCGTTAACGGTGCTGAATGGCAAAAACGGTATTTCCGCTGATTGGAATACACCGGAACACATTGACGTGAAGCCTGTTTATACAAAAGAGGACCTCGAAGGAATGGAACACCTCGGCTATGCTGCCGGACTTCCTCCTTATCTGCGTGGTCCGTATTCAGTGATGTACACTCTTCGCCCCTGGACTATCCGTCAGTACGCCGGATTCTCTACTGCCGAAGAATCAAATGCTTTCTATCGCCGTAACCTGGCTTCCGGTCAGAAAGGTTTGTCCGTAGCATTTGACTTGGCTACTCACCGCGGTTATGACCCCGATCACGAACGTGTGGTAGGTGACGTAGGTAAGGCTGGTGTATCTATCTGTTCACTGAAAACATGAAAGTTTTGTTCGACGGTATTCCTTTGAGCAAGATGTCCGTGTCTATGACGATGAACGGTGCGGTACTTCCGATTATGGCATTCTATATTAATGCAGGTCTGGAACAGGGTGCTAAACTCGAAGAAATGGCCGGTACTATCCAGAATGATATTCTGAAAGAGTTCATGGTGCGTAATACCTATATCTATCCGCCTGCATTCTCTATGAAGATTATTTCGATATTTTCGAATATACTTCGCAGAAGATGCCTAAGTTCAACTCCATCTCTATCTCCGGTTACCACATGCAGGAAGCAGGTGCGACGGCAGATATCGAGCTGGTATACATTGGCCGACGGTCTGGAATATCTGCGTGCCGGAACAGCGGCAGGTATCGATATTGATGCGTTCGCTCCCCGTCTGTCTTTCTTCTGGGCGATTGGTACCAATCACTTCATGGAAATCGCGAAGATGCGTGCTGCCCGTATGTTGTGGGCTAAGATTGTAAAACAATTCAATCCGAAGAATCCGAAATCACTGGCATTGCGTACACACTCAGACTTCCGGCTGGTCGCTGACAGAACAAGACCCGTTCAATAACGTAGGACGTAACTTGTATCGAAGCTATGGCTGCCGCTTTGGGACATACACAGTCTTTGCATACCAATGCGCTGGATGAGGCTATTGCCCTACCGACAGACTTCTCCGCACGTATTGCCCGTAATACTCAGATTTATATTCAGGAAGAAACCTATATCTGTAAGAACGTTGACCCATGGGGCGGTTCTTACTACGTAGAAGCTCTGACCAACGAACTGGCTCACAAGGCTTGGGAACGTATCGAGGAAGTAGAAAACTGGGTGGTATGGCGAAAGCTATCGAGACCGGTATTCCTAAGATGCGTATCGAAGAGGCTGCTGCTCGTACGCAGGCCCGTATCGACAGCGGTTCTCAGACTATTGTTGGTGTGAACAAATATCGTCTGGAAAAGAAGCTCCGATTGATATCCTTGAGATTGATAACACGGCAGTTCGTCTTGAACAGATCGAGAACCTGAAACGTTTGAAAGAAGGACGTAATCAGGCAGAAGTGGACAAAGCACTGGCAGCCATCACCGAATGCGTGGAGACCGGTAAGGGTAACTTGCTGGAACTGGCTGTAGAAGCTGCTCGTGTTCGTGCAACGCTGGGTGAAATCTCCTATGCTTGCGAAAAGGTTGTAGGACGTTATAAAGCAATAATTAGAACAATATCAGGCGTGTATTCATCAGAAAGTAAAACGATGGCGACTTCAAGCGTGCATGTGAACTGGCTGAGAAGTTTGCTAAGAAAGAGGGACGTCAACCTCGTATTATGGTTGCGAAGATGGGACAGGACGGTCACGACCGTGGTGCCAAAGTGGTAGCAACCGGTTATGCAGACTGTGGCTTCGACGTAGACATGGGACCATTGTTCCAGACTCCGGCGGAAGCTGCCCGCGAAGCTGTAGAAAATGACGTTCACGTAGTAGGTGTTTCTTCATTGGCTGCCGGACACAAGACGTTGATTCCGCAGATTATGGAAGAACTGAAAAGCTGGGTCGAAGATATCGTGGTAATTGCCGGCGGTGTTATCCCTGCACAGGATTATGACTTCCTGTATAAGGCAGGTGTAGCTGCTATTTTCGGTCCCGGTACTCCGGTAGCGAAGGCTGCTTGCCAGATTCTGGAAATCCTGATGGATGAAGAATAAGTACGGAATTTAATCATTTTTCTATTTTATCCCGCCTTATAGCTCCATTCGGGCTGAAGGCGGGATGTTTTTCATCTTTATGCGGTCAGTGAGAAATAATCATGTAACTTTGTAGACTGTTAGTATAAAACAAGAAGAGAAAATGATAGTTTGCATAGCCGAAAAGCCGTCTGTAGCACGTGATATAGCCGAAGTACTCGGCGCTCATACAAGAAAAGAAGGGTATATAGAAGGAAACGGATACCAGGTAACCTGGACATTCGGTCATCTTTGTACCTTGAAAGAGCCGCATGAATACACCCTAACTGGAAATCATGGAACTTGGGTAGCTTACCGATGATTCCACCACGGTTCGGCATCAAGCTGATAGAGAACCCTACTTACGAAAACAGTTTCACATTATCGAGGGACTGATGCAGAATGCAGATGAAATCATCAACTGCGGTGATGCCGGCCAAGAAGGAGAATTGATCCAGCGTTGGGTGATGCAGAAGGCAGGTGCCCGCTGTCCGGTGAAACGTCTGTGGATTTCTTCGCTGACAGAAGAGGCGATCCGCGAAGGATTTGCCAAACTAAAGGATCAGTCCGACTTTCAATCACTGTATGAAGCGGGACTTTCCTGCAATGGGGACTGGTTGCTGGGAATGAATGCTACCCGTCTTTATACTATCAAATACGGTCAGAACAAACAAGTGCTTTCCATCGGTCGTGCAGACTCCTACGCTGGCATTGATTGTCAACCGCCAACTGGAGATCGCCAACTTCCAGCCGAAACAATACTGGGAACTGAAAACAAATTATCGTGATACCACCTTTCTGCTCTGATCCGTAAAAGCGATGAAGAAATTGCTGCGGAAGAAGAAAGAGTGGCGGAAAGAAGAAGATAGACAATCCGGCATCGACCCTATCGCCAACCGGGAGGAGGAAGCGCTGGTGGAACGCATAAAGACCTTCCGTTCATTGTCACCAATGTCGGCAAGAAGGATGGAAAGGAATATGCTCCGCGTCTGTTCGACCTGACTTCCCTTCAGGTAGAGTGTAATAAGAAGTTTGCCTATTCCGCTGATGAAACGCTGAAGCTGATTCAGTCGCTTTATGAAAAGAAAGTGGCTACTTATCCGCGTGTCGATACCACTTTCCTGAGTGACGATATTTATCCGAAGTGTCCAGGAATATTGAAAGGCCTTCGGGACTATGAGGTGCTGACTGCTCCTTTGGCAGGTGCTTCATTGCCTAAATCGAAAAAGGTATTTGATAATTCGAAGGTAACAGATCACCATGCCATTATCCCTACAGGCGTTTATGCACAGAATCTGACGGATATGGAACGTCGTGTCTATGACCTGATAGCCCGTCGTTTTATAGCGGTGTTCTATCCCGATTGTAAGATTTCTACCACTACCGTGATGGGCGAAGTGGACAAGATAGAATTTAAAGTAACCGGCAAACAGATTCTGGAGCCGGGATGGCGCGTTGTTTTGCCAAAGATGTGAAAGATACTTCCGAAGAAAAAGAGGAAGAGGATGAAAATGTACTTCCTGCTTTTGTCAAGGGAAAGTGGTCCTCATGTTCCGGACTTGAATGAGAAGTGGACGCAACCGCCCAGACCTTATACGGAAGCAACATTGCTTCGTGCGATGGAAACAGCCGGAAAGTTGGTGGATAATGACGAACTCCGTGATGCTCTGAAGGAGAATGGTATCGGCCGGCCGTCTACCCGTGCCGCCATTATCGAGACGTTGTTCAAGCGAAACTATATCCGCAAGGAAAGAAAGAACCTGATAGCCACCTACGGGAGTGGAACTGGTACAGATCATCCACGAAGAATTGCTGAAATCTGCGGAACTGACCGGTATATGGGAAAAAACTACGTGAGATTGAAAAGAAGACTTACGATGCCCGTCAATTCCTCGAAGAACTGAAGCAAATGGTATCTGAAATCGTGATGAGCGTACTTTCAGATAATACGAACCGACGTATCACTATTCAGGAGGCAGTTGCCCAAACGGAAGAAAAGGCAAAGAAAGAACCTAAGAAGCGTGAGCGTAAAGCAAGTGCTCCCAAAGAAAGAAGGCGAAAGCAGAATCGAAAGTTCCTGCATCTTCTCCGTCTCCTGCTTCGATTCCTTCTGCTCCTGCCTCTGCTCCGGCTACAGGTAATGCAGATACTTTGTCGGACAACCGTGTCCGGTTTGTGGTAAGGGAACTATCATTAAAGGGAAGACAGCTTACGGATGTTCGGAATGGAGAAATGGATGTACTTACCGAAAAATATTTGAGTAAAATACGAACTTAGCTCATTGTTGAAAAATAGTTCTTTTCAGTAAATGTGTCGAAGCTAAATAAATGTTTATTCTTTCTTTATTACCTTTGCGTTGGAAGCAATATAAAGCAGAAACAGATATGAAACGATCTATTGCCCATTTACCGAAACGGAAACAGGATGACTTGTACTTTCTGGTTAAGAAGAAGATGATTATTCTTTATGGCAGATGGGAGGGTATGTGGAGTATGACGAAAGGATAGAATTCGGTATCCCGACATCATTTTGGTCGTTACGGATGGCATTTCGGATAAAGAGGCTGGTATGAAGTTGGATACTGTGGATAATCTTTATTATAAATATCCGGAAAGTCAGACTCCCGTAGAGTTTATCAACGATGATATTAGCAAGCTGAATAGTGATTTATCTGAAGGGCGATATTTCTATACGGAAATAAAGCGAGAAGGAATCTTACTGTATGATTCCGGAAAGCATAAATTGGCAAGGCGCCGCAAGTTGCATTATGACGAGATAAAACAGCAGGCGGAGGAATATTACAATGAGAAACTTAAAATGCGAAACGTTTTTGAAACGACGAAGTTTCATTATGATCAAGAATGGTATAAACTTTCGGCTTTTGACCTTCATCAGACGTGCGAAAACTTATTCTATGCAGCTCGTCTGACTTATACACTAAGAAATAGCAAACAACATAACTTGGCTAAACTGCTAAGTTCTGTGCGGAAATACTCCCGGAATTCTCCAAAATATTTCCTAACGAAACGAAGGAGGAAAAGCGCTTATTTAAATTATTAAAATCTGCCTATGTGGAAGCCCGCTACAATTCGGAGTTCGAGGTAACAAAGAGGATATTGATACACTTAGGAAAAAGGTTACTCTACTGTTCGACCTTATAGAACGTATTTGTTGTGAACAGATAAACGAATATCAGCGAAGACATACACTTCACATAACAGGTGATTCTTCCCTTTAAAGCATAAAAAGAGTTCCTTCTTTTCTTTTTATCTCTCCCGGTGAAAAAGATAGCCGTTTGCTCTCATGCTCTCACAAACTGTCTGTATCCCTTTATTCATCGTGGTTTTCGGTGTGGTAGCAAGTGTGGTAGCAAGTATGAGAGCAAACGGTTGCTCTCACTGTGTCTCGTCCTGATTAGTATCGTTTTTGTAATGTTATCTTTTGATTTACAGGATGTTAATGCCTGATGTGTCAACTATTAACGTTTGATTTCTCAGCCATTAATAACTGAAAAATCAGCTATTAATGGCTGACAATTCATCCATTATTGACCAATAAATGATTTAATGCTTTTTGAAAGAATGGATGAATTGGAACAACTGATACGGTCGAGTCAATCCAATCATACGGTCAAGTTAATCCAATCATATAAGTCAAGTGTCAGTTTCCTGCCGGGGGAACGCCCGTTTCCTTATAAGGGAACGACAGTTCCAAGGCAGGGAACGCGAGTTCCCGATACAGGAAACGGCAGTTTCCAAAGTATGAAATAGTAGGAAACTATAAGCTGCCTTATATCAACCTCTTATGGCGATGTGTTGAAAACGACTACTAACCGTAATCCGTAATCAATGTCCCATCGTTGCGGATTCACTCCATAACGGTTTGTGACTTTGCAATATTTCTTGATAGTGTAGTAACTGCCTCCACGCAAAACTTTATGCATATCTTTTCCACCATAATTTGGGGTTATATCGCCGGTAAAAGGGACTTTTTTATCATGATGCTTATTTGTTTATTTCTTTATACTTTTGACGACGCAGATTGGAAATGACTGCAATGATTGTACTTAAATTAATTTAATATCTGCCATTTAGAAAAAGTTTGCTAACTTTGAGCTTCAAACATATCATAAATACAATGAATAAAATAGCATTCATTCTCATCATGACCGGTATGTTCTTTATAAAAGGATATGCCCAGCGGACAGAAGTACTGACACTAGGCGTCTTTCACTTTGACTTTCCGAATCTCGATATGCAACAAATATCCGAAGAAGATCAGATTAATGTCTTGTCGCCTGTTTATCAGAAGGAAATAGAGTTAATAGCGAGTAAACTGGCGAACTTTAAGCCGGATGCAATCGTCATTGAACACCCGCTGGGCGGACAGCAAAAGGTTGATTCTCTATTTAAAGCATACCTTGCCGGAAATCATAAACTGTCAAAGAGTGAAGTGCAGCAACTGGGTTTCAGGATTGCAAAGATGTGCAAAGCAAAGATTTACTGTGCAGATGCACGGGGGACACAAACAGCCCGTATCGAAGAACTGCTGGAAGACGATAGCACGAAACAATATCAGGATTTTGAAGAGAGTTTTGTAAATTCTCCCGACTCATCTTTATATTCCAAAGACCAGTTAATATTCAAGCAAAAAGGAATACTTCCCCAGCTGATACATCTGAATGATCCCCGACAAATCAAGAAAGACCTGGGCAATTATCTTATCGGACACTTCAAATACGAATCCGATAAGGGAGATTATACAGGAGCCGATTTCGAATCAGGAAGATGGTTCAACCGTAATCTGAGGATATTCAGGAATATACAACGTACCCCAAAATCCGCCAAACGGATACTTGTGATCTTTGGCGCGGCACACATGAATCTGCTGAACTATCTGTTTGAATGTTCACCCGAATATAAATTGCTGAATGTGAATGACTATCTGAAAACAAATTCGTAATAACGGAGGTTTACCGTATAGGTATATGCATCCGGGGTGGTCCGATTGTCGGACCGGATGGACCGCCTATGCCTCTGTTTTTATCAAAAACGGCATTGCGGAGAATCTCATATATAATTCCGCCCACATCCAAACCCAGTGTGAACTTATCGAAATGGTAGTAAGGAATCATAACGGGAACCGTTTCCCAACGTCCGCTCATCGCATCATAGTATCGCTGTACTCCCATTTCCATCCCAAAGCGGTCGGACATATCGACGGACATCGTAGCTCCGTAGCTATGGGTGCTCATTCCGTAAGAGTTTCCGATGTCGTATGATCCGAAGACTTTCAAGGTGACACGGTCGGAAGGATGGTAAAGGAAGGCGCCCGAAGTGCTGAAAGCCTGTCCGGTGATGTGGGACATGTTGAGCTTCAGCGCATTGGCACGGACTTGTAACTCGAATTGCTCATTGAAAATATGCTGATAACCTAGTGAAGCACTGTTGAAACGCCCGATGCCTGCCATACTTGTCTGACTTCCGGAACCGAACAGTGCTCCACGATCGAATTGATGCAATACCCCGCCCGTACTGTAATCACCTCGGAAGAGTAGGGAAGGATTGGTCTGATAAGGCAGGGAAATATCCCTTTTGAGTGAAAAGCGGGGTATATGCTCCAACTGTCCGGGTGAATATAAAGAATATGTAGTGCTCTTTTCTGGAAACAAGTTAATGTTGGCCTGTTTTAGTACGTCGTCCGGCGTTATGGATGCACCGTTACGAAGTATGTGCGTACTGTCGTTGTTTTCTTGCGCAGAGAGTGATTGCGGAACAAAATACAGCAAAAGAAAGATTCCCAAACGAATTGGAAGCTGTGATATGCTAACTTTTTGTCTCATACGCATTTGCCCTCCTTAGTTTTTATGATAGGTTATGTACAAAAATAATGAAATCCCATTTGAAAAGCAAATAATGTGTAATGTTTCCTTCCATCCGCAGGCTTTTTTAACTCAAATAAGAGCGGATAAGATTTTTTCTGAATAAATTCCCTTTTTTCCCTTAAATTTTTCTCTCTCTCAGGCAATATACGTTGTATATTTGTTATTATAGATATAAGAGTATCAACTATTTAATTTGGAAGTAATATGAAGAAAAAACTTACGGGTGTTGCATTGGTGTTAGCTGCCGTCTCTTTGATGGGCATACAGCCGGCGGGAGCATGTACGCGTGCCGTATATCTGGGGCCGGACCGAATGGTGGTCACTGGTCGCACGATGGACTGGAAAGAAGACATTATGTCAAATATCTATGTGTTTCCACGTGGAATGCAGCGTGCGGGACACAATAAAGAAAAAACAGTAAACTGGACTTCCAAATATGGAAGCGTAATCGCAACAGGCTATGATATAGGTACTTGTGACGGAATGAATGAAAAAGGACTGGTGGCAAGCTTGCTCTTCTTGCCGGAATCTGTTTATTCACTTCCCGGAGATACCCGTCCGGCAATGGGAATCAGTATCTGGACTCAATATGTGCTTGACAATTTTGCAACGGTGCGTGAGGCGGTAGATGAAATGAAAAAAGAGACTTTCCGTATTGACGCTCCCCGTATGCCGAACGGGGGACCGGAATCTACTTTACACATGGCTATTACCGATGAAACAGGCAACACGGCAGTGATCGAATATCTGGATGGCAAACTGAGTATCCATGAGGGACAAGAATATCAGGTGATGACCAATTCTCCGCGTTATGAATTGCAGTTGGCTGTCAATGATTACTGGAAAGAAGTGGGTGGATTGCAGATGTTGCCGGGAACGAACCGTTCGAGCGACCGTTTTGTGCGTGCCTCTTTCTACATTCACGCCATTCCGCAGACTGCCGATGCAAAGATAGCTGTCCCCAGTGTGCTGAGTGTGATGCGCAATGTCTCCGTTCCGTTTGGTATCAATACACCGGAGAAGCCTCACATTTCTTCTACTCGCTGGCGTTCCGTTTCCGATCAGAAGAATAAAGTGTATTACTTTGAGTCTACTTTAACTCCGAACCTGTTTTGGCTGGATTTGAAGAAGATTGATTTTAGTCCGAAGGCTGGGGTGAAGAAACTGTCCTTGACCAAAGGAGAAATTTACGCAGGAGATGCCGTGAAGGATTTGAAGGATAGTCAATCATTTACTTTCCTTTTCGAAACTCCGGTGATGTAGTCGATAGTTAGTTATGTGGTAAGAGGTCTTTTTTTGAATAAAAGGAACGGTAGGCAAAGGATTTATCCGCTTGTCTACCGTTCTCCTTTATCTTCGTGTCCTGCGTGCGGCTATAGGCAGCCTTTATCTTTCGCATATTCCTGGTGGAACTCAATCACTGCCTCTATTCCTTTCCGGAATATGTCCAGCGAGAAGTTTCGTTGGGTGAATGGATCGCATCCGATTCAAGTCCGAAGCCCATCAATACGGTTTTGGTTCCTAATACCTGTTCGAATGTCGAAATGATAGGAATACTTCCGCCACGACGTACTGCCAGCGGTTTTGCCGAAAGCTATCTCAAAACCTTTTCCGCAGCCTGATAGGCAGGAAGGGAAATCGGGACATATCCCTGTCCTCCGTGCATCGGGGTTACTTTTACCTGTACGGTGTCGGGAGCCATTTGTAAGATATAATCTGCAAACATCTGCGAAATCTTGTGATGATCCTGATGCGCAACCAGTCGGCAGGAAACTTTCGCATACGCTTTCGAGGGAAGGACTGTCTTGGAGCCTTCACCTGTATATCCTCCCCAAATGCCGCATACATCGAAAGACGGGCGGCAACTGTTGCGTTCCAGTGTGCTGTATCCCTTTCTCCGAAGAGTTCTTTCACTCCGATGGCTTCTTTGTATTTCTTCTCATCGAACGGAATATGGGCGATCATTTCCCGTTCTGCTTGCGGTACTTCTTCTACGTCATCGTAGAATCCGGGGACGGTGATTCTTCCGTCTTTATCTGTTACTTTGCTGATTATTTCGCAAAGCACATTGATCGGATTAGCTACCGCACCTCCGAAGTGTCCCGAATGCAGGTCACGGTTCGGTCCGGTCACTTCTATTTCCCAGTAAGCCAGTCCGCGCAGACCGGTGGTGAGGGATGGAAGTTCGGCACCCAGCATGCTGGTATCCGAAACCAGGATAACGTCTGCTTTCAACAGCTCTTTATGCTCTTCGCAGAAGGCTTCCAGGCTGGGAGAGCCGATTTCCTCTTCTCCTTCGAAGATAAACTTGACGTTATTTTTCAGCAGTTCGTTCTTGACGAGATATTCGAAGGCTTTGACCTGGATAAAGGATTGTCCTTTGTCATCATCCGCTCCGCGTGCCCAGATGTATCCGTCCCGTACTTCGGGTTCGAAGGGCTGGCTTTTCCACAGTTCCAGCGGTTCGGCAGGCATTACGTCGTAGTGGGCGTAGACCAATACTGTTTTGGCATTCGGGTCAACGATCTTTGTGCGAAAACAATCGGGTTACCCTTGGAAGGCATCACCAATGCTTCATCCACTCCGGCTTCGAGCAGTAGTTGTGCCCAGCGTTGGGCGCAAGCCAGCATATCGTCGTGATGTTCCGGCAGGGCGCTGATACTGGGAATACGGATGAGGCTGAACAGGTCCTCCATAATCTTCGGTTCGTTCGCTGCGATATATTTTGAATTTCGTTCATAATGAATAGTTTACTGGCGGTTATTTAGCCTATGTGCCAATAGCCTGACAGATTTTAGTGCAGGTATTGGCACATGGGTAGATTGACATATTGATACTTATTAAAGCTGCGTTGTCTTATCCAACAGATAATAATCAAGGATGGTCATGGCAGCCATTGCTTCTACGATAGGTACGGCACGTGGCAGTACACAGGCGTCATGACGTCCGCGGGCTTTCAATGTCGTATCTACGCCGTCGATGTTCACCGTTTCCTGCTCCATCAGCAGGGTAGCAATCGGTTTGAATACTACACGGAAGTAAATATCCTGTCCGTTACTGATTCCTCCTGAATACCTCCGGAGTGGTTGGTATGCGTTTCAATCCGTCCGTTGTTGTTGAAGAATACGTCGTTCTGCTCGGAGCCTTTCATCTTCAGTCCCTTGAATCCTTCCATATTCGAAGGCTTTGGCGGCATTGATACTGAGCATGGCGTTGCCCAAGGCAGCGTGCAGCTTGCCGAATACGGGTTGCCCCAATCCGATAGGACATCCTTTGATGACACAGGTCAGCGTACCTCCGATGGTATCGCCTTCGCCTTTACCTTATATATAAGGTCTGCCATTTCCTTCGCCTTTCAGGGTCCGGACAACGTACATCGTTTGTTTCGATCAGGTCGAGATCATAGTCGGAATAAGTGCCTTCCAATTTGATGGCACCGACTTGCGATGTATAAGCTGTGATGCTGATTCCTAACTGGCGAAGGGCTAATTTAGCCAATGCGCCGGCTACTACGCGTGAAATAGTCTCGCGGGCAGAAGAACGTCCGCCACCGCGATGATCACGGATGCCGTACTTCACTTTGTAGGTGTAATCCGCATGTGAAGGGCGGTATACCTCTTTCAGGTTATTGTAGTCATTGGAATGTTGATTCTCGTTCCAAACGATAAACCGATAGGACATCCGGTTGATTTGCCTTCGAAGATGCCTGAAAGAAACTCCACTTTATCCGCTTCCTTGCGTGGTGTGGTGAGGATGGATTGTCCCGGACGGCGTCGATTTAGTTCTTGTTGTACAAATTCTTCGTCGATTGTGATTCCGGAAGGAAATCCGTCAATTACTCCCCAACTCCTTTTCCATGAGACTCGCCGAAGCTGGTGAGCCGAAAGATGTTGCCAAAATGAATTAAACATAGTTGTGGCTTTTAAAATTACTCTATGCAAATATAACAAAGTTTTCGATAAGAAGGTTGTGAATTCAAAATATCTTCGGAAAAGGAAGCAAATTGAACCTTTTTCCTCTTTTAGTTTATAAATGACGATTATTTAATAACTAAACCCGAAAATTATGAAAAGAATCTATTGTATTTGTGGGCATTGATATGCTCTGTCTCTCTTTGACGGCTTGTAGCAGTGATGACGATAATACGGTCAATGATGAAACGACTCCTCCGGAAGAAGAGGCTGTGGTGACTGCCCCGATGTGGTGGGAACGTATTGGGAAATCTCGATATTTCAATGCTGCCCGATGGCTCCGACCAGGAAGTTGTGATTGCCGACGGACTTCCGAAGTTTATTACTTTCTCTCAGGTCAGTGATACGGAAGTAAAGATGGAACTGAAGGAATTTGAACTGTTTATAAACGGAAACATATTAAAGTTCGGCGATATCGTAATAGACAAGTGTGCAGTGAAAAGGAAACGGACGCTTCGACTTTCACCGGACAGCAAGACCTTACTTTTCAGGGGATGCCGCTGCTTTGGGTACCTGTGCCACCAGTATAGAAGGAACGGTGCAAAGTGGAAATGCTACAATGAATATTCAGGTAAAAGTACCTGCATTGAAGCAGACCGTGAAAGTTGCTTTCTCCGGTGTGAAGCAGGTGGAGGAATCCGGTAAGGATTAATCCGTCTTTGGTCAGCTAGAAAGCATATCCGAATCCGATATTCAAGTAGATCGGATACATAGCAAAAGTAATGGTCTGAAAGTCATTTCTGAAGATATCATTCAATCCCCAGGTGAGGTCTGCATATATATTGAGGTGTTTGAATGCTCTCCATCCGGCTCCTATTTGCAGGCCCCACTGAAAATGTCTCAGGTCGTCCGAGAAGTCATAAGTAGCGATTTTACCATCCGTAAATTCGACTTTGGGGCCTACGGGGTCGCCTTCACGCAGGTATCCTTCATATACGTGCCCCGAAAATTCTCTTGAAAGCAGATACGAAAAATAAGGTCCGGCTTTAATATTCCAACGGTTGCTCAACTTGTAAGTAGCCATTAGAGGAATTGTCAGTCCGGAAGTGTGGACTTTGGTTTTGACTCCTCCTGTCCAGACACCGCTGATTCTTTCTCCTCCCTGTCCGAGGATTTCCATATTATAGTTTTGACGGTGGCTTCCGTTGTCATGGCTTTATTCTCCAGCCGCAGCCCTACAATGACTCCGAGCTTGTTTTGAACGGCAAACCATTTGGTTACTTCTCCTCCGATGCTGATAGCCAGCGTTGGGTTGTAGCCGTCAATCGAACGGATTTCGACAGGCAGCGGGAGCGGGGCTGTACCGCCGATGCTGAACCCTGCTTTGATTTCATATTCCAGTCCGTGAAGAGCGGAGCGAATAAGTGTTTCGTTTCTGTCAACCTGTGAATAGCCGGGGAGGGCTATCACCAGACAGGCGAGTAAACTGAATATATAGGAATGGATTTTCATCTTTTCATTATTATTAAATCATTAGTTATTTCATTATAGTTGCTCTGTTCTGCCTTCCATAGCTGCTATCAGATCGTTGGTCGAATGGAATCAGTCTTCCGAGCGATAGATTAGTTCGACTTCATCAATCAACAATGTACTTCCGATAGCTCCGTTAAAATGATCTCCTTCCAGGCTGGAAGTGAATACGATAGCTACATTATACTTTCCTGCTGTTAGCTTCTCTTTATCTATGTATTTTCCGGATAACATATGAAAGGGAAGTTTAAAGTATGTCCACTCGTCCGTCTCTTTGGCGTCGTCAATGCGTGCTATTGAAACCAGGTTGGGACTGGTGAAAGCATTCGTTCCGTCAAGAGTCGGCACAGATTCACTGGTTTCATACATGATGGCATAAATATCGCATATATCCCGTTTGCCACTGACGGGTTTGCCGCCTTCTGTAAACTGATCTCCGGCTTTATACTTGTAATAGCCTGCCAGATAAGTTGGTATATGCCGGAAAGGCAGACCGAATTTGGTCGCTTTCAGTGGATTGCTCATTGCATTTCCTACATCAAAAGAGCCGATAAACAGGTTCCCGGCTGCGATAGGCATTCCCATAATGCTACCGAAGAATCCGGTACTGCGGGTTACTAAGGACAGGCATTTTCCGGTTTTTCCGTTTGCAAACTGAAAAGTCGGATAGTCGTCGGCTGTCTTGGGAACTCCGGTCATTGCATAACCTGCGTTTCCGCTGGCCCATTCCATCACCACTTTTTCTCCTTCCCGTTCTACGAAGATGTAGTATTTCTGTCCGCCGAGCGTATCCTCAAAATTGTAAATAGTAGCAAGTTCCGTATCAATAACGGATACGGTGTACTTCTTCTTCCAAAAGCCATCGGCAGCCGTAACGGTATATTGCTGAGGCGAATGGAAATCTCTAGCCGTCCCACTGGGAGGATCGATAGTGGCTCCCGGAGTCAATGTAAATTCGGGTGCAAGGGATGAAATGTCCGTTCCCGGTCCTACAAATATATTGATGGAATTATTAGTGATAATCGGACTCGTTGTCATGACTACTCCCGGCAATCTGCAACTGAGTATGTCTGCCTCTGCATTGGGAGCTTCTTCGCGAATGCAAGAAGAAGAGAAAATGGCTAGCAGCAAATAAAGAATACCGTGTTTTGCTTTCATTTTTCTACTATTCTAACTGTTAAAGTTCGGTTCTTGGAAGATTTTATAACAATCTGCAATTTTATTTGTTCACTAATGGATGTTTGATAAAAAAGAATTTTCTACTTTTGTGGAAACTAAAGCCTTATAGGGTATGATTGAATCGGAAAGAAAACAGATAATAGACTTGATCAAAAAAGAGGTGATTCCGGCGATAGGGTGTACGGAACCCATTGCGGTAGCGCTTTGTGTAGCTAAAGCTGCCGAAACATTAGGAATGAAACCGGAAAAGATTGAAGTGTTATTGAGTGCCAATATATTAAAGAATGCAATGGGAGTCGGTATCCCCGGCACAGATATGGTCGGACTTCCTATAGCTGTAGCCTTGGGAGCGTTGATCGGCCGATCGGAATATCAATTGGAAGTGTTGAGAGACTGCACACCGGAGGCAGTAGAACAAGGCAAACTGTTTATCGCAGAGAAGCGAATCTGTATTTCTCTCAAAGAAGATATTACGGAAAAACTGTACATCGAAGTAATCTGCACAGCCGGCAGCCAAAAAGCGACGGCTGTGATTGCCGGCGGACATACTACCTTTGTCTATATAGCTACGGATGAAAAAGTACTGCTTGACAAGCAACAGACTGCCAATGAAGAGGAAGAAGACGCTTCACTGGAACTGAATCTGCGCAAAGTCTATGATTTTGCCCTGACATCCCCTCTGGATGAAATCCGTTTTATTCTCGATACGGCACGTCTGAACAAAGCAGCCGCCGAGCAAGCCTTTAAAGGCAATTATGGGCATTCTTTAGGTAAGATGCTCCGTGGAACGTATGAACATAAAGTGATGGGTGACAGCGTATTCTCTCATATACTATCTTATACTTCCGCCGCTTGCGACGCCAGAATGGCCGGTGCAATGATTCCCGTCATGAGTAACTCCGGCAGTGGCAATCAGGGCATATCCGCCACACTTCCGTTGTCGTATTTGCCGAAGAAAATGGTAAAACCGAAGAGGAACTGATCCGCGCCTTAATGCTGAGTCATCTCACTGTAATCTATATTAAACAAAGTTTGGGACGTCTCTCTCCTTGTGTGGCTGTGTAGTAGCTGCCACGGGTTCCAGTTGCGGAATCACCTGGCTGATGGGTGGAAACTATAATCAGGTAGCCTTTGCCGTTCAAAACATGATTGCCAACCTGACGGGAATGATTTGCGACGGTGCAAAACCGAGCTGCGCACTCAAAGTAACAACCGGAGTCTCAACAGCCGTATTATCTGCTATGATGGCAATGGAGGACCGTTGTGTGACTTCTGTAGAAGGCATTATTGACGAAGATGTCGATCAAAGCATTCGTAACTTGACAAGAATCGGCTCGCAGGCGATGAACGAAACGGATAAGATGGTGCTTGATATCATGACGCACAAAGGAGGATGTTAACAAGTAATAAGTAACAAGTAATAAGTAATAGGTAATAGCTGGAATAACGGCATAAAAGTATTAAGTATTAACTTCCGCCTATATCCGCATGGAATTAATACTTAATACTTATTACCTATTACTTAAAATTAGTGGCAGTGTCCGCCTTCGCAACCGCAGTCATCGCCACAGTCGCTGCCGCAGCTGTCGCATCCGCAACCGCAACCTTCACCGCTCATCATCTTCACCAGTTCTTGAATTTCTTCGTTGGTAGCAGGACGGCTTTCGATTACTTCACCTTCAAAGATCAGGTCAGCGCCTGCCAATGGGTGGTTAAGGTCAACTACTACTACATCCGGTTTGATTTCTACGACGCTGGCGTTTACGCGTTGACCGTCTCCGGTCATCAAAGGTACAATGCTGCCTTCTGTTACGTTCGCTGTCGAACTTGCCATCTATTTCAAAGATATTTTAGGAAGATCAAATACATGTTGCTCATCGTAGGCTCCATAAGCTTCATCTGCCGGAATGGTAAAATCGAATTTATCACCCTTGGAAAGAGCTGTTATCTGGTTCTCGAAGCTTCGAGCGTTGTGCCTAATCCTGAAATGAACTGAAAAGGATGTTCTGCATTTGTTTCTTCGAACAATTCTTTTTCACCATCTTCCACTGTATATAGCTTATATGCAACGGTGATGTACTTGTTTTCTACTGTTTCCATCTGATATTTATAGTTTCTAATTAATAAATCCCTTATTTAGGGTGGACAAAGATACGAATAATTTGCTTGCTACCGGGTGCATACGGAGTAAATTTCAGATTATTAAGCGCTTTTGTCAGAAATGGACAGTCATTCTCTACTAACTGATAGTTGCAAATTCAACCTTTAAGTGATAAAATTTAGGTTTATTACCGTTCTTTTCTTACGATTATTCGCTTTTTAGTGATTTTTTTCTTCGATTTGTTTGGAGATAATAAAAAAGCCCTTACCTTTGCAGCACGAAAATAAAGAAAAGAAGATATGAATATATTACATACATCTATTAACCTAGCAGTTCTGCATATTATTCGCGTCGTGGTGGTGCCATCAAGAGCGTGAGAAAGGTTTTGTGTATGTATTCGTACCATAAAAGATAGAATTTGGAGCCTTTCTCACTGATGTGAGGGAGGCTCTTTAATTAAAAGATAGATTGAAATGAAAAAGCAATTACGCAGTTCGTTTAGTACACAAGGCCGTCGCATGGCGGGAGCCCGCGCATTATGGGCAGCCAACGGCATGAAGAAAAATCAGATGGGAAAACCCATTATCGCTATCGTCAATTCGTTTACACAATTTGTTCCAGGACACGTGCACCTGCATGAAATCGGGCAGTTGGTGAAGGCGGAAATTGAGAAGCTGGGATGTTTCGCTGCGGAATTTAATACGATTGCTATTGATGACGGTATCGCTATGGGACATGACGGAATGCTTTACTCGCTTCCTTCCCGTGATATCATAGCGGACAGCGTAGAATATATGGTCAATGCGCACAAGGCGGATGCAATGGTATGTATCAGCAACTGCGATAAGATTACCCCAGGGATGCTGATGGCTGCCATGCGCCTGAATATCCCTACCGTATTTGTATCCGGCGGACCGATGGAAGCCGGAGAGTGGAACGGTCAGCATCTGGACTTGATCGATGCCATGATTAAATCGGCGGACGACAGTGTAAGCGATCAGGAAGTAGCGAATATCGAACAGAATGCCTGTCCTACCTGTGGATGTTGTTCCGGAATGTTTACGGCAAACTCGATGAACTGTCTGAATGAAGCTATCGGCTTGGCTCTTCCGGGAAACGGCACAATCGTGGCTACGCACGAAAATCGTACGAAACTGTTTGAAGATGCTGCCAAACTGATTGTGGAAAATGCAATGAAATATTATGAAGTAGGTGACGAAAGTCTACTTCCCCGCAGCATAGCTACCCGTCAGGCATTCCTCAATGCCATGACGCTGGATATTGCGATGGGCGGTTCTACCAATACGGTGCTTCACCTGTTGGCCGTGGCACATGAGGCAGGAGTCGATTTCAAGATGGACGACATCGATATGCTGTCACGCAAGACACCCTGCCTGTGTAAAGTCGCTCCGAATACTCAAAAATATCATATTCAGGACGTTAACCGTGCGGGTGGCATCATTGCTATCCTGGCAGAGTTGGCAAAAGGCGGTCTGATTGATACTTCCGTTCTCCGTGTGGATGGCATGTCGCTGGCGGAAGCGATCGATCAATATTCAATTACCAGCCCGAACGTTACGGAAAAAGCAATGAGCAAATATTCAAGTGCGGCAGGAAACAGATTCAATCTCGTACTTGGTTCTCAGGGAGCTTATTATCAGGAATTAGATAAAGATCGCGCGAACGGATGTATCCGTGATCTGGAGCACGCCTATAGCAAGGACGGAGGCCTGGCGGTACTGAAAGGAAATATCGCTCAGGATGGTTGCGTAGTAAAAACGGCGGGTGTAGACGAAAGCATCTGGAAGTTTACCGGACCTGCCAAAGTATTCGACTCACAAGAAGCAGCCTGTGAAGGCATCCTCGGAGGCCGAGTCGTCAGCGGCGACGTTGTCGTCATCACGCACGAAGGTCCGAAGGGCGGTCCCGGTATGCAGGAAATGCTTTACCCGACTTCTTATATCAAATCCCGTCACCTCGGCAAAGAATGTGCCTTGATTACCGATGGACGTTTCAGTGGTGGAACTTCCGGATTGAGTATCGGACACGTTTCTCCCGAAGCCGCCGCCGGAGGTAATATAGGAAAAATAGTAGATGGAGATATCATCGAAATCGACATTCCCGCCCGAACGATTAACGTGCGACTAACAGATGAAGAACTGGCTGCCCGCCCGATGACTCCCGTGACCCGTGACCGTTACGTGCCGAAGAGCCTGAAAGCATACGCCAGCATGGTAAGCTCTGCCGATAAGGGAGCAGTGAGATTAATAGACTGATCCACTTCATTATCCATTATGAATCATCCATTATCCATTAAAGAACTATGAGTAAGGACTTAATAACAGGCGCAGAGGCAATGATGCGCTCTCTGGAACATCAGGGAGTGACTACCATTTTCGGTTATCCCGGCGGGTCCATCATGCCTACGTTCGATGCCCTGTACGACCATCAAAATACATTGAACCATATCTTGGTTCGCCATGAACAGGGAGCTGCCCATGCGGCACAAGGCTACGCCCGTGTATCGGGTAAAGTCGGTGTTTGCTTGGTGACAAGCGGCCCCGGAGCAACCAATACGATCACAGGTATTGCAGATGCAATGATAGACAGTACGCCTATCGTTGTCATTGCAGGACAGGTGGGAACAGGCTTTCTTGGAACAGACGCTTTTCAGGAAGTCGATCTCGTAGGTATCACTCAGCCAATCGCTAAATGGAGCTATCAGATTCGCCGTGCCGAAGACGTAGCCTGGGCGATAGCACGTGCTTTCTACATTGCCAGTAGTGGTCGTCCCGGTCCGGTGGTACTCGACTTTGCCAAGAATGCGCAGGTTGAAAAAACGAAATACGAGCCGACAAAGCAGGAGTTTATCCGCAGCTATGTTCCGGTTCCCGATACAGACGAAGAATCGGTAAAGGCTGCCGCCGAACTGATCAATAACGCCGAACGCCCGCTTGTCTTGGTAGGACAGGGAGTGGAACTGGGAAGCGCTCAGGAAGAACTGCGTATCTTTATCGAAAAGGCGGATATGCCCGCAGGTTGTACCTTGCTCGGACTTTCCGCATTGCCTACCGATCATCCGTTGAATAAAGGAATGCTGGGTATGCACGGAAATCTGGGACCGAATATCAATACTAACAAATGTGATGTACTGATTGCTGTCGGTATGCGTTTCGACGACCGTGTGACCGGTAATCTGGCTACTTACGCCAAACAAGCGAAAGTGATCCATTTTGACATTGATCCGGCGGAAGTAAATAAGAATGTAAAGGTAGATATTGCCGTTTTGGGCGACTGCAAAAAGACGCTGGCTGCTGTGACCGGACTGTTGAAAAAGAACCGGCACACCGAGTGGGTCGATAGTTTCAAGGAATATGAAGCGGTAGAGGAAGAAAAAGTCATTCGTCCTGAACTTCATCCTGCAACGGATTCACTGAGTATGGGCGAAGTGGTGCGTGCGGTAAGCGAAGCGACCCGTCACGAAGCCATATTGGTGACAGATGTAGGTCAGAATCAGATGATCTCTGCCCGCTACTTTAAATATACCAGGGAACGTAGTATCGTTACTTCGGGTGGACTCGGCACGATGGGTTTTGGCCTTCCGGCAGCTATCGGAGCTACTTTCGGCCGTCCTGACCGCATTGTATGTGTATTTATGGGTGACGGCGGACTGCAAATGAACATTCAGGAACTGGGTACGATCATGGAACAGAAAGCTCCGGTGAAGATTATCTGCCTGAACAACAATTATCTCGGCAACGTGCGCCAATGGCAGGCTATGTTCTTTAATCGCCGTTATTCATTTACTCCGATGCTGAATCCGGATTACATGAAAATCGCTTCCGCCTACGATATTCCTTCCAAACGTGTCTTTTCACGGGAAGAATTGAAAGCGGCCATCGACGAAATGCTCTCGACAGACGGGGCGTTCCTGCTCGAAGCCTGTGTGGTAGAAGAAGGCAATGTCCTCCCGATGACCCCTCCGGGCGGTTCAGTCAATCAGATGTTGCTGGAATGTTAATCCTTAATTTAGAAAGTTATGAGTGATAAGACATTATATACGATTATAGTTCATTCTGAAAATATAGCCGGATTGCTGAATCAGGTGACCGCTGTATTTACCCGTCGGCAAATAAACATCGAGAGTTTGAACGTTTCTGCTTCTTCCATTAAAGGAGTACATAAATATACGATCACAGCGTGGACTGATAAGGACACTATTGAAAAGGTGGTGAAGCAGATCGAAAAGAAGATTGATGTGATTCAGGCGCACTATTTTACTGAAGACGAGATTTATTTCCATGAGATAGCCTTATATAAGGTATCTACTCCTGCTTTTCAGGAGACTCCGGAAGCATCTAAAGTGATCCGCAGATATAATGCCCGCATTGTAGAGGTGAATCCGGTATTCTCTATCGTCGAGAAGAACGGCATGAGTGAAGAGATTACTTCCCTTTACGAAGAACTTCGGGCTTTGAAATGTGTGCTGCAATTTGTCCGTTCGGGTCGTGTGGCTATTACTACCAGCTGTTTCGAACGTGTGAATGAGTTCCTGGACGGACAGGAAGCGAAGTATAAGCAAAGTAAAAAGGAACAGGAGTAATGAGTGAAGAAAATAAAATAGGGACTTATCAGTTTGTGGCAGAGCCGTTTCACGTAGATTTTAACGGCCGCCTGACCATGGGCGTGCTGGGAAATCATCTGTTGAATTGCGCAGGTTTTCATGCCAGCGACCGTGGATTTGGTATTGCTACGCTGAACGAGGACAATTACACATGGGTGCTTTCCCGCCTGGCTATCGAGCTGGATGAGATGCCTTACCAGTACGAGAAGTTCTCGGTTCAGACATGGGTGGAGAATGTCTATCGTCTCTTTACCGACCGTAACTTTGCCGTCATTGACAAGGATGGAAAGAAGATCGGCTATGCCCGTTCCGTATGGGCGATGATCAATCTGAATACCCGTAAGCCTGCCGATCTGTTGGCATTGCATGGAGGAAGCATCGTCGATTATATATGCGATGAACCCTGCCCGATAGAAAAGCCTTCGCGTATCAAGGTGACAAGCAATCAGCCTGTTGCGACGCTGACGGCAAAATACAGTGATATCGATATTAACGGACACGTAAACAGTATTCGTTATATCGAGCACATACTTGACTTGTTTCCGATAGAACTGTATCAGACGAAACGTATCCGCCGGTTTGAAATGGCGTATGTGGCTGAAAGTTATTTCGGAGATGAACTCTCTTTCTTCTGTGATGAGGTGAGTGAAAACGAGTTTCATGTAGAGGTGAAGAAAAACGGCAGCGAGGTAGTATGCCGTTCCAAAGTGATATTTGAATAATATAGAGTATAAAATCAATTAATAACAGATGGCGCAAGTCATCAAAACAAAAAAACAAAAAAAATGGCACAGTTGAATTTTGGCGGAACTGTAGAAAATGTAGTTATCCGTGATGAATTTCCATTGGAAAAAGCTCGTGAAGTATTGAAAAATGAAACAATCGCTGTAATCGGTTATGGCGTACAAGGTCCCGGACAGGCTCTGAACCTTCGTGATAACGGTTTCAATGTAATCGTTGGTCAACGCCAGGGAAAGACATATGACAAAGCGGTTGCTGACGGATGGGTTCCGGGTGAAACTTTGTTCGGTATTGAAGAAGCTTGCGAAAAAGGTACGATCATTATGTGCCTGTTGTCTGATGCAGCAGTAATGTCTGTATGGCCTACTATCAAGCCTTACCTGACTGCAGGAAAAGCTCTTTATTTCTCTCATGGTTTTGCTATTACATGGAGTGACCGCACAGGTGTAGTTCCTCCTGCAGATATCGACGTAATCATGGTTGCTCCTAAAGGTTCGGGTACATCCTTGCGTACTATGTTCCTTGAAGGTCGCGGGTTGAACTCTTCATACGCTATCTATCAGGATGCAACAGGCAACGCTATGGACAGAACAATCGCATTGGGTATCGGTATCGGTTCAGGTTATTTGTTCGAAACAACTTTCATCCGCGAAGCTACTTCCGACCTGACAGGCGAACGTGGTTCATTGATGGGAGCTATCCAGGGTCTGTTGCTGGCACAATACGAAGTGTTGCGTGAAAACGGTCACACTCCTTCCGAAGCATTCAACGAAACTGTAGAAGAGCTGACTCAGTCATTGATGCCGTTGTTTGCAAAGAACGGTATGGACTGGATGTATGCTAACTGCTCTACTACAGCTCAACGTGGTGCTCTCGACTGGATGGGCCCCTTCCACGATGCTATCAAACCGGTAGTTGAAAAGTTGTATCACAGTGTGAAGACTGGTAACGAAGCACAGATTTCAATCGACTCTAACTCCAAACCGGATTATCGTGAGAAACTGGAAGAAGAACTGAAAGCATTGCGCGAAAGCGAAATGTGGCAGACTGCCGTGACAGTTCGTAAACTTCGTCCGGAAAATAATTAATCAGACTTATACTATATAAGTTTTTCAAAAGGCGGGAAAAGCGTATTTTCCCGCCTTTTCTATGTAGATACCGGTCTTTTGAGTAATAGAAAAAGGATGAAAGTAGAAAAAAAGATTAAAAGATACTGATAATATAGGTGAAAAAGAGCATTTATGATTACCTTTACGGCAACAAATAAAACAGAATAGGCAATGAAGAAACTTTTTACTTACAGAAGATCGATACGTATGAAGATGATTTCTTCTTTAATAAATAGTATATCAGAATGTTACATTAAAAGATATTTAAGTTATTCTCTACCGAATGGTAGCTGTAATACCATTTCAAGTCCTTTTTATATTTCGTGTTCCATTAGTGATTCGTTGATATGATGCAGAATTTTATTCTGTAGCAGGAAAAAGTATGCGTTAAATTGAATTTAAGACAGAGCTTTTGGAACAGAATTTAGTGGGAAAATAACATTGTTTGTTTTGTTTGTAAATGGGAGTCCTCTTTCGTGAGAAAGGGGGCTTCTTTTTTTATACCGATGATTCAGGAAGATACCGCTTCCTGCCGGATATACTGTATCAGTTTCCGGTAGAACGCATGCTTGGTAAGAGTGGTTGCATCTCCCAAAATCACGAGTTTCATCCGGGCGCGGGTAATGGCTACGTTCATTCGTCTTAAATCATTCAGAAAACCGATCTGTCCGTCCTCGTTCGCCCGGACGAGGCTGATAAAGACGACATCCCGTTCCTGTCCCTGAAAGCCGTCTACCGTGTTGACCGTGATGAGGCTGCGGAAAGGGCGGAGAAAACTGCTTCCTCTGATTTTACTTCTCAGGTATTGCACTTGCGCCTTGTAGGGCGAAATCAGACCAAAGTCGATGCTCTCGTCCAGGATGCGTGCTTTGCCGATCCGGCTGATATAGGCTTCCAGTTCTTGCAGTAACAAGTTGGCTTCCTGCTTGTTGATGCGCCCGAAGCTCTCGCCTACAAACTCTTCGTGGAAGTCCATTTCCGAGGTATCTATCCAGTTCATGGGAGTGTCGAAGTCAAGGATACCCCGGTTGCGCACTTCCGGTGCGGCTTCCAGTTCTCCGTTGTAGAACCATTCGGAGGGAAAGCGCATGATTGCCTCGTGCATCCGGTATTGCACTTTGAGCAGCGAGACGGCAGAAGGTTTTTGCTGCACGACTTTTTCCATTAAAGTATGGTCCAGTCCGCCACGGGCGGCTTCGATACATTTGATTGTAGGAGGGAGCTGGCAATGGTCGCCGGCAAGAATCACACGGTCGGCCTTTCGGATGGCGATCCAACAGGCGGCTTCGAGTGCCTGGGCGGCTTCATCGATAAATAAGGTGGGGAAACGCCTTCCGTTGAGCAAACGGTGATTGCTGCTGACCAGCGTAGAAGCAATCACACGGGCACTGTCGAAAAGATCGGCGTTGATCAGGATTTCCAGTTCGGTGGCACGGTCGCGGAGGCGGCTCATCCGGCTGCGCATTCCTTCCCTTTCGGAGTAACTTCCCCGACGCATCCGGCTGCCCATTTCACGGATTGATTTTCGGATTCCCCAAAGTTCGGGGTAGCTCGGATGATTCTCAAAGCGGCGTTCGTAGGTGAAAGAGAGCATTTTATCATTAACACGCGTAGGATTACCAATGCGGAGCACAGGAACACCCCGGTCCACCAGTTTCTCACAAATCCAGTCCACGGCCGTATTACTTTGGGCGCAGACCAGCACCTGCGGTTCGCGGTGAAGCGTTTCGTAAATGGCTTCCACAAGCGTAGTAGTCTTTCCGGTTCCCGGAGGGCCGTGTACGATGGCGACATCGCGTGTGCATAACACTTTGTTTACGGCTGTCTCCTGCGTGCTGTTCAGCCACGGGAAACGGACGGGATACAATTCGCGGAATCCCGGCTTTTGTGTTCCCAGCAAGGTGTCCCGGAGTTCGGCAAGGCGGTTGCCTTTGGCGCGGATCGTGTCTTCCAGCGCTTCGAACATGGCACGATAGGACGTTTCATCGAAATAAAGTTGTACACCCAGCACCTCTTCCGTTTGCAGTTCCAGCAATGCGCCTGCACTGGGAAGCACGACCACCATCCGTTCATCGTCCGCATAACTCACCGTTGCAATGAAATTCATATAATTCACTTTCCCGTCAAATGACTGACGGAAAAAGCAGACGGGACGACCGAATTCGAAGGAATGCTCGATTTCTTTATTTTCGGTGCGTGTAATATCTATTACAAGTTGATTTAGAGAATTATAGTAACTTCGACCGGGAGAGGCGGGATACCAGCACAGACCACGTTTCACTTTGCGGGCGACACCCATTGTTTCAGTCTGCCGCTTGAATTCCTCCTTTTCGTGTTCATACTCCATGCGTAGCAGGAGTTGCTGTTGCTGAAGGTCGATGATTGGACTTTTCGGATGATTATTCATAATAGATGCAAAGGTAGTAAATCTTCCTCCTGAGACGAAAATATATTTCATTTTGTTAAACATTCCTCGAACGCCGTTCGTTATTTTTATAGATAGACTAAAAAAAATAAAAGCAATATGGTGTATGATTTGACTATGTTAGAGGCTTTTTATTCTGCTTATAAAGGAAAAGTGGAACACGTGCGGGCTGTTTTGAAACGCCCTTTGACGTTAGCCGAGAAGATTCTGTATGCCCACCTGTTCAATGAGGGCGATGTGAAAAACTACAAACGGGGTGAAGACTACGTAAATTTCCGTCCCGACCGCGTCGCTATGCAGGACGCGACTGCCCAGATGGCATTGCTTCAATTCATGAATGCAGGAAAAGAAAAAGTGGCTGTTCCCTCCACCGTGCACTGTGACCACTTGATACAAGCGTACAAAGGAGCAAAGGAGGACATTGCTACGGCAACCAAAACAAACGAAGAAGTTTACGACTTTTTGCGCGATGTATCCTCTCGTTACGGCATCGGCTTCTGGAAGCCGGGCGCCGGAATCATTCACCAGGTAGTGCTCGAAAATTACGCTTTCCCCGGTGGAATGATGGTAGGCACCGACTCTCACACTCCGAATGCCGGAGGATTGGGCATGGTGGCCATCGGTGTCGGCGGTGCGGATGCCGTAGACGTGATGACAGGTATGGAATGGGAACTGAAAATGCCAAGGATTATCGGTGTCCGCCTGACCGGAAAATTGAGCGGCTGGACTTCCCCGAAAGATGTCATCCTGAAACTTGCAGGGATTCTGACCGTAAAAGGAGGAACGAACTCCATCATCGAATATTTCGGACCGGGAACGGCTTCCCTGTCGGCTACCGGCAAAGCGACCATTTGCAATATGGGGGCGGAAGTAGGAGCTACCACTTCGCTTTTCCCGTTCGACGGGCGCATGGCTACTTATCTGAGAGCCACCGGCAGAGATCGTATCGTGGAACTGGCGGAAGCCGTGGACTGTGAACTCCGTGCGGACCAACAGGTGACGGACGAACCGGAAAAGTACTACGATCGTGTTATCGACATTGACTTGTCCACGCTCGAACCTTACATCAACGGCCCTTTCACACCGGATGCCGCTACCCCTATCTCTGAATTTGCAGAAAAAGTATTACTGAACGGCTATCCGCGTAAGATGGAAGTCGGGCTGATCGGTTCGTGTACCAACTCTTCTTACCAAGATCTCAGCCGTGCCGCATCCCTTGCAAGGCAGGTGAAGGAAAAGAATCTGAGTGTGGCTTCCCCGCTGATCATCAATCCGGGTTCCGAACAAATCCGCGCTACTGCCGAAAGAGACGGAATGATGGATGACTTCATGCAGATCGGAGCCGTGATCATGGCAAATGCCTGCGGCCCTTGCATCGGTCAGTGGAAACGTCATACGGACGACCCGACGCGGAAGAACTCGATCGTTACCTCCTTCAACCGTAACTTTGCCAAACGTGCGGACGGCAATCCGAACACATACGCCTTTGTTGCTTCTCCCGAACTGACGATGGCACTGACTATTGCCGGTGATCTTTGCTTCAATCCGCTGAAAGACAGACTGATGAATCATGATGGCGAAAAAGTGAAACTGGCCGAACCGGAAGGCGAAGAACTCCCCTTGAGAGGATTTACCTCCGGTAATGAAGGCTATATCGCCCCGGCGGACGAAAACAGCGATCAACGTCAACCCGGCTTCCCAACGCCTGCAACTGCTGACTCCTTTCCCCGCTTGGGACGGACAAGATATACTCAATATGCCCTGCTGATTAAGGCGCAGGGCAAATGTACTACCGACCATATTTCGATGGCGGGACCGTGGCTGCGTTTTCGCGGACATTTGGAGAATATTTCGGATAATATGCTGATGGGAGCCGTGAATGCTTCAATGGCGAAACGAACAACGTGTGGAACCGTTCGACAAACACCTACGGAACCGTTTCGGGCACAGCCAAAATGTATAAATTCGAAGGAATCCCTCCATTGTCGTGGCTGAAGAAAATTACGGAGAAGGCTCCAGTCGCGAGCACGCGGCAATGGAACCCCGTTTCCTGAATGTGCGTGTGATTCTCGCCAAGAGCTTCGCCCGTATCCACGAAACGAATCTGAAAAAGCAAGGCATGCTTGCCCTTACTTTTGCGGACAAAGCGGATTATGACAAGATACAGGAGCATGACCTCCTTTCAGTCATCGGCTTGCCCGACTTTGCTCCGGGACGGAATCTGACCGTCGTTCTCCATCACGAAGACGGAACGAAAGAGAGTTTTGAAGCGCAACATACATACAACGAACAGCAGATTGCCTGGTTCCGTGCCGGCTCTGCCTTGAATGCCAGATAATTAAAATGATAGAAATGAACAAAATAACCATGCAAAAAGATGGTACGCTATCGGTGCCCGATGTGCCTGTCGTACCTTATATTACCGGAGACGGAGTAGGAGCGGAAGTGACTCCGTCGATGCAAGCCGTTGTGAACGCGGCTGTTCAGAAAGCATACGGCGGCAAACGTCGGATTGAATGGAAAGAAGTGCTGGCGGGCGAACGCGCTTTCAACGAGACAGGCTCTTGGCTGCCGGATGAAACGATGAAGGCTTTCCAAGAATATCTGATCGGCATCAAGGGTCCGCTGACGACCCCTGTCGGCGGTGGAATCCGTTCTTTGAACGTAGCTTTGCGCCAAACCTTGGATTTATATGTTTGTCTGCGTCCGGTTCGTTGGTATCAAGGCGTTCATTCTCCGGTGAAAGCACCGGAAAAAGTGAACATGTGCGTGTTCCGTGAAAATACGGAGGATATATATGCAGGAATCGAGTGGGAGGCAGGTACTCCCGAAGCCGAAAAGTTCTATCAATTCCTGAAAAACGAGATGGGAGTGACGAAAGTCCGCTTCCCGAGACCTCTTCTTTGGGGTGAAACCTGTTTCCCGTGAGGGCACGGAACGTCTTGTGCGGGCTGCCTGCCAGTATGCGCTCGACCATCATCTGCCTTCTGTGACACTGGTGCACAAAGGAAACATTATGAAGTTCACCGAAGGAGGTTTCAAGAAATGGGGCTATGAGCTGGCGCAACGTGAGTTTGGCGACGCGCTGGCAGACGGCCGGCTGGTGATAAAGGACTGCATTGCCGATGCTTTTCTGCAAAATACATTACTGATTCCCGAAGAGTATTCCGTGATTGCCACGCTGAACCTGAACGGAGACTATGTTTCCGACCAGTTGGCGGCAATGGTAGGCGGCATCGGCATTGCTCCGGGAGCAAATATTAACTACAAGACGGGGCACGCCATTTTGAAGCGACTCATGGAACCGCCCCAACATTGCCGGAAAGGATGTCGTGAATCCTTGTTCTATCATTCTTTCGGCGGTGATGATGCTTGAATATCTGGGATGGAAAGAAGCGGCCGCGCTTATCGAAAAGGCGCTGGAACAGAGTTTCCTCGATGCCCGTGCCACGCACGATCTGGCTCGCTTTATGCCGGGAGGTACATCCCTGTCTACCACCGCTTTCACACGCGAAATTGTGGAAAGAATCGAAAAGTAAATGTAACGATTAAAACGAAGTATTATGAAGAAAGAGTATTTGATTTACAAGCTCTCCGAGGAGATGAAAGAGGCAACCCGGATTGACAATGAATTGTTCCCCAAGTTTGACGTGAAGCGTGGACTACGTAATGAAGACGGCACCGGTGTATTGGTAGGTCTGACAAAGATTGGTAATGTGGTGGGTTACGAACGTATCCCCGGCGGCGGTCTGAAGCCTATTCCGGGAAAATTGTTCTATCGGGGCTATGATGTGGAAGATATTTCCCACGCCATCATCAAGGAAAAACGTTTCGGCTTCGAAGAAGTGGCTTATCTGCTACTCCGGTCGCCTGCCGGACAAAGGAAGAACTGGCTTCGTTCTGCGAACTGATCAATGACAATATGGCGCTCGAGCAGAAGACGAAAATGAATATTATCGAGCTGGAGGAAATAATATCATGAATATCCTTTCGCGCAGCGTACTCGAAATGTATCGTTTCGATCCCGATGCCGACGATACTTCCCGCGACAATCTGATGCGCCAGAGTATCGATCTTATCTCCAAGTTCCCGACCATCATTGCGTATGCTTATAATATGCTCCGCCATGCTACATTCGGCCGTTCCTGCATATCCGTCATCCGCAGGAAAAACTCTCTATTGCCGAGAATTTCCTCTATATGCTCAAAAGATTATACGGAACTGGATGCCCGTACGCTCGACTTGCTATTGATTTTGCAGGCAGAACATGGCGGTGGTAACAACTCGACTTTCACGGTTCGTGTGACTTCTTCCACCGGAACAGATACATATTCGGCCATCGCCGCAGGTATCGGTTCGTTGAAAGGCCCGCTTCACGGAGGCGCGAATATCCAGGTGGCCGATATGTTCCATCACTTGCAGGAGAACATCAAGGACTGGAAGAGCGTGGACGAGATAGATACCTATTTCACACGGATGCTGAATAAGGAAGTGTATAATAAGACCGGACTGATTTACGGTATCGGTCATGCTGTTTATACGATTTCCGATCCTCGTGCGCTGTTGCTGAAAGAACTGGCTCGCGACCTTGCCCGTGAGAAAGGAAAGAAGAGGAGTTCGCTTTCCTCGAACTGCTTGAAGAGCGTGCCATCGCTACTTTCGGACGTGTGAAGAACAACGGAAAGACGGTTTCCAGCAATATCGACTTCTATTCGGGCTTCGTATATGAGATGATTGGTTTGCCGCAGGAGATTTTCACTCCGCTGTTTGCCATGGCTCGTATTGTCGGCTGGTGTGCGCACCGCAATGAAGAACTGAACTTCGAGGGCAAACGCATTATCCGTCCGGCTTATAAAAATGTTCTTGATGATCTGGCTTATATCCCCATCAAGAAACGCTGATAAGAACAAATCCTTTTATGCAATAATAACTAACCTCAGACGTACATCTCGGCAATCCCTGCATGTACGTCTCGGTAATCCCCAGTTGTACATCTTGGTAGTACCCGGTTGTACGTCTGGGGTGACTTGTTTCAGGAAGAACGTCCGATGTTCATTTAACATTTAACACTTTGCGGCTGCTGTATTTTTCATCCGATGGAGGCTAAGGCATTTATCGTTGGTAGAAAGGGCACAGCCTGGCAGGTAGAAACGCCCTTTTAACGCTACGTTAAAAGGGCGTTTCTACAACCGATGAATTATACATTCTATTTCTTTGGATATCAGTAAACTATGAACTTTCCCTTTACCGGAGGAGAGATTATGGCAGGTGACCTGTTGAGAACGAACTTGTTATTTTAATAATTACCGTTGATTGAATCTTTGCTGCTATTATTGGGATAAGGCATAATGTCTATTAAATCAAAATACATTAAGCGTGTTTTTAGATGCGTTCCGGTTTCAAAGCCTGTATATTCCACTTCTTGCGCTTCCGTAGAGAAAAGGTATTTGAAACCGTTTTTCAGATAATAGTTCAGAGGAATATTTTCATTGTAAGCGTCAACAATTAAAGAGCGACACCCTGTTTTGTTTCCCGCATCAATGAACCATGATTTTATGAAAGTCATCAGATCACTGCCTATGCCCTGATGCTTGTATTCTTTATTGATTCCAAGTCTGCCGATTAATACACCCGGATAGCGGCGCATTTGTTTGGCTCGGGGAATGTCTTTCTGAACTTTCTTTTCCCTGCTGTTGGGGAGGATATTTACTCTGATACTATCGTTAGAAACAGTGAAGGCACATACTATGTCCGAAGGCTTTTTATCTGAACGAAAACAGTAACTTTTTCCTAATAGCTGTGCATTATAGAGAGGAGCATCGTTATGAAAGAAGTCGTCTAAGTCTTGGTGCCCACATGAGAAAGGGTCACATTCTTTAATCGTATCTTCATCAAGTACGGCAAAAGTACATTTCTCAAAAAGAAATCCCATGTTTTATAACATTTTAGCCTTTTTGAGCACAGCGCGGGCTTCCAGCACATGTTTGCTGAAGTCTTGTTTGTTTTGATTTTTATAAGCCTTGTCCGCTGCCTTAACGAAGTGTTCCGCTTCTTTTCCTTTTAAGGTCGGTATGGCTTTAATTTCCATTGCCATTGCTTTTTCTATTATTTAGTTCATAACCAACTGCAAAGATAGCTGATTTTTAATGAATAAACAAAGAATGCCGGAAGTCTGTTGTCGTTTGATCTGTTTTTTATTTGAGTTATTTTTGTGACCATTCTTTTCTTTTTTTGTTATTTTTGTGAATCTCAAAAGAAAATCAAGATGAGTATAGCTGCCTTTAATCTATTTTTGGGCGTCATGAGTCTGACCGCTCTGATTGTTTTCATCGCCCTCTACTTTGTGAAAGCCGGTTACGGGATATTTCGCACCGCCTCCTGGGGAGTCGCCATTTCCAACAAGCTGGCGTGGATACTGATGGAAGCTCCCGTATTTCTGGTCATGTGCTGGATGTGGATGCACTCGGAGCGTCGTTTTGATCCGGTCATACTGACATTCTTTGTCTTCTTTCAGATTCATTATTTTCAGCGCGCCTTCGTTTTTCCCCTGCTACTGACCGGAAAGAGTAAAATGCCGCTGGCAATCATGTCGATGGGAATCCTGTTCAATCTATTGAACGGCTATATGCAGGGTGAATGGATATTTTATCTCTCACCCGAGGGAATGTATCACTCCGGCTGGTTCACTTCCGCATGGTTTATTGCGGGCAGTCTGCTTTTCTTTGCAGGTATGTTTATGAACTGGCATTCGGACTATATCATCCGTCATTTGCGCAAACCGGGGGATACCCGTCATTATCTGCCCCAAAAAGGGATGTACCGCTATGTTACTTCCGCCAATTATCTGGGCGAAATCATCGAATGGGCAGGCTGGGCAATACTGACCTGTTCATTGTCCGGACTTGTATTCTTCTGGTGGACAGTGGCTAATCTCGTCCCCCGTGCCAATGCAATCTGGCATCGCTACCGTGAAGAATTTGGCTCGGAAGTAGGCGAACGCAAACGTGTATTTCCTTTTATCTATTGACTTGAAATAAATTATCTATTGATATAAAATAGCGTACTATGGAATCTAAACTTTTCACCCCTGTTACTTTCGGTCCATTGACGCTGCGGAATCGTACGATCCGCTCTGCCGCTTTTGAAAGCATGTGTCCCGGTAACGCCCCTTCACAAATGCTGCTCGATTACCACCGCTCGGTGGCTGCGGGCGGAGTCGGGATGACGACTGTAGCCTATGCAGCCGTGACACAAAGCGGACTTTCCTTCGACCGTCAGTTGTGGCTGCGTCCGGAAATCATTTCCGGTTTGCGTGAAGTGACCGGAGCTATACACGCGGAAGGTGCGGCAGCAGGCATCCAGATAGGGCACTGCGGAAATATGTCTCATAAAAAGATTTGCGGAACCACTCCCATTTCGGCCTCTACCGGTTTCAATCTCTATTCTCCTACATTCGTGCGTGGCATGAAGAGAGAAGAGTTGCCGGAGATGGCCAGGGCCTACGGACGGGCTGTCCACTTGGCACGGGAAGCCGGCTTCGACGCCGTGGAGGTGCATGCCGGACACGGATATCTGATCAGCCAGTTCCTGTCTCCCTACACCAATCACCGGAAAGACGAATACGGCGGCTCGCTCGAAAATCGGATGCACTTTATGGAAATGGTGATGAACGAGGTGATGACATCAGCGGGAAGCGATATGGCAGTCTTTGTAAAAATGAATATGCGCGATGGCTTCAAAGGTGGCATGGAAACCGATGAAACCCTGCAAGTGGCCAAACGCCTGCTGGCATTGGGCGCGCACGCATTGGTACTGAGCGGAGGCTTCGTCAGCAAAGCCCCGATGTACGTCATGCGGGGAGCGATGCCGATTCGTTCGATGGCTTACTACATGGACTGCTGGTGGCTGAAATACGGGGTTCGGATGTTTGGAAAGTGGATGATTCCGACCGTTCCTTTCCGGGAAGCCTATTTCCTGGAGGATGCATTGAAATTTCGGGCGGCACTTCCGGAAGCCCCGTTGATTTATGTGGGCGGACTGGTGTCCCGCGAAAAGATAGACGAAGTATTGGATGCCGGCTTCGATGCCGTCCAGATGGCACGTGCGTTGCTCAACGAACCGGAGTTTGTCAACCGGATGAGGCGGGAAGAGCGGGCACGTTGTAACTGCGGACACAGCAACTACTGCATCGGGCGAATGTACACAATCGAAATGGCCTGCCACCAACATCTGAAAGAAAAACTGCCTCCCGGCCTGCAACGGGAGATTGAAAAACTGGAAAAGCAATGAGTGAAGAGAAATGGGCAATCATCACCGGTGCCGACGGCGGCATGGGAACGGAAATAACCCGTGCCGTAGCCGAAGCCGGTTACCATATTATTATGGCTTGCTATCGTCCGTCCAAAGCGGAACCGATACGGCAGCGTCTAGTGAACGAGACAGGAAACGTAAACCTGGAAGTCATGGCAGTCGATCTGTCTTCTATGGCATCGACAGCTTCTTTTGCCGATCGGATTGTGGAGCGTCATCTCCCCGTTTCCCTGCTGATGAATAACGCCGGAACGATGGAAACCGGACTTCACATCACCGACGACGGCTTTGAACGAACGGTCAGTGTGAACTATCTGGGGCCGTACCTGCTTACCCGGAAACTCCTTCCGGCATTGACACGCGGAGCCCGTATTGTAAACATGGTTTCTTGCACGTATGCGATCGGACACCTCGATTTTCCCGATTTCTTCCGGCAGGGAAGAAAGGGACGTTTTTGGCGAATCCCTGTTTACAGCAATACAAAACTGGCTTTGATGCTGTTTACGATCGAACTTTCGGAACGCCTCCGTGAAAAAGGAATCACTGTCAATGCCGCCGATCCCGGCATTGTTTCTACCGACATCATCACTATGCACCAGTGGTTTGACCCTCTGACGGATATCTTTTTCCGCCCCTTTATCCGCACGCCGAAGAAAGGGGCTTCCACTGCCGTCGGCCTCTTGCTGGATGAGGCAGTGGCCGGAGTCAGCGGACAGCTTTATGCAAGCAATCGTAGGAAAGAGTTGTCGGACAACTACATTTATCATGTGCAGAAAGAACAGTTGTGGGAAATAACGGAGCAATTGCTGGCGCAGTGGTTCACATGATTTAATCATTTGGGTAATCGTACGTGCATCTGATCGTTATTCATTTGATGCAGTGCAAATGATGAATAAGAAAAAACGTGAAAAAACGACCATTCTTTCTTCTGCCGGAGAAGGAGAAAAAGAAATCACTTGGAATTCTGGGATCAATCCGGAAAAAAGGTTGTTGCCGTTTGTTCCTTTTATACGGATTTGAGCCAAATGTTAGTCAATAGTATCTTAAATGGGGTGACTAAAAAGTCGGTAGTATCTCCATTCTCCTCCTTCTGGAAGGAGGAGTACCCGTAGGGGGAGGTGGTAGGTGAATACATAATCCTGTCATTTACAAAGAAATAGGTATAAACATTATTTCTCCTACCACCTCGGTCTGCGACCACTCCTCCTTCCCGAAGGAGGAGAATGGAGATACTACCGACTTTTGGGTCATCCCCAATGGAGATACTACTGTTTGATTCATTCATTTTTCATTCGGATAGAGCAAAACAAGGGGGCAGACTGCCCGGAATCTGTGGCATGGATCATGGAATGGATGAATTGAAATAAGAACGGTGAACAATTGAAAAGCTCAATTCGTCCACCGTTCTTTATATTGCCTTTATAAAAATAAGCTTCTGTTCTGTTGGCAGTCTCTATTAAATAGAAAGCTCTTTCAATACATTGACCAGATCTCTCTTGACCGGCTTATCATTCTTGATAGCTTTGCTGAATGGTACATAAACGATTTCATCGTGCTCGATACCTATCATTACGTTGCGCTGGTCTTCCATGATAGCGTCGATGGCAGCGGCACCCAAACGGCTTGCCAGGATGCGGTCGTGAGCTGTAGGGCTTCCACCGCGCTGCAAGTGTCCTAAGATCGTCACACGCACATCGTATTGCGGGTATTCGTTTTTCACACGTTCCGCATAGTGCATGGCACCGCCTGTCAGTTCGCTTTCCGCTACCAGTACGATACTGCTATTCTTGGATTTGCGGAATCCGTTCTTGATAAATTCTTCCAGTTGGTCGACTTCCGTACTGAACTCCGGAATAATGGCTGCTTCGGCTCCCGAAGCAATGGCGCCGTTCAGAGCGAGGAATCCGGCGTCACGTCCCATCACCTCTACAAAGAACAGACGTTCGTGTGAAGTGGCGGTGTCACGGATTTTATCTACTGCATCCAGAATGGTGTTCAATGCGGTATCATATCCGATAGTGGTATCCGTGCCGTAAAGGTCGTTGTCAATCGTTCCCGGAAGTCCGATACATGGAACATCGAATTCCTGTGCGAAGATTCGGGCGCCTGTCAGCGAACCGTCACCACCGATGATCACCAAAGCATCGATGCCTTCTCTTTTCATATTATCATAAGCCAGCTGGCGGCCTTCCGGTGTGGTGAACTCCTTACAGCGGGCTGTTTTCAGGATGGTTCCACCCAGTTGGATGATATTACTTACGTTCTGGCTCTTGAACTCTTTGATTTCGCCTGTCACCAGACCTTTGTATCCTCTATATATACCTTTTACTTGTAGTCCGTTGTAGATAGCTGCACGTGTTACTGCGCGGATGGCCGCATTCATTCCCGGAGCATCACCTCCCGAAGTCAAAATACCGATACATTTAACTGTTCCCATAACAATCTTTCATTAATTAGTTTGACGTGGCAAATGTACAACAAAAGTTGAAAGCAGTGTTTCATAAGTTTTTCGTGTGTCGAAACCATTAAAAATATTCAAATTGTCTCTTCTATCTTTCTTTTAATCTTTTATCAATAGCTGGATATGGTCATGTATTTTTCCATCAGCCATTTGGGAGTGGAAGTCGCTCCGCATACGCCGATGGATTTCACATTCCGGAGTAAAGTGGGATCGATTTCTTTCTCATTATCAATCAGATGTGAGTTGGCGTTTACTTTCAGGCATTCTTCAAAAGCATCTTTCCGTTCGAACTCTTTTCCCGCTGACGAAGAAAATCAGATCGTGCGTTGCCGCAAATTCCCTGAGATTGGGCATACGGTTAGCTACCTGCCGGCAGATTGTATCGTAATATTCGAAAGTGGCATCCGGTGAAATGTGGAGTTTGATGTATTCTACAATCTCCTGAAACTCGTCCAGAGACTTTGTGGTCTGTGAGAAAAGGCGGATGCTTTTAGTGAAATCCAGCTTTTGGCTTCTTCCGCACTTTCGATGACAATGGCTTGACCGCCGGTCTGCCCTACCAGTCCCAGCACTTCTGCATGACCGTTCTTGCCGTAGATCACAATTTGCTTTTCTTCAAAATCTTCCTTCCGGAACTCTTGTTTGATGCGCTTTTGAAGCCGCAGTACGACCGGACAGGTTGCATCGATGATTTCGATATTATTCTTGTGGGCGATCTGGTAAGTCTCCGGTGGCTCTCCGTGTGCGCGAAGCAATACTTTGGCATTGCGCAATTGTCTGAATTCATCACGGTTGATCGTAATCAGTCCCATTGCCTTCAGCCTTTCTACCTCCCGGCTGTTGTGTACAATATCTCCCAGGCAATAGAGCGTTTCTCCTTTTGCCAGTTCTTCTTCCGCCTTGTGGATGGCTGTGACCACGCCGAAGCAGAAGCCGGAACCTTCGTCTATCTCTACTTTAATCATACACTCGATTTCTATCCTCTATTCCTTTACTACTTTCCCGAATTGTTCCGACAGCCATTCCTTCTGCTGTTCGATGCTCAGATTGGAATTGTCGAGCAGCAGAGCGTCGTCCGCTTTGCGCAATGGGCTCACTTCACGATGCTGATCGATGTAATCCCGTTGCTTTACGTTCTCAAGAATTTCCTCGAAACTGCCTTCCTGGCCTTTTGCTTTCAGTTCGTCAAAACGGCGTTGGGCACGAATCTCCGGTGTGGCCGTAACAAATATTTTCAGTTCCGCATCCGGGAAAACCGTGGTTCCGATGTCCCGTCCGTCCATCACAATCCCTTTTTCTTTACCCATGGCCTGTTGCTGTGCTACCATCGCTTCGCGTACAAAATCGAGTGCGCTGATAGGGCTGACTTTGGACGAAACCCCCATTGTACGGATTTTATTCTCTACGTTCACCCCGTTGAGGTAGGTGTCCGGACGTCCCGTCTCCGGATTGGGGCGGAAAGTAATCCGGATATCCCGGATTGCTTCTTTCAGCTTCTCCGTATCGATAACGTCTCCGTTAAATATCCCGTTTTCAATACTATATAAGGTGACTGCGCGATACATTGCCCCACTATCTATATAAATGTATCCTACTTCGCGGGCGAGATCTTTGGCCATTGTACTTTTTCCGCAGGAGGAAAAGCCGTCGATTGCGATTGTTATCTTTTTCATATTATCTGCTTCTTATATTTGTCCGCCAAAGATACGCTTATTTTGAAAATCAGCCATAGATTTGACTGTAAAAGCAACTGAATGAGTATGAAAGAATTAAAAAAGTTAAAAAGCCGGATAAAAAGATACAAAGAAACGGACGGTTATCTGAAAATGTAGTATATTTGCCCAGAGACACATAGGAAGACACTTTTTTTTATTAATCATTATATTAACAAAATTATGGAAGTTAAAAAATCACCCAAGGCAGACCTGGAAGGAAAGAAATCCACATGGCTGCTGATCGGTTACGTGGTGGTATTGGCTTTTATGTTCGTGGCGTTCGAATGGACCCAGCGTGACGTGAAAATCGATACAAGCCAGGCTGTAGCTGATGTTGTTTTTGAAGAGGAAATCATTCCTATTACCGAAACCCCTGAACAAGCGACCCCACCACCACCCGAGGCACCGAAGGTGGCCGAATTGCTGGAAATTGTCGATGACCAGGCAGATATTGAAGAATCAACTACCATCCTTAATGAGGATAACACACCGAAAGTGGAAGTAAAATACGTACCGGTACAAGTAGTTGAGGAAGAGCCGGAAGAACAGACTATCTTCGAAGTTGTAGAAAACATGCCGGACTTCCCGGGTGGACAGGCAGCATTGATGCAGTATCTGGCTAAAAATATCAAATATCCGACTATCGCACAGGAAAATGGTACTCAAGGTCGTGTTATCGTACAGTTCGTTGTTAACAAAGACGGTAGTATCGTAGATGCAAAAGTTGTACGCAGTGTAGACCCGTATCTGGATAAAGAAGCTCTCCGTGTGATCAACACGATGCCGAAATGGAAACCAGGTATGCAGCGTGGTAAACCGGTTCGCGTTAAATTTACAGTTCCTGTAATGTTCAGATTGCAGTAATTTGTAACACTCATACATTTAAGAGGCTGCGAATGCAGCCTCTTTTTATTCATTAATCTTTGTTTTCATCATGTTTACAGCTTCTCAATTACTTGATAAAATAAACAACCACCTATCTGAAATTCAGATAACCCGGACTCCGGAAGGACTCTACGAACCAATCGAATACATCCTTTCTCTGGGAGGAAAGCGGATTCGTCCTGTATTGATGCTGATGGCATATAACTTGTATAAGGAAGATGTTTCATCAATTTACGATCCTGCTACCGGTATCGAAGTTTATCATAATCACACTTTGTTGCATGATGATCTGATGGATCGTTCGGATATGCGCAGAGGAAAACCGACTGTGCATAAGGTCTGGAACGATAACACAGCTATTTTGTCGGGTGATACCATGCTGATACTGGCTTTCCGGTATGTAGCCGGTTGTGCGCCCGAGCATTTGAAAGAAGTCATTGATTTGTTTAGTCTGACTGCGTTGGAAATTTGTGAAGGGCAGCAGTTGGATATGGAATTTGAGTCGCGCAACGATGTGGCGGAAGACGAATATATTGAAATGATTCGTCTGAAAACGGCTGTATTGCTTGCCGCAAGTCTGAAGATCGGTGCGATTCTGGCAGGAGCGTCTGCCGCTGATGCGGAGAATCTTTATAATTTTGGTATGCAGATAGGGGTTGCATTCCAGTTACAGGATGATTTGCTGGATGTTTATGGCGATCCGGAAGTGTTCGGAAAGAAAATCGGTGGAGACATCCTTTGCAATAAGAAGACATATATGCTGATCAAAGCACTGGAACGTGCAAACGGAGAACAGCTGGAAGAACTGAATCGCTGGCTGAATGCAGACAACTGTCAGCCGGCAGAAAAGATAGCGGCAGTGACGGAGATTTATAATCAGTTGACTATCCGCAGCGTTTGTGAAAACAAAATGCGCGAATATTATACGCTGGCTATGGAGAGTCTTGAAGCAGTTGCAGTTGCAGAAGAGAAGAAGAAAGAACTTAAGAATTTAGTGAAATTACTGATGTATCGGGAAATGTAGTAAAGTTGGTGGGAAATGCCTTACAGACGATTGCCAAATACGGATCAAGCCAGAGTACGGGCGCTGAAAGCAGCGGTCGAGAAGGGTGACGTGTATAATGTGCGGGACTTGGCTATCTCACTGAAAACATTATTCGAAGCCCGTAATTTTCTGCTGAAGTTTGAAGCTGCGCAGATTTACTATACCCAATGTTATGACAACCAGTCGAGAGCCAGTCGCAAGCATCAGGCAAATGTGCGGATGGCACGGCTGTATATATCCCATTTTATTCAAGTACTCAACCTCGCGGTGCTTCGCGATGAAATCAAATCGGTGCATAAAGAACTTTATGATCTTCCGGAAGCGAATGTGGTACCGGATTTATTAAGCGAAGCAGCTTTGGTAGAGTGGGGGAGAAAGATCATTGAAGGAGAGCAGCGGAGAACCTCACAAGGGGGAATCCCCATTTATAACCCGACTATTGCGCGCGTAAAAGTGCATTATGATATTTTTCTGGATAGCTACGAACGTCAGAAGAGTTACCAGTCCGCCACCAACCGGAGTCTGGATGAGCTGGCTTCGATGCGTGACCGGGCAGATGAACTGATTCTGGATATCTGGAATCAGGTAGAAACAAAATTCCAGGAAGTGAACCCCAATGAAGCCCGGTTGGAAAAATGTCGTGACTATGGGCTGGTATATTACTACCGCTCCAACGAAAAAGTAAAAGAAGAAAGCGAATTGTCATGTTAATAGATACTCATTCCCATCTTTTTTTAGAAGAATTTTCCGATGACCTGCCGCAGGTGATGGAACGTGCACGTCAGGCAGGTGTTTCGCGTATTTATATGCCCAACATTGACAGTACGACGATTGAACCCATGCTGTCGGTTTGCGCGGATTATCCGGATTTCTGTTATCCGATGATCGGACTGCATCCTACCTCGGTGAACGAGTCATACCGTCAGGAACTGTCAATCGTCCGGGAGCGTCTGGAAGCACCCAATAACTTTGTAGCCATTGGCGAAATTGGGCTTGATTTGTATTGGGATAAAACCTTTCTGAACGAACAACTGTACGTTTTTGAGAAACAGATAGAATGGGCGCTCGAATATAAATTGCCCATCGTGGTTCATTCGCGGGAGGCATTCGACTATATATATAAGGTAATGGAGCCCTATAAAAACACTGCTTTGACCGGTATTTTTCATAGTTTCACCGGAAATGCCGAAGAAGCGGCCCGGTTGCTTGAATTTGGCGGTTTCATGTTGGGAATCAATGGAGTGGTCACATTTAAAAAGTCCTCACTGCCGGATACTTTGCTGACAGTGCCTTTGGAGCGGATTGTGCTCGAAACGGATTCACCGTATCTGACCCCGGCCCCCAATCGGGGGAAGAGGAATGAAAGTGCGAATGTGCGTGATACGTTCCTGAAACTGGTAGAAATTTATCGGACCACCCCGGAGCACCTTTCACAAGCCACTTCCGAAAATGCGCTAAAAGTGTTCGGAATGGTCAAATAAGGTTCCAAAGGTTTTAAATTATATTAATTTGCAGTATTTATTTAAGATAAAAAAGGGATAATGCTTTAGGAAAAGAAAAAAAAGGATACATTTGTAGCTGAAAATGCGGAAAACTCATAAGGAGAGGTGCTCGAGTGGTTGAAGAGGCACGCCTGGAAAGCGTGTATACGCCAAAAGTGTATCCGGGGTTCGAATCCCCGTCTCTCCGCAGAACAAAAGTTGAAACGTGAAGTAAATACAATAAATAATAATCAATTAATTAATCTTAAAAATTAGACACACAATGAAAAAGTTATTTGCAATTGTTGCTGTGATTGGGGCCTTTACATTTGGCTCAATTCAACTTGCTCAGGCTCAAGACGCTCCTGCAGCAGAACAAACTGAACAACAAGCTGCTCCTGCTGCTGCTCAAGCTGCTCCGGCCGCTGCTCCTGCTGCAGAAGAAGGTGGTATTCACAAAGAAATCAAAGTTAAATTCATCGAAGGTACTGCATCTTTCATGAGTTTGGTTGCTATTGCTTTGGTTATCGGTTTGGCTTTCTGTATCGAACGTATCATCTATTTGAGCTTGGCTGAAATCAACACAAAAAAATTCATGGCATCTATCGAAGCTGCTTTGGAAAAAGGTGATGTTGAAGCTGCTAAAGACATCGCACGTAACACCAGAGGTCCTGTTGCTTCTATCTACTACCAGGGTTTGATGAGAATCGACCAAGGTATCGATGTAGTTGAGAAGTCAGTAGTATCTTACGGTGGTGTACAGGCTGGTTACCTTGAAAAAGGATGTTCTTGGATCACACTGTTTATCGCTATGGCTCCGTCACTCGGATTCTTGGGTACTGTAATCGGTATGGTGCAGGCATTTGATAAGATCCAGCAGGTAGGTGATATCTCTCCGACGGTTGTTGCAGGTGGTATGAAAGTTGCCTTGATTACAACTATTTTCGGTTTGATCGTTGCTTTGATTCTTCAGGTATTCTACAACTACGTACTTGCTAAGATTGAAGCTCTTACAAGCGAAATGGAAGACTCTTCTATCTCTTTGCTTGACATGGTAATCAAATATGATCTGAAATACAAAAAATAATTCGAAATGAGTAAGTTATCATATAAAGTATCGTATTACGCACTGTATGCGATGTTTGCCATCATCCTCATTGTCCTGGGGCTTTTCTACCTGGGTGGTGATGCTCAAGGAGCAGATGTCATTGCGGGAGTAGATCCTGAAATGTGGCAACCGGCAAACACAAATGCCTTACTGATGCTCATTTATGGGTTATTTGGTTTGGCTGTTGCTGCTACAGTAGTTGCTGCTGTATTCCAATTTGGAGCAGCTTTGAAAGATAGCCCTGCAAATGCAATTAAGTCATTGCTTGGTTTGGTTCTTTTGGTTGTTGTTTTAGTGATTGCTTGGGCTGCTGGTGATGGAACACCGATGAATATCCCAGGTTATGACGGTACTGACAACGTTCCTTTCTGGCTGAAATTAACTGATATGTTCCTTTATTCTATCTACATCCTGTTGTTTGTAACAATCGTTGCAATCATCGCAAGTGGCATAAAGAAAAGAAAATATCATAATCAATTGAGGATACTCAATTTAATAAGTAATTACAATGGCAAGAGGAAAAAGAAAAGTTCCTGATATTAACTCAAGTTCTACGGCGGATATCGCTTTCTTGTTGCTGATCTTCTTCTTGATTACAACATCAATGGATACGGACCGTGGTTTGGCAAGACTTTTGCCTCCACCACCCGAAGATCAAGATCAACATAATACTGATAAAATCAAAGAACGTAACGTATTGCAGGTATACCTGAATAAAGATGATGCTTTGATGTGCGGTAATGATTATATCGGTGTTGAGCAACTAAGGGAAAAAGCTAAAGAATTTATTGCTAATGCCGGCAATGCAGAGCACATGCCTGAAAAGACACAGAAGAATGTGGAGTTTTTCGGTACGACTCTCGTTAACGACAAGCATGTAATTTCTTTGCAGAATGACCGTGGATCTTCTTATCAGGCATATATCAGCGTGCAGAACGAACTTGTTGCTGCATACAATGAATTGAGAGATGAACTGGCCCTTCAGAAATGGCAAAGACCTTATGCGGAATTGAACGACGAACAGCAAAAAGCAATTCGTGAAATCTATCCGCAGAGAATTTCTGAGGCAGAACCTAAAAAATACGGAGAAAAAAGGAAGTAAGTAATGGGAAAATTTAATAAAACTGGTAAACGTGAAATGCCGGCATTGAATACTTCTTCGTTGCCTGACCTTATCTTTACTTTGTTGTTCTTCTTTATGATTGTAACAACAATGCGCGAGGTAACATTAAAGGTACAGTTTACACTTCCGGTAGGTACTGAACTCGAAAAACTGGAGAAGAAATCGCTGGTAACATTCATTTATGTGGGTGAACCGACTCAGGAATATCGTGCGAAAATGGGTACTGAAAGTCGTATTCAGCTCAACGACAGCTATGCTGAAGTTGGCGAAGTACAAGACTTCATTTTCCAGGAACGTGCAAGTATGAATGAGGGTGACCAAGCTAAGATGACTGTGTCTCTGAAAGTAGACCAAAAGACTAAAATGGGTATTATCACAGACGTGAAGAATGCCCTTAGAAAATCTTACGCTTTGAAGATTAACTATTCTTCTACTAAACGTGGTGAGAAATAATTAGTTAATTTGATATATAGAGAAGGGCGTCCAAGCAATTGGACGCCCTTTCTTTTTAGCTTCTTTTTTAGCCTCTCTGTTTATTATTCTCCGGCAGAGGCAGACTTTATGTCTGAACTTCGCCTGCCGTATATGATCTAAAATCTATCTGAAATATGTTTTTTACGATTCTTTTGTTTCTTTATTCCTTGACTCCGTAAACGATTGTATGGAGTTTATGTCTTATGCCTTCATAATCCTTTTCTGCATCCAGGTTGCCGTGTACCATGAGATACATAGGCAGGAAATCGTCTCCTTCTTTATACGGCGGCTGGTAATAGTCTTTTTCCCACAGTGTAAATCCGTGCCGTTGGTAAAAGTTGATACGGCGTTTGGCCATTTCCTCTACCGGACGTTCTACTTCCAATACAATGGGGCGTTTCAGGAACTCACATAAATGCTCTAATGTGCGTTTTCCGTAGCCTCCGTTGCGCAATGCCGGATTGGTAGCGAAGTGTTCTACGTAATAGAATCCGTCGAAATCCCAATATGTAATAAAGCCAATGGGCAGGTCATCGTCAAAAATGATATTATTATGGAAGTTGCCTATCCGGTCTGTATATTCACGAAGATGTTCCAGTTCGCGATATTCTTCAGGTGGAAACGATTCGACGAGAAGCTCTTCCATAAATTTGTAATGTTGTACGTCCGATGTGGTGATCGGTTGAAATCTGATCATACGGTTTGGGTTTTAAGTTTGACAATATTGTTTTTTGTTGTTGTACCGGATATTACTATACCAAATGTTATATCAAATGTGTATACTTTTATCGGGTGAATATATCAGTTATATGATACTATGAGATGTTACTGCCTTTAGTTAAGGTACATAGAACTCAATAATCCGCTGGATAGCACGCTGGCATACCGGGCAGAACTCAGGATATTCGTTTGTTTTCATGCGACAATTGAATGCCGGCCGATAAATACCTTTGGCTGAGTAACCGCCGCCTTCATATACACCTACCGGATAGTTTTGATGTTGTGCTATAGGTGTGGGGACAGGCGTATTCGGTGCAAGCATATCTTCCCATTTCGAGGCAAAATTTACTCGTGTACTGATGTTCTGTTCCCACGGCTCTACATCCAGCGGATACGTGTCCGTCATTACATCGTCATCATAAAAATATTCATCCGCCAAGCCTCCGAAGCTATGTCCGAATTCATGGACCACTACAGGCTTGAACATCGGATGATGAGCGGTAGTCAGCGTATATGAGTTGTAAATTCCTCCGCCTCCGTACACATCCGTATTGGCAAGGATAATAATATGCTCATAAGGAATGCCGGCCAAAGCGTTGTGGATGGCCTTCACCCGACTTGTAGTCAGGTAACGGTCCGAGTAAAAAGTATCGAAATGAGAATGAACGGCCGTATGTTTCCATTGATTTTCGCGGGGAACACTGACTCCGCTGTCAATCGACGGACTGGCTACAGCCACTACGTTGAACTTGTTTTTCATCGACCGGAACGGTTCGTGTGAAAACAGGCTTTCGCAGGCTTTCTGTGCATCTTGATAGAATAAGTCCATTTCCTTTTCCGTGTAGCCTTCTGCCAGGATAGCGACATCTATGCACTCTTTTTCGTTACCGCTCTGAAGTATATACCCGTGTGGAGTGACGTGTGATGTTCCCCGTTTATGAATCAAGATATCGTCCGGACGGACAATATGCTTAAAACTGGTCATCACTTCCTTGCGGGGAGAGAACAGCACGATTTCTATCTCTGCCGGCTGTTTGGGGTAGGGAAGCAAGAATGTATTTTCGAAGCCTTTGGCTGTTTCCTTGGCTTCATCGGTGGACAGCCACTCCTGAAACAGAGAAGAAAAGGAAGTCTTGTAGATACACTGTCGGGTGGCGAGATCTCTGACGATAATCTGCCCATTGCCTTCGAGCGGAAGTTCGGACAAATGATGTTCACGACCTGCCCAGGAGGGAAGCTGAGATAGCTCGTCCAGATAGATCGCTTGCTGCTTATTGTTTCCGGTGAAGATATAATCCACCCGTAACGTCTTATTCTGAAAATAATCTGCAAAGTTTTGCGCATAACTTCCTGCCGAAATCAGGAAAAAAAGAAGAATACTGCAAATTTGTTTCATATAAATAGTATATTTATGTTTTTTACAAAGGTACAAACTATTGTTGACTTATTCGATATTTGCAAATAAAAGTAATAAATCATAGTATTTGTTGCCGAAAAATAGCTAACTTTGCATGAAAGATTCATTGATTAAAACAATTTGATTCAAAAATGGGACATCATCAATTAGATGCTTTAGATGAGCAAATTCTGAAATTAATAGCAGGGAACGCGCGTATTCCTTTTTTGGAAGTAGCAAGAGCGTGTAACGTTTCCGGGGCGGCTATCCACCAGCGCATTCAGAAGTTGACTAATCTGGGAATATTGAAAGGATCGGAATATGTGATCGATCCTGAGAAGATAGGATATGAAACTTGTGCTTATATTGGTATATATCTGAAAGATCCGGAATCCTTTGATTCGGTAACAAGAGCTTTGGAAGCTATTCCGGAAGTAGTAGAATGTCATTTCACTACTGGTAAATATGATATGTTTATCAAGATTTACGCTAAGAACAATCACCATTTGCTGAGTATCATACATGATAAATTGCAACCTCTGGGGTTGGCGCGTACGGAGACATTGATCTCTTTCCATGAAGCCATAAAGCGGCAGATGCCGATTATGGTCGACATTGAAGACGAAGATTAATCGTACAGAATAAAATAGCTTACTGTTTCACGTAATCTACAAAAGCATACGGGCAGAGATGTTTCTCATCCACAGGATGAGCTTCTCTGCTTTTTTCGTGCCATTGAGCCGGAGATACTTCCGGAAAGAAGGCGTCGGCTTCAGGAGCAACGTCGTTTATTTCCGTCAGACAAAGTTCGTCGGCAAGAGGAAGTGCCTGTCGGTAGACGCTTGCACCACCTATTATATAGACGTGCTCATCTTCCTTGCAACTTTGCAGGGCGACTTCCAGCGACGGGAAGACTTCCGCACCGGGACATACCGTATCCGGACGGGTGGATAATACAACGTTTCTGCGATTGGGCAGCGCACCTTTCGGCAGCGATTCGAAGGTTTTTCTTCCCATTATGATGGTGTTTCCGGTAGTCAATGCCTTGAAGCGTTTCAAGTCGTTGGGCAACCAGAAAAGCAGTTTATTCTGAAAGCCGATCGCCATTCGGCGGTCTACGGCGGCAATAATTGATATTTTACTCATGGTTTTATACCGCTACTATTCCGGCAATATGTGGATGCGGGTCGTAGTTCACCAGTTCGAAGTCTTCGAACTGGAAGTCATAGATACTCTTCACATCCGGATTAATTTTCATTTGAGGCAATGCGCGTGGTTCGCGGCTAAGCTGCAATTTGACTTGATCCAAGTGGTTCAGATAGATATGGGCATCGCCAAGTGTATGGATAAATTCACCCGCTTTCAGTCCTGTCACCTGCGCCATCATTTGTAGCAGCAGTGCATACGATGCGATATTGAACGGGACTCCGAGAAATATATCCGCGCTGCGCTGGTAAAGTTGCAGGCTCAGCCGGCCGTCTGCCACGTAAAACTGGAAGAAGGCATGGCAGGGAGGCAGATTCATATTCTTTAAATCGGCTACATTCCAGGCGCTGACAATGATACGTCGGGAGTCGGGATTGTGCTTGATCGTCTCTACCGCTTCGCTGATCTGGTCGATGAATCCGCCGTCGTAGTCGGGCCACGAACGCCACTGATAGCCATAGATATGACCTAAATCACCATTTTCGTCCGCCCATTCGTTCCAGATGCGTACACCGTGTTCTTGCAGATATTTCGCGTTCGTATCACCTTGCAGAAACCAGAGTAACTCGTAGATGATTGATTTCAGATGCAGTTTTTTGGTGGTCAGACACGGGAAACCCTCGTCGAGGTTGAAACGCATCTGATGCCCGAACACACTGATCGTTCCGGTTCCTGTACGGTCACTTTTCTCAGTTCCTTCAGTTAATACGCGATTGAGTAAATCTAAATATTGTTTCATAGCGAATAATTTTCCAATAAGTTGGTGCGATGCAAAATTACAAAAATGGCGTGAATAAATTGGCAAACCATCCGACGAACTTCTTCCACGGTGAGCGCTTTTTCCAGAATTCCGGTGTCAGCTGCGTACAGTGCTCTATATCGTTCTGAAACATTTCGTTCAGTTCGCCTGTAATTTCCTTGTTGAAGATGAAAGCGTTCGTCTCGTAGTCGTACCGGAGGCTGCGGCTGTTCAGGTTTGCGGTGCCTACCGTGCAGAAAATATCGTCGACCATCATGATTTTGGAATGATGGAAACCGCCATTGTACATATAGACGGTGGCTCCCCTTTTCATCAGTTTGTGAAGTTTGTAGAGGGCGGCGTCCGGAGTAAACGGAATATCGGAGGCGGAAGAAACCATAATCGTGACATCCACACCTCGTTCGATGGTGCGTTGAAGCGCCTTGTTGATGGAGGATGTGGGCACAAAATACGGGTTGACAATGTGCACATTTTTCTGTGCCGAATAGATCGACATGGCATAAGCATGACTGAGCATACGGCTGTTTTTCTTCGGTGTGCGGTCTACGATGGCGACGACTATATTGGTGGTGTCCGACTGCTCCTTGTGCTTGGGGAAGTATGCTTCGCCGCCAATGTTTTGTTTAGTCTCCTTGTTCCATATGGTAAGAAATATTTCTTGCAGGTCATTGACGGCATCGCCTTCTATTCTCATGTGCATATCACGCCATGTGCCGATTTTGGGGAGTCCGTTGATGTAGTAGTCGGCGATGTTCATTCCTCCCGTATAGGCGACTTCGCCGTCGATGACGGCTATTTTGCGGTGATCACGGTGTGCCGCATGATTGATGTAGGGAAAGGTGAACGGGTCGAACTTGACAATCTCGATTCCCTGCTCCCGTATTTTTTTGAGATGTCTCTTCTTGAGCGGTTTATTGTTCGACCAGTTGCCGAACGCATCAAACATGGCCCGTACTTCCACGCCTTCTTTCACCTTTTCGGCCAGCAGATCGAAAAGCGCATTGGCTATAGAGTCATTGCGGAAATTGAAGTATTCCAGATGAATGTGGTGTTTGGCGTCGCGGATGGCGCTGAATAAATCAATGAATTTTTCTCGTCCGCTTTTCAGTAACCTGACCTTGTTATTGTCGGATATAGGAATCCCTGACTCCGATAAGAAACGTAATACAAGGGAGTCACTTGTCAGAGCTATGGAGTCTCTGGAATGCGTCATCAAACTGTCGATGACATCTGCCTGAGCACGGAATAAAGACAGAAACAGAAATAAAAGAAATATACGTAGTTTCAAAACTCTTCTCGCTATTTTAGTTTACAAAGGAACAAAGATACAACATCTATGTTTGGAGCTATCGGGAGAGGAGGGCTAATTTATTATACTTTAACAGAAGAAATGAACAAGAATCTCTTGATCTGGGGAATTATATTCGTTCGATACATCTGATCTGCTGTGTTCCCTGCCGTTGTCACACTTGTGCCAACGGCTTGTCACTGCTGTGCCAGTGCGGTGTCACAACTGTGCCAAGCCCTTGGCACAGAGTGTGACAAGCATTGTTATGCCATTGATACTACTTTCCGTCCGGCCATGAACAGTAGGACGACCGTTGCAATGATGATTGATTTCGGATCGAGGCTGGTTGCGCCGTGGTTGATCATGCCGATGAGTACATCTTTCAGTGTTTCCCATACGGCTTCCAGTCCGCCCAGAGTGACGAAGAGCGTGGCTCCTACTGCCATTACGAATACAGTCCAGAGGCGTGCCAACCGGTTACTGCGGTCGGGCAAGTGGTGCATGACGCGGCGGCTGAATCCGTTGTCGGCTATTTCCCGCTTGTTTTCTGCGAAGAAATCTTTCAGAAGTTTATCATTATCTATTTCCGTCATAACCGTTTCTTTTTAAATACGTTGCTAATTTTTCTTTTCCACGCGACAGGTGGCTTTTCACCGTTCCTGCCGGTATTCCCGTTATTCCTGCAATCTTGTCGATGCTTACATCTTCCATGTAAAACAACGTGATGCAGGTTCGTTCCACTTCCTTCAGCGATTTGAGTGACTGATAAACATCCATTGTCTGCCCTATGTTCGCTTGTTCGGTGCAGTTGACGGCGTCTACTTCCCTGGTATCCAGGTCTGCCATCTCCTTCCGGCTGCGAATATAATCATAAAAAATATTATAAGCAATACGGTATAGCCATGTGGAGAAACTCGACAAGTTACGGAACGAGGCCAGATTGGTATATGCCTTGATGAATGTATCCTGTGCCAAGTCGTCACTCAATTCGCTGTCACCGCAAGTCAGATGCAGGAAGAAGCGTCTGACAGGCGACTGGTATTTTTGTACCAACTGGTCGAAGGCCCTGGTGTTCTTGAACACCACGACCTGTGCGACTAGCGATATATCGTTGAGTTGGCTCATCTATTTTCTTCGTTCTTCTCTTCGTCGTTCTTCTCCGAGATGATGATGTCGTTGCTTCTGATGGCGGTTTCTCTGTTCTTGGTATTCTCGTTGGCGTGTTGCTTGTAGCCGATCAGCCATTGTCCCAGTCCCATAAACATGACGAGCAGTCCGATAGCGCCAATTCCGAATTCACCGGTGATGGCCCAGAGGAATATGAAGAGCCCGATGCCTGTAAAGGTATTTTTGATTCCTTGTGTACGTTGGTCTGTCGATTTGTTCTCCCGTATGAATTCTTCCGGAAGAGGCTGACCGGCTGCGAGAGCCTGTTCGGCAAGACGGTAGCGTGCTTTCCGGTTCTTGTAGCGGAAGAAGAAGACTACAAATATGATGAATACCGGCATTCCGAATATGGCAATGATGCTGATGATGGCTACCAGAATACCTCCTCCGACTGCATCTCCGAAATTATTGAACGGGAAGTCATCGTCGTCAGAGCTGATGGTGAAGCTCGCTTTTCCGTGAGAGCCGCGCGAGGAGCTACTCACTTTGCCCGTATCTACACTTGTCGTGTCGGCGTCTTCGTCATCGATGCCGATCACAGTGACGGCCGTGTTGCCGACATTAACCTTGGCATCCTTGCCTTTCCCTTTCGTTACGGTCACTTTTACGTTTCCGGTAGAGTCGTTCACGATAGTCGTTTGTTTCTGGGCGTTTGCCAGAGAGAAAATGGTCATCATGACCAGTAAAGCAATTAAAATCCGTTTCATATATTAATTCTTTTATTTGTTTCTTTGTCTGTTAGACGTAGTTCGTATGTCAGAAAGTTGCAAAGAGACGAAATATTTTTGATATTTGCAGGAATTAATAAATGAAAAATGAATTTACCCGCTTCTTTTATCGACTATACCCGTGCCTTACTGGGCAATGAAGAATATGAAAAACTGGCTGCCGCCTTGCAGCAGGAGCCTCCCGTCAGCATTCGGATCAATAAATTGAGAATGAAGGAGGAAGGATTAAGTTCGCTGACAGACAGTTCTGCTCATTTTTCCTTCAACAAAGTTCTCTGGGCATCCGACGGCTACTATCTTGACGAGCGTCTGACTTTTACGTTCGACCCGTTGTTTCATGCCGGTTGCTACTATGTTCAGGAGGCTTCGTCCATGTTTGTGGAGCAGGTGCTGCGGCAGTATGTCGAGTCTCCGGTGGTGATGCTCGATCTTTGTGCGGCGCCTGGAGGAAAATCAACCCATGCGCGCAGCGTGCTTCCGGAAGGGAGTCTGCTGGTGGCGAATGAAGTGATCCGGAACCGTTCACAGGTGCTGGCGGAGAATCTGACGAAGTGGGGGCATCCGGATGTGGTGGTTACCAACAATGATCCGGCTGATTTCTCGGCACTTCCGTCTTTCTTCGATGTCATTCTGACCGATGTGCCTTGTTCGGGCGAGGGAATGTTTCGTAAAGACCCCGTGGCTGTGGAGGAATGGAGCCCGGAGAATGTAGAGATCTGCTGGCAGCGTCAGCGGCGGATTATTGCGGATATTTGGCCCTGTCTGAAACCGGGCGGCATATTAATATATAGTACGTGTACCTATAATAGCAAAGAAGATGAAGAGAACGTCTGCTGGATTCAGCAGGAATTCGGTGCGGAGCTCTTGCCTCTGGAGGTGCGGAACGAGTGGAATATAACAGGGAATTTACTCGATGGAGAGGATGAATCTCAGGGAAGTTTGTCTGTCTGTCATTTTCTTCCTCATAAGACAAAAGGCGAAGGATTCTTTCTGGCGGCACTTCGTAAACCGGATGCGGAAGATGAACCGGCAGCCTATTCATTCTCAAAAGCAAAGGCGTCCAAGAAAAAAGATAAGAAAGGCGGAGCGGCTGCTTCTCCCGTTTCCAAAGAACACATGGGGATGGCACTGAACTGGCTGAAGCAGGAAAATGTCGAAAAATACACCCTGTCTGCGGAAGGCGCGGGCATCGTCGCATTTCCGCAACGATATACCGATGAACTGGCTGCCATGAAACAGCATCTGAAAGTGATACAGGCAGGCGTTCTGACTGGTGAAGTGAAAGGGAGAGATTTGATTCCCGCTCATGCGCTGGCAATGAGCGCTACGCTCTTGCGGCAGGATGCTTTTGATACGGAAGAGGTGAGTTATGAACAGGCTATCGCTTATTTACGAAAAGAGGCTATTACCTTGTCGGAAACAGCCCATCGTGGTTATATCTTGCTTACTTACCGGAATATTCCTCTCGGATTTGTGAAGAATATCGGAAATCGTGCCAATAATCTTTATCCGCAGGAGTGGCGTATCCGCAGCGGATATTTGCCGGAGGAGATACGTACGCTGTAAAGATCATTCCCGAAAGAAATGGAGAACGGATAGAATACTTAGCGAGATAGCGCAGCTAATTTATCATTTATAATTTAGGGAAGTATTCCAGTGGGTATTTCCTTATAATTCAGAATGAAACCGACCTGTCTGCCTGTTCCCGGTTCTGCTCCTTCCGTTATTTCTTCCAGTGTGTAGGCCGGAGGCGGGGCAGGTGATGTCCGTGTTTCTCCAATGGGCGGCGTGCCCCAGTTCAGATGTAAATTCTTGTCCAGTCGATGAAGCAGGTACGCGTTTCCCATACGGTGAAATGGTGTTCCGAAGCCGGTGCGGCATCCAATGAAAAGGTAAGGGTCAGCGTGGCTTTGTTATCTTCTCCTTCTTCAGTGCATAAGTTCCTTTGGTGATCAGTTCGAGTCCCGATGAAAAGCGGTTCGTTGTCCTTGTTTGAAGAAATAAGCGTCACGGGCAGCGTTGCTGACAAGGAAAATGTCGTCAACACCCGGCAGTAGGTTCTCGTCCCCATTGGGACGCAGGAGGACGAGCCGTGTATCAGATTGAGATCTTCGTAGTAGTCCACCACTTTAATGGGCAGAGTGAGCGTTTCCTGTGTGGCGTTGTCTGTCACTTTCAGATACGTGCTTCCGGTGAGAATGCCGGATATGTAAATCATTCGTCCGGCGGGAACTCCGCTCCAGCCGCTTTCGATTCCGGCACTTGCGATGCGGGATTTGATTTCCAAAGAGTAGTCTCCGTTTCCGCTTTCGATTCCGAGGTAGCGTCTTCCTCCCATGGGCACTTCGTATTTGCTGTCGTAAAACCGCAGGGGCATCGGCATCGTCTTTACAGGCACTCCATAAAATAAGAATGCAAAACAAGATGGGGTGTAAGAGGGTTTTAGTTTTCATAATAGTTTAGTGTTTTTACAGTCCCCAAATGTAATGCATTCTTTTATTTATTCAATAATCGGGCGAAATAAAGCGGGAATTTATAGCTTGCTCTTATAAATTCGTGCCATTGCCTCTGATATTGATTCTCCAGTTGGAGGTAATTCTGATGACTTTGATAAATGACGGATACCTCGACAAAATACTCGATCATGCTGATCTGTCCGCCTGTCAGAGCCTGTTTCAGCAGTGCGAGGTCTTGTTGCGCCTGAAAAGTTTTCCTGTATTCCTCCATAGAGGTGTGCAGCGTTTTGGCCTCCCGATAGAGCTGTGCCAGTTCGGATTCCACTTGCAGGTGGCGTTGTCTTTCTGCAAGTCGATGTTCAGCGCTTGCGCTTTGGCTATTTTCACCTTGTTGCGGTTCTCGAAAGCGGGAAGGAGAATCCCACTACTCCGTTGAAAGGCGTTCCGTTTCGGTGTTCCGGCGGTAGCCGAGTTCCAGTTTCGGCAGCCATTGCGACTTGTTGACGGCGATCTGCTTGCGGGCAACGAGGCTTTCGTTGTTGAACGCCATTAACGTGCGGTCGGCGGAGAGCACTTCCGATTTCAGTATCTGATAGTCGGCAGGAAAGGCGTCGCGGGATACGTGCTTTCTTCGAACACTACGGGATATTGCCGTTTAACGTGTTCAGTTCCTGCAACTTATTGCGCAGTGCCGTCTCGTTCAGCGAAGTTTCCGTCTTGACATTCAGCAGTTCCAGATTGATTTTATTCGTTTCGAGGGCGTTTGCGTCTCCGGTTTGGAGGCGCTTGGCGTACATTTTGGCGAGTTCTTCCGCGTTGCGCAGCCGTTCCTCCAAGATGTGTTTTGCTGGCGCAGCATGATAATGTCCAGACACACTTCTTTGGCGAGCAACAATTTCTCTTGGCGGAAGACATCCGCCTGACTGTCAAAAGCACCTGCTTTCAGACGATTCAGCTTGTTGCGGGTGGCATACAGGCTCGGAAAGTCGAAACTTTGTGACACCACAAGTTCGCCGATCGTTTCGTTTTTATCTTTCGCTCCCCAGAGGTGGGCGTATGATAAAGTCGGGTCCGGCAGGTTATTGTCCGTTTTGGCTTCCAGCTTTTGCGAGGTGATGAGCTGGGCGTTCGCCTGCAACTCCTTATTGTTGGCTTCGATATTCTTCAAAACTTGTTCGATGCCGCTTTGGGCCTGCACTTCGCCCGTGAGGGCGAGAAGTGCGCAGCTTACCAAAGAGCCTATGATGATGATTCGTTTCATACTTTTTATTTGTTTCTATATACATAGTAGCTACATTTAACTGATAATTATGCCTGTTCCGCCGGTACGCCGCATGGAGAATTTGCTCCGGTGCTACGCTGGCGATGCATCATCAGATAAACAATCGGAACGATGAAACCGTTCAGGAAAGTAGATGTTAAAAGTCCGCCCAAAATCACTTTGGCCATCGGGCTTTGAATCTCGTTGCCGGCAGATCACCGCCCAGAGCCAGCGGTATCAGTGCCAGCGCAGAGGAGAGCTGTCATCAGGATCGGATTCAGACGGTCGAGAGCCTTGTACCACGCTGTCGTACACGTTCAGTCCTTCCACTTGCTGCAAGTGGTTGTAGTGGCTGATGAGCAGCATACCGTTACGGGTCGCGATACCGAACAGCGAAATGAAACCGATAATTGCCGGAATGCTTACTTCGCCGGTCGTGATGACAAGCGCAAAACGCCGCCGATCAATGCCAGAGGCAGGTTCAGCAAGATCACGCCGGACTCCTTGACGCTGCGGAACTCGTGGTAAAGCAACAGGAAAATAATGACAATACTCATGAAAGATGTCAGCGCCAATACACGGCTGGCAGCCTGTTCGCTTTCGAATTGTCCGCCATACTCGATGTGGTAGCCTTCGGGCAACTGGATAGTGGCGTCTACCTGCTTCTGAATATCATTTACAACACTGCGCAGGTCACGGTCGGCAACGTTGGCGGAGATAACGATTTTCCGTTTTACATTTTCGCGGTTGATCGTGTTCGGTCCCATGGAGGAAACCACTTCCGCCACGTAGTTCAGAGGAACTTTGCGTCCGTCGTTGGTGTCGACCATGAGGTTGCGGATTTTCTCCATTTCGTCGCGTGCGTCGTCCTTCACTTTGACGATGAGGTCGAAGCTCTTGCCCTGCTCGTACACTTGCGAAATCACTTTTCCTGCCAGCGCCACATTCACGTATTCAGAAAATTCCGGCAGGGTGATGCCGAATTTCGCCAGCATTTCCCGTTTGGGCTGTATCTTCAGCTGCGGGCGTTCGATTTGTTGTTCCACGTTGAGGTCGGCAATTCCCGGAATGTCGCTGATAGCTCCCTTGATCTGGTTGCCCAGCGAGAACATCTTGTTCAGGTCGTCTCCGAAGAGTTTGATGGCGATATTTGCCTTCGTACCGGACAACATCGCGTCGATACGGTGGCTGATGGGCTGACCGATTTCGATGTTTGCTCCGGTGATCGTTCCGAGTTTCTCGCGCACTTCGGCGACGAGTTCGCTGCGCGGGCGGTCTTTCAGTTCAAACGGTGCCTCGATTTCCGAAACGTTTACGCCGAGCGCGTGTTCATCCAGTTCGGCACGTCCCGTTTTGCGGGCTACGGTTTGTATTTCGGGGATTGTCAGCAGCAATTCTTCGGCACGGTGTCCCATCTTGTTGCTTTCTTCCAGGGATATGCCCGGCAGCGAACTGATATTGATGGTGAACGAGCCTTCATTGAACGAAGGAAGGAAGCTGCGCCCGAGCGTAAAGAATACCCCTAAGGCGATCAGGAAAAGGACGATGGTGCTGCCGAGTGTCACCCGTTTGTGAGCCAGCACCCATGTCAGCGCCTTTTCGTAAATGCCTTTCATCCAGCGGGCTACGAAAGATTCTTTCAGTTCCTTGTTCGTCTTGTTGCTGCCCAGCAGGTAAGAGCAGAGCACCGGAGTCAGCGTGAGGGCAACGACCGTGGAAGCGAACAGCGCCACGATGAAAGCGATACCCAGCGGTACCAGCATACGTCCTTCCATTCCACTCAGGAAGAACAGCGGCACAAAGCTGACGACAATGATCAGCGTTGAATTAAGAATCGGCATTCGCACTTCCTTCGAAGCGTTGAATACCACTTCGAGCGTGCTGAGGCGTTCGGCTTCCGCTTTCAGACGGTTCTCCCGCAGTCGCTTGTATACATTTTCCACGTCGACAATGGCGTCGTCGACCAGCGAACCGATGGCTATGGCCATACCTCCCAGACTCATCGTGTTGATAGTCAGCCCCATGTAGTGAAGCGTGAGGATGGAGACGAGTAGTGAAAGCGGCAGCGTGACAAGGGAAATCAGCGTAGTGCGCACATTGGCCAAAAACAGGAAAAGTACGATGACGACAAAGATTCCTCCTTCAAAAAGAGACTTTTTCACGTTGCCGATAGAGCTTTCGATAAAGCGGCTCTGGCGGAAAATATCCGTGGAGACTTTGACGTCCGCAGGCAAATTCTTCTGTAAGTCTTGCAGAGAGGCCTCCAATTTGTCCGTCAGTTCCAGCGTGCTGGTGGCGGGCTGTTTGGTGACGGTCATGAGCACGGCTGGTTTGCCACGCTCCGAGGCTGTGCCCAGTTTCGGGGCTTTGGGACCTATTTTCACGTCGGCGATGTCTTCCAGCGTCACCGGAAAGTTGTTCACCGTTTTCACTACCGCTTTGCCGAGTTCTTCCACTTTGGGGGTAGAGAGTACTCCGCGCACGATATATTCATTGCCAAATTCGTAAAGTACGCCGCCGTTGGCGTTTAGGTTCATGTCTTGGGTGACGGCCATCACTTCTCCCATCGATACGCCGTAGTGGCGCATCCGTTCGGGGTCCAACTGAATCTGATATTCCTTGATGTCTCCTCCGAGCACTGCCACCTGTGCCACGCCTCCGGTGGAGAGCAGGCGCGGGCGGATCGTCCAGTCGGCAATCGTCCGCAGATCGAGCATGGAGGTGGAGTCGGCGGTCAGACCGACGATGAGCATTTCGCCCAAGATGGACGATTGGGGGCCGAGAGTCGGCTTGCCCACGTTGACGGGAAGTGACTCGCTGACTACGGCGAGCTTTTCGCTGACGATCTGACGGGCGAGGTATATATCTGTGCCCCAGTCGAATTCTACCCAGACAACGGAGAAACCGTTGGTCGAAGAAGAACGGACACGGCGCACGCCGGTAGCTCCGTTTACGGCTGTTTCGACGGGGAAGGTGACGAGCTGTTCCACTTCCTCGGCTGCCATACCGTTGGCTTCGGTCATGATGACCACTGTCGGGGCGTTCAGGTCGGGAAACACGTCTACTTCCGTATGCATGGCGGTGTAAGTCCCCGCGATAAGCAGGAGGATGGCCGCGCAGAGCACAACCAGTCGGTTGTGCAGGGAGTAATGTATGATTTTATTTAGCATGATATTTCATTGATTAAGTCTGGTTCCTCCCGGTTTACTTTTGAGAAGTGCCGGACAGGGGATAAACTTGCGTAACTATAAATGAGTTCTGTGTGTGCCGCAAGGGAACTTGGATGCGGCGCTTTGCCGCTAGTGCTCATGACTGTGGGCAGGGATGGCGTTGCTTGCGCTTGCCAGGCGAACTTGGTATGCGCCTTCGGTCACTACACGGTCTCCGGGTTTGATTCCGGTCAGGATTTGTACACTTTTGCCATTGTCGGCGCCGAGGGTCACTTCCTGTTTCTTGTAGCCTTCTTCATCAAGTTGCAGGTAGACGAAGAAGATGCCTTGCTCTTCCGTCAGGGCGGTGCGGGGCACGGATATCACGTTTTCCAGTTGGGAGGAAAGCAGATAAACTTCGACGAATGACCCCGGAATCACTTCTCCTTTATTGTCAAATTCGAAGGTGACGGGTACGTAGAAAGAGTTGTCTCCGGAAGTTTTCCCGAAGGAAAGCAGTCTGCCGCTCAGTTCATTCAGTTCGTAGACCTCATTATTGTAAGGTGTCCGGAAATTGGCGGAACTGATTGTGCGGAGATACGGGTAGTATTTTTCCGATACTTCGGCACGGAGGAAAAGCCGGCGGTTCTGCGTCACGCTGACCAGTGGCTGACCGATGGTTACGTAGTCTCCCTCATTGACCAGAATACTTTTCACGTATCCGGCAATGGGCGCGGTGATATTCTGACCGATGGCCGAGTGGTTTTTGGCGAGCGCTTCGTAGCTGATACGGGCGTTTTCGTAGTTCTGCTCCGCCTGTGCGAAATCCTTGTCGGACACAATCTTGTTTTTGACGAGCGACTTCATTCGTTCGTATTCCTTTTTGGATACTTCGTAAGCGATTCGGGCACGTTGTACGGGGTCACCGTCGGCGATGTTGTGCGAAGAAATAGTCACCAGCGGAGTGCCGCGACCGACGCTCATTCCTTCCGTCACCTTGCCGCGGAAAGAAACGACTCCGGCCACCGTGGCTACAGCCACCGATTCGTCGCCTTGGGCAGCGAGTACCTGTCCGCTTGTCTTGATGACTTGCTGGAAGGGGGCCGGTGTGATGGCATTTACCTTTACACCGGCAGCGTCAGCTTTCGCTTTCGGGAGGATGATTTCATCGCTGTGCTCGCCGGCGGGTTCGCTGGTGGCAGCTTTGCCGTGATCGTGTCCTCCGCTGCATTCACCTTCGTGTGAATGGTCGGCTCCTTCGGATTCGTGGTCATGACCTTCCGCTTCGTGGTCATGTCCTTCGTGTTCATCATGATTGTGTGTGACGGTCTCGTGGTCATGCCCTTCATGACCAGTATTTTTACTATTGCAAGAGCCCAGGACGAATAATCCCATGACTCCTATAAAGATAAGTTTCTTCATAAATGTTGTTTTCCTACTAAGTTTTACTGTTTTTGTACGCTACAAAGATAGAGTAACGCAGATGCAACTTGCTTGCATTTACGTCATTATGCAAAAACAGAGTAGGGAGGGGCCCGAAGTGAGGAGGTACGAGGTATTTTCGTACCGTGCAGGGATTCACGATAGATGTAGTAATTTTTGACTCGTCTTTCCTGCGGTCGTAATAAATGTTCGATGATCGTATCCGTAAACAGGGTGGCGACGAATACGTAATTCGGTCCGCTGTCCGTGTGCACGGAGGGGATGGGAGAGTGGAAGCGGGTCATGCATTCGCTGCTGCAACATGAATCGCTTGCGGGGTGATGATGGTGGTTGGGGCATTGCTGCTCTACCGGTTGGTCCTGCTTCATGCAGATCATCCCGTTGGGGTGGTGGTGATGGGGAATAACGGCGGCTACCAACATAATGATGTTGATAAAGAATAGCATCGTTACTATGAATCGTTTCTTCCCTTTCATCCTTTATTGCAGAACATTGTCTGCTCTAAGTCTATTATTAAATTTGCACAAATATACAAATACTTTTTCTTTCACCTAAAGCAGATAATGTCTTTTTATTGTTTATTATTTCTTTTCCAGTTCCTGCAACGAATCCATTTTCTTCTTTTCGAGGAATTCGTAGATGCCGCAAAGATGCTCCGTCACCTTCTTATTGCCGAACTCGTAGACCTTTGTCACCAGTCCGTCAAGGAAGTCACGGTCGTGCGAAACGACGATCAGGGTGCCGTCGAAATCCATCAGCGCTTGCTTGAGGATATCTTTGGTTTTCATGTCGAGGTGGTTGGTCGGCTCGTCCAGAATCAGGAGGTTGACCGGTTCCAGCAGGAGCTTGATCATTGCCAGACGGGTACGTTCGCCACCCGAGAGCACTTTCACTTTCTTCATAGATTCTTCCGGCCCGCCGAACATGAAGGCGCCCAGCAAGTCACGTATCTTGTTGCGGATTTCTCCTTTTGCCACGTCGTCAATCGTCTGGAAAACCGTGAGGTTTTCGTCCATCAGCGAGGCTTGATTCTGCGCGAAATATCCGATTTGTACGTTATGTCCCAGCGTCAGCGTGCCGTCGTGGTCGATTTCGTTCATGATACATTTCACCAGTGTCGATTTACCTTCACCGTTCTTGCCTACGAAAGCCACCTTGTCGCCACGTTCAATCGTCAGGTTGGCGTTGCGGAATACGACATGGTCGCCGTACGTCTTCCCGACGCCTTCCATCGTGACGGGATAACTGCCCGAACGGGGCGAAGGCGGGAATTTCAGCCGCAGTGCCGAAGTATCTTCCTCGTCTACTTCCAGCAATTCCAGCTTTTCCAGCATCTTGACACGGCTCTGCACTTGCAAAGTCTTCGAATACGTCCCCTTGAAACGTTCGATGAAGGCTTCCGTTTCGGCGATGAACTTCTGTTGCTCGTCATAAGCCTTCTGTTGCTGTTCGCGGCGTTCCTTGCGCAGTTGCAGGTATTGGGAGTAGTTTACTTTATAGTCGTAGATGCGGCCCATCGTTACTTCAATGGTGCGGGTGGTGATGTTGTCCACGAATTTGCGGTCGTGGCTGATCACGATGACCGCTTTGCCGTTATTGATCAGAAAATCTTCCAGCCATTGGATCGATTCGATGTCGAGGTGGTTGGTCGGCTCGTCAAGCAGGAGTACGTCCGGTTTTTGCAGCAGCAGTTTGGCGAGCTCGATGCGCATGCGCCAGCCTCCGCTGAAGTCGCTCGTCTGACGTTGAAAATCTTCGCGTGTGAATCCGAGTCCGAGTAATGATTTCTCTACGTCCTCTTCGTAATTGGTTGCGTCGATGGAGTAAAATTTTTCGCTGAGGGCGGACACTTCCTCGATCAGTGCCATGTAGCTGTCACTTTCGTAATCCGTCCGTGTTTCCAGCTCCTTGTTCAGTGCGTCTATCCGTGCTTCCATCTCATGCAGATGCGCGAAAGCCTGTGCCGTTTCGGCAAACACGGTTCTGCCGTCTTCCGTCATCAAATGCTGCGGGAGATAGGCTACTACGCAATCCTTGGGGGCCGAAACCTTGCCACGGGTAGGCTGTCGGACTCCTGCCAGAATCTTGAGTAAGGTACTTTTTCCCGCTCCGTTTTTTCCCATCAGGGCGATGCGGTCTTTTTCATTAATAACGAAAGAAATATCACTAAATAGGGTAGTGCCGCTAAACTCTACGGCTAGTCCGTCTATCGAAATCATACAATTCTTTATAATTTGAGGCGCAAAGATAGCGAAATATATCAATCTTTTTTATAACTTGCGGGCTGAAAAACATTATTAACTGAAATATGTTGACTAAAAAGTAATTTTAGAGAATAATTTTAAAAATAATATAGAAACGATATGGAAGGCGGACAAACAAATGAATTCAGACCTCTTATCTTAGTGGCCGAGGACGACGACAGCAACTTCAAATTGATCAAAGCAATCATCGGAAAGAAATGTGATATACAGTGGGCCAAGAATGGCGAAGAAATCGTGGCACTGTTCAAGGAATACGGCAACGAGGCCAAAGCGATCCTGATGGACATCAAAATGCCTGTGATGAACGGACTGGATGCTACGAAGATCATCCGCGGAGAAAACAAGGAAATCCCTATTATCATGCAGACCGCCTACGCTTTCAGCTCTGACAAGGAGAATGCGATGAACGCGGGAGCGAGCGAAGTGCTGGTGAAACCGATCACACTGTCGATTCTGCGCAATACGCTGACGAAGTATTTCCCCGAATTGGTCTGGTAGACTGATCTCTTTTTTTGTCCGGTAGACTGATCTTTTTTGTTTGTTAAACCGGTCTTTGCTCCGGCAAGCATGATCTTTATCCGGTAAAACGGTATCGCTGAGTAGAAAAACGGTATAACAATTCGGGTGTTTTTCCTGTTTTGTATTTGTGATATTAACAAATAGCTGACGGCTGTAAAAGTAAAATAGGCGGACCTCACGGTCGGCCTATTTCTGTTCGTTTCCGTTAATTTGTTAGAGTTCAGAAACGACTCTATGTAAAGTCTCTCCTTTGAGAGATTTTAAGAGCGATTTTTATCGGCTTCCACCTGCCCACCAAACGGGTTCGGAGTATACGTATTGTCCGTCACCAAAGGCTTCTTTGATGGCTACATTTGCCAATACATCGTCTGCTCCGTAACCGAAACGCAGCGGGAATTTGTTAGAGTTCAGCGGGTTTTTCAGTTCCACTAAGTTTTCGTTCGCACCTTTCATACGGCGGTAGTCGTTGTAAGCTTCCAAAGATTCGCCGGATGCACCAAAGAATGCGAGATATTTCTGTACCATTGTTTCTTTTAATGGGTTAGCGGCAAAAAGAGGAGCTACTTCATTATCAAAATAGGCTTCGGCGACGGCGTCACCCAAGAAATCGGCTTTCCCGCCCAGCCAGTTTCTGGCGGCATCGGCAACTGTATTCTCCAAATTGGCAAATGCAGCGATAACGGCATCTTTCAAAGCGGCTTTTGCTTCATCTACTCTGCCACCCAGACGACACAGGGCTTCTGCTTCGAGGAATTTTACTTCATGGTAACTGATCAGTTGTGTGGGAGCGGTCATAGCCCATGAGGCCATAGACATGCCATAATTATTCTGTAATTCCTGAGGGGTGCCGTTAGGAGCTACGTTGATGGCATCGATTGTTGTGGCTTGATTTGCACCGCCTCCATATACAACATTTCCGCTAGGATCAGGTTGGATAAATGAGCGTGGAGCTCGCGGGTCATTTCTTGTTGCAAATTTCTCGATGAGACTTTCGCTGGCTGCAAGGCTGTTGCGGCTATAGCTGAAAGCCCAAAGGGGATTTAGTTGAGAATCACCGTCATAAATGTCCAGTTTACATTCTTCATTTGCATTGGTAAATGATTTACTTACATAGGTCAGAATGTTTTGGAGATCGGTAGTCTGATTGGCGCTTTTGTTAAGAAGACGCATTGTATAGCGTGCTTTCAGTGCATAAGCTGTTTTAAGCCACAGACCGGCTTGTGCATCTTGGTCTGATCCGTAGATGAGGTCTTTTGATCCCACTGCACCTGATAATCCTTCGTCTTCGGCTGTTCCATCCTTCAAAAGTGTGATAGCAGCATCCAGGTTCTGCATTACTTCTTTGTAGATAGACTCTTGTGAATCAATTTTAGGTTGCATATACTTCGGTGTGCCGTCCGGATTTAAAACTCCGGTTTCGCTGAACGGTGTGTCTCCGAACACATCGGCTACTACCGCACCATTGTAGGCAAGAAGGATTCTGGCTATTGCTTCAGTTACTACATTGCCTTTTTCCGATGGGTCTTCCTGACACTTGTTGATTACAATCTTTGCATTCTTTATATTGGCGTAAACGCTGATCCACGCATTGTTGTAGGTCGTGGCAGTGGTCGGTTCTCCGCTGCGGACTTCTGCCCGGTAGAGTTGGTTGCCGATACCTGTTTCGTGCTCCATGTAAACGGACGAATAGAGTGAAAAATCTCCTCCTACTGTGCTGAATGCAGTGCTGACTCCCAAGTCTGTTATCAAAAACTTCGCCGGAGCATCCTGCGGGTTATTGGGATTCTTGTTGACTTTGTCCATTGCATCTTCCGTACAAGCAGAAGCAATGACAGCAGTAAAGAAAGAAACTGCCAGCAATTTTCCTATTGATTTATATTTTTTCATTGTCTTGCAGATTAAAATTTAATATTAAAGCCGAAACCAAAGCTAGCTGTTTGCGGCATTGAATAGTCTTCGAAAGCTCCGGACATATTGTTGTTTCCTTGGCTGGCTTCCGGATCAAGGTCAGGCATCTGTGCCCAGACGAGGATATTTCTTGCGAAAGCATTCACCGAAAGTTCCATCCACTTTTTCTGGAGTACTTTGTAGCTTACTGCCACTTCGCGGAGTTTGATGAACGAGTTGTCGTATACAGAAGATTCGTCAATATCGTTCAGGCGGCTGTAGTACACTTGTTGCGCATTGGCTCCGGTGATGGCGATATCGTTTTTGGTTCCGTCCTGTTTGTAACCGTCAAAGATGATCGTGCCTTCCCGATTTTCTGTTCTTTTGCTGACGCCGTAGTAGTCGGACAAACCGGTAGTTCTGCTGTACATCTGGCCACCTTGTTTCCAGTCAAGTACAGCACTGATGGTACATTTCCACAGACGCAATGACGTATTGAAACCCATTACGAAATCCGGAGAAACTTTTCCGATCACCTGTGCCTCACCGGCGACAGGCAAACCGTTTTCGTCTACCAGACGATTGCCGTTAGCGTCTCTCTTGTATCCTACGCCATAGATTACAGGGAATTTTTCGCCTGCTGATGCACGAACCTGTGGAGTGACGTAACCACCCAGTGAAATGTTTTCCACACCCGGAGCCAGTTCGTCTACATAGTTGTCGATTTTGGTCCAGTTGAAACCGAAGTCCCAGTTGATATTCTTCGTGCGGATCGGGTTGAATCCCAATGTGATTTCGTGCGTGTCGGTATGAATCTTACCACCGTTTGTCAACAGTTTGCTGGCACCGGTAGAAGACGCCAAAGGCACTGAAAATATCTGGTCTTTGACGTTCTGACGCGAATAAGTATAATTCAACGTAATCAGGTTGTCGAAGAAGTTCACGTCGGCACCGATTTCGTACGAACGTGTATTCTGCGGTTTCAGATTCGGGTCGAATATTGTGTAGTACGGGGTATAGGCAGTAGTACCTTTGATGGGGTACATGATGGGAGTCAGCGAATAGAATCCTCCTCCGTACGTGGGAGTCGAGTAATAATTCTCAAGGAAATCACCAGCCTGTCCTACTTCCGCATAAGAAACTCTCAGTTTGGCGTAGTTGACTACATCATTTTTCAGTTCATCAAGTTCTGTCAGGATGAAACCTGCTGACACAGAGGGATAGAAGAACGAACGGTTGTTGCGCGGCATGTTGGACACATAGTCCTGACGTCCGGTCACAGTCAGATAAAGCATGTTTCTGTACGAAGCCGATACGTTGCCGAAGAAACCGACAGTACGGTTTTTCCATCTTTCTTCTTCTGTAAGCTGAGTGGTTGCATTGTTGATATGATTCCACCCTGCGAAGTTATAGTTTGTTCCGTATTCGTAGTATTTCTTTCTGTTGCTCTGGATAAATTCGTTACCTGCTACAGCGTTCAATCCCCAGTCGTCATTGATGCGCCAGTCGTAGTTGATGGTCAGCAATGAGTTGTAGGTAGCGTTTGTCCAACCGTAGTTTTCTATCTGGCCGCGACCGCCGCCGGTGTTACTTCCGTATCCGTAGCTGTCAGAGTAGTGAGTGGTATAAGCGTCTACACCTAACATATATTTCGCGTTCAGTTTATGGTTGGCCGTTCCGAAATCTGTTTGATAAGTGGCATATACATTTCCGAAGAAACGGTTGGTGTCTTCTGTGTATTTGTTGTTGTCAATAGCCCAATAGGCATTGTCAAAATTTCCACGGAAAGAGTTTTGCTTATAAATGTCGCCGTCTACATGGCTGGGGATACCTGCCAGATCGTAGCTTGCGGGCGAAGCGTAAACAGTTCTCAGCAGTCCGTTTCCGGACGTTACCGCCTTGTCAATCGAAGTCGTGATGTAGTTTCCTGCAAAACCGGTTGTGAAGTTATTCGTCAGTTTCGTTTCGGCGCTTACTTTCACGTTGTATCTGTCCATGCCAGTTTTGGGGATAATACCGTCTTGGTGCGTATTTCCAAGAGAAACGGAGTATGAACTTTTTTCCAGCGTTTGTGCCACGTTCAGCGAGTTGCTCCAAGTGATACCTGTTTCGAAGAATTCTTTTGTATTGTCGTAAGCCTGTGGAGTAGCCCAAGGGTCAAGACCTGCTGAAGCACGCTGCGGCACGTAATATTTGCCGGATTGCATGCCATACTTTTGAGTAAATTCGTTGTCGGTGTTGCCGCCATAATTGGGATCGTTGGACAGTTCAGAAATCTTAGGTCCCCAAGATAATCCTGAAGTTGGGCTGTATCTTCCGCCGGACCCCTGTGCATACGTCTTTTGGAATTCGGGCAGGCGACCGACTACGTCAAAACTGACATTGGATGAGAAACTGACTTGGGGTTTGCCTTTTTCCAGTCCCTTACCGCTTTTGGTGGTGATGATGATCACACCATTGGATGCGCGGATTCCGTAAAGTGCCGAAGCCGCCTGTCCTTTCAGAATGTTGATACTTTCAATGTCGTTCGGGTCGATATCTACCGCGCGGTTGGCAAAGTCCACGCCGCTTACACTACCGTTGTTCTGTATGTCCGTATCTACGTCAGGAGTACTGGTCACTGCCATCCCGTCGATTACGTAAAGCGGTGTGTTATCTCCGGAGAAAGAACGTGCGCCACGGATCGTGATCTGTGAAGATGCTCCGGGCATACCGCTCGAAGGTTTGATATCCAGACCGGAAACTTTTCCTTGCAACGCTCCTGCCAGGCTGGAGTTGGAAGCTTGGGTCAGTTGTTCGGACTTCACGTCCTGAACGGCGTAGCCCAGCGCTTTCTTTTCGCGGGAGATACCCATGGCCGTTACTACGACTTCGTCTAGGGCTTTGGCGTCACTTTTTAATACTACGTTGATAACGCCCTGTTTGATCGTTACTGTCTGCGGAACCATTCCTACATAGGAAACGCGCAAAGTTTTAGAAGAACTTGGTACGGTGGGGAGTTGTCCTTTCGGGAAGCGTTAAGTGTTTTTGGGGCTATTTAAGGCATAAAATGATAAAAAGATAGCATTTTGAATGATTCGCTGATGTTATTTTATGAAAATAACGATTTTAACACTATCTTTATGTCGTGTAATGTAATTTGAATATTATTAAAATCGTGCTCAAATCTTCTCATTTCATCAATATACTGATTAAATTCTTTCAATATGATACTTTATAGTTAAAAACGTAACACTTTTTTAATTTTGATATAAATAGTGTTATCTTTGCAACCTGTTAGAGACTAGAAGTCTATTTATAGGTTAAATTTAAGAGAGAATTTATGAAAAGAAAATTGATGTTCTTTATGACCTTCCTTTTTTTGGGTATAGGTCTGGTGACAGCGCAGACGTCCCGAGTTACCGGTGTGGTAACCGCCGAGGAAGATGGCCTGCCTGTTGTAGGTGCTTCGGTATTAGTGAATGGCACTACTCTTGGTACTATCACGGATATTGATGGTAAGTTTACAATCACGAATGTACCAAGTTCTTCTAAGACTTATTGATATTTTAAAGCCTCTCTTTTTCCTCCTTTTTTATTCTATCTTATTGTAAATCAGAATATAAGTGCTTCTTTCCGCAACTTGGCTTCCCGGCTCACTTACTATAATCGCAACCTTTTCCCTTTCTTTTTCGATCTCAGTCATCTTTTTCGGGCAGGTACTTGGCTTGTTTTCAGGGGGCGGATGCTTAGGTTCTACCTTTATTTGAGGCTTTCTATGAGCGATAGGGGCAGACCGGTCTTTTCGGCAATGAGTTGATTGTCAATTCCTTGCTTTTTCATGTCGATGGCTGTCTGAAAGATGTTCAAGGCTTCTTCGCGACCTTTCTTCAGCCCTTCTTCCATCCCTTTCTTTATTCCTTCCTTTTCCGCTGCATCCATTGTCACCAAATAATCCCGGTACACTTTGACGCTATTGTCGTATAGCTCTCTCTCCTTTGGAGACATAGAAGCCACATCAGCGATCTCTTCGAGTTTTTCGAAGACGGCTTTTCGTGCCTTGAATGGCAGGCGTTTTAAAGTTTCCATATTATTTAATATATAAATCCAACGTTCAAAATTCGTTTCACATTCCTCTTCGCTTTTTTTGAAGAGGGGGAGGGCGATGAATATTTGCCGGAACTTCTCCGAGAAGAGTTCACCTGTCTCCTTGTCTGCAAGAATAACGTCTGTCCGGAGTTTTATGTTCTTGTCCATGATGAAATTCATCAGAAAGACTCCGTAAACAGCTTTTATTTCAAATTTCCAGTCGTGCCCCGTCCGGCCCTGGTTGACGATGGCACGGGAGAGATAGAAGATGGAGCGTTCTTTAAAATTGCTCTGCATGCGGTTTTGCATTTCGACAATTATCTTTTCGCCCGTGTCCGTGGTGCAGTAGACATCGTAGATGATGCCTCGTCCTTCCGGGTAGTCCGGCAGCTGTTCGTTGTTCAAAAACGTTAAGTCGGTTATCACTCGTTCACCTTCGAGAAGGTCGTTCAGAAATTCGATTAGTAAATTCTTGGAGACTTCTCTGCCGAATATTAGTTTGAATCCGTAGTCGGTGAACGGATTGATAAATTTGCTCATTGTTTTGGTTGTTTCTCTTTTATGTTGTAAAGAGATGTTTCTCTTCGCATGTATAGTGAAGAGGCTTTTCTTTATTCTACAAAGATAGGATAAATTATTGTTTTATGATGCGTTTGGCGGGAGAAATAAATGACGTGGGTGCTCAAAAATGTTCATCTCCCTCTTAAAAATGTTCATCTTCCCCTAACTCGCTTTTTGAGGATGCCGTTGTAGGTGTCTTCAAATTCTGCCGAGTGGTTGAGTGCCCAGAGGATGTAGTCGCCCGGCTCGTTCTTTTTGAGCAGGGTGGAGCGGTATTCGGAGCTGAGGACTTTCCATAAGGTGCCGCAGGGACCACCCAGCTTTCTGCGTCGGGCGAGGGCGAGGATGGCTTTCACGGTTGGTTCGTTCCGGATGCCGATGGCGTCCATGTTGAGGCGTAGCAGGGATTCGGAGAATCCTCCGGAAGCAGTGCTTTCGTTCGGGGCTTCTTCTTGCTGACTTCTTTCGTACTGAGTTCCGTTGTGCTTGGCTTCTTCCTGCTGGTTTCTTTCGTACTGAGTTCCGTTGTGCTTGGCTTCTTCCTGCTGGTTTCTTTCGTATTGAGTTCCGTTGTACTTGGCTTCTTCCTGCTGACTTCTTTCGTATTGAGTTCCGTTGTGCTTGGCTTCTTCCTGCTGGTTTCTTTCGTATTGGGTTCCGTTGTGCTTGGCTTCTTCTAGCTGGTTTCTTTCGTATTGAATTCCGTTATATCTAGTTTCTCCCTTCTGATCTATTCCTTCATTTCTTCTTTCTTCCTTATTTTCCTCCCCTCTTTTTCCGGACGAGATTTCTAAAGACAAACCTTTGACAGCAACAGGCGCAGCCTGAAAAACGCCGTTTGACGGAACGGGCGGCTGCTCTCTATCCTTCTCCCATTCATTTTCGGTTTTGCTTTGTCTTTCCCTTTCTTTGTCTCTTTCTCTTTCCGGTTTGCTTTTAATCTCAGTATCTGTTTCCGATTTACTTTCGATTTCTGTATCCGTTTCCTGTTTTGTTTGTGGGATTGTTGCTGCAATTTCTCGGTTTTTTGCAGCATTAATTTTCATAGCTGATTCGTCGGTCACTGTTTTTGTAGCATTGATTCCTGTGCCTGCTGCATGGATATTTGTGCCTGTCGTGTCGATTCCTGTCTTTGTTTTAGTAACTTCTGTAGCTGTGATATTGATTCCTGTTTTTATTGCGTTGACTTCTGCGCCTACTATATGGCTTTCCGCTTCATCCACTTCTGTACCTTTTGAATTTATATTATTTCTTATTTCTGCGGAATTATTTTCCGTTCCATCCTCTCCTTCCTTGATGAGCCAAAACTGTTCCAGCGGAAGTTTGTATTTCCTTCGGCTGTCGGTAATGATTTTGTGGTATTGCTCTTGGATGGCTTGCGAAGTCAGAATCCCGTACTCCTTATATATATAGGTGTCGAACAGTCCGACGGACAGGCAGTCGTCGATGATGGCCTGCATCTCCTCCTCCTCGCAACACACTTCCTGCGAAATGTCGAACAAGGTATCTTGATTCCATGCGATGTAAAATCCCTTTTCTTTGTAGATGAGGCAGAGCAGGGAAGTGAGTGCGGCAATTCCTGCTGCATGATGACGGTTGGAAATGCGGCGTACCTTCCTGTCTTGGAAGAAGTTGACATCGAGCGGGAAATAATCTAATCCGGGTTTGGAAATACGGGCCATCTTTTTGAATATTTAGAGTGATATTGAATGATAAATAATGAATAAGGCGAATCGGTAATTTTAATTTAGCTCATTTCAGTATGGTGATAAGCTACTTGATAGTCAGTTCTGTCTCTCAACTGAGGGTAACTAAAAAGTCGATTCTATCTCAATTGGGGGTGACTAGAAAGTCGATTCTATCTCTATTCTCCTCCTTCGGGAAGGAGGAGTGGTCGCAGACCGAGGTGGTAGGAGAAATAATGTTTATACCTATTTCTTTGTAAATGATAGGATTATGCATTCACCTACCACCTCCCCCTACGGGTACTCCTCCTTCCCGAAGGAGGAGAATAGAGTTACTATTGCGTACAACTACTCCCTAGAACTCCTTTTTCACATCGAAGCAGGGACAGGCTTTCATGTATTCATTGGGTGAGATGATGCCGTCTCCGTTGAGGTCGGGGCTTGTGTCCCGGTGTCCGATGACCTGTTTCACGTTGGGGAAGGCCAGTTGCAGAGATTTCACCAGTCGGATGAGGGCAGTGCGTTGTGCATCTGTCCGTGTGTCGGCGGGGCGGCCTTCCTTGTCCAGTCCGCCGACGTAGCAGATGCCGATGGAACGCTGGTTCCAGCCCATACAATGCGCCCCGTCGAGGGTGACGTCTCGTCCCGGTTCGATGGTGCCGTCGAGGCGGATGACGTAATGATAGCCGATGGACCAGAAGCCACGGGCACGGTGCCAGCAGTCGATATCGGCAGCGGTGATGTTCTGTCCCGCACGGGTGGCGGAACAGTGGATGATGATGGTGTCTTTCATTGCAGAAACTCCTTTCTTTGTTCTCTTTCTCTGGGCAATATATAAGTGTTGAAACCAAAAATGGCGGATTCTTCGGGAGACAGGCGGCGGTAATAGTGTTGCGTCATTGAATGGTGTGCGGGAACAAAGAGAGAAATAAGAGGAAGAGGCGATGAAACAAGGGGAGAAGAAACTGACTGCACACATACATTGCCTGCTTCGGACTTCCCGATTGAATTACTCGATCTGCCTGTTCCGAGCAGATTGCCTGCTTCGGACTCTCCGACTGAATTGCTCGATCTGCCTGTTCCGAGCAGATTGCCTGCTTCGGACTTCCCGACTGAATTGCTCGATCTGCCTGTTCCGAGCAGATTGCCTGCTTCGGACTCTCCGACTGAATTACTCGATCTGCCTGTTCCGAGCAGATTGCCTGCTTCGAACTCCCCGATTGAATCAGCTTTGACAGTCAGCACAGGTATTTCGGGTGCTATCAGAAAGCATTCTTCCGAACCGCTTCTTTCGGCTCTTGGCTTTTTCTTCATGGCCGATTGCTTCAGCCTTTCGGGGTGTAATAAATGCAGCACCAGCCAATTACGTTGTTTAGGGTTCATTTGTTCCCCTTTTACCAGTGCGTTCATGGATGGATAGGCTTGCAGGATATTTCCTGCCTCGTCCGTTGTGGCACAGGGGACGGGGGAGAGGGCGGGTGACGACGGACGCAGACCGGTCCGGATGGCGTGCATGACATTGTCGTAGGCATCGCACCATTCGAGGTTGGCGACGTGGTTGTTGAGCTTGTTTCCGTCGAGGTGGTTCACTTGGGGGAGACGCTTCGGGTTGGGGATAAAAGCTGTTGCCACTAAGCGGTGTACAGAGTAGCCGACGTATATCCCCTTTTGGCGGATGGCCACGTACTCATAACCTTTTGCGGTAATGCTGCTGCTGATTATCAACTTCGATTTGCCTTTGAAACTCAATATCCGCCCGTGGTCTGAAACCATATAATCGGAATTTGCTTCGATAAATCTCCAATTTTCCATACTTTATTCTTTATATTGTTAATAAAATTATACTTCGTTAAAAAGAAATCCCTTTTCCGAAACCACCGGGGATAAACGGCGCAGCCTGCATGGTAGAAACGGCGTAGCCTGCAAGGTAAGAAACGGCATAAACAAGGACTGTTAAACGGCGTAGCCTCCTCGCTGACATGAGGCGGTTCCGCCCGCTTACTCCGGTCTTTGACCTTTCTCATTCCTCCTGCACGGGTTCGAGCCGTTCGGCACAGCGAACGAGAAACTCCAGTTCCTCCCGACACCCTTGAATGGCTTCTGTACAAAGAGTCCACATGATACATTCTGCAAAGCGTTTCCCATTCTTTTCGTTCTTCTGAAGTCATTTGTTCTCCGAAATTCATTTGCTGTCCAAAACTTATCTGCTGTCCGAAACTCATTTCAAAATTTATCTGCTGCCCGAAACTCATTTTGCTCTCCGAATCTCATCTGCTCTTCGAAACTCATTCGACGCAAAGGAAATTTTCGGCATGAAACGTGCGCCACCCTTTGGCTTCGAGGTCGTAGTAGACTACAAACGTATTTTCCGGTCGTGGCATATAGGGGCGGTGAAAACTGTGTTGATATCCGGTGAGCGTGCCGACAGCGTGGCGCACGGTTCCGTCCTGCTTGGTGTAGCAGAATTTCACGTTCTCCCTGTGCATCTTCCGTATCAGTCCACCGATTCGGTGGGCGATGATGAGCGCATCACGCCGGTTCATGTCATTGTTGCGACGGATGACGGCGGCCCGCCTCATGAGCCGTACCCGTGGGAGGAATGTTGTTTTTCATTTCAGTCATATGATTCAATTGTTTTTATTGATTTCGGGGCAAAAGTAGACTGTGGGTAGAATAAAACCGTTCACGCTTGACTAAAATGAAAAATATGTAGAAAGAGTCACGCGTGACCCAAAATGTTAAAGGTAAATCCCGAATTTTGTCGGATTAATTTAAATATAATTAGTAATGAACAAAAAGAAAACTGCCAGAACAGTAGTGAAAGAGAACAACACATTGAAGTAAAAGGACTGTAAATCAGAAAAGTACAAGTCAGAAAAAGTAAATCAGAAAAGCATGAGTCAGGAAAAGCAAATCAGAAAAGCATGAGTCAGAAAAAGCAAATCAGAGTGGCGAAAAGTCCGTGTATGACGAGAACAGGGATGCCCTTCAGGAAAGAGTCGAAGAGAAGCAATGGAAGAAAAAGCAATGTAATGGCTTGCAGCACAGTGATGACGAAGAAAAACAGAAAGTCATCGATTCGATTATGAAAGTCAGCCGGGATAACGGCTTTGACGACGCTTATCTTCAGCAGCATTCGGACTGTTCGGCATCGTCGATCAAGCGCTTCCACTCGGCCTGGATGGGAAGAGAATGTCCAATTGGACGACGATTTTAATTTAGCGCACTGCGTGTCCGTCAATTGTGTCTTTGCCGAAAATCTGGTCGGGATGCTGGTTGTCATTATTATGTTCTTGATTAGAGATGCCGGAATTGTGAGTTACCATATCGACTCGCCCAAGAAAGTGGTGATAGAAATAAATTTCGGTAAAGATAAATTATTGCGCATGAAGAGACGAGGAAAAGAACGAAAAAGGAAAAGAAGGTAAAGACGACGAACACCTTTGAGCGACGACAATGATCGGGACAAAGGAAAGAACAACTGACGGAATGAGGTAAGTCCTGTAAGAACTTGGTAGTCTGTATTCGTAAAAAACGATTCGATATCAGCGATGGATTTCCATTTTATTCCCTTTGTTATAATGTCACCACAAATGTAATCATATTATTGAGAAAACCATGCAGAAACGCTTTTATTCTGAAAATAAGTTTATTGTTCACTCAGATTTCATATTCGATGTTGACATCCTACGTTTCTCTTTTAGATATTTATTTGTTTTCCTTTGTCGGTTTCTACCGTATTGCACGTTCGTCATTATTTACAAATTCTAATTATTGCATTCTCAGTTCGGGTAAAACGAATCCGTTTTCCGAGCTGAGAATGCAGATGACGGCTTTAATAAGTCTGTTTGTTTTATTTCTTTAGTAATATATTATAAACTGGCAGATAAGTCGCTCTACCAAGTTCTTACAGAACTTACCTTTTGTATAGTAATATTTAAAGATTTAATAGCAATATTTTAAGATATTCAGTGATCGGTTCCGCAAACAATCAAAACAATCACTATTTATGGAAGCGCGGATAACTCGAAAACAGCGGCACTTGCAATCTCTGATCAGTGCATTTCAGACTTACATTTATGCCGGCCGCCCCTCTTCTTGTCAACTATTAATCATCAATTCTTATACCGAAAACTGTCTGTGGAGCGATGACTTTATGGCCCCTGTCTATAAAGAGTTTCGCGTCCAGAACAGCCGGTTGACATATGTGCCGAGCACATGGAACTGATGGCGACCGTTGTCCCGGATATGCGCAAACAGGTCTTCATGTCCGACAGGCGCTGGATCAGCGCGCAATGCAGGAAAGAAGCGGAGGAAGTGATGCCTTTCCTGTTGATCGGCGGCTATTTCTGGACAGACAGTGAAATAAAGAAACATCTGCTCCCGGTGATCAAAAGCCGCCTGGACGGAGCGTCGCATCCGCACAGAGTGGAAACGACAGCGATGGGGACGCCCCCATCCGTCATCAATTATGCCGACTACGTAGAGAGCGGACTGTTGCTCGGCCTGTGTCCCGACGACACTGTTTTGGTATGAAGCCCCCTTTTTCGAGCGGAACAAATATTATCTGGCCCTGTTTTTCTCTTTGATGGCACTGGCCGTCATCTATGTGATATGGCTCCGGAGGGCGCTGCATGAGGAGCAGGCGGCTGGAGATCATGAGGAGCTATAGCAGTCTGGTCGAAAACATGCCGTTCTCTATGCCCGTGTCGAGCTCATATTCGACCCCGGTGCCCGGATTATCGACTATGTCTACCGGGAAGTGAATCCCACTTTCGAGAAATACATCCTGCCCAAAGAAAAATACTGGGAAAGAAATACAGCGAACTCAATCCGGATTATTCGCCGGAACTGCCCGACAGGTACAGCGAACTGAATGACAACAGGCAAATAACCTTTCAGTATTATCTGGAGAGACGAAAACTCATCTGACCGTCATCTCCATACATTTCCAAAACGAAGGCTGCGTCGATGTCTTTGGTGTGGACAATACCGAACTGGTGCTGACGCAGCAAATGCTGAAATCCACCAACCATAAGTTGTCCGCCGCCCTCGACGCTGCCGACATGACCCCTTTGGGTTTGCGGACCGGCCTCCTCTCGTGCAACGTCAGCCACGACTTGTACGTCACCGAAGAGGAGGTGACGCATGACGGCAACCTGATTATCGTGCCCACCTCCGCCTGTTTCGCGAAAATCTGCGATGAAGACCGCGAACGCGTGCGGGACGCCTTCGAGCGCCTCGCCAATGGCGAAACGCAGAAATGCGCGAGGAATATCGGGTAGGCAGACAGTGGCTTCCTTCCCGCAACAGAATGAATGGGTAGAAGTGCGCGCAGCCGGACGAGCGCGACGCTAACGGAAACCGCTGAGCCTTATCGGCACTTCGATGACCGTCACCCAACGAAAGGAAATGGAGGAAGCGCTCGTACAGGCAAAGGTGAAAGCCGAGGAGGCGAACACGCTCAAATCTTCTTTCCTCGCCAACATCAGCCACGAAATACGCACTCCCTCAACGCCATTGTCGGCTTTTCCTCGCTGCTGGTGTCGGCGGAAGGGGATTTCGGAAGAGAAACAGGAATATATCAACATCATTGAAAACAACAACACACTCCTGTTGCAGCTTATCAGCGATGTGCTCGACCTTTCGAAGATCGAAGCCGGAACGATGGAGTCCGACTACGCCCGATAGATGTGCACGGCCTGTTTATCGAACTCGAAGATACGTTCCGGTTGAGGAATAAAAAGTCCGGCATCTGTATCTGCTATCACCGCCGGACGACCGAATGTGTCGTAAAGGCGGACCGTAACCGTCTGGTACAGGTGATGATGAATCTGATGAATAATGCTGTGAAGTTTACCGGGGAAGGCAGCATTGAGTTCGGGTTTGATGTGCGCGAAGACGGTTTCCTGCATTTCTATGTCACCGACACCGGTTGCGGGATACCGGAGGAACGGTTGGAAGAAATCTTCGGGAATTTTGTCAAACTCAACAGCTTTGTGCAGGGCACGGGACTCGGACTCACCATTTGCCGGGCAATCGTCGAAAGGATGGGAGGAAAGATCGGTGCTGTCTCACGGCTGGGTCAGGGGAGTACTTTTGGTTCACGCTGCCTTATACGGCCAACGAAGAGAAGGTTTGAAAGGGACGTGGCGTGACGGAAATATACTTGCTTCCCGAAGAATGGGACTTTTAGTCAGCCCCTTCGAAGGGAGGGGAAGCCATGCGGATAGTCAGCTCGAATCAAGGCTCCCCAAGAAACGGAAGATGAGCCCTACTTGCGCCGGAGTGAGCAGGATGGCTTTCTCGGAATATCCCGATGCGGGCGAGTTCGTTTTGTAGTGCCGTGTTCTTGGCGATCCAGCTGCGGAGAGTGCGGCGTGCGGAGGCGGGCTGTATGTGGCAGGTAGAGAGTGGCCAGTTGGCTTTTGCTGTATGCCTGTATGCGGGCAGGGTTGCATTTTCTTCGGAAGTTGGTTTCATGATTTTTGCTTTCATTGTCTTTTGATATTGCTTTTATCTTTTCTATATTTTTTCTTTCATTTCGTTGCCAATGTAAAGGTACGCCTTTTTAGTCGTTTGGTGTTGCTTTGTACAGAAGTCCTTGGAGGCAGTATTTGTGCGAGGCCGTGCCGACTGGTGCTCTTCCGTTACAAGTCGTTACATCGTGTATCCGGACTTTTGCCATCGCCTACTTTTGTCACCGTAATCGATTGCACATAGAAAACTTACATCAACCATTAAAAGAAAGGAAAACAACCTTATGCCATTAATTTACAAACCTTACCAGGCGAATATCGCCAACAAAGCGGGACAGAAACTGTATTACCCCGCCTCGTGAAATTCTCGAAAATGGTCAACGCAGAAGATGGCGGAGCTGATCGCCGAGAAGGCTTCTCTGACACCGGGTGATGTCCACAACGTGATTCGAAACTTGATGTCCGTGATGCGTGAACAGTTGCTCAACAGCCGCACAGTACGTCTCGAAGGCTTGGGCACATTTACGATGATCGCCAAAGCCGGAGGAGGGAGTCGTGTTGGAAAGTAAAGTCAGCAGTTCGCAGATCGTTTCGCTGCGCTGTCAGTTTACTCCCGATATACCCGTTCTGCCGATGGCGTCACTACCCGTGCACTGACTTCCGGAGTAGAATTTGTCCACGTCAAGGACGTAGCGGGCGGCTTTGTGGACGACGATGATAAAAATCATTCGGGAGGCGGAGACAACCCGGCGGAGGAAGCACTCCGGAGGCGACGACGATGAGGCTCGGACCCAACCGTTTAATGAGGCTGAATCGCTGACTCACTAATGCATGATCGGTTCCCTTATTAAATTGCTCCATTCACTCTGTTTTTAACTCTAAAGAAGGAAGCTATGAAATTATTTTTAGAAAAGTTATTGGATATTTTGAAGCACTCTTGCGCTTCCGTCGTCGGAAAGCTAAAAAGACGGGAGATTCATAAACCGACCTCCTCTCTTAAAACTAGAGAATCCCCTTTATTTAAAACCGTATCTGTCTATGATATGGGGTTGAATAAAGGGTTTTTGTATGGGAAAGTAATAGGTAATTGTATAGTAATAGGTAGTGGAATTTAATTCATTTCATTTCTTGTGCGAAATGATTCATACCTGCTCTGAGATGTAGGATTTATGGAAAAGTGTATTATCAAAAATGGGGTCACCTATACCCTGTTTGCTACATTATGTTTTGAGCCCGATAATGCGGTAGTTGGAGAATTTTGACATCTATAAAAGAATATCCCGGCAGATTGGATAACAGTCAACCGTCCAATCATAAAAGGGCTGCCCCAATTCTGCTTGGGAGCAGCCCTTCTTGCTTTTCCGGTTTATCTCTAATGCATTTTATTTAATCAGATAGACTTTTGAAGATAAACCCTTTGTTGTGTGCTTTTGGGGATGAGCCACCTTACGGCATTTCTGTTTCCATTTGAATTTCCGGCTTACCTTCATCAGGTTAATGATGTAAGTCACTACATTTTGAGCTTCCTGCACCATGGTCAGATAAACCATACTTACCGGATACTGCCCGACTGGCTTTGGATGCGCTGCAACTCTTTGCGTTTCAGTTGCGATAGCTGTCCGTTGAGGTCGTTGGCACGGCGGATTTCCTCTTCCATATTCTGATAATCGTTGTTTTCCAACTTCTTGCGGCATTGCTGAATCAGATAAGTGATGTCCTCGGCCACGTCGCTGAATTCACCTTTCTGAATGGCGTCGAGCGGGTTGAAGTTGTTGTCGATGTGTTCAAGACACGGTTCGCAGAGGCGCGAGATGCTGTACACCAGTTCGCTGGCGAAGTCGTTGCCTTGATAGTAGTAGAGTCCTTTTTCGAGCACGGTGTTGTTGTCGAGGCGGCACATGGCAACGGTTCCGGTGCGTTTCATCTGCTTGATGAGTTGCTTTTCGAATTTCGTGGAACCCATGGCACGACGCAGTCCGCGCAGGTTTTCGTGTATAAAGGAGGTGACGGTCAGTTCGAAATTTGTTTCGGCGTACTCCAGCACTTTGGCGAGTTCTTCGCGGGTATGTTTACGCATCAGTTGCAGCGCTTCTTCGCTGTCAGCGGTCTGCATGAGTTGTTTCAGCGTTTCGTTGCCTTTCTCTTTCGCCTTGCGTTTCTTATACATCACCTGGCTGCGGATGAGGATGAAAATCGCTATTCCGATCAGTGCGATGATGGAGATGTTGCCGCCGTAGTGCAGCACGAGGGCTACGAAGAAGCAGATGGTGAAGGCGGCTCCGGCAGTGATGAACCAGCCACCGATGACGCTCAGAACGCCTGTGATGCGGTAGACGGCGGAGTCACGTCCCCATGCACGGTCGGCGAGCGACGTACCCATTGCTACCATGAAGGTGACGTAGGTGGTAGAGAGCGGCAGTTTCAGCGACGTTCCCAAGGCGATGAGCAGACCGGCGAGGACGAGGTTGACAGAGGCGCGGACGAGGTCGAAAGCGGCTCCGTCGGCTATGATGGCTTCGTTTTTGCGGAAACGGGAGTTGATCCACTGCTTCGTGCTTTCGGGCATGATGCGGGAGGTGCCGTTGGCAAGTGTCATGCTGAAACGTACCAGTGTGCGTGCCATCGGGGTGCTTCCGAAGTTCTCTTCTCCTTCATCCTGACGGGAGAGGTCTACCGAGGTCTTGATGACGGCGTGCGCCTTTTTGGAGGTGCAGAGGGCGTAGACCATGATGGCGCCGGCACCGATAAGGAAGTACCACGGTGTCTTGGCGGGGCCTAGCAGCGAGGTCATCAGGAAGCTGTCCGGACTTGCTCCGGCTCCGTTGGTGGTGTAGTCTATGAAGGAGGAGTAGCCTGCGAGGGGGACTCCGATGAAGTTGACGAGGTCGTTGCCGGCGAAGGCGAGGGCGAGAGCAAAGGTGCCCATCAGCACCACTACTTTGAAAACGTTGACTTTGAGCCAGTGCAGCACTTGCATCAGTGCCGTGAAGAAGACGAAGAAGCTGGCGATGAGCAGCAGCGTGTTGTCCTGTATCCACTGTTTGTTTTCGGGGGTCATGAAGGAGCTGTCTTTCAGCCCTTTGATCAGCATGAAGTAGATGATGGAGGTGGCGGCGATCCCACCGAAAAGGCCGATGCTGTATTTGATGTTTTTCGTGTAATTGAACGTGAAAACGATGCGGGCGAGCCACTGTACTAACATACCGAAGAAGAAGGCGATGGCTACGGACACGAAAATGGCCATGATCACGGAAAGTGCTTTGTCGGTGTTGATCAGATCGCCCAACGCAAGGGTGGCGTCATTGTTTACTTTGATCAGGGAGAGGGCGAAAGTTCCTCCGAGCAGCTCGAAGACCAGTGAGACGGTCGTGGAGGTGGGCATGCCCATAGAGTTGAAGACGTCCAGAAGGACTACGTCGGTCAGCATGACGGCGAGCAGTATACACATGATTTCGGCAAAGTAGAAATGCTCGGGCTGATAGATTCCGTGACGGGCTATATCCATCATGCCATTGGACAGGGATGCGCCAATGAAAATACCGATCCCGGCTATGAAAAGAATGGTTTTGAACGAAGCGGCCTTGGCGCCTACCGCCGAATTCAGAAAGTTGACTGCATCATTACTGACTCCGACGATGAGATCGAACACGGCCAGCACGAACAGGAAAATGATAATGCATAAGTAAATTGTCTCCATAAAGAAAGTTGTGTATGTTTATTTATGGAGGCAAAGAACGGAGTTTAACGTTGCGGAAAAATGTCATACGTGTTACATTTCTGTTACAATGTCTTTTTTGAGCCATTCATAAAAATCGTATTGGGCACGGACAGCAGGGGTGCCGGACGCTCTTTTTTTGAATACGTTTTGCAGTTTGTCGTCTACCCAACAGGCTTTTTGGTTGTCAGCGAGCTGGATATGGAGCATTTCGATCAGACTGGCGCGCAGGTCAGGGTCGAGGATGGGGGTGACGGCTTCGATACGGCGGTAGAGGTTGCGGCGCATCCAGTCGGGCGAGCCCATGTATACTTTGGGGTGCCCTTCGTTGCCGAAATACCAGATGCGGGCGTGCTCCAGAAAACTGTCGACAATGCGGGTGACACGGATGTTACGGCTGTATGACTGCTCCGGTATGAGGCAGCAGATGCCGCGGACGATGAGGTCGATCTGCACGCCGTGTTCGGAGGCCTCGTAGAGTCGGTCGATCATTGCGGGGTCTTGGAGGGCGTTCATTTTGAGGATGATACGTCCGCCTTTGCCTTGGTCGGCAAGGGATATTTCACGGTCGATGAGGCGGTTCAGTTCCGGTATGAGGTTGAAGCGGGCGACGAGGAGAGTGGTGAATTTCGGATCTTCCTTGCCTTGCAGGGTGCGGAAGAGGTTGTAAAGGTCGTTCACTATTTCCTTGCGGCAGGTGAAAAGTCCACAGTCGGCGTATAGGGTGGCGGTCTTTTCGTTGAAGTTGCCCGTGCTGATGTAGGCGTAGCTGGGGATTTTCTCTCCATTCAGTCCGCGGCGACGGACGAGGGCCACTTTGGCGTGTACTTTTAGTCCGGGGATGCTGTAAATGATTTTGATGCCGGCGGCTTGCATCATTTCGGCGGTGGCGAGGTTGTTCTCTTCGTCGAAACGGGCTTTGAGCTCGACAAATACGGTGACTTTCTTGCCGTTCTGCGCGGCGGCTATCAAAGGTGTTGATGACGGCTGAGTTTTCGGCTACACGGTATTGGGTGACCATGATTTCACGCGTCTCCGGATTGTGCACTGCTTCGTAGAGGAAGTGGGTGAAATGCTCGAAGGAGTGGTACGGGTAATACAGCAGCAGATCCTTTTGGGCGACGTAGTTGAAGATCGATTCTTTTTCGTCGAGGATGTTCAGCTTCATCGGTTGCGGCTTTTCGATGCGGCGGAGAGACTTGTTCGGGTTGGGCAGGTGGCGCAGGTCTTCGAGGTTCAGGTGCTTGTCGCCGGGGACGAGTTCGTCACGGTGGATGCGGAAGGCGTCGACCAGAAAGTCGAGGAAGTCTTGCGGCATGGCACGGTCGTAGACAAAGCGGCAGACGTCGCCTATCTTGCGTTTTTACCTTCTTTTTCAGTTGGGCTACGAGGTCGGCGCTGCTGGCGGTGTCGTCTATCAGAATGTCGGCGTCACGGGATATTTTGATGCAGTAGCTCGAATCGACGTCGTAGCCGGGGAAAATAAGGTTGAGGTTCGCTTTGATGATGTCCTCGGTGAACATGATGTAATAGTTGTTTCCACGGGGCGGAAGTTCGATGAAACGGGGCACTTTGGCGTACGGCTGCTTCATGACGAAATAGAAAGGCTGCCGGTTGGCGGGGTTCCTGTTTTCCTTCGGATAGAGGCGGATGGCGAGGTAGAGCCGGTTGTCTCGCAGAAAAGAGACGATTTTGTCTTTCGATACGGGCACGGGTTGCAGGTAGGGGAAGATTTCTTCCCGGAAAAAGTCCTTGATAAACTGCTGGTGAAACGGTTCCACATGTCTGTCCTGGTAGAAGATGATGTGGTTTTTGCGCAGGGCGGGTAGTATCTTTTCTTCGTAAATGCGTACACGGTCGTCCAGCTGGCGGTTTACTTCGTGGTTGATTTCTTCCACGAGTTCGCGGGCGGATTGTACGGTTTCTTCATCGCTCTCCGTTGCGCCGGATGCCACGGCCTTGTGGTCCGCCACCCGGATTTTGTAAAACTCTTCCAGATTGGAAGAGTAGATGGAGATGAAATTGATGCGCTCGTATAGCGGCAGGTGCTCATCCAGCGCTTCGAGCAACACCCGATAGTTGAATGAGAGCCAGCTGATATCACGTTTGAAATAATTATATTTGCTTTCCATGTGCTTTAAGATTTTCCCAAATATAGTATCTTTGCAGGACTAAACAAAGAAAATTATGACAAGAATTGGATTATTGTCCGATACCCACGCTTATTGGGACGAAAAATATCTCGAATATTTTGAATCGTGCGACGAAATCTGGCATGCCGGAGATATCGGTTCGGTAGAAGTAGCCGAGAAGCTAGCGGCTTTCCGTCCCCTGCGGGCAGTTTACGGCAACATAGACGGGCAGGAAATACGGAAGATGTTCCCGCAGGTGAACCGCTTCACGGTGGACGGTGCGGAAGTGCTGATCAAGCATATCGGCGGGTATCCGGGCAAGTACGACCCTTCGGTTATCGGCAGTTTGATGGCACGCCCGCCGAAACTTTTCATCAGCGGACACTCCCATATATTAAAGGTGAAATACGACAAAACGTTGGACATGCTGCACATCAATCCCGGAGCCGCAGGGATGTCCGGTTTCCATAAAGTGCGGACAATGGTGCGCTTTGTCATCGACAACGGAACGTTCAAAGACCTCGAAGTTATTGAACTGGCAGGATAGATTTCTTACAATTCATTTTGTCACGTCAGATTTCTTTCCGACCTTTGCACACAGTAAAATGAATAACTCAGACGACAATGAAAGGAATTATTCTGGCCGGTGGAAGCGCCACTCGTCTTTATCCGCTTTCCAAAGCGATTTCCAAACAAATCATGCCTGTATACGACAAGCCGATGATCTATTATCCGCTGTCTACGCTTATGCTGGCAGGGATACGGGAGGTCTTGGTCATCTCTACTCCGCGTGATTTGCCGATGTTTCGGGACTTGTTGGGCTCAGGTGAGGAGCTCGGGATGTCTTTCTCTTACAAAATACAGGAGCAGCCTAACGGACTGGCACAAGCCTTTGTGTTGGGAGCTGATTTCTTGAACGGTGAGGCAGGTTGTCTGATTCTTGGGGACAATATGTTTTATGGACAAGGGTTTTCCGCTATGCTCCGGCGTGCTGCCGGTGTGGAGAAGGGAGCCTGCATCTTCGGCTATTATGTGAAAGATCCTCGGGCTTACGGTGTAGTGGAGTTCGACGAACAAGGCAAAGTGATTTCTCTGGAAGAAAAGCCACTGGTGCCGAAAAGTAATTATGCCGTTCCCGGACTTTATTTCTACGACGCTACCGTGACGGAAAAAGCGGCTTCTCTCCGCCCTTCGGCACGTGGAGAATATGAGATAACGGACCTGAACCGCCTGTACCTCGAAGAAGGAACACTGAACGTGGAACTGTTCGGACGCGGATTCGCATGGCTGGATACCGGAAACTGCGACAGCCTGCTCGAAGCCTCCAACTTCGTGGCTACCATTCAGAACCGGCAAGGTTTCTACGTCAGCTGTATCGAAGAGATAGCCTGGCGGCAAGGATGGATTTCGTCCGGACAATTGCTGCTGCTCGGACAGAAACTCGAAAAGACCGAATACGGTAAATACCTGATAGAACTGTCTAAACAACCCTTGAAATAAACATAAATAATCATATATGAAAACTTATCTGGTGACCGGTGCCGCAGGATTTATTGGCGCCAATTATATTAAGTATATCTTGGCCAAGCACAGCGATATAAAAGTGGTGGTTCTTGACGCCCTGACGTATGCGGGTAATCTGGGAACTATTGCCAAAGATATCGACAACGAACGTTGTTTCTTTATCAAAGGAGACATTTGCAGCCGCGAAGTGGTGGACAGCCTTTTTGCCGAATACCGTTTCGACTATGTCGTGAACTTCGCCGCCGAAAGCCATGTAGACCGCAGTATCGAAAACCCGCAACTGTTTCTGATCACCAACATCCTCGGTACGCAGAATCTGCTGGATTGTGCCCGCCGTGCCTGGGTGATGGGTAAGGACGAACAGGGATATCCTACCTGGAGAAAAGGAGTGCGCTACCATCAGGTATCTACCGACGAGGTGTACGGCTCACTCGGTGCGGAAGGCTACTTCACGGAAGAAACCCCGCTTTGTCCGCACAGCCCGTACAGCGCTTCGAAAACCAGTGCCGACATGGTAGTCATGGCTTATCACGACACTTATAAAATGCCGGTAACGATCACCCGCTGTTCCAACAACTACGGCCCCTATCATTTTCCCGAAAAACTGATTCCGCTGATTATCAAGAATATACTCGAAGGCAAACATCTGCCTGTCTACGGTGACGGAAGTAACGTGCGCGACTGGCTTTACGTAGAAGACCACTGCAAAGCGATCGACTTGGTAGTGCGCGAAGGCAAAGAGGGCGAGGTGTACAACGTAGGTGGTCACAACGAAGAAACCAATCTTGAAATTGTGAAGCTGACCATTGCCACTATCCGTAAACTAATGACCGAGAAACCGGAATATCGTCAGGTCCTTAAAAAGAAAGTGAAAGGTGAAGACGGAGAAATCTCCGTTGACTGGATCAACAACGATCTGATCACTTTTGTCAAAGACCGTCTGGGGCACGACCAGCGTTATGCCATTGATCCCACGAAGATCACGAACGCCTTGGGCTGGTATCCCGAAACGAAATTTGAAGATGGCATCGTGAAGACAATCGTATGGTATCTTGAAAATCAAGACTGGGTGGAAGAGGTGACCAGCGGAGACTATCAAGGCTATTACGAAAAGATGTACGGAAAATAAATCAATGTCGGATCAAGAATCCTATTGATAGCAAAATACCCATTAACAGCATATTACGTGAAGTCTCACCTAGTATGCTGTTTAATTTTTTACCACTGTGAATCTGCACCATCCGTCTCCATGTGAGGACATGAGGAATCAGGTAGAGTAACGGAAGAAGTGCGGCAAACAAGTGTCCTTCGAAGAAGAACCAGAAACACAGAAGACTTGCTGCCACCCCCAGCATCAAATAAAGATAGCGTCCGAACTTCTCGCCAAAACGAACGATGACCGTCCGCTTTCCGCTCCGTGCATCCGCTTCACGGTCTCGGTAATTGTTGACTACCAGCAAGGTATCAATCAGCAGTCCGCAGATCAGAGAAGCTACCGTTGTGTCCGAAGTCCATGTCAGCGCCTGTACGTAGTACGTTCCACCCACAGGGACGAATCCGAAAAATACGATGACCAGAACATCGCCCCAGCCGTTGTAGGATAATGGATAAGGACCTGTGGTATAGAGGAAAGCGAAGAGTACGCAGAGAAGTCCTACTATGATCAGCTCCCATCCGGCATAAAACAGCAGCGCAGATCCGATCAGACAGGCGAACAGGACGGTGACGATGATTCCGTTTCGCATGGCTCTCGGTGAAATCCAGCCTTGTGCGCAGGCTCGTTCCGGTCCCAGCCGGTCTTCGCGGTCGGTTCCTTTGAGGTAGTCGAAGAGGTCGTTGATAAAATTGGCGGCAATTTGCATCAGACCGGCGAACAGGCAGCAGATAAGGGCCGGCAACCATTGAAAATGTCCATCCATATAAGCAAGTGCGCTACCGATCATGACCGGCGTAATGGCTCCTGTCAGAGTTTTGGGACGTGCTGCTAATATCCACGCACGCAGCGAGTTACGCTTTACTTCTTCCATGCTTTAATATATAATAATAAGTTTTGACGGACAAAGATACATGATTTTTCCTATCTTTGCGCCTCAAATAGTGGGGGAATGTGTTATATGTAGAAGAAAATAAACCAAAGAAGATGAAAAAAATAAATTACCTGTTCATAATATTCGTATTATTCCTGTTCGTATCTTGTAAGTCAAAGAAGAATGTTGTATCGATCCTGCCTCGTCCTGTGCTCAATGTCGATTCCGTCCGTCCGGACAGTTCCGCCGCTATCGACGGCCTGTTTGCTCCGGATCATTCTCAGCTTGCCGACTTGAAAGTTTCGACGAAAAAGCAGAAGAAAACAGCGAAGAAAGAAGCTGCGACCGAGCAGGAAGAACGTAATTTGCTACTTCGCGGAACGAAGATCACGTCTTCTACCGTGAACGTCCCTGCCACTTATAGCGGCATAGACCGTGTCGTGGAATATGACTTCACCCACCGTGATGTCCCCGAAGCCTTCGAAGGCTTCCGCATCGCCTTCATTTCCGACTTGCATTACAAGAGTCTGCTGAAAGAGAAAGGCTTGAACAACCTTGTCGATCTTTTGATCGCCCAGAAACCGGACGTCTTGCTGATGGGAGGAGACTATCAGGAAGGCTGTGAATACGTAGAACCGTTATTTGCCGCATTGGCCCGTGTGAAAACACCGATGGGAACTTTCGGAGTTATGGGAAATAATGACTATGAACGCTGCCATGACGAAATAATCCGCACGATGAAGCATTACGGAATGCGTCCGCTGGAACACGAAGTCGATACATTACGCAAAGACGGTCAGCAGATTATCCTTGCCGGAGTACGCAATCCTTTCGACTTGAAACAAAATGGGGTGTCGCCCACACTGGCGCTTTCTCCCAACGACTTCGTTATCTTGTTGGTGCATACTCCCGACTACGTGGAGGATGTTTCGGTGGCCAACACGGACATCGCTTTGGCAGGACATACTCATGGTGGACAGGTACGCGTATTCGGTTACGCCCCGATACAGAACTCCCACTACGGCACCCGCTTTCTGACCGGACTGGCGTACAATTCAACTAAAATGCCATTGATTGTTACTAATGGGATCGGTACTTCTCAGATGCCTGTACGCATTGGTGCTCCGGCGGAAATCATAATGATTACGCTTCATCGTCTCAAAGAGTAGATGATCAGTGCTCCCTTATACTCTGTCGGATATATTCTCTAATATACTCCCAAACCTTTGGATGCAAGAAGTATCTTACATCTTTCTTCTCATCAAGTGCCTGACGGATAAACGTAGAACTTATTTCAAAGGTAGGTGAATGGACCAGACGGACTGTTTCGGGCAGCCCGTTTTCATTTACCGGGAATCCGGGGCGGGGATAGATAAGAATACGGTTTTCTTTGATGATGCGCTCCGATTGATACCAGCGGTCGAAGCGGGCCCAGTTATCCGAGCCGATAATTAAGTAGAAGTCCCGTTCCGGATAAGTTTCATGTAGCTTTTCCAACGTATGTACGCTGTATGAAGGGCGGGGCAGATGAAACTCGAAGTCTGAAGAGCGGAAGCGGGGATATTCTTCTGTGGCAAGTTCTACTAACCGGAGACGCAGGTCGTCCGGCCATAGCTCCGTTCCCGCTTTCAGCGGGTTTTGCGGGCTGACCATAAACCAAATTTCGTCCAGTCCTTCATACTCGCAAAGATAGTTGGCCAAGGCCAGATGTCCGATGTGTACCGGATTGAATGACCCGCTGAAGATTCCGGTTTTTAGTTTTTGTCTTTTCAGAGACTCTTTCATTCCTTATTTAGAAATTCTTTGATAACTTTCAGTGTCTCAGCCTTTGCCGCCTCCAGATCATCATTGACGATGACACGATCAAACTGGGGAGCAAAAGTCATTTCGTATTCCGCCTTTGCGATGCGGCATTCGATTACTTCGGGCTCATCCGTGCCCCGACCCGTCAGCCGACAGCGGAGTTCTTCGATGGAGGGCGGCTGTACAAAGATGGACAACGCACGCTCACCGTAATACTTTTTGATATTACATCCGCCCACTACATCCAAGTCGAATACCACGTTCTGACCCTTCTCCAACTGCTTTTCCACTTGTTCTTTCAGCGTTCCGTAATACCGATCCTTGTACACTTCTTCGTATTCCAAAAACTCGTTGTTCTCAATGCGACAACGGAACTCTTCGGGAGTAAGGAAGAAATATTCAACCCCGTGTTTCTCCGTCCCGCGCGGTGGGCGGCTGGTTGCAGAAATGGAGAACGCGAGATTTAAGTTCTGCGTCAGCAGATAATTGATAATAGTCGATTTGCCCGAACCGGACGGGGCAGAAAAAATAATTAACTTGCCAGTCATTTGTTTAATTTTCCATTAAATAATTACATAACGTTCAGCACCTGTTCCTTGATCTGTTCCAGTTCATCTTTCATTTGCACAACGATTTTCTGCATTTCGGCATGGTTGGACTTGCTGCCAAGCGTATTGATTTCCCGTCCCATTTCCTGAGCGATGAAACCGAGTTTTTTGCCTTGTCCGTTGCCGCTTTCCAGCGTGCTGATGAAATATTTCAGGTGGTTGGTGAGGCGTTGTTTTTCCTCGTTGACATCCAGCTTTTCGATGTAGTAGATCAGTTCTTGTTCCAGTCGGTTCTTGTCGTAGTCTGTGTTCAGCGTCTTTTCGAGCGCGTCGGTGATACGTTCCTTGACTTTCTCCACCCGTTCTTTTTCGTAAGGAGTTATCTTTTCGAGCAGCAGTGCGATGTTAGCTATCTTTTCGCGGAACTTCTTTTCCAGTGCGGCGCCTTCCTGTTTGCGGAAGTCTACCAGATGACCGATTGCTTCGAGAACGGTGGCACGTACCATTTCCCATTCTTCTTCCGTCAACTCTTGGATTTCAGTCTTAGACATAACGTCCGGCATACGGAGCAACGTCTGAAACCAGTCGGTGGGGACGGGGATGCCGAGATTTTCCGAGATCGCCTGAATCTGTTTGTAGTAGCCTTCCACCAACACTTGGTTGATAGGAGTCGCGCTTTCCGCACTCTCTTTTTTCTCTATCCAGAGGCTGAAGTCCACCTTTCCACGTTCCAGCACTTTGGAGATTTCGTTGCGGATCTCGATCTCTTTTTCACGATAAGCCGGAGCGATGCGAGTGGAAAGATCCATTGCTTTGCTGTTGAGCGACTTGATTTCTACGTTTATCTTTTTATCTGGAAGTTCGGCCGTAGCTTTGCCGTATCCTGTCATCGACTGTATCATATACTTAAAGTTTTGTGCAAAAGTACACGAATATTTTAAGAATTGGAAATAATCATGTAAATTTGCGACAATTTAATAAGCTGATTTTTATGTCGTGTATACTGAATATTGAAACCTCTACCACTGTTTGCTCGGTAGCGGCAAGTCAAGACGGACAGACGATTTTTGTGAAAGAAGACTTGAAGGGCCCTTCACACGCCGTGTCTTTGGGAGTATTTGTTGATGAAGCGTTGTCGTTCATTGATAGTCATGCCATACCTTTAGATGCAGTTGCAGTGAGTTGCGGTCCGGGATCATACACAGGATTGCGGATTGGAGTTTCGATGGCAAAAGGCATTTGTTACGGACGGAATGTACCCTTGATCGGTCTTCCTACGCTCGAAGTGCTGAGTGTGCCCGTGTTGCTGTATCACGATTTGCCGGAAGATGCGTTGCTCTGCCCGATGCTCGATGCCCGCCGTATGGAAGTGTACGCTGCCGTTTACGACCGTGCATTGAACGTGAAGCGTGCTATCGCCGCCGATATTGTCGATGAGAATTCCTATCTGGAGTTTCTGAACGAAGCGCCCGTTTATTTCTACGGAAATGGAGCCGCCAAGTGTCGTGAGAAGATTACGCATCCGAATGCGCATTTTATCGATGACATCCATCCGTTGGCGAAGATGATGTATCCGTTGGCAGAAAAAGCAGTTGCCAGAGAAGACTATAAAGATGTGGCCTACTTCGAACCTTTCTATCTGAAAGAATTTGTAGCCTCGTTGCCGAAGAAGTCGCTTCTTGAATAACGCACTTCAGTAGAAAAAAGTGCCTCAGTAAGTGAACCGCCTTTGGCGGGAAACAGTGATTAGTGAGTGACCGTCGTCCTCCGACTTTTAATTTTTAATTTCAAAACTTTTAATTTAAAAGATGCAATACAATACCCAGCAGAAAAGAATGCCGCTTCCCGAGTACGGCCGCAGCATACAGAACATGGTAGATTATGCGTTGACCATTCAGGACCGTGCCGAGCGTCAGCGTTGTGCTAACACAATTATCAACATTATGGGAAATATGTTCCCCCATTTGCGTGATGTGCCCGATTTCAAGCATAAACTTTGGGATCATCTGGCCATCATGTCCGGTTTTGAGCTGGATATTGACTATCCCTACGAAATCATCCGCGAAGACAACCTGGTGACCAAGCCGGAACCGATCCCATATTCTACTACCCGCATGCGCTACCGCCACTACGGACACACGCTGGAAGTGCTGATCAAGAAAGCCTGCGAACTTCCCGAAGGAAACGACAAGAGAAATCTGACAGCCATGATCTGCAACCACATGAAGAAAGACTACATGGCATGGAACAAAGATACCGTAGACGATCGCAAAATTGCGGAAGACCTCTACGAACTTTCCGGCGGCAAACTACAACTGACAGACGACATCATCCGACTGATGGCAGAACGCCTGAACCAGAACTACCGCCCAAAGGTGAACTACAATAATAATCGGAATAATAATCCGCGGAGAAGATATTAAAAGGTAATAAGTAATAGGTAATAAGTAATAGCATAGCTGCGTTCGGCGTGTTGCGTGTATTGAGAATCTTACTTATTATTACTTATTACCTATTACCTATTACTTGTTATTTATTACCTATTACTTAAAATAAATGGCTTCATTTGTAATTGAAGGAGGACATCGGCTTAGCGGGGAGATTCATCCGCAAGGGGCCAAAAACGAAGTTTTGCAGATTATCTGTGCCACGTTGCTGACTGCTGAGGAAGTGACGGTGAACAATATACCTGACATTCTGGATGTCAACAATCTGATTCAGCTTATGCGGGAGATGGGAGTAACGGTTGCAAAGGAAGGCGTTGATACCTATAGTTTTAAGGCGGAGAACGTCGATCTGGCTTATTTGGAGAGTGATGAGTTCTTGAAGAAGTGTTCAAGCCTTCGGGGGTCGGTGATGCTGATCGGTCCGATGGTGGCACGTTTCGGGAAGGCGTTGATCTCGAAGCCGGGCGGAGATAAGATCGGTCGCCGTCGTCTGGACACCCACTTTGTGGGGATTCAGAATTTGGGAGCTGACTTCCGTTATGACGAGTTGCGGGGCATCTATGAGATAACGGCCGACAGGCTTCAAGGCAGCTATATGCTGCTTGATGAAGCGTCCGTGACCGGTACAGCCAACATTCTGATGGCTGCCGTACTGGCAAAAGGCACTACCACCATTTACAATGCCGCCTGCGAACCCTACTTGCAGCAGCTCTGCCGTATGCTCAACCGGATGGGAGCAAAGATCAGCGGCATCGCTTCCAATCTGCTCACCATCGAGGGCGTGGAAGAATTGCACGGCACACAGCATACCGTATTGCCCGACATGATTGAAGTCGGGAGCTTCATCGGCATGGCTGCCATGACCAAAAGCGAAATAACCATTAAAAACGTTTCCTACGAGAACCTCGGCATCATCCCCGAAAGTTTCCGCCGGCTGGGCATCAAACTGGAGCAGAGAGGAGACGATATCTACGTCCCCGCACAGGAAACATACGAAATAGAATCATTCATCGACGGCTCCATCATGACCATTGCCGACGCCCCCTGGCCGGGACTGACACCCGACTTGCTGAGCGTGATGCTTGTAGTGGCCACCCAAGCCAAAGGAAGCGTACTGATCCACCAGAAGATGTTCGAAAGCCGCCTGTTCTTTGTAGACAAGCTCATCGACATGGGGGCTCAGATCATCCTTTGCGACCCTCACCGTGCTGTAGTAATCGGACATAACCACGGCTTCAAGCTGCGCGGCGCCCGACTGACTTCGCCCGATATCCGTGCGGGGATCGCCCTTCTCATCGCCGCCATGAGCGCCGAAGGAACCAGCACGATCAGCAATATCGAACAGATAGACCGTGGCTACCAGAACATCGAAGGACGACTTAACGCCATCGGCGCCAGAATCACTCGAATATGATAAAGAAAGAAGAAGTATATAAAATCGGACTATTCAACAAGCCGCACGGCATTCACGGCGAGTTGCAGTTTACCTTCACGGACGACATCTTCGACCGTGTGGACTGCGATTATCTGATCTGCCTGCTCGACGGTATTTTCGTACCGTTTTTCATCGAAGAATACCGTTTTCGTTCGGACTCCACCGCACTGGTGAAGCTTGAAGGCATAGATACGGCGGAACGCGCGCGTATGTTCACCAACGTCGAAGTCTACTTCCCGGTGAAGCACGCGGAAGAGGCGGAAGACGGCGAACTGTCGTGGAACTTCTTCGTCGGTTTCCGCATGGAAGACGTTCGTCACGGCGAGCTGGGCGAAGTGGTCGAAGTGGATACCGCTACGGTGAACACCCTTTTTGTGGTCGAACAGGAGGACGGAGAAGAACTCCTCGTCCCTGCACAGGAAGAATTTATAGTGGAAATCAATCAGGAAAAGAAGCTCATCACAGTCGAGCTTCCTGAAGGATTGTTGAATTTGGAAGATTTGGAGGAAGATTAATAATTAATAAAGATGCCAAGAAAACGGAGTAAAGCATTTTGGAACAATTTCAAGTTCAAGTATAAACTCACCATTATCAATGAGAATACGCTTGAAGAAATCGTGGGGCTTCGGGTATCCAAGCTGAACGGGCTTTCGGTGCTGTTGTCCGTGCTGGCGGTGCTTTTTCTGATTGCCGCCTGCATCATTGCCTTCACCCCTTTGCGCAATTACCTCCCCGGATATATGAACAGTGAAGTCCGCAGTCAGATCGTGGACAACGCGCTCCGTGTGGATTCCTTGCAGGAACTGCTCAACAGGCAGAACCTCTACATCATGAACATACAGGATATTTTCAGCGGAAAAGTGCCCATAGACAGCGTGCAGACGCTCGACTCGTTGACCGCCGCCCGCGAAGACACCCTGATGGAACGTACCAGACGTGAAGAGGAATTTCGCCGCCAATACGAAGAAAATGAAAAATATAATCTGACTACGATCGTTTCGCAGCCGGATGTTAACGGACTGATCCTGTATCGTCCGACCCGTGGAATGGTTTCCGACCATTTCAACACCGATAAGAAACACTTTGGAACGGATATTGCCGCCAACCCCAACGAAAGCGTGCTGGCAACCATGGACGGCACCGTCTTTCTGAGCACCTACACCGCCGAAACCGGTTACGTGATAGGCGTACAGCACAGTCAGGATTTCGTCTCGATCTACAAGCACTGCGGCTCGCTGCTGAAAAAAGAAGGCGACCGCGTGAAAGGAGGCGAAGCCATCGCACTGGTGGGAAACAGCGGAACGCTCAGCACAGGGCCGCATCTCCACTTCGAACTGTGGTACAAGGGACATCCTGTCAATCCGGAGAAGTACATCGTGTTTTAAAGCCAATGACGAGAAGTGGGATATACGATTATAAGTGACAAGTGACAGAGGAATTAGATAATAATGGATTCAGAAAAGAAGAATAAGAAGAAACAAATAGCTATTTTAGGCTCTACGGGCTCTATCGGGACGCAGGCGTTGCAGGTGATCGAAGAACACCCCGACCTCTACGAAGCCTATGCCCTGACGGCCAACAACCGGGTAGAACTGCTGATTGCACAGGCACGCAAGTTCCAGCCGGAAGTGGTGGTGATAGCCAACGAAGAAAAGTACGCCCAACTGAAGGAAGCGCTGAGCGACCTTCCGATCAAAGTATATGCCGGAATCGATGCGGTCTGTCAGATCGTGGAGGCCGGACCGGTAGATATGGTGCTGACGGCAATGGTGGGCTATGCCGGACTGAAACCGACGATCAACGCCATTCGTGCCAAGAAAGCCATTGCGCTTGCCAATAAGGAGACGCTTGTGGTGGCGGGAGAACTGATCAACCAACTGGCACAGCAATACCACACTCCCATTTTGCCGGTGGACTCTGAACACTCGGCAGTCTTCCAGTGTTTAGCTGGAGAAGTCGGGAACCCGATTGAGAAGGTGATACTGACCGCTTCCGGTGGTCCGTTTCGGACCTGCACGCTGGAGCAGCTGAAGTCCGTCACCAAGACACAGGCATTGAAACATCCCAACTGGGAGATGGGAGCCAAGATCACCATTGACTCCGCATCCATGATGAACAAAGGCTTTGAGGTCATCGAGGCGAAATGGCTGTTCGGCGTGCAGCCCAGCCAGATCGAGGTGGTGGTGCATCCGCAGTCGGTCATTCATTCCATGGTGCAGTTTGAGGACGGTGCCGTCAAGGCACAGTTAGGAATGCCGGATATGCGTCTGCCCATCCAGTATGCGTTCTCGTATCCCGACCGTATCTGCTCTTCTTTCGACAGGCTCGACTTCACCCAGTGCACGAACCTGACGTTCGAGCAACCGGATACGAAGCGTTTCCGCAACCTTGCCCTGGCTTACGAGGCGATGTATCGGGGCGGAAATATGCCTTGCATTGTCAATGCCGCTAACGAAGTAGTGGTAGCCGCTTTCCTCCGGGACGGCATCAGCTTCCTCGGTATGAGCGATGTGATCGAAAAGACAATGGAACGTGCCGCGTTTGTAGCCGCTCCTGCTTACGACGACTATGTGGCTACCGACGCCGAAGCGCGGAGAATAGCTGCGGAGCTGATTCCGTGATAGCGCCGGAGCTGATTTCGTGAACAATGAAAAATATAAATAAGTAATATAAATTAGAAAGCGCCTCGGTTTTCCTCTTATGAGCAGAGGGTTTGGATGAGGCTTTAAATTGTAAATAGACTATATGGAAACATTTTTAATTCGTGCCCTGCAACTGATAATGAGCTTATCCTTGCTCGTTATTATTCATGAAGGCGGGCATTTCCTTTTTGCCCGGTTGTTCAAGGTGCGTGTAGAAAAATTCTGCTTGTTCTTTGACCCGTGGTTTACCTTGTTCAAGTTCAAACCCAAGAGAAGTGATACGGAGTATGCGGTAGGATGGCTACCGCTGGGCGGTTACGTCAAGATAGCCGGAATGATAGACGAGTCGATGGACACCGAACAGATGAAGCAGCCTGAGCAACCTTGGGAGTTCCGTTCCAAGCCGGCTTGGCAGCGCCTTCTGATCATGGTGGGCGGTGTGCTGTTCAACTTCCTGTTGGCGCTTTTTATTTATTCAATGATTCTTTTCGCTTGGGGCGACCAGTATATAAAGGTCCAAGAAGCTCCCCTCGGTATGGACTTCAACGAAACGGCGAAAGCGGTCGGTTTTCAGGATGGCGACATCCTTTTGTCTGCCGACAATGTGCCTTTTGTGCGTTATGACGGCGATATGCTGAGTCAGATAGCCGATGCCCGTGAGGTATCAGTGCTTCGTGACGGCAAGAAAGCCTCCGTCTACATTCCCGAAGACATGATGCAGCGCCTGATGGCAGACAGCGTTCGTTTTGCTTCTTTCCGTTTCCCGTATGTGATTGACAGTGTGGTGGTTAATTCTCCCGCTGCGCAGGCAGGCATCCTGCCGGGCGACAGTATCATCGCATTGGACGGGAAACCCATCTCCTTCTCTGATTTCAAGCAGACGATGGCGGAACGCAAGAAAAACGCCGAAGCACTTCTGAAAGACAGCATCGACCCTCGTCTGATCACGCTGACGTATGTGCGTGGCGGTGTGACCGATACGACTTCCCTGCGCGTGGATTCCGCTTATCTGATGGGTGTAGTTGCCAATCTGACAACGGATCGTCTGTTGCCTATGGTGAAAAAGGAATACACATTCTTTGAATCTTTCCCCGCAGGCGTCTCGCTGGGTGTGAAGACATTGAAAGGATACGTCGGCAACATGAAATATCTCTTTTCGAAAGAAGGAGCCAAACAGTTGGGCGGCTTCGGTACTATCGGAAGCATTTTCCCTGCTACGTGGGACTGGCACCAGTTCTGGTACATGACCGCCTTCCTTTCCATCATCCTTGCCTTCATGAACATTCTTCCGATCCCCGCATTGGACGGCGGACACGTGCTCTTCCTCTTCTACGAGATGATAGCCCGTCGTAAACCGAGTGACAAGTTTATGGAGTACGCTCAGATGACCGGTATGGTGCTTCTGTTCGGCTTGCTGATCTGGGCAAACTTCAATGACATATTGAGGTTCTTCTTCTAAGCAGGGATTGGCAAGACACACACATCCGTCCTCCCCTCGTGCAGACCGGAAGTTGTCAGAACAGCAATCCCGGCGACAGCGGACTGCTGGCGGATAAAAGGAGGATGTCGGCGATGAAGCAATGTATGTTGTTGAAATACAGTAAAATATAGTGTACTATTTATCGTATATAGAAACGGCGCTTTAACACTACGTTAAAGCGCCGTTTCTATATACGATAAATGCCTTAGTCTGCCAACGATGATACGCCCTTTCTCCTTTGGGCTCTCTGGATGCCCGGAGACGAATGTTAAATCATTAACATTCTCTGGGTTAGCCAAAAAGCTGGTTGGGCTCTATATCGCACGGTTTTGAGCTAAATGATAATCAATAGTATCTTGAATGGGGCTGACTAAAAAGTCAATAGTATCTTAAATCTCCTCCTTCGGGAAGGAGGAGTACCCGTAGGGGGAGGTGGTAGGTGAACACATAACCCTATCATTACAAAGAAATAGGAATAAACATTCTTTTTCCTACCACCTCGGTCTTCGACCACTCTTCCCGAAGGAGGAGATTCGAGATAGAATCGACTTTTTAGTCACCCCCAATGGAGATACTACTGTTTGATTCATTTTCCGTTCGGAAAGAAACAAACTGGAAACAACCAGTTTTCCGGATTGATCCCATTTTCTTCTCCCATGATTTTCGCTTCGGATGACAGAAATTTCTGTTCGTCATGACTGATTCGTTTCTCTTTTCAGCGTAGACGGTTGCGACAACCGCAGACTGCTGACAATCGCCGCCACAACAGCAAACCCACTTCCGACCATGAGGCAGACCGCCGTACTCCGGTCGTGCACGACAAAACTGAAAAGCAACGCTACCAACGTAGTACCGAACGTTTGTCCCAGCAACCGTGCCATCCCCAGCATTCCACTTGCACCGCCCGAACGTTTCGTTGGGGCGGAAGAGATAATCGTACTGTTATTGGGTGTCTGAAACAATCCGAAACCGGCTCCGCAAAGCATCAGACGAAGAATTATACTGATATCGGACGATTCGGCAGTAAGCCCCGAAAGTGAAAAAAGTCCGACAGCAAACAAGGCCATCCCGATACTCCCCAATATCCCCGGATGAATGCGTTCCACCAGATAACCTGCCAACGGTGCCGTCACAAGAGTCGCCAACGGCCACGGAGTCAGCAGCAATCCTGTCATGACCTCGCTGTGACCCAACGTATTCTGAAGGAAAAACGGGAGAGATACCATGGCCGCCATCTGAGCGATAAACGAACAGATAGACGTCAGAATCGAAAGCCGGAAAATCGGTATCCGCAATAAGTCCAGTGGCAGCAACGGAGTCGTCTGAGTCAGTTGCCTCCGTACGTAAAACGTTCCTACGATGGCCAATATGATCAATTGCAGCACAAGGAAATCCATCTCCTCATGATGCGCAAATCCGTCCAGCGTATAAATCAGTAACCCGAATGTGACCGCATTGGCTATCGCACTCACGAAGTCAAACTTCCGCTTCGACCGCTCTTCCTGTCTCGGCAAATGCTTGATTCCCAGCAGCAGTGCCGTAATCCCCAGCGGTACATTGATGGCAAACAGCCAGTGCCAGCTGGCTATCGAAAGTATGCCGCTTGCCACCGACGGACCGGCAGCCGCCGATATCGCCACTACCATCGCATTGATTCCCATTCCCCGCCCAATCTGGCTTTTCGGATATACGTAGCGCAACTGCGCCGTATTCACACTTGTGATGGCCGACGCACTGAATCCCTGAAAGATACGTGCAATCGTCAGCGTCCAGAATGAATCGGACAAGGCGCAAATCAGCGAAGTGATGCAAAACAGCCCAATGCCCGACAGGAACACTTTCCGATAACCGATAATCTCCCCCAAAGAAGAGAAAGACAGCAGCGAAACAACGATCGCCAACTGATAACCGTTTATAATCCATGTAGTTACAGCAGGCGAAGTTCCGAAATCGTGCGAAAGCGTAGGGAGTACGATGTTGATAATATTCACGTCGAGCACCGACATACAAAGTGCAAATCCGATGGAAACCACCGCCCAGATACGTCTCGGCATTGGCAGTCCATCGGTTTCATCTATAGAAGTGGTATTATTGGCTTGTATCATAAAAAACTTATTCTTGTAGAACCTTATTTTGTCTGTAAATGTAAACAAAACAAAGAAGTACGTGTTTCAATCTTCTTTGAAATATAAGTTTTTTTAGCGCAGGAGACAACGCCCGCAGCAGTTCATAGTAGACCACGCCCACAACAATTCGCAGCAGCTCCCCCCGCACTAAACTAATACAAAACCTCCCCCACCATTATTACCTATAACCTATTACTTATTACCTATTCTCAATATCCTCTGATTGCTGCTTCCCCGAAATTCCAGATAAGGCGAAAAGAGCGCCTGTTCGAAACGCCCGTCCACCAGCACATCTATGTAGTCGAGCACAGCCTTCAAACGCGGATTAGCCTGAATCTCTTCGTACGTATATCCCGTATAGCACCAGATATTCAGCCCCGTTTCCTCCTTTACCCTTTTGACAAAAAGCAGGAAAGCCTCCGGATTATAAAACGGATCTCCTCCCGAAAAAGTAACCCCGTCCAGCAATGGATTGGCTTTAATCTCCCGAATGATCGATTGAATCCTTTCCTCCGTCAGCAGTTCTCCCGCCCGCGGATTCCAGCTCTCCGGATTGTGACAGCCGACGCAGTGATGAGAACACCCCGCAAGATAAATCGAATACCGGATGCCTTCACCGTCAACAATCGTTTCGGGATAAGTCGATAATAAGTGGAGAACTGAAAGTGGAGAATTGAGAGTGTTCATCTTAAAATAAAAATAAATGGGTATAAATAATATACAAGAAGGAAGAGTAAAGCCCCGCCCGCCATCACACAGCGCAGCCAACTCTCAACTCTCCCTTCTCAACTCTCAACTTTTATAAGTGCTTCACACGATCCTTTTCTTCCGCCCGTTTGGCAGAGTTCCAGGAGCTGAGGTCACCTGTCAGGTATCCGGTGATGCGACGCATACGTAAGATGTTTTCGCTTTGGCATACCGGGCATTTATCGAAGATTACTCCTTTGTATCCACAGTTGTGGCAGGTATCCACCGGATGATTGATGGAGCCGTAGCCGATGCCCTCGTCGTGCATGACCTTTACGATCTTCGCAATGGCACGTACATTCTTCTGAGCTTCCCCGTCCAATTCCACATACGTAATGTGCCCGCCGCGGGTAATGGCGTGGAAAGGCGCTTCGCACCTGATCTTTTCGGTGATGCTGATCGGTTCCTTCACATCCACATGGAAGGAATTGACGTAGTAATCGCGGTCCGTCACGCCGGGGATTTTGCCGTATTTCCGGCGGTCTATCTTGGTGAAACGTCCCGAAAGTCCTTCGGCAGGTGTGGCAAGTACGGAATAATTCAGGTTATATTTCTCTTTATATTCGTCTACCACTTTGTTCATTTCCATTACAGCTTCGTACAGCGTGTCCCATGCCTTCTGGCTGTGTCCGTGACCTTCTCCGTAAAGTGCCACCATTGCATTGTGTCCGCCGATAAAGCCGATGCCCAGCGTACCGCTGCGTAACGCATCGCCCACTTGCTCGTTCGGATTCAGTGCGCCGCCGCCTTTCCATACGTCATTTCCCATCATGAAGGGGAACTGGCGTGCCAGTGCGGTGCGTTGATACTGGTAGCGCTCGTACAGCTGATCGGCTACAAGAGTCGCCATATTGCGGACTGACTCCATGAAAATCTCTTTCGCTTTCTGTTCGATGGCATCCTTGTTGCGTTCACCCTCAATCAGATTTTCCGCCTTGATGCGTGCTTCGATGGCGAGACGCGGCATGTTCAGTGTGGTGAATGAAAGGTTTCCGCGTCCCAAAGATGATTTTTCTCCTGCCACATTCTCAAATACACGGGTGCGGCATCCCATTGTAGCCAACTCGTAGATATACCGTTTCGGATCGTCCGCTTTCCATTTCTCGTTCTTGTTGAAAGGCGTGTCCAGGAACATGAAGTTCGGGAAAAGCGCTTTCGATGTAGTCTGACAAGCTCTTAGCAGCAGATCGAAGTTCGGAGCTTCGTAAGTTCCCCGCATGGCGTCTTCGATGTTTTCCGCCTTCATCGCTTTCTCGAAGTCCTTTTCGGAGTAAGAAACTCCGTCCTTTACTTTGAATATCTGGATCGGGAATACGGGGACTTCGCCACGTGTTCCGAGTCCTTCGATGGTGGCTTTCAGCAGTTCCTCGATCACGAGGCGGCCTTCGGCGGAAGTATCCGTTCCGTAGTTGATGGAGCTGAATACCACTTGGTTACCTCCACGGGAGTGCATGGTGTTCAGGTTGTGGATAAATCCTTCCATTGCCTGATGCGTATCCTTCTTTGTTTGCTGGTACGCTTTTTCTGCGATGCGTGTCAGGTGTTCCTTGTCTATAATGATTTGCAGGGCTATCAGGGCGATGCGCAATGTCTCGCGTTCTGCTTCGGTCGATTTGATAGAAGGCAGATGTTCCTTGATTAAGGTGCGGATTGCTTTTTCGTCCGCCTGTGTTCCGTTCTCCATCGCCACGTAAAAATTGATGAACGAAGCCAGATGTTTGCGGAAAGACTTTGCCACTCCTTTTGCCATGAAGAAGTCGAAGGCGGGGATTGCCTGTCCGCCGTGCTGCTCGTTCTGGTTGGTCTGGAAGATGATGGTGGCAAGCGTAGCATAACTTTGGATGCTTTGCGGCGTGCGGATGCTGCCGTTCTTGGTGCGGAAGCCACGTTCAAAGAGATCGTCCATGTCATATTGGATGCAGGTAGTCGTCTTTGTAGGGTAGTAATCGAGGTCGTGAATATGGACATCGCCCAACTGGTGCGCTTCGGCAAAACGTTTCGGCAACAGATATTTATAGGTGTAGTCTTTGGTGACTTCCGATGCAAATGTCATCATTTGTCCGGCAGGCGTGTGGCTGCTCATGTTGGCGTTGCTCAGGTTCACGTCGTTCTTGTCGATGGCGACGATGCCGTCCATTACGTGCTTCATCTGGGTTTTCTTGTCCCGCTCCGTGTTCCGCCATTCGCGGTAGATGATGTACTTCTTGGCCACTTCGGGGCGTACCTTCATCAATGCCTTTTCTACTAAGTCCTGAATTTCCTCCACGGTGATCGTGGGGTTAGTGAACTGACTGATCACACTCATCGTAACGTCAGCAATCAGTTGCTGCTCGTTCTGAATCCCTGTTGCACTGAATGCTTTACCAATCGCATTCTTGATCTTACTAATAGAGAAATCTTCTCTTTTACCATCCCGTTTGATGATACAAATTTCCGCGTAGTTCATAACTTTAACTCCCGAAAGTGATTAATAATATGTTTATTTGACTCCGGCAGGTCTTCTGACTTATCCCTCCCCCGCAGCGCCTTCCCACATCTGCCGATGCAGTGACATAGTGTGCGGATTCACAGAGAATTACAGCAGCGGGTACTGTCGCCGATTTGCACAGCGTTCCCTCATTGACTAAACCTCTTTTTAGTTCCGAAATCGGATACAAAGATAAAGGATATTGTGATAGCTTGGATAGGATTTAACATTAAATTTCGGGAAACTTTTCTTTCTGCCTGATACAGAAAGTTTTCCGTTTTGGATAACTTTTAAGAAATGATTCTTGCAGGAAATATTAGTTTTTCTTCTCTGTTATATTGAAATAGTCGGACTCTCTTTTAAGTGTCCCATGCCCCATAAGTGTACTTATTAAAGGACTCACGCTTTTATCAGACTTAAAAAAAGATAGACTAAATGAAGATTTTAAAAGATTTGCATACTGGTAGAAAGAAGTTTTCCAGAGTTGAGCGGATGCATTTTTTGCAAGAGCTGGAAGAAGAACTGAAAGTTTATTATCTCTCCTATACAGAGACAGTAGATAGGCCTTATTCCGAACAGGAACAAGAGATTATTGTCCGGATTATCAAGATGCTGATTCGTCAGCTTCGGGGTACATCCAAGTTTCAGTTGTTTAGCAGGAGAGGTACAAGACGTAAGTCCGAAGATCCGGATGATGTGGAAGAGCGGGAAGAGCGGCGAAAGGAACAGACAGACGAGATACGTTTGAAACATACCAACCTTTACTCGTACAATCCTCTTTCCAAGAAGTATAAAGCGAGGAAAGAAGAACTGCTTCGGAACCTGAAAAGGGAGTTCTAATCTTCCGGATGTTTCATTGAGAACGTCCGGGAAGTAACAAATAAGAGTAGACCGGCAAATGCGTATGTATTGTGAGTCCCTTGCGTTTGCTGAGCCTGCTCTTATTTGTTTTAGAATTAGCCAAGAAAAAATACCCTGACATGTAAATGTTTTAGTTTCATGCCAGGGTAATAATCTAATAGTTATTGTTCAGTCGGTGACTTTTATCAAGAGACCGTTTTAACAATATGCAATGTCAGTAACGGACGGAATATCCGATATGATGTGCTCCATACATTCTTTACTCCTTCTACTGCTATCGGATTGTTTTTAGACTTTTGAATGTATTTCAGCAGAACCTTCCGTTGCTGGCGATTCAAAATGTCTATGTTTGTAGCCCATAGCATAAGTCCTTCTTCCAACGTTGTCACTTCAAACTGATATGAGGCATTGTAATTACGAATATAGGTAATGAAAGTAAAGGTTGCTTTCTCTGATAGAGGAAACACTGTATCGCTCATGTCGGTTTCTATCATGTTTACATCATATAAGTACATTAACTTGTAATATTTCCTATCGCCACATCCCTCGTGGTATTTTTTTGCTATATTCGCATTGTAAAGAGATATTAGATCATCAATTAAAAAGAAATCACGCCAGACGTTTTTTACGCAGTCTAATTTTACTGGGCCATTGTCATGATAGCATTCCAGAGATTCACGAATAAGTAAAGACTTCATTTTTGAAGATATATGAGACGTGTCATGAACTAATTCACGAAATAAATCATTAGTCGGCATTTCTGATTGATACTGATGAACAAAGCAATGCTTATCGTTGGCATTAACTAAGAAAGTAAATGTTTTCATAATTTCATTTATTTCATGGTTGTTTCTGAGACTTGAATCTACCCTAATGTAGGAATATATTGTTCTATGCTAGGATGTTTTATTAGTCGTTTTTTTTACTGTCTCTACTATATTAAGAAGCAAAAGAGTACTAAATACAATAAAACATGTACACCAAACATTACTTAGACCATTTAATTTGGTAGGAGGATCTATATCACCATATTTGATATTCTTCTTAAATGACTTCAACTGTTTATCTGTAAAAAAATCGACATTATTTATCCATAAGTTCAAGGCTTCTTCTAATGTCTTTGCTACATACTGACTAATGTATGTCCCACCTTTATAGTCAGCAATAAATGTAAATAGTTTCATTTTAATTACCTCCTCTACCTCTTTGATGGTCATGGTCTCCTGCATAATCCATCTGTTTTTTATAGTGATCTCTTTGTTTTTTCAATGTTTCTAATTCTTTTTTCTCTTTCGCAGTTTTATTTGTTTTAGATTTTAAATTATCATATTTCTCTTTTGCTGTACTATAATCATTTGCAGCTTGTTGTCTTTTATCAATATTCGAATGCTTTTCATTCTTCCCGCTAGACTTTGAATACCCGCTTCCGTTATTACTACCTTCGCTAACTCTTCCTTTTTTGGAGAATAGCTTCATGAATCCACTTGTTCCCATCAATGAACCGTGAGTGATATCATACACGCCTTTCGCGGTAACCCCCAAAGAAATTCCTGCGGTTTCCGGACTGAGTGCCATTCCTCCTGCAGCTTCTTCGAAACCATTAACAATCTCTGCGGCTCCTGCAAAAATACTTATGATATCACCAACATCCTGTCCTGCGTTGTAGGCAGATGCGTTGCTGTATATTCCGGTTTCACGGAGTGACGTTTGTCCAAGCAGTATGTTATCTGCCATAGCCCGTGCAGCTCCATTGGTAAAACTTAGAGTACCCTTAAAGACGTTGCTTAATCCTCTGCTTATTCCTCCCCATGTGGGCCACATTCCATTGGGATCTACTAATAGGATAGGATTGTTCAAACAGTAAGTGTATGGACTAATCTTATAGTACTTTTCCGTCATCAGGTCCATCGTATGCCATCTTCCCAATACCGGGTCATACTGCCTTGCTCCGTAGTCGTACAAGTTCAATCCGTTCTTTGTATCCAGTTCCTTTCCGTTATACTTAAAAGGTTGAACAGATGAATTTGAAGCGAATATTCCTCCGAACGGATAATAGTGGTTCACTTCTTCTATCATTCCATCTTGGCTGGCAACCACTCTGTTGTTTCCTTGATGGTCTTGGATGTAGTAGTGGAACTTTTTATCTGCTATAGAGAAATATCCCTGTTCGGTCAATAGCTTGTCCCGGCTTCCATTTTCATAGATCACATTGCCGCAGTAGTCGGTTGTAGTGGTGTTTCCTGCGATTATATGTGTAGTTTGGAGTTTAGTTCCGTCTGCGCTATATAGGTAAGAAATTTCACTACCGTCTTTAAACTGTATCCGACGTGGTAAATTTAAGAAATTGTATTGGATATCAGAAATGTTTTTATTCAAATCTTTTGTTAAATTACCGTCTTCGTCGTAGGAATATTCCGTGTCCAGATTCACACCGTCCTTGAACTCGAAACCATTCGCGTATGCTGAACTTGTGGCGCTGTCTGTCACTTTCTTGAGCTGATTGCCTGTGTAAGTAAGAGATAGGTCGTCAATTAATCCGTAACTGCTTTGTCCGGTTTGCCCATAACGCTTCAGTCCTGTGATGTTGCCATGTTTGTCATAACCGGTCACTTGTTCATTGAAGTGATTTGTATTCGTCATCGAATTGCTTCCTTCACTATAATTGGCACTGGTCAGCCTGTTGAGCTTATCGTATGAATATTGGTAATTACGGGTGATTGACTCTTTGTTTGCTTTCCACGTCATGCTACTGATATTTCCGCCATACTGGGGAGTGCCGGGACCATCAGTATAATGTAGCGTTTGAGAGAAGAGAGGGCTTTCGATAGACGTTAGCCAGTTACGGATATTATACGTATTGGTCGTTGTCAGTGTGGAAGTGCCGTCTATTCGGGTTAAGCTTTTAATATTGCCTAAGTCATCGTAGAGATAGCTCATTTTCGTAGAGTCCTTTTCATTTACGATTTGTACAGTTTCAGACAAACGTCCTGCGTGATTGTAGCTGTGTTTGGTTTCTTCGATCAGCTCGGAGTTACTTTTGGAGTGGATATGCTTGGTGTGCACAGGCTGTCCCGTAAAGTTGTAAGCAGTGTATGTCTTTTCGTATCCTCCCAGATGATTGGTCGATTTTGTCTGAATGGCACGACCGTTATAATCATAGTAAGTAGCGGTATAGTCGTATCCTGTCACAGAGCCGTTTTTATCCAGTCGGGCTGTCGCATTTCCGGTCTGCAAGCCTTGCGAACTAGTCGTATATCTTTCTCCGAACTCGCTGTTTGCTTCATAATTCAAACTGCTGTTGGAAATCAGGGTGCCGTTCTGCATCTTAAACAGATAGTCGTCATAATATTTGGCGGTAAGCACTGTGACTGAATTCAGTGCGACTCCGGTTACGGAATAACCGAGAAGAGAAGCGTTGTCCGTACGTTCACATTTGACGCATGTATTCAGTATCGGGTTGTTGAATGGGTCTATGGCGTTTTTACAAATACCCATGATACATTCGCGTCCCATTGCATCGGGCAATGCAAATTGCCATTCACCTCTTTTTCGTTGTTCTCCTGTTTGGGAGAAGATAAGGCGGTCTGCCAAGTCATAGACTTTGTACTCCCAACTGCAGCCCGGTAACTTGGTGCCTATGCACCGGTTACGCATATCATATTTATAGAGATAGGCGTATTGAGCTAAGGATGCGGAAGTTTGACTCGAATAACTGCTACCGCTTACGAGTTGGGCGGATACCATAGGTGGAAGCACCGCTTTTAAATTATCGAACTCATCATAAAGATAATAAGTGTCGTTATTCGTCTTACTGCCGTTGTTGTGCTCAATTTGCCGGCTAAGTACTACTTGGTCGAATTTATTCTTGAATTCCAATGTCACTTGACGATCTTCGTTTTCGGTTCGGGTGACGGATAGCTCGGAAGATTTGCAATTGCCGGCTACTTTCAGCTCCATGTTTTGGTTATCTTTTTCTGTCATTTCAAACCGAAGACAGTTGAGCGTATCATTTCCGGCTATGTTACTCAGATAGCTGAATTTGGTACTTGCTTTTTGCGAACGCCAGTCGCTTCCGGGACCATACACTTCCCGTACTCTTCCCAAAGGTGAATCTTCGTAGACTTTTTCTGAAAAGTGATAAGTATATTCCTTATAGTTAAAAGCATAGAAATCTTGCAGACTTTCGGTAAACTTCCAGTCTATCATTTCTGTGTTCGAACCTTGTGCGTATGGCAAATACGATTTGGCATCATCTCTTAACAAGTTATCATAAACGATCGGATGGTATATACTCTTGTTCTTATTGGAAGTACCCACTTCTATTTTCTGCGATGGATATCCCAGACCGTTGTAGTAAGTAATTTCTTTTCTTCCCCCACTTCTTGTGTTATCCAGATAATTCGTTGTGGAAATATAGTTGTCTCTTCCAATAGGTAATATTTCTATTGGAATGTTTTGAGGTGACTGTTTGATAATGAAGTGTACTGGAAATGTTGTTTCGAATGTTACATCAAAAAAGAGTACGACGAACTCGGATGATATGTCTGAAATTCCTACCCCTGTGAGCCTTAAACATCTTCTTAAATCTTCCGTTATTCTTGAAGGCACGAGCCTTTCGATTTCTGCAGTGAATAAGTGATTTTTGTTTTCCATCGTTACTATCCACTGACCTCCGTATTCGAGATGTGAATCTATAGAAGTCGTTACTCTCAATCCCAGATCGGATAAAGATATCTCTCCATGTCTACTTTCAGCTGGCATTATTTCTATCGGAAAATCCTGAGGGGATTCTTTGATAACGAACCGTATCGTATCTGTCGGATCGGCCGTTATGTGAAAGTAAAGGTTGCATATACCGTCTGAATTAGAAGTAAACTCAACTTTGAAAAGTCTCACGTACGGACGCAATTCTTCTGATATGCGTGAAGGAACGAAGTTTTTGATTTCTGCTTCGTTCAAGCTAAAGTTGTTCCTTGCTGTTATCATCCAAGTATCTCCTTCGTAGAGAGTACTTTCAGGAGAAGGTGTGACTTTTAGCCCCATGTCGGTCATGGATATTTGCCCGGTTTCTGTCGCCAATACAGGACTGGCGAGTAAGCTGCATATTAAAGCTGTAATATAAATAATAATTTTCATAAATTTATCTCTTTAGAGGTTGTTTGAATATTTATATGAACTAATCAGTTCGCCCTTATGGTCGGTCTTTTCTATCAGACGTCCAGAATCATCGTATTTAAAATAGGTAGAAACATTCTTGGGATCTCTAATTTTGCTGATACCTATGTATGGGATATATTCATAAGTAGTGATAAATGATGCCGGTAATTGCGTTCTCAAATTTTCAACTTTCTGCATGTCTGAATAGCTGGGCTTCGTTGCGTCTGCCAGTCTTTTGATAAGATCATTCCCCAATAGTCCTGTAACTGATTCGTAATCGCTGTTCTTGATTTCCGCAATTGCATATTTGCCTTTGTATCCGTACAGGTAGACAGTTTCTGTTTTGTCTTTTTCGTTACGGATATGAGTCGGGTTGCTGTAAGAGTCGTATGCCAGGTATGTGGTTGCGGGAATATTAGAAACATCGGCTACTAACTCGTTGCCCACATTATGGAGTCCTTGGTATGTTGCAGCATCAGCATGTTTTCCCAGTATGGATACTTTGTCTTTCACTAAGCTTTTGCTGTCTGCAGTCAGTAACTTATAGAAATATGTCTCATTCTCAGTTACTTTTCCGTTTTTTATCTTTGTCACTTCCAATGGATAGTCGGTGAAGTGTAGCTGATTCATCTGGTAGAAAGAACTATAGGGAGGTACAAATGGAAATATCAGCATGTCCGGCACGTATCGCGTCTTTTCTTCGTATACATTTCCGGCTCCGTCTTCACTGGTTTTCAGCTTTATCTGTTTGTTGACGGAGTTATATTCGTATTTATCTTTATACTCAATAGTGTTTCCATTGTCATCGTAAGTGATAGTCCGTTTTTCCGAAAGTAGGTTGCTGTAGAATTTTTGATAGTAGGTACCTCCGAAAGCAAACCTCAGGAATCCCAGTGTAGGGTCGTCTGAATTATAGTCCATGACATTAGTAGTGGTTATCTCCGTGATGAGTATGGAATCTTTCTGTATAGGAGTATATTCGAATAGTTCTTTTTGTTTCACATGACCGGCACAGTCGAATTGTTCTTTACTTAAGAGCATTCCGCGCTTTAGTGCGTTTGATGAACATGGAGTGTATGGACTATAAGGGGTACCGACATGAGGAGGGTATTCACGGGAGAACTTATTATTCAACATAGCTATGGGATCTTCGTCCATATAACCTGGTCCGAAATTGCTGAATGTATGGACAGTATATCCGTCTATCAGTTTCCCATTTTTGTCTTCATTGCACTCTATGACTTTAGAATATCCGATATACTCTCCCCGACTGTTGTACCAGAGCGGATTGGATGCTTGAGACATGATGGCATTCAAGGTATAATATTCGGGTCCTCCGTTTTGTGATTTGAGGAGATTGTATAGCTGCCAACCCCAAAGGTATTGTGGAGTGAAAGATAGAATACCGGAAGAGACACCTCCCTTTGTTGTCGGTGTGAATTCTTTTGTGTAGTAATAGTGCTTTCTTGTCAGTAGTTCATCATTGCTATCGTAGTTGTTGATTTCTTTGATACGGAGACCTCCCGGATATGTATAATCTGGAGTGCCTGGATAAGGTAAATGGGCACTTTGTACTGTTTTCCGGTCTGCTGACACCATACTGGATATGACGTTGGGTTCATAAATGAATTCTGTTCTTCCATGTGTGGGGTATGTGATGGATTTTAGCATTTCTGCAGTCACACGAAATCCTCCCTTGTCTCCCATTCTTTTGTTGGTATACTCTTTGCCTTCGGCTATCTGCTTGTCAGCAAAAATTGCATTTTCAAAGAACTCTTTGCTGAAATAGTATGAGAAATTTTCACCGTTATTGAATCCGAGGTTGTCATAGTGTCCTGTATTATATCCGGGTAGGTGATTGGGGAAATAATTTAGTGAATAGGTCGATTGGGTTCCTGATGGAGTCGTTTTAGTCAGTGTTTTCAGTTTTAATCGCTCAGTGGAGCTATTAGTGTAAGTAAACTGATAGTTTATCTTATCCAATATTACCACGGAGTTTAGCTTGTTTAACGTGAAATTCTTTTCTTTTGTAAAAAATGTAGCTGGCCCATGGTCCATACAGGTTTCCCATGCATACTGTGAGTCATAGGGTAATTGTGTACTTGGGGAGTAATGAAACCGGGCAAGTATTTTATTGTCTGTTACATCTTTGACTGTTGCAAGTTGTACAGGGGCTAGTAATTCATAATCATAACTCATTGCTGTTTGCCAGAATAGAGCATCCAAGCTTATACAGAAAGACATATTTCCATTTATTTGAAACGGCATAATTTCGTAGGTGAATTCTATTTCATGTCCTGCAGGAGTTATGATTTTGGAGAGATGCCAGGTGATGGGAGCAGGAAGGTTTAAGAATCCCTTGAAAGGTAGATTGTAATCTGTTTTATCGGTTCCTCCAAATATGTATTTATAACCGTCTGGCGTGGTCAGTGTAAACGAATCAATCAACCAACATGATAAAGGGTTCTTAAATCCGGTTCCTTCTGATCTGCAATAGTTGTAAAATTGAGAAAGTGGACTGGTAAGTTGAGAACGGGTATTATTGTAAGTATTCGAGGTAAATTCAATTTTGATGTCAGAATCTGATTGAACCATCCACTTGCTCTTTTCTTGACTATACATAAAGCTTCCGGTGTAACCGAGAAAGTTAAATTGATACTCGTCTTGGGTATTAATATAGTTGCCGGATACTCTTACTAGAATGTCTGCTGTGGTTAATAAATCAGCTTCGGTGGTTATAGGCTTGTATTCATTGCTAGAACTTTCATAAGAAATATCTGGCTCATTTTTAATTATCCGGGTAATACATCCTCCGCATTCAAGGCTCCATCCCAATCCCACTTCACTGGGTAGGTTGTTGGGTTTTACATTATAAATATGATAATTGAGGTTGATTGGAAGTTGGATATTATCTCTTAACTTAAATTCGTACAATGGGATAGAGATATTCGGAGTTCCGGTATATAGTCCGACAGGTATTTTACCTTGAGTGTTGGCATTACTGACACCCGGTTGTGGAAAGCCTTGTGCCCCTGTCAACCCAATTACTTTCTCAAATTGCCCTTGCGCTTTCAGGCAATTACTTGCCAATAGAAAAGCTATGGTGAATAATATATATTTCATTTTCATTATTAGTTTATTGATTTTTGTATACTAAGTCCGCCACAAATATTTCTGTATACTGCTGTGGCAGCTGAAACAGATATCTTGGTGGCGGACCTCATTTTTGACTTTCTTACAGACTCATCGCATTAGCGCCCAACACGCCTGCTACTGCCGAAGCCACCGCGATGACTACTTTCAGAATCATATCCCAAAGGGATTTCTTCATTGCCATAATTTACACACCTCCTTTCCGATACTTTAAAAGATTAATTACTTCCTGAAAACGTCTTTATACCTTTGCTCATTTATATTGTCCTCACAGGCTTTCCTTTACCTCAAAGCAAGGACACGCCTTGATCCACTCTTCCGGTTCGATCTCCCCATCTCCGTTCAGATCCGGACTGAGATCCCGGTGTCCGCACACCCGGCAGCCGGGGAAACGTTGCTCCAATTGATGCACCAGCAGGCGGAGGGCGGCACGTTGTTCCGGCGTCCGTGTATCTGCCGGGCGTCCCCGGCAGTCCAGACCGCCTTCATAGCAGATTCCGATACTCGACGCATTGAATCCTTTTGCATGTGCCCCGATGCGTTCGATGGGACGAGTGAGGAGTGTTGTCCCGTCTTTGCGGATATAGTAGTGATAACCTGTTCCGTTGAATCCCCGTCGTCGGTGCAGCGTCTCCAGATCAAAGGCCGTCAGTGTCCGGTCCGCCCGTGTTGCGGAACAGTGGATCACGATTAAATCGATCTTTCTCATGATTCGTCAGATTTGGTAAATCCCCGGTTTATGATTGCCTTATACGGTTGGGTCCGGAGCTTCTTCGTCACCGTCATCGGGATCCGGTTTGGGTTTGGGGTTTTCCGGATCGGTCTTGTCTCCTTCGCTGTTTTCCGGTTTGTACTTGCTGAAGTCCAGCGTTTTCAGTGCGTCTTTAATCTCCTTTCCGGGGCGGAAGCGGACACGGGCACCTTTGATCAATCCTTCTTTCACGTCCTTCTGGACGAGTACGCCGTTGCTGCGCAAAGTGACATAAAACGAACCGATATTCCCCAGGCGGACGATCTCTCCTTTCTTGAAACTGTCGATCATTTCTGTCTGCAGGGCACGCAGCACACACACTACGTCTGCCCAGTTTACGGTACTCGAACGCTGGATGCGTTCCGCCATTTCATCTATATCGATCTCTCCGCTCGATTTGGCGAGAGCGTAATATAGGTCCGGTTTGTCTTTTTCCATCATGTTCTTGCGGAGCACGCTGGTGAATGAAAATACTTTTGCCATTTCTTTACTGGTTTTAAGTTCTTGAATAAATGATAATAAAGTGTTGCGTCACAGGTGGTTCCTTGCTTGTGACATGACAAAAGTACGGTAGTGGGGATGGGCGATGTCTGTATTTGTCCGCAGGTGTCCGCAGATGTCTTTTTTTATCTGGAAATGTCTGCGGATGTCTGTTCTTGTGGTGGTTTGAGGCCGGGATTAAAAAGAAATTCCCTGATGCGAGCTGAATAATACTGTTCAGTTCACATCAGGGAATGGAACGATTCGTTCCTGATTGGGGGTTAGGACTATGTTATGCTATGTCTTATTCTTTATTGTCTATGTCTTGTAGGTCCCGGCTAAGTTTGTTTTCCAACTCTTCGATACTGGGAAGTCCGGATTTGATATCTTTCGGCAGGGCTTGACCAAGTTCATAATCGGAGATTCCTATAGGTTTATGTACATCCCGTAAGGCATATTCCGCCATAATCTGGTCTTTGTTTTGACAGAGTAGCAGTCCGATGGTCGGATTGTCTCCCTCCCGGCAAAGGATATCGTCTACAGCCGAGCAATAGAAATTGAGTTTGCCGATATATTCGGGTTGAAATTCTCCTCTCTTAAGTTCTACGACCAGATATCTATGCATGAAGGCATTGTACATAAGAATGTCAATGTAGAAATCTTTTTCTGATACTTCGATATGGTATTGCCTGCCCATAAAGGCGAAGCCTGCACCCATTTCGACGAGAAACTTCTCGATATGTTTTATAAGGCCCAGTTCAATATCTCTTTCGTCGTACTCTTCGGTGAACGTAAGCATATCAAAAATATAGGGGTCTTTTAATGTCTCTTTTACTTGCTTGGCTTGTATTTCGGGAAGAGTGGTGTCGAAGTTACTAGCCAATGCTCCGTGAGAATGGTAATAGTCTTGCTTGATTGCCTCGATAAGGAAATCCCGGCTCCAACCGTTTTTCAGGCATTGGATCATGTACCAGTAGCGGGCTTTTATGTCTTTAGTGCGTTGCATTAAGGTTATATTATGTGACCAGCCTAATTTGCTGATAGGTAGGACTATTTCATTATTGTTCAAATACGAAACGGCCCGTTTCGTATTTGTAAGTTGCTGATTATATTCATTATAGAACTGTATCATGAACTGGCAGTTCCTGACAGAGAATCCTTTCATCTCCGGATAATCATTCTTCAAGTCATTGGCGAGCTTCTCCAGGGCATTGTTTCCCCAACCTATTTGTTTTTGACTCTCGGACAGTAGTTTGCCAATATCCCAATACATTGAAAGCATTTCTTCATTGGCTGTGTAAATCGCCTTTTTTTGTGCTAGTAGTACTCTTGCTTTTACTTGTTTGAGTAGATATGCATAGTTGAATGCATGGTTTTGATTTTCCATTTTGATTTCGTTTGTTCCGCTAAAGATACTACTTATTATTGGTTAATCGCTCCCCCTGTTCTAATTATTTTCTTTGCTTGTCTGTATTTGTCCGCAGGTGTCCGCCGATATCCTTTTTTATCCGGAAAAGTCTGTATTCATCCCAATAAAATCTGCTTATTATTTTACAAAACGAACTTTTATTAGTACCTTTATACCATTATAAAATGCTAATAAAATGAGATTATGAAAGAATTAATTGAAGAGAAAAAGTTTGAAATGAGAGCCTATGACAAAGTAGAGCTGGCTCTGCTTTATTGTCCGGGACGTTCGGCAGAGTCAGCTCTTAAAACACTGATGAGATGGATCAAGCAATGCCAGCCGTTGATGCAGGCGTTGGGCGGCATCGGATATAATGTGCGGCGGCACCGTTTCCTGCGTCAGGAGGTGGAACAGATTGTCCGTCATTTGGGCGAGCCTTGAAAAAAGAGAGAATGAAGTTCTTTATCTCTGCTGCTGTTCATACGTCTACTTCCGGTTTCCAGTATATCATTCAGCAGATTGTTGTACTTCTCTTTCTCTCTTCATGTATATGTCTTTCTTCTTTCTTGTACTTGTTTCCGGTACGTTTCTGAACTCTGTCGTTACTTCGATGTACGTTTTCTATACCAATTTATCGGGCGTTTTCCGTTACTGCCACTGCCAACTGCCACTTAGCGCTTATTTGTCAGTGAATTCTTTTATTCTGATATATTTATCTGTTTGTTTCTCAATGTATTTTAGCTCGATGAGGCTTTTTAGATATCTACAGGTACTTCGTTCGCTGATACCTTCTGTCAGTGCTTTCTCTTTAATCTGTTTGTAAGTAAAAATCCTAGGTAGGCTCTCTACGACCGACCGGATTCGGAAGTATGACTGCATAGGCTGAGGTTTCATTTTCTCTCCCGGCAGTGAGGAGGCGACCAGCAGGCTGTGGTTGAGGATGGTTTGTACGATCTGCATGGAGGCATGAAAATCCTCGTCTGTACAGATGTATTCCTTCATCTGCATGGCACCTTCATACTTGCGCAGGGCGGTGAAGATGGAAGCTATGCGTGCCACCATCAGTGCGCCACGGAGTACGATAGAGCCCGGCGCGTCCGCTTGTTCGCTGGCCACTTCGTTGAGCAGACAGTCGAAGTAGGCGGTATGTTCCTCCCATTGTCTGTCGCTCAGCGTGACTTCCGTAGGAGATTGTTGGAAGAAGAAGTACATCTCCAATACTTCCTTGCCGAATCCCTTGTAGAGTGTGATATAATCTTCCTGTCCTTTGATGGGGGCCGCCGAACGGTATTTCCATCGTGCTCCGCAGGTGTAGATACCGAAACGGCAGTAAAGTCCGTTTTCCAAAGAGCGGATAAAGTTGGCCAGTTGGCTGGGGGTGCCGGACAGGCAGAGTGCCAGGCGCGGTACTTCTGCGCAGATGAGTTCGCCGTCTACCTTATAGTCCGTGGCTACCGGTTCATGATGGTAGGCGGCACGGAACACATCGTCGTGCTTGCCGTAATCCTGCTTGATGGCGCCGGAGATCATGTCCAATTCGGTAGCACAGATAATGAGTCCGAGGTCTCCGTTGATTTTCAGCCGGCGGATAATTTGGTTTCTGGAAGTGCTGGGGGCACCGCAGAGGTGGTAATATTCCGGTGGTTCGGGCATGGGAGCAGGGGAGGCTGCTGTAGATTTCGTCCCTTTTTTGATTTGTTGGTTGGTTCGTTCCCATTCCGTGAGTTCACGGTCGTAGGCATCCTTTTTCCGTTTGTTTTCTCCTTTCAGATAATTCTCGATTTCTCGTGGGAGCATGTTTGCCAGTGTGAGAAGTCCTTTACCGGTGGCGGGGGGAGCAATGATCAGGGTGTAGAGCTGCGGACTGTAAGGACGCTGGTCGAAACTGATGCGGACTTGTGGCAGGCATCCGCTCAGGTTGGCGATCAGTCCTAGAAGCAGTATATCGCGTTCGCGTTTGCTGCGTGCCGGTTTCATGGCTCTTTTCAGAAAGTCGGGAAGATGGTCGTATACTTGGTTAGGAATGCAGGGAGTAGATCCTCGTAATTCTTCATTTTTTATGGACAACTCTTCTTCTTTCCCCGATTCATTTCCCACAGAAACAGGCCTAAAGGTGTCAGTTGTCAGTGTTGGCAGTGAATTGTGGGTCTCTTGGGGTACATAGGATAGGTCAACGTATTGATATCCAGCTGATAAGTCTTTTCTGAGTTCTTGCAGCGTGTAGCCGTTTCTCACGATCTCTACTGACATAACAGATGTTAATTTTTCAAGGTCTTCTTTTGAAAATCCCTTACGTCGTGCGCTTCTTCCCATTGCTAGCATAGACTCGTGGCGGTTGCCTTTCTGCCAGGGGTGGTAATGGGTGAAGTTACGGGCGAAGGTTTCGATGTATCCGCAGGCTTCGGTAGCGGGAGGGAAGGGGGAGGAGGAGCCGTTACTGGTGGCATAAGGGTTGCCGTTGCTGCCCGGAAGGTTTCTTTTATCCTTGATCAGGTTGGTCAACGAAGGGTCGGTGTCGAGTTCTTCCCTCCACGGATAAGGTTCGGGAGTGGGATTGTAGTAGGCATCGGCATCCCATACGCAAGAACAGGGCTGGGTGATGCGGGTGCATTGTTCGTCGCACGGATGCCCGGCGATGCGTTCCAGTGTCTGCTGGCAGATGGCGTAGGCGAGAGGATACTCTTCCGGGGTGCGGGCATCGAGAAATACGACGACTTTGAGGCCTCTGTCGGAGATACTGGTCTGCGTGTAGGCCACGTAGGGGAGAGCACGGAAAAGGGCTTTGACGGCAGATGTCCGTTCGTTCAGGTGGTCGAGGTCGTACATGGCTAGTCGGCTCATCTTTTCCAGATTGGCTGCGGCATGGCTGCAATGCGGGCGGCAGATGCCCTCGATGATGACGACAGGCATGGCGTCTTTTACCATTTTGGCTTCATTGCTGCGGTCGGGACGGTCTTGTAGTTTGCGGTAGCATTCGGTCTGTGCTTTCCAAAGTGTGCCGATGGTTTGCAGATAAAGGTTGTGCAGGGTGATTATGGTAGACTCCTTGCTCCAAGTATTTCTAAAAAAAGAAAATTGAAATTGTAAATTTTCGGTTTGTGGTAAGCTTTGCTTTTCCATACTATGTTTTTTTGTTTTTATTGATAAATGATAGTATGAGATAAAGAAGGGAGAATAGTGCTTTCACTATTTTATTGAGTGCAGAATAGTCGGTTCCTTAAGTCGGCTGCAAAGATAGACCGGGTGTAAGGAAGGGTGAAATGTTAAAAAAGTGATTTTCCTATGTGCTATGCTTGGTTTTTATCTGGTTACAACTACTTCAATGTCGTAATTGATGAAAAGTCCGCTTTCAATAACGCCCGTGATTGTTTTCAGCTGTTCTTCCAGCGAAGCGTCAATATAATGGAAACGGGTATCAAGGATAAAGTTTCCGTTTTCTGTCAAAATAGGACCGTCTTTTCCGTGGGCGGGGCGTAGTGATATTTCGGAGGCACCCAGTCGGCGCAGTTCTTTTTCGACGTATGACAGTGCATGCGGGAACACCTCTACCGGTATGGGGAATTTGCTTCCCAAGATATTGACAAGTTTGCTGGGATCGACGATAATGAAGGTTTTTCCGCTGCTTCTGATCAGCAGCTTTTCTTTGAACATGGCTCCGCCACGTCCTTTTATCAGGTTGCGGTCGGGGTCTACCTCATCCGCTCCGTCGAATGTCCAGTCGGGACGTTTGTCCCAAAGGGTGGTCTGCGGGATGCCTAGTTGTATGCAAGTCATGGAGATTTCCTGAGAGGCGGGAATCACTTCCAGATATAGGTGCTCTTCGTGAATCCGCTTTGCCAGCTCAAACAAAGTGAGGTAGACGGTGGAACCGGAGCCGGCCCCTATCACATCGCCTGTTTTGGCTGTGGCGGCGATCTCACGTGCTACACGTTCTTTCGCTTCTCTGTTGATAATCTCATTGGACCATTGGAGGTCTTTGATCAGGTGATTTTCCCAGTTCATGGTTCTTGCAGTTTTAGAGTCTCTATTTATATAACGAATGAAAGGGAGTGTTTGGTTCAACAAAAACGGAAGAATTAAAAAATAGATGGATGATTGGTTGGAATATAGTTTTTAATATCTATATTTGTAACCTAAAGGTTTCTTTTTGGAACCTATGGGTGAAACTTAAAGATAAGAATATGGATTAAATTCTATGGTTATGGAAAATATTACGATTGAGAAAATGGAGATTAAAAGGTTTAATGCTCTTTTGATGCGGACGATTGTCGGTATGTTGTTTATGGGAGTATTAATGTGGGAGACATTTTGTCTTGATACTGGTAGAAAGGGATTTTTGGGAGAGACATGGTATATATTTGCATTTGCAGTTTTGCTGTATGTCGTTGTAGCGATAAGAGCTTCCGATATTTTGGAGAGAATAAAGAAAGATAAGAAATTAATGGGAGCATTAGATAGTGAAATATATTCGGACTATAATTCTAAGGCTTTGACAGCAGGCTTTTATGCAAATATTATTTTTGCTTTCTCTCGGTACGTTATAGTTGCTTGCTCAGAAATAACTCCTGTATAACCCTTATGGATGAACTAACTAGAACCAGGATGATTAGTCCCGAGACAATCAATACGGTAGAGACCGGAAAGTTTATTCCTTCTACTGTCCTTGCGCTGAGGATAGCACGTTATTTCGGGGTTCCGGTGGAAGAAATTTTTGTGTTGAATGATGAAGCATCGTATTGAAATGATGAACTCTGCCTGACGGCTTTCTTTTACTTACAATATCAGCCAGATCGCTATGATATGCCCTATGCTTCCTCCCAAACAGAACAGATGGAACGTAGCGTGCATATATGGCTTGCGCAGCGAATAGAACACTGCCCCGATGATATACGAAGCTCCCCCGCCTATCAGCCACCAAAAAGCCGGACCGGCTCCCATCTCTGCTAAATGATCCATCAAAGGCTTCATAGCCACGAGAATGCAGGCTCCCATAGCTATATAACAAATGGTTTCCAGGTTACTGTGTTCTTTCAGTTTCTTGAAACTCAGTATAAAACCGACGATAGCCGACAGCCAGACAAAAGAGAAAATTCCCCATCCCCAACCGCCTGCGTGCCTCATGACGAGCAGTGTAAACGGAGTGTACGTCCCCGCAATGTGCAGATAGATAGCCCCGTGATCGAATTTGCGAAGCAATTCCTTCAGCTTACCCGGACGGCTGCCGTGATACCAGGTGGAGCTGACATAAGAAGACAGCATGCCAAACAGGTAGACGGTTACACAAGCTACCGCCCACTTCGGTTCGGCACCCGCCGCCGCTTTCGCGAGCAGGAAATAGCCGGCTATGACTCCAAGCAGTATACCTGCTCCGTGACTGAGCGTGTTTGCCCATTCTTCGACGTTATTGTATCTTTTATTTTCCAATGTTTCCTTTCGGCTTTGGTTAGAGCCGCAAAGGTACACTTTTATTTTTTCTTGAAAGCCAGAGTGATTTTCTTTTTAATAGGTTGGGTTTTCTTTCTAAACCAGTTTTCCTTCGATGAAGGTGGAGCTGATTCGCGTTCAGCTTTGATTGATTTTATCAAAAACTCTTTCATCTGATTGGCTGGTGGGTATATCCATACAAATTCAGAGTCTCTATAACTTTGGTCAGCTTCCGAAAGAAAACTCCAATCTTCCGTGTCAAAGTTATAAAACCCAAGATTGGTTTCTCCGTGTTCGTCACAAGTCAGTACTATGACTGAAAACTCTTCTTCCTCATGTCTGGGAAGTTCTTTCTTTTTGTATATCTTCATATTCTCTTTATTATAATTTTGTTATTAAATTGTTTTGCTACTTGTTTTCGGAAATCAAGGAATAACGCAAGCTGGCTGACGTTTTCTTTCAGTGTCGGATTGCGTCCGTTGGAGTAATAAGGTATCTGGATGTCGGCATACGCCGTTGCGGTGGTGTCGGGAGCAAAGCTGGTCATGGTGAGCTCTTCCTTGGAGGGTTTTCCGTACTTCAGATTCGGTTTGATCGTGTTACCGGACTGCTGTGAAAAGGTAGTCGATAGCAAGCATAACAGAAATGTTGAGAATATGAATAGTCTTTTCATATCGGGTGTGTTTTGTCTTCTCCGACAAAGATAAAAAAAATAGAGAAAGGTGTGTCTCCTTTCTCTATTTTTATTTCAGTTATGCGGATAAAAGATTATACCAGGTGTCCGATCCACTCTTCGCGGTCGCCCGGAAGGAGGTCGATGACGGGGACTTCTACCATGGTGTAGCATCCCGGTTGCTGCTTCATGGAAGCGCGTGCCACGCACACAAGTACCTGTGCGGTCAGTGCCGGATTGTTGATGCGCATATTGAACTCGAACAGCTGATTCTGCGTTTTACCGGAAACTCCCTTGCGAGTCAGATTTACACCGTGTCCCATATCGAGCAGTGCGTCTACGCTGGGCACAAGTTTTACATGTGTCTCGTCGTTCACGAAGTAAGGGTCTGCCTTGATGGCTGCGGCTACTTCTTCAAACTTGTATCCGTCTTTCAGTTCGATATATACCATGCGGCGGTGGATTCCCGTTCCGGTAGGGATCGTCATGGAGAGGGCGGCTTTCACTCCGTCGATCGCTTTTACGGCTACGGTGTGTCCCATACTCATGCCGGGACCGAAGTTGGTGTAAGTGATGCCTTTCGGAGCGATTGCTTCGAGCATGGTGCGTACGATCGAGTCGCTTCCCGGATCCCATCCTGCGGAGATGATGGATACGGCTTTGTGCTCTTTGGCGGTGGCATCCAGCGTGCGGCGCAGGTCAACGATGCCTGTGTGGATGTCAAAGCTGTCCACCGTGTTGATTCCCATTGCCAAATATTCTTTCGCGTATTTCTCAACGCTGCGGGTCGGTGTGCAGAGGATGGCCACTTCCACTCCTTCCAGCTCTTTGATATCTTTGACTACTGCATAGTTTGCCAACTCTTCCGGCTTGTTCTCTGCTCCTGCACGACGAACTACTCCGGCTATTTCGAAATCAGGCGCTGCCTGTAGCGCTTCAAGTACATAGTGTCCGATATTGCCGTAACCGACAATAGCTGCTCTTACTTTTTTCATTCTTTTATTGGTTTTATATGAACATTTTTCTTTAATTCTGCCACAAAAGTAAACAAATTACTAGGAAGTTTTGTTTACTGCCTGCATTATTTTTAATTTTTTCACCTCTGACTGCGAGGCGGAAATGTTGCGAAAGTCTTTTCATCTGTGGTGAATTTGTCTTATCTTTGCTCACACTATGATAGAATATGTAAGAGGCGAACTTGCCGAACTTAGTCCGGCAACCGCAGTAATCGACTGTAACGGGGTAGGCTATGCCGCCAATATATCCCTGAATACTTATTCGGCTATTCAGGGGAAGAAAAACTGTAAGTTATATATCTATGAAGCTATTCGGGAGGACGCGTATGTGCTCTACGGATTTGCCGACAAGCAGGAGCGGGAGATTTTCCTGCTGCTCATTTCCGTGTCGGGCATCGGAGGCAATACGGCACGTATGATTCTCTCTGCCCTTTCGCCTGCCGAACTGGTGAATGTGATCAGCACCGAAAATGCGAATTTGCTGAAAACGGTGAAGGGGATCGGACTGAAAACAGCGCAGCGTGTCATTGTCGACCTGAAAGACAAGATAAAGACGATGGGAGCCACCGTGGCAGGAGGAAGCGCTTCTGCCGGAATGCTGCTGCAATCTGCCAGCGTAGAAGTGCAGGAGGAAGCGGTAGCCGCTCTGACCATGCTTGGCTTTGCCGCCGCGCCTTCGCAGAAAGTGGTACTGGCTATCTTGAAGGAAGAACCGGATGCTCCGGTGGAGAAAGTAATAAAACTGGCTTTGAAAAGACTGTAAAAAAGGTAGCAAGTAATAGGTAATAGGTAATAGGGCGTGGAGAAACTAAAACAAGCAACAGAATAATAATGAAACAAGGGAAAATTTATATGAAAGCATGGCTGGATCTTCATGGCCGTGCAAAGGTGTTGGCGACGGATCACTGGTATCTTGAATTTGCCAATCTTTTATTGCCTGTCGTCAGCGAATCTTATTTATATAAGTCGGAGACACAGGAAAGCCAGAATCAGGTGACTCTGATGCTGACTCTTTATCTGGAAGACTGTGTGACGGACGGAGGCAACTGGCGCCAGTTCATCCGTTGGCATAAAAGGAATTACGGACGTTACCTGCCGTTTTATGAATTGTCGGAAGGTTATCTCACCGACGAGATCAATAAAGAGGATATCGCTTTCTTGCTGTGGGGAATTAATTCGCCGGTAGGCGATGACTTTGACGGTGTGGAGAATCCCTTGGATGCGGACTTGCTGGAGTTTGCCGATGTGATCTATGCGCAGTTGGAAGATGTTTTCGAGAAAGCGCCTATCAGCGACGGACTTGCCGGAGACTGGCTGATGGAATCGGAGCTGATGGAGAAGCAGCGGACTGCTTTGCCTGTTGCCTCGCCGGGCGATCAGTTGCCCGTGAATGTGGAACGCTTTCTGAAAGCGAGTGGTGGCGAGCCGTTGATGTTCTTCGATTCGTATGAGGCTTTGAAACTGTTCTTTGTGCAGGCCCTGCAATGGGAGGACGAGGAAGATGCTCTGTTGCCCGACTTGAAGGAGTTTTCGGATTTCGTGATGTACGCTAATCCGAAAGGTTTGCTGATAGGTCCGGACGTAGCCCGCTACTTTGCCGACAAACGGAATCCGCTGTATAATGCGGAAATGGCTGAGGAAGAGGCGTACGAACTTTTCTGCGAGGAAGGGCTGTGCCCGTTCGATCTGCTGAAGTACGGCATGGAACATGACCTGCTGCCGGAAGCGCAATTCCCTTTCGAGAACGGGAAAGAGCTGCTGCACGAAAACTGGGACTTTATTGCCCGCTGGTTTTTGGGCGAGTATTACGAAGGAGAATGATACTTTGTTAAGTTATGCCAATCAAAAAAAGTAACAATCCGTTCGCCGGAAAGGCGAAGCCTGCTGCCGGAAAAAAGAAAGGGACGGGGAAACGGATAGGTAAGTCAAAGGTGGAGAAGGCTAATAATCAGTTGAATAGGAGAGTGAAATAAGCCTTTGGAGACTGCGCCCTTTCTACCTGTCAGGCTACGCCGTTTTATGTAGGCAGGCTACGCCGTTTTAGGATGCTGGTTTACGCCGTTTCTCCAAGGTAAAAGGGTGCGAGCAAGAAAACAATGCTGCGTCTCTTTAAAGTTGGAATGAAATATCATTACTATTTGTGCCTAATGATAAGTCGGAGAACAGTCTCTTGAATTGAAATAAAAATCGGTAAGCGATGAAAAAATAAATGTGCTATCTCTGATAAACACAAATTTTCATCGCTTACCGTTTTTTACTTATCCTTTTCGGACTGCTTGATTTATTCTTCTCCGATAGCGCTTTTATCACTTTTCCGGAAAGCCGTTACTCCGAAAGAACCTTTATTCTTCGGCAGCTTCTTCCATCGCTTTCCGTTCTTTTTTCTTATTGATAAATCCGATTTTCAGATTGGCGTCTTCCTGTTCTTTCTTGATTTGCTGCATGGCGGAAAGGATTTTCGACAGTTCGTAAACGCCTGCTACTGCCTGTCGGTCGGTCGGACTCATCGTCGTTGTGTATCTACGGTCGCCGATAAATTCCACACGGATATTCTTGTCCTTGTTGAGGTTCAGAAATTCGATCACGTTACCGTCTTCTCCCAATTTGTAATCGGCTTTTTCTATTTTCTCGTTCATATCCGATGTTTCGTAGCTGTCCTTCGAAGTCGGAGTTTCGGCAAAACTGCCGTCGGGAGTCATCACTTTGACGCCTACATGATGGATATTGCCGGCTCCGCAATAAATGGAAGTCATGCTCATAATTCCCTGCTCGCTCACTTGGAAGCGAAGGAAGGAACGATGGAGATTCTTCTCGATGGCTTGTGTAGGCCATATGTAGTTACCCACTTGCTGATATTCGGCATCTTTCTCCAGGGTGTACTTGCCTTTGATGGCGTCAAACGCTGCTTGCTTTGCCTGGAGAGCACTGTCCAGAAAGGCCAGAATCTCTTGTTGAGCCTTGAGTTCCACATCCAGCATCAATTCCTGACCGGCTTTGCGGGCCTCGAATGCTTTGGGATACAAAATCTTGATACTGTCGATTTGTGTCTTTGCTTCTTCGTAGTCGCCACGTTCGTAGGCAGCACGGGCAATCGTCAGTTTTTCATTGGCTTTTTTCTCGATGCCGTTTCCGCAGGCTGTCAGTGCCAGCGTGCCGCAAAAGAAGATAATCAGTTTTTTCATCATACCATTTACATTTTACTATTAGACGATTTGCGATGGAGATGGGACGTGCAGTGTTCACGACTTACCGCCAACTGTTCGTTACTTGCGGTTTGCCGTTCGTGTTACTTGCCGTTTACAGTTCCTCGCCCGTTCATCGTTTACTTTATAGCGACAAAAATACAAATATATCCCTTATTTTTGTAATTTTGCCCCCTCAAAACTTGTATTGGCAATAAGTGTTTGATGATTATGGACCGCCCGACCGGTGTTTTCATCAACTATTTAACTGTCTGTTGCCAGTCGTTAAGCATTAAAAAGATGATAGAGTTGACTCAAGAGGAACTGAAACAGTATTTTAGCGAACCGATCTTCGGACACATTGCCGAAACCGCTGACGCACTCGGACTGGAGTGTTACGTGGTAGGCGGTTACGTTCGTGATATTTTTCTGCAACGTCCCTCCAAAGATATAGATGTAGTAGTAGTAGGCAGCGGGATCGCAATGGCGGAAGCACTTGGAAAACGCTTGGGGCGTGGTGCGCACGTCTCTGTTTTCAAGAATTTCGGTACGGCACAAGTGAAATATAAAGGTACGGAAGTCGAATTTGTAGGTGCCCGCAAAGAATCCTATCAACGGGATTCACGGAAGCCCATCGTGGAAGACGGAACATTGGAGGACGATCAGAACCGCCGTGACTTTACTATTAACGCGATGGCTGTCTGCCTGAACAAAGCACGCTTTGGCGAACTGGTTGACCCGTTTGGCGGCATGGCGGACATGAAGGAAAAGACCATCCGCACACCCCTCGATCCGGATATCACGTTCAGTGACGACCCGCTGCGCATGATGCGTTGCATTCGCTTTGCCACGCAACTGAATTTTTATATCGATGACGATACGTTCGAATCGCTCTGCCGTAACAAAGACCGGATTGAAATCATATCCCGTGAACGGATTGCGGATGAGCTGAACAAGATCATTCTTTCGCCTATCCCTTCAAAAGGCTTTGTAGAACTGGAACGAAGCGGACTGCTTCCGTTGATTTTTCCGGAACTGGCTGCCTTGCAGGGAGTAGAAACACGAAACGGACGGTCGCACAAGGATAACTTTTACCATACGCTGGAAGTGCTGGACAATATCAGCAAAAAGACGGATAATCTCTGGTTGCGTTGGGCAGCTTTGCTGCACGATATCGCCAAGCCTGCAACGAAACGTTGGGAGCCTAAAGCGGGCTGGACGTTCCATAATCATAATTTTATCGGTGAGAAGATGATTCCGAATATTTTCCGGAAGATGAAGTTGCCGATGAATGAGAAGATGAAGTATGTGCAGAAAATGGTCAGCTTGCACATGCGTCCCATTGTGATAGCGGATGATGTAGTGACAGATTCTGCCGTACGCCGTCTGCTTTTTGAGGCGGGGGATGATATCGACGACTTGATGACACTTTGCGAAGCGGACATCACTTCTAAAAACATGGAGCGCAAGCAGCGTTTCCTGAATAACTTCCAGCTGGTTCGCCAAAAGTTGAAAGACCTTGAAGAAAAAGACCGTGTCCGTAATTTCCAGCCTCCGGTGAGTGGAGAAGAGATCATGGAAACTTTCGGCTTACAGCCCTGTCGTGAAGTCGGTGCTTTGAAAAGTGCGATAAAGGATGCTATTCTGGATGGAGTTATCCCCAATGAGTATGAGGCAGCCCATGCTTTTATGCTGGAACGGGCGGCGAAGATGGGACTGAAGCCTGTAAAATAGCTTTTCTTGTTCAAATTGGAGTGGCTAAAAGTCGATTCTATCTCTATTCTCCTCCTTCCCGAAGGAGGAGAATAGAGATACTATTGACTTTTAGTCACCCCAATAGAGGTAGAACCGACTTTTAGTCAGTCCCTTATGACAATTCTATAATTTCTTCGTTGCAGTTAGTCAGTTTCTCAACTCCTTCGTTTGTCACTACCCAAGAGTTTTCGATACCTACAGGGCCTACACCGGGAAGAACGATTTTCGGTTCGAGAGCAAAGACCATGCCCGGTTCCAGTTCCTGTTTGATGCGCGGAGCAAGTACAGGCGCTTCGTTGATTTCGAGTCCGATGCCGTGACCGATGAACTTGGCTTGCTGTCCCGTTCCCATGAACTTATCGGCAAAACCTGCCTGGGTAACCATTTCGATTGCAGTGTTATACAGCATTTCGCAAGGAATGCCGGGTCTGGCGATCGAAGCGATCTTTCCTGAATATCCAGACAAACCTGATGAGCGGTATATGCTTCTTCCGACAATTTGCCGATAGAGAACACACGGCTCATATCGCCCATATATCCGTTGAAGTTGCCTCCCAGATCGACCATAACACTTTGTCCTTCTTTCAGCGGAGTCTTGTCAGCGCCTCCGGGCAAGGCAGGATCGAGTCCGCGACCCCTAAAGCAAAATCGTAGGGAGAAGGATAACCGGCATTATCTCCGGTCAGCACACTTCCCATGAAGATTTCCATGCTGCGGCCAAACACGCGGAAGATGCCGAGGCAACCTTGAAGACGCATCAGACGTTCGATTTCTATCGAGAACTCGATATCTGTCATTCCAGGGTAATATGCGAACGGAATCTGTTCGTATGCCTTGGCATGCGCCATGCCCGAACGACGGAACATTTCGATTTCGATAGCTGTCTTCACGCTGCGTGCCTGACGGATCAGCGGTGTCCCGTTCACGACTTCAGCGTCCGGGAACAAACCTGCCAGACGAACATATTCGGTATAAGGAAGTTCGTCGCCTTCCAGCATCAGTTTAGTGGGCAAAGGCAGACCTTTTCTTTCAGAATATCGACGATCTGTTCCGGCTTGCGGATGGGGAACGAGTGTTCGCCTGTGATATTGTTGGGCCGCTTGAAAACAGCAGTGCCGGTGAATGAAGAGGGAGATAAAGATAGCCGCTGACTACACAGCCATAGGTGTAGATCAAATTTGCATTACAAGTAATGAGGGCGGCATCAATGCCCTGTGACACCATCAGACTGCGAATCTTGTCGCGGCGGAGTTTTAATTCGGGTTGTAGCATTTTTATTGTTATTACTGTATAATGCTACAAAGATAATTAATTCCATTGAAGAAAATAATGTTAATCTCAAAATAGCGCTACCCGCGTCCTGTCACAGGAGGCGAGCAGCGCAAACCACAAATACAAATACAACTAAACAAAGTCTCTTTTAAATAACGCCTTGTCCCATCATAGCGTGAGCTACTTTCATGAATCCGGCAATGTTAGCTCCCTTCACATAATTGATATATCCGTCGGGTTCTGTACCGTATTTCACGCATTGTGCATGGATACCGTGCATGATGGCGTGGAGTTTTCGTCCACTTCAGCAGCGCTCCAGCTCAGGTGCATGGCGTTCTGAGACATTTCCAGCCCGGAAGTGGCAACACCACCGGCGTTGACTGCCTTACCCGGAGCATACATTATTTTCTTTTCGATAAATAAGTCGATTGCTTCCGGCGTACATCCCATGTTGGAAATTTCTCCAATGCAAAGAACGTTATTTTTATGAGATTTTGTGCATCTTCTCCATTTAATTCGTTCTGAGTAGCGCAAGGAAGTGCAATATCTGCTTTTACTTCCACGGACGCTTGCCTTCTACGAAGGTTGCACCCGGATATTTTTCGGCGTAAGGAGCAACGATGTCATTGCCCGAAGCCCGAAGTTCGAGCATATAATCTATCTTTTCTCCGCTGATGCCGTCCGGATCGTAGATATATCCGTCTGGTCCGGAGATCGTAATTACTTTGGCACCAATTCGGTCGCCTTGGTGGCAGCGCCCCGCTACGTTACCGAAGCCGGAGATAGCGACTGTCTTGCCTTTGATATCTATATTTTTGCCTGCAACATCTGATAAACGAAGTACAAACCGCCGAAGCCGGTAGCTTCCGGACGAATCAGCGAACCGCCGAACTCCAGTCCTTTTCCGGTAAAGGTTCCGTAAATTCGCGGGTCAGCTTCTTGTACATACCGAACATATAACCTACTTCGCGTCCGCCTACACCGATATCACCGGCAGGTACATCCATGTCCGGTCCCAGATGGCGCCACAATTCGAGCATAAACGCCTGACAGAAACGCATGATTTCAGCATCGCTCTTGCCACGGGCGAGAAGTCCGAACCGCCTTTGCCGCCACCCATCGGAAGGGTAGTCAGTGCATTCTTGAATGTCTGCTCGAAGCCGAGGAATTTCAAAATGGAGAGGTTGACGGAAGCATGGAAACGGATACCGCCTTTGTACGGACCGATTGCATTGTTGAACTGTACACGATAACCGAGATTGGTCTGAACTTCCCTTTATCGTCTACCCAAGTGACACGGAAAGTGAAGATACGATCAGGTTCTACCAGTCTTTCTATGATCTTGGCCTTTTCAAATTCGGGATGCTGATTGTATATATCTTCGATCGAAAGAAGAACTTCTTTACTGCTTGAAGATACTCTAATTCACCGGGGTGCTTTGCCTCCAACGAGGACATGATTTTCTGGATGTTCATGATATCATATTTTAAAAGGTTATTCTGATAAAATGTAAACTGCTCACACTGCAAATATAGGAAAATTTTTCAAATATGATTGATTTTATGGTGATATTTTGATTAAATAATGATAAAATGATAGTGGTAGGTGATAGGTAATAAGTAATAGGTAATAAGTAATAAGTAATAAGTAATAAGCTGCGCTGTAAACCGCATGGTTATTACTTGTTACCTATTACTTATTACCTATTATAAACTTTATAAAGAAGATGATAGCAAATGAGATTTAAAAATTAACTTTGCAGGGTAAACGTCAAGTAGATTGTACTATGAATCATTTCATTATGGAATAAAAATAGAAAGAGACTATGCTCAGCAAGTATAAATTAAACCAGCTTTACTTCAAAGATACGCAATTCGCCAATTTGATGACACGGCGGATTTTCAATGTTCTGTTGATTGCCAACCCGTATGACGCTTTCATGCTGGAAGATGACGGACGCATTGATGAAAAGATATTTAATGAATATACATCCTTGTCACTTCGTTATCCGCCTCGTTTCTCACAGGTTTCTACGGAAGAGGAAGCATTGACGCAGTTGGAGAATATGTCATTCGATCTGGTGATCTGTATGCCGAGTACGGGAGACAATGACAGTTTTGATATCGGGCGGCATATCAAAGAGAAATACGAACATATTCCGATCGTTATCCTGACTCCTTTCAGTCACGGTATTACGAAGCGGATTATCAACGAAGACCTGAGCGCATTTGAATACGTGTTCTGCTGGCTGGGCAATACCGACCTGTTGGTTTCTATTATCAAACTGATGGAAGATAAGATGAACCTCGAACACGATGTGCAGGAAGTAGGCGTGCAGATGATACTTTTGGTGGAAGACGGCATCCGGTTCTATTCTTCCATTCTTCCCAACCTGTATAAATTCGTGTTGAAGCAGAGCCAGAATTTTCTACCGAAGCTCTGAATGCGCACCAGCGCACGCTTCGTATGCGTGGGCGTCCTAAAATCGTTTTGGCGCGTACGTATCAGGAAGCGATGGAAATCTATCGCAAATACCAGAATAATATATTAGGAGTCATTACCGACGTCCGTTTCCCGAAAGTGGAACGGGGCGAGAAAGACGGTCTGGCAGGTATCAAGCTTTGTGCCGCCATACGCAAGAACGATCCGTTCGTACCGTTGATTATCAATCCTCCGAATCGGAAAACTCTTCGTATGCCGCCAAATACGGTGCCAGCTTTATCGATAAGAATTCTAAAAGATGGACGTTGACCTGCGGCGCATCGTTTCCGATAACTTCGGGTTCGGTGACTTTGTGTTCCGCAATCCGGAGACCGGAGAAGAGATTGCCCGTGTGCGGAACCTGAAAGAGCTGCAGAATATCCTGTTTGCCGTGCCTGCCGAGTCCTTCTTGTATCATATCAGCCGGAATCACGTTTCGCGCTGGCTCTATTCGCGTGCCATGTTTCCGGTAGCCGAGTTTCTGAAGCCGATCACGTGGACCAGTCTTCAGGACGTAGATGCACACCGCCGGATTATCTTCGAGGCGATCGTGAAGTACCGGAAGATGAAAATCAGGGAGTGGTTGCCGTCTTCAAACGTGACCGTTTCGACCGTTACTCCAACTTTGCCCGTATCGGCGACGGTTCGCTGGGAGGAAAAGGCCGTGGCCTTGCCTTCATTGATAATATGGTGAAGCGTTATCCCGAATTTGAAGAGTTCGAAAATGCACGGGTGGCAATTCCTAAGACAGTGGTACTGTGTACCGATGTCTTCGACGAGTTTATGGAGACCAATAATCTTTATCAAATCGCTCTATCGGATGCCGACGATGATACGATTCTACGATATTTCCTGAAGGCGAAACTGCCCGACCGGTTGGTAGAGGACTTCTTCACCTTCTTCGATGTGGTGAAGTCCCCGATTGCCATCCGTTCTTCTTCCCTGTTGGAAGATTCTCATTATCAGCCGTTTGCTGGAATATACAATACGTATATGATTCCTTATCTGGACGACCGTTACGAAATGCTCCGTATGCTTTCCGATGCGATCAAAGGAGTCTATGCATCGGTTTACTTCAGAGACAGTAAAGCCTATATGCAGGCTACATCGAACGTGATCGACCAGGAAAAGATGGCAGTCATCTTGCAGGAAGTTGTGGGAAATCAATACGGAGACCGTTACTACCCGTCTATGTCCGGCGTGGCACGTTCGCTCAATTATTATCCCTTGGGAGATGAAAAAGCCGAAGAAGGCACGGTGAACCTGGCTCTTGGATTAGGAAAATATATTGTAGACGGAGGTATGACGCTCCGTTTCTCTCCTTATCACCCGAATCAAGTGTTGCAAACCAGTGAAATGGAAATAGCCCTGAAAGAAACACAGACCCGTTTCTACGCATTGGACTTGAAAAACGCAGGGCATGATTTCTCTATCGACGACGGCTTTAACCTGTTGAAACTTCATGTGAAGGAAGCCGAAAGTGACGGTTCGTTACGCTATATCGCTTCTACTTACGATCCGTATGATCAGGTGATCCGTGACGGTTTGTATCCCGGTGGACGCAAGGTAATCACGTTTGCCAATATCCTTCAACACGATGTATTCCCGCTGGCACGCATCCTGCAACTGGTTTTGAAGTACGGTGAACAGGAAATGCGGCGCCCGGTGGAGATTGAGTTTGCCGCGACCTTGAGTCGTGAACAAGATAAGACGGGTACATTCTACCTGTTGCAAATCCGCCCGATTGTGGACAGCAAAGAAATGCTGGACGAAGACTTGACGCTGATACCGGATGAAGACGTGGTGCTCCGTTCCAATAACTCATTGGGGCATGGCGTCATGAACGAAATTTATGATATCGTCTACGTCAAGACGGATGGATACAGTGCTTCGAACAATCAGGCCATTGCCTGGGAAATAGAGAAAATGAACCTGCAATTCCTCAATGCAGGAAGGAATTATGTGCTCGTAGGTCCGGGACGTTGGGGCAGCAGTGATACATGGCTGGGCATTCCGGTGAAGTGGCCGCATATCTCCGCCGCCCGTGTGATAGTGGAGGCCGGACTGACCAATTATCGTGTAGACCCGAGTCAGGGAACTCACTTCTTCCAGAACCTCACTTCGTTCGGCGTAGGCTATTTTACGATCAATGCCTTTATGAATGACGGAGTCTACAATCAGGATTTCCTCAATGCCCAACCTGCGGTGGAAGAAACGAAATTCCTGCGTCATGTCCGCTTTGAAAAGCCGATGGTAGTCAAGATGGATGGTAAGAAGAAGCTCGGCGTTGTTCTGATGCCGGGGATTGACTGATCTCTTTTCGGTTGATAAATAAATGAAACAAAAAAGTTCTGTTTTTCCAATGAAAGCAGAACTTTTTTTAAAATAGTCCCGTTGGTTTTAAAGGAACGGGGTCTTGGTTTAAAACCAACGGCCTGTTTCTTTAAAACCAACGGGGCATTCCTTTTAAAGGAATAAAAAAGGATTTTTATTCTGCTGATATACATCTGTTTACTGTTCTGTCGAAAAAAAGAGCATAAATCCGTCGGGAAATATGCTCTTTCTTTGACAAATGGTTGGTTGTTCTTTTATTCTTTCAATGCTTCTTGCAGATCAATGCCCAATGCTTTGGCGACTCCGGCACCGTATGCGGGATCTGCTTTGTAGCAGTTGCGGGTGTGACGCTGTTTAATGAATAATTCGGAGTCTCCCATAGCACGTGCCGTGTTTTCAAACAGAAGTTGCTGTTCGTCCGCCGGCATCAAGCGGAACAGATCTCCCGGCTGGCTGTAGTAATCATCATCATATTCGCGTTCATTATAATTGTATATTTCTCCGTTGCCGGATGCTTTGAGAGGCGGTTCTTTCATGTGAGGAGAGTCTTTCCATTCTCCGTAACTGTTGGGTTCGTAGCCTTTGGTTGCACCGTAGTTGCCGTCTACGCGCATAGCTCCGTCACGGTGGTAAGCATGGAACGGGCAACGGGGTTTATTCACCGGAATTTGTTCGGCGTTCACTCCGAGGCGATAACGCTGTGCGTCGCCGTAAGAGAACAGACGTCCCTGTAACATCTTGTCCGGTGAGAATCCGATGCCGTCTACGGTATTGATCGGGTTGAAAGCAGCTTGTTCTACTTCTGCGAAATAGTTTTCCGGATTACGGTTCAGTTCAAGGATTCCGACGTCTTGTAGCGGGAAATCTTTGTGCGGCCATACTTTGGTCAGGTCGAACGGATTGATGCGGTAATGGTCCGCTTCCTCTTCCGTCATTAACTGAATCTGGAATAACCATTTTGGGTAATCTCCCTTTTCGATGCTTTCAAAAAGGTCGCGTTGATGAGATTCGCGGTCTTTGGCGATGATCGCTTCCGCTTCCTGATCTGTCAGGTTTTTGATTCCCTGCAAGGTGCGCAGGTGGAATTTCACCCAGATACGCTGGTTGTCCGCATTGATAAAACTATAGGTGTGGCTTCCGAATCCGTGCATGTGGCGATAGGAATAGGGAATGCCGCGAGGGCTCATAGTGATTGTCACCTGATGAAGCGCTTCGGGCAGAAGTGTCCAGAAGTCCCAGTTGCTGTTAGGGCTGCGCATGTTCGTTTTCGGGTCTCGCTTGATGGCATGATTCAAATCCGGAAATTTAAGCGGATCACGTAAGAAAAAGACAGGAGTGTTGTTTCCGACTAAATCCCAGTTGCCCTCTTCGGTGTAGAATTTCATGGCAAAACCGCGGATATCACGTTCGGCATCTGCCGCCCCACGCTCTCCGGCTACGGTAGAGAAACGGACGAAACATTCAGTTTGCTTTCCGACTTCGCTGAAAATAGCTGCACGGGTGTACTTCGTAATGTCATGAGTGACGGTGAATGTGCCGTAAGCTCCCGAACCTTTGGCATGCATACGTCTTTCCGGAATCACTTCACGATCAAAATGAGCAAGCTTTTCAATAAGCCATGGGTCTTGTAACATGACAGGTCCGCGTTGACCTGCGGTTTGCGAATTCTGATTGTCGGCAATGGGACGACCGTTCGCGGCAGTTAGTTTTTTTTCTTCCATAAAATAGATGTTAGTCGGAGGCGAAGTTTAAATAAACCGAAGTCTTTTTTACTCTTCTGTCCGGGTTTATAATATGTAACAAAGATAGACCGATTTTGCTTGCTTGTCAAACTGATAATTTCTATCTAAAGATAGAGAATAACTATGAACAATCTTTAAAACCTCCGGTATTTTTTATTTCAAGTACATCTTTCACCCGGGTCATGTACTTCTTTTACCTTTTTCTTCTACATCATTTGCCAGAATGAAGTACTTCCTGTCACTCACTCTTTTACATGTTTGCCTGCACTCTTTTACTTGTTTTTCACCACTGCGGTACAATATAAAAAAAAACTCCCGTCCTTCCTTTCGGAAGGCGGGAGCCTTTATCTTAAAAATGACTATAGCTTTCTTATATCTTGCTGATTATACGATACCCTGAGCCATCATAGCTTTGGCAACCTTCATGAATCCGGCTACGTTAGCACCTTTCACATAGTTTACATATCCGTCGGCTTCAGTACCATACTGAACGCAGGCTTCGTGGATATTCTTCATGATGCTCTTCAGCTTTTCGTCTACTTCTTCAGCGCTCCAACTCAACTTGATGGAGTTCTGAGTCATTTCAAGACCTGATACTGATACACCACCCGCATTAGCTGCTTTACCCGGAGCGTACAGAATCTTAGCGTCCTGGAATACTTTGATAGCTTCCGGAGTAGAAGGCATGTTTGCTCCCTCAGATACAGCTATACAGCCATTTGCTACCAACTGACGGGCGTGGTCGCCGTTCAATTCGTTCTGAGTGGCAGAAGGCAGTGCGATATCGCATTTTTCACCCCAAGGTTTAGCTCCTTCTACATATTTGCAACCATATTTCTCTGCGTATTCGCGGATACGGCCACGGTAGAGGTTCTTCAGTTCCATGATGTAATCCAACTTTTCGCGGTCGATACCGTCCGGATCGTAGATGTAACCGTCAGAGTCGGAGCAAGTAACTACTTTACCACCCAGTTCGATTACTTTTTCGATTGTATATTGAGCTACGTTACCCGAACCGGAAACAAGACAAGTTTTGCCTTTCAGGTCAGTACCTTTGGTTTTCAGCATTTCCATCAGGAAGTAGATGTTACCGTAACCGGTAGCTTCCGGACGAATCAGTGAACCACCGAATTCGCGGCCTTTACCAGTGAATGTGCCGGTAAATTCGTGAGCCAGCTTCTTGTACATACCGAACATGAAACCTACTTCGCGGCCACCTACACCAATATCACCTGCAGGTACGTCAGTTTCGGGACCGATGTGACGCCACAGTTCCAGCATGAATGCCTGTACGAAACGCATTACTTCAGCGTTTGACTTACCACGTGGAGAGAAGTCGGAACCACCCTTACCACCACCCATAGGCAGCGTAGTCAGTGAGTTTTGAATGTCTGCTCAAAGGCAAGGAATTTCAGGATGGAAAGGTTTACAGATGCGTGGAAACGGATACCGCCTTTGTACGGGCCGATAGCGTTGTTGTGCTGAACACGGTAACCCATGTTTGTCTGAATATTACCTTTGTCGTCCATCCAAGTTACACGGAACTGAAATACTCTATCAGGAATACACAAGCGTTCGATTAAGTTTGCTTTGTCAAACTCCGGGTGTTTGTTGTATTCTTCTTCAATAGTAGAAAGTACTTCTTCTACTGCCTGATGATACTCCGGTTCGTTGGGGAACCGTCTTTCAGATCGTCTAATACCTTTGCTGCATTCATAATCTTTTTCTTTTATTGGTTGATTAAATTTCGATTACCTATTTCTTTTATGCGGTTGCAAAGTAAAGATAAAATTGAACTAGCAAACATTTTATAAAGAAAATGCAATAAAACATCAAATTTGATATTTTATTGCATTAAAACTCAGAAAAAGATATTTATTTATTCTTTTTCATCGACTTATAGACAGGAATAAAGACTAATGCTGCCGAAATGACAAGCATTACTATCGTCATACCGTCAATACGTTCGGCTTTTGTGAGAACTAAATAGCAAAGCGCCAGCCAAAGCAGGCTGACGCAAACTATTTGTGATTTTGATAACGGTCTTCTCATCGGCTTTCGTTTTTCTTCTTCACTACGATGGCGTCGATCACGGCTACGGCTGTGATGTTCACGATGTCGCGGACAGAACTTTCAAAGTCAGTGAAATGGATAGGCTTGTTCAGTCCCATCTGGATAGGGCCGATGAATTCCGTATCGGGGTCCATTGCCTGCAGCAGTTTGTATCCTGCGTTGGCGGAGCTCAGGTTCGGGAAGATCAGCGTATTCACGTCTTTACCTTTCAGGCGGGTGAACGGATACTTGCGTCACGCAGTTCGCGGTTCATGGCAAAGTTCACCTGCATTTCACCATCGATGGCGAGTTCCGGATATTCCTTCTGCATATAGTTCACTGCTCCGTGCACTTTGACAGGGCTGCCGGAGGTATCGGCACCGAAGTTGGAGTACGACAGCATCGAGATGACCGGTGTATGGTTGAAGAAACGGACTGTCTTGTCAGCCAGTTTGGCGATGTCAATCAGAGTTTCCGTATCCGGATGACGGTTGATCAGCGTATCTGCCAGGAAGTAAGTACCCTTCTTCGAATTAAGAATGTGCATTGTTCCGAAATGGTTGAATCCGGGCTGGATGCCGATCACTTCTTTGGCAACTTTGATGGTGTTGCTGTATCTGGTATAGAGTCCGGTGATAAATGCGTCTGCATCTCCGGTTTCTACCATCATCATACCGAAGTAGTTGCGTTCGAACATCTTGTCGTTGGCTTCTTCGTATGTAAAGCCTTCGCGGGCACGTTTTTCGGCAAGGATGCGTGAGTAGCGTTCGCGGCGTTCCGACTCGTCCGGATGGCGGAGATTGACGATTTCGATGCCTTCCAGGCTCAGGTCGAGTTCTTCGGCCAGTTTGCCGATTGCTTCGTCGTTTCCTAATAAGATAGGATGGCAGATGCCTTCGGCTTTTGCTTCGACGGCGGCTTTCAGCATGTTATGGATGCCTTCGGCGAATACGACACGTTGCGGGTTGCGGCGGGCGGTGTCATAAAGCTGGCGGGTCAGTTTGGATTCGTATCCCATCAGTTCGCGCAGATGAACGCAGTAAGCGTCCCAGTCTTTGATTTCCGTGCGCCACTCCGCTTTCCATGGCTGCTTTGGCTACGGCACAGGAAACTTCAGTGATGAGGCGCGGGTCTACCGGTTTCGGGATGAAGTATTCCGGACCGAAAGAGAGGTTGTTGACGTGGTATGCTGTGTTCACTACATCAGGTACAGGCTGTTTTGCCAGATTGGCGATAGCGTGTACTGCTGCGATTTTCATTTCTTCGTTGATCGCTTTGGCCTGTGTATCGAGTGCGCCGCGGAAGATGTACGGGAAGCCGATTACGTTGTTGATCTGGTTCGGATAGTCGGAACGTCCGGTTGCCATCAGTACGTCGGGCGGGCGCTCATTGCATCTTCGTAAGAGATTTCCGGTGTCGGGTTTGCCAGTGCGAATACGATCGGCATGGGAGCCATGCTGCGCACCATGTCCTGACTCAGTACGTTACCTTTGGACAAGCCGAGGAATACATCGGCGCCTTTGATCGCTTCTTCCAGTGTGTGGATATCCGTGCGGTCGGTGGCAAAATATCTCTTCTGTTCGTTGAGGTCGGTACGTGTTTGCTGATAACGCCTTTGCTGTCCAGCATGACGATATTTTCGAGGCGTGCCCCCAGTGATACATATAATTTGGTACAGGATACGGCAGATGCTCCGGCACCGTTTACGACGATTTTCACATCCTCTATTTTCTTTCCGGCCACTTGCAGGGCATTTACCAGTCCGGCGCTGGAGATGATAGCGGTTCCGTGCTGATCGTCGTGCATCACAGGGATGTCAAGTTCTTCTTCAGACGGCGTTCGATTTCGAAACATTCGGGAGCTTTGATGTCTTCCAGATTGATACCGCCGAAAGTAGGAGCGATTGCTTTTACGGCAGCGATGAATTTCTCCGGGTCTTTCTCGTCCACTTCGATATCGAACACGTCGATTCCTGCGTAGATTTTGAAAAGCAGACCTTTGCCTTCCATCACCGGTTTGCCGCTCAGTGCGCCTATGTCACCCAGTCCGAGTACGGCTGTACCGTTAGAAATAACAGCTACCAGGTTGCCTTTGGCTGTGTATTTGTAAGCGTCCTGCGGATTCTTCTCTATTTCGAGGCAAGGCTCTGCCACGCCGGGAGAGTATGCAAGTGATAAATCAGTTTGTGTACTGTAAGGTTTGGTAGGAACTACCTCGATCTTACCGGGTTTGCCCTGTGAATGGTAGAGCAAAGCGGCTTCTTTGGTTATTTTAGCCATGGTATTGGTATTTTTATTAATAAGTTATCATTTGGCTGCAAATGTAGGAATAAAAGTTATACATTGTTGTCTTTAGATGATAATTTCTATTAATTTTATAGCAAAATGACTGATTTTGCACAAACTTATGGTTGCTATCCGGGTCTCTGTACTCCTTAATGTATAATGGTTATTTCTTTTTCTGATTGCTATATAACATATCTGTTTTGATATTCTCTGGGCGACATTCCTTCATGCCGTTTGAAATATCTTCCTAAATACGACTGGTCCAAACCGAGCCGGTCGGCTATATCCTCATTGTCAGCTCCGTAGATTGGAGCAGTACTTTGATCTCTAGAATGGCGAAATCATCAATGATCTTTTGGCAGAATCTCCGGTCACACTGCGGCAGATGCCTGTCAGGTATTTGGTCGAAATACAAAGTTCGTTGGCGTAGAAGTTAACTTCCGTTGTGAAATGCAGTTTCGTGCACCAATGCGACAAACTTCTTGAAGATTTCGTCCTGCCGGCTTCCCTTCTATTTCCTGTTTGTCGAAGTAGCGGTAGCATTTATCGTAAATATCCAGCATGAAGGATGGAGATGATTCTTGGCTATCTGGTTGCGGAAGCGGTTCTCGCGGTCATTATAAATAGCAGTTGCCGCCTGTATCAATCCGTTGATTGCTCCGGTATCCTTATCAGGGAAGCACATAGCACGGTCTTTCCTTCATAAAGCGGAAAAAGGTCGGTTCTAACCGCAGGCAGGCTTCCCGAAACATATCTTTGGGAAATCCGAAAGGAGGCTGTGAAGTCACTGCTGCTGCCATTGATACGGATAATGCTTCCCGGCAGCGAGTACCACCTGAGTGTTTTGACGATTTCGTACTCTTTCAGATCGATGGTGACGTGTGCCCATCCACTGCGGCAGAAATAGATGGCACCCCCTTCCATTTTCCAGAGGTGATGCATGATAGGTGACAAATTCTCATCGCTTCCGGCAACAAATGATTCCCGGAGAACGGCAAGGGTAGAGTTTCTCTGTATCATAACTATTCTTATTTAGTGGGCAAAAATAGGACTTTTCACTAAATATCGCTCATATTGTTCCGAAAATGAACAAAACTCTAAATACTATGACCAGTTTCTGTGGTGAAAGAGTCTACCTTTGCCGCGATCAAAATTTTAATAGGTAACACAATGAGTAAAAGGTATGTAAAATGAAGCGAGGGCTATTGTTGCTCGGTTGTCTGGTTGCTGCTGCAGGTTGTAGCAAGCTCCACCCACACAAATGGAAACAGGATATGAAGTAATGACCGTTTCTCCGACCGACCGGATGATTTCGAGGTGCCTATTCGGCGACTATCCGCGGACGTCAGGACATCGATATTTATCCACAGGTAGGCGGTACGCTGACAAAAGTCAGTGTCACCGAAGGACAGCGGGTGAAGAGCGGACAGACGCTGTTCATCATCGACCAAGTGCCGTATGAGGCAGCCTGCAGACGGCAGTGGCGAATGGAGTCAGCCAAAGCGTCTCTGGCAACGGCACAGCTGACGACAGCAAAGAGGAACTGTATAAGGAGAATGTAGTTTCCGCTTTCGATCTGAGTACGGCAAAAATTCTCTTCTGGCTGCCAAAGCCCAACTGGCACAGAAGGCACAAGAAGTGAGCGCCCGTAATAACCTTTCTTATACGGTAGTGAAGAGTCCGGCAGACGGAGTGGTAGGTACATTGCCTTATCGCGTAGGTGCGTTGGTGAGTTCCAGCATTCCCGAACCGCTGACCACCGTTTCCGACAATTCGGACATGTACGTCTACTTCTCAATGACGGAAAACCAGTTGCTGGATTGATTCGCCAGTATGGCTCTAAAGACGAGGCGCTGAAAAGTATGCCTGCCATCGACTTGCAGCTGAACGATAAATCGGCTTATCCCGAACAGGGACAGATTGAGTCTATCAGCGGAGTTATTGACCGTTCGACGGGTACTGTCAGCCTGCGTGCGTTTTCCCTAATAAGGACGGACTGCTGCACAGCGGCGGTGCGGGTAACGTAGTGATTCCGGTACAGAAAACGGGAGCTTTGGTGATTCCGCAGGAGCTACGTTCGAAATACAGGATAAGAGATATGTATATAAGGTAGTAGACGGCAAAGCGCAATCTGCCTTGGTGCAGGTGACCCGTGTGAACGGCGGCCGCGAATTTATCGTGGATGAAGGACTGGCTCCGGGCGATGTGATTGTAGAAGGCGTAGGATTGCTTCGTGAAGGTACTCCGATTAAGGCAAAGACTGCCCAAGCATCTACGACAACTACTGAAATTTAAACAAAGGAGGAATCATCCATGAATTTAAGAACCTTTATTGAACGCCCCGTATTATCGGCAGTCATCTCTATTACGATTGTCGTTGTGGGTATCATCGGGCTGTTCAGTCTGCCCGTCGAACAATATCCCGATATTGCTCCGCCGACCATTATGGTGAGTACCACCTATTATGGCGCCAGTGCGGAAACTTTGCAGAAGAGTGTGATTGCTCCTTTGGAAGAAGCGATCAATGGTGTGGAAGACATGACTTACATGACTTCCAGCGCCACCAATGCCGGTACAGTGAGTATCACCGTGTACTTCAAGCAGGAACAGACCCGGACATGGCAGCGGTCAACGTACAGAACCGCGTGTCGAGAGCGACGGGACAGCTTCCGGCAAGTAACGCAGGTCGGTGTGACTACTTCCAAACGTCAGACAAGTATCCTGCAGATGTTCTCGCTTTCCAGTCCGGACGATAGCTACGATGAAAACTTCCTTTCCAACTATATCAGTATCAATCTGAAACCGGAGATTCTGCGTATCTCGGGTGTAGGCGACCTGATGATTATGGGAGGTGAATATAGCATGCGTGTATGGATGAAGCCGGACGTGATGGCCCAGTACAAACTGATTCCATCGGATATCACCAGTGTGCTTGCCGAACAGAATATCGAATCGGCCACCGGTTCATTTGGTGAAAACTCGAACGAAACCTATCAGTATACAATGAAATATAAAGGACGTCTGATCACTCCGGAAGAATTTGGAGATATTGTCATTCGTTCTACGGACAATGGTGAGGTCCTGAAGTTGAAAGACATCGCCGAGATACAGTTGGGACAGGATAGCTATGCTTATCACGGTGGAATGGACGGTCATCCGGGCGTTTCGTGCATGGTGTTTCAGACGGCGGGCTCCAATGCGACCGAAGTAAACCAGAACATTGATAAATTCCTTGAAGAAGCCCGTAAAGACCTCCCGAAAGGAGTGGAACTGACACAGATGATGAGCTCGAACGACTTCCTGTTCGCTTCTATCCATGAGGTGGTGAAGACGTTGATCGAGGCGATTATCCTGGTGATTCTGGTGGTATATGTGTTCTTGCAGGACTTTCGTTCTACGCTGATTCCTTTGGTGGGAGTCATTGTTTCGCTCATCGGTACGTTTGCTTTCATGGCGGTGGCAGGATTCAGTATCAATCTGCTCACGCTGTTTGCGCTCGTGCTCGTCATCGGTACGGTGGTGGACGACGCCATTATTGTCGTCGAGGCGGTGCAGGCACGCTTCGACGTGGGATACAGGTCGTCCTATATGGCAAGTATCGATGCAATGAAAGGTATCAGTAATGCTGTTATCACCTCTTCGCTGGTGTTTATGGCAGTATTTATTCCGGTATCCTTCATGGGCGGTACTTCCGGTACGTTCTATACCCAGTTTGGTCTGACGATGGCGGTTGCCGTTGGTATTTCCGCTATTAATGCGTTGACGCTGAGTCCGGCATTATGTGCGTTGCTGTTGAAACCTTATATCAATGAAGACGGTACGCAGAAGAATAACTTTGCGGCACGTTTCCGTAAAGCATTCAACTCGGCTTTCGATATTCTGATAGAGAAATACAAGAATGTGGTACTGATCTTTATCAAACGCAGATGGCTGGCATGGTCGCTGCTCGTTTGCTCTGTAGTGTTGCTTGTATTCCTGATGAACACGACAAAGACCAGTCTGGTGCCGGACGAAGACCAGGGTGTGGTATTCGTCAATGTAAGTACGGCGGCCGGTAGTTCGCTGACTACGACCGACGAAGTGATGGAACGCATCGAAAAGCGTCTGATGGATATTCCGCAGATTAAGCACGTGCAGAAAGTGGCCGGCTACGGATTGCTGGCAGGACAGGGAAGCTCGTTCGGTATGTTGATTCTGAAACTGAAACCGTGGGACGAACGTCCGAATGACGAGGATAATGTACAGGCAGTCATCGGTCAGGTGTACGGTCGTACGGCCGATATCAAGGATGCCAGTGTCTTCGCTATTTCGCCGGGTATGATTCCGGGTTACGGTATGGGTAATGCGCTGGAACTCCATATGCAGGATAAGATGGGCGGTGATATCAACGAATTCTTTACCACTACCCAGCAATATCTGGGGGCATTGAACCAGCGTCCGGAAATTGCGATGGCATATTCTACGTTCGATGTGCGCTATCCGCAGTGGACGGTAGAGGTGGATGCAGCCAAGTGTAAACGCGCAGGCATTACACCGGATGCGGTACTGAGTACACTGTCCGGTTATTATGGCGGTCAGTACGTGTCCAACTTCAACCGTTTCTCCAAAGTATACAGAGTCATGATTCAGGCAGACCCGCAATTCCGTCTGGACGAAACCTCACTGGACAATGCTTTCGTACGTATGTCGAACGGAGAGATGGCTCCGCTGAGCCAGTTCGTAACGTTGACACGCAGCTATGGTGCAGAGTCGCTGAGCCGTTTCAATATGTACAATTCCATCGCCGTGAATGCGATGCCGGCAGACGGATATAGTACGGGAGATGCTATCAAGGCCGTACAGGAAACAGCCGTACAGGCTCTTCCCAAGGGATATGGCTATGATTACGGAGGCATCACCCGTGAAGAAAATCAGCAAAGCGGTACGACTATGATCATCTTTGGTATCTGCTTCCTGATGATTTATCTGATTCTGAGTGCATTGTACGAGAGTTTTATCATTCCGTTCGCCGTGCTTCTGAGTGTGCCTTGCGGATTGATGGGAAGTTTCCTCTTCGCATGGATGTTCGGACTGGAGAATAACATTTACTTGCAGACAGGTTTGATTATGTTGATCGGTCTGTTGGCAAAGACAGCCATCCTGCTGACCGAATACGCTGCCGAACGCCGTAAGGCAGGCATGGGACTGATCGCTTCTGCGGTAAGTGCAGCCAAAGCCCGTCTGCGTCCGATTTTGATGACAGCGTTGACGATGATCTTCGGTCTGTTCCCATTGATGTTGTCCAGCGGTGTAGGAGCCAATGGTAACCGTTCGCTGGGTACGGGTGTAGTCGGTGGTATGACGATCGGTACGCTGGCATTACTTTTCATCGTGCCTACTTTGTTTATCGCTTTCCAGTGGTTGCAGGAACGCTTACGCCCTGTGCAGAGCAGACCTACGGAAGACTGGCAGATCGAGGAAGAAATCAAGGTGAGTGAAGAAGAAAAATCTAAAGCAGGAAAAAAATAATTGATGATGAAGAAAATATTAATCTTATCCGCAGCAACGCTCGTGTTGAGCAGTTGCGGTATCTACAATAAATACAAACCTGTATCGGAAGTCCCCGAAGGACTTTATGGAAGCGAAACCGTCGCTTCCGCCGATACGGCGAACTTCGGTAATCTCTGAGAGAGGTCTTTACTGACTCGTATTTGCAGAATTTGATCGATTCGGCTTTGGTACGGAATACGGATATGCAGACAGCGCATCTCCGTGTGAAAGAAGCGGAGGCTTCGTTGCTGACGTCAAGCTTATCTGCCCTCTTTGTTTCTCGCACCGGAAGGAGCTGTGAGCAGCTTCGACCGTGGCAAAGCGACTCAGACCTACTCATTGCCGGTGACTGCCTCAGTGGGAACTGGATATCTTCGGAAAGGTGACCACGGCCAAACGTCGGGCAAAAGCGGCCTATGAGCAGAGCAAGGAGTATGAACAGGCGGTGAAGACACAGTTGGTGTCTGCCGTGGCAAATACTTATTATACCTTGCTGATGCTCGACGCTCAATATGAGATTTCCGTGTCCACCGAAGCGGCATGGAAAGAGCGTGCGGACAGCCCGTGCCATGAAGAAGGCCGGTATGATGACCGAAGCCGGACTAGCTCAGACGGAAGCCACCTATTATAATATATGTACGGCAGTGCTCGACCTGAAAGAACAAATCAATCAGACGGAGAACTCAATGGCTTTGTTGCTGGCGGAAACACCTCACAAGATGCAACGGGGCAAACTGGAAAACCAGCAGTTGCTGGAAGACTTCTCTGTAGGGATTCCTTTGCAGATGCTTTCCAACCGTCCGGATGTACGTAGCGCGGAGTTTTCTTTAGCGCAGGCGTTCTATACGACGAATGCTGCCCGTGCCGCTTTCTATCCTTCCATCACGCTGAGCGGAGTGCCGGATGGACAAACAGTGCCGGTAGCATGATCATCAATCCGGGCAAATTCGTTGCTTCTGCCCTGGCTTCACTGACGCAGCCTTTATTTAACAAGGGAGTGAATATCGCCCAGTTGAAAATAGCGAAGGCACAGCAGGAAGAAGCCCGCCTCAGCTTTGAACAGACATTGCTGAACGCAGGTGTGGAAGTAAACGAAGCACTGGTGCAATATCAGACGGCCCGTGAGAAATCCGCTTTCTACGATAAGCAGATCACCTCTTTGCAGACTGCTGCCAGAAGCACTAGTCTGTTGATGGAACATAGTAATAATACTACTTATCTGGAAGTACTGACCGCACAGCAGACATTGCTGAACGCCAGACTTTCACAGGTAGCCAATCGCTTTACCGAAATCCAGGGCGTGATTACACTGTATCAGGCTTTGGGCGGAGGCCGGATGTAGGAGGATAGTATGAATCCTGAAAAAGTACGGTGTCAGATAATCGAATACACCAAACACGAGATGTATCTGCACGGTGCTGACGGACTGACCATGGATGACATAGCCAAGGGGATGAAGATGTCGAAGCGTACGCTTTACAAGCTGTTCCCCAGTAAGACTTGTCTGTTCCGCATCTGTCTTTCTGATTTCACCAACGGGATCAGAAGTTGTCTGAAACAAAGTCAGATGCGGATGGACAGTTCGTGTATGCAGGTGCTTTTGCCACAGTGAACGGGTATCTCACGTTATTGCATTCGTTAGGAAAGACTTTATTGCTGGATATCGCCGCGAACGAAGATTACAGCGCTTCCTTCAAACGGGAAGAGGCCTTCTGGTTGCAGCAGTTTATCGACGTACTGACGCATTGTAAAATCTGTGGTTACCTGCTTCCGGAGTCGATCCGGATCGCTTTGCGGCAGATTTGCAGGAGGTTATTTATCAGAGTTGCCTGCAAGGTACTCCGTATGTTGTTCAGCGTGCTGAACCATACTCTTACGAGGACTTTTGAGGTGGACGGTATTCGGTATATTGACGAACACCTGAAACTGGATAAATTCAATGTTTGTGTATGAAAGGAAGGGCGTGTATTGCTTTTAAGCAGGCACGCCTTTTATTTGTTTGAAATGAGTTATTCTCTGAAATTCCCGATCATGTGATATATTAAGTTGTTTTTAATCTTGTCAATTAAACCCGGAGATAAGCAGAAAGGCAGTTAACCGTTGGCAGGTTAGTATAAACGCTTTTATTCTCATGCCCGTGAGAACATTTTCTCATCGCATTGAGAAATAATTCTCAAAGGCATGAGAACTTTTCTCACTGTGGTGAGAATTTTTTCTCAAAGACATGAGAATACTTTGAGAATATAGCAACTTGTATTATGCTATGTATTAATCAGATAGCAGTACAGCGGTATCTGTCTTATAACTGCTGTTTTATGACTGCTCAAAACGTTTAATTTCTAATAATGTAGTTCTTCGCTTGTTTGGTTAAGGCGGATGGACTGTCCTTTGTCTCCGTATGAAAACTTGACAAATGATCAATCTAAAGCCCTTTCACCACATCGACAGACAAACCCGTGCATTCTGCTATCACATCATCCGCTATACCTTTCTGCTTGAAATTGCGGGCTATCTCTATGGTTTGGTTGTGCTCTTTGAGCGCGGAGAACACCAGACCGGAAAGATATTCAAGTGTACTGTACAAGCGTTCCCGATTTTCCTTCCGCTGATAATCCACACTAAAAATGTGGAACGCTTACGGTGTAATATCAGGTAATATGTCCCGGCAGTAAGAAGTCCCGCTATTATATCAATTGGGATACCCGTTCCTTCAAACAAATTTTGTATTCTTCTATAGCCACTTTGTAATGCTTTTCCCTGCTTCGTGCCATACGTCTTGTGGTCGAATTGTCTGCTTCGAGTTCCCACACTAGCAAGTGCTGCATATCGGTATTGTCATATAAGTAATTTGCCAAAGCCTTTAAGGTGCTTTTCATGATGTCCTCGTTGGCTTTGTCTGTAGGGTGCTCTTCATCGAAAAGATCGTGCAGCCAATAATCAGAGATGTATGCGTACTTATCCAGCAACCGCTCAATATTCTTATAGTTATTGAGCAGGACGGACATTTGTATGTCGGCTCTTTGCATAATATCCGTAAAGGTAATTTGCGCCAGACCTTTTTCACTTGCTAGCTGGCGGATGGCATCAAACACGTCCGCTTCCAGTTCGGCACGGGTACGGCGTGCACGTTTATTCTTCGATTGTTCCATGTTTACTTCTTTGTTGCATACAAAAGTATGAAAAATAAGTATAAGTCACTTATTTTCCTTTATAAAACAGATTTATGAAACGGTTCGGTCACCGAACAAATTTATTTCTATCTTTGTCTTATTAGTATTTAGAGAATAGAAAAACAAAGAACACTGGGGAAAGCAGAGTGGGTAAGGGAACTGCTTTCTCTACGAACGTATCTTTTGAGTATTATTTAAATCAGTAGAAAATGGGGAATTTAATTTCGTTTATGAAGGAAGTAGCCGATGGGCTGCGGGAAAGTGGGAATTTTGGGACTGCCCATATTTACAGGAGTAGCCTGAGTGCAATCCTTGCCTTTCATGGAAGTGATAAGCTTCCTTTCCGGAAAGTAAGTCAGGAGTTTCTTAAAAGTTTCGAATCGTATCTGCGTGGCAGGAACTGTAGCTGGAATACAGTTTCCACTTATATGCGTACGTTGCGTGCAGTGTATAACCGTGCGGTCGACCGCCATCTTGCGCCTTATGTGCCTCATCACTTCCGGTATGTCTATACAGGAACGCGCGCGGACAGGAAACGTGCGCTGGATAAGGAAGACATGGAGCGTCTGATGAAGGAACTTCCGAAACAGCTGTGTCAGGGCAACAAGGAACTACAGCGTACTCGTGGTCTTTTCTTTTTAATGTTTTACTTCGTGGATTCCTTTTGTGGATCTTGCCTATCTGAAAAAGCATGATATCGATGGAATGTAATGACTTACCGCCGTCGAAAACCGGCAGGTTATTAACAGTGACTCTTGTACCGGAAGCAATGAAGCTGATCAAACGGTATATGAATACCGATCCTGCTTCTCCCTATCTTTTCGCTGATCACCAGTGGAGAGGAACGGAAGCTGCTTACAAGGAATATCAGCTGGCATTGCGCAACTTTAATTATCAGTTAATGATTTTGAAACAGGTTTTGGATTGACATCTGAAGTAAGCTCGTACACTGCCGTCATACCTGGGCTACGATGGCATACTATTGTGAGGTACATCCCGGTGTTATTTCCGAAGCGATGGGGCATTCTTCCATCACCGTGACGGAAACGTATCTGAAACCTTTCAAGAATAAGAAAATTGATGAAGCAGAATGTAGCGGTTATTTCTTCCTTAAAGAAGGATTGTGGTGCATGTAAGTTCTTGAGTTAGAGAACTGTTACTTTGTAGGTAACGGGAAGAAAAGACGCTGCAAATATGGGTATATTTTGGAAAACATGCAAACAAAAATGATATTTTTCTGATAAACTACTAAAAAAGAAACACACAGAATAAAACTGCGGATTTTGAGAAGAACACGGCTTGGTCTTTAATTTTGCAAAGATTTCCCTCCCTCTGCCATCGTCTGAGAGCAGGGGTTAAAAATATTCTTTACTTATTTAATGAATGTAGCCCGCAGACGCCTCTGTCGGGTGGAAAGTACGCTTTCCGTTACCTACAAAGTAACAGGAAAGACAGACCACCAAGATGAGATGGATTATGAAATGACAGCAAACAAATTTTTATTTATTAATTGTATAACATTTAATTTACTTTTATGAGAAAATGGACGTATTTGGTCGCAACCTTGCTAATGGCGGGTACGACAGCTACATTCACGGGATGTATTGATACCGATGAACCGGAAGGTATCGTTGATCTGCGGGGAGCAAAATCCGAACTGATTAAAGCACAGGCTGCGGTAAAGCTGGTGGAAGTGGAATGGCAAAAAGCACAAGTAGCTTATCAGGAACTGGTAAACAAATCTAAAGAATTGAGCAATCAATACCAGGAGTATGATAATCAAATGCATGCTTTAGACGTGAAACTAAAAGAATTGAAGTAGAGCGCGCACAAGCTGCTACAGAGCAAGCAAAAGCTGAAGCAGAAGCTAAAATTGCCGAAGCTAATAGAAACAAAGCTTACTGGGAAAATAAAATGGCTGAAGAAGCTGAAATCTTCAAAGCTGCTATGCTGAACTATCAGACTCAGACTGCACAGGCACAGGAAGCTTATGATAATGCAATGAAACTGATTGAAGCTGGAAAACTTCTGCTTCTGATGGAGAAAAGCAATTATTGATAAAGCACAGCAAAGACTTTATGTTGCTTCTGCTAGCCTGGAACAATATTATGGTGCCTTGAAAACAGCTCAAGATGAGTATGATGCTGCTATTATGGCAAAGAAAACAAAAACTTTGCCTCAATTGGAAGCTGCCTCAAAATAGCTCAGTTAACTGTTGAAAGACAAGAAAAAGTAAAAGGAAAACGAAAGATTATTAGCTTTGGCTGACGAATTTAGTTCTGTAAATTGGGATGCAGAAGGAAAGCACTGGATAAGAAGATTCAAGACGCTACAACAGAAAAAGTAAAGCTGAAAAAAGAAATCAGAGATTGTTAATAGTGCAGAGTACCATAAAGCTGCAGATGTATTAAAGTTAGAGCAAGATACACTAGGTAAACTGAAAATGATGCTGCTGGTGCTAAAACCGCTTGGGAGCTTATAAAAAAGCTAGTGCTGATTCTTTGATCAGTGTGATAATTTTGTTCTTAAGATTAAAGCATATGAGTCAGAACCGATAAATGCTGCCTTGTCGAGTTGTTCAGCAGAGCCTAGTACACCTGTAGGATATCAAATGGTATATTCTCTTATGTTGCTTCAACATACAAACAGAAAGATTATAATGATGATCTTAAGAATATTGAAGAAGCTGAAGATCCTACAACCGTAGTATTAACTTCTGCCTCTTACAACTAAATCTCAAGTTGAAGCTTGGATTAAGTATATAGATGATTTTGGTGTAAGTGGAGAAAGTATAGCTCAACAGCAGGCTCTTTGCAAGGTAAAAAGAAAGTTGCGGATAAAGCTGCTGAGGCATATCTTGTAGGCTCAAAAGAATGGCAGGTATTGGTTGATGCTGTAAGTTCTAACGGAGCGACTTTAAAAGTTGTACCTACTGATAAAGATGAAGAGAATAATCCATCTATAAAGACTGCCGTTAAATCTTACAATGATGCAATTACTGTACTTGGAACTGCAATCACTGCGTATAATAAAGCTTATGATGATTTGTATAAAAGGCACATGATAAATCGATTACAGATGCAAAAGATGCTAAGTATATTGAAGGATTGATTCCTAATATTGCAGATCAGGAAGCTTGGAACAAATTTAATCAAGATAAGCCTAATGCCACTAATGCAGAAAAATAGCTAAGTTGGAAGAAATTATACTCCTGCTAAAGCTACAGAAGCTAAAAAGCTGCGGAGGAATATGTGAAGACTAATCAACAGGTGAAAGATGCTGCAATTGCTGCAGGTGCGGCTGCTTGGTCTGGATCAGATGAAGAGACAGAAAATACCAAAGCTATTACAGATGCTAAAAATGCAGCAATAAAAGCATTTGGTGGCATATCTACAGCATTGAATAATTATGCTACATTGGCTCAGGATTATTATGGACAGGATTTGAAAGAAAATATTGCACTGGAAGATATCAGTGGTAAGGAGCTTCTTAACAGATGATGCTGAAGCAGCTGGTCATAAGAAAACATTAAAGACTACTATAAGTGATGAAAATTTCACCAAACTGGTAGCTGTTAAGTACGATGATTCAATAGCAAAGCAAGCTTGAAGAGATTATCAATATCTGCATTTGGTAACACACTTGTGTCTATGATAATATGGGTCGTTTGACACCTGTAACAGAAACAGAGGTACGTGAGCATGCAGATGCTAATAATATGACTATCAATGCTGCATCTTATGGATTATTGGGTGCTAAAATTGAAACTGCAGATGCTGAAACTTTGTGAAGATTTGATTGCAGCTAAAGATAAGTTGGATGAAGTTAAAACAATGTTGACCGAAGTCTTGACTAACTTAGAAAAGAGATTAAGGCTAATGATGCTAAGATGGATCCATTTATTACAGAAGCTGCTAAAATGTGGGCTGCTGTGGAAAAGCACAAGATGATGTGGATGCTGCAGAAGATGCTAAGAATGCATATACTGCCGATATTGATGCTGAAATTATTAGCTGTCAGAGTTACGTTGATGATTTGACTCAAATTCAAAAGGACCTTGTTGCACAAATCAATTCTATTACCGGTGGTACAGCTACAAATCCTATTACAGCAGAACAATATGCTGATATATGGAAAAATAATGTAGCTTTAGCTGAACAGACTCTTGCTAATTATCAAGTAGCGGTTGAAGTGGCAGAAGAAAGCATTGAATTATTTAAAGCTGGTAAATATACATTGGCATATAATGTTGAAAAGGCTCAGCTTAAGATGGATAAAGCTCAAGAGGCTTATGAAGTTGCACTTTCTATCTACAACAAAGCTCTTGCTGACGTGAAGACCATTTTGGAAACTTTGACTAAGTAATAAACTAATCACGTAAAAGTAACAAAATGATAAAGAAACTATGCACATTACTTTGCTGACCTGTATAACAGCTGCGCCTTCATTGGCGCAGCGTTACAGCAGCAGTGATGATGCGTCGTTTGCCCCGAAGAAAGGACAGTGGCAGGTTTCGGTTTTACTTGGTAGCGGAAAGTTCTTCAATGAGAACACCTCTTATCTGCTTCCCAAGTTCACCAACACCGAAGGAGTCGTCGGACTCCCAATGGAGGAACGGATAACTCCGGTGACCTGAACCGCTATCTGAATATCGGTAGTCTGAATAATAATAGTCTGGTCAATATAGCCGGAATCGAAGGCAAGTATTTTCTGTCTGACAACTGGGACATCAATTTCCAGTTTAGCATGAACATCAGCCTGACTCCCAAGAAAGACTATGTAGAAGGCGACAACAGTGTACCCGATATGATCATACCCGCGCAAAGTTATATCAATGCGCAGATGACTAATAACTGGTATACCTCTGTCGGCTCCAACTATTACTTCAAGACTCGCAACGAACGTATTCATCCATACGTAGGAGGCGCCCTTTTCCAGATGGCACGCATTGAAACTACAGAACCATACACCGGTGATACCTATAAGGATAGCGATGATTCGGAAGAACTTCCTTCTCAGGTCTATACCGCAGGAAGCAAAGCCGGTCAGATGTATGGTATGAAAGTAGCTGGTAGCAGGTATCGAGTATAGCATTGCCAAAGGATTTATTTTCGGGTTCGAGATGCATCCTTTAGCTTATCGCTATGATCTGATACAAATTTGTCCGAAAGGATTTGATAGGTACAATGTCAGTCACCATAACATCAAAATTTTCGAAATGCCTGTGGTGAAACTTGGCTTCAGATTCTGACGAACAATGATTATACAAATGTATAAATGAAAAGTGAAAGCCGCTCTGCTGATATTGGCGGGCGGCTTTTCTTTCTTTTCAAGAAGAAATAAAAGTCCGATGAATAGATGTATAAGACTTTTGCCCTTTTTTATTGGGGTATTAGTATTGGGAGCTTGCTCTCAAATAAAAGGTTACAGAATTGACGGTAGTGCGCCTCTGCCGGAATTTGAGGGTAAAATGGTTTACATGAAAGATGTTTCGACGGATGCCCCTGTTGACAGCGCAAGGATAATAAATGGAAAGTTTGCTTTTGCAGACACGACAAAAATAGAAAATCCGGTCATAAAGATACTTTCGATCCATGCCAGTAAAATAGGACTGGAATACCGTTTGCCTGTTGTGATTGAAAACGGTACTATAAAAGCGAGTATTGCCGATGTCGTTTGTACGGAAGGAACGATGCTGAACGAACGGATGCAGGATTTTCTTCTGGCTATAGATGCATATTCTGCTGCTTGTACGGATAAGCCGGTGGAACAGATACAATCCGGATTCTCGGAATTACTAAAGAGATATATCGAGATGAATAATGACAATGTAATTGGTACTTATATTCAGACAGCTTACCAGTCATCACTATAATACGATAAATATTCTTTTTCATTTCTATAACAAATAAGATATACGAATACAGAGATAATTTAATAAACAAGAGCTCAATCATAATAATCCTTCTCCTGATATCTTCCGGATTAATGCACTACTTCTTTATGAAGGGGATATCCATAAGACGAGAAACAAAGATGCGCCCTTGCGAAAGTCCGGATTTTTGTATTATTATGTTTTTAAGGACGTTCCTGTTCCCACATTTCCCCTTTTTCCCCAGGAACGTCCTTTTATTTTTCAACTAGGTTTGTTTTTTTATTGTAAAGCACGGATACGTACTTCTATTTCTTTTTCGTTTTTTAATCCGTCCTTCACTTCATTGATATTCGTATCTCCGTAATGGTACGGATACAAAATATGCGGTTGAATGATTTTAGCAGATTGTATAGCTTGTTCCGGTGTCATCGTATACGGTTGGTTGACAGGCAGGAAGGCTATATCGATATTCTTTATTTGTTTCATTTCCGGGATATCTTCCGTGTCTCCGGCAATGTAAATCCGGGTGCCGCCCACAGTGAGGATATATCCGTTGTCACGTCCCTTGGGATGGAATTTATCTCTACCGGGAGTTGTATTATAAGCAGGTACTGCTTCCAGTTTGATTTCGGGTGTAATTTGCAGTATATCACCATTTTTCATGGCTTGTCCTTTGTCCAGCATCTTCTGGCAATTCGGATTGGCAATAATTTTTGTATCCGGAGTTTCGATCGCAGCAATTGCTTTGGTATCGAAATGGTCATGGTGTTCATGTGTTATCAGGATATAGTCAGCTTTCGGTTGCTGTGTAAAGTCTGCGTAATCAGAGACTGGATCAATAAAAAACTTTTTTCCAGCATATTCTATTAACAAACTGGCATGCTTAAAGAAAGTGATCTTTAGGCTTTTCCCGTTCTTGGTGGTAAACGAATCCGTTTCGAAGTTCTGCATCTTTGTGGTCAGATTAATTGAATGATTGAATAAACAGGAATAAGCAAATCCGTAAGAAAGGCACAGCGCGAGTGCTACTAATAAAATCTTTTTCATATCTATACAGAGTTTGGTTCCTTACAAAGATAAACATCTATAGCGATTTATCAGTTCATGATTAAACATATGCTGTTGGAAATTAACTTTCTTATTGAGAAGGAGGATAATAGGCAGTAAATAAGAAAGGGATGAGGCATTGGTGAAAAGAGAAAGGCACAGAGTCAAAATATCCTGTGCCTTTGCTGTTTGTTATCTGATAGTAATCAGCTTTTACGCATTCAATGCCTGCTCGATATCTGCAATGATATCATCCGCATTCTCGATACCTACGGACAAACGGATTAAGTCGGGACGTACACCTGCTTCCATCAGCTGTTCATCCGACAACTGGCGGTGAGTATGGCTGGCGGGGTGAAGCACACAACTACGGGCATCAGCTACGTGAGTCACAATAGCGATAAATTCTAATGAATCCATAAACTTGATAGATACATCACGTCCGCCTTTCAGTCCGAAGGAGATTACTCCGCAGGAGCCGTTCGGCATATATTTCTGTGCCAGTGCATAGTATTTGTTATCCGGCAGGCCGCAATAGTTAACCCAAGCCACTTTCTCGTTCTTAGAAAGATATTCTGCTACTTTCTGAGCGTTACGACAATGTTGAGGCATACGCAGGTGCAGTGTTTCAAGTCCAAGATTCAGTAAGAAAGAATTTTGCGGGCTTTGGATGCTGCCGAGGTCACGCATCAGTTGTGCGGTTGCTTTGGTGATGTAAGCGCCTTTGCCGAATGCTTTTGTATAGGTCAGACCATGATAAGATTCGTCCGGTGTACAGAGCCCGGGGAATTTGTCTGCATGGGCATCCCAGTCGAAGTTGCCGCTGTCGACGATACAGCCGCCTACGCTGGTGGCGTGTCCGTCCATGTACTTGGTAGTAGAATGAACGATGATGTCTGCTCCCCATTCGAAAGGACGGCAGTTGATAGGAGTCGGGAATGTATTGTCCACAATCAAAGGCACTCCGTGACTGTGTGCGATACGGGCAAACTTTTCGATATCCAGCACTTCGAGAGAAGGATTGGAGATCGTTTCTCCGAACAGTGCTTTCGTATTAGGCTGGAAAGCTGCCGAGATTTCTTCTTCGCTGGCATCCGGATTAACGAATGTAACATCGATGCCGAGTTTCTTCATGGTGACACCGAATAAATTGAATGTTCCTCCATAGATGGCGGATGAACAAACGAAATGATCTCCTGTCTGGCAGATATTGAAAATTGCATAAAAGTTGGCTGCCTGACCGCTGGATGTAAGCATAGCAGCTACACCACCTTCAAGGGCGGCAATCTTGGCGGCAACCGCGTCATTAGTCGGGTTTTGCAGGCGGGTATAAAAATAACCACTGTCTTCCAAATCGAAAAGGCGTGCCATTTGTTCGCTGGTATCGTATTTGAAAGTTGTACTCTGATAGATGGGCAGCACACGCGGCTCACCCTTTTTAGGCGTCCATCCGGCCTGTACGCACAGGGTTTCGGGTTTGAATTGTTTTGCCATAATGATATAGGGTTTTAAGTTTTATTGCCAAAAAAAGTTTTAACGGGGCAAAAGTAGGGAAAATAATTGTATTTTTGTCCTGTTTATAAGTGAAATGATACTGATAAGGTAGTAGTCGAATATGAAAAAAAGATTCTATATTCTTTTATTAATTAGTTTTCTTCTTTCGTTGGCTGATGTGCAGGCGCAACAAAAAGCTACTCCGAAAGCAGGTGAGGGGATTTCTACTTTTTTGCTGCGTCACAACCGTGCTCCAAAGAAATATTACGATGATTTTGTGGAACTGAATAAGGCAAAGCTGGGGAAAGGAAATGTGCTGAAACTGGGGGTGACATATACAATTCCTCCTGTCAAGAGATCGACGGCGGCTGATAAAGAGACACCGGCAAGAAAACAATCCTCAAAGGCTTCGAAAATAGGAACCACTCTTCATGAACCTCTTTTCGGTAAGCAACTGGCGAATGTAAAGGTCACTTCCAACCGACTGGCAGGTGCCTGCTTCTATGTAGTCAGCGGGCATGGCGGTCCTGATCCGGGAGCCATCGGACGGGTAGGGAAGCACGAACTTCACGAAGACGAATATGCCTATGACATTGCACTTCGTCTCGCCCGGAATCTGATGCAGGAAGGGGCGGAAGTGCATATCATTATTCAGGATGCCAAAGATGGTATCCGTAATGATGCTTACCTCTCCAACAGTAAACGTGAGACTTGTATGGGCGACCCGATTCCATTGAATCAGGTGCAGCGTCTTCAGCAGCGTTGCAACAAAATCAATACTCTTTATCGGAAAGACCGTCAGAACTATACTTACTGTCGCGCTATCTTCATCCATGTAGACAGTCGCAGCAAAAAAAAGCAGACAGATGTCTTTTTCTATCATTCCAATAAGAAAGCCGAAAGCAAACGGCTGGCAAACAACATGAAAGATACGTTCGAATCCAAATATGGAAAGCATCAGCCGAACCGCGGCTTTTCCGGAACGGTGAGCGGACGCAATTTATATGTACTTTCACACACTACTCCTGCTTCTGTCTTTGTCGAACTGGGGAATATACAGAATACATTTGATCAGCGGAGACTGGTGATGGATTCCAACCGTCAGGCCCTTGCCAAATGGTTGATGGAAGGCTTTCTGAAAGATTTTAAAGGGAGAAAATAAACTTCAATCTCTTTTTTTCGTGAACAAAACGAAAATCGGGATGTTATATATGTGCAAATCGCCTGATGGCTGCTTGTAGGTATGCGAATATATATGAGTCAGTGAATATGCCTCCCCGGCATAACAGGAAGATTGCATAGTAGTTTTGTCGTGTTTTATTTTGTGTTTGTGTTGTGACGGTGCTGCGATGTGAATCGGGGTACCGTTTTTTTTGTTAAAAAGTCGTCTTAACTTCATTTTTTTCAGAACTCTTGTGAACAAAATCCGAATGGGTGCGTTATTTATTATGCAAATCACCTGATAAAGCTTCTTATGGGTATGCGAATATAGATAAGTCAAGCAAGATATGCCTCCCCGGCATTACAGGTAAGATTGCATAGTAGTTTTGTCGTGTTTTATTTTGTGTTTGTGTTGTGACGGTGCTGCGATGTGAATCGAGGTGCCGTTTTTTTGTTATAACCGCTTTGGGGTTATAACCAGGGATTATCCGACATAATAAAATTCTGTGATTCAGTCTGCCGGAAAATGTCTTCCTTTGCAAAAAAGAAATAATTAAGTATCACTTAAATCAAATCATTTATGTTCAATGAAAAGAGAAGCAGCATGCTGCACGGTGTCCTGTTGATAGCATTATTTTCTTGTGCTGCATTTTATATTGGCGAGATGTCTTTTGTAAGAAGTATTTCTTTCAGTCCGATGATTGTCGGTATCATTTTGGGTATGCTTTATGCCAATAGTCTGCGAAACCACCTTCCGGAAACGTGGGTGCCGGGTATCCAGTTTTGCTCGAAGAAGATTCTGCGTATCGGTATCATTTTATATGGTTTCAGATTGACTTTTCAGGATGTGATGGCTATCGGGTTGCCGGCTATGCTGATCGATGTGATTATTGTGGCTGTGACTATTTGTGGCGGCATCTATCTTGGTAAGCTGCTGAAGATGGACCGTGGAATCGCATTGCTTACTTCCATCGGAAGTGGAATTTGTGGAGCCGCCGCTATTCTGGGGGCTGAATCGACCATCAAGGCAAAGCCATATAAAACGGCTGTGTCCGTGTCTACTGTCGTGATTTTCGGCACTATTTCCATGTTTCTGTATCCTTTCTTGTACCGGAACGGACTTTGTGCACTGACTCCCGATCAGATGGGGATTTATACGGGGGCTACCCTGCATGAGGTTGCCCATGTAGTAGGTGCCGGAGACGCGATGGGAAACGGTATTTCGGATTCTGCCATCATAGTGAAAATGATTCGTGTGATGATGTTGGTTCCTGTGCTTCTGATTACTACCTATCTGGTGGCGAGAGCGCGGAAAAGACAAGTGCAGAAAGGACAGAAGTTTCAGAAGATTGCGGTGCCCTGGTTTGCAATAGGCTTTATGGGTGTCATCGCTTTCAATTCTTTTGATTTGCTTCCTGCGCAGTTGGTGGCAGGTATTAACACACTGGATACCTTTTGCTGACAATGGCTATGACGGCACTCGGGACAGAAACAAGCATCGATAAATTCAGAAGGCCGGAGCCAAACCTTTCGTACTGGCTCTTTTACTTTATGTGTGGCTGGTAGTCGGCGGATATTTCCTTGTGAAGTATCTCACTCCTTATCTGATGTAGGAGAAATCATCTGATGTAAGAGAAAACGTCTCCTTGCAAAATACTTATTATCACTTTCACCGCAAATTGTACAATCTTAGACGGATAAATTAAGTGTCAGTCACTGAGAACTTCCCATTTTATCTGTATGATAGATACAATTTGTGGCGAAAGTGATGTGTTTCATCCGGGCAGGCTATATTTATCGCTTTTCTTTCGGATAGTTAGGACCGTAAAGCATCGTTTTTGCGGACAACCAATTGACCGTCTTTCACAAATTCCTCTCCCCGTTCACTGAGGTGGCGGATCATTTCTGCACGCATGCCTGCCAGCAGCTTTTTATATTTCTTGTCGTTCACAGCATTATGCAGTTCTTTAGGATCTTTGGCAAGGTCAAACAATTGCTCTTCACCTGTATAGAAGTACCAGATATATTTAATCTTTCCGTCGGTCAAGGCACACCAATAGTTGTCATCACTGTAGCAAGTGGCATGTTCCAGATCAATGTATTTGCGCCATTCCGTTTCTGTGCCTTTAGCCAAAGATAGCAGAGAGCGTCCGTCTATGTCGGTGGGAACGGAGGTTCCCGCTATTTCGAGGAAAGTTGGCAGCAGGTCACGAAGTTCTACGGGATTATCCACCTTACCGGGAACGACTTGCGCTTTGGCTGGCCATTTAATAATATAAGGTATGTGCGTAGATCCTTCATACGGGTAAGTCTTCCGCCAGTGGTAGTGATCTCCCATCATATCTCCATGATCGGAAACGAAAATGATAAGGGAATTATCATACATCCCCTTGTCTTTTAAGGTCTGGAGGACACGCCCTATCTGTTCGTCTATGAAAGTGATGTTGGCATAATAATAGCGTTTGGAGTGACGTGCATATTCATTTCCGAAGTTGCCGTAGGGAGCATCTTTGGCTGCTTTTCGGGGTCCAGTTCTTTAGCGTATTTCCCACCCAGTCACCAATGACGGATCGGGAACCTGTGCATCCTTATACATGTCGAGAAAGCGTTGAGGCGGGTCGTACGGGCTGTGGGACGGGCAAAGGAAACTTTCAGAAATAAAGGCTGATTGCCGTTATCATAATTCTGTATCATCTGACAAGCCATTTCACCGGTCCAATAAGTAGGGTGTAGACTTTCTTTCAGTTTATAGGTAGCTGCTCCGTGATCGTTCCATCCGATTCCGGTTTCATCCGGTTCTTTCCCGGTGCTTGTATTTGAAACCATAAGCGATAGTCACTGATGAAATTCGGATCTTCCGGCGTCCGCTTTCATCCAGCAGCGTTCCTTCAGAAACCGTGTTTGATTCGTTGCGGATGCCAGTGCATTTTTCCGATACCGAAGGTATAATATCCGGCATCTTTCAGCATCTGAGGCATTTCGTGGTTGTACTTGGGGGCAATTTTGCCATATCCTAACAAGCCATGATGCCAGGAGACTGTCCGGTCAACAGTCCGGCACGGGCAGGTACTGCTGGGACACGAAGAATATCCGTTCATAAACAACGTTCCTTCGCTTGCCAAAGCGTCCAGATGGGGAGATTACAGATTCATTACCATGCATCCCATGGCGTCGCCACGTTGCTGATCGGTCATAATTAAGATAATGTGCGGTTGGTTTTGTGCATAGGCCAAAGATGAGCACAATCCGGCCGTGACGGCAAATGTACATTTCAGGTTAATCATATTTTCAGGTTTTTCATAATGTAATACTGCAAAGGTATAAAGTTTTATCTATTTTGCGTGAAAGCATTTCTGCTTTTATATGAAACTGTTTCAGAAACAGGTGGGGGCACCTGTACTGAAACAGTCTCTTTATTATAGGTAATCGCCTATAACTTATAAAGGCATATTTCCATGTTTTTAGGCGGATTCGTCTGCATCTTGTTCTCTGTCATTTCCAGTGCCTGGATCAGACGTTTGCGGGTTTGTCTCGGATAGATGATTTCATCGATGAATCCTAGTTCGGCAGCTTGGGAGTGGCAAACTTTTCCTTGTAGGCTTCCAGTTCTTTATCTTTTGTCTCTGCATCCGCTTTGCGGAACAGGATGTTTACCGCACCTTCCGCACCCATGACTGCGATTTCCGCACTCGGATAAGCGAAGTTCACATCTGCACCTGTCTGTTTGGAGTTCATCACAATATACGCGCCACCGTATGCCTTGCGGGTAATGACTGTCAGTTTGGGAACGGTAGCTTCGGCAAACGCATAAACGATTTTAGCACCGTGGCGGATGATACCGTTGTTCTCCTGCGTATATCCGGGAAGAAATCCCGGCACATCTTCGAAAGTAATCAACGGAATGTTGAAACAGTCGCAGAAACGGATGAAGCGGCTTGCCTTGTCGCTGGCGTCAATGTCGAGAACACCGGCAAGGTAGGCCGGCTGATTGGCGACAATACCAACCGAACGGCCTGCCAGACGTGCAAAACCGATGATGATATTCTTTGCGAAGTTAGTCATTACTTCGAAGAAATAGCCGTTATCTACTACCCGTTCGATGATATCCTTCATGTCGTATGGTACATTCGGGTCTGCGGGGACGATGGTGTCGAGTACGGCATCTTCACGGTTGGTCTCGTCAGTACAGTTCTGCTTTTTCGTTTCGTCCATATTATTCTGAGGCAAGAAGGAAAGCAGTTCGCGAATGCTCATCAACAGTTCTTCTTCGGTATTGCACATAAAGTGAGTGACACCGCTTTTACTGCTGTGTGTCATGGCACCGCCAGTTCTTCTTTGCTTACCTCTTCGTGAATCACAGTCTTTACCACATCGGACCTGTCACAAACATGTGACTCTTTTCTTTCACCATAAAGATGAAGTCGGTGAGGGCAGGAGAGTAGCAGGCGCCTCCGGCACACGGACCAAGAATAGCCGAAATCTGAGGAATCACCCGCTTGCCATTGTGTTCTGATAGAAAATATCCGCATAGCCGGAAAGGCTTTCAATTCCTTCCTGAATACGTGCACCTCCGGAATCATTCAGCGCAATTATCGGAGCACCGTTCTTCAATGCCAGTTGCTGCACTTTCACAATCTTTTCGCGTTCGAAGCAGACAGTGAACCTCCGTAGACTGTAAAGTCGTAGGCATAAACAAATACCTGGCGCCCGTCAATCTTTCCGTAACCGGATACGATGCCGTCTCCCGGAATCTTGTTTTGTCCATGCCATAGTTGGTGCAGCGGTGAACCATCAACTTGTCCAGTTCAACAAAAGTACCTTTGTCGAGCAGCATTTCGATACGCTCGCGGGCAGTCATCTTTCCGTTTTCGTGTTGCTTTTCAATCTTTCCACGCCCCCACCGAGGGAAGCGATGCGGTCACGTTCCTGGAACGTGGCGTATGCTTTATTTATTTCTTCCATGATGCAATCCGTTTTTAGTATTATACAATCGGCTCTAATGTTATTAATGTCTGGTCACCGGTGATGTTGTCGCCTTCTTGAACCAGAATTTCCTTGATGCGGCAATCTGAAGTCACTTTGTAGTTGCTCTGCATTTTCATGGCTTCGATGACGATGACGGTATCTCCCGTTTTCATTTCCTGCCCTGCCGTAACAGGGATTTTCACCACCTTTCCCGGCATTGGGGAAGTGATGCGGTCGTTCTGTTCATCTTCGCCTTTCTTGCGCATACGCAGATACTTTGCCTGGCTGTCCACGATTTCAACATTGAAACTGCTATAATGCGTATTTACCTTATAGCTTTTACCGTTTTCGCGGCGAATCAGTTGTGCGTTTGCGCTGCGACCGTCCATCAGAATATTGCAGGTGCCATTTTCGGCCATCACAACATCTGCTTCAAACGGTTTTCCGTCAATGGTAAGTACCACTTTATTGTCTTCCTTGCTGACGAGCTCTATTTCCGCTACGCGGTCTCCTATATGAATTTCCATAATTGAATGCTGTTTTTAGTTTAGATACGAAGTACACCTTTGTGCAAGCCGAATTCTTTCCATTTGCTGATGGGACGGTTGTCCGTTGCGTCACCTCTGTTTTCTTCAAGATTCATCAGATAATCCATGTAGGCAGCAATCATGGCAATATTTTCGGCACGTTCGCTGGTGCGCATGATACATTGTTGCAGATGCTCGCCGTTCTTGGTGATAAAGCCTGTGTCGTAATGGCCTTCCACGAAGTCCGGTGTGTCCATGATGGCACGTAGGTAGCTGATATTGTTCTTTACACCTGTCAGTTTATACTCATGGAGTACGCGGCGCATCCGTTCGATGGCATATTCGCGGTTGGTAGCCCATACGATCAGTTTGCCGATCATCGGGTCATAATAGATCGGGATTTCATATCCTTCGTAAACGTAACTGTCGATACGAACACCGATTCCGTTCGGTTCTGTAATCTGTTTGATGATTCCTGGGCTCGGCATGAAGTTCATTTCCGTGTCTTCGGCACAAATACGGCATTCGATGGCATGGCCGCGCTGTTGGATATCTTTCTGTTTCAGCTGGAGCACTTGTCCGTCGGCAACTTTGATCTGCTCTTTCACCAAGTCCACTCCGACCACTTCTTCCGTTATCGGATGTTCTACTTGCAGACGGGTGTTCATTTCGAGGAAGTAATAATTGCGATGCTTGTCGACCAAGAACTCAATCGTGCCTGCACCGATATAGTTGACCGCTTTGGCCGCGGCTACCGCCTTTTCACCCATATCTTTACGCAGTTCGGGAGTCACGAAAACCGATGGCGTCTCTTCCACAATCTTTTGGTTGCGGCGCTGTACGGAACATTCGCGTTCGCACAGGTGAATCACGTTTCCGTGTTTGTCGCCCAGAATCTGAAATTCAATGTGATGAGGTTCCTCCACGAACTTCTCCAGATAAACGGTATCGTCGCCAAAAGAAGAAAGTGACTCGCTCTTGGCAGTTGTATAAGCCTCTTCCACCTCTTCCGCACTGTGGATAAGGCGCATACCTTTTCCGCCGCCGCCCATAGATGCTTTCAGCATCACCGGATAACCGATCTTGTTGCAGAGTTCTACGGCTTCTTCCACACTTTTCAGATTCTCCTGTGTGCCGGGAACGACAGGGACTCCTGCCTCGATCATTTTAATACGGGCGGATATCTTGTCGCCCATTGCCTCCATCGTTTCGGGGTCCGGTCCGATAAAAATAATATTTTCTTCCTGACAGCGTCGGGCGAAAGTCGCGTTTTCGGACAGGAAACCATATCCCGGATGAATAGCGTCAGCATGGCATTCCTTTGCCACTTCGATGATTTTTTCTATATTCAGATAACTCTCTTTGGATGCTGCCGGTCCTACGCAATAAGCTTCGTCTGCATAGAGCACGTGCTTCGCGGTCCGGTCTGCTTCGGAGAAAATTGCGATACTCGTTATCTCCATCTCCCGGCAGGAGCGCATCACCCTTATGGCAATTTCACCGCGATTGGCTACTAAGATTTTTTTTATCATACTTTACTCAATTAAGTACATACTTATTTAATGCCTTCCCATCTTCACAGACATAGTCCATCCGACAGAAACACAGTATTTTCTTGATTTGGGGCTTAACAAATGATGTTCTTTCTCCTAACCCACGAGGCAGAAGAACGCTTTACGCGAAGTGGCAGGTCTTCTGACTGACTCTTGTCTTATAGTGCCTTCCCAAAATAACATCAGTGGCGATAAATTAGTTCATTAATAAGACATTGTATAGAGCTTCACAGCAGCGGGACTGTACGGGATTTACACCCGATTCCCTTTTAATCGTCATCCGTTGGACACGGACTCCGAACCATTTCGGGGGGCAAAGATAAATAAATATTGAATACTGTGTTCTATTTTTGCACGAAAGTTTCAGTTTTGTGCAATGAATACTCCGGCAGATATTTCCTCTCCTTTACTTTTCCAATAGAACTAAATCTCTGTGTATTAATGTTTATGCGTTAAACCTTCCTCTTTTTGTATTGTTAAGACTCCCACTAATTAATTAAAAGGAGAATCGATATGAAAGAAAAGAAAATAGCTCGTGATACGAGAAACAGAGAGAAACTGGCGGGTGATGACTGGGTAATGGCAGAATTTTATGCAACGTGGTGTCCTCACTGCCAGCGTATGCAGCCTTTGATAAAAGAGTTCAAGAAAGAGATGGAAGGGATAGTCGAGGTAGTACAGGTAGACGTAGACGAGGAAAGTGATCTCGCTAATTTCTATACCATTGAATCCACTCCCACATTCATTCTTTTCAGAAAAGGTGAACAGCTCTGGAGACAATCCGGTGAACTGACGCTGGAAAGATTGGGAAGAGCGGTCAAAGAGTTTAAATCTTGAAAAAGTATTAATAAAAAGGGATGCTTTTCTATGAAAGTTTTAAATCGTGTTATGAAACATACTTTTTTATTTGGATAATTTGCTAATAACACAGAAGTACGTATCTTTGCACTGTGTTTTTCATAGTATTAGATTTAAGGTTAACAAAGGTTGGAGCAAGGCGTTGCTCCTTTTTTTATGCCCGTACCCCGGCTTTCTGTTCAGAGCGGTCTTTATTTCGCCAGCCTTAGTTCGTACAGACAAGCCTGTACTTCCTCCGGACTGCCTGTATGTTTTCCCTCGTCATCCGATAGTTTGATGCATTCTCTCCATTCCTGATTGACATTCATTTTGCATTGCGTGAGTTTCATGACAATGTTGGAAGGGGCAAATCCTGTGTCATTCGTTAGATTGGTGCCGATTCCGAAGGAACAGCGAATCTTGTCCTTGCAGTATTCCTGAATTTCCAGTGCTTTCGTGAAGTCGAGAGCGTTGCTGAAGACGATAGTTTTGGTAGTGGCATCGATGCCCAGTTCTTTATAGCGGGCTACCAGCTTATCGATAAAATCAAACTCATTGCCGGAATCGCAGCGCACTCCGTCGAATAGCTTGGCCTGCTTGCGGCTGAGATTGCTCAGGAATATTCCTGAAGTATAAGTGTCGGACAGCGCAATGCCCAAATCTCCGTCGTATACATTCACCCAGTTTTCGAGCGCCATATAGTTGGCGTGCTTATATCCGAACTGTGCCCCATGAAACATGAACCACTCATGCGGATGAGTTCCCATCATTTTCATGCCGTACTTCATGGCAAAATAGCAATTGGAAGTTCCGGTACAGTATTTGGCCGTATCATTCAGCCGTTTGATCACCGTTTCCTGCACGTCGATTGAGAATCTTCTCCGCGTGCCGAACTCCGAGAAGCGGAGCTGGTGCTGATTGGACAATTCCACTTTCTCCGACAATTTGCAGAGTATCTCGCTCATATCGGGTACATTGCCGAAAAACTTGTTTTTGATTTCGGATACGATGGCGAGCAGCGGTACTTCATACAGTGTGACTTTATAAAGAAAATCGCTGACTTCAATATGCAGCCGGCCCGTTGTGTCCAGATGAATATCGATCTTGTCCGGATCAAAACGGAAAGAAGACAGCCATTCCCAATAGACTCTCGGAAGAAACCGGCAATTGCGTGTCATGTATTCCAGTTCCTCTTCCGTAAGTCTCAACCGGCTGAGTTTGTTGAATTCGCTTTTGAGCGCTTCCAGAAACTCTTCGGTATATTCAGTTTCGTTTCTGTCGTTGAAACTGAAAGTACCCATTGCGTAAGGGAATAATTTGATATAAGCGTACGAGGTGGTAAACTTATAGAGGTCTGTATCCAGCAGTGTTCTTACAATCATACCGTTTATTATTTAATATGTAAAACGTTGTAAAGTTAGTATTTGTTGGACAATCCTACTGATTAATTGACAATAATTCTTTCTTTAGTAAGTTAATCCCACTTTTAGGGTGATGGAGTGGTGAGACAGTTCTTCCTTGAATTCGGTATGGAAATATTCATCGGTCCGCTGTTTCAGCGTTTCCAGTTGCTGTATTTCATAGCTTAAGGCAATATTCATTTTATTTTTGAGTGAGCTTTACCTGTGCTCCTACAGACGGGGAAAGATAAAATCCGCCATTGGTTTCTTTGGCAGCCGCCATGAGCCACCGATGTTGCATTCAGATAGGGAGTAAGTTTCTTTGGTCGCGTCATGAAGAACTGTGCATTGGCATACAGCGGAATAAGAGCTTTTCATAGATGGACAGTCCGCTTCCTGCGCCGATGGTCAATCGTTGCCCGATGTGATAGTGTGCTATGATCTGCCAGTTGAAGGGCTTTTGAGATGGTTGACTCATAGAAAGTCCTGTGCCGATATAGGTCGTATAGGAGAAATGTTTACTGTCTGTCTGTCCGTCAGCATGTATGACAATAAGGAATAGCAGAGTCAGAGTGAAGATGAAGTGTTTCATAAGGATATGAGGATGAATGTTAATAGATATATATTTGTAAGCGTTGAGTACTGATTTTAGGGTATTTTCGCTTTCCATGGCGGTGATGCTTCAACAAAATAGGCGAAAAACACTTTTTAGGAATGAGCTTCTTTATAACCAATCAATTATGGCTGTAAACCGTAAGACGCAAAATACGTATATGATTATTATACAGTATGATACGGATTACTATATTCTCAAGCATTCTCAATGCGATGAGAAAAATTCTCACCACTATGAGAAAAGTTTCTCATCGCATTGAGAAAAAGTTCTCACTGCAATGAGAATTTTTCTCAAAGGCGTGAATTTTTTCTCGTTAAAGAGACGGATGCTTATAGTAATAACCTGCTCATAGTTGCAGCCTTTTATTTACTTTGCTTATTGGATATGAATGGTTATACTCTTGACGATATGCAGCGCTGTGGTAAGTGAAGAGGTATCGGTTATGATCTCTCCGTTGCTGCCATCGGGGCTGCTGTGTCCGATTAGTTTGGCTGTAAATTCTTTCTTGCCGGACGTCAGGTCAACTTCTGCGGCATAGACCAGAGCCGGCTGGCGCTTCCTTCTTTTCCGCCGGTGTAGTTGGCGTCCCTTCTTTGGCGGATTTAGGGAATGCTTCATTGAAATCTGTCGAATGATTGATTTCTACTTTGACGACGAACTGCTTCTGTTTTCCCGTGGAGACCATTTTCACTTGGAAGCTTCCCTGCGGAGTCGCTCCGGTGATTCCATCGACCAGTGGAGACTTCTTTGTCGGAAGATATAAGCCGTCCTCCGATTCTACTCCTCTGATAACACCAGTGGGGCAGCGCCTCTTTTCGGTTGCCACCGGAGAACTGCCAGGATTGATAGCGATTTTATGTCACATACACAGTGGACAGATAATGTCCCTTCATGTCTTCCGTCCAGATAGCGATTTGTGGCGGATTCTTTTGTTGATCCCCAGAAAGAGAGAAATTTGTGCAGCCATTCTTCTCCCTTTTCGATGGAGATTTTGAGGTCATTGCTGTTGTACTCTACCAAATCCTGATTGCATCCGGTACTAAATAAGGCGATCAGCCATACTCCCATCATTGTCATCTTGTTCATTTGATTTTGTTTATTTCTTTAGCCAAAGGTCTACCAATAGATTAATTCCTGTTTCCAGTTGTTCCCAACCGTTTTCTTCCTGTATTCTGAGTCCGTTGTAAACCGGACAGTTCTCTTCGAGTAATACCAGATAACTGATGGCTGCCGTTACAATGGAAGCTACGGCGGCCGTCTCTTTTGCGGATGTCTGGAGAGCCGGCTCACTGCTTCTACCAGTCGGATACTCTCTTCCGTATCTCACGCAGTTCTCTGACGAATTTGTTATTCGTCGTTAACTCCCAGCGGTAAAGGCGTTTCAGCGTATAACTTTGCCTTAATTCCATAATCTGCCTTCTGAATACCTGTTTGATAAAAGCACCGATATGTTCCGGGTCCGGCAATTCTTCGTCGAAGTTAATCCAGTAGTCATTTTGCTGGATATAGGCAGCTATCAATCCGTCCAGCGAATTGAAATAGCGGTAAATGAGCATTTTGGCTACTCCGGCTTTGCTGCCACGGCATTGATTCCCAGTCCTTCGAAACCGCTTTCTTCGATAATGTCATCAACGGCTTTGATCAGTGCCAGCTCCGTTGCCTGCCTGTTTTGATCATCTCTTTTCCATTGTCTTATGATGTTGTTACTACTTGGTCACAAAAGTATGTTTCCTATCGGTAACATCGAGGGGAAAAGAGAGTTTTATTTGTTAATTAGAAAAAAGGCTTTGGAGTATACTGAGAGGGGATGAAGAAGAGAATAAATGGACAGTACATCTGGCTTTATTAGCAAAGAGTAAGATACTTTTGATAGCCAATCGTTCTTATGATAAAAGCAGGATGTACTGTCCGGGGTATATTTATGATAATTCAACGGTAGGATTGTGAATGGTTAAGCCGCCGTCTACCACAATCGTCTGTCCGGTGATGTATCGTGCATCGTTGGAGGCCAGGAATGCAATGGTGGCGGCAACGTCTTCGGTTCTCCCAAATAAGGCGTGGCGCACTGTCCCAGAAATATATTGCGTACTTCTTCGTTCAGATTGTCCAGTGCGGCAGGGTAAGAACCAGTCCGGTGCTACGGCATTGCAGCGGATATTTTTTTCCCATTTGGGTGGCGATATATTTAGTCAGATTGATGACACCTGCTTTGCTGGCTCCGTAGAGGGTGCCGTTGGCGTCGGCTGTCAGCCCGCTTATGGATGCTACATTTACGATATTTCCGCCTCCGTGGGTGGTCATGATGGGAATGACCTGCTGAGAAAGATACATCGTGCAGCAAAGGTTCAGATGGAATACTTCGTCGAAGTAATCGATATCCAGCTTTTCAATATTCAGATCACGTTTGGGGTCGGTTCCGCCTACGTTGTTTATAAGTACATCTATCTGACCGTATTCCTTCATGGCGAAATCAACCAGCTCTTTACAGCTTTGGAGTTCGGTAGCGGAGAAATAGATGGGACGCACGTCGGCCCCTGCTTGAGTGAGTTCGGCGGCAAGCTTGTCGGCCCTTTCCTGCGAATGATCGGCGATGACTACTTTGCCTCCTTCGGAGACGATGCGGCGTGTGGTTGCTTCGCCAATGCCACCGGCCGCACCGGTGATGACGACTACTTTGTTTTCAAATCTTTTCATATATGTTGAGAATTTGATGATTATCTTCCTCTAATTAACAGCTAATGAATGGATTTGTTGTTGCCTGTAAACTCTTATTAATAGGAATCGGCAACAGATTCGAAAACTTTTGCATCTCATTCAGTTTTATGGGTTAAATATTTAAGAAGACTGCTAAATGTTAACATGAAGTTGCTTATTTGTTAATGCGGTTCTGATTCTATTAAACCATGTTATAAGATGTCCCGTTTTAGCCGGAAAATTTGGAGATGAGGCAAAAGTCCGTATCTTTGTACTGTGTTTTTCATAGTATTAGATTTAAGGTTAACAAAGATTGGCTGTCTGGGATAGATAGCCTTTTTTTTGTTCTTATGCGAAGGAATTATTTGGAGTCCGGGCGTGATTCAGAATAATGAATATTGATTGCTTCGCAGACTTTTCATTTCCCGTTCCTTCACTACATCATCTTCTGCCGGATGCCCGATCAGCAAAGGCGAGTTCCTGTCATGTTTCTTAGTGTTATATTCCACGCTGTTGTAATTGCCTTTGATGGCGTAACAATAGATGCATCCGTTGAGGCAACTTTCATAAGTGCCTATGTCGATACTTTCAATGCAATTGCAGACATTCCGCTGATTTTTGTCTTTTTTGGCAAGGAGGGGGTAGCCGGTGATTCTTTCGATCAGTTCTTTGTCGATACACAGTCCGGCAGGGATTCCCAAATGTCTCAGATCAACTTTGGAGGTGCAGGTATCCAGTTGGATAGCAGGATATTCGTTGATGGTATTCCTGAAAGAGACGGCTATTTCTTCAATCTCCTCTTTTCGCAACGGCTGTATGTTGAACTGGCCGACTGCGGTGCGGATATGCTGGTAATGGTCAATAAATCCCAGCATACACTTTTCGGTATGGTCTTTAAGTCCATAGGCAATTTGGGCAAACGCCTCCTTATGGAAAGAAACGTCATATTCCTCGTTGGTCAGTATCGGGTCATAGCGCCAGATCACTTTTTCTTTTCCTATTTTATCCGAAAGGCGTTTGAATATGTCTATTCGTTTGTCGACTGACGGCAGATTATTTTCTAATTTCTCTCCGTAAGGATTGAGGGTGAATTGAAAGTAGTATTTGTAGTCTTGCAGATGATCCAGTTTATCAATCATCGGAGCAGGATTCTTGGTCCAGAACACGATGCAATCTACCACAGCAGGATGTAAGCTGACCTTGCTGATCATTTTAGGATTAAAAGGATTGGGAACTAACACGTATCCTTCTTTAATCCGGTTGAAGAACCATTGCGAATAGAATGCCGGAATATCTGTCCGGCGGCTGGCGCTAATTATCATATTTCAAAGTTACGGTAAAATTGGTTGTATTGCAATAATTCCGTGATGAAAAATAATCAATAGCACGGATAGGAGGGAGAATAGAGTATACTGAAAAAGGATTAATGCGAGATTCTTGAAAAAGCGGACTTAGTTGCTTTTTCAAGAATTTCTTTAAGCAGGAACTGTGAATGAATATGTTAAATGTTAACATGAAAAGTCTGAAATGTTAATGCGCTTCCGAGAATATTAAACCGTGTTATATTATCGTCCGATTCGGCTCTGAAATTTGCTATTTACTTGAAAGGTGGTATATTTGTACTGTGTTTTTTTCATAAGTATTAGATTTAAGGTTAACAAAAGATTGGTTGCTCGTGATGAGTAGCCATTTTTTGTTTTTATACGTCGATAATTGTTTATTCTTTAATCATCGTTAATAGCATCTTGAATTTTTCCACCGCTGTAAGTGTATGTGATACCTATTATTTGTACATAACAAAAATCGTCTTTTATTGTTATAGTACGAAAAGTAACTAATAAGGAGAACATTATGAAAAAGAAATTTTTATTGTTTGGAGCACTGGTCGGTGCTTTGCTGTTGTCTTCCTGTTCGGGGGGAAGTAAAAAGCAGACTGTATCCTCGGAAAGTACGGAGGAATTGGATAATGCCAGTAAGGTGATCAATTATTATCATATGTCACTTGCTGTATTGAGGCATGTGGCTAATGCGAAAGATATAAACGCAGTGTTGGGATACATGGAACAAACTGGGAAAGTGCCTGAAGTTGAACCGATTGCACCTCCGGAAATAGCTGCGCGTGATACAGCGGAATTGTTGGATCCGGGAGACTATTTTAATCCGGAAGTCCGTCAGAATCTAAAGCAGAATTATGCCGGATTGTTTAATGTGCGGACACAGTTCTATGATAACTTCAATAAATTTCTTGCTTATAAGAAGTCGAAAGATACAGCAAAAACGGCTCAGCTTCTGAATGAAAACTATAAGTTGAGCGTAGAACTGTCCGAGTATAAGCAAGTGATTTTTGATATTCTAAGTCCTTTGACAGAACAAGCGGAGAGTGAACTTTTGGCTGATGAGCCGTTGAAAGATCAGATAATGGCGATGCGCAAGATGTCAGGCACGGTGCAGAGCATAATGAATTTGTATTCCCGCAAACATGCAATGGACGGAATGCGGATTGATTTGAAAATGGCGGAACTGGAGAAGGAACTGAAGGCTGCGGAAAAAATTCCGGCTGTTACCGGTTATGATGAAGAACTGAAGAATTTTCAGAGTTTCCTCTCTACCGTTAAGTCCTTTATGAATGATATGCAGAAGGCAAGAAGTAAAGGCGCATATTCGGATAAAGAATATCAGGCGATGTCAGAAGCCTATGAATACGGGCTTTCTGTTATTTGAAAATAAATACGGTTTTTGGTAGGGCTGTCTCGTGATTCTATAATGGGGCAGCTTCTTTTTTGTCAGAATGTCTCTTTTTTACAATACAGATTCAAAGAGACTCTCTACTTTTGCTTCCATAATTAAAAAAGTGATATCTTTGCCATATGCAGTCATTTCAGATTATAAAGCCCGTTCCTGTGCTATCGCCTTACATCCGTCATTATTGGATATTGCAGGATGATGCAGCAGTTTCTGTTTCCGAACGGACTTTCCCCATCGGTTGTATGCAGCTTGTTTTTCATAAAGGGAAACAGCTCTTCCTGCAGAATGATTCAAAGTTGCAGCCACAGTCTTTTATTTGCGGACAGTCGATCGGATTCTCCGATGTGTTGTCGACGGGTAGGATAGAGATGATTACGGTTGTTTTTCAACCTTATGCAGCGAAAGCCTTGCTCCACATTCCCGTTCACTTGTTTCATGGGAAAGATGTAGCGATGGATGAAGTGGAAGATGTCGAACTATCGGATTTGGCGAAGCAAGTCACTGATACTTCTGATAATATAGTCTGTATTCGTCTGATAGAGCAGTTTTTTCTTCGTCGTTTATATGCTTTTTCCGAGTATAATCTGAAGAGGATGTCTGCTGTCTTTCAGGAAATCAATCTTCAACCACAGATAAATATTCCTCAATTGTCGGAGGCGGCTTGTTTGAGTAGCAAGCAGTTCGGACGTGTTTTTGCCGATTATGTCGGTACGACTCCTAAGGAATATCTTCGTATTGTGCGTATGCAACGTGCTTTATTTCTGTTGCAACAGGATGCGACTCTGCCTTTTGTACAAGTAGCCTATGAGTGTGGATACTCCGACCAGTCCCACATGATTAAGGAATTCAAACTATTTTCCGGCTATACGCCTGCAGAATATCTTTCTGTTTGTGCTCCTTATTCCGATTACTTCTCGGAACTTTGAAAATGTCTTTTTTTTCCTATCAGAGCTTTGTGGCATCCCTTACTTTTGCAGTGTCTTTGCAAAGGCTCAATAGTAACCATAAAAAAAGAACGAAATGAAAAAGTTTATTGCATTTTTTGAGATTCCTACAGTTGATTTTCACCGGGCTGTCGATTTCTATGAAACAGTGTTTGGGGTACAGCTTCCGGTTTTTGAATGTGAAGAGGAGAAGATGGCGTGTTTCACGGAAGAAGGTGAAACGGTCGGAGCTATTTTTCATGCTCCCGATTATCTTCCTTCGGAAAAAGGAGTGATTATCTCTTTTAATTGTGAAGACATCGATCAGACACTGGAAAAAGTCCTTCGGAAAGGTGGAAAAATCATGATGCCCAAGACGAAAATCGAAGTAGAGGGCAGAGGCTGGTTTGCCTTGTTTGCGGATAGCGAGGGAAACAGGGTAGGGCTTTACGCTGATAAATAACAGATAAAAGAGAGGAAGATTATCTGTCCGGCGTAGTTACCCTCTGATGGGTAATGATGAGCGAAAGTAGAATGAGACTGCATTTTTTTATGGATGCAGTCTCATTTATTTTTTAAATCCTTCTTATTCTACCGGAATATAAATCTCTGTCAACAGCTCTTCGGGAGCGGTTTCGCATGGATTGTTCAGATAGCGTTCGGCACTGGGTTCATCGCGTAGCGTACATTCCATTTCGGGCAGACATTTTCCATAGATAGTATCATATACCGCTTGCAGATTGTCATACGGACCTTTATATAAGAAGATTGCATAACGTCCTGCCGGAAGTGTCTTGAATCCTACATCTCCTTTGGGAGCTACCTGTACGGGCATCACCATACATACATCGGTGCGCAATTTTTCGGCTGGTGTCACTTTGGGGTCGTCGTGATAGATGCAGAGCGGGCTGAAATCTCCCATCGGCAGCTTTTGTTCTTTGATGAACTGCCACAGACGTCCCCATGTCCCTCCGTAGTCATTCAGTTTGTAGTCACCGGACAGGCGGATATAAATAACATTGCGTGCAGGTATACTCTTAATTTCACTTTTCAGTTCCAGGTCTGGCCTGATAATCGCTGGTTTCATAATTACAAAGTTTTTATTGTTTCGATACTCTAAAGGAGAAATACCATAAAACTGTCTGAACACTTTCGACAAGGAAGAAGGGGATGAATATCCGATGCGATAGGCAATATCGGCAATAGGAATATCCGAATAACGCAATAAACGTGCGGCTGCTTCTGTCCGCGTCCGGACAATAAAGGTACCAATCGGTTCACCGAGGAATGCTTTCATAATCCGGTGAAAATAAAAAGGAGAAAAGTTTGATATCCTGGCCAGCGATTTCAAATCAATGTCTTCTCCTAAATGTTGATTGATATATTCTACCACAACATTTACGCACTTTTGATACTCTTCTTTGGTTGTTTTCTTCTGTTGCATAACTTCTTTTGGTATTTCACTTCGCAAAGGTATTGGTAAAAAAGGGAACGAACTTGTCCGATATTGCTATTATTCATTTTTTTTAATAAAACCTGTTGATTCTCTTCTAGTTATGCTATGAATTTATTTGATGATTTTGAGTATTCCAGAATGGTGCTTTAGTATAAAACATGACCGAATATTTAACTGTTTGAACCCGATTCTTTTTTGAATCTTTAAATAATGTCAATCTGTTAAATAAAACAAGGTAATATGTTGTGAACTATTATTAAAATCGCTATCTTAGTTTCGAATTATTAATAGAGAATAGCCATGGATAAAAGAGTAGTAGGGAATAATGCCGGCAAGGTCTGGGGTGCCCTGAAAGAAATTGGTGAAATTTCGATACCAGAATTGGCGAGAAGATTAAACCTTAGCGTAGAGAGTACAGCATTAGCCGCCGGTTGGCTGGCGAGAGAGAACAAAATTTGTATCCAGCGGAAAAATGGATTAATTGCTTTATCTGATGAAAGCACTTTCCCTTTTAGCTTTGGATAATAAAGAATGCTGTTCGTGAACATCTTTGAAGTTCCATTAACTTATAAGTAAAGAATTGTCGATATAAAGTATCGTAAGTTAAATCTGAACCTGAAGAACTGAATTTAGAAAGAGTTACTCTGTGTATAGGGTAACTCTTTTTAATGTATAATAAACGTATAATAATGCTGTTAGTATCTTCTTCTTTATATGAAAAATATATACTTTATATTAGTGCGAAATTATGTGTGTGAAAATTTAGGGGATCGTTTGCCTATTCTTCAGTCTCTTTATCGGTCGATACTGTGGCGCTACTTTTTATGGCATGGATAACGGCGGAAGTAAATCCCCTGTGCTCTAGTTCATTCAATCCTTTAATGGTGGCTCCACCGGGAGTGGCTGCTTTTTCTATTTCTAACAGCGGGTGGGTATTGTGATTTAAAATCAGTTCTGTAGCTCCTTCCATGCTATATGCCGTCATTCGCATTGCATCTTCAGCGGAGATACCCAATTCTATGCCGGCTTGCATGGCTGCATGAATATATTTTAATGCGAAAGCGATTCCACTGGAAGTTAATGCAGAAATGATATCCAGCTGTTTCTCTTCTGCGAACAAACACTTTCCTCCTTCTTCGAATGTCTGTTTTATGAGTTGCTGGTGTTCTTTGCCGGCTTTGCGTGAAGTTATCAGGGTCAGGCTCGAATGTTCCGTAATGGCGATGTTTGGAACAACCCGGAATATAGGCATTTCGGTTTCCGATAAATGTGCCAGGTGAGAAATGGATATTCCGGTTACCAGTGAAACCAGGATTTGGGTGCGTGAGAATCGTAACGGAGATAATACTTCGTCTACTATACATGGTTTGACAGCCAGAATAATAATGTCGGCTTCCGATATGGCATACTGATTCTCTGTCATTATGCGTATCGCAGGAAATTGTTTGTGCAGATTTTCTAGCTTGTCTGTATGAGGGGGCGAAATGATAATATCTTTTTCGTTGTAGAGATGTCTTTTTGCCAGACAGGCAGCAACTGCGCTCCCTATGTTTCCGGCTCCTATAATTGTAATTTTCATGTTTTTATGGATTTGTATTTATTACTTTGTTAATCAGGCTGAAAGTCTTTCAAGAAAACGCTGTGACAGCGAATTGAGTAATTGCTTCTTATCAGCCGTGTGAACTGATATTGTGAAACAATGATCGTTGCCGCCATAAGAAATCAGTGATATGGGGATATGCCTGATTGTTTCCATGATGTTACTTTCCAGTTGTGTACGTTCCCAATGAAGTGATCCTATGATATGTATTACGGACATATTTTCGTCAACGACCATTTCTGTGTATTTGTGCAGTTCTCTTTGAATTATTCGCAGGGTATCACGACTGGCTGTCAGAATCATGGAGACAGAAACATTGGATGAGGCCATTGAGATAACGTTTATCTGATATTTATTAATGACTTCCAGTAATTTGCCCATGAGTAAATAGCCGGGCAGGACGTTCAATGACGTGAAGCGTACAAACGTCACTGAGTCTTGGACAATAATGGCTTTAACACTGCTTTCCGTATCATGGGAAGAGATGTAGAGCCGTTCTGTTTCCAGGTCATGGGTGTCTATTAAGCGGATAACGATATTGGAACGGGCTGCAAGAGTGATACAGTCTGTATAAATTAAGTGTACTCCACTGTTAATCAACTGTTCGGCTTCGGTGTAGGTCAGAGAATGTTGTTCCCTGGCACAGTTCCGGTTGGCATAGATATTCGTGAGTTCGGTTGACAGAATGATTTCGTCTGCTTCGAATATGCTGGCGAGTACGGTAGCATAATAATCATTACGCTTCTCATTCATGAAATCAATTTCGCCATATACATTTTTGCATAAGGAAAGGGGAGCGATGAAAATGTCAGTATCCCGATTCTCATTGATATACTGCCTGATAGATTCCTGAATGTAGGGGATATCCGGTTTCCTTTCCAGATTCATTTGCATAAAAGTACCGGTATCCAATGTGCGGGCATTCAGTCCATACTGACGCAGGCAGCAGGCAAACAATTCTCCGGATAACCGGTATATTTCGGCTTTTATTATTTTATCAATTAATAAATCGGCTTTGTCCTCCACCAGTTTGTGCATCTTTTCGATACATTCCCGGATATATTTCTTTATATCCGTATTTAGTGGCAAATCTGTTATGAGGTGATCTGCCAGTGTACGGCAATATTCTTCGATATTATTGATTGTTGTATGCGAAGCACTGTCTTCTTCATGAAACCAGCTGATAGAAATATCCTGCAGCCATTCTTGTAGTTGCGTCAGTGTCGGAACCACAACTACGTAAGGATGTTCCTTTAGGATGTAATTGATTACTTGCCTGATTTCATCCTCTTCTTTCATTTTTTCAAATTTACAAACTTTCATTGTTATCTGATAATTTATTGGTTACTGATCTTTTTCAAAATGATATGCCTTTTTTCAAATAGAGATGGTCTGTTACCATCGATCTGCTATTTGATTATCAGGTATGTTGTTCAGAATCAAATTATTAATTCCATTATTCCTGCTTCTGTAGCAGTCCATTCCTAGATGTAATCTGCTAATACCATACCATATTAGGAGATGAAATAAAAATGACTATCTTTGTAGCGTGATTAATGAACTGACAGTATATCCATCTATTTATGAAACTCTGCATATAGCTACGCTCAACGAATAGCATCCTTTCTAAATCAGGCTATTCAACTATCCGGTAAGCAACGACCCGCTTGCCAAAGAGTTTTTATACCCATTTTTATGAATTTACGAAACTGTGTACTGCTATGAGTGTAGTATGCTGTATCGTGCTATTTTTAGTTGAGCAATGAAATATACATATAAGCAAATATGGCTCATCAACTTTCCTGTGATGATGAGCATTCTGATGGAGCAATTAATCAACATTACCGATGCTGTCTTTTTAGGACACGTAGGAGAAATCGAATTGGGAGCATCCGCACTTGCGGGAATATATTATTTAGCGATTTATATGCTGGGATTTGGATTCAGCATTGGTCTGCAGGTTATGATTGCCCGAAGAAATGGGGAGCAGCATTACAAAGAAACAGGGCGTACCTTCTTTCAGGGATTATATTTTCTGATGGTGATGGCAATCATGCTTTGTCTGTTGATACATCTTGTTTCTCCGTTTATTCTGCAACAGCTGATTACTTCTGATGAAATTTATCAGGCTGTGATCCGTTACCTGGACTGGCGTAGTTTCGGATTGTTATTTTCGTTTCCTTTCTTAGCTTTCCGGGCTTTCCTGGTTGGGGTCACGAATACTAAACTCCTCTCCGGAGCAGCTCTTACGGCAGTCTGTATCAATATTCCTTTCAACTATTTACTGATATTCAAACTAGATATGGGCATATCCGGAGCAGCGATGGCCTCCTCCATTGCTGAGTTTGGAGCGTTTCTCATACTCTTGTTATATATGTGTAAAACGGTAGATAAGAAAAAATATGGTCTGAGTGCCGTCTATGATGGCAGATTGCTGATGAAACTACTGCAACTGTCCGTATGGAGTATGCTTCATGCTTTTATCAGTGTCGCTCCCTGGTTTTTGTTTTTTGTGGCTATTGAACATTTGGGGAAGACAGAACTTGCTATTTCCAATATTACCCGAAGTGTGTCTACCCTCTTTTTTGTGATAGTCAATTCTTTCGCTTCTACTACCGGATCGTTAGTTAGCAATCTGATCGGGGGAGGACAGGGGAAGGAACTTTTTCCCGTTTGCCGCAAAGTTCTCAGATTAGGCTATGTGGTAGGGCTTCCATTGATACTGACAGCTCTTTGGGGCAATCAATGGATCATCGGATTTTATACAAATAACGATTATTTAGTAAAACTTGCTTTCTGGCCTTTTATAGTCATGTTGTTGAATTATGTGTTTGCATTGCCCGGATATGTTTATATCAATGCTGTTACAGGTACGGGAAAGACAAGACTTGCCTTTGTCTTTCAACTGGTTACTATCCTGATCTATCTGATTTATCTATATTTGCTGAGTGAGTGTTTTCATGCCTCTTTGACGGTGTATATGACGGCGGAATATCTGTTCGTTATTCTATTGGGAATACAATCCATTCTGTACTTGAAGAGGAAATCCCAACAGAATATGTACTTTTGTACTTTCAATGATTGATACTTTCTCGAAATGACTGAAGATATAAAGAATAAACTTTTGATGTGTGCAGAGGTGTACCATTGTGCAGGCTTTATCGCAAGTGATCCGGTACAGTTCCCTCATCGTTATACGCTGAAACAAGATATAGAGATTAGCGGACTGCTGACTGCAATTATGAGTTTTGGCAATCGCAAGCAGATATTGAAGAAAGCGGATGAGTTACATAAGCTAATGGGAACTTCACCTTATCAATATGTATTATCCCGCCGGTGGGAGGAAGATTTTCCTTCCGGGGCAACCCATAGTTTTTATCGGATGCTGTCGTATGCTGATTTTCATGGATACTTCCGTCGGTTATATACGGCCTATACGCAGTTCGGAAGTTTGGAAGATGCTTTGAATATATATTCCGGAATACCTATGGAGAAGTTATGTGCATTTCTTGAAGTTTCTGCCAAAAGTCCTCAAAAGAAACTGAATATGTTTTTACGTTGGATGATTCGTCGGGATTCGGAGGTTGATTTGGGTGTTTGGGAGAGTTTTGATCGTAAAGACCTGATTGTTCCGTTAGATACTCATGTCTGTAGGGTAGCTTATTACTTCAAGTTGACGGATACGGAAACTTTTTCTTTGAAGAATGCCCGTCGGATCACCGCTGCATTGGCTGAAGTCTTTCCGGATGATCCTTGCTTGGGTGATTTTGCTTTATTTGGATTAGGAGTCAACGGGGAGATTTGAGTTGCAGAAACTCTATAGAAGTATCAATCAAACCTCTATTAAGTTCGACATATAAAACGGGTTCTGTTTCTGCTGATTCGTTTTATTTTTTGCTCCAGATTCGTGTATTAAGATTCAAGTCCTCTACAATAGAGACCAATGCATGAATCATGCTGAAATCGTTTTTGAGCTGGCTAAGGTCATCCATTGGTTTCCAGATGCTGGCTTCAAAATGATTTCTTGATTCAGGAATAGCTATCAGAATATTTGAATCTCTGAAACTAATTGTGATGTTCTTATTGAATTCTCTGTCTAGTGCAAGAAGTCGTTCCATCATTGAAGGAGAAAGAAGGTAGCGTGCTTCAATCTGGTCTGTAGAGTAAACATCGAATGTTTTCTCGAAATCCGGATTTTCCAGTTTCACCCGCGAACCGCTGGAACTTAGTTTGAACAGGCTATTCCTTAAAATAGTGGTATGTCCCTGAAAGTCTTTCTGAAAATCGGCAATGAAAAAGAAACCTTTAAAGATATCTACCCAATAATGACTTGTCTGTCCTTTTGAATTGACACGTGTTTTTCGTTCTTCGGCATGAATTTCCGCACAGCAGAAGTCCGTTTTTCCTACACGTCCCTGTATCAGATCTTCTGTGTGATAACGGTCGGGAGAAGTGAACAGGGCACAGTTCCTGAATGTACTTTCCTTGATTCCCTCTTCGGGTGTGAAGACGGCATTTTCACAAAAAGATTGTAATATTTGTGCGATTACTTCCTGTTTATAATAGGTGGATAACTCCTGCGATTTGGCATTTATACAACTGTAGTATGCCAACAAAGCAAGACCTGCCGCAATACCGATTCCAATAAGTGCTACATGGGCATAAAGGGAAAATGCAATACCAATCACGAGAATAATCCCTCCTACCCATATTCCGGTGGAATGTCCTTGCTTTTTTAGTTCTTTGCGTTTCTGTTCAAGACTTTGCAGAGTAGAGGAAAGACTTTGTGCCAATGTCTCAAATTGTGGACTTTCTGCCATATTGTATATTGTTTTTTACTGATTCAACAGGTTGTTCACATTCGGAACAGTACGTTCCTGTTCGGAGATGGAGAATACGCTTTTGCGTGTGAAACCGAACATACCGGCCAACAGATTTGACGGGAAAGTCTGTACTGCATTATTATAGTCAGTGACGCAAGCGTTAAAAGTCCGGCGTGCCGCCGAGAGCTGCTCTTCAGTTTCGTTAAGCGCACGTTGTAGCTGTTCGAAGTTTTCAGACGCTTTCAGTTGCGGATAGTTTTCTGCAATGGCAAAAAAGTGTGTACAGGCTTGTGAGAAAGCAGAGTCCAGATTTTCTTTATCCTGATTAGAGAAAGATGCGTACGACTTGTTGCGCATTTCCGTAATCTGTGCGAATGTGCTTTTTTCATGTTCTGCATATTCTTTGACTGTAGTTACCAGATTAGGAATCAAGTCGTATCTCTTTTTCAGCATTACGTCGATGGCTGCGAAAGCATTTTCCGTCTCATTTCTTTTTCGCACTAGTGAGTTGTAAATAGCGATGAAAATCACTACTACTACAGCTATAATAATTAGTATAGTCATAACTATATGTATGGCATCCTCTTGCCGTTTTCTATATTTGTGAATTCGAAGTAGTTTTATTGCGTCAAAGATAAAGAATAAAACTGGAAAATAGAACAGTATTTGGGAGTAAAGAAGAATATATAGCGGAATATTTACTGAATATATCTGACAGAAACCGAATAAAAAAGAATTTCCGATTATCATCATAAAAAGCAGATGTGGAATCGACTTTTACAATGATAACCGAAAATTCAGAATAAATCATCAGGACGCTTGTATTTTGTTTGTGTAGTCTTGCCAACCGGCTGCGGTTTTATATTTCTCTACAGATTCGGCGGGAACACGAATGACAGTAATATCATCCGGAAATCCGTACCATATCTTTTCAAATACTTGTGGAGGTGTTATCCCTTCTACCTTGACTTCTTTGATACCTGTGTTATTGAACGCTGAAAAATTAATCTGTGTCACATTTGCCGGAATGGTCAGTTGAGTGACTTTTCTGTTACCGCCCAATAATCCTTGTCCCAATATCCGGATACTTTGTGGAATTTCGAAACGTGTTAATTGGGGGCATCCTTCCAGACAGTAAGGGTGAATCATAGCTTCGGGATCATCATTGAAAACAGTTCCGTAGGTTGCCACTTCCGTTAATTCCGGACAGTAATAAAAGGCTCTTTGCGCTATGTTTGTAACACCATTCGGTAACTTCACGGTTGTAATGCTACTTTCCCGGAATGCTTCCAGCCCGATTGTTCTGACGTTCTCCGGAATCTCAATCGTTTTCAGTTGAGACGTCTTGAGGAATGCCTGTGCACCGATTTCTGTCAACGTAGCAGGTAATAACACTTCTTCAACGCCTGCATATACAAAGGTGCTTGCGGGAAGTTTAGTGAGTTTAGTCCGGCTTAAATCTGCTTTTTTAAGGTGATAGCAATAGTAGAATATGTTTTCCTCAAGCTGTTCCAGAGTCGAGGAAATATAACTTCCTGAATAGTTGAATTGAAAGCCATATCTCCGATGGATTTCAGTCCCTCATTGAGTGTCACCTTGTTTATTTTACTGCCGTTGAAAGCGTTTTTAGGAATGGATTTTACGCTGTTGGGAGTATGATTTCATCGTACCCTTTCAGGACTTCTGTCAGAACTCCGTTTCCACGCGAACAGGTGCCACCTGAATAGTAAAGCTTGCTTCCTTCTATTGTTATGGTCACTTCCTGTTTGTCGGCAGGGACAGATGACGAGAAACCACTGATCTGTTTTGGGGCAACATTCACGGACCGTTGTTTCCCATCATCATATTCACCTGTCACTTTGAGTCCAGTTAAGTCTATACTCTCTCTAATGCATAAATCGTTTTGCAGGCAGCTGGTCTATGGAAAAACGTTCAAGTAAGGCTCCTGTGGGTTCAGATGGTTGCTCCGTTGGAGGCAGTTCCTTCTTGAATTCATCGTTTTCAGTGCTGCAACTCAGTAATGTAAGTCCTGTTATCATTTGCAGGCAAAGTACTATTAATATATTAAGTTTAGTTTGTTTCATTGTGATAAAAGCTTAGTTAGGGAATTGGGTTAAACGTATTTCTATTTTCACTACCTTACCTGCTTCTACGGTTCTGCCGGAAGACCATATCTGGTAGTTATCAGGTCCGCCACCTTCTTGTACCACGAACGTAAAGAACCGCTGCGACTGTGCTGCGAACCATTCTTCTTGCGGTAAAATAAAGGTGGCTATCCGCTTTCATTGGTTCGGGCAACCGCAGTAGGTAAGGTCAGATTATCTTTCTCAAAAACTTTATAATCTTTTCATTATACATCTTTACGGGAATACCCGTTGCAATTTTCCATTTTCATCATAAACGACAACCACTACTTTAGCTTCTCTCACTTCTTCGTTTCCTTTTTCGCACGCTATCATAAAAAGTATGATACCTAGCAGAATAACAATCTTTCTCATAATCTTCTCTTTTCAATTTTTCGAATGCAAAGTAGTAAGATCGTATCATTTTTGAGTTATGATACGATCTTGTAAATCTAACACTGGTATTTTAATGGTGTTGATATTCAGGTAGTTATTTTGATTGGAATCTCAGATTTCTAACACTGGCCTAACACCTATCCGAAAAGTGATAAAACAGGTCCCTTGTTAGGTGTTTCTGCTGATTTGATACGTGATTTAAGTCGTGACTTACGGGCATATACATTGGCTACCGTATCTTTCATGAACAGGCTTATTACTTGTGGTGAAAACCTACAAAGATATAGCAGAGTAACCGGATGTCAGCTTCTTTCATTGCAGGGAAATCATTCCGGAGTTTTTGCATGGCGTTGTCATGGCAGGTATTTACGATAAGCTCCAGTTCTTGCAGCATTTCATTGTTTTCTGCAAAATCGGTGATTATTTGTTTCACTTCGTGGAACATGGCGGCCTGTTGTGATGCGGTATTCTCGCGTTCGTAGTAAGTTTTTCCCAATTTGTCGATAATGTCAAAACGAGAGGCTATCAATCCTTTTAGATGATTTTCAGTATTGCGCTGTCCTTCCATGCGTTCGGTCAGAGTTTTGTACTCGGAATTGGCTTCTTCTGCCAGTAGCAGATAGCGGTCGGTACGTTCGCGTTGCAGTCGCAGGCGTTGGCGGGTGATGTAATAAGCCACTCCTATCATCAGAAGGATTACAGTTGCTGCTGCGATTTCCCAGGTAGTACGGTTTTTCATCCGGTATTCGGCAAAGTCAGTCCGTTCTTTAAAATATTCGCGTTCCACCATGCCGGCGGAAAACTGCATGTTCGAGCGTGTCAGCGAATCAGTCAGATAGATATAACGGTGTATGTTATCAGTTGCTTTCTCAAAGTTCCTGGCTTGTGCTTCAATACGATATGCGGTATATTGCAGGTCGGCCAGGTCACGGATATCGGTTGTCTTTGTTTCTGCGAGAGCCAGGTAGTAGCGTGCGCTGTCTATACGATTTTTCAGGAGGTTCACATCTACCAGTGTATGGTAGCCGTACAGGGTATCCTGTCGGGCGGAAAGCTCGATGCGTTGCAGCAGGTCATGAGGTATTTGTCGCTTGCCTGATACTACATAAAGGGAGGCAAGATTCGTGAGGCTGGCTTTTGCGAGGTGATCGTTCTTTTGTTCGTCGGCCAGATCAAGAGCGGCGGCGTAGAGACGCATTGCTTTCTCTATGTCTTTCGAATGAAAAGCTGCGGCTGCCATATCAAGTGTTGACTCCGTTTCTTCACGTACATTATCCGACTGCCGGAAGTTATTGCGGGCTTCACGGAAATAATGATAAGCCCGGCTGTAGTTCATCTGTTCATAATATACTTCACCGATTTGCCCGTATAGCAGTCCTGCATAATAGGGCTCATTAGTGTCTTTCAGTTTCTCTTCTATTTTGAGAAAAAGGCGCAATGCTCCCGGTTTGTCTCCTGCCCGTAGTTTGATTCGTCCCCAATAATAGAGAGTCTTACATTGGTGTCGTAAATCTTTGGAATAGTGTTTATAATGGCTCCAAGCCTGGCGGATCAGCGAATCATCCGTTACCTTAATATGGTTTTTATCTAATGCTTCCGAATAAAGCAAGGCATATCTGGCCTGTTCGGCCTGACTGCCTTCCCGCCTGAGCTGCTTTAATATTGTCAAGGCACTGTCCGGCTTATTTTGTAACAGAGCTTCCGCCTCGTCAAGCCGGGAAATATGTTCTCTATTATAACATCCTGTAAAAAAGAGAATAGCTGATAGTCCAAGTATAATTCTGCATTTCATGCTGTGAATGTAGTAAAAATCTCTCAGATTTGAAATAAGGAGTAGTGCCTTTTTTTAATGATGACTGCATTGTCACATTATTTTTTATCGTTGTGATTCTTCCTGTTTCTCCATAACGTATATTATTGGGGAATTTGTTCGCGTGCAAAATAGAAATTAGCAGGTAAACGTTGAAGAACTTCTTCCTTTGATACGGAAAAATCAGAGTGGGCGTTGAATCGTTTTAGGACTAAGATTCCCACTTTTCGTGTACTTGTCTTGTCAGGGAAAGGAGCTACTGTATCAATGGCCGGAATAGTGGGCTGATATATCAATACTTTTTGCTTTATGACGATTTGATATCCCCAGCCATTTTCTGATTGAAATATTTCTAATTCAGCTTTTGGTTCTTCTTCATCTTCAATTATTAAAATTGAGTGATGAAGAAGAATGATGATTAGCAATGACAACAGACTAATCCAAAGCGTGCTAGTTACGGTTTTCATATGCATCATTGTCGTCATATTCATAGGGATGCAGTTCCCAAATATCATCAAAGCGGTATGTGTTGCTTTTGCCTGTTACAATAAATCCTTTGTCATTATTGGAGAAGGAAGCAGTTGCTGTGCGGGGAGCGCCTTTGAACTTGGCAACCTCTTCCCATAAATCAGTAGCAGGAGAGTATTTCCATGTATTGCTGCGTAAGTCAGGAGCTCCACCGCAGGTCAGATAAGCCTGTCCGTCAATAACAAAAGCGACTCCATAAATTCGTGTTATACTGTTATATTTATTATCGTATGTCGCATCGGATGTATCTGAAATATCGCGGAGTTGAATCCAGCGTTTTTGAGAAGGATCATATTTCCAGAAATCTTTCACATATTCACCATTATTGTATCCGGCGCAAACATAAGCAATATTATCTATCACAAAGCTGGCGGCTCCCCGACGCTTGCTGCCTCCCAGGCTCACAATTTGTTCCCATGTGTCAGTTAGCGGGGTATAGCTGTAGAAGTCTTTCAGGTAGTTCCCGTCATATCCGCTGCCCAGGTATCCTTTGTCTGACAGTCCGAATGCTGTAGCATCATTGCGGGCGCTTCCCGGATAATCAGTTTTCGAACTCCATACATTTGTTTCCGGATTATACTCCCAAAAATCCTTGAAATAGTTTTTTCCGTCATAACCTGTACCGAAATATCCTTTAGTATCTATAGAGAAAGCTGTGGCTGAGCTGCGGGAGTTCCTGGAAAGAAGCTTTTTGTGTCCAGAAATCAAGTTCCATATCGTATTCCCAAAGGTCATTAAGATGTTTTCTGCCGTCATATCCACCGGTTAGATATCCCTTATTGCCAATAGTGAAAGAGGTTGCTTCCCCGCGTGCCAAACCGTCAAAGTCGGACACGCGATACCATTTACCCATTAAATCTTCGTCTTCCTCGTCGTTGCTACAAGAAATAGTGATAACAGAAAAGATTGTTATCAAGAGTACTAATAAATTTTGATGTTTCATCCTGTATATTCATATTATATTTATGGGTGCAAAAGAACAAGGCTTTCATGTGACTGACAAATTGAATCGGTGAGACTGCTGATTTTCACCGTAAACAGAGTATACAGGCAGGTGAATTGACTGGCAATATTTAAAAACAGGTTTTGCCTTTATGAATGATATATTCCCGGGGAGATATGAGTGAATTGACGGGTTAAAATTGTATGGTTGAATAGTAATTCTCTCTTTTGCCCTTAAAAAAGTACTATGCATAAATTGTTGATTGTTATTGGCTTTTGTTTAGTCACATTTTTAGGAGTGATATCGTGCTATGATGAGCACAATACTTTTGGGGACAGGTTGGTTGATTCAGATTTACGTAATATAAGGATGGACACAAGTTCAATTATCACAACTGCTGTTTTGATAGACTCTTTAGAAACCTCCGGAAAACAAGTTGTCTTGGCGGGCAGATACTTGCATCCGGTATGGGGGAAGGTCTCAGCTGCCAGTTATATTCCTTATTTGCGTCCGGAATATTCGACGGAAGCAGATGTAACGGTGTTGTTTGATTCATTGATGCTGATACTTTCGAGTAATAGTAGTTTTGTGGGAGATACTACTTTGTTGCAACAATATTCGATTCATTTGCTTTCTGAAAAAATAATGTTGAATGATAATGGTTATTTGTACAATAATTCTTCATTTGTTTATGAGTCCGAACCCTTGGCAGTTTACTCTTTTATGCCCAGGCCTAATGTTGCTGAAAAAATGGAAATTCGTTTGCCGGATAAGCTGGGGCAAGACTTGCTTACTCGTTTCCACAATCATGATGAATCGGTTGCTGTCAATCATTTTGAGGATTATTTTAAAGGAATTGTAATAGTCTCCGATGTACAGAGTTATTCATTATTGAGCTTTCAGGTATCAGATTCATTGTCGGCCTTAGTGTTGCATTATCATATTGAAGGAGGTTATGAGAATCATCAGCAATTGGTCTTTTCGCCAAATACTGCCACACAATTTAATCAACTGACACATGATCGGCGTGATACTCCTATGGAACCTTATCCGTTGAAAAAAGTAGAAATACCTTCAGCGGATTTGGGAAATCGGGGACTGTTGTTTGCCGGCATCGGGTGGTATACCCGTCTTGAGTTTCCTTATCTGAACAATATAATGGAGCAGGGAGAGTATGTGCATATTGAGAAAGCAGGATTGAAGATATATCCTGAATATGGAACTTATTCGGATTTTAACGCATTACCGGATAGTATCTTTTTGTACATAGCAGATGAAAATAATGTAGTGACTGATGCTGTGAAGGACTATTTAGGAAAGCAGGTGCAGGGAGGAAAGTTGGTAAAGGATGATTTATTCCTCGGAAATACATATTATTATTTTGATGTGACTCAATTTATGAAAGAAGAGTTGGGAGCTTCCGGAAAATACAAACATAATCTTCAGTTGGTATTCAATAGTGATGATTATACCAAGACATTGAAGAATCTGACTTTCAGTGCCCCCAATGGACAAAATCCTATTATTTTACAACTAAATTACAAGATATATGAAAGCTATTAACTGCATAACTTTTTTTTTGTTGATTACATTAAAAGCACAGACACAGAACGTAATGACTTCATCGCCTTACTCCATGTTCGGTATAGGTGAACTGGAATCCGGACTTTACGGCCAAAATGCAGCTATGGGTGGTGTTTCTTATGGGATGCGAAATTCTACGCTGATAAATATCGAAAATCCGGCAGGATTGACAGCATTAGACAGTAAACGGTTATTGACAGAGCTCTCTATATTCGCAAAAAATGAATCATATACTTCCGGAAGCAGTTCTAATCAGGCTTTTACTGGAAGTTTCTCTGCTTTAATGCTGGGAGGGCGGGTTATTCCACGATGGTATATGGCAGTGAGTCTGACTCCCTATAGCTCAGTTGGTTATTATTTTCACTCTTCTCAGCCAATAGAAGGAGCCCCTCATGAAAATTATGCTGCTGCATTTACGGGAAGTGGTGGAATATCAAAGGTAAGTTGGTCTAATGCTTATCTTTTATCTCGGCATTGGTCGTTGGGAGCGAATATCAGTTATCTGTTTGGCAACATTGTATTGTCTGAACTGCAAAGTGATCTGGTCGTTGAAAAAAGGATGCATGCGCGATCGCTTTATGCCAATTTGGGGATTCAGTATCATCGTGCATTGACTCATGATTTGTCTTATACATGGGGAGTTGTTTATGGTTATCGGCAGAAACTGAATATAACTAATCGGAAGTATATAGTAAATGACAAGACACAAGATAAAAAGAAGCAAAAAAGTCAGAAACAGAGTTTGCCTCAATATTTTGGAATAGGAGGGGCTGTACAGTATAAGAAATGGACGTATGCGATGGACTATGCTTTTCAGCAATATAGTTCTTTGACATCCGTAGATAGCCGGATCAAATTTCGGGATGTAAACGAATGTCGTATCGGAATTTGTTATTTTCCGAACGGTTACCCTTCAGACAGTTTTTGGAAACGAGTAGCTTATAAAACCGGAGTCAATATTTCTAATTCGTATATGGAAATTAATGGGAATCCGGGATTTTCTTTACGATTGAATGCAGGATTGAGTTTACCTGTATTTAGAGGAAGAATTGATGCTGCAGTTTTTTATGACCGGACACAACTGAGAAAAGGAGCATTAAATCGGGATGTTGTAGGTATTACAGTTTCTTTTGCGTTGAACGAGATATTCTATAAGGGAAAACTTAAATGAACGAAATAGGACTTATTTGTAATATGCGATGCAATATAGCGCCCGAAATTTCATTTACTCATAAGAATAGGGCGGTTTACCGCCTGTTTTGTCCGTTTCGCCGGCTTGTTTAAGATAAAGTGGGCGGATTGATTATTTTTGTGGGGTTAAAAAACAAACAAGGTTATGCTGCGATCGACAAAAAATGAATTTCTTATTGGGTTCATCATATCGGTGATTCTTTCTCTTTTTGCCAATTTTACATTGTTGATACGTCGTTATAATCTGATGATGGACTCAAAAGTGGCCGGCTTTTCTTTTGAATGGGAAAAATATGAACTATGGTTCTCTGTTTTCTGGTTTTTCGTTTTTTCTTTCGCATTATTTCTTCTTTATAGGTGGATGTACAGGTGGGGGAATAAAATATTCAGGCGTGAAGAAATAAAGGTGATAGGCTTTACAATGGGAATTGTTTTAGTTGTTGCTTTGGGGTTAATCAGGCTATATCCTGTCTTAAATAAATTAGTTATAGGGAAAATATATAATAATGTATCCGGTTCTCATCCTTATGCGGAACGTTCGGTTTTAATAACAAAGGCTACCGCAAAGACGCTGGATGTACCTCCCGATTCTGTAGTGTATCATGATAAGGTTCGGGTAGGGGTCAATGCTGTATTTTCCACAGATTCTTATCCCAGTCCATTATTGATAGAGCATATCTTTGTTTTGTTGACTATTATGTTAACTATGCTTTTACTTCATCTTTTAGATAAAAAGCAAGAGATGAAACTAGAATATGAAAAGATAAAAATAGAGAAACTACAAAATTCATATAATGCTTTGATGGGACAAATCAATCCGCATTTTTTCTTTAATTCATTGAACGGACTAAATTCGCTGATTCGTATAGGAGAGCGGGAAAGGACACTTGAATATCTGGATGGTTTATCCAATGTTTTCAGGTACATTTTGCAAAGTAATCATAAGACGTTGGTGCCTCTTGATGAAGAACTACAATTTATCAAGGCATATACTTATTTACTTGGTGTGCGGTATGAGAATAAATTGTTTTTCTCTATTCAGGTTGACGAAATCTGTCTGCAGATGCGCCTTCCTATTCTCAGTCTGCTTCCACTGATTGAAAATGCAGTTAAGCATAATATTATCAGTATGCAACATCCTTTGCGCATTGAAATTTATACTACGTCAGAAAATTTACTTGTGGTCTCTAATCATATTCAACCCAAAATGGAAGAGCGCGTTTGCAATGGGATAGGTCTTAAGAATCTCCAGGGGCGCTATGAGATGTTGGTCGGCAGGAATATACAGATAGACGATTCTAATGGAGTTTTTACAGTCTCCCTACCTTTATTAAATGTATTGAAATAAATTATGAAAGCGATAATTATTGAAGACGAGACGGCAGCTTTGAGTAGTCTGAAGGCTGTTTTACAGCAAAATTCGGTGGTTGAAATAGAAGTGATTGCGGAATTGGAAAGTATTGAAGATAGTGTGGAGTGGTTTCAATGCTCGTTACAGCCGGATCTTATTTTTATGGATATTCATCTGGCGGATGGATTGGCGTTTAAGATCTTCGAACAGGTAGATATTGTGGCTCCGGTGGTGTTTACCACTGCTTATGACGAATATGCTTTAGAAGCTTTCCGGGTCAGTAGCATTGATTATCTGTTGAAACCTGTGACCCTCAGTTCGCTGGAACATGCTTTGAATAAGTTTTTTCTTTTCAATCCTGCAGAACGGGAGGAGCATATTCAGAGAACTAATTCTGTCATTAAAAATCGTGGTGAAGTGAGAAAGCTACTGATTATGCTTGCTGATAAGTTTTATCCGCTTTCGATAGATGATATTTATTATTTCTATACTGCTCGGGAGAAAGTTACCGCCTATACCTTTGATGGGAAAAAGCACCCTGTAGACCGTACGCTGGATACTCTTGGTGAACAATTAGACCAGCGCTTTTTCTTTCGTGCTAATCGTCAATTTATTATATCCCGTAAATCCATCAGAGATGTAAATCTTTGGTTGGGTAACCGGCTTTCTGTCAACTTACTTTTGCCAGTTCCGGAGCGTATCATCATTAGTAAGGTGAAGACTCCGATATTTAAGAAGTGGCTTATGCAGGAAGATTACTGAAACTGTTCACCTTAAACTGCTGTCCTGTTCACCTGCGAAGAATTCCCGTTGGTCGGTGTTTAACTTTAGTCTATGAATGTTTTCCTTTAATTTGTATCTGGAAACCAGAACAATTAAAACAAGATGTTATGCTGAAATGTATCACTTTTGACGGGGATGTTACTACACTCAATGATTTGATGGAATATCTGGAACAGATAAACCGGATCTTGGCTGAAGTCAGTGCACAGCTAAGCAACAAACAAGTTGCACAACCTGTTTTTCTCCGTGAGGGAACTCGGATTGTGCGTCTTAATCAGGAAGATATTTTATATTTGGAAGGATACGGCGGAGATTATATTAAGGTACATCGGACAGAAGGAAAGCCTATACTTTCGCAAGTGAGTCTGAAACGTTTTGAGGAATGTCTTGGGGGAAATTTTTGTCGTGTGCACCGTTCCTATATTATTTCATTATCTCATATTAATTATATCGAGCGGAAAAGGATTCGTATCGGAGGTGCTCTGATTCCAATCAGTGATTCTTATTTACCCTTGTTAATGAGCAAGTTGTGTCTACAAATATAGGCTATAGCATAGATTCTAAATATTTTCAATGTATCACATTCAAAAAACATTCTTATGATTTACAAAATGAAATTATTAAAAACTGGAGTGAAGAATTTATTTTTTTTGCTGTTTCCAGTTGTTGCTTTATTGGTGGTTGCTTACACTCCTGTTCAGGCACAGGACTGTGCAGACAAGGCAGGTGTTCATACTTTCATGACATCGGGTATGATAAATGATACGGTTATCATTTCTCAAATAAAATCGGATTCTTTAGCTGCTGCTGTTTCTTATTCTTCAGAAAGTATACCAACTATATTTACTTTTCTAGGGAAAAACATTAATTATTTGCCAAAAGCAATTGAGAATAAGAGTCAGGGGGATATAATAGTGGATTTTACTTTGACAAAAAATGGAAAAGTAACAAATAGCAGGATTCTCAAAGGGATTTGTCCTGATTTAGATGAAGAGGTACTCCGAGCTATTAATGAATTGCCTGAATTGAAGTCTGTAAAGGAAGATGCAGATTATAGAGTAACAGTAAACTTTGCTTTACCGGATGGAATGATGGTATCTAAGCCCCAAGTATCTGTTACCGGAGTAGAAACAAGTCATTCGAAATTTACTATGAGAAGAATGGCTGGAGCAAAGTATGGCTCTATGGTTGTTTATGGGGCACCCAATATGGAAGGCGACTCTGTAGTTATAAAAACAACATCGATAACAACCCGTAATTCGGATAATGTTATTGATTACAATATCAGATAAGTTAAATCGAGGAAATTCATATTTATATTTTCTGGTGAGCAATGCCCTATAATATTGGAGAAATAAACATATTTAGTATATCATGATATATTTAGAGTGGTTTATTTCTCCAGCATTATAGTAGTATACTTTTGTTATGTGAATTGAATGATAGCTTACTTTATAACATTCTGTAAAAAAGAGAATTGCTAATAGTATGAGTATAATTTTGTATTCATGCTGTGAATGTAGTAAAAATCTCTCGGATTTAAGATAAGGAGTAGTGCCAAAAAATATTTGGTTGTTCAGAATTTCCGAACAACCAAATGGATGCTTTTTATTTTTTGTCATAAAATTCAATAATATCGGCTAACTCTTTTGAGAAATTATAGATATCATTTAAGGTGCTAATTTCGTGTTTAGTTTCTTTTTTGTTTTCGTCAAATGTAGCAATATATTTCTTAGTTAAACTGTTGAAATACATACGACAAATAGGTTTACGATTATTGTCATCTAAAAGAATGGCAAAGTATGTTTGTGCATCTCGATATACAACTCTAGATATATCGACTACAGGGCGTAATATTGATTTTACAATTAAATAGCTTTCAATTTCTTCTTCGGTAGTAACGATTTTGTTGTCGTCATTTATGCTGGCGATGTTTTCTTCTTCTTGTTCTTCTGCAGCTTTCTGCTCTTCTACAGTTTCTGTCTTTAATGCAGATTTCAATCTTTCTGAGATTAAATCATTGATATAAGTACCAATTGATTTTTTGGTAAGCTTTGTGAACTGTTCTAATAGTTTTGCAGTAATAACTCCGTCATATACCTGTTTCGCAAAGAATTTCACAAACTCGGGAGATGGTGTGGCAAATTCTTGAGCTATAATGTTTTTTAGTTCGCCTGTATATTTTAATTCGCTGGCTGAACTTAGAACATTTTCAATGTCAAAGTAAGATTTATGAAATTTCTTTAGTTCTTCAACTTGTGTGTCTTTTAAATCTGTAATATCAACTTCAAGAAATGGCTTTTCATCCATTTTATTCGGTTCTATTAAATCCGTATAGAAGCGATAGATTATGCCATTAGTTAAGAGACCGAATTTAGCTTTGGATACGTTGAAATATCTTATAAGCTGATTGTCATGAAGATTTAAGTCTTGAGCCCAATGTTTACACTCAATGAGGAGTATGGGTTCTCCCTCTTTCATAATTGCATAATCGATTTTTTCTCCTTTTTTCATAGCAATGTCACATGTCATTTCCGGTACTACTTCAAGTGGGTTGAAAACATCGTAACCAAGTGCATTGATGAAAGGCATAATGAACGCATTTTTAGTTGCTTCTTCAGTGAGAATATTATCCTTGAGTTTGAGTACTCTGTCAGATAACTGTTTGATACTGTCTTTGAAATCCATAGTATTATTTTTTTGTTTTGTATATATCTACAAATTTATACTTTCTCGTTTGAAAAGCAAAATAATAGACATTTTATTTTGATATTAAATGTGATTATCTAAATCTATGTAATATTCATCATCTTTATTTTATATTTCAGTGCAGGTGTAAAATATCCATAAGCTTTTTTTCGACTATTTTTCTTTCATTACTTCCTGTCGTTGATAATCTTACTAGTGGAATTTTATACCGTTCGAGAATATGGTTTTTCATTTCGTCTCGTTCCGCTTGTGTAGTCCCGGGTTTATGGTATCTATAACCGTCTGTTTCAATAGCGAGGACTGGAAATTTGCCAACTCCGTTGCAAATGAAGAAGTCAATATGAGTATTTATGTTTTTTACGAATTTGCGTTCTTCCTCATTAAGAAGAGAAAGATCGCATATTAAATGTCGAAGTGGAAGATGACAAATAACACTGAGATGTTTCATATATACATTATTCTTTAAGATGTCTGTAATTAGAGTATAAGTTAGATTTTCTGATTTATACTTAGATATTTTAGGATGCTTCTTTAAATAGTCAATACAAATCTTAGTGTACGGTTTATATAAGTAATCAAAAATAGAATGGATTTTGCTATTTGTAATAGAACAGTTATTGTACTCTATATATGCTATTAAATCACTTATGTTGCAATTGTCGGGTTGCTTATTACCGGAGACAACAAGGCAAAATTTTTGTTTAGCACGTGAAACTGCAACATTAAGCAAATTAGGATCATCAGTAAATTCTGTTATTATATCATCGACAGTAGTCATAATAATAGCATCTTTTTCTCTCCCTTGGAATTTGTGGACTGTTGCAATATCTATACAATCTCTAAGATTGTGTTGAATTGCTTCTACTTGTTTGTTGTATGGTGCTATAATACCTACTTCTGTATCTTGATAAGGTAAGATTGGCAAAACTTCTTCTTTTATAACATCTATTTCACGTTGATTTATGTGGTCACGAGAGTGATTCCCTACAACAGTTTTAATAGCACATATAACATCATTTTCACCATTATCATGAGTCATAATCAGGAGATTTCCTCCATAAAATTTAAGATTGCAAAAGTTTATGATTTTCGGATGGCAGCGATAATGTTCTCGCAAAAGAGTTTGTGGAATATTGGGAATGACTTTGCAAATTGATTGTAGGAAGCTGTTGTTTGCACAATCATATCCTTCTGCAATATGGAAATTCAGCATAATTGCATTTAGCTTATCTTTATCCTCTTTTGTTACAATGTTGGGAAGTTGCATAGAGTCCCCAACGATAATGACATTTTGTGCGCATGATATTGCTAATGCTCCGGTTTCAACTGAAACCTGGGAAGCTTCATCCATAATCAAATAATCGTATATAGTATCTCTGTGCAAACTCGTTAATGATGAAAAAGTTGTACTCAATACAACAGGATATTCTTCTTCTTGAACCTTTTGCCAGTTATCTTTAAGATCATCTGATGTGAATATAGGTTTAGTACGATTACTTCCGTATCTACGGAATAGAGAATTCTTTAGATATTGCATAGATTTATCACATATTTGTTTAGTGAGCTCTGCTGAGTTCTTTGTACTGAGATATTTCTCTATGTTTCTGATCTCGGATTGTAATTCTGCATGTCTTGTTTTATAAAATAATAATTGCAATTCAGATATAGTTGTAGCTATATCTTGACTATCTATCTTTTTATTGGGAATATTACATATTATCCTACTTTTAAGTCTGAAAATAAGCCATCTTAATTTCTTTAATAAGTTGGCTATTAACTTAAATCTCGATGAGGAGTGTACCTCTTCGATATGTTGGCATTCATGCCACAATCGTATAAGCTGTGATGAATTAATGAATCGTCTTAGCTTAATAGTGGGTGAATCATATCCGAATTCTTGCTTATAATGTGCCCACTCTAGTTCCAGAGATTTTATTTCCTGTCTTGCTATAGCAAGTTGTTCTTGCTTTGAGAAGATATTACTAAGTTCTTCTGTTTGTCGCGACAGATTATCAAAAAAATCAGGCTTTTCTAAATCAGGATGATACCATGATGTGATATTATTGGGATATTGCTTTTCTGTTTCTTGAGACTTGATAAATTTTTTCTTATTATCTGAGTTACCAAGTGGGGCTACAATAAATGCTATGTCGTATTTAGATAGCTTCTCAAAAACATTGATTATTGCAGAATTATTGTTTGATACAACTTGAACTGTTTTACCTTGTTCTAGAATATTAGCAATGATGTTTAATATCGTTTGAGTTTTTCCTGTTCCCGGAGGCCCTTGAATGACACTGATTTTGTTTTCAAAAGCGGTTTGAACAGCTTTTTGCTGACTTGCATTACATCCGAAAGGGAAAATTAAGGTTTTAGGTGAATAATAGTGTGGCTTGAAATTTTGAGGGTTTAAGTAAGTGGCTATAGCCATATTTTCAGCAATAAAATCAATATTGTTATACTGCTTAGCCAATAATTTAGTTCCATCATCAGCAGTAATTGCATTTACTGTGGCGACTTGTTTTAGATACTCAAAAACATTTCTTGAAACTTTATTCTCTAAACAAGATCTAATGATTTGTAGATTGTTCTCATTGTAGTCATATTCTTTGCCATTACTAAAGCGAATATGCCAATATTTGTGTGTTTGACTACTGAATACTGATATACTATCAATATTTGATAGTTTACGCCCCTTATGTGTAACTTGATATATTCTAGGATCCAATTGAATAGGATGCTTTAACCAAAGGACTCTATGCACATCATAGGAAGAAACTTTTGGATTGCCTTGAAATATTATATCATATTTCTTTTGGGTACTATTGTATTGACAACTTTCTATTTGGGGTGTCTGGATTTGGTTATCAATTAATATGAGGTTCTCGGTAGTGTTTATCATCTTAGCTATATTGTTTGTGGATAAATATGATATTTCAATGACTTTGTGTCCTATTTCTGACAAATCTACAAAAAAAGTTTTTGATATTCATATGCTTTCTAAGAAAAGTGTTTTATAAGTGTAATAATCATTTTTTTTCGTCATCTATCTCTACCTCTGAAACGCTCTTATCAAACTTTCCTCTTCCACTGATTCTGTCATGTTGTACTTTTCCACGAATTCATGCATTGCCTTTTTATACATATAGTGTTCTCAAAGACTTTCGTACATTATTATGAAAGACATTGTTAAGTGGATGTTTGGTAAATATTGCCGGCCTGGGTTATTTCTATCTGACAGTCCAAGGTAAGGGGACAGAGAAAGTGGAAGACTTTACCGTGGCGGATATTTCCGGATTACGGGTGTGTTTTCGGACAAATAACCACCATCTTGATGGGGAATTATTCGATGAACCGATTGGGTATCCCGCTATAGGTCAATGTGATTTTATGCATCGCCCTTGTCACCGCCACATAAAGCATACTTTTATCTATGATGGAATGATAATTCTGATTATCAGTTTGTGGAACGATTACTTCATCAAATTCCAACCCTTTTGCCATGTGTGCGGAAGTGACAACAATGCCTTTTGTATAAGCTGAACTTAGACTTGACAAAAGCGATATGTTATCTGTATGGACTTGGAGTTTCTGGGCAAGTGCTTTTGCCTGAGTTTCTGTTTTACAGATTATTCCCAAAGATGTATATCCGGAGTTTCCGAAGTCCGATATCAAATTAACAAGGCCTGTCGTTTCTTCTTCTGTATTCTTGAATGGAAGAATTTCAGGTTGTTCTCCATGTCGCATAATGGGTTCCAGTTCATTGTTTGCCTGGATTTTCTGTGCCAGACTGGTAATTTCAAAAGTAGAGCGGTAACTCTTACATAGTTTCATTACTTCTCCGGTGGTAAACGCTTTTTGAATCATGGCAGCAGTTGAAGAACCATAGGGATTGACAGATTGAGAAGCATCTCCAAGAATTGTTTTCCGGCAGGGATAAAGTTTTTGGATCACCTTGTATTGTATGGGAGAATAGTCCTGCATTTCATCTATCAGAAGATGCCTGATGTGAGTTTGAGTTCTATTCCCATCCAATGCGAGATGCAGATAAGCCAGGGGAGCCATATCTGCATATTCCAGCATACGATTCTTTCGCATCTTGAACATTTCAGGTTTTCCGGCCCATTCGAAAAAGTCTTTATAGATCTGGAGGTCGTTATTTCCTGAAAACATATTCTTAATTTCTTTTCTCAGCAGGTTTTTCTCAGCGGTAGTCACTGTAAGGTTATACTGGATTTTCATCATTTCCAGAATGTAATCTGTCATGGTTTCAAATCGTTGGCGTATGGGGTAACGATGGAATCGTTTGAACTGTTCCCCTACGAATTCTGCGGGAATAGTGATATACTTGGTGAGTTTTACATCAGTCGCTCTGAAATAGTGATTTTCCATATGGAGGATGAATTTGTCGAGTCGGGAAACAAATTCGAAAGAAGCTTTGTATTGTATCCGTTCGATAAAATCCGGAGTCGGCTTTTCCAGTAGTTCCGAGACTTGTCCGAAGAAATTCTGAAACTTATATTTGTTGTCAAGGACGGTGGAGAGAATCTGTTCCATGCTGGTTTCCGGTACAGTCGTTTCACCAAGTTCCGGAAGGACATTGGATATGTAATCGGCAAATACTTTATTAGGTGAGATGATCAGAATGTCTTTGGATGAAATTTTTCCTTTTTGTGTATAGAGCAGGTAAGCAATACGGTGTAAGGCAATAGACGTTTTTCCCGAGCCGGCGACTCCCTGTATGATGAGTACGGGCGTATCTTCGTTGCGGATGATCCGGTTTTGTTCGCGTTGGATGGTCATAACGATGTTTTTCATCTTGTCGTCTGCATTGGAACAGAGCTCTTTTTGCAAGATATCATCATGAACAGTGACGGAACTTTCAATCATATATTCCATCTTACCTTTGCGAATGCGGTACTGACGCTTGAGTGAAATCTCTCCATGCACTTCACCTGACGGAGAAGAATAAGTGGCCTCACCTGACTCATAGTCATAAAACATACCCGAAATAGGTGACCGCCAATCATATATCAGATTTCTTTTGTTTTTGAAATCGTAGAATGTGTGTATACCTATATATGCAGGAAGTTTTTTGCCGCTGCTTCCATTTTCCTTAAAGTCGATTCGTCCGAAGTAAGGAATATCCAATATCTTACTCAGGCGATTGCGTTTGTCTATCACATTTTCGCCTCGTGCAAAATGATTCAGTATACTTTCACGCATGGAACGGATTTCATGAGGATCGATGTCTTTATTGGACCATAGATAATCTTTGTATTCCTGCAGAGTATCTATGTGCTCTTTAACAGACTTGTCTGTGCTGTTTATCGTATCATTGATGATATTGAGCACCTGTTGCAAATATGCTTTTTCCTGCTCTTCTGTTTCGTTGAATATCATATATAAATTCAGTTTGGGTATTAAAAGTTGATTGAAAGGGTGGCAAAGTTAGCTAGATCCGGTGGGGTATTAAATAGTTATTTATAGCTATATATCAAGCCTTTTTCTTATTTTTGCGTGCTCATTTAATCTAGAAGAAAGATGGATATCCTTGATATTGCAAGACGAAATCAGCAGAAAGCATGGGAAATAATAGAGAAAGTCAATGTTATCCCGATATGGGAAAGCATTGGTGCACAGGTTAATCTGGTTGGTTCTCTTCGTATGGGGTTGCTGATGAAACACCGGGATATTGATTTTCATATATATACGTCTTCTTTAAGTTTAGCCGATAGTTTCAGGGCGATGGCGAAGCTGGCGGAAAACACGTCAGTGAAGAAGATAGAGTGCGTGAATCTGTTGCATACTGTTGAGGCGTGTGTGGAATGGCATGCCTGGTATCAGGATTCGGATAATGCACTCTGGCAAATTGATATGATACATATCCGGAAAGGTTCCCGATACGATGGATATTTTGAGAAAGTAGCCGAACGTATTTCTTCCGTCTTGACAGATGAGATTAAGCGGACAATTCTTCAATTGAAAAATGAGACACCCGAAAGTGAAAAGATTATGGGGGTAGAATATTATCAGGCTGTCATACGGGATGGAGTACGGACTTATGCCGGGTTTGAAGAATGGCGAAAAGAGCATCCGGTGAGAGGAGTGCTGGAATGGATGCCTTAATCAGCTTAATATCCCCGTCTCATATCCTATTCGGATGGCTTCAATGGAATTTTGTACTCCTAATTTCCGTAATAGATTCTGTCGGTGAATATTGACGGTATGAATGCTGACACACAGTTTGTCTGCTATTTCTTTACTTAACAGTCCTTTTTGGATCAGGCGTAAAATTTCAGCTTCCCGTTTGGTGAGAGGACTGAAGGTCTGCAGTGACGGAGAAGGGGAGAACATCTCTCCATTTTTCAGATTGAGTACAGTACAGTCTACCGTTTCGGCCTCTTGTTGATCAGGTGAGATATCCATATTCCCGATTACCAGCCATGCTTTTCCATCGATGGTCTGCTCCAGAACCTGATGCCTGCTGACAACACGCACGTATTGTTGCCTCGCATTGAGAACACGAAAACTGTAAATATTAGAATAGTCATTTCGTTGTTCCGGAGGCAAACTGTATATAAACTGACTTAATTTTATTTGTAAGATGAGCAATTGTTCGCGGTCGTCGGGATGGATGCGCGATTCCAGATAATCACCCTGCCTTTCCAATGTTGCTATCTTGTGGGCATCATATCCCAGTAAATCTACAAAGTTCGGAGAAGCATAGGCATATCTGCATTTATATACGTCTACTACAAATGTACAGTTCCGGTTCATCTTCGAGAATTGATGAAGCATGGATTTATTCCGTTCCCACACGGCATAGTCGATGTCGGTAAAGGACAAACGTTGCTTTGCCCACAATTCTTCCCGTGTGATATCTGTTAGCTTGATTTCCCGCATGTATGGAACTGTTTTTTTGATTGAAGTATGACAAAAGTAGATATAATCCGTGATATTATCAAGGAAGGAGTAGAGATTTGCTTATTCTTATTGTTTCCATACAATAATCGTGCTAACAAATGATAATTATTGAACATCTCTTGAAAAATAAATAATAAAAAGATAGTTATCTAATTAATTGTGTTACCTTTGTTCCCAGAGTTTGAGTTACGAATCATTATTGTGTAGTTCTTCTTTTTAATATATTATTAGTAAGTAGTCCTCTTCTGTAATTATCCTCCTCACTCCAAAATAGTATTTATTTTTAATAAAATTTTAGATGAACATTTACATTTCAGGTTTAAGTTATGGCACAAATGATGCTGACTTGACAAATTTATTTGCAGAGTATGGAGAAGTTTCTTCAGCCAAAGTTATTTTTGATAGAGAAACTCGGCAGATCCAGAGGATTCGCTTTCGTAGAAATGACAAACGATGCAGAAGGACAAAAAGCTATTGACGAATTGAACGGAGTTGAATATGACCAGAAGGTTATTTCAGTGAGCGTTGCACGTCCTCGCGCTGAAAAACCGTCATACGGTAGTAACCGTGGAGGTGGTTATAACAATTCAAGAAGATATTAATATCAGAATAAATAAAAGCAGAAGATAATGTCTTCTGCTTTTATATAGACTATTACCGTTTCATGATTCAACGGAGGAATTTCTGTTATACAGAGAAGACGAAAAATCATTTTACATTTAAGTTCTGCTAATTCTGCCTCTTTTATGCGCAATATCAGGAGTATATAATCCTGCACTTTCCATTCTGACAATAGATTATTAGACTTTTTTGTAATACAATGCTCTTGGAAGAAACAGGAGTGAGAGTTTAATAAATAATATCCAATCAAGCGAACAGCCAATGAGGAAGGCGACTTTGAATACTTGAATAGAGTATGTTCGGAGTGTGCTGATTTTGAAATGGCCAAGCACAGAATAAAATATATGAAATCATTTTTTATAGGAAATATTGAAATAAAAGTACCTGTTATACAAGGTGGAATGGGAGTTGGGATATCATTATCCGGTCTGGCGTCAGCAGTAGCAAACGAAGGGGGAGTGGGAGTTATATCGTGTGCAGGTCTGGGGTTGCTTTATCCCAAAGAAAAAGGCACTTATACAGAAAAATGCATCAGCGGCCTGAAAGAAGAGATTCGCAAATCACGCATGAAAACAAAAGGTATTATTGGTGTGAATGTCATGGTGGCCTTATCGAATTATGCTGATATGGTGCGTACTGCGATTGAGGAAAAGATAGATGTGGTATTTTCAGGTGCGGGACTTCCGCTTGATTTGCCTTCCTATTTGACTACGGGCAGTATTACGAAATTAGTACCTATTGTATCTTCTTCAAGAGCTGCCAAAATAATCTGTGACAAATGGCAAAAGAATTATAACTATCTGCCGGATGCGATAGTGGTAGAAGGTCCCAAAGCCGGAGGGCATCTGGGGTTTAAGAAAGAACAGCTGCAAGACCAGAATTATGCGTTGGATGTATTGATTCCCGAAGTGGTGGCGATTGCGGCCAGTTATAAAGAACAAAAGCAGATTCCGGTGATTGCTGCCGGTGGAATTTCGACAGGTGAGGATATAGCGCATTTTATGGAATTGGGAGCTTCGGGTGTGCAAATGGGGAGTATTTTTGTTACCACCCTTGAATGTGATGCTTCGGAAACTTTCAAAGAAGTGTATATTCATCCCAAATCCGAAGATGTTCTTATTATTGAAAGTCCTGTCGGAATGCCGGGACGGGCTATTGACGGAGAATTTATTCATAGTGTGAATAATGGTCTGAAAAGCCGAGGAAATGCTCATTCCATTGCATTAAGACGTGTGACTATACAAAAGTCCTTATTGCATTATTAAGGCTCTATATAATGCAGCCAGAGGAAATATGAAAAGGCTATGCATTTGCTGGTAGCAACGCCTTCTCGCAGATAAAATAAGCAGTGAAAGAAGTGATGAATACACTGGAACGCGAGTTTTCTTAGCGACTCACAAACTGGTTTAATATCGGAGACCTTGCATATTCAGTATTGAATGTGTTGTGCTCTCTTACTATATATAAAATTAACCGCTGTGCTGAAACAGCAAAATAACATTTATGACATTTAAAGAATTAAATATAACCGAACCGATATTAAAAGCAATTGGAGAAAAAGGATATACAGTACCAACTCCCATTCAGGAAAAAGCGATTCCTGTAGCATTGGCAAAAAGACATTTTAGGCTGTGCGCAGACTGGAACCGGAAAGACTGCTTCTTTGCAATACCTATTATACAACATTTGCATCTCAATAAGGGAGAAGGCAAGCGTTCGGGAATCAAAGCTCTGATTTTGACTCCTACCCGCGAACTCGCATTGCAAATCAGTGAATGTATTGAAGATTATTCAAAGTATACACGTATCCGTCACGGAGTCATCTTCGGAGGCGTGAATCAACGTCCGCAAGTGGATATGCTGCATAAAGGAATTGATATTCTGGTTGCTACTCCGGGCGTCTGCTCGATTTGATGAATCAAGGACATATACGATTGGATAATATTCAGTATTTTGTTCTGGACGAAGCAGACCGTATGCTTGATATGGGCTTTATTCATGATATTAAACGGATATTGCCGAAGCTTCCGAAAGAAAAGCAAACGTTGTTCTTTCGGCTACGATGCCTGATACGATTATTGCTCTGACTAATTCCTTGCTGAAGAATCCGTTGAAGATTTATGTTACACCGAAATCATCAACGGTAGATTCTATAAAGCAACTGGTTTACTTTGTAGAGAAGAAAGAAAAAGCCTGTTGCTGATTTCAATTTTGCAAAAATCGGAGGACCGGTCGGTACTTATCTTTCGCGTACCAAGCACAATGCTGATAAGATAGTTAAAATATTGGGTAAAGCCGGCATTGGCAGCCAGGCTATTCATGGAAATAAGAGTCAGGCGGCGCGGCAGTCCGCATTGGGTAACTTCAAGTTGGGTAAAACGCGAGTGATGGTTGCCACAGATATCGCTTCCCGGGGAATTGATATTAATGAGCTGCCGTTGGTTATCAATTATGATCTTCCTGATGTTCCCGAGACATATGTACATCGAATCGGGCGTACGGGAAGAGCTGGAAATGCAGGTATGGCACTTACATTCTGCTCTCAGGAAGAACGCAAACAGATTAATGATATTCAGAAATTGACAGGCAAAAACTAAATAGGGCTGATTTTACAATTTAAGGTCATTCCCTTACATTATTCATTAAAATATAGTATAAATTAAATATAAGTTCTATGGCAAAATCCATTACGGTAGGTAAACGTGAAAATGAAAAAGAGACTCGCTAAACGAGAAGAAAAACAAAAGAAAAGGATAGCAAGAAGTTATCCAGTAAAAGCAGCTTCGATGATATGATTGCTTATGTGGACGAGAATGGAATGATAACTTCGACTCCTCCGGCTGAAAACATTAAAAGGAAGAGATAAACCTGGATGAGATAATCATTGCAACTCCGAAGAAAGAAGACGAGGAACCCGTTATATTGAGAGGGAGAGTTGAATTCTTTAATGAGGCAAGAGGCTTTGGTTTTATAAAGGACCTTGCCGGAGTTGATAAGTACTTTTTCCATGTTAATAATGTCGTTGGTAATATCTCGGAAGGTAATATTGTAACATTCGATCTTGAACGTGGTGTGAAAGGAATGAATGCGGTCAATATCTGTCTCGAAAAGAAACCGGTGGAGAATTAAAATAAAAATGTAAGTATTGAAACTTATTTTTAGATATTCATTTGCTTAAGTGTAATATGATAAAATAAAAATCCCTTGAGTCTCAGAGGTTCAAGGGATTTTATGCGTAAAAATAGTATTGCAGGCAGACAGGGGAACGGAGGGTAACTGGAAGAAGAATGCAGCATATCGTACAAAATGGCAAGAAATAATGATTCATTATCTCTACTATTTCATACCTTTGCCCGCTGAGTCTGAAATATTATTAACTTTTAAACGCAGAAAACATGAAGAACTTATTGATTACGGTATTTTTCTCAGCTTGACTTTGCAGCTCTCTGCGGAGACAGGGGAAGCAATCCTGTAATTGTAGAAAAACTACAGCAAGTCTGGCGGAAAAGACGCCTGTTTATTGGCAGAAAATGGCAGATGGTATGTCGCAAGCCCTTATCAAGCATTTTTGGGGCGCAAACTTCAAAGGGTATGAGAATCGGTTTTATTTTAATTATGGTAGTGATCTTTCCAATATGACTACCAATCATTATTGGCCACAGGCACATGCTATGGATGTCATGGTAGATGCATATATGCGTACCGGAAGCAAACAGTATTTGAATATATACCCGTTATGGTGGGAAGGTGCACCGAAATTCAATTTTGCGGGCAGAGAGGAAGACCCGTGGTGGAATGTGTTTGTAGACGATATGGAATGGATTGCTCTGGCACAGATTCGCATGTTTGAAAGCACTAAGAATACCAAGTATCTGAAAAAGGCGAGACAGACCTACGATGATTGGGTTTGGTCTACTTGGGGACCGGAAGATGAGGCTCCGTGGTTTGGTGGCATTACCTGGAAGACGGATGTGGCAAAATCTAAGAACGCTTGTTCCAATGGTCCTGCTGTCCCTTATTGCTGCCCGGTTGTATAATTTTACGATGCTATGGGCAAAAGGCCGGAAAACCCAAACAGGCTTATCTGAATGAGGCCATTAAAATATATACATGGGAGAAGAATAACTTGTTCGACCGTCAGACGGGGCAGTGTATGACAGCATGAATGGAGAAGGCAAGATTACCAAATGGGTATTTTCGTACAACTCGGGTACTTTCCTGGGAGCAGCTCATGAACTGTATAAGATTACCGGTGATAAGCAATATCTGGCAGATGCAGTAAAAGCGGCCAATTTTGTGATTGACCATTTGTCGACCAATGAAGGTGTACTCTCCGATGCAGAAGGTGGTGACGGTGGCTTGTTTCATGGCATCTTCTTCCGTTATTTTGTGAAACTGATTAATGACCCTGCACTGGATAGTGCCAATTATAATAAGTTTCGCGACTACATAACTCATTGTGCTACGGTTATGGCAGAGCAAGGAGTGAATCAGAAGACTATGTTATATAGCGGTCGTTGGAGAAAAGCACCTGCTGATGATGAGAGTGTGGGATTGACATCGCATCTGACCGGTTGTATGCTGATGGAAGCTATGTGTGTACTTAAACACCGATAGAGTGAATAAGAAAAGAGATAAAACAAAAATCCCTTGAACTTCAAAAGTTCAAGGGATTTTTGTTACTGAGTTGATAGTGGTGCCACCAGGAATCGAACCGGGGACACAAGGATTTTCAGTCCTTTGCTCTACCAACTGAGCTATGGCACCGTAAGGCTAATTCAACTCAGTTGTTTCTCTTTTGCGGTTGCAAAGGTAGTTAAAGTTTTGGATTCTGCAAGGCTTCTATAAATAAAAAACACTGATAAAAAGCTACTTTGCTTATTATCAGTGTTGTATGGAATGAAATATTTTTCAGTATATAACTGAGAAAATCTATTTATCTTCTTTTAGCGGATTCCATCCCTGAGCCTTCAATTCAAATTCTTGTCCGTCACGGGTAATCAATGCGCAACCGAGTTCGGGTTTGGTGATATGCCCGATGAGGCGGATTCCCTCCATCTGTGATACTTTCTCATGATCGGCGATGGGGACAGTGAAAAGCAATTCATAATCTTCACCGCCATTCATGGCACAAGTGGTCAGGTTCATGTTGAATTCTTCTGCCATGACAGCCGTCTGATAGTCAATAGGAATATGTTCCTCATAGACACGGCATCCCGTATTACTTTGTTTGCAGATATGCATTAATTCGGACGACAGACCATCGGAGATGTCCATCATGGATGTGGGGACAATATTGGCAGCCGCCAGTTTTTCGATGATATCTTTACGGGCTTCCGGTTTCAACTGGCGTTCCAGTAAGTATTCTTTGCCGGTGAAGTCCGGTTGGATATCTTTTTCACCCTTCAGTACTGTTTTCTCACGTTCCAGGAGTTGCAGACCCATATAGGCGGCGCCCAAGTCACCGCTGACACAGATTAAGTCAGTGTCTTTGGCTCCGTTGCGGTAGACTACTTTATCTTTGTCAGCGTCTCCGATACAGGTGATGCTGATGGCAAGTCCCGTAAGAGAAGAAGATGTATCGCCTCCGATAATGTCAACATGATACTGTTGGCATGCCAGACGAATGCCTGAGTAAAGCTCTTCCATGTCCTCTACGCTGAAGCGTTTGGAGAGAGCGAGTGAAACGGTAATCTGTCGCGGAGTACCATTCATTGCATAAATATCGGAGAAATTGACTACGGCTGACTTATATCCCAAATGTTTCAGAGGGACGTAAGTCAGGTCGAAGTGTACACCTTCCATTAATAAGTCGGTTGTTACTAATAGTTGTTTCTCCGAAGGGTAGGAGAGGACGGCGGCATCATCACCCACTCCGTATTTGGTTGATTCGTTTTCTGGTTTAATTCCCTCGGTGAGGCGGTCGATCAGACCGAACTCGCCGAGAGTTGCTATTTCAGTTCGCATAAATAGAGTTTAGTATTAAGCACGGTTGATAAGTTCACGCATGATAGTGGTCATTTTAGGTTGGGCTGCGTCCGCTGCCTTCTGAACTTCTTCATGCGATACTTCTACAATTTTTCCTTCTACTCCCAAGTCAGTGATGACGGAGATTCCGAATACCTTGATTCCGCAGTGGTTGGCTACGATCACTTCGGGAACGGTAGACATACCGACTGCATCGGCACCCAGAATGTGGAATAGTTTATATTCAGCAGGAGTCTCGAAAGTAGGGCCTTGCGTACCGATATAAATTCCATGTTGTACCTTAATGCCTTTTTCCTGAGCAATCTCGTCAGCTTTACGAATCAGTTCCTTATCATATGCTTCGCTCATATCCGGGAAGCGTGGACCATAAGGAATATTCTTGCCACGAAGCGGATGTTCGGGGAAGTAGTTGATATGATCGGTGATAATCATCAGGTCGCCGATTTCAAAAGCTTCGTTTGTACCACCGCTGGCGTTGGACACAAACAATGTTTTGATACCCAACTCACGCATTACACGTACAGGGAAAGTCACTTCCTTCATGGAATAACCTTCATAATAATGGAAACGCCCCTGCATCGCCATGATGTCTTTGTTGCCCAACTTGCCGAAAATGAGTTTACCGCTATGACCTTCGACAGTAGACACCGGGAAGTTAGGAATATCCGAATACTTTATTTCATACTTCTCGGTGATCTCGTCTGCCAAACTGCCAAGTCCGGTGCCAAGGATGATGGCTGTTTCAGGACTGGTGTGCATTTTCCCTTTCAGAAAAGCTGCTGTTTCTTGTATTTTCTCTAACATAGCCAATAATGTGTTGGTTAAATTTATCTTGTTGATTTTGTAATATCTCAATCTCAATCGGCAAGGCGTAAATAAACGGTTTCAGTTCCTCGCTCAATGCCGGATGATGAATCAGGCGGGTTGCATCTTTCTCGGTGGTGACAATCAGTTTATGTTCACCTTTCAGTTTTCCGAATCGTTCCTTGATCTGTTGTATGTCCCGATGACTGAAATGATGATGGTCGTCGAATGAAAGCGAATCAATCTGATCGGTATACATTTTCAACTCTTCGAGAATAGGCGCAGGTGATGCAATGCCCGTTACCAGCAAAATATCCGTATTCGTTAAAGCACTCAGCGGTAACTCATTCACTGTAGAATCAATCTCTGAATTTGCTGATGGAAATACCGGTTGCAGATTTCCATAACGAAACGATGAGAAGTATAACTGCTGATAAGGATAAAGGTTCAGTCGTTTTGTGATAATATTATAGTCAATCGGCTTAATATCCTGCGGACACTTTGTGACAATGACGATTTGTGCCCGGTTTTTACCGTTGACAGACTCGCGCAGACGACCTGCCGGAAGTAAAGTATCGTCGCAGAAGAGGCGGTGATAATCCGTCAGCAGGATGCTTAGTCCCGGCTTGACGTAGCGGTGCTGGAAAGCATCATCCAGCAATACAACTTCAATGGACGGTTCTTTGATGGATAGTAATTGTTCTATGCCATGGCAGCGGTTCTCATCGACAGCTAGTGTGACAGACGGGAACTTGGTATGCATCTGGTAAGGCTCGTCACCGATGCTGCGTGCAGTACTTTGGGGAGTGGCAAGCACATATCCTCGGCTATGCCTTTTATATCCCCGGCTTAATACTGCCACATGATAGTTATCACGAAGCAGCTTTATCAGATATTCGGTGTGCGGCGTTTTTCCCGTGCCGCCTACAGACAGGTTGCCGATGCAGATGACAGGAACACCAAAACTCTTTGACCGGAGGAATCCCCAGTCAAAGAGTTTGTTTCTTACTGTTACCACTGCCCCGTAAATCCATGAGACAGGGTAAAGCCACTTATGTATCTTGATAAAGTGTTCGTCCATGCAGTACAGTTTACTTGATATTTAGTTCAAACGGAATGCGTGCCTGAATCATGGAACGCTCTTTTAAATTTTTCAGCATACCGAATTGTTGATAATACTCTCCTAACTTGCTTTTCAATATTTGTGATTCCACATAATTAGTGGGTTTCGTATTGAGCAGTGAAGAAAGGAGGTCTTGTTTTGCCGGATAAGAAACAACTGTATATCCTTCGATTCCTGCTTTCCTGACAGCAATCTCCAAAGCTGTATCAATACCTCCGAGTACGTCTACCAGTCCAAGTTCTTTAGCAGCTTCTCCTGTCCATACACGACCTTCAGCTATTTTCTCAATGGCCTCTTTGCTCATATGGCGCCCCTCAGCGCAGCGATTGACGAATGTATCATAACCTTGGGTAATCATCATCTGCATCAGTGTCTTCTCATCCTGATTGAAAGGACGCATGATATTTCCAAAATCTGAAAATTTATTTGTTTTTACCACATCGTAGGTCAAACCGATCTTTTCTGATAATTCCTTAACATTCGGTACCATACCGAAAATTCCGATGGATCCCGTCAATGTAGTCGGCTCTGCAACGATTGTATCGGCTACACAAGAGATATAATAACCACCTGATGCGGCATAATCACCCATAGAAACAATTACTGGTTTCTCTGAGATTCATTTGTTCGGATGCAAAACACCTGAAGACGACATTATTCATTTATTCAGTAATGCATTTGATCTGGTATCACCGAACCCCCTACCGGTTATGGCCAGCCTTTTCAAGTCCACCCACTGTTTAAGATAATTGCGAACATCATTGCGGTAAATCAATGTGTCCGCCAAGCCACATTGCACACTTTCCTCTGCCGGATAAAACATCAGCATACGGTCAGCTAAAGCATTCAGTGAATCTACGGGGAGGCTGCGGGAAGCAGATACCCCTTCGGTAACCTGTCCCCAGATCGAGTTGATAAAAGCTGTCACCTGTTCACGATTGGCAGGACTCATTTCTGTAGAAATAAACGGTTCTACGGCGGATTTATAAGTACCTACTTTAAATATCTGCATTTCTACCCCGATCTTTTGCAGTAAGTCTTTATAAAACAGAGGAGCGGAAGCGATGCCTTTCCACTCAATCATTCCTTTCGGATTGAGCAATACCTTGTCCGCTACACTGGAAAGATAATAAAGTCCTTGTGTATAGCTATCTCCGTAGGCTATGATGAACTTTCCGCTTTCTTTAAAGTCGAGCAATGCGTTACGGATTTCCTGCAAAGATGCATACGAAGTTCCGAGCATACTTGCCTGCAGATAAATTCCTTTGATATTTTCATTTTCTTTTGCTTTTTTGATGGAAGAAAGAATATCGTCCAGCCCGTATGTATTGGAGTCGTCGCTGAACAACTGTGATAAGATACCTAACGGACTCTCCTGAGTGCGTTCGACTAATACACCGTTCAGGTCGAGCATCATCACAGAATTCTTTTTCACTATTGTTTCTGTATCCGCGGTTGATACAATGCCGAACAATGTTACCATGCCGATAATAAATAATACAATGCTTGACAGGATGATACCGGTCACAGTGGCGAGCGTAAATTTCAAGAAATCTTTCATTATACTATTGTTTTTTTGAGTCAGCTTGTTTTAAAGCTAACAAAGATAAATAATTGAGTTGATATTTATTCAATAAGTCGTGCGAATTTTTGTTTTGTCACAATGAATCAGGTTTATTTGCTTTTAGAATGCTGCCCGGAACAGGGTAGATATAAATTTTGAATGATCGGACTTGGGGACCATTTTTCTATTGTATTTTAGTGTAGCATTGAGAATTATTCTCTAAATTTGTAGCATTAACTTAACATTATGATTATCATGAAAAGAAAATTCCCTGTGATGGCCGTTGCTTTGGCGGGACTGTTTATGTACACTTCCTGTTCTCCGACGGAGCAAGCGGAAACGAAAGATTACACTCAGTATGTGAATACCTTTATTGGTGCTGCTGACAATGGGCATACATTCCCCGGAGCTTGCTATCCTTTCGGAATGATACAGACCAGTCCGGTGACGGGTGCAGTAGGTTGGAGATATTGTTCGGAATATACTTATCAGGACTCTCTGATCTGGGGCTTCACTCAGACTCATCTGAACGGAACCGGATGTATGGATTTGGGGGATATTCTGGTGATGCCGGTTACCGGTACCCGTGCCCGTGCATGGGATGCTTATCGCAGCCATTTCCCGAAAGACAAGGAAGCTGCTACTCCGGGATATTATACAGTCGAATTATCCGATCCGCAGGTAAAGGCGGAACTGACTGCTTCTATCCATGCAGCTCTTCATCGTTATACATATCATAAAGCGGATTCAGCTTCTCTGCTGATTGACTTGCAGCACGGACCTGCCTGGAGAGAAGAACAATATCATTCACAAGTGAATAGTTGCGAAGTGAACTGGGAAGATGCTCAGACGCTGACCGGACACGTGAATAACACGGTCTGGGTTGATCAGGACTACTTCTTTGTGATGAAGTTTAATCGTCCGTTAACCCCGATGGGAGAAACTGTCCCGTTCGACTTGAAGCCGGGAGATGAACTGATTCGACTACCAGCGTAGAGGGAGCAAAGAAGAACTTGCAGGCTGAAATACCAGACTGGAACTTTGACGGTGTGAAGCTGGCTGCCCATGACGAATGGAACAGCTATCTGAGTCGCATTGACGTAGAGGGTACGGATGATGAAAAGACGAATTTCTATACTTGTTTTTATCACGCACTGATTCAGCCTAACCAGATTTCAGACGTAGACGGTATGTATCGTAATGCTGCCGATTCGATTGTGAAGGCCGGAACAGGAACATTCTATTCAACCTTCTCTTTATGGGATACTTATCGTGCCGCTCATCCATTCTATACATTAATGGTTCCCGAACGTGTGGATGGTTTTGTTAATTCATTGATAGAACAAGGTGAAGTACAAGGCTTCCTGCCTATTTGGGCATTGTGGGGAAAAGAAAATTTCTGTATGATCGGCAATCATGGTGTATCTGTTATTGCTGAAGCCTACCGAAAAGGTTTCCGTGGTTTTGATGCGGAACGTGCTTTCAATATGGTGAAGAAGACACAGACTGTATCTCATCCGTTGAAGTCCGACTGGGAAGTGTATACGAAATACGGATATTTCCCGACAGATCTGACAAAAGCGGAATCCGTCTCTTCAACTCTGGAATCGGTATATGACGATTATGCGGCAGCTGACATGGCCCGTCGTATGGGAAAAGAAGAAGATGCTGCTTACTTTGCGAAACGTGCAGATTATTATAAGAACTTATTCGATTCACAGACGAATTTTATGCGTCCGCGTAAAGCTGACGGAACCTGGAAATCTCCGTTTAATCCTAGTGATGTAGGACATGCGGAAAGTACAGGCGGTGACTATACGGAAGGAAATGCATGGCAATATACCTGGCATGTGCAACACGATGTTCCCGGTTTGATTGCTCTCTTCGGTGGAGAAGAACCTTTCCTGAACAAGCTGGATTCTCTGTTTACAGTGAAACTGGAAACAACCCAGGCTGATGTGACAGGTTTGATCGGACAGTATGCACATGGTAATGAGCCCAGTCATCATGTTACTTATTTATATGCTTTGGCAGGGCGTCCGGAACGTACACAGGAACTAATCCGTGAAATCTTTGATACTCAATATAAGAACAAGCCTGACGGACTTTGTGGTAATGATGACTGTGGTCAGATGTCCGTATGGTATATGTTCAGTGCAATGGGTTTCTATCCGGTAGATCCGGTAAGCGGTGATTATGTATTCGGAGCTCCTCAGTTACCGAAGATTGTGTTACATCTGGCTGATGGAAAGACCTTTACTGTGATCGCTGAAAACTTGTCGAAGGAACATAAATATGTGGATAATATTACGCTGAATGGCGAACCTTATACAAAGAATACGATTTCTCATGAAGATATTCTGAAAGGTGGAACACTCGTATATAAGATGAAATAGACTTTATACAGAGTAGTATACAGAAGATCCCTCCAAAGTTTTTTTCTTTGGAGGGATTTTTGGCTTTATACGCTTTTAATTCGAATAATTCTCTCGATTTGCATATTGATTCTTTCTTAACCTATACTTTATGTAACATAATTAATGTGGCTTTTTCTTTCTGAACCGTCTATTGTATATAGATTCAGTTGACAGAAATAAATAATCTATTTTGCGGGTATATGTCTCATTATTTAGAAGGAAGTGTTAACTTTGGCGAAATAGATTCTGTTGACCGATGTTGCCGTTATTGTATAGAAGGTAAAGTCAGAAAAGTAAATAAATAATTTGAAGAGCTTATGAAAATAAGAAATCTGGTGTTTGGTGCCATTTGTGGCATTATATTCTTTTCCTGTTCGGAGTCTGGTGGGGGAAAAGAGGTAGAGATGGATCGCTTTGTCACAGACCTGATGGGTAAAATGACGATCCGTGAGAAGCTGGGACAGTTGAACCTTCCTTCCGGTGGCGACTTGGTGACAGGCTCGGTGATGAATAGTGAGCTTAGTGATATGATTCGCAAAGAAGAGATCGGTGGCTTTTTCAATGTAAAAGGAATCAAAAAAATCTATGACCTGCAACGGCTGGCAGTGGAAGAAACCCGATTGAAAATTCCCTTGATAGTCGGGGCGGACGTCATACATGGTTATGAAACGATTTTCCCGATACCGTTGGCCCTCTCATGCAGTTGGGATACGTTGGCTATTCAGCGGATGGCGCGGATTTCTGCCATTGAAGCCAGTGCGGATGGCATTTGCTGGACATTCAGCCCGATGGTAGATATCTGCCGGGATGCCCGTTGGGGACGTATTGCCGAAGGAAGCGGTGAGGACCCTTATCTGGGTTCACTGTTGGCAAAGGCCTATGTGCACGGTTATCAAGGTGACAGTATGCAGGGAAAAGATGAAATCCTTTCTTGTGTAAAACATTTCGCCCTCTATGGAGCATCAGAAGCCGGTAAGGATTATAATACAGTCGACATGAGCCATCTGCGTATGTATAACGAATATTTTGCTCCTTATCGGGCGGCGGTTGAGGCTGGTGTCGGTAGTGTGATGAGTTCTTTTAATATAGTAGACGGCATACCGGCTACGGCAAATAAATGGCTGTTGACAGACGTGCTTCGTGACGAATGGGGATTTCAGGGACTTTTGGTCACAGACTACAATTCCATTGCTGAAATGTCCATTCATGGTGTGGCTCCTTTGAAGGAAGCCTCTGTCCGTGCTTTGCAGGCGGGGACAGATATGGATATGGTTTCCTGCGGCTTTCTCAATACGTTGGAAGAATCGCTGAAAGAGGGGAAAGTCACCGAAGCACAGATTGATGCAGCTTGCCGTCGTGTGCTGGAGGCTAAGTATAAACTGGGCTTGTTTGCCGATCCATATAAATATTGCGATACGTTACGTGCGGAAAAAGAACTTTATACGCCTGAGCATCGTGCAGTTGCACGCGAGGTTGCGGCAGAGACGTTTGTTCTACTGAAAAATGAGAATCACCTGCTTCCGTTGGAGGAAAAAGGGAAAATTGCATTAATAGGTCCGATGGCAGATGCACGTAATAATATGTGTGGAATGTGGAGTATGACATGTACTCCGTCCAGACATGGTACATTACTCGAAGGAATCCGGTCGGCAGTAGGAGACAAGGCTGAAATACTTTATGCCAAAGGCAGCAATGTATATTATGATGCGGAAATGGAAAAAGGAGCTGTCGGCATCCGTCCGTTGGAACGTGGTAATGATCAGCAACTGCTGGCCGAGGCATTGCGTACGGCTGCCCGTGCCGATGTGATTGTGGCTGCTGTGGGTGAATGTGCGGAAATGAGTGGTGAATCTCCTTCCCGTACTAATCTGGAAATCCCTGACGCTCAGCAGGACTTATTGAAAGCATTGGTGAAAACAGGTAAGCCTGTGGTACTGCTCCTGTTCACCGGTCGTCCTTTGATCTTGAACTGGGAAAGCGAACACATTCCTTCTATTCTGAATGTATGGTTCGGAGGTAGTGAGACAGGGGATGCCGTTGCCGATGTTCTGTTTGGCAAAGCCGTCCCGTGCGGTAAGCTGACTACTACCTTCCCTCGTTCGGTAGGGCAACTTCCTTTGTTCTACAATCATTTGAACACCGGACGTCCGGACCCGGACAACCGTGTTTTCAACCGGTATGCCAGCAACTATCTGGATGAGAGTAACGAACCTCTTTATCCTTTCGGATACGGTTTGAGTTATACCGACTTTGTATATGGCGACCTGCAGCTCAGTTCGGAAACCTTGCCGAAAAATGGAAACCTGACAGCTTCCGTTACCGTCACCAACAAAGGGAACCATGACGGCTATGAAACGGTACAAATCTATTTGCGTGATATCTATGCGGAAGTAGCGCGTCCGGTGAAAGAGCTGAAAGGCTTCGATCGTATCTTCCTGAAAAAAGGAGAAAGCCGTGAAGTGAAGTTTGTACTTACGGAAGATGACCTGAAATTTTATAATTCCGGGCTGCAATATATCTACGAACCGGGAGAGTTTGACGTGATGATAGGTACGAACAGTCGTGATGTACAGACAAAGCGCTTTATTGCGGAATAATTATTTTGAAATCTAATATATTAGTTACAACCATGAAAAAACTTACATTTTTATTATTATGTGTCTTGTGTACGCTTTCGTTGCAAGCTCAGAAGCAATTTACACTAGCCTCACCTGATGGAAATCTGAAAACGACAATAACCATTGGCGACCGGCTGACTTATGACATTACATGCAACGGCAGGCAGATTCTGACTCCTTCTCCCATATCAATGACGTTGGATAACGGGACTGTCTGGGGAGAAAATGCGAAATTATCCGGAACTTCCAGGAAGAGTGTGGACGAGATGATACCATCTCCTTTCTACCGTGCCAGCGAATTGAGAAATCATTATAATGGACTGACCTTGCGTTTCAAAAAAGACTGGAATGTAGAGTTTCGTGCATACAATGACGGTATCGCCTACCGTTTTGTGAATCAGGGGAAGAAGCCTTTTCATGTGGTGACGGAAGTATCTGATTATTGTTTTCCATCAGATATGACTGCCTCCGTGCCTTATGTAAAAAGCGGTAAAGACGGTGATTATAACTCCCAGTTTTTTAATTCTTTCGAGAATACGTATACAACGGACAAACTGTCGAAGCTGAATAAACAGCGCTTGATGTTCTTGCCGTTGGTAGTAGATGCGGGCGATGGAGTGAAAGTCTGTATCACAGAGTCCGATCTGGAAAATTATCCGGGACTTTATCTTTCTGCTTCGGAAGGCGCGAATCGTCTGAGCAGTATGCATGCTCCTTATCCGAAGCGTACGGTACAGGGTGGTCACAACCAGCTTCAGATGTTGGTGAAGGAGCATGAAGACTACATTGCCAAAGTGGATAAGCCGAGAAACTTCCCCTGGCGTATAGCCGTGGTTACTACCACCGATAAGGACCTTGCCGCTACCAATCTCAGCTACCTGTTAGGTGCGCCTTCACGTATGTCCGATCTTTCATGGATTAAACCGGGAAAGGTTGCTTGGGACTGGTGGAATGACTGGAATCTGGATGGCGTTGATTTTGTGACCGGAGTAAATAATCCGACTTATAAGGCATATATAGACTTTGCTTCTGCAAACGGTATCGAGTATGTGATACTTGACGAGGGATGGGCAGTGAACTTACAGGCGGATTTGATGCAGGTTGTCAAGGAGATTGACCTGAAAGAACTGGTAGATTACGCAGCTTCCAAAAATGTAGGTATCATCCTTTGGGCCGGTTATCATGCATTCGAGCGTGATATGGAAAATGTGTGCCGTCATTATGCCGAAATGGGAGTAAAGGGTTTCAAAGTGGACTTTATGGACCGTGACGATCAGGAAATGACTGCATTCAACTATCGTGCCGCTGAAATGTGTGCTAAATACAAGCTGATTCTTGACCTGCATGGCACTCATAAGCCTGCCGGATTGAACCGTACTTATCCGAATGTGTTGAATTTCGAAGGAGTCAATGGGTTGGAGCAGATGAAATGGAGTTCACCGTCAGTAGATCAGGTGAAGTATGATGTGATGATTCCTTTCATCCGTCAGGTTTCCGGTCCGATGGATTATACGCAGGGGGCGATGAGGAATGCTTCCAAGGGTAACTATTATCCTTGTTATTCAGAACCGATGAGTCAGGGAACCCGTTGCCGCCAACTAGCCTTGTACGTGGTGTTTGAATCTCCTTTTAATATGTTGTGCGATACTCCGAGCAACTATATGCGCGAACCGGAATCAACGGCATTTATCGCAGAAATACCAACTGTATGGGATGAAAGTATCGTTCTTGACGGTAAAATGGGAGAGTATATTGTGACAGCACGCCGGAAAGGGGATGTCTGGTATGTAGGTGGAATTACAGATTGGAGTGCACGTGATATTGAAGTCGATTGTTCTTTCCTGGGTGATAAATCTTATCATGCTACTTTGTTTAAAGATGGTGTGAATGCTCATCGGGCAGGTCGTGATTATAAGTGTGAGTCCTTCCCGATAAAGAAGGACGGTAAACTGAAAGTTCATCTGGCATCGGGAGGAGGTTTTGCCCTTAAGATAAAATAAGGTACTGATATACATATCTACACTGGAAATCCTTCCGTCCTCGGAGGGATTTCTTTTTAATTATACGTATCTGTAAATTTGTCTGCGGATTTCTTTGATATTTCATAAAATCTTTGTAAATTGTAGCATCACAAAATAGTTGGAGGACAGTGCTATGAAAGCCCCGTTTGACATCAAAGTAAATTCGATTCCAGCTCTTTACAAGCAGTTTCCAAATGAAGAAGCCTGTATTAAACACCTTGAAGCTATTTATTGGCACGGCAAGCCCGTTTCACCGTTTGAAAAAACGTCAAAAGTCTATAAATTGAAAAACGGGGATTATCGCTGCAAAAAGACAGGGAAGAACTTTACTGTTAAAACAGGAACCATGTTTGAGAAAACTAAAATTGATCTGCAAAGGTGGTTCGTTGCTATATGGATAGTCGTTAACCATAAAGCGGGTATTTCTTCGTATCAGTTGGCAAAAGATATAGATGTAACTCAAAAGACAGCGTGGTTCATGTTACACAAAATAAGGAGCCAAATGTATCTTGCCAACGAAAATCCTCTTATGGATGATGTGGAAATTGACGAAACACTTGTCGGAGGTAGAAACAAGAACCGTCATTGGAACAAGAAAGTAGCACACTCACAAGGACGTTCCCATAAAGACAAAACTCCAGTAGTTGGAATGATACAACGGGATTTCTTAATAAATGCTTTAGTAACGGGGGATACTACCGCCAAAACTCTTTCTGCATTTATAAAGAAACACGTACAGCCCGATTCCAATATTTATACGGATGAAAATGCTTCTTACAACGAAATAGGCAAGGAATATCCTCGTCAAGTTGTTGACCATAGTAAGAATTTATATAGCTATGACAATATCACAACTAACAGGATAGAAGTCTGCTGGACACACTTCAAACGTTTGATACTAGGTGCATATCGCAATGTACACACGAAGAAATACTTGCAAAAGTATGTTGATGAATTTGTGTTCAGATATAATTTGAGGGACATTGCCACTTCTGACATCTTTAATTGTTTCCTCTGCTGCTCTGATGCACGTATAACTCATAAAGAAATAAAAGAAACAAAATGGGTAGAATTAACAGAAAACAAGCAGAGTTTATACTAGGTGAAGTTACTATTCCCTGCGTAACAATGGTCAATGAAGTTATAGGTATGACAGTACAGGGAACACAATTATTGATAAACACCTACTTCGGGGATTTGTCCGATGTGGAAATACCTCAAAAGTATTACTTTGAAATGTGTGGCAAACAAGGCTATTTCCTGACCGTAATAAATCACCTCTACAAGTCGTCTAAAGCAAAAAGCAAACGTGAATTTAAGAAGTTATTAGCAGAAGCACTTCCGTCCCTTATAGACCCTAAAAACGGACTAATACAAAAAGAGCCGGAACTTAGTCCGGCTGATTTTAAGAGGTTTGATGAATTTTTGTCAAAAGCGAGGAATTATAACGAAAAGTAAATTTTATTTACCTTACCATCTATAACATATATTTTTGTTGATACTCCTAGTAAACAATAAGTCACAATATTAAAAATAGCTGCTTGATATGTGGTGTATTTCATCTGTTGCATTTTGAACTCAATAACCAATGCTAATTTGTCAACATTTTCCTCGATTGGTAACGCCACTTTTTCAGACATTGGTATTTTTATCGTATTCAAATATGAATAGCGATTAGTGTTAGGATTATACCGCTTTTCCTTAAATTGTTTAATAAGAGGATTACATTTAATAGTAAGTTGCGGAAAATTAATATATCCTTGAACAGGAATGAATTGATTTTCATCAATTATATATGATAAATCAAACGTCTGTGTTCTCAAATTATACTCCTTTGCCCATCCCTTGTTAGCACTCAAGGGGAATATATAATACAATTTTGATTTTGATATTTCTTGTTTCTTTGCTTTTAATTCATTTGTAAGAAGTTGTCCTTCTGAAGTATTTTTAAAAGTCTTTCGTTTCAAATCTGTATCATATTCTTTAAGCTCATAATATCTACATACATCTAGATTGTTAAGATAATATAATCTCTGCATAAGTTTTACTTCACTAAGCAATCCTTTAAGTTCAATTCCTTTATAAGATGTTTGTTTAATGATAGATGAATTAAATAAATCCAATATTTTATCATTTGGGTTTTTCTTAATCGTTTCCTTAGTAGTCGTGCATGACGCTATATTTGTGGATTTCTCACTTTTTTGAGATGTTGTTGGAATCCTGTCCTGAGCTATTGATATTTGCATACATACCATGAGACTGAGCGTAATAATAAAACTAACTTTCTTCATAATATTAAGTATTTGGCTTCCTCCGCAGCCAATAAGGAAAGGTTTATATACGAAGAAGCGGGCTGCTGTCCGCTACCAGTTAGGCATCGCCAAACGCCATATTAATACACGCAGACAGACAACCCACTCCTATATAGCAGGTCGGCTGTGCCTTGTGTATTTGTTAAATATTTGGCGATTTTAACTGGTAAAGGCACTTCTTTTATTTTCCAACAATGTTTTGCCCCGAAAGGCTTGTGCAAATATAATTATTTTCTTATCTTAGAGCAAATTTTAAAAGATAATGTTATGAAAACAAATTTTAAAACAGGCGATTATATATGCCTCAAAAATAACCTCAATGAAATTTATCAAATTACAAGTATTACAGCATTGGCTCCTGAACAAACAGGATCAGATATAATTGATGCAAAAGATAAAAATGGAACTCGCAAAAAATTACAAGTTTCAGATGTGCAATTAGCTGATGATTACAATATAAATAATGGAGAAGGCATATTTTTAGATTTATAAATATTCCCACGCAGAATCTTTTGTCTTTTGTCTGGCAATTGTTTTCCCAGTTTCATCATCCACTTGAATAGCATAGTATCTTTTATTTGGAGGAGAATAAAGTGGGGCTATCAGTTTTGTTGCCACTTCTTCCGTATAAGAGTTATTTTTACACCATTCTAAAATTACCTTTGGATTTTCCAAAGGTAAACTAAGCTTTTTGGCAATAACTTCTAATTCAGCCTTAACTTTTTCAACAGTTTGTTCCATACTCTATCTATTTAAATCAACTTTTGTAAACCACATATAATCATCGGTGCCGAACTTAAAACTTTCCTTGTGAATGGATTGAACCCGTTCACGAAGTACCTGTGCATTCATCCCTTGAGCAAAATTGTGTCCGAGGTTCAAGATTAGTTTTGTTATGTCTTGCGCATCACGGACTTCATTAAAGCGACATTCACGAGTTTTAAGGTGTACATCATCCACAAGGTATATTCGATGTTCACCCATAACGTTAAGGATAAGAACACTGCAATCACAGTGCATTACTAACCCTTTACAACCATCTAAAATACTTTCATTATTCGTCATATCAATATATGTTTTGGTTAATACTGATATTATATACGTAGGTAGGAAATATCTGTGTAATGTCATTAGTTTTAATGGCATTATGCTTTATAGTAAATATTCTTTTGGCACACTTTTTGATGTATGAATTATAACGGAAATAAGATAATTTTGTCTTTATTCTACTGGCTATTCTACTAAGCCAACAAGTCCGTGAGGATATGTAGACAGGCTTTTATTCTTCCCCTGTAATCTGAAGAAATAGGTATGGTATCGAGGCAGCTACCGATGAAATATTATTCAAACACAAAACGCTGTCCTATGTTTAACCTTAAATCTTGCAATTCATGTTAGTACAAAATGCTAATGGAACAAGTCGATTTTCCCCTTCTAATTATTCTTCGTGGTTGGAATATTGGGAAAACTATAATGAGAAGCTGCAAACTTCAGTTCGATACAACTGTCCTGCTTGTGGAACTCCTCATTATAGACTAGAATTTTGTGGTGCGCATGTGAGAAAGTCTAACTCTGTTGATAAATGCTTATACATTGTCCCTCTTTGCAAAGCATGTAACAACAGAACTGACACATTTAATGTGCCAAATAGCTTACTTCAATCAGTACCAAGCAACCTCTAATAAAAGAGGGTGAACACACTCATATTGCGCTGCAGAGTAATTTTGAGGCTTATCTGTCTGACAGGGCTACTACCCCTGTCAGACTTTTTATGCTATATCAATCATATTTTACGCCATAATAACTACAATATTTCTGCCAAAACAGCGCAAATATAGTAACATCTGTCATATAAACAAAAGATGTTATCTTTTGTTTATGGATTTTCCAGTGTAGATATGTATATCAGTACCTAACTTTAATAGTCGACTTTCACTGATAGCTCGCTATGGTATAGTACAGAGTTTGTCTGCCAACAGCCTGAAAGCACTTTTAGGTTATATCCATCCGTGTGTGAATGGACTGCTTTGGGCTGATATCATAGGATATCTGGTCGGCATTGGCAGTTGTATCACTCAAAAGAGATTATATAGCGGCATCTATTATATCCATTGGCGGGAGATATGGGAGATGGCTTATCGGTTCAGACATTTTCCTTATTTCATGCTCCCCCTTTCATTAGTGAATGCTTTGTCGGTCAGTTTGCCCATATTGGTGTTGGCAGGGTATTTCAGTATGGAAAAGATAGGTTTTCTTTCAATGGCTCTGACACTCGGAGTCGCTCCGGTAAAGTTATGGGCATCGTCATTAGAGCAGGTCATTTCGGGCGAGCTGACCTCATACATCAAACAGAAATTTTCTGTATCTAGTCTTTTTAGAAATCTCTTGAGTAAAATATTTCGGTGGTTACTTCCTGCCATTATTTTTGCCTTCTTTTTGATTCCTCCGGCTGTGAAGCTGTTTTTGGGTGATGACTGGGAAGAGTCAGCCGGATATATGCAGTTGCTTTTGCCTGTGTTGATGGCTTGGTTTCTTAGTCTTTCATTCATTTCTGTTCCCAATTTGTTGGGAAAGCAACGGATGGCGTTGATTTTGGAACTTTTGTTTATAATTTGTCGTACGATAGCTTTGATGGTCGGGGTTGGATTTCATGATTTCTATTTGTCTGTAGCGCTGTATAGTGCTATGTATGTGGTAACTGTTGTTATACAGTTCTTTTGGTATGCTAGGGTTTTATCAGTTATCAGCTATGGTTAGTATTATCTCAGTTAGAAACTATTGCTAGTATGACCTCAGTTAGAAGAAATAAAAACGATAGCAAACATTTTGGTGTATAAGATTAATAAGGAGGAGGATTACTAAGACAGATGCTACCATGTATGCTGCAAGCTCTCAAATTAATACTAGAATCTGTCAGATTGCATTGATAAATTGAACTTAGCATAGAAACTTTGTCCCAAGGGAGAAGCAAGATGAAGAGTTTTTTTTATCGGCTTCTCTCTAAAATAATATGTCTATACTAGATTCAAACCAAACTGTCGCATTTATAACTTGAATTCAACGGGATTTAGCCAACACTAATTATACACCGTTTTTGCTCTCATGCTCTAACAAATTGTCTGTATGCCTTTGTTCATCGTGGTTTTCGGTATGGCAGCAAGTGTGGTAGCAGGTGTGAGAGCAAGTGGTTGCTCTCACTCTTTCATATATCATTGTCCGTCATTTGTTTGATGTTATCTTCTGATTTACAGAATGTTAATATCTGAAGTGTCAACTATTAATAATTGATCTCCCAGTTATTAATAATTGAGAAATCAGTCTTTAATAGCTGATAACTCATTCATTCTTGACCTGTAAATGATTTAATGCTTCCTTAAACAGCGGTTTTCTTCCTCCAGGATCGGGTTAATTGAGATGACCGCTACGATTGTGTTCCTGTATGTACTGTTGTATGTCAGGTTCCTGCAGTTGTCCGTTCAAACTTCTCCCATAGTAGTATAAAGTACCATCCCTTCCGTTACCAAGCACAGATGTCACTTTCATTTTTAGTAATGACAGCTTTTCCATTTGGTACGATACCGTTCGCATTTACAATCGTGCTTTCAGGTAAATCTCACCGGTCGTTGTTTTGGAAAGTCTCCTGCTTATATCATGTAGTTGCTATTTATATTGTGTAGATGCTGCTTAATATTATATCTTTGCTACTTATAATTGTGTATTCCCGCAGCAAGCGTTAGTTTCCTCGGAGGAAACGTCCGTTCCCTTTAAAAGGAACGCCCGTTCCCTCACCGGGAAACGACAGTTTCCATTTAAGGAAATAACAGGAAACTATAAGTTGTTGATATCTAGATGTATATAGTTCTATCGGTTATGTTATAGAGTTTGTGTTCATGTCTTACTGATTTGAATCATTTCAGTATAATTTTGATTCAACTACTGATTCATATTTTTAATTTTAAAACATGCAACAGGGTTATTTGTAGTTTAAGAAATAATTCATATCTTTACAAGACAGCATAATACTTTTGAAACTGAAAAAAAATAATTATTGCACATATTTATACTATCTGTATTTTCAAGGGTTCAACGGAAAAATGGGAAAAGCATTTTAGAGACATGCAACAAGCTGTGTGACTACTCATGACAGCTACTTTCAACTTCCAGAGCTCCCCTTTACTGTATCTAACCTCCTTTCTACTGTATCTCGCCTCCGTTATCTCACCTGTGTTTTATATAACAGACTATTTCAGTAATCAGATATTTCCTTTTACTCCATCCTCTTTTCTCCCTTTTCCTCCATCTTTTTTCCTTTTCTTTGGATTCCCGGTCTGCGTTTCCTTTGTCTTTCCTCTATATTCCCCCTATTTCCTCTTCATTTCCCTGATGTATACGCCCGCGCTCACTCACCTAACGCGCGTGTGAATATAATAAGGTGTACCCCTTTCCGCCTTTCCTCCTGTATCCGAGAAAAATATGTTCTACAACATCCTTATAACTCAACACTTTAGCGAGTCTTTTCAAAAATAATTCAAAGAAATAGTGATAAGTTTGGAGTATATTTGAAAAAGGGGCGTACTTTTGCACCCGCTTTCCAAGAGAAGAAAGCCTTGATAAATTGACTTAGTGTAAAAGCAAGGGTCTGCTTAACCATAAGAACAAAAAAACTTCCGATAAAGTTTGGAAGATAATGCTTAAAGTTCTTATCTTTGCAGTCCGATTCGCAAAGAAAAGGCGTTTTGTTTTTCTTCTTTACCTTCTTTCCCTTTCGCTAAGAGAGTCTGAGAAACGATAGAGAAAAAGAAAAAGCGAAAAAAACTTCCGAAAACATTTGGTAGTTAAAATAAAACCTCTTACCTTTGCACCCGCTTTTAAAACGAAAGCAAGATGTTCTTTGAAATATTGATAAACAATACAAGTAGTACAAGAAAAAAAATAGAACCGTCAATACTTGTCTTATATATATATTAATATGCATGAGACTTAAGGTATTAATGAAGTCAATAAATTGTACGGCATCCTGAACAGAGCAAAAAGCAGCGCAATGCTGATTAACAATACTTTTACAATGAAGAGTTTGATCCTGGCTCAGGATGAACGCTAGCTACAGGCTTAACACATGCAAGTCGAGGGGCAGCAGGATCTAGCAATAGATTGCTGGCGACCGGCGCACGGGTGAGTAACACGTATCCAACCTGCCGATAACTCGGGGATAGCCTTTCGAAAGAAAGATTAATACCCGATAGTATAATCAGACCGCATGGTCTTGTTATTAAAGAATTTCGGTTATCGATGGGGATGCGTTCCATTAGGCAGTTGGTGAGGTAACGGCTCACCAAACCTTCGATGGATAGGGGTTCTGAGAGGAAGGTCCCCCACATTGGAACTGAGACACGGTCCAAACTCCTACGGGAGGCAGCAGTGAGGAATATTGGTCAATGGGCGAAGGCCTGAACCAGCCAAGTAGCGTGAAGGATGACTGCCCTATGGGTTGTAAACTTCTTTTATATGGGAATAAAGTTTTCCACGTGTGGAATTTTGTATGTACCATATGAATAAGGATCGGCTAACTCCGTGCCAGCAGCCGCGGTAATACGGAGGATCCGAGCGTTATCCGGATTTATTGGGTTTAAAGGGAGCGTAGGTGGACAGTTAAGTCAGTTGTGAAAGTTTGCGGCTCAACCGTAAAATTGCAGTTGATACTGGCTGTCTTGAGTACAGTAGAGGTGGGCGGAATTCGTGGTGTAGCGGTGAAATGCTTAGATATCACGAAGAACTCCGATTGCGAAGGCAGCTCACTGGACTGCAACTGACACTGATGCTCGAAAGTGTGGGTATCAAACAGGATTAGATACCCTGGTAGTCCACACAGTAAACGATGAATACTCGCTGTTTGCGATATACAGTAAGCGGCCAAGCGAAAGCATTAAGTATTCCACCTGGGGAGTACGCCGGCAACGGTGAAACTCAAAGGAATTGACGGGGGCCCGCACAAGCGGAGGAACATGTGGTTTAATTCGATGATACGCGAGGAACCTTACCCGGGCTTAAATTGCATTTGAATATATTGGAAACAGTATAGTCGTAAGACAAATGTGAAGGTGCTGCATGGTTGTCGTCAGCTCGTGCCGTGAGGTGTCGGCTTAAGTGCCATAACGAGCGCAACCCTTATCTTTAGTTACTAACAGGTCATGCTGAGGACTCTAGAGAGACTGCCGTCGTAAGATGTGAGGAAGGTGGGGATGACGTCAAATCAGCACGGCCCTTACGTCCGGGGCTACACACGTGTTACAATGGGGGGTACAGAAGGCAGCTACCTGGTGACAGGATGCTAATCCCAAAAAGCCTCTCTCAGTTCGGATCGAAGTCTGCAACCCGACTTCGTGAAGCTGGATTCGCTAGTAATCGCGCATCAGCCATGGCGCGGTGAATACGTTCCCGGGCCTTGTACACACCGCCCGTCAAGCCATGAAAGCCGGGGGTACCTGAAGTACGTAACCGCAAGGAGCGTCCTAGGGTAAAACTGGTAATTGGGGCTAAGTCGTAACAAGGTAGCCGTACCGGAAGGTGCGGCTGGAACACCTCCTTTCTGGAGCGATGTCGTTACAACGATTTCATAGGTTCTATTATTGTACTACTGGTACTTGTTTATTTATAACATATAGATCAACCATCTATAGAAGTATAGATAGAGATAAACAAGAGAAATAAAGAAGCCGAGTCTAACATCAGGTAGACAAGGTTGAACTAGTCCTATAGCTCAGTTGGTTAGAGCGCTACACTGATAATGTAGAGGTCGGCAGTTCAACTCTGCCTGGGACTACTCCGAACAAAAATTGTCGTTGCCAATACGTTATTGCGATGTTCAATTACTCTTGGGGGATTAGCTCAGCTGGCTAGAGCATCTGCCTTGCACGCAGAGGGTCAACGGTTCGAATCCGTTATTCTCCACCATCTCTGAAAACAGAGAAACGATCTTTGACATGATGTACAAAAAGTAAAATTTAGTAAAGAGCTAAAAGTATATATCGAACCGTACGTTTTAAGTACCGCGATATTGAGTACCCGGGTTTAATACCTGATACTTGATACCTGATACTTAAAGGTAAGTTTGAAAGAAAGTAAGCAAGGGCGCATGGCGGATGCCTTGGCTCTCGGAGGCGATGAAGGACGTGATAAGCTGCGATAAGCTCTGGGTAGGTGCAAATAACCTTTGATCCAGAGATTTCCGAATGGGACAACCCGGCATTCTGAAGGAATGTCATCCATCTTTGATGGAAGCTAACGCAGGGAACTGAAACATCTTAGTACCTGTAGGAAAAGAAAATAATAATACTGATTCCCCTAGTAGTGGCGAGCGAACGGGGAATAGCCCAAACCACCCATGTTACGGCATGTGTGGGGTTGTAGGACCACGATGTCGCAAGACATTTGATGAGTAGAATCCTCTGGAAAGTGGAACCATAGACGGTGATAGTCCGGTATACGAAGTCAAATTAAGCGTAGTGGTATCCTGAGTAGCGCGGGACACGAGAAATCTTGCGTGAATCTGCCGGGACCATCCGGTAAGGCTAAATACTCCCGAGAGACCGATAGCGAACCAGTACTGTGAAGGAAAGGTGAAAAGCACTTCGAATAGAAGAGTGAAATAGTCCCTGAAACCGTGCGCCTACAAGCGGTCGGAGCTGCGTAAGCAGTGACGGCGTGCCTTTTGCATAATGAACCTACGAGTTACTTTTTCCGGCAAGGTTAAGCATCTTGAGATGTGCAGCCGAAGCGAAAGCGAGTCTGAACAGGGCGTCGAGTCGGAAGGAGTAGACGCGAAACCAAGTGATCTACCCTTGGTCAGGTTGAAGGTTAGGTAACACTAACTGGAGGACCGAACCGATAAGCGTTGAAAAGCTTCCGGATGAACTGAGGGTGGGGGTGAAAGGCTAATCAAACTTGGAGATAGCTCGTACTCCCCGAAATGCATTTAGGTGCAGCCTTGTGAGTTACTAATGTGAGGTAGAGCGACTGATAAGATGCGAGGGCTTCACCGCCTATCAAGTCTTGATAAACTCCGAATGCGCATTAGTTCTATCACAGGAGTGAGGGCATGGGTGCTAAGGTCCATGTCCTAAAGGAGAAGAATCCAGACCATCAGCTAAGGTCCCCAAATAAACACTAAGTTGAACTAACGAAGTCAGATTGCTAAGACAGCTAGGATGTTGGCTTGGAAGCAGCCATTCATTTAAAGAGTGCGTAACAGCTCACTAGTCGAGGAGTTTGGCGTGGATAATAATCGGGCATTAAGTGTTTTACCGAAGCTATGGGATCAGTAATGATCGGTAGGGGAGCATTCCACTCTGCGTCGAAGGTGAAGCGTGAGCTTTGCTGGAGCGTGTGGAAAAGCAAATGTAGGTATAAGTAACGATAAAGGGGGTGAGAAACCCCCTCGCCGAAAGACTAAGGTTTCCTGATCAACGCTAATCGGATCAGGGTTAGTCGGGTCCTAAGGCTCAGCCGAACGGTGAGGCCGATGGCAGAACAGGTTAATATTCCTGTACTACCTTAAGGAGTGACGTGGAGACGGAGGCGTGACAGCGCCGCGGACTGACGGAATAGTCCGTTGAAGGGTGTAGATGTTGATTATCCCAGGCAAATCCGGGATAAGAGTCGAACCTGATAGTATGGAGCGTTCTTCGGAACAATCCAATAGTGCGTGTAATCATACTCCCAAGAAAATCCGCTAAACTTAATCCTTGAGGTACCCGTACCGCAAACGGACACACGTAGTCGGGTTGAATATACTAAGGCGCTTGAGTGATTCACGGTTAAGGAACTAGGCAAATTGACCCTGTAACTTCGGGATAAAGGGTCCCAACGAGAGTTGGGCGCAGAGAATAGGTCCAGGCAACTGTTTAACAAAAACACAGGGCTGTGCCAAATTGAAAGATTACGTATACAGCCTGACACCTGCCCGGTGCTGGAAGGTTAAGAGGAGATGTCATCGCAAGAGAAGCATTGAATTGAAGCCCCAGTAAACGGCGGCCGTAACTATAACGGTCCTAAGGTAGCGAAATTCCTTGTCGGGTAAGTTCCGACCTGCACGAATGGTGTAATGATCTGGACACTGTCTCAACCGTGAGCTCAGTGAAATTGTAGTATCGGTGAAGATGCCGATTACCCGCGATGGGACGAAAAGACCCCGTGAACCTTTACTATAGCTTAACATTGAATTTGGGTAATTGATGTAGGATAGGCCGGAGACTTTGAAGCAGGTACGCCAGTATTTGTGGAGTCGCTGTTGAAATACGGCCCTTTGATTATTTGAGTTCTAACTCGTGGTACGAGGACACTGTTTGGTGGGTAGTTTGACTGGGGTGGTCGCCTCCAAAATAGTAACGGAGGCTTCTAAAGGTGCCCTCAGGACGATTGGTAACCGTCCGCAGAGTGTAATGGCATAAGGGCGCTTGACTGGGAGACTTACAAGTCGATCAGGTAGGAAACTAGAGCATAGTGATCCGGTGTTTCCGTATGGAAGGGACATCGCTCAAAGGATAAAAGGTACTCCGGGGATAACAGGCTGATCCCTCCCAAGAGCTCATATCGACGGAGGGGTTTGGCACCTCGATGTCGGCTCGTCACATCCTGGGGCTGGAGAAGGTCCCAAGGGTTGGGCTGTTCGCCCATTAAAGTGGCACGCGAGCTGGGTTCAGAACGTCGTGAGACAGTTCGGTCTCTATCTATCGTGGGCGTATGAAATTTGCGTGGCTCTGACACTAGTACGAGAGGACCGTGTTGGACTGACCGCTGGTTTACCAGTTGTGCCGCCAGGTGCATTGCTGGGTATCTAAGTCGGGATTGGATAAGTGCTGAAAGCATCTAAGTACGAAGCCAGCCACAAGATTAGATTTCTTAGGGTCGTTAAAGACGATGACGTTGATAGGATGCAGGTGTAAAGGTGGTAACATCAAAGCCGAGCATTACTAATTGCCCGTTCACTTTCTTTCGAACGGTGCGGATCGCGATATATACGTTTAGTTAATGGATAATTGATAATGGATAATGGATAATTTCCGTTCACAATATTCCTATTCTTACTTTATTTTACTTTTTATCATGTCATAACCTTATTTTGGATGGTTATGTGGCTTGGACTATTGTCAATGATGAAAACCATCATTTTCCATTCTCCATTTTCCATTATCCATTAAAGAAATTCAGGTGGTTATAGCACGAGGGTTCCACCTCTTCCCATTCCGAACAGAGAAGTTAAGCCTCGTCACGCCGATGGTACTGCGTAACAGTGGGAGAGTAGGTAGCCGCCATTTTTAGAGAGTCCCCGCCAGTCATCTTTGACTGGCGGGGATTTCTTGTTTTGGCAGTTTAGGAAAAAATAGCTATATTTGCCGACGACAATTATTTTATTAAACGTTTAAAGCAAATTAAAAGGTATGAAAACAAAACTTTTTTTGGCTGCTGTAGCAGTAACATTTTCTTTCGCTGTGATCTCTTGTTCTGGTAACAAAACTAATAACGCTGCCGCTTCTGAAGGTGAAGAAGCAACAGTTGAAACTGTAGAAGCTGTTGCTGTTGAAGCAACTGACTCTTGCTGCCAGGCTAAAGACTCTTGTGCTACTGCTTGCGATAAGAAAGCTGATTGCACAGAAAAGAAGGAATGCTGTGATAAAAAGTAATCTATTGATTTAGAACGATAAATTAAAAGGGGGTATAGTGTGTCCGCACTATGCCCCCTTTTTCTGTTTGATGAAATACGGAGCTTTATTAGTGATACTTTTCTGCTAATAACCGACTTTAACTTATGAAATGAAATTATTTTCGATAAAAAAGTAACGTATTATTTGGTAGTACAGAAATAATCCATACCTTTGCACCGTCAAACTATAAAAGAGACAAAAAATGAATCAGATGTTTATACATATTCTACTATGCGGTATTATTATTCTACTATCAAAGGTTAGTGGAAGTGAGTGCTGCGCGTAAATGTGTATACTGAAAATATACGAAAGCCTTTCTCACTTCCAAGTGTGAAAGGTTTTTTTTTGAGCCAATAATAACATAAAATGATAGAAGATGGACAATAGGTTATTTATTTTTGATACCACCCTTCGGGATGGTGAACAGGTTCCGGGATGCCAGTTGAACACAGTGGAGAAGATTCAGGTAGCGAAGGCACTCGAAGCTTTGGGGGTCGATGTAATTGAAGCCGGCTTCCCCATTTCCAGCCCGGGAGATTTTAATTCTGTGATTGAAATTTCAAAAGCGGTGACTTGGCCCACTATTTGTGCTTTGACCCGTGCTGTTCAGAAGGATATTGATGTAGCGGTAGACGCTTTGAAATTCGCCAAGCATAAACGTATCCATACAGGTATCGGTACTTCTGACTCTCATATTAAATATAAATTCAACTCCAATCGGGAAGAGATTATCGAACGCGCGGTAGCAGCAGTGAAGTATGCACGTCGTTTTGTGGATGATGTGGAATTTTATGCAGAGGATGCAGGGCGTACGGACAATGAATATCTGGCACGTGTGGTAGAAGCGGTTATCAAAGCGGGAGCGACAGTGGTGAATATACCGGATACGACGGGTTACTGTCTGCCTTCCGAATATGGTGCAAAGATTAAATATTTGATTGATCATGTAGACGGCATTGATAACGCGATTCTTTCTACTCACTGTCATAACGATTTGGGAATGGCAACAGCAAATACGATTGCTGGTGTTCTGAATGGAGCCCGTCAGGTAGAGGTGACCATTAACGGTATCGGCGAACGTGCGGGAAATACCGCTCTCGAAGAAATCGCAATGATTATCAAGAGTCATCATGAAATCGATATTCAGACCAATATCAATACACAGAAGATTTATCCGACCAGCCGTATGGTATCCAGTTTGATGAATATGCCTGTACAGCCGAATAAAGCAATCGTAGGTCGCAATGCTTTTGCCCATTCATCGGGTATCCATCAGGATGGTGTGTTGAAGAATGTAGAAACTTACGAGATTATCGATCCGCATGATGTAGGCATCGATGATAACTCTATCGTATTGACTGCCCGTAGCGGACGTGCGGCATTGAAGAATCGCCTGTCGTTGTTGGGAGTTAACCTGGATCAGGAAAAACTGGATAAGGTATATGAGGAGTTCCTGAAACTGGCCGATAAGAAAAAAGATATCAATGATGATGATGTATTGGTATTGGCAGGAGCAGACCGCAGCCAGAATCATCGTATTAAGTTGGAGTATTTGCAGGTGACAAGTGGTGTCGGCGTCCGTTCAGTTGCCAGTCTGGGACTAAATATTTCCGGTGAGAAGTTTGAAGCCTGTGCGAGTGGTAATGGTCCGGTGGATGCTGCCATCAAGGCTCTGAAAAAGATCGTAGATCGTCACATGACATTGAAAGAATTCACTATTCAGGCTATTAGCAAGGGAAGTGATGATGTAGGTAAGGTTCATATGCAGGTGGAATATGATAATCAGATGTACTATGGATTTGGAGCAAATACAGATATTATCGCTGCATCGGTAGAAGCTTATATCGACTGTATTAATAAATTCAAGGCATAAAGGAACAGCGAAAGTGGTACTGAAATACGTACCCCGCATTAATTATAAATCATACATAGTAAAAATAGATATAACAGATGAATACATTATTTGATAAAATATGGGATGCCCATGTGGTGACTACGGTGGAAGATGGGCCGACACAACTTTATATTGATCGTTTATATTGTCATGAAGTGACCAGTCCGCAGGCTTTTGCCGGATTGCGTGAGCGTGGCATCAAGGTATTACGTCCGGAAAAGGTATTCTGTATGCCCGACCACAATACGCCGACACACGATCAGGATAAACCGATTGAAGATCCGGTCTCCAAGACTCAGGTGGATACACTGACGAAAAATGCGAAAGATTTCGGTCTGACACATTTCGGTATGATGCATCCTAAAAACGGAATTATCCATGTGGTAGGTCCGGAACGTGCACTGACACTGCCGGGCATGACGATTGTTTGCGGTGACTCGCATACTTCTACTCACGGTGCAATGGGAGCTATCGCTTTCGGCATCGGTACCAGTGAAGTGGAAATGGTACTGGCTTCACAATGTATCCTTCAGTCAAGACCGAAAACAATGCGAATTACCGTAGATGGAGAACTGGGTAAAGGAGTGACTGCGAAAGATGTCGCTCTGTACATGATGTCTAAGATGACTACCAGCGGAGCTACCGGTTACTTCGTGGAATATGCAGGTTCGGCCATCCGCAATCTGACTATGGAAGGACGTCTTACTCTTTGTAATCTGTCTATTGAAATGGGAGCACGTGGTGGTATGGTTGCCCCGGATGAAGTGACTTTCGAATATATCAAAGGACGTGAGAATGCTCCGCAAGGGGAAGCATGGGATCAGGCTATGGAATACTGGAAAACGCTGAAGAGCGATGATGACGCCGTATTCGATCAGGAGGTCCGTTTTGATGCAGCGGATATCGAGCCGATGATTACGTACGGAACCAATCCGGGTATGGGAATGGGAATTACGCAAAACATTCCTACTACGGAAGGAATGGGAGAGGCTGCACAGGTTTCTTTCAAAAAATCGATGGAATATATGGGATTCCAGCCGGGTGAATCGTTACTGGGTAAAAAGATTGATTACGTATTCCTGGGCGCTTGTACCAATGGCCGTATTGAGGACTTCCGCGCATTCGCTTCCCTGGTGAAGGGACGCAGGAAAGCGGATAATGTAATCGCATGGCTGGTTCCGGGATCATGGATGGTTGATGCACAGATTCGTAAGGAAGGAATTGACAAGATATTGACTGAAGCGGGATTTGCAATCCGTCAGCCGGGATGTTCAGCATGCCTTGCGATGAATGATGACAAGATTCCTGCAGGAAAATATTCAGTATCGACCAGCAACCGTAACTTTGAAGGTCGTCAGGGACCGGGTGCCCGTACTTTACTGGCCAGCCCGTTGGTTGCTGCTGCCGCTGCGGTGACAGGAGTGATTACCGACCCGCGTGAACTGATGTAATTTCAATCGTAATTTGTAAATATTTAAATTGTAAACAGAAAGATGGCTAAGACAAAATTTAATATAATAACAAGTACTTGTGTACCCTCTTCCTTTAGAGAATGTAGATACGGACCAGATTATTCCGGCACGTTTTCTGAAAGCAACGACTCGTGAAGAGAAGTTTTTCGGTGATAACCTGTTTCGTGACTGGCGTTATAATGCCGATGGTTCCTTGAACAAAGATTTTGTGCTGAACGATCCTACATATAGCGGACAGATATTGGTGGCAGGAAAGAACTTCGGTTCGGGTTCCAGCCGCGAACACGCAGCCTGGGCGATTGCCGGATATGGTTTCCGTGTGGTAGTATCGAGCTTCTTTGCCGATATTCACAAAAATAATGAGCTGAACAACTTCGTACTTCCGGTAGTTGTTACTGAAGGATTTTTGCAGGAACTCTTTGACTCGATCTTTGCCGATCCGAAGATGGAAGTGGAAGTGAACTTGCCGGAACAGACCATCACTAATAAAGCAACGGGTAAGAGTGAACATTTTGAAATCAACGCTTATAAGAAACTTTGTCTGATGAACGGATTGGATGACATAGACTTCTTGCTAAGCAATAAAAATAAAATAGAAGAATGGGAAAACAAGGCGTCAAAATAGAGATCATGGACACAACGCTCCGTGACGGTGAACAGACCAGCGGAGTATCGTTTGTGCCCCATGAAAAACTAATGATTGCCCGTTTACTATTGGAGGATTTGAAGGTAGACCGGGTAGAGGTTGCTTCAGCACGTGTATCGGAAGGTGAGTTTGAAGCCGTGAAGATGATTTGTGATTGGGCAGCCCGCCGCAATCTGCTTCAGAAAGTGGAAGTGCTGGGATTTGTGGACGGTCATACTTCGGTGGACTGGATACAACGTACCGGGTGCCGTGTCATCAATCTTCTTTGTAAGGGGTCATTGAAACATTGTACCCAACAATTGAAAAAGACTCCCGAAGAACATATCGCAGATATTATCAACGTAGTACATTACGCAGATGAACAGGATATCGGAGTGAATGTATATCTGGAAGACTGGAGTAACGGTATGAAGGATTCTCCCGAATATGTGTTTCAGTTGATGGATGGCTTGAAGCAGACAAGCATCAGACGTTATATGTTGCCTGATACATTGGGAATCCTGAACCCGCTGCAGGTGATAGAATATATGCGGAAGATGAAGAAGCGTTATCCGAATACCCATTTTGATTTTCACGCGCATAATGACTATGATCTGGCTGTAAGTAATGTGCTGGCTGCCGTGTTGAGTGGTGTCAAAGGACTGCATACTACGATCAACGGACTGGGCGAACGGGCCGGTAATGCACCTTTCCAGTGTGCAGGCTATTCTGAAAGATCATTTCAATGCAATGACCAATATTGACGAAAGCCGCCTGAATGATGTCAGTCGGGTAGTAGAATCCTATTCCGGTATTGTAATTCCTGCCAACAAGCCGATTGTGGGAGAGAATGTCTTTACACAAGTTGCAGGCGTTCACGCCGACGGCGATAATAAGAATAATTTGTATTGTAATGATTTACTTCCCGAACGTTTCGGACGTAAACGTGAGTATGCTTTAGGAAAAACAAGTGGAAAGGCAAATATCCGTAAGAACCTCGAAGATCTGGGACTGGAGCTCGATGAAGATGCCATGCGCAAGGTGACGGAGCGAATCATTGAACTGGGGTGACAAGAAAGAATTGGTGACCCAGGAGGATTTGCCGTATATTGTATCGGATGTATTGAAACACGGGGCGATAGGCGAGAAGGTCAAGCTGAAGAGTTATTTTGTAAATCTGGCTCACGGTCTGAAACCGATGGCGACTTTAAAGATCGAAATAAACGGAAAGGAATACGAAGAAAGTTCAAGTGGCGATGGTCAGTATGATGCTTTCGTACGTGCGTTGCGTAAAATTTATAAAGTGACGTTAGGACGTAAATTCCCCATGTTGACGAATTATGCGGTATCTATCCCACCGGGTGGACGTACAGATGCGTTTGTGCAGACAGTAATTACCTGGAACTATGACGAACAGGTGTTCCGTACCCGTGGACTTGATGCCGACCAGACGGAGGCTGCCATCAAAGCAACAATGAAGATGTTGAATCTACTTGAAGAATAAGTTGATTTTATTTGTTGCGATTCATCATTATCTGAACTATTTTTTATAAATTGTGCCGTTTGTTGATTGAAGACCAGATTAAACTTTAAAATGAATAATAATGAACATTGAAAAGAGGTGGGTGAAAATGATTTCAATGGCAGCACTTTTATTGATAGTCGTAAGTGCTTGTGATAGTGATGAAGATGTGGAGAGTGGTGACGAAGGATTATATCCCGGACGAATTGTTGATGTAAATTTGCAACTGGATCCGTTGTGGATTTATGAATATACGAATAGAGTAAGGGAGAAAGTCAATATATGTACGGGGAATGACGATAATAATACACCGGGATGGCAACCGGGAGATGAAGTAATAGTAAACTGTACCTTAATGGGTGAATCCAGAGAGGATTTTATTGATTACCAGTTTGCAACTTATGCCGTATATACTGAAACTAAGGGTGGAGTATATAAATGGAAGCTGGATTCCAAACGACAATTATGTGTCAAACGGACGGTGGCTTCTCATGGAGTTGGCGGGGGTATACCCGCTTATGATTTTGAACTAAAGATGGTAACGAATGACGGACGTCTGGTCATTCCCGACGGTGTGTCAAATTGCTGGATTAATGTTTATTATACTCCCGGTGAGAAAGTTTCCGATAAATGGGGATCTTATACTTGGCCTCTTGTACGTAAAGACACGTATGCAGTTGGAAATTATGGCAGATGGGGGGCTTCCCTGGCAGACTATGAAGTTAGAGAGGATATGAATACATTGGACTGGCATCCTCAGAGACTTGTCTTGTCGGGTTTTTGCTTACGAGTGATAACAGAACCGGGGGCAACAGTAACTCTTGCTTGTCCAAGGTTTGTTCCTATGGGATACCACCGTTATTCATCGGGACAGTATGAACCATTAGAAGATCAGACATTACCTGTTACTGCGGATATGAACGGAAATGCTTTCTTTTACGGTTGCTATGGTTACGACTATACTTTATTGGCTGAGGAATTTTCTTTTACTATTCGAACGAATACAGGAGAAAAAAAGGTTGTTCCTGGTGATGAAATGAATATACATATATTAGAAGAGCATCGGTATGCATTTGATGCTTCCGATATGACAGAGATTAATTAACTTTGAGTAGTATAAAAGATAAAAAGAAAAGTAACATGGATTTTAAAATTGCTGTATTAGCAGGCGACGGCATCGGACCGGAGATTTCGGTACAAGGTGTAGATGTAATGAGTGCCGTTTGCGAGAAGTTTGGTCACAAAGTAAGTTACGAATATGCAATCTGCGGTGCAGATGCGATTGATAAAGTAGGTGATCCGTTTCCGGAAGAAACATATGAGGTTTGCAAGAATGCAGATGCTGTTTTGTTTTCGGCCGTAGGTGATCCGAAGTTTGATAATGACCCTACTGCGAAAGTTCGTCCGGAGCAGGGATTGCTGGCAATGCGTAAGAAATTGGGATTGTTTGCTAATATTCGTCCGGTACAGACATTCAAATGCCTGATCCATAAATCTCCGTTGCGTGCGGAACTGGTTGAGAATGCGGATTTCATCTGCATCCGTGAGCTGACCGGCGGTATGTACTTCGGTGAGAAATATCAGGATAATGATAAAGCATACGATACAAACTACTACACTCGTCCGGAAATTGAACGTATCCTGAAAGTTGCTTTTGAATATGCAATGAAACGCAGAAAGCACCTGACTGTGGTAGACAAGGCAAATGTTCTGGCTTCTTCCCGTCTGTGGCGTCAGATTGCACAGGAAATGGCTCCCAATTATCCGGAGGTGACAACTGACTATATGTTTGTGGATAATGCTGCCATGAAGATGATCCAGGAACCAGCTTTCTTTGACGTGATGGTGACTGAAAATACATTCGGTGATATTCTGACTGACGAAGGTTCCGTTATCAGCGGCTCTATGGGATTGCTTCCTTCAGCTTCTACCGGTGAAAGTACTCCGGTATTTGAACCGATTCATGGTTCATGGCCACAGGCAAAGGGCTTGAATATTGCAAACCCGTTGGCACAGATTCTGTCTGTAGCTATGTTATTTGAATATTTCGACTGCAAAGAAGAAGGTGCACTGATTCGTAAGGCGGTTGATGCATCACTGGATGAAAACGTACGTACACCGGAAATTCAAGTAGCCGATGGTGCCAAATACGGTACAAAGGAAGTCGGACAGTGGATTGTTGACTATATCAAGAAGGCTTAAACAGATCATTCTGAATAAAATATATGGAGGCTGGATTCTTAAAACGGAGTTCAGCCTCTTTTTTGTTCATTCCGTTTCTTTGTTTTTTTACTGAAGAAAATGAGTCCGTTGGGAGAAAAAACTAGTCGGACTGTTAAAAAGTAAAAGAGTAAGATATTTGCTAATGAAAAACAGTACATTTGCACAGATTAATACACAAGTGCTATGACAAAAAATTATCTATTCTTACTGTTGGGTTTACTGCTTGCAGCGTGTAGTTCTGATGACAAAGACGAACAACCGATTTTAGTGACCAATGTTGTAATGCCTGCTTCGGGAACAGTATTCAAGCCCGGTGAAAAGGTAACGATAATGGCGAAAGGATTTCAGGACAATGATGAAATCATGTTCGATATTCGCTGGCCGCTTCAAGACGAAGTGCTGCATGAAGGATATGCTAAAGGGGGACGGGGTGTTATAACGGAAAAGACAGCTACGAGCATTACTTTTCTGGCTCCCGGACACTGGCCTGCTTCTACAACGGAGATCTTGTTACGCCGCTCCGGTCAAATGATGTCTTTAGGAAAGATTTCGGTGGCGGATGGACAGGCACCCAAAGATTTTCAGCTTTATGGTATCATTAATTCCCGTTCCAATACCCACCGTCCTCATGCTATCGAATACATCAATCTTGAAAAGCCTCAGACAGCAGAGATAGTACGACTTGCAGACAATCAGGATTTCTCTTGTGTAGTCAACCTTCCCGGAAGCTGGAGCCTTAGTGGAGTATGGACGAAGGATGATCGCCGTACGACCGGACTTTATGATCTTTCTATGAACTATTGGGAAAAACCGGGAGCTGATCAGCTTGTAACAATGGGGATAGCGACCGCTAACTCTGTATTTGGGGTATATCAAGGCGGAGACCGTTTATTTGTTAAAACAGTTAATGTGATGCCCTATACCAGAATGTATGTGCCGGAGAAACCTGATTATGGTTTTCTGCTGCCCGAAGGGATGAAGGCTGAAGCATTGTCACGTTATCCCTGTATACAAATGAGTGATGGAAATATACTCTGTTCGGCTGATGACGGCGATGGAACTTTTTCACCAGTAGTCTTGAACGGGCAAAATATAGAAGAGAAAAGTATATATGTTGGCGAACCGATAGAGGCTGTGGCATTGATCCCTTTTTGGATAGTTAAGCCTGTAGAAGGTATGGGAACGGCTAAATATACACGTGTTGGCGGATATATCGTATCGAAGAGAAATGGTGCTACAATAACAGAGGGAGATGGAACAGAATTTAGGCTATGGAACCCGACTACAAAGATGCTGGATGAACCTTTCACCACATTCCCTAATGCTGCGTGTTCAGTAGCCACACTTGTTTCGGATGATTTTAAGAAACAGGAGCTTTATGTATTGTTTGATGGTAGTCGGAATGGAAGGCTGATTTATGTATATGATTTACTAAAAGGTAGCTGGGAGTCATTATATCCAGGGGGCGGATTTCCTTATTCAGAAATCGTATTAGCCCGATAAGGTTATTACTCAGCTCTTCTCCGGGCTACTATGCACAAAGGCCCTTTTTCATGCTTATATGAAGCAATGGAGACAAAGCCGGACTGCAAGAGTATGGATTTCAATTCATCGCAAGAACGAATAATCATCCCGTCAATCAGATTTGTCCAAGTTTTGACTGACGGGTTATTCAGTTCGCAGCAAATCAGGAAATGTCCGTTCCGCTTTAATACCCGTGTTACTTCGGTGAATGCTTTCGGAAGATCGTTCCAAAAGTAAACCGTCTCGAAGGCAGTGACCACGTCGAACATTTCATCGGTATAAGGCAGTGTGTCTACCGTGCCTTGTTCTATAAAACAGCGGGTGGAAAGATATTTCTTGTTTTTCTTCTGTGCGAAAAGGACACTTTCCGGTGAAATGTCAATGCCGTATGCTTTTCCTTGCGGACAGCGACGCATCAGTTGTGTAAGATTGGCTCCGCCACCGCAACCAATGTCGAGCACATTCCATTCCTTATTCCATACTATATGTGACATTCCCCATTCGGAAAGCAAAGTGTGTCGTTTGTTCATTTCCCGGAGAATGACTCTTCCCCAAAAGCCTTCAGGCTTTTTGAGATTGTGGAATAACTTATGGATGATATTTCTTTTGCCCATGTTATAAACTAACTTTGCACGATGGAATAGATGATAATGCCTGCTAAAGTCAGCAATCCGGTATAGATCATAACTTCCGTTTGTTTCATTCCGGCGCCCTTTCCAGGAGCAGGAATGTCTGATTGAAGTCGTGCCGTTAACTTATGGGCGATAAAGTAGAACAGCCAACCTCCGAATCCACCGATAATGGCTCCTGCTACTAAATCACCGGGATAATGCAATCCCAGATACAGGCGTGTATAAGAGTTGGTAAATGCCCAAAGTACGATAAATATGCTTAACCAGCGTTTGCGGAACAAACAAATCAGAAATATGGCAAGTCCGAAAGAATTAGCTGCATGACAAGAAGGAAAACCGAATCCTCCTCCTCGTCTTCCATTCACGATGTAAACCAAATCCGCTATCGGATTTTCCGGATTGGAGGGACGCAGGCGACCTACCAGCGGACGAAGAAAACTATTGCACATCTGATCGGCAAACGTGATAGTGAGGGCGATCGCTACCACATAGCACAAAGCCACTTTCCAATGAAAATTCTTGAGCAGTATATATAAGATACTGGCATACATCGGGACCCATATAACCTTACCTGTGAATGCACTCATGAAGTAATCCCAGAAAGGCGAATGTATTCCGTTGAAGAACAAAAGCAGTTGGGTGTCTATATCCGAAAGAAATTCTATCATAAAATAAATCGTATTATTAAAATATGGATTTGTCTGATCTTATCGCTTAGCCAGGTCATCATATAGTTTCTGAAGGAAGGCTTTTCCTTTTTCCAGATTGGCCCCTTTCTCTGTCCCTTCATCTATCTGGACGGTGTTGGCATCCAGATTGTACACTAATTGATTTTCCGCAGTCACCATGCCAAACAGGGTCGGTTCCGTGAAATATCCGAAATGGGGAGAAGACGGGTTAAAGATATTCTTGCTGAAAGTAAAGTCATCGTGCGGCAATCCGAGCTGAGAAAGCAGCGTAGCGGCAATATCGATCTGCGAAGCGTATGTGTCTACCACTCGTGGTTCTTTTACGGCTCCTCCGATCAGTATTAGCGGAATTGTATGCCCTTCCAGCGGATTTTCTACCGGACGCGGGTAAGCTCCCAAATGATCCGGTACAAGTACGATCAGTGTATTCTTCCACATCGGTGTCTCCTTATACTGTCTCACAAAATCTCCTACGCAACTATCAGCATAGGCGAAAGCATTCAGCACTTTATCGTCCAACCGATAGAACGGAACTTCAAACGGCTCGTGACTGCTTGATGTCTGCACGATTTTAAAGAAAGGTTCCTGTTGCTTCTCTTCCTTGAGGTCTTTCAGGAAACGTTGGAAAAGCGCATGATCCGGCGCTCCCATTTGCCGGACGTTCGGACAAAGGAAAATCTGTCTCGGAGATAATCTTCTCAATACCCGATGAAACCAGATAAGAGCGCATATTGGTGAAGTCTGCATCCCCTCCGTAATAGTATTCCAAACTGTATCCGGCATTTTCAGACTGCGAGGAATGGAAGGAAGTCCGTCCGTTTTCTCGGGATACTTCATAATGCTGGTACTCGGCTGACCGGGATAACCACTGATAATAGATGCCAGTCCGCGATCCGTCCGGAAACTATTTGCGTAAAATTAGTGAATAACACTCCTTCTTTCCGAATTTATCCATATTCACCGCTACATTCGGCTGTCCTCCCATCGTTTCCATTAAGTGTGTAGAAAACTTTCGAGGATAATAAAGATGATATTCGGGCGTTGAGTATTTAGAATTTGCGGAATACTGTCTGTTACTGCCACAGGTTTATCCAACATTTCGGTCAGCAGCTCATCTGCAACTTTCGGGTCCATAAACCGATATTGCTTATCGAAATTGTTTTGATGGGTAGCAGAATACATAAAACTGAATGCCGGATTGATGGCTGCATGATTCATCCGTTGGTTTTGGCTATAGTATACTTTGCTCAGGTTCATTGTCGATACGGAAAACCGCCACGGATAGGAATGAAGAGCGCAGCTGTCAGCAATAAAAGGACGAGAGATACATACTGCCGCTGATAAGGTATCTTCAACGGTGCTTTCTCCCGGATGAGTACGGCGTAGAAAATACCGTAGAGGATGGCTGCATAGATCAGCATAGCAAGGATTCCGAGTAATATGAACCAGAAGCTGACGCTTGCCATGGCATCTTTCGGAGATGAGAAGAAATAGAAGATCGGAGTGGCATCCAACCTGAATCCCCAAAACCGTATAAGCCCAAATCGACGATGAAGATGCAGGACATCACAAAAGCGATGATTCCGAAGTAACCTTGCCGGATGCGGCGTAGTATGGAAGATTTCGTCCAGGCGGAAGCGATAAGCAGGAAGCCCGGATGGCAGTCAGATATCCTGCCAGTGAGAATCCAGCGGCAAGCCGTGCCACATCACGCTGAAATAATCGCCGATTGAGGCGTCTGTATAGAGTTCATGGTAGTAAGCCATGAAAATAGGTTTTGAAGGACAAACAGAAGAACGAACAAAAATAAGTCGTGAGAAATTGCAGGATTCTCTTTTCATATCTATAAACTTAAAAATATTGAACGGAGACAAAGGTACAATTCTTTCTGTATCTTTGCGCATCAACCTGATAAAACGAGGTGAATGATGGCAAAATTGCGAATAAATTAACAGATTTAGTGGGTAATACACCTCTAATGGAACTTTCCGGATATAGTGGAAAGTATGGTCTTAATCAGAATATTATCGCTAAACTGGAAGCTTTTAATCCGGCGGGAAGCGTAAAAGACAGAGTCGCTCTTTCTATGATTGAAGATGCGGAGGCCGCGGGCACTGAAACCCGGTGCCACCATTATCGAACCGACCAGCGGAAATACGGGAGTCGGACTGGCGATGGTAGCGACCATTAAAGGGTATCACCTGATATTGACTATGCCCGAAACTATGAGTCTGGAACGGCGAAACCTGTTGAAAGCACTGGGGCGCAGATTGTGCTGACAGATGGTTTGGGCGGGATGGCTGCTTCATTGCCAAAGCGCAGGAGTTGCGTGATAGTATTCCCGGATCTGTGATCCTGCAACAGTTTGAAAATCCTTCGAACGCTGCTATCCATGAGCGGACAACAGGAGAAGAAATCTGGCGGGATACGGATGGTGAAGTGGCAGTGTTCGTTGCCGGAGTAGGAACCGGAGGTACGATTTGCGGCGTGGCACGCGCCTTAAAAACATAATCCGGATGTTCATATCGTTGCGGTTGAACCTGCGTCGTCTCCCATATTGGCAGGAGGTCAGGCAGCATCACACCGCATACAGGGAATCGGGGCGAATTTTATTCCGAAACTTTATGATGTTTCTGTAGTGGATGAAGTGATCGGTGTGCCCGATGACGAAGCCATTCGTGCGGGGGGAATTGGCTGCAACAGAAGGTTTGCTGGCTGGAATCTCTTCGGAGCGGCCGTATATGCAGCCCGACAGTTGGCACAGCGTCCGGAGTTCAGGAACAAAAATCGTTGCGTTGTTACCTGATACGGGAGAACGCTATCTGTCGACCGAGTTGTTCGCTTTTGATGCCTATCCTTTGGATTAATATTTGAATCATGATAAGAATTATTTTAATTTTATTTCTTAGCTTTCCGGTTGCCCTGTGTGCGCAGACCTATCAGCAATTATCAGAAAAGGCGATTGAATATATCGAAATGGATAGTCTTTCCAAAGCTGAAGAACTGCTGCTGCAAGCTTTGAAACTGGAGCCGAAGAATGCAAAGAATGCTATGCTTTTTCCAATCTGGGATTGGTGCAGCGTCGGTTGGGTGAATATGACAAGGCACTCGAATCTTATTCTTTGCGCTGAACTTTGCTCCATTGGCAGTACCTATTCTGCTGGACCGAGCTGCGATTAATCTGGAAATGGGGAATACAGACCGTGCTTATACCGATTATTGTCAGGTACTTGACGAAGATAAACAGAATAAAGAAGCACTGTTGATGCGGGCATATATCTATGTGCTCCGGAGGGATTACCCGCGGCACGAATCGATTATAATCGCTTGTTGGAGATTGACCCGCAAAGTTATAGCGGTCGGCTTGGGCTGGCTACCTTGGAACAGAAAGAAGGAAAATTCAAGGAAGCGCTCGAAATTCTTAATAAGATGATTACGGTAACTCCCGAAGACGCGACTCTTTACATTGCCCGTGCAGATGTGGAACGGGAGATGAAGCATGAAGATCTGGCTTTGGTCGATTTGGAGGAAGCTATTCGTCTGAATCCTTCTTCGGCGGATGCCTATTTGTTGCGTGGCAATATTTATCTGACACAGAAAAGCATTGGCTAAAATGGACTTTGAAAAGCTATTTCGTTGGGCATACCTCCTGCTGATTTGCACGAGCAGCTGAAACAATGTAAATAAAAGACAAAACTTAAAACATATTACTACTAACTAATACCCAAACAGAAAATGAAACGTATTGTTTTTAGATTACGTGCGCGTGTTCGCATGTTTCCTCGTTATGGTGGTACACGCCAGTGAAAACTTTATGGTGCTGCCGGATCTACGGACATGGCGGGACCGCAATCTTTTAGCCAGTGAAGCAGACCGATTGTGGGTGGCCGTGTACGACGGTTTCTCACGCATGGCAGTACCATTGTTTATGATTGTCTCTGCTTATCTGCTGGTACCGATGAAGGAGGGACAGACTTCATGGCAGTTCTACCGCCGACGCTTCACTCATATCCTGCCACCGTTTTTTATATTTATGATACTTTATAGTATCCTGCCGATGTTGTGGGGACAGATAGACAGCGAGACATCAATAAAGGATATGTCTCGAATATTCCTGAACTTCCCGACGCTTGCAGGACACCTTTGGTTCATGTATCCTCTGATAAGTCTTTACCTGTTTATACCTATTATATCTCCTTGGTTGAGTAAAGCCACTGCAAAAGAAGAACGTTTCTTTATAGGACTGTTCCTGTTATCAACGTGTATGCCGTACTTCAATCGCTGGTTTGGTGAAGTGTGGGGACAGTGTTTTTGGAACGAATACCATATGTTGTGGTATTTCTCAGGTTATCTTGGATATCTTGTGTTGGCACACTACATACGTGTACACTTAAAATGGGATCGCTCCAAACGTTTCATTGTAGGACTCATTTCAATGGTTGCCGGGGCTGCGCTGACTATTTACTCATTCTATATACAGGCTATTCCCGGAATTACTCATTCTACCCTGTCATAGAAATAGGATGGGCTTTCTGTACGATTAACTGTGTACTTCTTACAGCGGGTACATTCCTTCTCTTCACTTGTATAAATCGGCCGGAAGCTCCGCGTTTCGTAACAGATATGTCGAAACTTAGCTATGGTATGTACCTTATGCATATATTCTGGCTCGGGTTATGGGCGACAGTATTCAAAAATACGCTGGAACTGCCTACTGTTGCCGCCATCCCATGTATTGCAGTGACTACATTTGTCTGCTGTTATATAACGACAAAGATTATCTCATTCATACCGGGAAGTAAATGGATTATAGGCTAAATAGATCGGATGTTCTTGAATTAAACAAAAAAAGGGAAGCGATTGCTTCCCTTTTTTTGTTTACTCATCTTAATTATATGGTCCTTCCTGATTACGCTTGAATAAGTTACTCTTTATTAAAGGTAAATCGATAGGACGGCTCAATACATTATTATACAAACTGCTTAATCAGATTCACAAACTCTTTTCCATATTTCTTCTTCTTAAACTCTCCGATACCACTGATTTCTCCGAATGCTTCGATGGTAGTCGGCCGTGAAATACTGAGCAGATGCAACACCTTATCCGATAGAACGATATATGCCGGAAGGCCATCCTGATCGGCAATCTGTTTCCGCAATCCCCGTAGTGCTTCGAATAAATCTTCGTTTTCTCCACCGGGGATACCGAAAGGAAGTTCTTTTGCGATGACCACCTTCTTCTTTTCCCTTTTCCTGTGACGATTTCTTCCCGATGAATCACGGCAAGCATTGCTTTCGCTTTTCCAAAAGAATGTTACTTCCGCTTGGAGTGATTTTGAGATGGTTATTTTCATTGTAGGCTATTTCGAAATAGCCTAGTTGTAGCATTTGAGTAAATAATCCTGCCAGTCACGAGGTGGTATGTCTCTTCCTGCGCCAAACGTCTTTAATTCCTGATATCCTTTTGCCGTAACTTCTGCCGAATAACTTCCACGAAGAATATCAATTAATATCCCTGTACTTATTTGTTGTTCTGCACGAGCTATGGCGCTCAACGCTTTTTGTACGATGACTGTACCGTCAAAGCGTTGTGGAGGGTTTTTACAGACATCACAGTTGCCACAATCTTCTGTTGAGGTTTCTCCGAAATAGCTCAGCAGGATTCTTCTGCGGCAGATGTCCGCTTCTGCGTATTGCTGCATACGTTGCAACTTTTCCAGATTGATTGTCTGTTGGTCGCTTTCTGTGGCGAATTTAGTTAACAGGATCAGATCGCCCAGTGAATAGAACAATACAGTATCGCTTGGTAAGCCATCCCGTCCGGCACGCCCGATTTCCTGATAAAAACTTTCAATACTTTTAGGAAGATTATAATGAATAACCCATCGGACATTCGATTTGTCAATTCCCATACCAAAAGCAATGGTGGCGCATACTACCTGAATACGGTCATTAATGAAGTCATTCTGAGTCTCGTCCCGATGCTGCGGAGACAATCCGGCATGGTAGACACCGCATCGGATTCCCTGCTTTTGCAGCATTTGTGCTACAGTTTCCGTTTTATTACGGCTCATACAATAAATGATTCCACTTTCTTCTCTGTGGCGATGGATAAACTCCAGAATCGCTTTATTCTTCTCTTTTGCCTGAAAACCGCGTTTTACGTCCAGGCTGATGTTGGGACGGTCGAAAGAAGAAATAAACGTCCGGGGCTGTATCAGATGCAACTGTCGGATTATATCCTCACGGGTTATTTTGTCGGCTGTTGCCGTTAATGCAATAATCGGTACCTGCGGAAATTGCTGATGGAGCATTCCCATTTGTGTATATTCAGGACGGAAGTCATGTCCCCATTGGGAAATACAGTGGGCTTCGTCAATTGCGAAGAGCGAAATACTCATATCCCGCAACAGATAGTCCTTTTCCGCTATCAGCTTCTCCGGTGAAATATAAAGCAGTTTCAGGCGTCCTTCGATACAGGCACGGCGGAGATTGGCATTTTCCGTTTCGTCATTGCTGCTATTGAGTGCTCCTGCTGCGATGCCGTTGGCTTGCAATGTTTCTACCTGGTCTTTCATCAGTGAGATAAGCGGGGAGACCACTACAGCCGTTCCTTCAGAAAGCAATGCAGGTAGTTGATAACAGATCGATTTACCTCCTCCGGTGGGCATCAGTACCAGTGAATCCTGCTTGTTCAACAGGTGGCGGATGATTTCTTCCTGTAAGGGTCGGAAGCTGTCATAACCGAAATATGATTTTAGAGTTTCTTTCATCAACATTTGTTTAAACTTTGTGGCAAAGGTACGCTTTTCTTTAGCAATCTTTATCATGTCTCGATTTCTGTTTTGATTTTAATGCCCCAAGAGTTAAAGTTTCTTATTATTCACCCTTAATTCCTCTTTTTCAAGGTTTTTGATTGTTTTATTAGAAAAAAAATGCACAAAATAATTGTGTGTTTAAAAAAAAAGTAAGACATTTGTAACATGTAACGTTGCGAATGAGCAATTAATAACAAATAAACAAACCCTAACCAGTTAATTCAATGAGTGATTTAGAGAACAAAAAAGCGGAGGAAGCTCCAAAGAAACGTCCCTACAATTTGAGGGAAAAGAAAGAAAAGAAGGCTGCATATCGGTCATTAATCAGACCGGAACTGGCAGACGAGTTGTATGACAAGATTCTGAACATTGTAGTAGTTCAGAAGAAGTATAAAGATCCTGACTATTCAGCTAAAGATTTGGCTAAAGAGTTGAAGACCAATACTCGCTACCTTTCTGCAGTAGTGAATTCTCGTTTTGGTATGAACTACTCTTGTTTGTTGAATGAGTACAGAGTGAAAGACGCTCTGCATTTGTTGACAGACAAGCGTTATGCCGACAAGAATGTGGAAGAAATCAGTGCAATGGTTGGCTTTGCAAATCGTCAATCTTTTTACGCTGCATTTTACAAGAACGTAGGTGAAACTCCTAACGGATATCGCAAGAAACACGCTGAAAGTAAGAAGTAATTGCGTTTTCCGATACTGACCAAAAGGAATTACCTCTGAATGAAAAGTTCGGGGATAATTCCTTTTCTTATTTAATTAATCAATATCAGTAATTATGAAAAAACATTTTATTTCGATGGCAGTTACCGCTACGATCCTTGCATCCTGCGGTGGGGCCAAAACAACAACTGCTGAGGCAGATAAATTTGATTATACAGTGGAACAATTTGCAGACTTACAAATATTGCGGTACAAGGTTCCCGAATTCGAAACCTTGACGCTGAAACAGAAAGAATTGGTTTATTACCTGACTCAGGCTGCGCTGGAAGGACGCGACATCCTGTTTGATCAGAACGGAAAGTATAACCTGAGAATCCGTCGGATGCTCGAAGCCGTTTACACCAATTATAAAGGAGACAAGTCGGCTCCCGACTTCAAAAATATGGAAGTGTACCTCAAACGGGTATGGTTCTCCAATGGTATTCATCATCATTACGGCATGGAAAAGTTTGTGCCCGGTTTCTCGCAGGACTTCTTGAAACAGGCAGTGCTCGGAACAGACGCCCAATTACTTCCGTTATCAGAAGGACAGACTGCCGAACAACTCTGTGATGAGCTCTTCCCGGTTATGTTTGATCCGGCTATCCTGGCAAAGCGTGTAAATCAGGCGGACGGTGAAGACTTGGTGCTGACTTCTGCCTGCAATTATTACGACGGAGTCACTCAGCAGGAAGCGGAAAGCTTCTACGGAGCAATGAAAGACCCAAAAGATGAAACTCCGGTTTCTTACGGACTCAACAGCCGATTGGTGAAAGAAGATGGGAAAATACAGGAAAAAGTCTGGAAGGTAGGCGGACTTTATACTCAGGCGATTGAAAAGATTGTGTACTGGTTGAAGAAAGCGGAAACTGTTGCCGAAAATGATGCACAGAAAGCTGTGATCAGCAAACTGATTCAATTTTACGAAACAGGCAGCCTGAAAGACTTCGATGAATATGCTATCCTTTGGGTGAAAGACCTTGATTCAAGAATTGACTTCGTTAATGGCTTTACAGAAAGTTACGGCGATCCGCTGGGAGTGAAAGCCAGCTGGGAATCACTGGTCAACTTCAAAGACTTGGATGCTACGCATCGCACAGAGATTATCAGCAGCAATGCGCAATGGTTCGAAGATCATTCGCCGGTTGATAAATCTTTCAAAAAGGAAAAGGTAAAAGGGGTATCTGCCAAGGTGATCACTGCCGCTATTCTTGCCGGCGACTTATATCCTGCAACTGCCATCGGTATCAATCTTCCGAACGCTAACTGGATTCGTGCCCATCACGGCTCTAAGTCAGTTACTATCGGCAATATCACAGATGCTTATAATAAAGCTGCCCACGGTAACGGATTCAATGAAGAGTTTGTCTGCAATGACGAAGAGAGACAGCGGATCGACCAATATGGCGACCTGACAGGTGAACTTCATACAGACTTACATGAATGTCTGGGACATGGTTCGGGCAAATTGCTTCCGGGAGTAGACCCTGACGCTTTGAAAGCGTATGGTTCTACTATAGAAGAAGCACGTGCCGACCTGTTCGGATTGTATTATGTGGCCGACCCGAAACTGGTGGAACTGAAACTTGTTCCGGATGCGGAGGCTTATAAAGCTGAATATTATACTTTCCTGATGAACGGTCTGATGACTCAGCTTGTACGTATCGAACCGGGAAATAATATCGAAGAAGCTCATATGCGCAACCGCCAGCTGATTGCCCGCTGGGTATTTGAAAAAGGTGCTCCCGACAAAGTGGTCGAAATGGTGAAGAGGGACGGAAAGACCTATGTTGTAGTCAATGATTATGAGAAAGTCCGTCAGTTGTTTGGTGAACTGCTGGCTGAAATCCAGCGAATCAAATCGACCGGTGATTTTGAGGGTGCCCGTACATTGGTCGAAAATTATGCCGTGAAGGTTGATCCTGCTTTGCACGCCGAAGTGTTGGCACGCTATAAGAAACTGAATCTGGCTCCTTACAAAGGTTTTATAAATCCGGTTTATGAACTGGTGACTGACAAGGATGGAAATATCACGGACGTTACCGTGTCTTATGATGAAGACTATGTAGAACAAATGTTGCGCTACAGCAAAGATTATTCTCCGTTGCCTTCCGTAAATAATTAATATTGAAAATGGATATAAAAGAACAACTGAAGGATATCAAAACACAGCTCCGTCTCTCTATGAACGGGGCTGTGTCCCAAAGTATGCGTGAGAAGGGATTGGTATACAAACTCAATTTCGGAGTCGAAATCCCCCGCATAAAGATGATTGTCGAAGGGTATGAAAAGAACCATGACCTGGCGCAGGCATTGTGGAAAGAAGACATTCGCGAATGCAAAATCATGGCAGCCATGTTGCAGCCTGTGGATACCTTTTATCCCGAAATAGCTGATATCTGGGTAGAAAGTATCCGTAACATAGAGATTGCGGAACTGACCTGTATGAATCTTTTCCAGCATTTGCCGTATGCCCCTGCTAAATCTTTTCATTGGATGGCTGATGAACAGGAATATGTGCAGACTTGCGGTTTCCTGACGGCTGCCCGTCTTTTGATGAAAAAGGGAGATATGACAGAAAGAGCCTCCGGCGAATTGCTCGACCAGGCACTTTGCGCTGTTCATTCAGAAAGCTATCATGTGCGGAATGCAGCTCTTCTGGCTATCCGTAAGTATATGCAGCATAACGAAGAACACGCTTTCCGTGTTTGCCGGATGGTTGAAGGAATGGCAGATTCCACAGTGGAAGCGGAGCAGATGCTCTATAATATGGTAAAAGAAGAAGTGGAGAATAAGTAATAGGTAATAAGTAATAGGTAATACCATGCGGGCATTCGCCGGATGGAATTTTAAGTAACTACGGTTATTACCTATTACCTATTACTTATTACTTATTTCCCAAAATTCTTTTGCTTTCCACAAAAAAGGCTTAACTTTGTTCGCGCTAATTTTGTGCTGATGATGGAAACTCAAAATGTGAAAGATACAGTAAGGCAGATATTCACAGAATATCTCACGGCGAACGGGCATCGGAAGACTCCCGAACGTTACGCCATACTCGAAACTATCTATTCCATCGACGGACACTTCGATATCGATATGCTCTATTCACGGATGATGGATCAGGAGAATTTCCGGGTGAGCCGGGCGACTCTTTATAATACTATCATTCTGCTGATCAATGCACGGCTGATCATCAAGCATCAGTTCGGCACTTCCTCCCAATACGAAAAATCATACAATCGCGAGACGCATCATCATCAGATATGTACTCAATGTGGTAAAGTGACTGAGTTTCAGAACGAGGAATTGCAGCATGCCATCGAAAATACAAAATTAAGCCGCTTTCAACTTTCGCATTACTCCTTATATATATATGGATTGTGCAGCAAGTGCGACAGAGCTAATAAACGGAAAAAAGTCAGTAACAACAATAAAAAAGAAAAATGAAAGTAGATGTTCTATTAGGATTACAATGGGGCGACGAAGGTAAAGGCAAAGTAGTCGACGTATTAACACCTAAGTACGATGTGGTCGCTCGTTTTCAGGGCGGTCCGAATGCCGGTCATACACTTGAGTTCGAAGGACAGAAGTATGTACTTCGTTCTATTCCTTCCGGTATTTTTCAAGGAGATAAGGTAAATATTATCGGTAACGGTGTAGTGCTCGATCCGGCATTGTTCAAAGCGGAAGCTGAGGCACTCGAAGCATCGGGACACCCATTGAAAGAGCGTTTGCACATTTCTAAGAAAGCTCATCTCATCCTTCCGACACACCGCATACTGGACGCTGCTTACGAAGCAGCCAAGGGAGATGCGAAAGTAGGAACAACCGGTAAAGGCATTGGCCCTACTTATACGGATAAAGTTAGCCGTAACGGTGTTCGTGTAGGTGATATCCTTCATAATTTCGAACAGAAATACGGTGCGGCGAAAGCTCGTCACGAACAAATACTGAAGAGTCTGAACTACGAATATGACCTCACAGAACTGGAAAAAGCATGGATGGAAGGTATCGAATATCTGAAACAGTTCCATTTTGTAGACAGTGAGCATGAGGTTAACAATTATCTGAAAGACGGCAAGAGCGTTCTTTGCGAAGGTGCTCAGGGAACGATGCTTGATATCGATTTCGGTTCGTATCCGTTTGTTACTTCTTCCAATACGGTTTGTGCAGGTGCCTGCACCGGTCTGGGAGTAGCTCCGAACCGTATTGGCGAAGTGTTCGGTATCTTCAAGGCATACTGTACTCGTGTAGGTGCCGGTCCGTTCCCGACAGAACTGTTCGACGAGACTGGTGACAAGATGTGTACATTGGGACATGAATTCGGTTCTGTAACAGGACGTAAACGCCGTTGCGGATGGATTGACCTGGTAGCTCTGAAATATTCCGTTATGATAAACGGTGTTACCAAACTGATCATGATGAAGAGCGACGTGCTCGATACATTCGATACCATCAAGGCTTGTGTTGCTTATAAGGTAGATGGCGAGGAAATTGATTATTTCCCATATGATATCACTGAAGGTGTGGAGCCTGTATATGCAGAACTGCCGGGCTGGAAGACAGATATGACAAAGATGCAGAGCGAAGATGAATTCCCGGAAGAATTCAATGCTTATCTGACTTTCCTGGAAGAACAACTTGGTGTGGAAATCAAGATTGTATCTGTCGGACCGGACAGAGCCCAGACAATCGAACGTTATACTGAAGAATAAGAAATGTTATTCTATTCCTAGAATAACTTTGTTCTATAACTTAATGAGAGGCGGAGAAATGGAAATGACTCCGCCTTTTTGTTTTCTCTTTACCCCCAATATTAACTATAACGCATTATGAAAACACATTTCATCACTTTCCTATTATTAATAGGTATGAGTTTGGGAATCTCTTCCCGGCTCCACGCACAGTCTTCTTACCAGCCTGGTGAAGAAAACCTCAAAGCCCGTGAAGAATTTCAGGATAATAAATTCGGTATTTTCCTTCATTGGGGACTGTATGCCATGCTTGCCACCGGTGAGTGGACTATGACAAATAATAATCTGAATTATAAAGAGTATGCCAAACTGGCAGGCGGTTTCTATCCCTCCAAGTTTGATGCGGATAAGTGGGTGGCTGCCATCAAAGCATCGGGAGCTAAATATATCTGTCTGACTTCCCGCCATCATGACGGCTTCTCCATGTTCGATACCCAATATTCGGACTTCAATATCGTGAAGGCAACTCCCTTTAAGCGGGATATCATCAAGGAGCTGGCAGCAGCTTGCAGCAAACAGGGAATCAAACTCCATTTCTACTACTCTCATCTTGACTGGACGCGGGAAGATTATCCTTGGGGTCGTACAGGACGGGGTACAGGACGTCCGAATCCGAAAGGAGACTGGAAAAGCTATTATCAGTTCATGAACAATCAGCTGACGGAACTGCTGACTAATTATGGTCCGGTAGGAGCCATTTGGTTTGACGGATGGTGGGATCAGGATGGAAATCCCGGCTTTAACTGGGAGTTGCCGGAACAATATGCCATGATCCATAAACTGCAGCCGGGCTGCCTGATAGGAAATAACCATCATCAGACTCCTTTTGCCGGTGAAGATATTCAGATATTCGAACGTGACCTGCCCGGAGAAAATACCGCAGGGCTTTCCGGACAAAGTGTAAGTCACCTGCCCTTGGAAACCTGCGAAACGATGAATGGTATGTGGGGATATAAGATTACGGATCAGAATTATAAATCAACGAAGACGCTGATTCATTATCTGGTAAAGGCAGCCGGAAAGAATGCGAACCTGTTGATGAATATCGGCCCTCAGCCCGACGGAGAGCTTCCGGAAGTAGCCGTACAGCGGTTGAAAGAAATGGGAGAGTGGATGAATCAATATGGTGAAACGATTTATGGAACCCGTGGCGGTGCGGTTGCTCCGCATGATTGGGGAGTGACGACGCAGAAAGGAAACAAGCTGTATGTGCATATTCTGAATTTGCAGGATAAAGCCCTGTTCCTGCCTTTGGCAGATAAGAAGGTGAAGAAGGCAGTACTGTTTAAGAACGGCACACCTGTCCGATTCACTAAAAATAAAGAAGGCGTGTTGCTGGAGTTTACAGAGATACCAAAAGATATTGATTACGTTGTAGAACTTACAATTGACTAATTTTTAGCTAATTCTTCATAAAAGCATAGGGAAACTATCGTTACATACGTAGTTTCTTATTTTGGCAAACAATTTGTTTATATAGATATAGAGTAATAATTAAAATGAAAAGTATATGATGTCTTATTGGGTATTATTTATTGGTATTGCTAGCAAGTTGGTTGTACAGATGAATTTGCAGAACAAATTCAAGAAGTATTCCAAAATCCGACAGGAAACGGTATGACAGGACGCGACGTAGCTCTGAAGATGCTGCACGACAATGGAATTTACGATGTACAAGTAACTCATACACCCGGTCAGCTGACCGACCACTACAATCCTGCTAACAAACAGTGAATCTGAGTGAAGGTGTATACGAAAGTAATAGTATCATGGCGGCTGCCGTAGCGGCACACGAATGTGGACACGCTGTTCAGCATGCACGTATGTATGCTCCGTTGAAAATGCGCAGCGCCTTGGTGCCGGTAGTGAATTTTTCGTCCCTCTATCATGACTTGGGTATTGCTGGGCGGTATTCTGCTGTTCAACTCCTTCCCGCAATTGTTGTGGATTGGTATCATTCTGTTTGCTACCACTACTTTGTTCAGCTTTATCACCTTGCCGGTGGAAATCAATGCGTAAGCGCGCGCTTGTGTGCTGAGTTCATCCGGCATTACTAATTCATACAATCATACGCAAGCCGAAGACGCTCTCCCGCTGCATACACCTATGTAGTTGCTGCACTGGGTTCATTGGCTACGCTGATCTATTACATTATGATTGCTATGGGCAGAAGAGACTAAGAGATAAGATTATCGTTTTGACGCCTCCAACGTTTTCAAAGACTATGGAGGCGTTCTTTTATTGATGTTTTTTAGATATATGCAAGCGTTGCTCGGAAATTTGCAGTAAATTTGCGCAATTAAAATACTAAACAGTAATTATATCATGGCAGCAAAACCAAGTATTCCTAAAGGAACTCGTGACTTTCGCCGGTAGAAATGGCGAAGCGTAATTATATATTCAATACGATTCGTGACGTATATCATCTGTATGGTTTCCAGCAGATAGAAACTCCGTCGATGGAGATGCTTTCTACACTGATGGGGAAATATGGCGATGAGGGTGACAAACTTCTATTTAAGATTCAGAACTCCGGAGATTATTTTTCCGGCATCACGGATGAAGAGTTATTGAGTCGTAATGCTGTTAAGCTGGCAAGCAAATTCTGTGAGAAAGGTTTGCGCTATGACTTGACAGTGCCTTTTGCCCGTTACGTGGTGATGCACCGCGATGAAATAACTTTCCCGTTCAGCGTTATCAGATACAGCCGGTATGGCGTGCAGACCGTCCGCAGAAAGGACGTTACCGTGAGTTCTATCAATGCGACGCCGATGTTGTCGGCAGTGATTCACTGCTGAATGAAGTAGAACTGATGCAGATTGTCGATACAGTATTCAGCCGTTTCAACATCCGTGTGTGTATTAAGATCAATAACCGCAAGATTCTTTCCGGTATCGCTGAGATTATCGGTGAAGCGGATAAGATTGTAGATATCAGTGGCTATTGACAAACTGGATAAGATTGGTCTGGAGAACGTCAATGCGGAACTGAAAGAGAAAGGAATCAGTGATGAGGCGATTGCCAAATTGCAGCCGATCATTCTGCTGAGCGGAACCAATACTGAAAAGCTGGCTACACTAAAGATGCGCTGGCAGCCAGTGAGACAGGCATGAAAGGAGTCGAAGAAAGCGAATTTATTCTGGGCACATTGGAAACAATGGGCTTGAAAAATGAAATCGAACTTGACTTGACGCTGGCTCGCGGATTGAATTATTATACCGGTGCTATCTTCGAAGTGAAAGCGCTGGATGTGCAGATCGGCAGTATCACCGGTGGCGGTCGCTATGACAACCTGACAGGAGTATTTGGTATGGCCGGTGTGTCGGGAGTCGGCATTTCTTTGGTGCAGACCGTATTTTCGATGTATTGAATCAACTGGAACTTTATCCGAAGGAAGCAGTGAACGGTACGGAATTGATGTTCGTAAACTTTGGTGATAAAGAAGCTGCTTTCCATGAGTATGCTGGCAAAAGTTCGTGCGGCAGGTATCCGTGCGGAAATCTTCCCGGATGCGGCAAAGATGAAGAAGCAGATGAGCTATGCCAATGCCAAGAGTGTTCCGTTCGTAGCTATCGTAGGAGAGAACGAAATGAATGAAGGCAAAGCAATGCTGAAGAATATGGAAACCGGTGAACAGAATCTTGTTTCTGGTGGAAGAACTGATAGCTGCTTTGCGCAACTAAAAGCAGGGTATAGAGTAAGAATATCCGCTTTTCCGGTGAAGTACTTGACAAATGACTTTATGTTGTATCTTTGAGAAAAAAAAGGCATAAATAAGATGAATGTAATAAGAAAAATAGATACATAAATATCACCTTTATACTGTTACTTATAAGTATCAGAAGAACTTGAATGGGGCAATGATCAGATGATTATTGCCCCATTTTGTCGTTAATTATGCCTGCTACATTTCGTCTCTTACTTAAAAGGGACGAATATCGTTTTAATAAACTTGATACCGTTTATAATAAACGTGCGATAAGTTTATTATAAACAGAACCGTGTTTATTAAAGGCCGTTTTTGTTTTTGTAAAGATATAAGGATGCGGTTTCGAATGAAAACTGACTATCGGAAACTATATAGAATGAAATGGTAATTATATGTAACAATTACTTTTGGGGATCATATTCTCGGAAGGCTTAATTCTACTTCTTAATTAAAAACTTTGGATATTAGTTTTAGATTAGACTGAAAAGGTAAGGAGAACCGGACAGTAATTTCTATCTTGTGCATACATTAAATCGTTAGCAAATATATGAAAAACGACAAACTCCAAAGTAGTATGAAAACAATAAAAACACGTTTTTTCTAGGCATAGTCTGCCGCCAGTGTTGTTTCTTCAGTAGCTCATGAACTCGAAGCAAATGAGAAATACCCCGGAAGTCGGTGAAGGCACAGACAAGAAAAGAGATTGTTACGTTCTTCTGAATCTCTTCCGGTAAGACAACCACTTTTGACGCAGGAAAACCGTTGAAACTGTCAGAAGTAGAACACTATCGTGATGTCGTATGGCAGTTGTGGAAAGAGGCAAATGATGGTTTTAAAGAAGAAAAATTAATAGCTTTGGATACACTCTCATCCGCTTCTACCGGCTATTGGGAACTTCCTGATAGTTTGGAACCAAATGCAGTGATGCCCTATTACTGGGGAATGAAAGGGACAGATGAAACAGGAAATGAACTTCCATTATTCCTCTATCTGCATGGTTCGGGACCCAAAGAGCGGGAATGGAGTACCGGATTGAATATTTGCCGGAATTTTGATGATGCTCCTTCCGTTTACTTTATTCCACAGATTCCGAACGAAGGCGAGTACTATCGTTGGTGGCAGAAAGCTAAACAGTTTGCCTGGGAGAAATTGCTGCGACAATCCTTGCTCTTGGGAAAGATTGATCCCAACAGAGTGTATGTTTTTGGAATCTCGGAAGGCGGATATGGCAGTCAGCGTCTGGCCTCATTTTATGCTGATTATTGGGCTGCTGCGGGACCGATGGCAGGAGGGGAACCTTTAAAGAATGCTCCTGCGGAGAATTGTAGTAATATTGCTTTTTCTTTGCGGACAGGAGACAAGGATACCGGATTTTACCGGAATACACTGACCGGATATGTGCTGGAAGCATTCGATAGTTTGGCGCATCAGCATCCCGGCTATTTCACTCACAAGATAGAACTGATTCCCGGAATGGGGCATAGTATTGATTATCGTCCGACGACTCCCTGGCTGAAGCAATATGTCCGTAATCCTTATCCCAAATATGTAAGCTGGGAGAATTTTGAGATGGACGGACTCTACCGGAAAGGATTTTATAATCTGTATGTGAAGGAAAAATCCGATGAAGAGGGAAAGTCGCGTACTTATTATGAAATGAGTATTTCGGGGAATCATATTTCATTGAAGGTCGATGATGTTGTTTATGAAGCTACGGAGAAGGATCAACGATGGGGAATAGAGATGAAGTTTGCGAAGAAATATGTGCAGGCGCATAAAGGGAAAGTGGTCATTTATCTCTGCGACGAGCTGGTCGATTTAACTGAAAAGGTGACTCTGACGGTGAACGGCAAAAAGGTTTTCGAGGGAAAAGTAAAGGCGGATTTGAAGAATATGGTTAATAGCTGTGCGGTGTTCTTCGATCCGCAACGGCTTTATCCGGCAGCCATCGAGGTCGAATTAAAATAGATGAGATTGCAAAGTAGAAGTATCCCCGGTCGTATATCCAAGAATTATTCTTGTGTACGACCGGGGATACGTATTTATCATAAATTATAAATGGCGTTCCGGATACATTTCCTTCCACCATTCCGGCTGATCCTGTAGCCAACGGGCAAACCATGCCATGATGGAATTATGCCATTTGATTCGCTTGTCATAATCGGAGATGAAATGGTTTTCTCCGTCTACGGTCACGAATTCTACAGTCTTGCCAAGTATCTTCAAAGCGTTGAAAAGCTGGATACTTTCACCGATAGGAACATTGGTATCTACCGTACCGTGTAGCAGCAGTAACGGTGTGTTTATCTTGTCGGCGTTGAACAGGGAGCCTTGTTTGGTGAATAAGTCCGGGTCCTTCCACGGGTAACTGTCGGCTGCGGCGATGGCATTGTAGGAATACCCCCAGTAACCTTCACCCCAGTAGCTGGTCACGTCACTGATTCCGGCGTGCGATACGGCAGCGGCGAAAATATCCGTCTGCGTCTGTAAATACTGCGTCATGAATCCGCCATAAGAAGCACCGAGACATCCGATTTTCTTTTCATCCACAAACGGATGCTCTTTGCAGAACTGCTTCGTACCTTCGATGATGTCATCTGCTGTACGTTTGCCCCATGCATTGACGTGGCGGGCGGAGAATTCCTGTCCGAAGCCAATCGTTCCGCTAGGCTGGATGATGTAGACCACATAGTCACGTGAAGCGAATAATTGTGCGCAATACGGATTACTGATTCCGCGGGTAGTCGGAGTCGTGCCGCCATAGTAATATACGATCATCGGATATTTCTTGTTCGGATCAAAATTCGGAGGCAGGCACATCTTGCCTGTGATGACAGTTCCGTCGGAAGCGGTAAAGTTCCACGGCTCTGTTTTTCCTAATTCTATTTTCTCCAGAATCGGCTTCATCGGGTCGGCAAGCAGGCTGGAAGTCTTTTTCTTCATGTCATAGAGATAGGCCACTCCGGCATTGTAGTCCGATTGACCGATGTAAGCTGCGATGCCCGGATTGTATTCGGACAGAGCGAATGCACTGGTAACGTCCGTTTCAAGGTTTAGCTTCTCAAATTTTCCGTCCTTCGGAGAATAACGATAGATGTTTTTGCAATCGCCATCGTCCGTATTGAAATAGATGCACCCATCGCCATGATTCCATTGCAGAGGGCTGACTGTCGGATGAAAGTCTTTGGTAATCGGCTGTATCTTGCGGGTACTCAGATCCATAATAAAGGCCTGAGTGTCGAAATCATTGGCAATAGGGTGATTGCCACAATTCTTTCCGATGCCGCCGAACGCTTCGGGACTGCCGGTCAGCAATAGCTGCTTGCCGTCAGGAGAGTAGCCCGCGCCTCCAACAAAGCGATCTTCATAGAAAAGAGTATCCACTTTCAACGTTTCCAAATCTACCTGATAAAGTGAGGACAGAGAGAACGGACGTTGAGTGATGTTTTCTTTGGATGTACTGTATAACATGTATTTTCCGTCCGGAGAAATATCTTGCAGATATGTGCTGTGGTTGCCATAAGTCAGGCGCTCGGAGATACCGTCGGCCAGGTTGTATTTCGCAAGGAAACTCCGTCCGCGAGAATTGGGAATACGGTCTGCAGGACTTACGATGCGGCGGAGAGGACCATCTTCTTTGACTCCTTCTTCGCGGGGATAGTAAATCAGAAAATCTTCGTTGGGCGACCATCTGAAACTCTGTTCGGGAATACTTTGCAAAATTGTTTCTTCGCGGAGTGTGGCAGGGTCGAGGGTGATTACGTCATTTCCTGTCAGGGCGGTTACTGTGTAGTATAGTTTATCACTTTTGGGCATCCAACTCATGCCGTCTCTGAGATTGGTCAGGAGTACTTTTCCGCTCTTTAGTTCCGTCAGTTCGCAATAAGTGCGTGAGCGTTTGGCGGCGTGGTTATCCCAATAACGGGTCAACAGATACTTTCCGCTGGGAGAGATGGAAACAGCGATGGCACGGTTGCCATAAACTGTATTGTCTAGAGAAAAACGCTTCTTTGCTTCCGGATCTAGATTGCAGGCAATGTCTTTGAATTTCTCGTCTTTGATCAGTTCGCATTTCAGCGTTGGTGCCGCTTTGTCATCGGAAGCAGAAAGCAGTTTGATGATTATCTCGTAATCCCGCTCCGGTTCAAGGCTGAGAGCGATGTCACGTGATGAGCCGGAGGTGATGCTGTCTTCTGCCGCATCCTTTACTTGCTTGGAGGCTCCGTCAATGAAGACTTCCCAGCGGACGGGGGAGGTGATTTTCAACTTCCCTTTCAGGAAACGTTCTGCACGAATCTGAGTCTTAACCAGATAAAGTTTATTGTCTTTATCCGCTTTCTCGAAGCTGAGATACCCCGCTGTGTCCGCAGTGAGCGACTGCATCGGTGCATCCGGCAAATGCAGTACGACCGGGGTCTGGAGTAACATCTTTTTGGTGTGTTTTCTCCTTTAGGATTGATGCTGTCGTTCATAATGGGGTACGAACGCTGATGGCATTCCGGACTTTGTACTGTGTCAGTCGGTCTTGTGCTTGCATAGTAACACCGGTTGCCAGAAAGGCCAAAGCCATAGTTCTCTTTTCATTTGTTTATGTCTAAAGTTAATAAATATTTGATTGCGTGACTAATATAAGACAAATGCTTGAAGTCTGCAAGATTCTGTTCTTTTATTTTAATATTCTATTTGACTAAGTATCCCGTTGAGGAAAGCGATAGCTACTCCGTAATTTGTCATCGGCACATTTTGTAACCTTGCTCTTTCGATGCGGCTCAGCACATATTTGCGGTTGAACATACAAGCGCCGCAATGGATAACCAAAGAATAAGGAGTAAGATCCTGCGGGAAATCAGTTCCCGCCACGATATCTATCGATAACTTTTCTCCAATCCGCTTTCTTAACAGATGCGGGAGTTTTACTCTCCCGATGTCTTCGGATAGAGGGGCGTGTGCAGGCTTCGGCTATCAGTACACGGGAAGATTCTGTCAGGCTTCCGATGGCTGAGACGCTTTCACATAGTATCGGATATCTCCTTTATAGCCTGCAAAAGAACGGAAAAGAAGTCAGTCTGCTTTCTTCAGGCTTTTGCTCGTAGACTGTTTTAAAGACTTGTGAGTCTGTAATAATCAGTTTAGGAGGGCGGGAGAGGGCTTGCAACGTTTCCGTAACTTATCTGTGGTGCAGCTCATGATCAGACATTTCTTGTCGAGCAATTCCCGTATTGTCTGTACTTGTGGCAAAATAAGTCTCCCTTTGGGGCTTGAATATCTTGTGGCATGACCAGTAAGACAAGATCTCCTTCCGTTACTAGACTGCCTGTGATGCTTTGATGATCGAAATCTTCCGGCAACTTTTCCAGAATGGCTTGTCGTATCAGTTCGACGCCTGTCTTCTCTTTGGCACTGACAGGAATCGGCTGGCTTCCAAACTCTCCTTTATCCGGATGGCAAGGGATGCGGTGTTCTTCCGTATATCTGCCTTGTTGATGAGCAGAATGGTCGGGATGTTTTGCCTTAAGTTGTTCCAGCCAATGAAGTTCTTCGGTGAAGTCCGGTTCTCCGGTTTCTTCAGCAGAGCCACCACCTGCACAAAGCAGAAGGGCGATATCGGTTTTCTCTACGGCTTTCCACGTGCGTTCGATACGCCTGTTTCCTAACTCACCTTCATCGTCAAATCCCGGAGTATCAATGAACAGACAAGGACCGATACCGTGAATTTCCATTGCTTTCTGTACGGGATCGGTCGTTGTTCCGGGAGTATCGGAAACAAGAGCGGTATCCTGTCCGGTCAGCGCATTGATCAGGGAGGATTTTCCGCTGTTACGCTTTCCGAAGAGGGCGATGTGGAGCCGGTTGGCATTGGGGTGTGGACTAAATTCATAAATCAAGCAATTGTTGTAACGTTAATTATCCGCATGGAAACTTGGCAGGGCACCTTGCCCTTAAAATCTGAAATCTCTTTTCCTTCCGAAATATCTTTTAAGTTCCGGATGGCTATTTCTCTGATTTTGGGATTCGGAATCCGGTCGGTCTCTTTGGCTATCAGTTTCATTCCTTTGATTCGGGTGTCTTCCGACGCATAATCTTCGAGGTATTCTTTCAGAGTCATTAATGCATTGGGGCCGCAGCAGTTGGCTATCTGTCCCGATTTGACTAAGGACATAAATCGGTCCCCGGTGCGTCCTTCCCGATAGCAGGCGGTGCAGAAGCTGGGGATATATCCTGATTCGAGCAGCCAGTTGACCACTTCGTCCAGAGTCCGGGTGTCGCTTACATCAAATTGTGCGGAGTTATCTTCCGGAAGTTCCGTTTCCGCATAGCCGCCTACGCTGGTGCGGGAGCCGCCGCTGATTTGTGAGATACCGAGTTCAAGTACTTTTTCGCGGGACTCCTGTGATTCACGTGTGGATATAATCATGCCGGTGTAAGGAACCGCTATCCGGATGACAGCAACAATCTTGCTGAATATATCATCGGAAATCGCATTGGAAAATCCCCCGCATCGATGTCGTCCGCCGAACAGATGCGCGGTACGCTGATAGTGTGCGGACCCACACCGAAACGGGCTTCCAGATGTTCTGCGTGCATCAGTAATCCTACGAAGTCATAGCGATAGGTATTCAGTCCGAAGAGTACTCCCATTCCTACATCGTCTATGCCGCCTTCCATGGCGCGATCCATTGCTTCGGTATGATAAGCATAGTTACTTTTCGGTCCGGTGGGGTGGAGGCTTCGTAGTTCTTTTGTGATAAGTTTCCTGAAATAGATATACGTGCCGATGCCGGCATCTTTCAACCGGCGATAGTTCTCGACGGTAGTGGCGGCGATATTTACGTTTACACGGCGGATAGCCCCATTCTTGTGTCTGATACTATAAATGGTCCGGATGGATTCCAGTATATACTCCAGTGAGTTGAGAGTCGGATGTTCGCCGGCTTCAAGTGCCAGACGTTTATGCCCCATATCCTGCAAAGCGATTACTTCCTTGCGTATTTCTTCCTGCGTCAGTTTCTTGCGGGCGATTGTTTTGTTTTGGCATGATAAGGCAATATACGCATCCGTTTACGCAATAGTTCGACAGGTAAAGCGGTGCGAACATAACGATACGGTTGCCGTAAAACTTCTGTTTGATTTCTTTGGCGAGATGGAAGATTCGTTCTATCAGGTCAGGTTGGTCGCATTCCAGCAGGGTAGCTGCTTCACGGTGCGTCAGTCCCTTGCAAAGAGCGGCTTTTTCGATCAGCTGTTCTATGAATGCGCGGTTGTCTTTGTGACTCCATGCATATTCAAGAGTTTCCAGAATCTCTTCATGATGAATGAATTCTTCTGCTTGGGGTGAATCTACTTTATACATTTCTTTATTGTTTGTAATCGCCTCTGGAGAAGGAGATTTGATAACCGATCTTTTCCAGCTGCTGTTGCAATATGTTGAGTCCTTCCGCAGATTCCGCTCCGAGGGAGGCTTTGTTATTATACAGATTGTACTTTTGCGTTCTTCCTGTGGCGACAAATTGGGCATGACAACATTGGCGCCTGCCAGTATTCCTGTTCCCGGCCGTCGGGAGTGAGGGTAGCCAGTGCCGTAGTTGCCGGAATCAGCGCCGACGGATGCATCAGACGGAAGATGGATAATAAAGGAGCGTCCGTTCCACGGTTCCGCTGGGGACTGGGCAAAAGGTGTGTCGCGATGAGGCAGGAAGGGGCCGATACCAATCATTTCGGGGCGAAGCTGTTCGATAAACAGAATATCCTGAATCAGGTGTTCTATCGTCTGTCCCGGACTGCCGACCATAATTCCGGTACCTGTCTGATAGCCGATGTCCTTTAAATCCCGTAAGCATTGCAGACGATGCTCGCATGACATACCGGCAGGATGCAGTTGTTGATAATGTTCTTTGTCATAAGTCTCGTGACGCAGCAGATAGCGGTTGGCGCCTGCTTGAAAGAAACGTTCGTATGCTTCCCGTGACTTTTCACCGAGTGACAGTGTTATGGCGCAATCGGGATAACTCCGGCGAATCGTTGAGACTATATCCTCTATCCGTTCCTCTGTCAGTGCGGGTCTTCTCCTCCTTGCAGCACAAAGGTACGGAAGCCGAGTCCATACCCTTGCTTGCAGCAATTCAGTATATTTTCTGTGGATAACCGATAACGTTCCAGATTCGGATTCCCTTTCCGGATACCGCAGTAATAGCAGTTATTTCGACAACAGTTACTGACTTCAATCAGTCCGCGAATAAAATCCGGTTTCGAAATGACGGAGACTGACTTCTTGCGCCTGTTTATTGATATAGCGCAATGATTCTCCGTCACATTCGGTCAGCAGTTGCCGGAATTCTTCCGGTCGGAGTGTCCTTTCTTCTCGCAGTTTATCTATCCATTGTCTCATAGCTTTCTTTCCGCTTGAGCAGCTCTTGTGCTAATTGACGACGTCCTGAAACAATGTCGTTGTGCGTACTCGGTCCGGTGATACAGCCACCTTCGCAAGCCATCACTTCGATAAACTGTCCCGCTGCTTTTCCTGTTTTGGCACAGGCACGCAGCAAGGCTATATTTTTGTTGATATCCGACACTTGGATAGCATTGATCTTGTCCGCTTCTTCTCTCAGATATGCTTTTACGGCTCCCATCACACCACCGGCTTGTGCAAAACCATGTGCTTCGCGGACGGAAGTATGCAGTATAGAGAAAGAATTCACCTGTTCCAGCTGAATGTCCATTCCATCCAAGATAGAACCTACTTCCTCGAATGTCAGGATATAGTCTACAGCATCGTCACGGCGTACCTCTTTTCGTTTGGCTACGCATGGACCGACAAATACAATCTTCGCATCCGGATGTTTCTCTTTGGCGATTCGTGCCGCATAATACATCGGTGATCCTGTGGTAGAAACATACGGTTTCATTTCCGTCATGTGCTTTTCTACCAGTTCAATGTAAGAAGGACAGCAGGAAGTAGTCATGAATTTCTGACCTTCTTCCAGTTTTTCCAGCAGTTCGTGTGCCTCATTGCTGGTGGTCATCATGGCTCCTTCGGCTACTTCGATAATGTCGGTGAATCCTATTTCTTTAAAGGCGCCGTATACCTGTTCGATAGAAGTCTTGAACTGTCCGAGGATGGACGGAGCGATGATGGCTACCAATTTTTCTCCTTTCTTGATGTGTTGCAGTACATCAAAGGTTTGTGAAATCTCAAAGATAGCACCGAACGGGCAGGCATTCATACATTTTCCACAGTAGATGCACTTGCTTTCGTCAATATGTTCCACGCCATGCTCATCTTTGCTGATAGCTTTCACCGGACAGGATTCTTCGCAAGGAACGGGGATATATACAATCGCGTGATAAGGACAACTCTTATGGCAGATACCGCAACTGACGCAAGTATCATGATCAATCATTGCCTGACCGTTTTTCTTGAAACGTATTGCATCCTTAGGGCAATTCATATAGCAGCTGCGTGCCACATCCCCGGCAAAGATTGGTGATTTCATAATTAATCTGTACGCAGGAAGAACAGGCTTCGTCAATGACACACATGATATTTTCCTTACTTGGTTCCGGGCGGTTCAATGCCATCCGTGCATATTCGAGAGAGGAGTTACTTCGTCGTGTTCGTCCGTCATATCCAGTCCCATCAGCGGGAAGGTCTTGTATCTCCATACAGCACGTTCTTTATGTACGCAGCAACGCCCCAGCGGTTTTGATTTGCGCGGACTCAGCTCAATAGGAGACGGTCAATTTTTCTACTAACTGGTCGTTTTTCCAGAGTCTGACGAGATCAGCCAGCAATTTATGCCGGACAATCATAATATTATTAGTAAAAGCCATATAGTAATTAAAAGGGTTGTTAGTGGGTGCAAAGATAGTAACTAGTTTGCGGATAAACTAATAATCGTTAAATTGAATGTAGCAGATTGTTACATTAATATTTCCGGAAGGATAAAACAGCCTGTATGCAGGAGACTATTCCGGTTGGTTAAATAAATTCAATATTTAAGGTTTTGAAACATTCTTGTCAATTTTTGTAGCATTTCGGTGTTATCTTTGTGAAACATAAAATAAGAGAGGAGAAGAGATATGAGTAGCAGTATGTTGGAACAAAGAAGTCGTTTTGCGATGATCGGTGCATTGATGATCATCATCAGCCTGATGTTTTGGTATTATATGGGGAGTTCGCTGGTTAGTGCTACAAAGAAGTACCTCGAACAGGTACAGACAATAGAGATCACTTGTGAGTAAAAACAGATATTTGTTTGTATAGAGCGATAGTTATCCGGCTAAAATCATTACTTTTGCCGCAAGCAAAACCAAATAATGATGGAAGAGAAAGAGAAGGCCTGGAAAACAGTAAGTAGCAATATCTGTTTCTGCCGCCCGTGGTTGACAGTACGCTGCGAAGATATGCTATTGCCTAATGGAAACCACATCCCTGAATATTATATTCTTGAATATCCCGATTGGGTAAACACGATAGCAATAACCAAAGACGGCAAATTTGTATTTGTCCGTCAGTATCGTCCTGGATTGGGACGTACCTCTTATGAGCTCTGTGCCGGAGTTTGTGATAAAGAGGATGCTTCCCCATTAGTTTCCGCTCAGCGCGAACTGTGGGAAGAGACCGGATATGGAAAAGGAAACTGGCAGGAATACATGGTGATATCTGCCAATCCGAGTACGCATACCAACCTGACTCATTGCTTCCTAGCTACGGATGTCGAACCGATAGATCATCAACATCTGGAAGATACCGAAGATTTGTCTGTACATCTGCTGACTTTGAAGAAGTGAAACAACTGCTGGAAAACAATGAGATCATGCAGTCACTCAACGCCGCCCCTTATGGAAATACGTGGCTGAACATGCGGCAGACTTTGAACAGGAATCTGTCGAGAAGGTGGAACATGAAAAACGGAAACCATCTCACACCGTATCAACGATTTGCTTTATTATCAGAACTCAATTTCACGGTCTTTGTCCCGTTTTCTGAAAGATGAAGAAGTCGAGACAGGAATTTATGAGATATTAAAAGATATTCTGGCTTTTATCGGGCGGGACGTGCCTATATTTTCGAGACGGACGAAGAAAATCATTTTATAACTGTACCTATGAAGTTGTAGCGAAGGAGTAAAAGCGGAAATAAATAAATTGCAGGAAATTCCGGTAGACTTCATGCCGTGGTGGACATCACAGATATTGGGCAAGAAGCCTATTTTATTTGAAACATTAAAGCCGATGCCTGGAATGGGGCAGGGTGAATATGAGGTGTTGTCCCGTCAGGGAATTAAGGCTTTGATGGCGACTCCATTGGTAGTCAATGATCATGTATACGGATTTATGGGAGTAGATTTGGTGGATGGTTCCGCTTCATGGTCGGACGAAGATTATCGCTGGCTGTCTTCTTTGGCCAATGTAATCAGTATTTGCCTTGAACTACGTAGAGCGAAAGAGAAAGTAATCTTCGAACAAGCAGCTTTGGCACGCAGTGAAAGACTCTTCAAAAACATCTTTGCCAATATTCCTGCCGGGGTGGAGATTTACGATAAAGAGGGGAATCTGGTGGATTTGAACGAGAGGGATATGGATATTCTGGGAATTTCAGATAAGTCGGAGGTGATCGGACTCAATTTCTTTGAAAACCCGAATGTGGATGCCCAGATACTTGAGAGTATACGCAAGAGCAGTATTACGGATTTTCGTGCCCGTTATTCGTTCGAATGTGCCCGCCACACGGGGTATTATCGTCCATTGAAGCCGGTGTCATCGAACTTTATACAAAAGTCCGCAAATTATATGATAATCATGGTAACCTTACCGGATATATCCTTATTAATATGGATAATACGGAGCGTATTGATGCCTTGAAGCCTATTTCTGATTTTGAGAATCTGTTTCTTCTTATATCTGATTATGCCAAGGTGGGATATGCCAAACTCAATCTGCTGAATCGTCAGGGCTATGCCATCAAGCAATGGTTCAAGAATATGGGAGAGGATGAGAATACACCTCTTTCCGATGTAGTCGGTGTTTACTCCAAAATGCATCCGGATGACCGTTCCCGTATGCTTGCTTTTTGAAGAAGCAAAGAAAGGGAAAGCAAAAGCCTTCAAAGGTGAGATGCGTATTTTGCGTCCCGGTACGAAGAATGAATGGAACTGGGTGCGTACCAATGTAGTGTTGAATCTCTATGAGCCGGAAAAGGCCAAGTGGAATTGATTGAGTCAACTACGATATCACTGCCTTGAAAGAAACGGAAGCCAAACTGATAGAGGCAAAGAGAAAGCCGAAGAATCCGACCGGTTGAAGTCTGCTTTCCTTGCCAATATGAGTCATGAGATACGCACTCCGCTGAATGCCATAGTTGGTTTTCCAGTCTGATGGTGGATACGGAGGACATGGAGGAAAGACGGCAGTACATGGATATTGTGGAAGAAAACAATGACCTGTTATTACAATTGATTTCAGATATTCTTGACTTATCGAAGATTGAGGCGGGAACGTTCGATTTCACCGAACGTGAAGTGGACGTAAATCTGCTTTGTGAAGATATTGTTCTCGCTATGAGAATGAAGGCCAGACCGAACGTGGAAATCCTTTTGACCGCCATCTGCCGGAATGTCGCATCATGAGTGACCGCAATCGTTTACATCAGGTTATTTCCAACTTTGTAAACAATGCGCTTAAATTCACGGAAGAAGGAAATATACGGGTAGGCTATGATCAGCTTGATGAGGCTCATCTGCGTTTCTACATTGCCGATACAGGCATAGGTATTGAGCCGGAAATGCAGAACGAGATTTTTGAGCGTTTCGTCAAACTGAATTCCTTTGTACATGGCACAGGACTCGGGCTTTCCATTTGCCGCAGTATTGTGGAACAACTGGGTGGCGAGATTGGCGTAGATAGTGAACCGGAGAAAGGTTCTTGTTTCTGGTTTACCCTGCCGATAAAGTAAAGTTGTTCTTCCTTTGTGCGGTTAGTCCGTGCAGCTCTTTCTGATAAAGACTGTTTAGAGTGCCGGCATGGGGCACTGACATTTTAAGATGTCGCTTTGAGCAAGATAGCTGCTATTATTGGCATAAATAAACATAACACTTCCATCTTTAATTGTATTAATGATGGGTTTGGCTAGTTTTGTCGGGAGGGCAGGACATCCCAGACTTCTCCCCAAACGTCCAGGCGGCTACTGTCGGATTGGCGTATGAAGCCCGTGCACGACGATGGAACGTTCTTTGCTTTGTCATTGATTCCTTTTTCGAGTCCGTTTAGGATGAGTGAGTAGCCGTTTCCGCCTTGGTAAGTGTTTTCAGTGAGATAAAATCCCAGTGAACTTTTATAAGAGCCGTTTTGGTTGGAAAAAGAAGTGGCATAGTTCCCTCCACTGTTTCGTCCGTGTGAGACTACTGATGAAAACAGCAGTTGTTTCTTCTCCATATCGAAGACAAAAACGTTTTCGGTAGACGGCTTTGAGAAGTCAATCAGCGTCAGAATCGGTTTACTCTTCTCCTTGATGCGGTTGTAACCGGCGACAGCCTGACGGAATGCAATGAAATTGACAATTCCACCCAACTCCATTTCTTCAAAGAGCTGTTCGCCGGCAGCTAATTCGGACACAGGAGTCGGAGAGTCAGATGCAGGAACGGCCATTGTGTCGACTGAAACATGGCTGAATGGAATGAAAAGGAATGATAAAAATAATATAACTTTCTGAAGCATAGGGTTTAAGCTTGAAATAAAATCGCGGTAAAGATAGGGATTTTTATTCCAAAACAAAATAATCGTCTCATTAACAGGTGCCCAGTCGAAAATAAATTTGGCATGGAAGTTGCGTTCCGTACACACATATGTGATCGGGGAGTAGTTCCCAGTGACCAGCTATATTCTATCTGTGTCTTTCGGGGCTCATTGACAGGTACTCCGTGAATGTAGGCTCCGTCCGTGAAGCGGCTGGCGTAAGGCGCATAGCCTCCTGTTTCCTTCGAGCCGTCTTTCAGAAATATCATTTTCACCTTCTTTTCCTGCAGTACGAACATTCCTAAAGGAGTTTCCTGCGCATACGGCGGTCGGTGAAGTCCGGTAGTAGAAGGGTTCATACTGCGTACTACCCATTTCCTTTTCCGTGCGTTCCAGTGCGGTAATATTCTGATTATGGCGGTCAACGAAAATGGCTTTATTGAAAACCACCGTATCTCCGATCACTTTGACATACTTTCTAGGAATCATCCATTCGCCTTCTGTAAATATCGGTTCTGCTTTGACAAAGTTTTCTCCGTCCTCAATAAAACGCGTCAGTTCACCATCCTGCCGTAGCGTTCGGGTGCTATCGTATCCGTCAGCAGATAAAGCGGGACAGACTGGTATCGCTCTACCCAAGCGTGTCCGCTACCCGTCCGTAGGCATTTCTTTGAAGTTTTCACCAATGGAGCTTCACCGTTTCTGTTCTTGTAATTCTGGAGGATAGCCCATTGAGACGGCTGCAGTTGTATGTTTTCGAGCAGAGCAAGCTGTTCTTTATTTTGTCCCATTGGAAACTGCGGGTCGTATCTTTATAAGGATATGTATCTTCCAGCGTGTATTTATCATACAGTAGTTCTTTGGTGATTTGAATTTCTTCCGGAGTAATCTTTTGACGACAGGTTCTGCCACAGTTTCCGCAATCGTGTCCTGTGCCAGTGAATCAGCCTGTAAAGTCTCTTCAGAAGTTTTGTGTCCTGTATGCGAAGTGCAGGAATAGAGTACGCAAAAGCGATGGATATGCCAAAACTTATTTTATTCATATAATCTATACAGTTTATCTTGGGGTTCATTTACGAATATACGTTATTATAAGGAATAATCCGCTTCTATTGTTTAAAAGTGTGGAACAAATATGCTTTTTGCCATTAATAACCTGTTGTCAGTCATTTTGTCAGTCAATTTCTGCCAAACAATCATTATTTTGCTTTGGCATACTTTTCAACTGATTTAGCGTCTTCTTCAAGAAGAGGACAAATCATGAATATAATGTATAACAAATAAAATCAAAAAAGAACTATGAACATTAAACCATTAGCAGACAGAGTGCTTATCCTCCCTGCACCTGCAGAAGAAAAACAATTGGTGGTATCATTATTCCTGATACAGCAAAAGAAAAACCTTTGAAGGGTGAAGTTGTGGCAGTTGGTCACGGAACGAAAGACGAAGAAATGGTATTGAAAGTAGGCGATACAGTTCTTTATGGCAAGTATGCCGGAACCGAACTTGAAGTAGAAGGCACTAAATACCTTATCATGCGTCAGAGCGATGTTCTCGCTATCCTGGGTTAATTCAAAATTCTAAATTTATCATTTTAAAATAAATAAGATATCATTATGGCAAAGAAATATTATTCAATATCGATGCCCGCGACCAATTGAAAAGGTGTCGATGCATTGGCAAATGCAGTAAAAGTAACTCTTGGCCCGAAAGGACGTAACGTTATCATCGAAAAGAAATCGGTGCTCCGCACATCACAAAAGACGGTGTGACAGTAGCAAAGGAAATCGAATTGGCAGATGCTTACCAGAACACCGGTGCACAACTGGTGAAAGAAGTCGCTTCTAAGACTGGTGACGATGCAGGTGACGGTACAACTACTGCAACTGTTTTGGCTCAGGCTATCGTAGCTGAAGGTTTGAAGAATGTGACTGCCGGTGCAAGCCCGATGGATATCAAACGTGGTATCGACAAGGCTGTTGCCAAAGTGGTAGAATCAATCAAGGCACAAGCTGAAACTGTAGGTGACAACTACGACAAGATCGAACAGGTTGCTACTGTATCTGCCAACAATGACCCGGTAATCGGTAAATTGATTGCTGACGCTATGCGTAAAGTTTCTAAGGACGGTGTAATCACTATCGAAGAAGCTAAAGGTACTGACACTACTATCGGTGTAGTAGAAGGTATGCAGTTCGACCGCGGTTATCTGTCTGCTTATTTCGTTACTAATACGGAAAGATGGAATGTGAGATGGAGAAACCTTACATTCTGATCTACGACAAGAAGATTTCTAATCTGAAAGATTTCTTGCCTATCCTCGAACCGGCTGTTCAGACAGGTCGTCCCTCTGTTGGTTATCGCAGAAGATGTGGATAGCGAAGCGTTGACTACATTGGTAGTAAACCGTCTGCGTTCTCAGCTGAAGATTTGTGCAGTGAAGGCTCCGGGCTTCGGCGACCGTCGTAAAGAAATGCTGGAAGATATCGCTATCCTGACAGGTGGTGTGGTAATCAGCGAGGAAAAGGTCTGAAACTGGAACAGGCTACAATCGAAATGCTCGGTACTGCTGACAAGGTAACAGTATCTAAAGATTATACAACAATCGTAAACGGTGCCGGTGTGAAAGAAAACATCAAGGAACGTTGCGATCAAATCAAGGCTCAGATCGTTGCTACTAAATCAGATTACGACCGTGAGAAATTGCAGGAACGTCTGGCTAAATTGTCAGGTGGTGTAGCAGTTCTCTATGTAGGTGCTGCTTCTGAAGTAGAAATGAAAGAAAGAAAGACCGTGTAGACGATGCATTGCGTGCAACTCGTGCTGCTATCGAAGAAGGTATCATTCCGGTGGTGGCGTTGCTTACATCCGTGCTATCGATTCTCTTGAAGGCATGAAGGGGACAATGCGGATGAAACAACAGGTATCGGTATCATCAAACGTGCTATCGAAGAACCGCTTCGCGAAATTGTTGCCAATGCAGGCAAGGAAGGTGCAGTAGTTGTTCAGAAAGTACGTGAAGGTAAAGGTGACTTCGGTTATAATGCCCGTACGGATGTTTACGAAAATCTGCATGCTGCCGGTGTAGTAGATCCTGCTAAAGTAGCTCGTGTGGCTCTTGAAAATGCAGCTTCTATCGCAGGTATGTTCCTGACTACAGAATGTGTGATCGTGGAAAGAAAGAAGATAAACCAGAAATGCCGATGGGCGCTCCGGGAATGGGCGGCATGGGCGGAATGATGTAATTCTTCCTTTCCGGACATAAAATAAGGTATGGAACCGCTTTCCCTGTGGGGAGGCGGTTCTTTTGCGCAGCTTTGTGATAGAAACTTTGTGTGTAACTTGGCGTTATTTGTTTGGAAAGAAGTATCTTTGTGTATTGCAAATCAAAAATCCCTGAGAATATGAGTAGTAAAATTTATCCTATCGGTATACAGAACTTTGAAAAGATTCGAAAAGATGGTTACTTTTACATTGATAAAACTGCGTTGATTTATAAATTGGTAAAGACTGGCAGTTATTATTTTCTAAGTCGTCCCCGTCGTTTTGGAAAAAGTTTGCTGTTATCTACTCTTGAAGCTTATTTTAAAGGAAGAAAAGAACTTTTCGAAGGATTGGCGATGGAGAGTCTGGAGAAGGACTGGATTGAATATCCGGTTATTCATTTGGATCTGAATGCTAAAAGTTTGATACTGAAAATGACCTTATCCGTCTGATAGATCGACAACTTCTTGTTTACGAAGCTCAATACGGTTCATGTTCCAGTGATGAAACGATCGATGACCGTTTGGTTACTTTAATTAGACTGGCCGCAGAAAAACAGGGCAGCGGGTGGTGATTCTTGTCGACGAGTATGACAAACCAATGTTGCAAGCCATTGGTAGAGATGAGTTGCAGGAAGAATACCGGAATACATTGAAAGCCTTCTACGGCGTGATGAAGTCGATGGATGGCTATATTAAATTTGCCATGCTGACAGGTGTAACGAAGTTTGGTAAGGTTAGTGTATTCAGCGATTTGAATAATCTCAACGATATCTCCATGTGGAATCAATATATAGATATATGTGGAGTCAGTGATCAAGAATTGCATGATAATCTGGAGGTTGAACTTTCTGAATTTGCAGATGCTCGTGGAATGACATATAATGAAATATGTGTTGCATTGCGTGAATACTATGATGGTTACCATTTTACTCATAATTCCATTGGCATGTATAATCCGTTTAGTCTTCTCAATGCATTCTTACGTAATGAATTTGGCAGCTATTGGTTCGAAACCGGTACACCTACCTATCTAGTAGAATTATTAAAAACATCATTATGATCTTCAGAGAATGGCGCACGAAGAAACGAGTGCTGAAGTCTTGAATAGTGTTGATTCTACTTCCGACAATCCGATACCTGTCATTTATCAGAGTGGTTATCTCACTATAAAAGGATATGATGAGCGTTTTGGTATTTATCGTCTTGGATTTCCTAACCGTGAAGTAGAAGAAGGGTTTGTTAAATTCTTGCTTCCTTTCTATGCTAATACTAATGCAGTGGAATCTTCTTTTGAAATTCAGAAATTTGTTCGTGAGATAGAAGCCGGAGATTATGATTCTTTCTTTCGACGTTTACAAAGTTTCTTTGCTGATACACCTTATGAGTTGATTCGTGATTTGGAATTACATTATCAAAATGTTCTTTTATTGTTTTCAAGTTAATCGGATTCTATGTTAAAAGCAGAATATCATACTAGTGAAGGACGTATTGATCTTGTTCTCAGACAGATAAATTCGTTTATATCATGGAGTTTAAATTGGATGGTACAGCGGAGGAAGCATTGCTACAGATAAATGAGAAACATTACGCTCAGCCTTTCGAATCAATGATTGGGAGTTGTTCAAAATTGGAGTGAATTTCAGTGCCAAGACACGAAATATAGAGAAATGGGTTGTAGAAAAGGAGGAAACTAAGTATTTAAAATTAGTTGGTAAAGTCTTTCTGCCATTTAGCTTCGTTTATAATATTCTTCGCTTTCATAAAGCAATGCTTTGGATATCCAAAAGCTATGCTTTATGGTTGCTAAAGCATAGCTTTAAGTTGCCATACGGAGATGTTATAAATATTATCTTCACCTTCACTTTACCTTCGAAATCCTTTATTTATCGGCGATATCGGGTGAAGGACTAGTTATTCACCCTTTGAACTGAGAATGACATTCGTTCATGAAAGTATCATTCCTTTGCTATAAGCTAATTTATTTTTGCTATAATGATATTTGCATTAGCTATAACCTAATGGAAAGATGCTAATAGATTATTTTTTCTTCTCAATGTTTGTTTTAAACATCTTATTGATTGTATCTGACTTGTTTGAAGAAGAGGTGAAGGTACCTCCCTTCACCCACTATCACTGATGAATAAAGGTTTTCAAAGAAAGGTGAAGGGTGAAACCTTTGTTTGAAAACTTGTGGTATAATGCGTAAAGCAACAGAAATCAACAAAATACGTGTTTTGATGCTGATCAATTAAAATTCGTTTCTTTGCCTCCAAACTTTTATCAAGAGGTCTTTGTTTTTGACCGTTCGCTCCTATTATAATAATAGGAAGTGTATTTATATTATAGTGTATATCTAATAGTTTATGCAATGGGAATTTAATTTCATTTTTAAGAAAGTAGCCGATGGGCTACGGGCAGAGAAACTTTGGGACTGCCCATGTGTATCGAAGTACTTTGAACATTGTGACAACCTTTCATGGGAGCAAATATCTTGATTTTCATCAGGTAAATCCCGAATGGTTGAAAGATTTTGAAGTCTATCTTCGCAGTCGTGGTTCCAGTTGGAATACTGTTTCCACTTATCTTCGTGTGTTGCGTGCGGTTTATAATCGTGCAGTTGATCTTCGTAAAAGCGGAATATATCCCGCATTTATTCCGTTCTGTTTACACAGGAACACGTGCAGACAGGAAGCGTGCGCTGGAAGATGAAGATATGCGAAAAGTTTTTAGTCGTTTGTCAGAAATCATCCACAATTCCTTCAGATTTACGTCGTACGAAGGAACTGTTTATTCTGATGTTTCTGCTTCGTGGTTTTACCTTTTGTTGATTTGGCTTATTTGCGTAAAAGCGATTTAAGAGGAAACGTGATAACGTATCGTCGGCGTAAGACCGGTCGTTCCTTATCAGTGACTTTGACACCGGAAGCTATGCTTTTATTAGAAAACACATAAGCCGGGATCTTAGTTCTCCTTATTTGTTTCCAATTCTTCATAGTATTGAAGGAAGTCAGGAAGCATATCGGGAATATCAGTTAGCCTTGCGGAGTTTCAATCAGCATTTAGAATTGTTAGGTCAGTGGCTGGGACTGGAAAGCAAACTTAGCTCGTATACAGCACGTCATACTTGGGCTACGACAGCTTATTATTGTGAAATTCATCCGGGTATCATTTCTGAGGCGATGGGACATTCTTCCATTACGGTGACCGAAACTTATCTGAAGCCATTCCGTAGTAGGAAAATTGATGAAGCAAATAATAGGATCGTTGATTTTGTGAAACGCTCTATTGGTGGAGTAATGGTCTGATTAATACCCTGTTACTTGGTAGGTAACGGGACTGAATAGCGCTGCAAATATGGACATATTTTGGAAAACATGCAAACAAAATGAAAAATTCTCTGATAAACTACTAAAAAGAACACATAAACGACAAATACTGCGGATTCTTTGTTTTAAGACTATATTAACCTTAAATTTTGGCAAAAGATTTTCCTCCCTCTGCCGCTATTTCGAAGCAGGGGTAAAAGGTTTAGATTCTTTTTAGAATCTGTTTCTACAAAAACTACTTTATAAAGGTTACCACAAAGGTTTCCCCGTTACCTACCAAGTAACGGGACAGGCATTATTGAAACTTAGTGTTTAATAATATATTATTAATGTAATTTTAAGTAGTTATGAAAGAAAATTTGTAAAAGTGATGTTCTTCGGGGCGTTAGCACTTTCTACTGTCACCTACGTAGGCTGTAAGGACTACGATGATGACATCAATGCGATTAATGAGCGCATTGATGCGAATGACGCTAAACTGGCTGAGATTCAGAAGGTGCTGGATAGTGGACAGTGGGTCAAAGATGTTAAACCAATTGCTAATGGTATTCAAGTAGTTTTGGGAAATGAGAAGACTTATGACATTACTAATGGTAAAGATGGTGTAAATGGTAATGACGGCATTGTTTACACTATCGGTGATGATGGCTATTGGTACAAAGGTACTGAGAAAACTCAGTGGAAGGCTGCCGGAGATACTCCTTATATTAAAGACGGTAACTGGTGGATTGGAAATACCGATTTGAAAGTACAGGCTGAAGGTAAGGATGGCAATAGCACTAATGGTACTGACGGTTTGACTCCTTACATCAAAGATGGCAATTGGTGGATTGGTGAAGGTGATGCAGCAAAAGATCTTGGCGTACAAGCTGCTGCCGATATTTATACTCCTGATGCTAGCGGTATATGGTATGTGAACGGAAAGCCGACTGATCCTGCACAATCTTGGAAGGCAGAAGGAACGATTACTGCTGCAGTTAACAAAGATGGTAACATCGTGATTAGTGGTATGAAAGAATATCCGGAGGGATTTGTATTGAAAACGAATACTGCAGTTTTAAGTAGCCTTGTTTTCGAACCACAGTCTTATTTGGGCGGTATTCAAGCAATGAAGGCTATCAGCCTTAATTACAATGAATGGACAGTGAAGACATCCGATGCTACTCCTACAAAAACTGGTGAAGTTTGCAGCGGAATACAATGAAAGTTAATGTGCTCACTCCGAAAATTGTAGCTTACTATCATGTTAATCCTCAAAATATAAGTGAATCACAGATTGTAGAAAAATCTGTTCATTATGTAGCTGACAATAAGGAGGTCGTTACTCGTTCTCAGAAGTTTAATCCTACAGTAACTTCTTATAAATTGGTAGATAAAGAAATAGATGGCAAGAATTGTCGTATGCTGAAAGTAACATTCAGTGCGACTTCAGAAGAAATCAAAGCTTTGGATGCTAAAGAAGTTTCAACACTTGCATTACAGGTGTCTGTTCAGTTGAAAGACGAGAAAGAACCTAGAGTGATTACTTCTGACTATGCTGCCATTTATAAGACTAACTGGTCTGACTTTGTTCTTGCATTTAAAGATAAAGTTAATAATAATGCAGCGAATGATGGACATTTATATGGTGCAGATGATAAAGGTTCTAAGATAGGCCAAGCTTTGGAAGCTATTGAAGCAGAGGCTAACTTTGCTCTTACAGCTACTGTAGACGCTAGTGATCCTAAAAACTGGTGCTAAAGATAAATTCACATTCCATTATAAAGAAACAGCTGATAAAAGTGGAGCTACAGCTTCTGAAGAGAAAGTTTTTGAAGGTGATTTTGGCTGATTTAGATTTGGAAATTGCGTTTGCGCAGTCCAACTATATCAGTGGAGATAATAAAACTCCTCAGAATGCATTCTTGAAATTAGAAGATGGTGAGGCTATTTCTACTGTATACGGAGAACCGGGTGTTGCTGCTGCTGATCGTCAGCCAATGGTACGTGTTATGTTGAGAGAGATTACTACAAAGAAAGTCTTGAATGCTGGTTGGGTGAAAATCAACATAGTAAAAGATGATGTAGATGGTAAAGAAGTAACTTATCCGAAACATGAGGATATTTATGTAGGTTGCGATGATGCAGCGGTTACAACAGATGTTCAATTTATGAATGTAGATGTTTATAATGCGCTTGGTCTGAAGAAAGATGAATTCTATGCTATTTACAAATTGAATGATGCTAAGACTAACCCTGCTACTGGTGACAATAGTGTTGGTAAGGTAGTAGAACTTCAGGATCCTGAAGGTACACAGACAATTCTTGTAGAGTGGACTATTGATAATGCAGACTTGTTAGCTGCTAAAGAAGGTGATACATTCACTAAGAAGGTATACTACTCTGCAACAGGACGCAAGGATGTAGTAATCATTTTGACTACAGGCAAGGTACACAAAGCTTCAGGTACAATCGGTGCTAAGAATACAAATCTTTGGAGTGGAAACTCTATTGAAATAGATGCTAAAGAACCGATTGCCAATAATAAGGCTACCTTGGCAGACTTTGATTTCTATTCTGTATTTATGGGTAATAAGATTTGTAACTACAGTAGACAGCAAGTTTACAGACTTCCAGCCTACTCAGTTGAATGATCCGAAGTTTGTATTTGCAGAAGCAAACGGAGTCGTAACAGCTAAGCAAAAAATAACGGTTGATGGAGTTGATTACTATGTATATAGAAACGCTTGACGGAGATAAGTTGATGGGTACGAAAGGAACTACTGGTTCAGCAGAGTAGCAGTTATCGCTGGTAGCAAGGTTACTTATAATAAGACAGATGTTGCTAAAGCGTTGCTGAACAAATCGGCTTACAATGAGAATCCGTTTACTGCAACGATTGAAGTAGTGATTACCAATAAGGGTTGCGATACTAAACTTCAGTTGGCTAATGGTACATTTGATGCTAAAATTCTTACGTCCAGTTAATATTATAGCAGGTCCGGTTGAGTACCATTCAGGATGCTGAAACTGGAGGTGCTAAGGTGGCTTTGAATCAGTTGATTTCATTGACCGATTGGCGAGGACATGATTTTGAAATGGGTACGAATAATTTCTATACTTATTATGAAATTTCAGCATTTGCTATCGCTACTGATGACATTAAGACCAATATGGGACAAACAGATCCAAACAAATTTGTGTTGTGGTCGGAAGTTGCACCTTTGTATCCTAATGTAGTGACTTATGCTGCAGGTACAGATACAAGCAATAACTTGACTGCAATTGAAAATGGTGACTTCGGTATGGTTACATACGATAATAAGGTATGACTGTGAAGACTTCATTTAAACTTCAGATTCCCTGTAACAGTCAGCTATCCGTATGGTGATGTGACGAAGGTTATAACAGTAACTGTATTACCTACGCACGGATAATGTGAACAGTAATTTGTAAGAATCACTATAATCCTTTTAGGTGGAAGGGTATCTTCTTAAAATGAGAGGATACCCTTCTCTAACTATATATTTAGCGTATGAAAAGAAGCGTATTAATAGTTTTGCTATTCTATGCACTACAATAGCATTTGCACAGAGCGGAGAACAGCGTATAAAAGAACCTGGTAAGACTGTTTTCATCCTCATTGGTTTTATTCAGACCAAATAGGTGCTGCTCATACTGTTGGTGAGGCCAAATTCGCCGATCTGATTTCTCCGGCAGTTGCTCTTAACGTAGGCTATAAGTTTGCTCCTGCTTTGGTGCACGTATTAGTGTAAGTGGTTGGCAGGCAAAAGGTGGATGGATTAATCCTGAACAGGTGTATCAATACAAATACCTTCAAGGGAATGTTGATATTATAGCCGATCTTAGTACTTTATTCTGCGGTTTTAATCCGAAACGTATTTTCAATGGTTATCTCTTTGCCGGAGCAGGACTTAATCGTGGATTTGATAATGATGAAGCGAATGCATTGGATACACGTACTTATGAAATGGAATATCTTTGGCAAGAAGGTAAGTTCCTTGTAACTGGGCGTTTTGGTTTAGGTTGTGATCTCCGTCTGAATGACCGTTTATCCATCAATATCGAAGCCAACGCCAATGCTTTATCAGACAAATTCAACTCAAAGAAAGCTGGAAACTGTGATTGGCAATTGAATGCTTTGGTGGGTTTGAGTATCAAACTTGGCAAGAGTTATACAAAAATAGCACCGATATATTATGAACCAGAACCGATAGTGGTTGAACAGCCAAAGCCTGCTCCTGTAGTGGAACAACCGCAACCTAAAAAAGAGGTGGTAGCTGAGCCTATGAAGCAGAATATCTTCTTTGCATTGAATTCCGCAAAGATTCAGGATGATCAACAAGCCAAACTTGTTTCTCTGGTTGAGTATCTTGAGAAGCATCCGACAGCTAAAATAAGTATAACAGGCTATGCAGATATCAATACGGGTAATCCTAAAATCAATAGCAAACTATCGGAAAAGCGTGCTGTCAATGTGGCTGAGGTATTGAAGGTAAAAGGCATTGCTGCAGATAGAATTAAAATTGATTTTAAGGGAGATACCGTACAACCTTACGCAATCCCGGAAGAGAACCGTGTAAGTATCTGCATTGCAGAATAATATTTTCTAATTCTCGTGTGGTATGATTTCCCCACTTCCTCTATTCATACGAGGAGCCACATTGAGAATATCCAGAAGTCTCCTGCTTGTGAAAGTTCGGACTTCTACGATGAACCCTTCTTCACTTAAAATGTGGAGATAACCGGGAGTAGATAGAAAGACGATACTTGTGAAAGTCTCTCTTTTCAAAATCTACCCTTGGCAGAGAATGCATCCCTTATTTCCCTAGGGCATTCTCTTTATGATCTTATTCATCTGTCTTATTTTCCCGAGATTACTACTTTTAATGTAATCCCCTTATTCCCCACTAATAAGAAGATGCTTAAGAATGCAAAAGCCCGGGCTTGCGAAAGTCTGGGCTTTTGTATATTACTGTTTGCCTCTGTACGGCTTAATCTGCCGGAAATCCTTGTCATACAGCCCTACCAGTAAACTCTGTCCTTTATTATCTACTCTCAATCCACCATAGGCGGCACGATTATAGACAGAATCCTGTCCTTCTTCAAAAAAGAAGGATTCGGCACCGAGGAATAACCTGCCATTTATTGTTTTATATTTCAGGACGATTTCATTTTCATTTACTGGTTCAAGGGATTCCTGAAGACGTATTATTTCTCCGACGTGATTCTTGTCAAGCTTGAGCACAGCATAACCGCGTTTAGCTTTCTGTCTGTTTATCAACTCGGAATTTGCTTCTTTATAGTTAAGCCTCATATAATCTCCTTGCATCAGCGAACGGGGATCGACAGGAGCCAGTTGCAATAATACGAGTTGTCCCTCTTTCAGCGTCTGTTCTTTCTGATAAACAGACCAGTTAAAATATCCCAGAAGAAGAATTAAATTAGCGATAATCAGTATTCGGCTATATTTTTTCATGTCTTGTCTTTTTTTGAGTGAAAATATACCAGGCTATGAGCAATGCGATTCCCGTAAAGAACAAGGTGATCGATTTCGTCAGCAAGGTGATATCCAGATCATAGTAATATTTGGATATGGAATAGATGAAGAGGAGGAGCGCAACTGCGGACTCAGCTTTATAACCGTACTGAAAACATATCAGTATCAGCAGGATACTGCCCGATAGATAAGGGGCATGCAGACTGGGAAAGCAGATCAGGATACAAAGAAGATAGATGCACACCTGATGTACCGGACTCTTAACCTGCATCACCTGCACGATTTTATAAACCATCAGAAGGATACCCACCAACATGAAAACAGATATGATCCAGTCATTTGTGCTTTTTGTCAAGTAATTGACAGACAACCCGGCCAATGAAAGGACACAAGATACGAACAGACCGGAATGAATAGGTTTATATTTAGACAAATCTCCGTTCGTATAGCTGAGTATTTTTGTCTCAGATAGATTGACGAATAAGAAAATTGCTATAATAGGCACGGCAGCCACATTCAGCGGATTCAGTGAAGAGAATAAATTCGTTATCTCTCCGAACAGTGCCATATAGAATGAGATTACCGAAAGGAAGGTCAGGATGAACCCTTTGGATAACAGCATCGTTACTACACTGATCCCTATCAGTACAATAAAGAGGACATCCATGTTTCTATTCATTCCATAACCGGCTAATATACATCCGGCTATGTAGCATGTAATATTCATCGCATCCAGAAAAGGTTTGGTCAGGAGGCGATTGACAAATAAAGTAGTAATGATCAGGATACTTCCTGCAATCAGGCAGGATGTTTCGGACCGGAGAATGGAGGAAAGTACAAGAAATCCCAGAAAGAAGATAGCGGTCAGCACTCCTCCGATAATTGAAAGGACTTCGATTGTCAGGTTACTCTTCTGTGCCATACCATTGTTTTTTTAGGTGAAGGATTGCATAAATCAATAAAGTGGTACCGGTGATAACAATAATTCCTGAGAGGAGGAATATGTTGACATCCCTAAGGTTACTGTGACAGATAAACAGGGATAGTAAAATCATCAGTATGGCAAAAGGAATGGCGGAAAGATAGAATAAATTCCTTTGTCTCCATCCGAACCATAACCCTGCCGAGAACAGCAGAACGGTACTTGCGAGCGGAATGGATACGATTGCATCCTTTTCGCAGATTACTGCCATCATAAGATAAGTCACATGCACAATGGTCGCCAGAGAAAGCAGGCTGACAAACCAACGGTTTTGTCGGCTGAGGGTACCTTTGATACTCATCCATTCTGTGACGACCGTTGCCGAAGCGCAAATCCAGGTTACTGCACTGGTCAGTAAAGTGACTGCCCATTGGTTATCAGGCACTATTTGCATAGCATACAGCCATATGGTAGTACAGAGCAGTCCGATAAACGTCAGCCAGAGCGGAGTGAAACGGATGGCGAATGCCCAAAGGATGGTGAACAGTGTCCAGCCCAGAAATAAGTCATACGCATCAGCGCCTGTCTGATAGATTTGTCCGAATACGGCAAAGAGTGTACCCACAAGGAATGTGGCTCCGGTGAGGATTATCTGTTTGATAAGTATATTCCATCGGGTAAATACTGTTAGCAGAACAGATGCAACAAGCAATGTTTGTACGATTCCCAGTTTGGCGAATTTGGGAAGATCTTCCCAGTTATAGGCGAAGAAAAAGATAATTCCTGCTACCGTAAAACCAACGCCTGCTGCTAACAGAAAAATAGAAAGAAATTGTTTCCATTGTTTTTTATCGGCATACATCGGTTGCCTGAATAGGAGTGAAGAGTCCGGTTTTTCCATGTACTTTTCTTTTTTGATGATTACAAACATAAGAAAATAAAATGATTATCTTTCGGTTGGATATATAAAAAAGGCAGAATCTGATTCATTGTTAGTCTGTAATGAGATCAGATTATACCTTTCTGAAGATAATCATCTTGTCTGTGTGCAAGGATAAATATCGTTGAAGAAGGAACTGTCAGAAGACTTCCCGTATATGTTTATAATTCGAATTAATAGTATCGATCACTTCCTGTGAGCGTCCGTTAATCAACAGTTTATACATGGACTGGGCGAAGCCTACCATCTGCCCCAACTCTATCTTAGGAGGCATGGCAAGAGCGTTCGGATCGGTCATGATATTTACCAGTACCGGACCATCCAGTTCGAATGCATTTAATAAAGTAGTCAGTACTTCTTCCGGATTGCTGACATTGAAGCCTGTCATTCCCATTGCTTCGGCTACTTGCGCGAAGTCCGGATTCAGCATATTTGTCTGCCAGTCCGGCAGGCCGTCTACTTCCATTTCCAGTTTTACCATTCCCAGGGAGCGGTTATTGAAGACAATGATCTTAATCGGTAACTTGTATTGGACAACGGTTTCCAGATCTCCTAAAGTCATCGACAGACCTCCGTCACCACAGAGCGCCACTACCTGACGGTCGGGGTAGGCAAGCGCTGCCCCGATGGCCTGTGGCAAAGCATTCGCCATAGAACCATGATTGAAAGAACCCAGCATATGCCGTTTTCCCGTAGCTTGCAGATAACGTGCACCCCATACACAAGTCATTCCGGTATCTACGGTGAATATTGCATCGTCCGACGCCAGTTTATCAATCTCGGACATCACATATTCCGGATGGATTTTTTTTATATCTCCTTTATTTTCCGTATAGGCTGCCAGGTCTTTCTTTACTCCTTCATATCTTTTCAGTTGTTTCAGCAGGAAAGTATCATCAGTCTTGGGGTCCAGCATACGCAATAATGCCTGAATAGTCATTCTTACATCTCCGCAAAGTCCGATATCCACTTTGGCACGGCGTCCGAGCCGTTCGGGTTTGATATCTATCTGTGCTATCTTGATGTCATCGGGCAGGAAAGCGGAATAAGGAAAGTCTGTGCCGAGCATAAGAAGTACTTCGGCTTCGTGCATGCTGTAATAGCCGGAAGGCATTCCCAACAGTCCGGTCATTCCGACTTCATAAGGATTTTCATATTGTACTTCCATTTTTCCTTTGAAAGTATATACCACAGGAGCATTCAGCTTCTCCGAAAGCGCGATCACTTCCTCGTGTGCTCCCCGACAGCCGATGCCGCAGAAAAGAGTAATGCGTTTATGGTTGTTCAGCAACTCTGCCAATTGTATCAAGTCTTCTTCCGCCGGACAGACTTCTGGCGGAGCCGGATAATTCTTTACCGAAGAATCGACGGAAACGGAAGATGCTTTGGCCAGGTCTCCCGGTAAGCCTACAACGGCTACTCCTTTTCGGGTGATGGCTGTCTGAATGGCTGATTGAAGCATACGCGGGAATTGTCCCGGAGTAGTTGCCACTTCATTATAGTAGCTGCAATCGTTAAAGAGTTTTATAGTATTGGTCTCCTGAAAATATTCAGTCCCGAATTCTCCGCTGGGGATGGTGGAAGCGATGGCGATGACCGGTGCGCCTGAGCGTTGTGCATCATATAGTCCATTGATGAGGTGAACATGCCCCGGGCCGCTACTGCCTGCGCAGCATCCTATCCGTCCGGTCAGTTGCGCTTCGGCTGCTGCGGCATAGGCTCCGGTTTCTTCATGCCGTACATGTATCCATTGTATCTTATTGTTCTTTCTGACAGCTTCGTTTACTTCATTTAAACTATCGCCCGTCACGGCATAGATGCGCTCTACGCCCGATTCAACTAATGTATCGATCAGTTGTTCTGCTATTTTTTTTGCCATATTTCTAATAGGTTTAGGATTGATTCTTAATGTAATAACAGATGTATGCCAAGAAAAGTTCTGTTTTAACATATGCTAATAAGTCCGTTGTGTCGGTACACATCGCAGGTTTTATGTTAAAAATAATTTTGTAACAACTTTTTAGCATCGGGGAGGGAACAATTGTGATATCCATTTGTTATCTTTATAGGCGAAATCTTAACCTAATGTTTTTAACCTCTTAATAGCTGTAGAAAATGGATAGAAAGCAAATCGGTGTGTATGCTGGTAAAGTCTGGCAACTGCTGAGCAACAATGAGAAATGGGGCTATGGTACCTTAAAGAGAAAGTCCGGGTTGAAGGATAAAGAATTGGGTGCCGCTCTGGGCTGGTTATCGAAAGAGAATAAGATAGAGTTCGATCAGTGTGATGAGGAACTTTATGTATATCTCTGCGTAAATGTTTATATTGGATGAAAGAATGTCTGATGTTTTAATGAGAACAGATTAAATCCCCGAAGTTACATCTTTGTAGATGAGGCTTCGGGGATTTTGGTTTTTTATTCTTTCTCTTTCTTCTGTATTTTCATCTCGATGAGGAAAGCTGTCAGCAGCCCTGCACCACCGAAAAGAAGTACGCATGCGCCATACACGACACTTGCCTGACGTTCCACGTCCCAGTTTCTGGAAGCGGTGTATCCCGGAAATGAGTTGATGCAGATAAAGAAGGCGACCAGTAGACCTAATCCTATTCCAAGCATCAGCAGACCGCTTTTTAAAGAACCGAAGGTAAATCGGGAGCGGGAGTAATTAAGGTTGAGGGATAAGTTACTGTTGATTTCTCCTGTGTTGACTCTGTCAGCCAGCTTTTCAATCATGGCTATCCGCTCTTTCTTGCATACAAAAAGTTCAAATAATTTGTAGATTCCTAATGTAATAGTACCTACGACCAAGGGAATGGTGATAAAATCCATCATAATTATACTGTTTTTAAGTGAATATTTTCGTTCTTTGTATCGTTTGACGCAGTGGACGGAAAAAGGTTACACTGAAAAGCGGATAATTTATAATCCTGTATTTTTTCTTTCCCGGATTGTAACCTTTTGTATCGGGCAGCGTCTAAAGAGTCAAGATGGAACAGAAAGACGAATCATACTATATCGAACGCATACTGGATGGAGAGACGGAATACTTTTCCGTATTTCTTGACCGCTACAGTCGTCCGTTGTATACGTTGGTAGTGCAGATCGTCGGTTGTCCCGAAGATGCGGAGGAACTACTTCAGGATATTTTTCTGAAAGCTTTCCGCAACTTGAATCGTTATAAAGGCGAGTGCCGTTTTTCTACATGGATTTATCGCATCGCTTACAATGCCGCTATCTCGGCTACCCGGAAAAAGAAACAGGAGTTTCTTTATATAGAAGAGAATACGATTAATAATGTACCCGATGAGATGGCGGACAATGTGCTTGCTCCGGCAGAAACCGAAGAACAACTGGAGCGTTTGGAGATGGCGATAGATCAGTTGAGCGGAGAAGAGAAAGCATTGATTACTTTGTTTTATTATGAAGAAAAGTCAATGGAAGAGATCGGTGAGGTGCTGAAACTTTCGATCAGTAATGTGAAAGTACGGCTTCATCGTACCCGGAAAAAGATTTGTGTATTGATGAATAATAAATAGAAGAGAGGATATGGAAGAGGAAAGAAAGATAAACGAGAATACGGGCAATATGCTGAAACAAGCATTGGAACGGAGGCAAACGGAACGACTGTCTTCCAATTTTTCGTATCGGATGATGGAGCGTGTTCATCAGGAGGCTGAGAAGCAGACGAAGCGGAAAACGAGAATCGGTTGGGCAGCTTTGCTGATATCGGCTTTGGCGTTGGTAGGGCTGGGTGTCTATGTGCTGACTTTCTATCTGGAATTTAACTTTGCCGATGTGATGCCGCAAATGAATGTCCGGCAGGATTCTTCTTTGTTTGCATTTTATGTCTATATCGCACTTCTTGCATTGGTCTTGCTCGGATTAGATTATTGGCTGCGCAAGAAGTATATCTGGAAATAATTCTGTTACTTTGCATGACAATTAAAACAATGCGAAGAAACAAGAAGAAACAATGAGAAGTTTTGCCTCTGATAATAATTCCGGTGTGCATCCGTTGGTGATGGAAGCATTGAGCCGGGCAAACGCAGATCATGCGTTGGGTTATGGTGATGATCGATGGACGGAAGAAGCCGTAGCCAAGATAAAAGAAACCTTTACACAGGACTGTGTCCCTTTGTTTGTATTCAATGGCACGGGCAGCAATGTGGTGGCTTTGCAAGTAATGACGCGTCCGTATCATTCAATCTTCTGTGCAGAAACTGCCCATATTTATGTAGACGAGTGCGGCTCTCCCGTGAAAATGACAGGTTGTCAGATTCGGCCGATTGCCACAACCGATGGTAAGTTGACTCCCGAACTGATGCAGCCTTATCTGCACGGTTTCGGCGACCAGCATCATTCGCAACCCCGTGCGCTTTACATCTCTCAATGCACCGAACTCGGAACGATTTATACACCCGAAGAACTGAAACGTCTGACTGACTTTGCCCATCTGAACGGTATGTATGTCCACATGGACGGAGCAAGGATTGCCAATGCCTGTGCCGCTCTTCATCTTTCGCTCAAAGAACTGACTGTAGACTGTGGAATTGACATCCTTAGTTTCGGCGGAACAAAAAACGGACTGATGATGGGGGAATGTGTGATTATATTTAATAAGGACCTGCAACGGGAAGCCCGTTTTGTCCGGAAACAATCTGCCCAACTGGCTTCCAAGATGCGTTACCTTTCCTGTCAGTTTACTACCTACTTGACGGATGACCTGTGGCTGAAGAATGCCGCTCATGCCAATGCGATGGCAGGCAAGCTCTATCGGGCACTTAAGGAACTGCCCGAAGTCACCTTTACCCAAAAGCCGGAGAGCAACCAGTTATTTCTGACCATGCCCCGTCCGACTATCGACCGGATGCTGGAATCTTATTTCTTTTATTTCTGGAATGAGGCGAATCACGAAATCCGCCTGGTGACTTCTTTTGACACAACGGAAGAGGATGTAAATCAATTTATTCGACTTTTGAGACGTTAAAGGAGAAGAATGGAACAACAAAAGCGTCTATAATACTGTTGTAATAGGAAGTTTGGGGCTAACTTTGTCCCCGTAATATTGCTTCTTGTTATGATGGATGCTAGACGAAACGGACTTGTATTATTGGCGCTATTGTTGTTGACACAAACCACTATAAGTGCGCAGACTGATTCTATGGGCAAAGATGTGCCGATAGATTCTGTCTCTGTGGCAACCTCAGACTCGCTTCAGACAAAGCGCGGTTTTTTCAAGAAGTTTCTTGATTATTTTAATGACGCCAATAAGGAAAAGAAAAATAAAAAGTTCGATTTCAGTGTGATTGGCGGTCCTCATTATTCCAGTGATACTAAATTCGGTCTTGGATTGGTGGCGGCGGGGCTGTATCGTACAGATCGCAATGATTCGATCCTTCCCCCTTCGAATGTTTCTCTTTATGGAGATGTCTCTACTGTTGGTTTTTATCTGTTGGGAGTAAGAGGCAATCACCTGTTTCCGCAAGAGAAATACCGGTTGAATTATAATCTTTATTTTTATTCTTTCCCCAGTCTTTATTGGGGAAGGGGATATGATAATGGGGCGAACTCTGATAATGAAAGCGACTACAAACGCTTTCAGGCACAAGTGAAAGTCGACTTCATGTTTCGTGTAGCGAAAAGTTTCTATATCGGACCGATGGCTGTATTCGATTATATAGACGGGCGCGACTTTGAGAAACCGGAACTCTGGGAAGGAATGTCGGCACGCACTACAAATACGAGTCTCGGCCTTTCCCTTCTTTATGACTCCCGTGATTTTCTGACCAATGCCTATCAGGGATATTACTTGCGGATAGACCAACGGTTTAGTCCGGCTTTTCTCGGTAATAAATATGCGTTTAGCAGTACGGAACTGACAACCAGCTATTACCATCCGGTATGGAAAGGCGGAGTCCTTGCAGGACAGTTTCACACTTTACTGAACTATGGCAATCCTCCGTGGGGATTGATGGCAACCCTCGGAAGTTCTTACTCAATGCGTGGTTATTATGAAGGGCGTTATCGTGATAAGTGTGCGATGGATGCACAGATAGAACTCCGTCAGCATATATGGAAACGAAACGGAGTGGCTGTATGGGCAGGAGCGGGAACTGTATTTCCGCGCTTCTCCGACTTTACGCCGAAGCATATCCTTCCCAATTATGGTTTCGGCTATCGCTGGGAATTTAAGAAGAGAGTAAATGTACGTTTGGATTTAGGGTTTGGCAAGCACCAGACCGGATTTATATTTAATATCAATGAAGCTTTTTAAGAACATAAAGAAATGGTTTGAAAATCAGGAACACTTGTTTTACCTGTTCCTGATCATCCTGATAATGCCCAACATCGTTCTGGGTTTCACAGAACCCTTACCGTTGATGGCGAAGGTAAGCAATGTCTTGTTGCCTTTAGCCTGTTACTATCTGCTGATGACTTTGTCCCGCAACTGTGGCAAGATGCTATGGATTTTGTTCATCTTCCTGTTTTTCGGCGCCTTTCAGATTGTGCTGCTTTATCTGTTCGGACAGTCCATCATCGCTGTAGATATGTTTCTAAATCTGGTAACCACCAATTCGAGTGAAGCGATGGAGTTGCTGGACAACTTATTGCCGGCCATAGTCACCGTAGTCATACTTTACATTCCTGCCCTGATATTGGGCATGATTTCAATTATCCGCAAGCGCCGGCTTTCTGTGGCATTTATTCGCAGAGAACGGAAGAGAGCGTTCATCCTGCTTGGAATCTCTCTTCTCGCCCTGGGCGGAGCTTACTGGGAAGACTCCCGCTATGAACTGAAATCCGATCTTTATCCTCTCAATGTATGCTATAATGTGGGACTTGCTTTTCAACGGACGGCATTGACGCAAAATTACCATCATACCTCGAAAGATTTTACTTTCCATGCCCAAGCCACTCATCCGGTGGACAAGCGTGAAGTGTATGTAATGGTAGTGGGAGAGACTTCCCGCGCATTGAACTGGCAACTCTACGGATATGAGCGGGAGACGAATCCGCTTCTGTCCCGTCAACCGGGAATTGTTGCTTTCTCCAAAGTCCTGACGGAGTCGAATACCACCCATAAAAGCGTACCCATGCTGATGTCCGATATTACAGCCTGTAACTTCGACTCCATTTACCATCAAAAAGGAATCATCACGGCCTTTAAGGAGGCAGGTTATCAGACAGCCTTTTTCTCCAACCAGCGCTATAATCATTCCTTTATCGATTTCTTCGGAAAGGAAGCCGATACATTCGATTTTATAAAAGAAGATTCGCTGGATTCCGCCTACAATCCTTCTGATGATGAACTGCTGGCATTAGTAGCGAAAGAATTATCCAAGGGAAATCAGAAACAGTTTATCGTACTTCACACATACGGCTCACATTTCAATTATCGTGAACGTTATCCGTCGGAAGACGCTTTCTTTCTGCCCGATTATCCGGTAGAAGCGGAAGTGAAGTACCGTGATAACCTGGTGAATGCTTACGATAACACCATCCGCTATACAGATAGCTTTCTGTCACGTCTGATTCATATGCTCGAAGAACAGCATGTGGATGCTGCAATGCTCTACACCTCCGATCATGGAGAGGATATTTTTGACGATTCCCGTCATCTGTTCCTTCATGCTTCTCCGGTTCCTTCTTACTATCAGCTTCATGTTCCGTTTCTGATATGGATGTCCGACACCTATCGGGAAGCTTATCCCGAACATTGGCAAACCGTGACCAAGAATAAGGATAAGGACCTATCTTCCAGCCGTTCATTCTTTCCTACCATGCTGGAACTGGGGGGAGTGCAAACTTCTTACCGCAACGATTCCTCATCTGTAGTCAGCCCTCTTTACACCATGAAGCCGAGAGTATATCTGAATGATCATAACGAACCACGCCCCTTGGATGATCTGGGAATGAAACAGCCTGACTTCCAGAAATGTCAAGTATTAGGTATTAAGTATTAGGTAATAGGTAATAAGTAATAGGTAATAAGTAATACACCGTAGCCGTACAGGCAAGGCTATACGAAGCTACGATTATTACCTATTACTTATTACCTATTACTTATTCATTAATCCTTGTTAATTCTTATATCCAAAAGCATGATTGGCGTGTTATTTGCGATATAAAAGTATGAACGATTAAATTCATAAAACATGGCTTATATAGATTATTATAAGATTCTTGGAGTTGACAAAAGTGCTTCTCAGGATGATATAAAGAAGGCTTTTCGTAAGTTGGCCCGGAAGTATCATCCTGACCTGAACCCTAATGACCCAAGTGCGAAGGACAAGTTTCAGGAAATCAATGAAGCCAATGAAGTACTGAGTGACCCTGAGAAGCGTAAGAAGTATGACGAGTATGGGGAGCATTGGAAACATGCCGATGAGTTTGAAGCTCAGAAAAAAGCGCGGCAGCAAGCCGGTGGCTTTGGCGGTGCCGGAGGCTTCGGCGGATTCGGTGGTGGCGGTCAGGGATTCTCTGATGGTGACGGAACGTATTGGTATTCGTCCGACGGTGGCAAAGGATTCTCCGGAGGTAATGCCGGTGGTTTCTCCGATTTCTTCGAATCGATGTTCGGGCATCGGGGCAGAGGACAAAGCTCTGCCGGATTCCGTGGACAGGACTTTAATGCGGAGCTTCATCTTTCACTGCGTGATGCTGCTCAGACGCATAAACAGATATTGACTGTCAATGGTAAACAAGTACGTATTACGATTCCCGCAGGCGTGGCCGACGGGCAGGTGATTAAACTGAAAGGTTACGGAGCTGAAGGTGTGAACGGAGGTCCGGCCGGTGACTTGTATATCACTTTCGTCATTGCCGAAGACCCTGTATTCAAGCGCTTGGGCGATGACTTGTACGTAGACGTGGAAGTAGACCTTTATACTGCTGTATTGGGTGGTGATAAAGTCGTTGACACGCTGGACGGTAAAGTGAAACTGAAGATCAAACCGGAGACTCAGAACGGTACGAAAGTACGTCTGAAAGGCAAGGGATTCCCGGTCTATAAGAAAGAAGGACAATTCGGTGACTTGATTGTTACCTATTCCGTCAAGATTCCGACGAATCTGACAGAAGCGCAGAAGGAGTTGTTCCGTCAATTACAGAGTATGAACTAAAATGAATGAGCACTATGCAGACCGAATTAATTATTGTCAGTGAATACTGTCAGAAGTGTCATATTGAACCTTCATTCATTGAGATGCTGGAAGAAGGTGGTTTGATTAATGTACGTACCGAAGCCGGAAAGCATTATCTGCTTGTCTCCGAACTTCCGAACGTGGAACGTTATAGCCGGATGTACTATGACTTATCCATCAATATGGAAGGCATTGACGCCATTCATCATATGCTGGAAAGAATGGACGATATGAGGCGTGAAATTACTTCCCTCCGCAAGCAACTTCTGTTGTTTCGGGAAAGGGAAATAGAAGAAGCGGACTGGTGAAAAAACGAAGCCTCTGTTTGGTGCAAACGAAGGCTCTATTTATAGCAAACAGAGGCTCTGATCTACGTGAACAGAGCCTCTGTTTTATTCGGGCGGTACAGTACAAAGAAAACTATCCGATGTACGTGCAGATTTCTTCCAGATAGCGTGCGTCCGTTTCATCAAAGCTGTCCGGTGTATCGCTGTCTATATCCAGCACTCCGATGACGTTTCCTTCTTTTATAATAGGTACTACTATCTCCGATTTGGAATCGGAACTGCAGGCTATGTGACCGGGAAACTGCTCTACATCAGGAACAATCAGCGTCTGCGCTTCCTTCCATGCCGTGCCGCAAACTCCTCTGCCGAAACGAATGCGTGTACAGGCGATGGGACCTTGAAACGGTGCCAATACGAGTTCGTTGCCTTCCACCAGATAAAAGCCGACCCAGAAAAAGTGGAAAGTCTGCTTCAGTGCGGCGGCAATATTTGCCAGATTGGCGATACGATTCGTTTCCGAGCTTACCAATGCTTGTAGCTGTGGAAGCAGTTCACGATATTTCTCTTCTTTATTACCAGTGTGGATCAGTAAATTTTCTGCCATCTCTGTTTCTATTTGATTTGGTTTAGAATACTCGGGTCTTTTATTTTATCATCCTCTGCGAAGAAGATGATTTTCGTCAGTATCTCCGCTGTTTTCGGGTCTTCATCCACAAAAGGCAGGAACAGTCGTCCGCGACTTTGCGAGTGTACCGGAAGAACGGCTATTTGTGCACCGCCTTCTTTATGGATAACACCGCTGCCCAAATGAATGTTGTATTTGCCCAGCTTACCTTCGATGTATGCAAAGTTCCCTTTCACCCTGACGTTGCTGAAGTGGAACAGGGGCAGGGTGAGTTCTACCAATGCACGGCGCATCTCGATGGTGGAATGGCTGGTTTCCGGATCGACACTTCCGGCGTGAGCCACACTGACGGCGAGGTCTACATCCCTCATCACTTCGGAGAAGACAACAGGTGGAATCTCTGAAATCTTCATCGGCTTATAATCCTTGCGATTATGGAAGCAGACAAATTCCAGCGTGGGAGCTTCGATGTCGGCAGGAGAGAACCAGTCCGCCATCGCATAAATCGTGGCAATAATATTCTCTTTATAGTATATCTTCTGAAGTCCGTCTTCGTAATCGGCTACCCAGCGGCGTCCTTTCAGTACGGCAACCGTTTTCTGCGGTTGAATCTGATTTCCGGCATAACGGCGGGATTGCGTAGCGCTTTCCTCTTCCGTTGTCGGGATGTACAATTCTCGGAATACCTGCTTGAAAGGCTGGCGGATGGCTTTGTCAAACAGGAACTTCTGATAAGCATGCCAGTTGCCGCTCGCATACAGGTCTGTAGGATGGGCGATACGTAGTTCATCTTTCGAAGTGAGCGGAAGACAGATGCCGTCTGCCGTTATCAATAGTCCGTCGGTGTAGAAGCCTGTTCTGCCGTTGCTGGTAAAGACCAGGTTTCTCAGTAGCGGCCAGATAACCGGATTCTTCATCAGCTTGCGCAGTTCGTTTTCCTTAAAACGGGTACAGTCCTCCATTGCCTGTTCGAGCATGACGCGGGAACGGGCGTGCTGGTCTTTCAGTATTTTGTGTACCGCTTTCAGCTCTTCCACGTATGGGTGCTTTTTCAGTTTGGGAGGCAGGCTGTTCAGCTCTTTTCCGGCTCTTACTTGTTTGATTTCCGGTTTGCCCTCATTGTTGACTTGCACATAGACTTCCACGCCTTCTATTTCTTTGGGGGTCAGGTAAGGAGTGATCTCCTTGATCAGTTCCGTTTCCATGCTCCATGTCAGACGGGTGACGTCTCCGTAACCGGGTTGCGTGCCAGGTTTTGCAGGGCGATGGCGACGGCTTTCTTTTCACTTTCCTGTCTCTGTGCACCAAATTCCTTGCTTTCTTTCAGGAACTTTTGCAAGAACTGATAGCGTTCGAGTAATTCCTTGTCGGCCTTCCGGCCCAGCGGGATAAGGCCGTAGCTCATCAGTAAGTCTTTATTTCGCTTCGCTATGATTTCTTTCTTCGCGTCTGCCGCTTTGGTCTTGCCGTTGACGGCATCGGCAAATTTACGGGCGCGGGTATGGGTGTTGCTTAATGAAATATATTTGGCTGCATTGTACACTACTTCAAAGCGTTCCTTGCCGATGGCTTTGTAGGCTTCCTTGAACCAGTCGATGTCAAAGCACCTTCCTGAAGGTCTTCTATGGCAATCGGGGTATATCGGGCGATGATCGCTTTCTTCTTGTCGTCGAAACACTCGCTGGTATGGGCATGGAAGTAGTAAGCGGCGCTTTCCAGTCCTTTCCATCCGGTCGCTTTTTCGGTGAGTTCCAGCCATTGCGGGGCGAACATGGCAGCTTCCACCAGTCGTATATGGCTGATGTCGGCCTGACTGGCGAGGCTTTTGAGTGTATCGCTGTCGTCGTCCGGAGACGGGTAGCAGGCATGGAGCAGGCTGCTCAATACTCCCGTTTGGTGTTGCGCCAGTTGTAACTGTCACGTATGAAGGTGTCTTTGCCGAACGCTTGCAGGATACGGATCAGTGTTTCTGCTCCGTAGACGCGGTGAAGCTCTTCCGCCAGACGGGTGACCTGAGTCTCGGAATCTCCCGCTGCAATTCTATTTCCAGAATTCGGTTCACTACTTTCTGGGTCAGTGAATGGAAGAGGGAGTGGTTGCGCTCGTCCAGTGCCGAAGTGATATCTTTGATGCGTGTGGGCGAGTTGACACGTCCCATCAGTTCCCGGTATATTTCTTCGGTAGGAATCAGTCCCAGCATCCATGCGTGGGCAAAGTCCATGCTTTGCAGGTAGACATCCGTTTCTTCCAGTTCGGGCGTATGCTCCATATAGTTGGTGAGCTTGTAGAGCTGGTACCGTACGGTGAAATAACGGGTGAAGAGCGTCATTGATGGGATGCTGAGGCGCATCGAGCCAGAATCGTACGAACTTGTTGTTGTGTATCGGGTAAACGATCTCCCTTGCTCCATATTCCTGCTTGTCTCTGAGCCATGTATGCTTATTGGTGTATTGACGGAAGATATTCTTCGTATTGAGCAGAGGAAGCAACTGCAAAAGCATATTGACGGAGAACTGCTGATAAGTTGCCTCGTTTCTGTATTCATGTGCCAGTCCGTCGATAATATCTTCTATCTGCCTGTAATAGGTCAGCTTGCGGAGCGACTTTGCAGCCCGCGGTAAAGTGAAGCCTGCATACATCTTATTGATAAGCGGTTCGAACGTGTTGAGCGATTGGATGGCGGCTTCCTTGTCTTCCTGTTCTTCTTCGTCAAATTCATCGTCTTCGTCCTCTTCTATTTCGTTGGGTGCTCCGGTAGAGGCCAGCATGAACTTCATCATCAGCAATTTGTCGTAACTGCCGATTTCCTGTTGATAGAAATTCAGCCAGAGTTCCGGAAGTCCGAGTTCGCTCAGTCCGTCGTAGTGCTTGTACCAGTTCAGTAAGACACTGTTGCCCACCAGACGTACTTCACCGTATTTATCCGTGAACTCGTCTTCTTTATGCTTTCGATGTATTTGTTCAGCTTGTCGAAGATCGCTTTGGCTTTTCCTAAACGAATAAACTCAAATGCTTTCTTCACATTGAATCCGGCATCGGGAGTAATCGGAGGCAGGCTGACTTCAAGCGCCGGATCGTATAGCCCGAGCCATTCTCTCGGGTATAGTTACTTGTCGGGCTCTGTTCCGTACCGTCTCCGATCAGCGATTCGATCAGAATCTTTCTTTGGCGTTCGGCTTCTGAATCTCTCTGACGGTGGACAGGAGTTTCTGATAACTGTCTTTCAGAAATCGACGTTGCGGATGCTCTTCATCATATCCAGTCCGGCAAGGCGGCGCTCGGCATTCTTGTCGCTCAGCAATCGGCGGATACTGGCTGCCAGCTGTGCTTCCGGCTGTTTCATCAGCAGATTGATGGCATTGATACGCATCTCGCTATATTTGAAACGGAGCAGTTCTTCTATATGCTGATACTGTTCGGGGACAGGGACATTTCGGACAATACTTTGTATGCTTCATCCCGTATGTCTGCCGAACGGTCTCCGAGTGATTGCAGCACATATTCCTGCTCCACCTTGCTTTCGGTACGGGCCAGGACGATTCCGATATAGCTGGCACGGTTGTAAGATTCGAGCGCGGGAAGATACGTGCAAAGTTCCTCTCTCAGCCGGATATCGTTGGTCATCCATGCGATGTACGCCATTTTGAGGACTATATCCGAACGGGTGAGCACCACACAATCCACGGGAATACATAAGACGAATAGACTTCCTTGGCGGAAATAGACTGGTAGACTTGTTTCAGATATCCGTAGTGACGGACCGCCTCTTCCGGCGTTTCAAAATAATCGCTGAGTGTGGAGCTTCCTTGTTATCGCTGTATCGGCTCAGATAAAGACCGTCCATATAAAGAGGAAGGATAGCCGCCACCACTTTCGGGTCGTCGTGCCATACCTCGAATGCGTCTTTGCTGATCAGATGATTCATCTGAGAGGATTGCGTGCAGCGCAGGAAGTACAGTAATGTCTGTATCTGATGCTTGGCTCCCTTTCGGATGATGTCCGGTACGATGGCTCTGATCTCGTCCGTATCATAGAATCCGATGCTCCATAAAGCCAGATAAAGTACGACTGTATCCTTGCTTTGCAGGGCATTGCGGGCTGTTTCGGATGATTCAGGAAATTCCAGATCAGTTCGACATACTTGTTGGTAATCCGTTCGCTGCTGTCCTGTTCGCCGATTCCGGTGCATACGGCGATGCTTCGCTTGACGGAGGCAAAACGTTGCAGTCCGTTGTTATAGATGATGGAGAATAGGTAGAGGTAACTTTCGGGACATCCTTCGTCCATCGTTTCCACAATGGCTTGGCGCAGTCCTTCCTGTAGCTTGGCTGCTAATAGCAGTTTGCCTTCCAGCTCCAGAAGCGGGCGGTATCCGCTGATGGCGATGGCGTGGAGATACCAGCGTTGCAGGCGGTGGACGTTGTTTTCGCTGGTCAGTACCTGATTCAGGTATTCGATTACTTTTCGTTACCTTGTGCTATTTGTGCGGCCAGCCAGTAGGAAGAGTTCATATAGCCGCTGAATTCTTCTGTATCTTCGGGTGTATTTCCTCCTTTTAAGATCGCTTCCACTGAAAATCCGGTAGCGCGTAACTTTAAAACTGTAGCCATGCGTCTCTGGCATGGTCCAGATGATTGGACGGATGGGCGGAACGCTGGGCGCGCCGGTCGTATCCGATGGTATGCGGACAGCGTGCTTCGAGTTGCAGATAAGTATGGAACAGTCCGGCGAATTCGTCGCCCAACATATAGCGGAACAGCGTGTTAAGTCTGCCATCCATCAGATTGGCAATGCTTTCGATGTTTTCTTCCCGGATGATCTCCTCCAGACGAGGTTCCAGTATCTCACTGAATATACCATACCGTCCTCCCATGTCCAAATCCTCCATGAATAGGTCGAACAGGGTAAGCGTTTCCGGCTCCAGGCTTGATTTTCCTTTAGTAAACTCTCAAATAGGGTTTAGCAGCTTGTTCAATTTGTCGTTGTAGTAATTCTCATGACTTTAAGCTTTTAGAGTTTATATTGCAGTTACCAAAGTCTTCCTGACAGCATTGCCAGCCGGATAAAGGTAAGTGTAGATTCTTCTTTCAGTTGGACGGAGGATAATTCTCCGAGTTCCGCATCGTCCAGAAAGATGCGGAAGATTCCGTCTTCATACGATTGCAAAGCATTGATGATGGCTTCGGTTTCCACAGCCGGTCTGCCGTTATAGTTTGCTTCGAAGCCTACTTTGCCGGCGGCGGCCTTGTCCTCCATCTCTTCACAGGTGAGGTATTTCAGCATTTCACTTTGTTGCAGCCGTTCGTTGTACTCCTTTACTTGCCAGCAGACGACCGCTTCAATCAGTTCCTGCACACTGGCAGGAGGAGTGGAAATCGATCGGCATCTTTTCGATGCTGCATTTCCTTTTCCTACTTGCTTGACTTGGATATATGCTTTCATACTTACTTTTATTTTTCGATTTGAATACTGGACGTGATTGCGTCCAGATCAGCCTGAGCCTTTTCGTCCGCAACCAGCATGACGATGGCAAAGACTCTTCTCTTATTCTCCTGAAAGTACAATAATACGGTTTGTTGCATTTCTTCTCCTTTTCGTCGGGTGGCCGATCCGCAAAGGATTGGTCGTCTTCGTCATAGGCAGGCCGTTGATGTTGACTTTGCTCTGCTTGTAATCCTCCGAGGGCTTTCCTTCCTCATTTCGGGGGAGGGTGAGGAGCTTCTTCATACGTTCGAACTCATCCTGCGTATCATAGCTGTTGCTGGTCACGGTCAGCTGACTGCCGCCATTGACGAGTTTCAGCAGGAGGCTCCGAATCGGGAGTCGGCGCTTTCGTGCCGGTTATCTTGTACCAGTTGGTAGGATACTGGCAACTGAACTTTGATACAGCATCATAGCATGAAAGCCACGTATCCTCATCCGACATGGGAGTATACGGGAACTGTTCGGAAGTGGAAGATTTCCGGGGACTGCCGGTCACCGGGCGGCTGGCGCTTTTTTTCTGTTCTTCTTCCTGTTCCTTATAATAGGCTTCTACAAGTCCGCTTTTCCATTCGTTACGTATTTCCTGATACGTCGAGGGGATATTGCGGCAGAGTGCAAGGAAGCTGAACAGGAAGACACTGAAGATGATCAGTTCTCCGATGATGGAAACCGTTCTTCCGGCTTCGGGCTTCTTCATCCGTTCGCCGAATACATAGATGAATCCCAAAAGGAATCCGCTGAGTAAACCGCCGATGTGTGCGGCATTGTCTACTCCGGCCCGTATGCCGTAGATGAGATTGTAGCCTACGAAGATAAGAATACTGGTCAGCAAAGCCTTCCGCTGCGACCTCTCGATGCGGTGGAACAGCAGGAAAGCCAGAAAGATACCGTAGAGTCCGAAGATCGATCCGGAAGCTCCGGTACTGATCGTTTCCGCATGCATATAGAGGCTGAAGACAGCCGAACAGAGTCCTGTCAGCAGATAAGAGACGAACATACGACGCGTACCTATCAGATGTTCCAGCCAGATACCTATATATATAAAGGCGTACATATTCATCAGCAGATGGAAAGCGCCGATATGCACAAAGTTGCAGGTCACGGCACGCCACCAGTCACCGGTCAGGGTGAGCGGACCGAAGTCGGCGCCCCAGTTCAGCAAGGCCAGTGTGGAAGGTTCCAGAATTCCCGCTCCGGTAGCTGCCATCAGTATGAAGACAAGGATATTGATGTCTATCAGAACCGGTGTCGCGATGAATCCTTTCCGGGGGATAAAGAAATGGATGAAAGACGACTCTTTTTCGCTTTCTGCCTGAAGCCTCCGTTCTTCTTCCGTCAGCGGGCGGGTGAGTTCTTCTTCCAGTTCGTTGGCTTTTTGTGCCAGTTCCTCCGGTGTCAGAGCAGATTTAATCTCTTCCATCGTTTCCTGTAGTTTTTGGATATTCTTGCGATTTTTGCCATAATCTACCAGTTGTACGGAGGCGCATTGACTGCGGACGGATATTTCACCGCTGTTTCCTTCTTCGATGGTGAAAGTCACTTCTTCTCCTTGGGAACGCATACCCATTGGAACATAAAATATGACTTCACGAAGAGCGATTCCTTCGATATTCCATTCAAGTTTCTGAGACGCTTCGAGTGCCAGTATCAGAATTTGTGTATTTGATAAATCTGCAAAATGTAGCTTATCCTCGTGTAAAGGTCTGAGTCTAAACGCCATATTTCTCTCTTTTATTAAGTCGTAGATTGATATTACTCTCTTTTTGTACAAAAGTACAGAATAATAATGAAATAGAGGGTAAATGGGAGGGGGATATTTATGCGGACAACGAGAATACTAATACTTTGAGATTTAGTAAGTTCCTTTTGGAAAGAAGAGGACAAAAAAAGCATCCGCTTCGTTGGAAGGGATGCTTTTATCGTTAGTCACCCTTTTAGGGTTACTTTTTGTAGAAAGCAAGGTCTTCTTTATCCATATTTTTGATAAAGTTGGTATGCTTCGTAACTTCCGCTTCAGCAAAGTTCAGATATACATGTGCAGATTTGGAGAACAGGTCGGCAGCCTTGCTTGCGTCCTGAATCAGCAGGTGGCACATGATGATATCGGCAGCCATTTCCATCAGTCTGCGGGCTGTGAAGTCGAGCAGTTCCTGATCCTGTGCTTCTTTAACGGCGTTGGTGCTGGCTTCGAACAGGTCTGCCATCTTCTTCAGACGTGACATCAGCGGTTCCATTTCCGGTGAACAAGGTACTGTTTCGAATTCGCGGATCGTAGCAAGGTAAGAACCGTTGGTTACATAGCGGATAGCGGCTACAGTCTGCAACTGGGTGGTACCTTCGTAGATGCTGGTGATACGTGCGTCGCGGTAGATGCGCTGGCAGGCATATTCCATCATGAAGCCCGAGCCTCCGTGAATCTGTATACAGTCGTAAGCGTTCTGGTTGGCATATTCGGAGTTCATACCTTTGGCAAGCGGAGTGAAGCTGTCGGCTAACTTTGCATATTTTTTCTGTTCCTGACGTTCTTCCGGAGTCAGCTTGCGTTCGCGTGAGATGTCGTCCAGTGCTTTGTAGATGTCTACGTAGCGGGCTGTCTGATAAAGCAGCGCACGGCCGGCATCCAGCTTACCTTTCATAATGGCGAGCATGTCATACACGGCAGGGAAGTCGATGATTGCTTTTCCGAACTGCTTGCGGTCTTTGGCATAGGCCAGTCCTTCATTGTAAGCAGCCTGGCTCAATCCTACAGATTGTGCGGCGATACCCAGACGGGCACCGTTCATCAATGCCATTACATATTTGATCAGACCGAGTTTGCGGTCACCGCAAAGTTCGGCTTTGGCATTCTTGTAAACCAATTCGCAGGTAGGAGAACCGTGGATACCCAGCTTGTGTTCGATACGGCGTACATCCACACCACCCTGACGCTTGTCATAGATGAACATGGACAGACCGCGACCGTCTCTCGTTCCTTCTTCCGAACGGGCAAGTACTAGATGGATATCTGCATCGCCGTTGGTGATGAAACGTTTCACACCGTTCAGCAGCCAGCAACCGTCTTTTTCGCTGTAAGTAGCTTTCAGCATTACTGCCTGGAGGTCGGAACCTGCATCCGGTTCGGTCAGGTCCATAGACATGGTTTCACCCTGACATACGCGGGGGATGAAACGGCTGTGCTGGTCGGCATTACCGAATTCATACAGTGTTTCGATACAGTCCTGCAAAGACCAGATATTTCCGAAACCTGCATCGGCGGCAGCAACGATCTCGGCACACATGGTGTATGGAGTGATCGGGAAGTTCAGTCCGCCGAAACGGCGTGGCATTGTCATTCCGTTCAGACCGGCTTTGACCATCGCGTCCAGATTTTCTTTAGTGCCGGAAGCGTATTCTACCCGTCCGTTGGCACAGTGAGGACCTTCTTCGTCAACGCCTTCAGCGTTTGCGTTGATAATTTCGCCTGTTATTTCTCCGGTGATCTCCAATACTTTATCGTAAGAGTCCAGTGCGTCCTCAAAATCCAGAGGAGCGTAGTCGAATTCATCTTTATCTCTGTAGTTGCGTTCTTTAAGTTCGCAAATACGTTTCATCATCGGATTGTTCAAGTGATACTTGAGTTCCGGTATTTCTGTGTAAAAATTAGCCATCTTTCTTTACTTGCTATTCTGTTTATAATACTTAATCATCTTCGGCACAACTTCTTCGATGGTTCCGTTGATTACATAGTCTGCAATCGTGTTGATCGGAGCATCCGGATCGTTGTTGATAGAGATGATAATACCACTTTCCTGCATACCGGCGATATGCTGGATTTGTCCTGAGATACCACAAGCAATGTAGAGTTTCGGACGAACCGTTACACCTGTCTGACCAATCTGGCGGTCGTGTTCTGCAAAACCTGCGTCAACAGCGGCACGGCTTGCACCTACTTCGGCGTGAAGTTCCTTTGCCAGGCTGAACAGCAGGTCGAAGTTTTCTTTCGAACCTACTCCGTAACCACCGGCAATGATGATCGGAGAGCCTTTCAGGTTGTTCTTCGCTTTTTCTACGTGGCGTTCGATTACTTTGACCACATAGTCTGTGTCGGCTACGTACTTCTTCACGTCGTGGCGGATCACTTCTCCCTGATAAGCCGGAGAAACGATTTCTTTCTTCATTACACCTTCGCGAACGGTTGCCATCTGTGGGCGGTGTTCGGGGTTGACGATGGTTGCAACGATGTTACCGCCGAATGCCGGACGGATTTGGTACAACAGGTTCTTATAAACTTTTCCTTCTTTCTTATCTTCGTGGTCACCGATTTCAAGGGATGTACAGTCGGCAGTCAAACCGCTGGTCAAAGCCGAAGAAACACGCGGGCCGAGGTCACGGCCGATAACGGTAGCGCCCATCAGACAGATTTGCGGCTGTTCTTCTTTGAAGAGGTTTACGAGGATGGAAGTGTGAGGAAGTGAAGTATAAGGATAAAGTCCTTCAGCGTCGAAAACGTGGAGTTTGTCTACTCCATAAGGAAGGATTTGCTTTTCAATTTCTTTGAGGCCGGTGCCGGCAACTACTGCTTCGAGTTGGCAGTTGAGTTCGTTAGCCAACGAACGACCTTTTGTCAGAAGTTCCAGGCTGACGTCTGCGACGATGCCTTCTTCTATTTCGCAATATACAAATAAGTTATTCATGATTATCCGATGGTATGGTTAGCTAACAGTTCAACAATCAGTTCTTCCACATCACGGTCGCTGCCGCTGATGGTTTTGCTCTCTTTAGCCTGGAACACGATGTTCTGGATGGCTTTTACTTTCGTCGGCGAACCGGACAGACCGCATTGGGCGAGGTCGCCGTTAACGTCGGCTACGCTCCATTCGGGCAGGTTGAGGTAATCGCGCTTGTCATACAGATCGGTATAGTCGAGGTTACCTTGTTGTTTTTCCGTAACAGTTTTGGCGTGTTTGTACTTCTGTACCAGCTTGGCGTTACGCGGGCGGCAGGGAGCAGCCGAGCCGTTGACTGTGATAACGATGGGCAGCGGACCTTCTACTGTTTCAACGCCGCCGTCGATGTGACGTTTCACTTTGATTTTGCCGTCACCTACTTCCAGAATCTCTTCAGCGTATGTGATTTGCGTCAATCCAAGTTTTTCTGCCACCTGCGGACCTACCTGTGCCGTATCACCGTCGATAGCCTGACGACCGCCGATTATAATGTCGCACTCACCGATTTTGCGGATAGCAGTTGCCAAAGCGTAGCTTGTAGCCAGCGTATCTGCACCGGCAAAAGCGCGGTCAGTCAGCAAATAACCATTATCGGCACCACGGAAAAGTCCTTCACGAATAATATCAGCGGCGCGTCCCGGTCCCATTGTCAGAATGGTTACGGTAGAGCCAGGGTGAGCATCTTTCAGACGAAGAGCTTGCTCAAGGGCATTCAGGTCTTCGGGGTTGAAGATGGCAGGGAGTGCCGCACGGTTAATAGTTCCGTCGGCTTTCATGGCATCTTTCCCAACGTTACGTGTGTCGGGAACTTGTTTTGCCAATACAACAATTTTCAAACTCATGCTATTAATTTTAGTATTAGTATTTCTACACATTAGCAGCCAGTAGTCAAGTAGTAATAATCTTGCTATCCAAACTATCCGGTTAACTATCAGCGTGCAAATTTACTCAAACACTTGGTTCTGACAAGAAAACCGAGTAAAAAATGCACATTATTAAGTTTTTTGAGCAAATAAGGGCAAGTTTATGAGGTTAGCCATAGTCCTATGGCAGTTTGGGGGAGAAGGGGGATGGGAATGGGGAAAAGAGACACTACCATAGGAATTGTTTTTTATAAAAACATCTGTCACCGTCACCGTTCGAAGGGTAACTGTCTGACTATAAATGATTCATCTGGTGACAGCAAGTGGTGACAGCAGTGTGACGGAAGAAGTTGCCGTCACAACGTGATAGGAGGGACAACGGATAAAAAGCAGGTAAAGTAACAAGGGATGGCGGCTCTTGTTTTTATTCTATATACAGGCGATTTCAGGAATGCCTTAGTCTAGTTGGTTTCCATGCGATGAAACTATAGTTCCAAAGCCTTGAAACCAATGGTTCCAACGCCTTGAAACTAATGGTTCCAAGCTGCAGAAACTTTAGTTCCAAGCCGCAGAAACTAAAGTTTCAAGCTGCAGAAACTCTGGTTTCAAGGTGATGAAACTGTAGTTTCAAGCGGTGGAAACTACTGAAAGCTATATATGCTTGGGTTATAAGGTAAGGCCGACTACAAAGTATACTTGCTCTTCATAAGGATTGGCGATCACTTTTCCGAAGATCGGCAAAGAGAAAGTAGAGGTAATCTTTAGTTCTTTGGTGGCCGAAAGTCCGATGTTGACAACGTTGAATTTATCGGAATACATGCCGTCCCAAGGGGTAAAGCCTGCTTCAAGGGCAAGGTCCACCTTCTTTATACTGAACGGATAACTGAGTTCGCAGTAACTGGACCACGCACGTTTCCCGTTTTCGCGGTAATCATTCCCCGCAAATGTGGTGTACCAACTGACTGAAAGCGGGAACTTTTCACTAATCATATATCCGGCACCGACTTCAAAAGTATGTCCGGTGGAGTGTGAACTGTAATTGAAGTACTTGAAAGGTTCTTCTTCCGTTTGCGTGAAGTAGTTGTTGGCGTATAAGGTCAGATTCCTGTATTCGTATTCCAATGACAAATCTATTTCATTATTCTTATGGCGAAATTCGGTCGAACCCCAGACGTAGGCAGTCAGTCCTTTCCAGTTGACGCCCAATGACGGTTGTACGCTGGCGTTACCGCTGTCCATACCTCTCCAAATGTAGCTGCTGACAAAATCCGCTGTTACAAAAACATCCTGTGCCTGTGCTAAAACGGAACAAAATAAGAGTGCAATCAGTAAAATTCGTTTTTTCATTTTGATGACTTTGTTGTATTCGGGCGGCAAAGATACGAATTGTTGACGAATCTGAAAGGCCCCGGAAACAGAAAAAGCATTCGGACAGGTGGTTAAACGGGAAGAGTAACCACCATTTTGCAGCCGGAAGTATAGCCGGTATCTATTCTGATTTGCCCTCCGAGCCGTTGTATGATGATGCGGCAGATGTACAGGCCAAGTCCGGTGCCCGGTTTGAAGTCATCTACTTTGGTGAAACGTTCGAACACCCATTCCTGCTTGTCGGCAGGGATGCCGATGCCCGTATCGGTGACGGAGATCACCAGTTGTCCTTTTTCTTTGTCGATGTTGCAGGTCAGTGTGATTGTTCCGCTTTCTGTAAACTTGGCGGAGTTACTTAGTAAATTGCCAATCACACGGGAGAGATAAAAGGCGTTTGTCTGTGCCGTCATTCCGTCTTTATCGCCTGTGATGATACATTCGATGTTCGGCTTGGACAGAGTTTCCTTAAGTTTGGCCATTTCTTCAACACATAGTCCGTATACGTCGGTAGACTCCACAGGAAGAGGCAGTTCGGAGCTGACAAGCTGAGACAGCTCCAGCATATTGTCCATCAAAGAAGCTAACGCGGTAGAATTGCTTTGTATCAACTGCCGGAATTCTTGTCTGGTGGCCGTGTCTAAAGATTCATCGAAGATCAGTTCGGAGAATCCGGCGATTGAATTGAGCGGAGTACGTATTTCATGACAGATAGAGTTGAGGAAAGCCGTTTTCATCTTCTCGCTTTCGGTGGCTTTCATGCTTTGTTTTCTCACTTCTTCGTGCGCGGTCATTAGTGCGCAGTGCATTTTCTTCAGCCGTTTTACCATCGTTCGCTGATAGATGCTCCATCCGATTGCTGCCAGTAATAAGATAAAAGTACCGGTCAGTGCGATTTGTTTGTTCTTGTTGGCGAGTTTGCTCTTTTCCAGTTCCAGTTTGTTGACGTCGAAGCGGGTTTGCATTTCGATCATTTGTTGCTCTCTTTTTTGTGATTTATCCGACATCCGGTTCTTATTGCTTTCTTTTAAAGTCAGATATGCGTTTTTATAATCATTCAGTTTATAGTACAGACCGGCTTTCGCATTGAGTATGGGAACGAGGTTGACTGGTTGGAAATGGTCTGTTTGAGTGGCGGAATCAATGTAAGCTATCGCCTTTTTGTATTCGCCTATTGTCTGATAATATCTTGCTGTCGTCTCGTAAGTGCTTTTTACAACCTTCTTTTTATTTGCTATCTGGATATATTTCTGATAATAGTCCTTTATCTCTTCTTTCGAAATAAGATCTGCCATGAAAATAATCTGCGAATATTTAGCCATGTAGTAATGTGATTCGTCCAGAAATCTCCGGTCGAAAGTCGTATTCAGATGATTCCATTGCTTGTGTAGCTCGATCATTTTGTTCACTTCGTCTACTGCCTTTTTTTTCAACAGTTGTATATAAGTCTGCCAGTTCGTAGTGGCACAATATTTCGAAGTGCACCCTGTCTTGCAAAGGATAAGGGGCTAAGTATCTCCAGTGCGCCTCTACGTAAGGAATGGCTTTGGAAACTTCATTGTATGAATGTGTCAGTACCGCTGAATAATCGAGTGATACTCCGGTCAGATATTCCCATTGAATTTGTTCTTCAGGTGTCATTTGTCCGTGATTTTCCTTTTCAGCTTGTCCAGTTCCTGTTCGATTGTTTCCAGCGAATTGTTCTTTCGCATTTCCGCCCAGATGTTGTAACAATACAAGTAATACCGGAAAGGGTGTTGTGTTCTTCCGGCAGATATTGTCGGGCGAAGGTTATATACTTTTCTACCTTCTCTTTGTTTTGGAAGCATATCGTTGTATCAGATTATCGAGTGCGAGCTTCATCATATATTCGTCTTTGGCTTTTTGCGGCCTCGGTGAGGGCTTTGTCCCAATATTGGGAGAAATGTTGAGGGCTGTCTACGTGGATATCCGCCAGATGAATATAGATAATGGCCCGTTGCCCGGCATCCGTGTCGTTTTGCAAGAGATTCTGCAGACTGTCGACGGAAGCCGTAACGGCGGAAGCACGATGCGATAAAGGGCGCTAGCAGGATAGCTCCGATGAAATAAGAATTGTATTTTTCGTGTGATCAGATTCTTGGTCATATGATTAGATATTATTTGTTTTGGAATAAGGATATATGAGAAGTCAGTACGGGACCTTCCGGAGTATTCGGTTCAATCGTATATGTACCTTTGAAATATTCGATTGTCAGACGGTTGATGCTATGGCGTACTTCTGCTTTTGTGTTTGCAGGGTCGGATCGGCTAACGGACTGTTGACTACCCGAAAGACAAATAGTTCCGTTGCGTGTCACGTTCCAGATAGAGAGACACTTTCCTTTTCTCTTCACACGGGTCTGTGTAGATCAGTGTACTGAGAATCAATTGTGTGAATCGGGCGGTGTCTACCTGAAACGGCTGGCTTTCTATTTCCGTATGAAAGTCTGCCTGTATCTTATCTCCGCATCTCATGCGTACCATACCGAGAACGTCCGAGCATAAGGAGATGATTTCGTGCTCCTGTATCTGCCATTTCGTTCTGCCGGCCTCCAGTCTGGAGGTCGAGCACGTCGTTCACCAGTTATCAGTTCGGCGGAGTTGGTCTGGATAATCTCCGAATATTCTTTCCATTGGTCGGCATCCATGCTTTCCGGATCTGTAGTCATGAGTTGAGAAAACCCTAAGACGTTATTCAACGGGATGCGTATGTTATAGCTCATGTTAACAAGGAAGCGGCTTTTACTTCGTTCGCTTCTTCCGCAATCTGGCTCATCTTGCGGATTTCCTCTTCTTCTTTCCTCAATTTCTTGCGTACATAATAGATACGTATGGTAGACGGAATCAGGATAAGCAGTGCGATGGCTATCAGAGTCAGTCCGGCATAATGAACCATTGCTTTGTACTGTTCTTTTCAAGAAGCAGGTTGTCCATGTTGCGCATCTGATAGATTTCATTCGTCTGTGAGATGGATAGTGCCCGATAGAATGAGTCTTTTTCGCCAGCAAACTTTGGAATAACGGGATTGCTTCATCCGCTTGTCCCGCCTCTGTAAGAATGCTTGCATGTTCTATTTTGTAGTTCAGCCCTTCATTGTCCGATACTTCGGACAGGAGTTCGATAGCATTTTGAGGTATGACAGGGCCTTTTCGTATTCTTTGGTAATCCGGTAATAATGGGAATACACATTATAATATAATCCCCGGCAAGGAATGTAAGTGGTAGGAGAGAAGTATTCATCCATCTTTTCAGATGGGGGCGGGCTTCGTCCAGTGTGCCTTCATTCAGATAATAGTCGGCATAGAGAGACTCCAATAACAGGTAGCTGTATGCTTTGGGTGTCTGCTTTGCTTCTGATAGTGTGTCCAGCACTTTCTTGTATTCCTGCAGGTACTTCAGGAAGTTTTTGTTTCTAGTGGCGGAACAAGATAAGGCTATTTCTTGGAGCACGCTTTTGCGCGATTCCAGGGAGGCGGCGGGTGGCAGAAGGCGGTAGGCTTCGAATCCGGCCTCTTCGCCTTCTTTAAAGCGGGCGGTCATCATATAAGCAGTCATCAGGCATAGTTTGGCCGATGACATTCCTTGGGGATTGTTTAACTTTTGTGCCAGTTTAAACATCTCTTCGGCTTGGGTGATGCTATATTCTATTTTATGCTTTATGATATGTATGGTTATTTCTGCTCTTTTTCCTTCGAAGTATAAGCTGTAGGAGTTGTTTTTTAAAGCAACCGGAGAGAGCTTGTCCATCCAGATGACTGTGTTTTCTTCGTCTTGGTGGTTGAAGTAATAAACGACATGGGCATACAGAGCAAGACACTGATAATACTTGTTGTCCTGTGTGGTAGCTTCCTCCAATAATTTTCCCAGATAGTAGACGCAGGAAGGTGACATCGGGTCCAGATAAGCGAGTGAATAAAGCATCTCCAGCCGGGAAGAATCGGCCGGCAAAGTGTCCAGTATCTGAAGCAGACTGTCTTTGGCAGCTTCGTTATTGCTGGAGAGAGCCTTGCCGGTTCCTCCTGCCAGTACGATCAGTATGAAGAATATCCATAACCGTTTCATGACTGTGCCTCCTTTCCTTCTTTTGTGGGGTTGATGGGATGGGTGAAATAAAATCTGCATCCGGTGGTGTAGGCAGGGTCTATCCATATGCTGCCGCCGATCCGTTCAATGATCAGTTGGCAGATAGAGAGGCCGAGTCCGGTTCCCTGTGCTCCTTCGTTCAGTTTTTCAAAGCGGTTGAAAATGGAACTTTGCTTTTCCAGTGGGATTCCGCAACCGGTGTCGGTGACGGAGAAGAGCGCAAATTCTTCCGATTCCTGACGGACTTCCAGCGTGATACTTCCCTGCGGGGTGAACTTCGTGGCGTTGATCAATAGGTTGATCAGTAACTGTTGCAGGCGTGAATCGTCAGTGTATAACTTTAGGGAAGCCAGCGATGTGTTGAAACGGAGCTCGGCTTGTGTCTGCTTTACTTTGTTGACGGTATCGATTACGTTATTGCAGATGGCGATAGCGTCACAATAGGTGAAGTTGAACTTCATGTTTCCGATCTCCAGATTGGAAAGGTCGATTACGTCATTTATTAGTTTTAGCAACAAGTCGGAGTTTTGCTGGATGATGTCGCCGCATTGGCGGCGTGTTTCGGCGTCGAGTGCCTGCTCGGTCAGCAGACTGGAGAAGCCGGAGAGGGCACTCAGCGGAGTCCGTATCTCATGGCTCATGTTGGAGAGGAAAAGACTTTTGGTCTGCATGGCATTCTCGGCGTTGAGTCGTGATTGCTCCATGCGGATTTTGGATTCCGCTATCTTCTTGTTTTGTTTTAATATGTGTATCACGAGGTAAATCATGATGCCCAGCACTATGACTCCTATTAAAATGCCGCCCATGAAAATACGGTTGAACTCGGCTTTATTCTCTACTTTCATCCGGTTTTCCTCATAAGATGCCCGAAGGCTGTTGATGCGGTGTGCATAGCTGGGAGCGACTACCGAATCGGTGACGATACTGATTTCTTCATACAGATGCGCCGCTTCTACTTTACTGCCCATTTCTATCAGTAAATTCGCTTTGGCATAAGCTACTTGCAGGTAGATGATGGAGCGCGTCTTTTGCCGGATGCCGGTCAGAATCTCATTGTAATATTGTAATGCAAGATTGTAGTTCCCTGTTGCTTCGTTATATCGTCCTTGCATATAATTGTAGGTGGTGCGATAATAAGGTTGCCTGTCCGAAAGGTAGATTTGCTCTGCTTGCAGCAGGCAGTTGTTCGCATTGCGCAGATCGTTCTTCTGGATATAGTAAGAAACATCTGTAGCAAGTGTCAGAAATTGCAGTGTCTGATGGGTCTGTATGGATTTTGATTCGGAAAGTATCTTTCTGTATTTCTCTGCTTCCTCTGTCCTTTGAGTCAGAATAAGCACCTGTATAAGTTTCAGGATAGTCATTTCTTTATAATGGTTGTTCTCTGAAGGCGAGGCGGGATAACGGATGGCTTCCTTATAAGAATCGATGGCTTCTTCGGGCATATTGGAGCAGAAATAGGCATCTCCGATAGCTGCGCTCGAAAGGGCTATTCCTAAATCATATCTCATCGTTTCTGCTTTTTCGTACATTTGCCGCGCTTCGTCGATTGCTTTCCCGATGTCTCCGCGCAGGGAGTAGATGTAAACCACCAGTTGCCGGATGCTGAAAGATAGTTCCATCTTGTTTTCCTTTTCCAGTATAGGACTCAGTTGCTGTCCCCAGGCGATAACGCTGTCTATCGGCGCGATGGAATCGTACGCAATGTTGTTTTCTATCAGGCGTTTCAAATTGGACAGTCGTTCGGTATTCAGGTTTACTGAATGTGAGGGGAGAATCCGGATAAACAGACCTATAGTAAATAATATATAGATATTCCTCTTCATTAAAAGTGGTGTTTTGTTGTATGTGTTATACTAGTTGCCAAAAATAAGCAAAAATCACAAAGAAGCGGTAGGTTGGCGGTGAATATTTTTCTCTTTGTGTTAATATACGTTGCTGCTTGTTCGTTTCATTGGTTCTGTTGCCGGCCATCCGGGAGCTGAGGCTTTATTCTGTGTGGATGTATATAAAAAAATCTGTCGGGGAAGTCTCCCCGACAGATTTAACCAGTAATCTAAGTGAGTTTTTCAGAATGTGATGTCCATTTTCACTACAAAAGTACGGGGAGCGGCTACTGCCATCGGGCGGTAACTGTATTCTTTATTCAACAGGTTGTTGACCATGAATTGGAAGGCGACTTCTTTGGTCGCTTTTACCCCGAAGCGCAAGTCAACGGTGGCATAGTCTGTATTATGTTTTTTCCAGTAAGTAGCCAGTGTTTCTCCTCTCGATTTTCCGAAGAGGATCGTGCGTACATAGTCCATTAAGTCTTGTTGTTGCTTTTCACGTTCGTCCATCATGAGGTAGTCCACTGCCAGTATCTTGCTCTTCCATGCAAAGTTGGCACCCAGATTGATACGCTTCCATTGAAAATCGACCGTGGCTTTAAAGCTGTGCTTCGGGCGGTATTTCAGATATTTGCCTGTATTCGACTTCTCCTTCATCTGAAGGGCGTCGGTGTATAAATCTTCTATTTCATTACGTTCCTTGTAGTCGGCATCGCGGGGCTCAGTATATACATATCCCAGATTATAGAATAGTTTCGTATTCTTGTTGAAGTCATAAACGCCGTTTGTCGAAATCTCCATACCGTAGATTTGCGCTTTCGATACGTTGTGGAACTGTGCTCCGATACCGAAACCTTTGCCGTCCGTCACCATCTGGATGGCATCGCTGATGCTGTTGATCATGCTGTAGTCTGCGTTATTGAACAGTCCGAACTGAAATTCAACCATGTCTCTGTACTCGGTATAGAATCCGGCTACGTCTACAAATCCTTGGAAGTTGCCGATCTTGTATCCTTGCTTGAATCCCAGTTCGGCATTGTAACCTTTCTCCGGTTTGATGTCGAGGTTCGGATAGATACCTATCCTCCGATGTCCTTGCGGAGATATTTCTCGTTGATGGACGGGTTGCGGTAACCTTGTCCGGCGCTGGCACGGATAAAGCTGTAATCGGCTAACTGATAGTTCAGTCCGGCACGGAACACGGGCGGAACGGAACTGGCTCCGAATATTTTCGTTTCTGCTTCACGGTGATGGTTGTTCACACGGTAGTATTCGGCTGTACCTGCCGATACGCTCAGGCGGTCCCAGAAGCGCTGGTCGTACTGGAAGAAGGCGGCTACATTATCGCTTTTGTACACCTGATCCATGATGGAAGAATTGTAGCGGACGTGCTCGTAAGTCATTCCGGTAGTGATCTGTGCGCCGCCGTCCCATTTCTTGTTGAACTGGTAGTCAAGATAATAGTTATAGTTCTTGTCCGTTTCGTCTGGACGTTGTTTCGGGTCGGATTCATTACGTTGGATAGCCAGGGATGAGATCACTGGGAACTTGTCCGTTTTGTATGCCGCTCATCAGGTCACTTGGCAGTCCGTTGTCCATCACCCACGAGATGAGGTCACAATAATCGGCGGTGGTGGCGTTGGGGAAGATGTTGCCAAGAGTGAATACCCGTTCATGGCATCTTCCAGATTATTGTTGATCAGACCGGAACCGATGCCGACCAATGCCGGGTAGAGCGAACTGTAATCGCCGCCTGCTATATTCTGTATAGTCTGGGCGTTCGTTCCCATATTCCCAAGAATATCAGTGATGGATGCTCCCTGACTGGAGCTTGACTATGTTGTCGGCACTATGGTAGAAACGTCCTTTGATCTTGTGTGACGTTCCGTTTTCCGGATTTACGTAGTTGATGAACGGGTCGATGTGGAAGTTGTTTTCTTCGCGCCCCATGTTGGTGAAAGGAGAAGGTTTGTAAACTTCTGTTGGTGATCTCCAGATGAAGAAGTCTCCGTTACTGATTGGAAAGAAGTCAACGTTTAGACCATAGTTCAATATCTTCATACCCATGTCCGGTTGATGATAAGTCAGGTTGCCGCCCATGCGGAAACGTTTGTTATATCCTTGCTGCCGGTATCCTTCATCGGTAAAGAGGTTAATGCTCCGCTGACGTCAAAGTTGCCGATACGGCGGAGTGGGAGAGATCGAATCCCTCATAAATAGGGTTTCGTATGCCGCTGAAGGTTTCCGCGCAGGATGGGTTTGACGGAATACTTGTCGTCTTTCCAGAAACTCTTGTCGCTCCATTGGTATTCGTCATTCTCGGCATCGCCATATATACCGATATAGGCGCTGAAGCGGGTTTTCGGTGTCAATCGGACGGGCGGTACGGATATTGATAATACCGTTGAGAGCAGACGAACCGTACAAAACGGATGAGGCTCCTTTGATTACTTCTATCTGTTCGATGTTTTCTAGAGGTACGGTGTTCCAGTTGATTTCTCCGGTTTTGGATTTAGGGTGCTCATTCCGTCTACCAGAATCTGGCTGCGGGCACCTACTCCGTAGGTCCATCCGCTGCCGCCACGCATGGAAGGCTGTTTGTCCACAATGTCCACGCCGGGCAGCGTGCGGAGAGTAGAGTGATATCCGTCGGTGCCTGACGGGCGATATCGCCCGCTTTCACCAAGTCCATGGATACGGTGACATTACTGAGCTTTGCTCAAAGCGTCCGCGCTTACCACTACCTCTTCCAGCAGCTTGGTACTTTCTTTCATGTACACGTCTTTAGTGATCACTTCACGTCTGCCGATAACAATGGGCATCAGAACGTCTTCGTAACCGATATAGCAAGCTGAACACAAGGTCGACACCTCCTCCGGAAGTTTGATTTCATACGCTCCGTTTATGTCGGACACGGTTCCCTGATTGCCGTGCAACTTGTACGTTACCGCTGCGCCAACCAAAGGTTCATTGGTATTGGCGTCATATATATGTCCTTTCAACGTCTGGGCAAAACTAGTCCCGATCCGGCAAGGCATGGATGAATAATGTCAGAATATATAGTTTTTCATTGTTTCTGTAATTTATGTTTTCTTCTGGTGGAAGTCTCATTCATTTTGTCTGTCAGGTCGAGTCCCAAGTCCAGTTGGGTGATGATAGACCAGTTGTCATACAGTGGACCTAAATAGGAATTGTACAACATCGGACCGAAGTTAGGAATACCTTCCATCGCTGGCTGAAGATTGGGGATGAAGGCTAGAGGACTCAGCGCTTCCCTGTTCAGATAGATATGCGTATGTCCGTTCTCCTTTTCTATCTGCATGGGGATACCTTCCTTTATCCATGAGAAGAACATCTGAAAACTTTGGTGATCCATATTGGCGATCATAGATAATAAAGAGTTGTCCAATGATTCGCTCCACAACTCCCAGTAGAGTCTTCAGTAAGAAAGGATTGGATTTCAGGATAGCATCTGCAATGCCTGCTATCAGATGAGCATCGACCGTCTGTTCCTGCCCTTGCATGGCCAGGCTGATAATGCCCGGAAGGTTCAGTTTGACATAGAGAAGGTCATTTTTCAGATACCAGAAAGCCAGTCCCCGGGGAGACTCTGCATAATTGCGTCCCTGAGTTGCGTCAGTAATGTCATCGGCAGACAATGTATTGAACATTAACTTCATCATGATGAAATTAATGAGTTGTTGCTGGGATGCGGGATTATCCATGTCGATTTCGCTGAACTTCTGTTCCCCCAATTGCAGTTCGTCCGATGTATATTCGGCTGTAATGTTTCCGTCGGATTCCAGAGTGACACTTTTGAGTAATTGCGGCAGGAGATATCCTCCCATGCCTTTTATAATAACGGATACGGTTGCGTACAAACTTCCCGCCTCCTTGACCATCTCTAAATCCATGTCGGTATAAAGGGCTGCTGTCAGTATCTGATTGTCCGACTCTCCCCATTCATATTCGCCGGTCGTCTGATTGCGTATGACATCTTTTCCTCTGCCGCGTGTCAGTTCGCTCATTCGGTAAGTTTTCATCCATTGATTTTGCGGCATCGTTACATTCAAATCCAGTTTCATCGTTTTCGGAGTAATGGAGCCGGCGTATTTCACAGTTGCTCCCGCGCACGAAACTGTTTCTCCGCTGAACGTATAGTTGTCTTCCTGCTCTGATAAGTTTATCCGGAATGATGTCTCTTTTTCTCCCGGAATGATATCGTTTAATGTCAATGTTCCTTTTTTACTGTCTTCCGTCTGAAAGTTGACGGTTTTTCCGATTAACTTTTCTCCGCTGTAGGTCAGGTCCAGAGTGGATGGTTTGATATACGAGCCATATTCCTGATTGAGTTCGCCTGGCCAGAACAGCTTGTCATTGTAGGTTTCTTCGCAAGATGTAAGGAAGAATGTTGTACAAGCTACATAAAATAGTTTTCGTAATGTTTTCATTCTCTTTTTTGTTTTTATTTCAACGTATTTATTAAAACATTGCAAATGTCGGTTAATATTGTTTCTACATCAAGCTCTATTCTTGGTATTCGATGTTCTATTTTAACTATTTTATATGCACGTGTATTTGAATAGATAACTGTAATGTTCTCTTTTAAATAATAGATGTTCTGTTTTTCATATTTTAATAAAGAGCTTGGAGGAAAATCGAATGGAAAAAGATATCTTTGTGGAACTAAATTTCTTAATTATGATTATAGATGATGCTCTTCCTAAGTTTGATCTTCCGGTCGATTTTGTTACAGATGACAGCATAACCGGCGATATTCTGAATCAATACGGTCGTTTTCCCTGCCATATAAAGGCGGGAGTCTTTGTTCTTTGCACGCGGGGAACTGTACGTGCCACTATCAACCTGTCCGAGTATACCATTACCCATAATGACTTTGTGACTGTTCTCCCCGGATCATTCATACAGATTCACGAAGTATCTTCGGATACCCGTGTTTGCTTTGCGGGCTTTTCTTCGGAATTTATCTCCCGTGTGAGTTATGTAGAGACCTATCTGGATTTTCTCCCTATGATTTTGGACAATCCTATTATGGCATTACAGGAAGAGGTAGCGCAATTATACCGAAACGCTTTCAGCCTGCTTATCCGTGCCTATTCTTTACCGAACACACTGGATAACAAAGAAATATTAATGTCTATTTTTACTATATTCTTTCAGGGGGTGGGTGAGTTGTATAAACGCTGTAAGCCGACTACCAACGAACCTATTAAGCGGGAACATGAACTTTATCGCCAGTTTATCCAGTTGCTGATGACTCACTATACACAGGAACACGAAGTTTCTTTTTATGCGAAGAAGTGCGGAGTAACTCCGGCTCATTTTTCCGGTGCTATCCGTAAGGCCAGCGGACATAGCCCTTTGGCGATTATCACGGGAATTATTATCATGAATGCCAAGGCACAATTGAAGTCAACCCGATTGCCTGTGAAGGAAATTGCTTTTTCATTAGGATTTAATAATCTTTCCTTTTTTAATAAATATTTCCGTAAACATGTGAAAATGACTCCACAGGAATATCGGGAATGCTAATGGATGACGGTGGTCAGACCGATGATGGATGGGGATGCTCCGGAGGATGGTAAAACAGCAGTTTACCGTTGAAATAAGGCCTTTTGTCGATTATATTTGTGGAGAAGAAGCAGCGATTCTACCTTTGTATCAGTAATTTGGAACAATGAAGCATGGAAAGACTGCGTAAACAACAATTGCTGGAGCAGAGCATTTATGGGGCTATCTGGACTGTTATTTTTCTTCTCCCATTGATAGGCGGATACTTTGCCGTCAGTGGTGGACTCGAAAAAGAAGAAATTCGTGTAATTGTTCATGATTCGTGGTTGAGCATCCTTCCTTTTTTCGTCTTGTTTCTGTTGAATAATTATGGATTAGTTCCGTATTTCCTGTTTAAGAAAAAGTACTGGTATTATATTATTTCTTTGGTTTTTCTAATCTCTACTGCTTGTTGGGTTATTCCTGATCCCTCTATGGAGCGTTTTCCAAAGGAATTCAGATATAGAGATCTTCGCAAGGGTAAAGGAAAAAGTCAGAGAGACCTGATTATTAAGATGAGAGAGAAGGCTCGGCAGGAAGAGTCTGTTCATTGGGAAGCGCCTCAGGCAAACGATCCGGTTTTGGAAAAACCGCAACGACCGGGCGGCTTCTCTAAACCGACTCTTTATCCCATTCCTCCCTTCACCATCCGTTACCTTATTCATTGTGTAATTGCCTTTTTGATGGTAGGCTTTAATATTGCCGTCAAACTGTTTTTTAAATCCTTTCGTGATGAGGAAATGCTGAAAGAACTGGAGCATCAGCGTTTACAGTCTGAATTGCAATATCTGAAGTATCAGATAAATCCGCATTTCTTTATGAATACATTGAATAATATCCATGCACTAGTGGATATTGATACGGGAAAGGCTAAGAGTACGATTGTAGAACTTTCTAAACTTATGCGCTATGTGCTTTACGAGGCCAGTAATAAAACCATTCTGCTATTGCGCGAGGTTCAGTTTCTGGAGAATTATGTCACTTTGATGAGCTTGCGCTATCCTGAGAAAGTTTCTATTGAAAAGAATTTCCCTCTCGAAGTGCCCGAAGTTCAAATTCCTCCTTTACTTTTTATTTCTTTTGTGGAGAATGCCTTTAAACATGGAGTGAGCTACAGGAAAGAGTCATTTGTCCATGTTGTAATGCAACTGGAAGAAGGAAACCGTCTTGCTTTCAGATGTACCAATAGTACGGGGACCTCGTCTAACGAGCAACATCACGGCATCGGTCTGGAGAATATACGCAAACGGTTGCGGTTGTTGTTTGGTAATGATTACACCCTCTCCATTACTGAGGAAGATGATAAATTTGATGTCTTACTTATTATACCTTTATTATAATGAAATGTATAGCGATTGATGACGAGCCTTTAGCATTGAAGCAATTGACGGATTATATATCCTGTGTCCCTTTTCTATCTTTAGTCAAGTCCTGTCAGGATGCTTTTGAGGCGATGAAGGTGTTGGCAGACGAAGATATAGACTTGATATTTGTGGATATCAATATGCCCGATTTGAATGGACTGGATTTTATCCGCTCTTTAATCAGCCGTCCGATGGTGATCTTTACTACTGCTTATTCTGAATATGCGGTAGACGGTTTCAAACTGGATGCTGTCGATTATTTATTGAAGCCGTTTGAATTTCAGGATTTGCTGAAAGCAGCGGATAAGGCACGAAAACAGTACGAATACCGAATGTTGGAACAGCAGGGAGAACTGGGAAATAGTTCGCAGATCAAAGGAGATTCCTTGTTTGTAAAGAGTGACTACAAAGTGGTGCGCATTGATGTGAAAAATATCCGGTATATTGAAGGGATGAGCGAATACGTGCGTATCTTTATAGAAGGAGAAGATAAACCGGTCATAACCCTTGCCAGTCTTCAAAAAATGGAGGAACGGCTTCCAACGTATTTTATGCGGGTACATCGTTCTTACATTGTCAATCTGCGTAGGATAACTGAAGTTTCCCGGCTTCGTATCATCTTTGATAAAAATACATATATTCCTGTTGGTGATAATTATAAGGAGAGATTTGCGGAGCATATCAGCAAGCTGAGTTTCTCTTAAGTATTTGGCTGTTTACAGTATAGAAGAGAACATCATTAAACATAAAAGCTCCGGAAGTCATCTTAACTTCCGGAGCTTTTATGTTTAAATAAGAGTGAATCTTTATTTGATACCTAGTTTCTTTGCAATTTCTTTAGGAAGTGCATCTTTGTGCACCAGGATATTCATTGTTTTGTAAGCAACGAATGCTTTGGATGCATACCAGATACCTTTGTACTTACCACTTGTACCCCAAGAGTTCTTTACCATGAAGTATTCTTTTCCGTTCTGATCTTTGGCGATACCGTAGATTACCATTCCGTGGTCATCTGTAGTTTCCCAGTTGTCGAAAGCAGTCTGGCGCATTTCCTGAGTGATTTCCATTTCCGGAAGCGGTTTGGAAGTCAGTTCTTTGCGTTTGTCGGCAGCAGTCAGACCTGTCCAGCGAGCCATATCCGAGCCGGTAAGTTCTGCTCCTTTGGCAGCATCCGGCATTACGGCAACACCGTCACGGGTGAAACCTTGTTCGCTGACGTCACTACCCCATGCGAATGTATATCCTTGCTTTACAGCGTTGTCCATTACAGTCATGAACTCGTCAAGCGGAAGATTGTAGGACAGACCATTACGCCAGTTATCCTGAATCTCGATAGCGAATTGAGAATAGAAAGGGTGGTGTGTATATGAAGTCAGTGATACATAATCTTCAGCTTTCAGTCCAAGTGATTCAGCGAAAGTCTTCGGAGTATATTCCTTGCCTTTGTAAATGAAGTTTTCCGGGCACGCTCCCAAATAAGTATCGTAGATGGCGCTAAGGCCTTTCTTCCATACCGGAGTCAGTTTAGTGAGTTTACCTTTGGCGATCGCATTGATGTATCCTTCTGCAACAGCGTCCAGTTCATTGTGTACCGGCAGTGTATCACCATACATGATACCTGGCATTGCTTCTTGCGGAACCAGTCCGTAATTCTTCATACAATAGATGATGTCATAGAAACTTCCGCCGGGAGAGAAAGAACTGTCGCCATGATAGCGTACATAGTTTGTTCCGCGGTCTTCCATTGTTTTGTGTACAACGAACATTTCCGAAAGGTCGTATTCACCTTTACCCAAACGTAGTAGTTCTGATTCCAGGAATCCCAAAGCAGAGAAACTCCAGCAAGTACTTGAACGATTCTGGTTCTTGATAGAAGTAATCGGATTTTCTTTCACTGTTGTGAAAACGAAGCCCTCTTCGGGTTTTGCGTCTTGTGCCATTGCGCTCAGGCTGAACAAGCCTAAGGCAGCGATAAGGATACTCTTTTTCATTCTGATGAAATTAATATTAAATTGTTTTGGTTACAAAGATATGGATTCCTTGGGGGAATTCCATATTCTTGCATAGATTTTGCATAAAAAAAGAGTAGAAAATGCTGTATCCCACCTTCTTCACTATATAAAAAGAGGAAAAGGCAATCGTATGTGATCACCTTTTCCTTTTTCTATCTTTATTTTATTTTGATCCTGAGACTTTCTAAATCAGCGAGAGTAACGGTATAATTCTCTCTGCTTTTCATTCGTTTCATTACTAACTGTCCGACTTGTTCGGCATCCCTTTTCTCCTTGAAAGGTTTTTTACCGGAAATACAGGGTATGAAAGGCTGAAAAATCGTTATATGATTGTTGTGAGATATTTGATAGCCATATCCTCCGTTTACCTCAATCACTTCCATTGAAAAAGAAGGATCAGAAGAATCTGTATTAGAAAAAGATGCTTTGGAAAAAGACAGACAAGCGATTACTGTCAATATTCCTGCAACAGAGCATCCGAGTATCTTTTTCTTAGTCATTCTCTTCCCATTCATATGGATGTAACTCCCATGTATCGTCATAATAATAGCTGCTACTGCCTCCGGTAGTGATAATACCTCGTCTGCCGGTAGCGAAACAAACCGCTTTGATGCGTGAACTTCCTTTGAAAGGAGTGTAGTCAAAACCATCTTCCGTTTCACTGCTGCGCCATAAGTCTTTAGCAGGATCGTATATCCAGTAATTACTTCGGAAGCTACCGGAGGCTGTTTGTCCTAAAGTGATATATGCCTGATCGTCTATAATAAAAGCACAGCCGTAGGTGCGGGTGATTGATTTGTAATCGTCATCGTAGTCGTCACTGCTCTGGTCTGTAATGTCACGGAGACGTACCCATTTGTTCTCTTCACTTTTGCTGGGATCGAACTTCCAGAAGTCATCGACATCCTTACCATTGTTTGTTCCTCCGACAATGTAGGCGACATTATCGATAATAAAGGAGAGTCCGCCGGTTCTTTTCTGACCGCCGAATCCGTTGACGATAGTCCATTGGCTGCCGGAAGCGGCTGTCGGATCAAAGCGGTAAAAGTCCTTGGTCTGTTTATCATCTTTAGACTGACCGGTGCCTACATAACCGTAATTACCGATAGCGAAGGCTATGGCGTTGATCCGGGCATCTCCAGGGTAGTCATCCATCTGTTTCCAGGTGTCCGTTGCCGGTTCATATTCCCATGTATCTTTTAAATATGCATATCCTCCGGTATGTAGTGGATCGTCATCTCTGTATACGGTATATCCCGTAGTCACATATCCTTTGGAGTTGATCGCAAATCCGACAGCCCCGTTCCGGGCCGCCGCCTCTTCGGGAAGGTCGGCACATTGCGTCCACCAATCGTTATCGATATTATATTCCCAACAGTCTCTTTCCCGCTGGTCTTTTCCCCGATATCCACCGCACAAATATCCCCGGTTATCTATTACAAATCCGGCTGCGTCCTCCCTTGCCCTTCCGTCGAAATCAGAACGGCGATACCACACACCTAATGTGTCGTCATCATCATCTGAACATGAGAACATGGATAGCATAGCTATTGATACTAATAACAGTTGTAGTTTTTTCATTATTTCCATTCGTTTTATTACGTTTTAAACTTGGGGCAAATGTAGCTATCAATGCGGTTGAAGAAAAAAGATATCGACAAATAGCCCTATTTTCTCTATCGAACAAAACCGAGTCTATAAATAGCGGGAAATAGTCGATTAATTTTGGGGATGCTTTCCTAAAGGGGTTCCTTTGCAACTCAAAAATAATATTCATTATGAGACTATTAATTACACTTTTTTATTCATTACTCTTATTTTGTACAATATTCTCCTGTAGGGATGAATCTTCTTCCATTGGAAGTAAATGGGTAGAGAGTTCTTTTATAAATGTAGTGACAGATACGTGTATGGTGACTCTGAGCACATTATTAGCCGACTCGCTGGCAACTTCGGGAGATACGATCTGCCAGATCGGGCGATTTAAGGATGCTCTTTACGGAGAAATAAAAACTTCGTTTTATGCAGAATATCAAGTACCTTCTCACTCACTTAATGAGACTACTGACTATCAGTTTGACTCTATCACGTTCAAATGGTATACTTCCGGGGATTATCTGGGGGATACACTGGTCTATCATCGTATTGACTTATATAGTTTATCGCAAGGACTCTCTCTGGAAGATAACGGTTACCTGTTTAATAAGACCAACGTTAGCTATAATCAGAATAATCATCTTGGTTCTGTTTCTATACGTCCTACACCCGGCTATCGGAACGAGTTGCATGAAACGCGCCTGCCTGACGAATGGGGAAAGAAGTGGTTTAATTTAATGCTGGAAGATGATGAATGTATGGAGTCTCAGGAGCGTTTCCGGGCTTTCTTCAAAGGAATAGCTTTTATTCCCGATGAAAACGGGACGTGCATTAACGGCTTTCAGGTGAACGATTCGAGTTTTTGTATTACCCTTTATTATCATGAACTGAAAGAGAAGCCTACGGAACAGACCTTAGTGTTCAATGCCAGCACTTCACTGAACTACACCAAGGTGGAACATGACCGTACTAATACTCCTTTGGAGAATCTCAAGGCAGGAACAGATTATGAACTGCCTTCTTCCGAGAGCGAACATCAGGTGTATCTGCAAGGACTGACTGGTATGTATATCAATGTCGAATTTCCCTATCTGAATAATCTGAATCAGACCGGAAGGCTTGTTTCCATTGAAAGTGCAGTACTCAAGCTATATCCTATCAAAGGTACGTATAACGGAAAGTATCCATTGCCGAAATCGTTGTCTCTTTATACGGCAGACCAGAATAACGCCACTCAGAGTGTCATTACTGACATCTCGGGAAATACCGTGCAAACGGGAAGTTTGGTGGAAGATAATGTCTATTATGAAGATACTCACTATTCGTTTGATATCACCTCGTTTATTCAGAATAATCTGGGGACGGCGGGGGAGAGCCGTGAGAAGCTGCAAATATTCCTCTCTGACAATGCTTTTTATAATACCGTTCAGGGAGTGGTGCTGGGAGATAGCAAACACCCTGTGAATGACCATGATAATAATGTATCACTCACTATTTATTATAAGACATATACGAAATGAAAAGAAGAGTTTTATCTATCCTTATACTAGGTGCGAACTTATTGAATGTAGCTGCCCAAAATATGACGAGTTCTCCGGTTTCCATGTTCGGACTCGGCGAATTGTCCACCGGAGAAGGCGGAATTTATTCCGGTTTGGGTGGAGTCGGCATTGCATTGCGTGGAGAAAATGTGATTAATAGTGCCAATCCGGCTTCTTTAACGGGATTATTGCCGCAGTATTTCTTTTTCGATTTGGGTGTCAGCGGGTCTTATCTGAAATATTCACAGTCAGGAGCGAGCAATCATTCTCTGAATGGTAATCTTAATAATTTGGCTGTTGGATTCCGTATAGCCCCCCGTTGGTATGGAGCTATTTTTATGGCTCCTGTCAGTAGTGTAGGGTATGTCATATCGCTCGATCAGGATGTGGCGGGTACGGACGGAAGTACGGTGACTTCACTTTTCCAAGGTGAGGGAGGGTTATCCAAAATGGGTATCAGCGTTGCGCACGAACTGTGGAAAGGACTTTCACTGGGTGCAAACTTTTCTTATGTGGGAGGAAGTATTTCACAAACAGAAACTCAAGGGAGTGCAACAGAAAGTAACAGTTCGCATAAACATACGATTTATGCCGATTTCGGATTACAGTATACCTATAAGCTGGATCATTACCGTTCGGCGGTAGCAGGAGTTGTATATGGATATTCTCAAGAATTGATGCAGGATAATGATCATGTGGTGAGCAGTAGCAGTTCCAGCGGAAGCATTGAAGAAAAAGGAAAAAAGTATCGCACTTGTTTGCCGCAGTTTATCGGATTCGGAGCGTCTTACACTACGTTGCGCTGGATGGCTTCCATCGACTATAAGTTTGTTGACTGGAGCCGGCTGGAGTCTTCGCATTCCAGTATAAGTTTTCGTAATCAACATCGTTTGATGTTGGGAGGCAGCTATACATTGGGGAACCCTTATAGTAAACCGGTACGTTTATTGCTTGGAGCAGGTATGGGAAATTCATATATTTCAGTGCATGATAAGACGACAACGAATTATTATCTGAGTACCGGACTTAATTTTGAGTTTCGTAGCCGCAGTACGCTTTCTTTAGGAGTGAAATATACAGATCAACTGAAGGTGACTTCGGGGAGATTTAAAGAGCAGAAACTTTCTTTTTTTCTGAATCTGACTTTCTCGGAAAAGACTTATAAGGCAAAATTGAAGTAACTGGCGGGGTGCTTTCTTTATCTGGCGGGTAGGGAGAGCATTTATAATATAGAAAAGGGTACCCTCAGCGGTACCCTTTTCTATTATTTATTGTCTTTCGGTGTCACTACATAGTCTTCTTTTATAAACTCATCATAAACCCGTTTAGGATGATCGAATGCTGCGGTTCCATTCCTCTGTTCGTTGAAGTTTTCCCGGCGGAATTGTTTCAGCTTCAGGTTATCTTCGGCATATTCTCTTAACTTCTTATGTTCACGTCCATAGAGTGAACTTTCAGTAACATCAGAATCAAGCAGGCTTTCTTTAGGAGTAATAGTGGGCAGGAGCACTTGTTCCAATAGTCCACGATAGGCACCGTTATATTCGCACCAGACAAGATCGTTGGCAACGAATATACGATAGAAGTACTTTGACCATGCGGTTTTAATTTCGATGGATTGAGCGTAAATCTCAATCGTTGCTTCTGAACCATACGCTTGGTCACGGATCACGACGGTCGTCCGACCGCTGATTTCTTCCTTCACGGAAGTTTGCCATTTGTCGGAATGCAGGATTTCCTCAATGAGTTCCGGCAACTTTTCTTTAATTTCAAACTGTATTCTCATGGTGCTTGCCTGCGGGCAGGACTTTTTTTGAATTTCCTACTTAAAACAATTAAGCTAGCCTAAAGTTACATAGATTGAAGCAAAAAACAAGATTTTGTTTGAATATTTACTATTTCTGCCAAACTATCTGCCTTTTCGTTTGTTTTATTATAATTATGCAACAAATAGCAAAAACAAGTTTATGCAGAATAAAGCCGGAAGAATTATATTATTTATGTACTTATGCTCCTTCTGTTTGGAGGGTTGATTTATGTTGCTATTGAAGAGGGCGACAGGTTTTCACATCATGCTGCGAACACGTTAAACACGGTACAAGATGGGCCTTTGCCATGTTTCTACAATTTATGCAAGATAATCTGCATCATCCGCTGACGACGTTACTTATTCAGATTATTGCCGTATTGTTGATGGTACGTCTTTTCGGTTATTTGTTTAGTCTTATCGGGCAACCGGGGTGATTGGAGAAATCGTAGCAGGTATTGTCTTGGGGCCTTCTGTTTTGGGACTTTTTCCCGGAAGCTTTTCATTTCTGTTCCCTGTCCATTCGCTGACCAATCTTGAATTGCTGAGTCAGGTCGGGCTGATCCTTTTCATGTTCGTTATCGGTATGGAACTGGACTTTAGTGTGCTGAAAAATAAGATAAATGAAACGCTGGTGATCAGTCATGCCGGTATTTTAGTACCTTTCTTTCTGGGTATCCTGTCTTCTTACTGGATTTACGAAACGTATGCCGCCGATCATACTCCCTTTCTGCCTTTTGCTTTGTTTATAGGCATCTCCATGAGTATTACCGCTTTCCCCGTGCTGGCGCGTATCATTCAGGAACGAAATATGACCAAAACTCCTTTGGGGACTCTTGCGATTGCTTCTGCTGCCAATGATGATGTGACTGCCTGGTGTTTGTTGGCTGTTGTTATTGCTATTTCAAAGGCGGGTAGCTTTGCCAGTGCTCTCTATTCTGTGGGATTGGCTGTGGCGTATATTGCAGTCATGTTTTTGGTTGTGCGTCCGTTTCTGAAAAGGTGGGAGAGGTGTATGCCAATAAGGAGGCGATCAATAAAACGTTTGTGGCATTTATCCTGCTGATTCTGATCATTTCTTCCTGCCTGACAGAGATTATCGGTATTCATGCTTTGTTCGGAGCGTTTATGGCAGGAGTGGTGATGCCGTCGAATCTGGGTTTCCGAAAAGTGATGATGGAAAAGGTGGAAGATATTTCTTTGGTTTTCTTCCTGCCGTTATTCTTTGCTTTCACAGGTTTGCGTACGGAGATAGGTCTGATCAATAGTCCGGAGTTATGGATGGTGTGTTTGCTGCTGGTGACAGTGGCCATAGTCGGTAAGCTCGGTGGCTGTGCCATAGCTGCCCGTCTGGTAGGTGAGTCATGGAAGGATAGTCTGACAGTGGGTACCTTAATGAATACGCGCGGATTGATGGAGTTGGTGGCATTGAATATTGGTTACGAAATGGGAGTTCTTCCCCCGTCTATTTTCGTAATTTTGGTCATTATGGCGCTAGTTACAACCTTTATGACCACTCCGCTGCTACATTTGGTCGAACGTTTCTTTGTACATCGGGAAGAAAAGTTATCTTTGAAGCGCAAACTTATATTTTGCTTTGGTCGTCCGGAGTCCGGCGCAGTCTGCTTTCCATTTATGATTTGTTATTCGGGAAGCAGTTGAAGAAAGAACATGTGATTGCAGCGCATTATACAGTGGGTACGGATTTGAATCCGTTGGATGCACAGCATTATGAAAGCGAAAGCTTTGCTTTACTTAATCAAAGAGCTGTCGAACTGAATATTCAGGTAGACAATCACTATCGGGTGACGGATAAGCTGGTACAGGAAATGATTCATTTTATTCGCAAAGAGCATCCTGATATGTTGCTTTTAGGAGCCGGTAGCCATTACCGTCCCGAAATGCCGGAACTCCGGGAGCTATTTTATGGCTGACGCTCTTCCGTGATAAGATTGACGACATAATGGAACAGGTGAAATGTCCTGTTGCCGTATTTGTGAATCGTAGTTATCGGGAAGGAGCACTGGTTAGTTTTGTTCTGGGAGGAATGATTGATGTATTCCTGCTTTCGTATCTGAATATAATGTTGCAAAACGGTCATTCGGTGCGCCTTTTCCTTTTGAAACGGACGATGAAGAGTTTCATCAGTGCATAGATGACTTGTTGGCTCATTATGCTGATCAGATAGTAGTGGTATGGTTTGCAGGAGTGGAAGAATTAGTAACCAAAGAGAAAGATGGATTGCTGGTAATGAGCCATCTTTCCTATACAAAATTATCCGAGGATGAGCTTGTGATGCGGGAATTGTCATCGTTGCTGGTTATTCGTCGGAATAAGAATAAGGGAGAAAAAAATGAAAGGCTTGAAATTGGATGAGCATACAGGTTTAGTACTTGAAGGAGGCGGAATGCGGGGAGTATTCACTTGTGGGGTACTTGACTATTTAATGGATCATGATATTCGTTTTCCTTATGTGATCGGGGTATCGGCAGGAGCCTGTAACGGCTTGTCGTATGCATCCCGTCAGCGTGGTCGTGCCAAGTTCAGTAATATTGACCTGCTGGAGAAATACAATTATATCGGCCTGAAGCATCTGCTCAGGAAGCGTAACATTCTCGACTTTGATTTACTTTTCAACGAATTTCCCGAACATATTCTTCCTTATGATTATGATACATACTTTGCTTCTCCCGAACGTTTCGTGATGGTAACCACGAATTGTATGACAGGAGAAGCTAACTATTTTGAAGAGAAACGGGATAAAAGCCGTGTGATTGATATTGTCCGGGCGTCCAGTAGCCTGCCTTTTGTTTGTCCTGTCACTTACGTGGATGATGTTCCGATGCTTGATGGAGGAATTGTTGATTCTATTCCCTTGCAGAGAGCTATTGCGGACGGTTACACCCGTAATGTGGTTGTACTTACCCGTAATCGCGGTTACCGGAAAGACACGAAAGATATCCGTATTCCATCCTTTGTCTACCGGAAATATCCGAAGTTGCGCAAGGCATTGAGTCGTCGGTGTGCAGTCTACAATAAACAGCTGGAAATGGTGGAACAGATGGAAGATGAAGGAAAGATCATCGTCATCCGTCCGCAGAAACCGGTAATGGTGGACCGGATTGAACGGGATGTACAGAAACTGACAGAATTTTATGAGGAAGGATACGACTGTGCAAGAAACCTGTTCGAATTTTAAGTAAATAATAAATGACCTGTTTTGTTGATAGTCTGCATGAAGAATGCGGACTATATCTGTGATATTTATATATTTCTGTATAATATTTCTACAAATACTCTTCTTCTTCAATTAATCCGATTTTAAGTCATTATTAATTCGTTTTGTGGTATTTATTAAGGGATGCCCTTTACTTTGCTGAAAATATTTTTGGGCAGACTTAATAACATAACATGAAAAATAAAAGAATAACATGGTAAAAGGTTTGATTGGTTGTTGGTGTGTTTATTGTTTTCAATAGGTGATGGCACAATCCGGCGGGAAACAGTATAATTCTTACAAGGGATTGGTCATGGCAGGTTATCAGGGTGGTTCAACACCCTGGTGACGGCTCGGGCCGTGGTTGGCATCATTATAATGGGCGCAATGGGTTTCGTCCGGGGTCATGTTCGGTGGACCTTTGGCCGGAAGTATCGGAGTATAAGAAGCTCTATAAGACTGAATTTTCCTTTGCTGATGGTAAACCAGCTTATGTTTTTTCTTCTCATGATGAATCTACGGTAGATGTACATTTTAAATGGATGCAGGAGTATGGACTGGACGGAGTATTTATGCAGCGTTTTATCACGGAAATACGGAACGAAAGCGGATTGAAACATTTTAATAAGGTGTTGAATTCAGCGATGAAATCTGCCAATAAATACGAACGGGCTATCTGTGTGATGTACGACCTGAGCGGCATGCAACCGGGAGAAGAACAGTTGTTGCTGAAAGACATAGCAGAAATAGCAGAGCGCTATTCTTTAAAAGACCATGCAAAGAACCCCTCTTATCTGTATCACAACGGTAAACCGCTGGTTACGGTTTGGGGAGTCGGATTTAATGATAATCGTCGCTATGGACTGAAAGAAGCCGCTCATATTATTGACGGCTTGAAGTCACAGGGATTCAGTGTGATGCTTGGAGTACCTACGCAGTGGCGGACACTGAATGGGGACACAGAATCAGATCCCCGTCTGCATGAGCTTATCCGGAAATGTGATATCATGATGCCTTGGTTTGTAGGGCGTTATAATGAAACGACTTATCCCAAGTATCAGAAACTGGTGGAAGAAGATATTCAGTGGGCAAAGAAGAATCAGGTAGATTATGCTCCACTGGTTTTCCCCGGTTTCTCATGGGGAAATCTGAAGGGGAAAGATCATAATTCGTTTATTCCCCGCAATAAAGGTTCTTTCCTTTGGACACAATTGATGGGAGCCATTCGGGCGGGTGCTGAAATGATCTACGTGGCTATGTTTGATGAAATAGATGAAGGGACGGCCATCTTTAAATGTGCAAAGAAGGTGCCCGTAGGTAAAAGTACATTTGTGCCCCTTGAAGAAGGCGTGGAAAGCGATCATTATTTGAAATTGGTGGGAGAAGCCACAAAGATTTTAAGAAAGGAGAAAGCTGTGGTATTTAGTACAAAGCTGGATACGAAAAGTCCGAACCCTTTTATCCGGCATATGTATACCGCTGACCCGTCAGCGCATGTCTGGAAAGATGGCAGATTGTATGTGTACGCTTCTCATGACATTGCTCCTCCGCGTGGATGTGACTTGATGGACCGCTATCATGTATTCTCGACTAATGATATGATTAACTGGACGGATCATGGAGAAATCCTGAGTTCCGACCAGGTGCCGTGGGGACGGAAAGAAGGAGGTTTTATGTGGGCTCCGGATTGTGCTTACAGAAACGGCACCTACTATTTCTACTTCCCTCATCCCAGCGAAACAGACTGGAATGATAGCTGGAAGATCGGTGTAGCTACCAGTGACAAGCCTGCGGAAGGATTCAAAGTACAGGGATATATTGAGGGAATGGACCCGATGATCGATCCTTGTGTATTTGTGGACGATGACGGACAGGCCTATATCTACAATGGTGGCGGTGGTACCTGCAAAGGTGGCAAACTGAAAGATAATATGATAGAACTGGATGGGCCCATGCGGACTATGGAGGGACTCTCAGACTTCCACGAAGCGACCTGGATACATAAGTATAATGGAAAATATTATTTGTCTTATTCTGATAATCATGACGACGGAGAAAAGCATAACCGGATGTGTTATGCCATCAGTGACTCGCCTTTGGGACCTTGGGAATACAAGGGAATTTACATGGAACCCACCGATAGTTATACCAACCACGGCTCTATTGTCGAGTTCAAGGGACAATGGTATTCTTTCTATCACAACAGTGCATTGTCCGGTCATGATTGGCTGCGCTCTATCTGTGTGGACAAACTGTACTACAATCCGGATGGCACTATAAAAATGGTGAAACAAACTAAATAACAGATACATCAATACACAGGCAATTGATAAATAGAATTCTTATAATAGTTGAAAAAAGAACGTAGCATGAAAAACAAAATGAAATGGATATTGGCAGTAGGGCTATTGTCATGTTCAGTAGCAATGGCACAGCAACAGAGTGATATATTATCGGTATCTGCTTCTGCAAATGCAGAAAATGCAGCTTTAGCCTTTGACAGGAATGTAAAAACGATGTGGACAATCCCTTCTCAGGCACTAAAGGCTGAACAATGGCTGATGTTTACCATTCAGCAGCCCGGAGATGTCTGTGAACTGGACCTTCAGATGCAGGGCATCAATAAGAATGAACTGAAAGAAGTACTGGATATCTTTGTCACTTATGACCCCATGAATCTGGGAACTCCCGTGAACTACCGGATCGAAGGGAACGACAAACAGATGAAAGTCAAATTCACTCCTAAATACGGTGCACACGTCAAGCTGAATTTTAAGCCGGCAAAGCTGGATAAACCTTTCTCTCTGAAAGAAATTTCAGTTCTTGTGGCAGAAAAGGTCTTGACGGACAGTCAGGGAAAAGTAACCGACCGCCGGTATATGGACGCGTCACTGCCGGTAGAAGAACGGGTGGAAAGTTTGCTGGCAGTGATGACGCCGGAGGATAAAATGGAACTGATCCGTGAAGGATGGGGTATTCCCGGTATTCCTCATTTGTACGTGCCTCCTATCACAAAGGTAGAAGCGGTGCATGGTTTCTCTTATGGTAGCGGTGCTACTATCTTCCCTCAGGCTTTGGCGATGGGAGCTACTTGGAACAGGAAGCTGACAGAAGAAGTGGCTATGGTGATTGGAGACGAGACAGTGGCTGCCAATACCAAACAGGCATGGTCGCCGGTGTTGGACGTTGCGCAGGATGCACGTTGGGGGCGCTGTGAAGAAACTTTCGGAGAAGACCCTGTATTGGTGTCACAAATAGGAGGTGCATGGATCAAAGGATACCAGTCCAGAGGATTGTTTACTACTCCCAAGCATTTCGGTGGACATGGTGCCCCGTTGGGCGGACGTGATTCACATGATATAGGCTTGTCCGAACGTGAAATGCGCGAGATTCATCTGGTTCCGTTCCGGCATGCGATCCGTAATTATGACTGCCAGTCTTTGATGATGGCCTATTCCGATTATATGGGAGTTCCGGTTGCCAAGAGCAAAGAACTGCTGCAACAGATATTGCGTCAGGAATGGGGATTCAATGGATTCATCGTCAGTGACTGTGGTGCTATCGGGAATCTGACAGCTCGTAAACATTACACGGCAAAAGATAAGATTGAAGCTGCCAATCAGGCATTGGCTGCCGGTATTGCAACTAATTGCGGTGATACTTACAATAATAAAGAAGTGATTCAGGCGGCAAAAGACGGTCGTATCAATATGGAAGATCTGGACAATGTATGCCGTACGATGCTGAGTACGATGTTCCGTAACGAGCTTTTTGAAAAGAACCCTTGCAAACCACTGGACTGGAAGAAAATATATCCGGGATGGAACTCGGACAGCCATAAGGAAATGGCACGTCAGGCGGCACGCGAATCAATTGTAATGCTGGAAAACAAAGAGAATCTTCTTCCTTTGTCAAAGACACTGCGTACGATTGCGGTACTGGGTCCCGGTGCAGATGATCTTCAACCGGGCGATTATACGCCGAAGCTGTTGCCGGGACAATTGAAATCAGTTCTGACCGGTATCAAAGGCGCAGTGGGCAAGCAGACCAAAGTTCTTTATGAACAGGGATGTGACTTTACCAATCCGGACGAAACCAATATTCCGAAAGCTGTGAAGGCAGCTTCCCTATCAGATGTCGTGATTATGGTACTGGGTGACTGCTCTACCAGTGAAGCGACCAATGATGTCCGTAAGACATGTGGAGAAAATAATGACTGGGCGACTTTAATCCTTCCGGGCAAACAGCAGGAATTGCTGGAAGCAGTCTGTGCAACCGGAAAGCCGGTGATACTGATTCTTCAGGCAGGCCGTCCTTATGATATTCTGAAAGCATCCGAAATGTGCAAGGCTATCTTGGTAAACTGGTTGCCGGGACAAGAAGGTGGTCCGGCTATGGCAGATGTACTGTTTGGTGATTACAATCCTGCCGGTCGCCTGCCGATGACATTCCCGCGTCACGTAGGACAACTTCCTTTGTATTATAACTTCAAGACTTCAGGACGCCGTTACGAATATGTAGATATGGAATATTATCCTCTTTACCGTTTCGGATTCGGACTTAGCTACACTTCATTCGAATATTCTAATCTGAAGATACAGGAAAAGGCGAATGGCAATGTGGAAGTTCAGGCTACGGTGAAGAACGTAGGAAGCCGTGCGGGTGATGAAGTCGCTCAGCTATATGTGACGGATATGTATGCCAGTGTGAAAACCCGTGTTATGGAATTGAAAGACTTTGCCCGTATTCATTTGCAGCCGGGAGAATCGAAGACAGTTTCGTTTGAAATGACTCCGTATGATATTTCATTGCTCAATGACCGGATGGACAGAGTCGTGGAAAAAGGAGAGTTCAAAATCATGGTAGGCGGAATGAGTCCCGATTACGTAGCTAAAAATGAGATCAAACATAGTGTAGGCTATAGTGATAACAAGAAAGGTGTCATGGGAATGCTTAATTATACTCATGAGTTTGGTGCCAATTTCGATCTTACTGTGTCCAAGATAGAAGAGAACCTTGTCAAGAACCAAAAGACAGTGTGGGTGAGTGTGAAAAATACAGGTACGTTGATGGATATCGGTAAGGTGGAAATGTTTGTGGATGGTAAGAAGGTGGGAGATGCCATTCATTATGAACTGGGAGCGGGCGAAGAAAAACTGATTCCGTTCAAGCTGGCAAAAGAGAATAAGCAGCCTGTAGCGTTTACGACCAAATACAAGATGGTATCTATGTAATACTAATTTGTTTCCCTAACTTTTAATACAATGAAACGACTTCTTTTCATATCATGGATATTCTTGTTGTCCGTAAGCTTTGGGCTGACAAAGGTGAAAGCCGATATACGGATGCCGCTGATCTTCGGTGATCACATGGTATTGCAGCAAGACACAAAGATTGCCATCTTTGGATGGGCTGATGCCGGAGAAACCGTAGAGGTAGTCTTTGCCGGACAGAAAGTGAAAACGACTGCTGACACTGACGGAACATGGAAAGTGAACCTGAAACCGATAAAAACGAAGAAAGAGGGTCAGCTCCTGACAATTGCCGGTAAGAACAAACTTGTCTACTCGGATGTGTTGGTAGGCGATGTATGGGTTGCTTCCGGACAATCGAATATGGAATGGGGAATAAAGGTAAGAAAAGAATATGCTGACGATATAGCCGCTTCGGAAGATCCTTTGCTGCGTTTGTTCTTTGTTCCCAAGAATACGTCGTTGCAGCCATTGACCGATATTGAAGTTCCTCAGGGAACATCTAACCCCGAACGGGCTGCCAGATGGGTGCTTTGTACACCGGAAATGTTGGCTAAGATCAATGGACAGGGCTTTTCGGCAACAGCATATTACTTTGCACGTGATATGCGTGCTGCAAACGGACGCCCGTTGGGAGTTATCCAGTCTGCATGGGGAGGTACACGTGCAGAAGCCTGGACCAGCCTTTCCGGATTGAAACAGGAACCGGCTTTGGCTCACTATGTAACTGCGTATGAGAAGAATGTGAAAGATAATCCGGAAATACTCGCCACTTATCCACAGAAGCAGAAAGAATTTGATGAAGCGGTAAGGGAATGGGATAAGACTGTAGGAAAAGAATGGAATCAGGCACAAAAAGAATGGGCGATAGCTGTGCAGGCGGCACAAGCAGATGGAAAGCCGGCTCCGCCCAAACCGCAGCCCAGAGTTCCCCGTCCACCCAATCCGCGTAAACCGAATGGGGGAAATAACGGTCCGTCCAATCTGTTTAACGCAATGATTTCTCCTTTAATCCCTTTGAGTATAAAGGGAGTCATCTGGTATCAGGGGGAATTTAACTCCGGCGGCTCTGGAAAGGAGTATGCTACCCTGTTCTCCCGGATGATTACGGATTGGAGAGAGAAATGGGGAATCGGTGATTTTCCTTTTGTATATGTGCAGCTTCCCAATTTCGAACCGGTAGATCCCGAACCGTCCGTTGAAGGAAACGGCTGGCGCTGGGTACGGGAAGGACAGCTGAAGGCCTTGAATCTGCCCAACACGGCAATGGCTGTGACTATCGATGTAGGAGATCCTTTCGATTTGCATCCGGTAGATAAATATGATGTCGGACACCGGCTGGCTCTTGCTGCCCGGAAACTGGCATACGGAGAGAAAATTGTCGGCATGGGGCCTCTTTATAAAAAGATGTCTGTGAAAGGAAATAAGATCATTCTGGAGTTTACCAATCAGGGTAAAAAGTTGGTGATGGGAACTTCTCCGTACATTCCGGCAGGAAAACCGCCTCATCCGAAACCGACGAAGCTGACAGGCTTCGGCATTGCGGGAGCAGACCGTAAGTTTGTATGGGCGGATGCGGTGATTGAAGGAAATAAGGTGATTGTGTCCAGCAGTGAAGTGGCTGTACCTCTTGCCGTACGTTACGGATTTTCCAATAGCCCCCGTTGTAACCTGTACAATGAGAAAGGCTTGCCGGCATCTCCTTTCCGCACGGACAGTTGGGATAAATGATGGGGGGGGAGAGTACGGGGCTTACCATGTTTGTTATTAAATAGGATAGAAAAATGATCATGATGAAAAGGTATAAAAAGATTTTGTTGACAGGTGTGTTGTCAGCCTTGTCTTGTTCGTTCGTTCACGCACAGGAGCTATACAAGAATGAAAATGCGCCTGTGCATGAACGGGTAATGGATTTGATTTCCCGTTTGACGGTGGAAGAGAAGATCAGTTTGCTTCGTGCCACTTCTCCCGGCATTCCCCGTTTGGGTATCGATAAGTACTATCATGGCAATGAAGCATTGCATGGAGTAGTACGTCCCGGACGTTTCACCGTATTTCCACAAGCCATCGGACTGGCAGCTACCTGGAATCCGGAGTTGCAGAAAAGGGTAGCTACAGTAATCTCGGATGAGGCGCGTGCCCGTTGGAACGAGCTGGATCAGGGAAGAGAACAGAAAGAACAATTCAGCGATGTGCTGACTTTCTGGTCGCCTACCGTGAACATGGCACGCGACCCGCGTTGGGGACGAACCCCGGAAACGTATGGAGAAGACCCTTTCCTGAGTGGAATAATGGGAACAGCCTTTGTGAACGGACTGCAAGGAGATGATCCGCATTACCTGAAAATCGTTTCTACTCCCAAGCATTTTGCCGCCAACAACGAAGAGCATAATCGCTTTGTCTGCAATCCACAGATATCGGAGAAACAATTGCGTGAATATTACTTTCCTGCTTTCGAAATGTGTGTGAAGGAAGGAAAAGCCGCTTCCATCATGTCCGCCTATAATGCGCTGAATGATGTGCCCTGCACGCTGAATTCGTGGCTGCTGCAAAAGGTGTTGCGTCAGGACTGGGGATTTCAGGGATATGTCGTTTCCGATTGTGGCGGACCTGCCTTGCTGGTCAATGCCCATAAATATGTAAAGACGAAGGAGGCGGCCGCCACTTTATCCATCAAGGCGGGACTCGACCTTGAATGCGGTGACGATGTGTATGACGGCCCCTTATTGAATGCTTACAAACAATATATGGTATCGGATGCCGATATTGACTCCGCCGCCTGTCATGTGCTGACGGCCCGCATGAAACTGGGACTTTTTGATAGCGGGGAGCGAAATCCGTATACTAAAATCTCTCCGTCAGTGATCGGTTCGAAAGAACATCAGCAGATAGCTCTGGACGCTGCCCGCCAATGTATCGTTTTACTGAAGAATCAGAAAAACAGGCTTCCGCTGAATGCTGACAAACTGAAATCAATCGCAGTAGTCGGCATCAATGCCGGCAAATGTGAGTTTGGCGATTACAGCGGCGCTCCGGTAGTAGAACCGGTTTCCATACTGCAAGGTATCAGAAACAGGGTAGGCGATCGGGTGAAAGTCGTCTATGCTCCCTGGAAATCTGCTGCCGATGGGCTGGAACTTATTCAGGGAGAGAACTTCCCGGAAGGATTGCAAGCTGAGTATTTTGACAATACCCGCCTCGAAGGCACCCCGAGAGTGCGTAAAGAGAGTTGGATCAACTTTGAACCTGCCAATCAGGCTCCCGATCCGTTCCTGCCCAAATCTCCGTTGTCTGTCCGTTGGACGGGAAAGTTGAAACCGACCGTTTCCGGTCGCTATACTTTCAGCTTTACATCCGATGACGGTTGTCGTCTGAGCATTGATAATCAGATGCTGATTGATGCGTGGCAGGCACATGCCGTATCTACGGATTCCGCTTCCATTTATCTCGAAGCGGGAAAAGAATACCAGTTGAAAGCGGAATATTATGACAACCGGGATTATGCCATTGCTAAGTTGCAATGGAAAGTTCCGCAGATAGGCAAGGCAACCCGTCTTGATTTGTACGGAGAAGCCGGGAAAGTGGTTCGCGAATGTGAAACGGTAGTTGCCGTTATGGGTATCAATAAATCGATAGAGCGTGAGGGACAGGACCGGTATGATATTCAGCTTCCGGCGGATCAGAGAGAGTTTCTGCAGGAAATCTATAAAGTGAATCCCAACATAATTGTTGTTCTGGTAGCAGGCAGTTCATTGGCTGTTAACTGGATGGACGAGCATGTTCCTGCCATTGTGAATGCCTGGTATCCGGGTGAACAGGGAGGAACCGCTGTTGCCGAGGTATTGTTCGGTGATTATAATCCTGCCGGACGTCTGCCGCTCACCTACTACAAGTCTTTGGATGAACTGCCTCCGTTTGATGATTATGATATAACCAAAGGGCGTACTTATAAATATTTCAAAGGAGATGTCCTTTATCCGTTCGGCTACGGACTAAGTTACTCTTCTTTTAAATACAGTGATCTGCAAGTAAAGGACGGTGCTGGTGAAGTCACCGTTTCTTTCCTCTTAAAAAATACCGGTAAGAGAAATGGCGATGAGGTTGCTCAGGTTTATGTGTGGATACCGGATGCCGGAGGAATTGTTCCTTTGAAAGAATTGAAAGGATTCCGTCGTGTTCCTTTGAAATCAGGAGAAAGTCGTCGGGTAGAGATTAAGTTGAATAAAGAGCAACTTCGCTATTGGGATGTAGAAAAAGGACAGTTTGTAGTACCCAGAGGGGCATTTGACATAATGGTTGGCGCTTCTTCCAAAGATATTCGTCTGCAAACAGTCATTGATTTATAGACTTTATTTAAATTTGAACCGGAAAGAAGATTAAGATTATATTCACTGAGGTAATGCCTTCTGATTGCACAGTCTGTGCCACCCTATTGGCACAGTTGTGCCACCGCACTGGCACTGTTATGCCAAGCCTTTGGCACAGTTGTGCCAATAGGGTGGCACAAGCATGACACAGTATGGGGCAATCTTAAGGCATTACTTCTTAAAATTTAGTATTATGAGAAACAAGTATTTGCGTTTTGCAGATGTATTATTTCTACTTAGCTTTGTGGCAGGAACTACGATGACGGCTTGCTCCGAACAGCCTTATCAGCCGACCTTGAAGGCAACTTATAATAAGCCTGCCAAAAACTGGGAAAGTGAAGCCCTGCCCATCGGTAATGGTTATATGGGAGCCATGATTTTTGGTGACGTCTACGTAGATGTCATCCAGACAAATGAACATACCTTGTGGTCGGGAGGCCCCGGTGAAGATCCGTCTTACAATGGAGGACATCTGAGAACTCCGGAAGTGAACAAGGATTATCTTCACAAAGCACGGGTGATGTTGCAACAGAAGATGAACGACTTTACGGCAAACCGTTCTGCATATATAGATGAAAATGGAAAGCTGATTACCTATAACTACGATGGAGACGGTGACGGCACAGAATTGCGGAATCTGATTGATAATCTGGCTGGAACGAAGGAGCATTTCGGTTCTTTCCAGACATTGAGCAATATCATTGTAGAGGCTGTCAATCCGGGTATCCCTGTCTTGATAAAAGAAGCAGTGCAGACCAATTATGACAATACAAAGAATCAAAGTCAGTCGATAGGCAGCCTTTTCGATCAGAGCACTACCAGCAAATGGTTTGCCGATAACGACCGGTTCTCCGGTGCGGGAAGCCTGCCATGCGTTATCAAGTGGGCATATACCCATGCTCCCAAGGCTGTTTCCTATAGCCTGACCTCCGCCAATGATATGCCGGGCAGAGATCCGAAATCATGGAAACTCTACGGTTCGGCAGACGGAAAATCATACGACTTGCTGGATCAGCAGTCCGGCACCTTTTGGGGAGATGATAGGGACGGAAAGGGGAGCCGCAATAAGACCCTGTCTTTTCCTTTGAAGGCGGACAAGTACACCTTCTTCAAACTCGAAATCACAGAATTAATCGATAACAAACAGAAACCGCAATTGGCGGAACTTTCGATAGATGCTTCTACCGAACTGCCTTATTCCGACTATACCCGTACGCTCGATATAGATAATGCGATTCATACGGTGATGTATAAGGAGAATGGAATCACCTTTAAGCGCGAATACTTTATGAGTTATCCGGATAATGTAATGGTGATGCGTCTCACCTCAGATTCGAAGAAGGGAAAACTTTCACGCATCATTTCTCTTGAATCGCTGCATACCGATAAAACCATTACGGCAGACGGGCATACCATTACCATGACAGGGTATCCGACTCCGGTCAGCGGAGACAAGCGGGTAGGGGATGCCTGGAAGAATGGACTGAAATATGCGCAGCAACTGGTCGTGAAGAATAAAGGAGGAAAGATTTCGGTAGTGGACGGAACGAAGCTGAAAGTAGAGGATGCCGATGAAATAATCGTTCTGATGTCTGCCGCCACAAACTATGTACAGTGTATGGACGACTCCTACAATTATTTCTCTCAAGAAGATCCGTTGGAAAAAGTGCAGGCTACGCTGCGTAAAGTAGCTGATAAGAAGTACACAGCTCTGTTGGCTACCCACCAGAAAGACTATCATTCGTTATACGACAGAATGCGACTGAATCTCGGTAACTTGCCGGAGGCACCTGTTGCCCTACGGACAGTTTGTTGAAAGGCATGGACGAGAATACCAACTCGGAACAGGAAAACCAGTATCTTGAAATGCTGTATTTCCAGTTCGGCCGTTATCTTTGATATCTTCTTCACGAGAAGGTTCTTTGCCCGCCAACTTGCAGGGAGTATGGGGTGAAAGACTTTCCAATCCGTGGAATGCCGATTACCATACGAATATCAATATACAGATGAATTATTGGCCGACACAGCCTACCAATCTGAGTCCGTGTCATCTGCCTATGGTAGAGTATGTCAGAAGTCTGGTGCCTCGTGGAAAGTATACAGCGCAACAATATTATTGCAAACCCGATGGCGGCAATGTTCGCGGCTGGGTGACGCATCATGAGAATAATATCTGGGGCAATACGGCTCCTGCCAAGAAAAGCACGCCCCATCATTTTCCGGCAGGAGCAATATGGATGTGTCAGGATATCTGGGAGTATTATCAGTTCAACCTTGATAAAGACTTCTTGAAAAAGTATTATGATACGATGCTCGATGCTGCTCTTTTCTGGGTAGACAATCTTTGGACAGACGAACGCGACGGTACACTGGTAGCAAACCCGTCCCACTCTCCCGAACATGGCGAGTTCTCACTGGGCTGTTCAACTTCGCAGGCTATGATTTGTGAAATGTTCGACATGATGATCAAAGCCAGCAAAGAACTGGGAAGGGACAAAGACCCTGAAATCACAGAGATAGCAACAGCTATGAGCAAACTCTCCGGACCGAAAATCGGTTTGGGCGGGCAGTTTATGGAATGGAAAGATGAAGTGACGAAGGATGTTACCGGAGATGGCGGACACAGGCATACGAATCATCTTTTCTGGTTGCATCCGGGTTCGCAGATTGTAATCGGAAGAAGCGAACAGGACGATAAATATGCAGATGCCATGAAAGTGACACTGAATACACGCGGCGACGAAGGAACCGGGTGGAGCAAAGTATGGAAACTGAACTTCTGGGCACGTCTGCATGACGGCAACCGCTCTCATAAACTGTTGAGAAGTGCCATGAAACTGACTGTTCCCGGAAGCCATGTAGGCGGTGTATATACTAATTTGTTTGATGCGCATCCGCCTTTCCAAATCGATGGAAACTTTGGTTGTACGGCCGGTATCGCAGAAATGCTGATGCAAAGTCAGGGCGGATATATCGAATTGCTTCCCGCTTTGCCCGATGCATGGAAAGATGGCTCATTCAAAGGAATGAAAGCGAGAGGAAACTTTGAAGTAGACGCGGCATGGACTGACGGGAAGATAACAGCTGTAGAGATTCTTTCTAATTCCGGTGCGGAATGTGTGATTAAATATCCGAATGCAAAGGATCTGAAAGTTTCCGGAGCGAAGGTAAAGGTATTTGCTGATGATCAAATCTCTTTTGCTACTGTGAAGGGTAAAACGTATATTATTAAAAACGTATCTTCTTTATAAAGAGAAAACTAAGTGTATAAGGAGGTAATGTAGTCTGTCCAAAGACAACTATTAACGACTGAAACCAAAAGGCAATTGATTCGCAATGAATCAGTTGCCTTTTGGTTTGAATCTATGTTCAATAGAATAAAGATGTGAATAGTTTGGATAAGGCTTGTTCTTGGGTTTGATTAAAAGTCGAAACTATTTTCATTGAGGCTGACTAAAAAAGCGGTAGTATCTACAATGGAGGTGACTAAAAGTCGGTTCTCAATGAAGACACTAAGAATTCTACTGAATTGGGAAGTTTTTATTATTTCTTATCTTTTGTGAATTAACTCAGGGATTGCAATTGTAAGAACATCTTTGCTAATTACTTCGATTATAATCAAAAACAAAACTGCCCGTCTCCTCTAATGGGAAGACGGGCAGGAAGAATGGAAAAACTCCACTCAATGATATTAATTACATACCTATTTCAATAATTCATTCACCATGTTTACCAGCAGTTTACCTGCTATCGGATCAGTGGTTGCCTTTTCTGTACATAGAGTTGAAACGAGAGACTTTCCTTTATTGTCGGCTATCTGTAGCAGTGTCAGTCCGCGCATAGATTCGATACGTGCGATACGTTCCTCCGGCTTACCACCGTCGATATAAGCATGGATCTTCATTTGGGCGGCGAGTTCCTTCACATTCTCGTGGCGGATAGCTTTCAATGTAGCGGTGCAAGCTAGTGGAATTTCACGCTTGTTGTTATTGAAATAGCGTAATTCCAGTGCACCGATTCCATCGAATACAGGGGCATCATTCCGTTCCATCACCACGATGTCTCCCTCAGTGGGAATAATCCATCCGGTGATATATTCGGGATAGACTTTTTGTGCTGCCTCTTTGCTGTTCAGGAAGAGAATCCGACCGCCTTTTGACTGATATTCACGCAGTAATCTTGCTTCTTCATCGGTACATTCTTTCAAGCCCGATATAATGCAGAGATTAGCTTTTTGCTTGGCATTCAGTAGTTCCTTGATAGACGGTACTGTCTGGCAGGCGATGTTCAGGAAGTCAAGGGTAGCTTTCATATGATCCTTATCCAGTAAAAGAACCTTTTTATCGGCAGTTATCTGACCGATGTTCCATTCCTTGCGTGCCAGTAATAATCCGTATTCATTCTGCGATAAAGTGACTCCGCTTTCGGTGAGAGTGAGTTTCAGTTTTACATTAACCTTGTCTGCCGGTAAATTGGAAGGCATATGGATGTTCGGTTCAATATATTTACGACCATAATATTCCACTGCCGGAAATTGTTCCGTGCCGGAAGCCAGTACCTTATTGGTTTCGTCTACAATGCTCCATGCCAGTGACATAGGCTTCAGGTCACGTCCTTCTTCATTGTCATTCACTACGTAGATACGTGTATGTAACTTCTCGCCTGCATAAAGGTTGCGTCCCCATAGTTCCGCGCTGACAAGTACGGGTTGCATAGCACGCTGCATAGCGTAGTAAGTGGGATACGGTTGTATATTCCGGTGATCATAGCATTGACGGAACCAAGTCATATAGGCAAAGTGCATGATACCCGAAGCCTGTTCGTTGGTACGGCGGAGGGTTTCGGCCAACTCTCCCGTGATGAACGATTGTGTATTCAGGAAACTGGCGGGATTCCCCCAGTCATATGCTTCATATCCGATTAATGAATAGGGATTCTGATGAATCAGCTGATAAGAGCGGGTCGGATGACCGGTTTCAGCATTCGGATAACCCGTACTCATTTCCTGACTGATCAACGGGCGTCCGGGACTCTTGAATTGTTTCTGGAATTCTCCGTTGAAGAAGCGGAATACCGAATAGTCATACCAATTATAGTAGGCATGGTTGTCATCAATATCTCCGTCATCAACTGTTTTCAGAAAGTCATCACCAAAGCGTTTGCTGGCTTTGTTGTGGAGATAGTTGGAGTCGAAACATACAGGACGTGTAGGGTCGGTCTTTCTCATATCTTTCACTACATCGGATACGATGCGGAATTTTTGTTTGGCACGTTCCGTGTCGGCATCTAGATCGTAGAACTTCATTTCATTGTTCACAGTCCAGAAGAATACGGAAGGATGATTTCTGTACTTTTTCATCACGCGCAGCCATTCACTGCTCCAAAGATCGAGCACGCCTTTGTCCGGTATCGGGGTGGAGTGTATCATGAGCCACGACCAAGTGCCCTCAAAGCTGATAGCGATACCGTTGCGGTCTGCTGCCGACACCCAAAGTTCGTTCCAGGGGGTGGTATGTGTCCGGGTAGACTGTACATTCCCTTCTTTCATCAGTTTCATGAACTTGTCTGCAAGGAGCGAATCATTGGGACAGAGCGCAAAAGGAATATGGTTACCTCCACGCAGCCAATATTTGCGGCCGTTCAGATAAAGGAATCCATCTTTGCTTTTAAACGTGCGGAACCCCGAAGTTACGGTGATGCAGTCCGTCACTTTGTTTTTTCCTTCCGTCAGGCTCACGCGAAAATCATAAAGATTAGGAGTGGCAGGTTCCCAAAGTTTGGGTTTCAGTCCTTTGATATCACAGGTAAATGTTTCTTGTGCGCTTGTCGCTAATGAGAGTTTGCTACGTACAGGTGCACCGTACAGTGTTTCCCCCGTCTGTTTATCTATAATATCTATGCGGATATCGAAGTTTTTCTTTTTGGGCGCATGATTTTTGATGGTGACATCTATTGATGCACCGTCCAGAGCCGGTTTGATAAAGATGTCTTCTACTTTCAGCGGGTTGCTGACAATGAGTTTCACGGGCTGCCATATACCGGCAGGGTTATCACCATAGAATCCATGAGGGATGTCTGTCAATACGGCTTTGTTGGCCTGCTGGTCGTTCTGGTTATCCTCCACTTCCTTGCGTACTGACGAATAGTAGTTTTCCATGGCGTCACTGGTTTGTGCGGCTTTTCCGTTGATGTCACGTGTCACTTTTACTGCGATCAGGTTGCGTCCCGGACGCAGGAATCGGGTGGCGTCTACTTGGAAATCACCGAACATACCGATGTTGGAACCTGCCGATTCGCCATTAATATATACTTCCGCCATTTTGGATACGGCGTCGAATGAAAGAGTCAGCTGTTTTCCCTTCACGTCGGCGGGCAGTTCCAGCCATTGGCGATACCAGGCAGCACCGGTTTTCCGGTAGTTGAACGTATAGTTCTCGCATCGGTCGGTTTCTTGTTGGTAGTAGGTGTCCGATACCCCCTTATGTTGTGGCCCGGTGGGTGATGGCATGGTTTCTCCGTGCAGCCAGATGCGGATAGGGTTCCAGAAAGCGGGAACGGGCATTATATGCCAGTCGTTGTCGTTTGTCTGGATGGAGATGGCCTTTGTCTTATCGTTTAGTTGGTAGTCGGGCATGAACAGCCAGTTTCCGTCCAGTGATAGCTCGGTGCGGTCGGCAGTCAGTTTATCTAGTTTGACGGAGGTGTATTGCGCCCGTTCTTCGCTGCGTTTCTTTTCCTTTTCCTGTGTGGTGAGTGCCATGCGATACTCCTCAACCCTGACACCTTTGAGAGCGTCTTCTGCCAATGGGGTGACAGTGAGGTCATCAAATTCCGTATCTATCCATCCGCCTCCCAGTGCTACTTCACCGGTAGGAGCCAGGTTGCTGTTTTTGTCCTCCAAATCAATGTGAGGAAGCTTTTCGTCGTTTACAAAAACCCGGATACGGTTACCGCATACTTCCACTTTCACTTTGTACCACTCTCCCGGCACGGGGTGAAAGCCCAGCGGACGGACTCCCATGAATTCGTCTGTACCCATATATCCGGTACGCATCAGGTAGAGATCGTCTTGCAACCCGCCTTTGATACCTACCACATAACGGTCAAAGCGGTTATGTGTACGGAAGCCTGCCCATATCTGTACCTGTTCGGCGTCTTTCGGGGCACGTGCCTTGAAAGACAGGGTATAATCCTTCCACTCAGGATTGCCGAAAAGGGCATAAGCGCTGCGCGAATGAAATACTCCGTCGTTCACCCGACAGACACCACGTCCCACAGTATTCAGTGGTTGGGAGGCATTGGAGAAATCATTGCTCCATACGGTTTGATCTTGGGCTTGCGTTGTCAGACCGGACAGGCTACAGGCGCAAGCTAAAAATACTTTGCTAATTTGTTTCATGATATGATTTTGTAGTTTTAAAGTTCATTGTATTTAAGTTTATGATTTGGCAAAGACTGTAATTCACGGGTTGATCACGAAAAATGATGTGGCAAATATAGAGACAGATAGTTAAGTGAGAGCTTAATTTTCGCTTAATTGATTATTAAATATCCCTTAAATGTGGAATTTATGCAAATAAGTATGCTGAAGAGGGAATAAAAGTTAGCTGTAGTTATAAATATTCCTGTTATACCTTATTATATAGGAAACTTATATTATATGAGAAATAGGGAATAGTACAACTTAAAGCTTATATCATGGGGAGCGCTTTGAAAATCTATCAGGAATAACGCCATTGTAATACTAAAAATCCACATCTTATATAATCGGATAAGTCACTAATTGGATATCTCCTAATTTGTGTTATGTTTGTATAGTATTTGCCTTATTTACCTTTTTAGCCTTTCTACTTGAAATATTCTTCTTTTTGCAGGAAGTGAATACTCATTTAGATAAAGAAATAGGGTGTGGACAGCATACTACAGGATATAAAACTTCCCCCTTTTCCTGAAATTAATACCTAAGATTGCGAAAAATTATAAGAAGATAGTATTAGTTTTAAAATTAATTAGAAATTAATCAGAGTTTAATCGTATTTTATAAAAAATCTTAAGCAGGCTCTTGTTACTTTGCATCAGAACTCAAAAATAACCTTAAATATTAAGTTTGTTCAGTCGACGCTTTCTTAAATAATAGATAAAAAGGGTGTTTTCGAGGTGTAACAAATAGCAAATGTATAATATAAAAAAGAGACCGTGAAAAATTATTTGAAAATCACGATGGGGCTTGTATTAGCTTCCATGATTGTTAGCTGTTCTGATGAGGACAATACTATTGTTCCTGATACTAATCCGGACCCGGTTATACCGACAGAAGGGACGTTCATACTCCCTGCTCCTGCGGTAGAGAGTAATATTCCCGAACATAGTTTTTTGATGGGGGCGCTGTTCAGCTATCAGAAGAATCTCCGCAATGGAGAAGATGCTGCCAGTGGCGGGACTAGTTCTACTACCTTTTATAATAAGCCGCTTTTCGAAGTGAAGTCTTTTGGTGCTACGGAAACAGAGTGGTGGGATAACTTGGTAGAAGAGATGGTGTATAGTGGTTTGGATTATGTAGCTCCCAATTGCCGCGGACGCTTGCCGAAGGCCGACACTGATCCTGCTTATGACAGAGATCATGGCGATCCTACCCGTATCAAAGATTTCATTGCTGCTTTACAGCGTCGGAATGAAGAAAGTCTGAAGATTGCCATCTTCGATGACTGTCCGGCTTCCTGGGCGGCTGCCCGCAATTTTGACTTGTATCAGACCTATGCTACATTCATTAGTGCGGAAACTCAGCAAAACAAGGGACTGACCGATGAAGAGGTGATGTATCCGCTGGACAATTTGGACGATATATATAAGTATATATGGGATTACAATATAAAACTGGCCTTCGATAACTTTTATGGCGAGAATAAAGCCAATAACAAGTATCTTCTTCGCATAGACGGCAAACCTGTCCTGTTTTTGTGGAGCATCAATGGTTTCCTTAATGTAGACTATGCTGCATTGGGCAACAAGAAAATTGACTGTAAAGGCAAATTAAAGACTATTCTGAACAAGATTCATGCTGACTTCAAGTCTGCTTATGGCGAAGATCTCTTTATTTGTGCCGACAGAGCCTTTCAGGACCGTGATAAAGAGGTGGACGAATCAGTCGTAGAATCACTGAACGATTGGTTTATTGCCTCTGAGCAGGCTCCCACCCGTAGTTCCTGGACGGTACGTACCTTCAATGGAAAAACTGTAGGTGTGGCTGTTCCGGCTTTCTATACCAATGATAAATCGGGTACCCGTATGTTTTTTGATGCAGATCACGGCAAACGTTTAACGGATGCTTTGGACGATATGGTTGCGAAGAATGCTGATCTGGTCTTCCTGGAAGGTTTTACCGATATGGCCGAGAATGCCGCTTATTGGAGAAGTACCGATAACATTTACTATGACTTTCCCAACCAGCGTCTGAACATTCTCCGTAAATACAGTAGCAGTCGGGCATGGGCCGAATCATTCCGTGTAGAAATGGAGGCCTGCGATTACTTCTTCGATGTATCTGCTAAGAATAGCGGTAATCAATACCGTACCGGAAGTCTGGATGTTGCCAAAATAGCCGGTGTGGCTCCGGATAAGAACACCGAATGGTATGTCACCAGCACAGAGGCGGGTGAGTGGATGGAATGGAAAGAACTGCCTTATGCTGCCGGAGATATCACAGTCAAGGTATGTTATGCTGCCAAAGAAGATGCTAAAATCCGTTTTGACTTTGGCGAAGGCACGAAAAGAAGACAAGGTCCTGTCGTAGAACTTCCTGCTACCGGAGGCGAATGGGTTACTGTCGACGCTTTCACCATGAAGAGCGATGTGAACGGCTGGCGCCGTACTGTGCTGAACATTGTGGCGGGCAAACCTGATTTGAACTACTTCACCATCACTGTAGAAAAATGAAAAGAACAAATTTATTAATTATAAACTTAAGCTAATATGGAGAAACTTTATCTGAAAAGAAGCTGGAGGATAGGGACGTGCCTGATGGTATTGCTCACGTTCTTCGCACTTTCACTTTCGGCGCAAAACCGAAAGGTCACTGGAGTCGTTGTTGACGAGTTTGGTGATCCGCTTCCAGGTGCTAATATTACGGTGGTTGGAAACCAAAACTTAGCTACTGCGACAAATATGGAGGGACAATTTACCTTGAACAATGTGCCGAAAGATGCTATTCTGAATGTAAGATTCATAGGTTATGCTGTAAAGACTATCAGACTGGCTACCTTGAAAACAATGATCTGCTGCGCATCGTTCTAAGTGAGGATGTCAAAGAACTGAACGATGTCGTGGTTACGGCATTGGTATCAGCCGTGAATCAAATCGTTGGGATATGCCCGTCAGTCCATTGACACGGAATCTTTGCTGGATACGTGACCCGAACTTATTGAATAGCCTGAGCGGTAAAGTTTCGGGCGTTAATTTTATCTCGAATGGCGGTCCGTTGTCTTCTACCCGTGTAGAAATTCGTGGTAACAACTCCTTGACCGGAAATAACCAGCCGTTGTACGTAATTGACGGTGTGCCCATCATGAACCCGATGGGAGAAGATGGAGACCTGGACTACGGTAATCCTGCTTCAGCTATCAGCCCGGACGATATTGAATCAATCGAAGTTTTGAAAGGTGCCAATGCGGCTGCCTTGTATGGATCTGATGCTGCCAATGGCGTTATTCTGATCACTACCCGTAAGGCTACAAAGAAATCTGGACTCGGTGTTTCTTATGGCTACAATATGCAGTTTACTTTCTTGCGTGAATTTCCTGCCTATCAGAATGTTTATGGTTCTGGCCAGCCTTCCGGCTGTCGGTGTGGGTGACGGATTCAACTATTATGGTTCCAACTCAAAGAACGGTTATGCTTATGACCCCAGCCTGCCTTATGGTATTTTTGTATTTAACTGGGCGAATCCGAATCAACGCTCATGGGGTTGCCGATGTTAGGCTTTGACCTGGTGGGACGTAATAATCAGATACGTTCTTATGTACCTAATAAGGATGGTATCACGGATATGTACGAAATGGGTGTAGCCATGACTCATAGTGTTTCGGTCAATAAAGTGTTTAATGGAGCAGGTATCCGTTTCAACTATACGGGTATCGACTACGACGGAATGCTGAAGAACTTCGATAACATGAAGCGTCACACATTTGACCTGCGTGTGAATATGGATCTGGCTAAATGGCTGTCCAGTGAAATCTCCGTTAACTATCAGCTGGAAACAGCCGATAACCGTGATTATAAAGGTGACAGTAACCGTAACCCGATGCGTGCCATCATGAATATGCCGCGTGACGTTGTTATGGAGGAATTACTGCCGTGGAAGCGCGAGACAGGTGAAGCCTTCACGCGTGGTAACGGATTCTACAATCCTTACTGGCTGCTGAACGAAATCAGCAATGGTGACGGCCGTAATAACTTCCGTGGTAACCTGACTCTTAATATCAAACCGATTCAGGGAATGAATATCCGTTTGCGTGCCAGTGTAGAAAGGCAAACAAGAACGGTTGGAAGTTCGATAATTATTATACCATGTGGGATATCGATGGACAGTACGAAACTTTCCGTGACGGCCTCCAACAACTACAACTATGAAGGAGTTATTTCTTATAACCGCAATATCAAGAAGGTCAGCCTCAGTGCTAACTTGGGTACTTCCATGCAAAGAATGACTGGTATAAACTCTGGAATCAGGTTTCTCAATTGGCAGCTCGGATGTGAAGTCATTGTCAACAATGCCTCAATATTGAGTGGGACGGAAAGTGTGAACGCGAAAGAAGCAGTCCGTATTCGGTATGTTGTCTTTGGGATATCATGGTTTGTTTGTAGACGGAACTTTCCGTAACGACTGGTCAAGTTCTTTGCCGAAAGCTAACAATTCTTACTTCTATGCCTCCGGTAGTGCCAGTGCCGTGTTGACGGAAATCTTCCCAAACTGAAGAGCAAGACATTCTCATTCCCAAGTTGCGTGGTTCTATTGCCCGCGTGGGTAACGATGCCGGTTTCGACCGTTTGATTAACAGTTACAGTTACGGAGGTCTGTTCCGTAATGACATGGCATGGTTCCAGGGCGACGCCGTACGTAAGAATCCGAACTTGAAACCGGAAACAACCATATCAAAAGAAATCGGTGCGGAAGTCCGTTTGCTGGACGGACGCCTGACAGCAGATGTTACTTACTATGACAAATACACTCGTGATCAGATTGTCGAGTCGGAACTTTCTTATTTATCAATTATCAGCGTGTAATCATCAACTCCGGTAAAATATCCAATAAGGGTTGGGAAATCTCCGTGAGCGGTGTACCGGTGAAGGTGAAGAACTTCGAGTGGAAAACTATTTTCAACTGGTCAAAGAACAATTCCATGGTAGAATCATTGCCCGAAGGTATCGACAAGATACAGATTGGTAGCGGTGTGTACAACGTGAAGTCTTATGCGGAGTAGGCAAGCCCTACGGTGCTATCTATGCGAAGACATTTAAGCGCGATGCCGAAGGATACATCCTTTGTCAGCTCGACGGGTCGCCGAAAGAAGGACAGGACTATGAATATTTAGGCTGTGTACAAGCTGACTGGCGAGGTGGCTGGAACAACGTGTTCCGTTTGGGTAATTTCTCCTTCTCTGTCATGTTCGACTTCCAGAAGGGTGGTAAGTTCTTCTCTCAGACATCCATCCAGAGTTCTGTAGACGGACAATCCGTCAAATCATTGGAAGGTCGTGACGCGGATTTCTTCTCCAGAAAGATTTTGGGTGAGTCGGACGAAGAACGATATGGCTTCATGCGTCCTCAGAACGCCAACACACCGACTGCAAACGGACAGATTTATCCTGACTGGGGACGTCCTAAAGGGGTAGTTCTTCCTAACTGCCGTTATGACGAAGACGTAGAAGGGCTGGCTGGACAACAAGTATTGGGTTATTGTACCCCCGAACGCTATTGGATGCACTATACCTCTCGTGATATTTCCCGTTTCATCTACGATGCTTCTTATGTGAAGTTGCGTGAAATCACTGTCAGCTACGATTTACCGAAAAAATGGCTGAGAAAGACTCCGTTCCAGACATTCCGTGTGGCGGCTGTCGGACGAAATATTGCTACCCTGTTTGCCAATACACCGCACGGGCTGGATCCGCAGGCAACGAGTACAACAGGAAATGCACAAGGTTTCGAACGTGGTTTCAACCTGCCTTCCGCAACCTATGGATTTGATATTAAAGTTTCTTTTTAAATTCGTAAAGCATGAAATTGAAAAACAAAATATTACCGTTACTCCTGCTGGCATCGACTGCCGTGGGGTGTACGGACGGTTTCGAAACCATCAACTCGGACCCGAACAAATTGTATGAGGTAAATCTACAGAGTATTTTCCCCGGTACGGTTTACAAAACAATGAATGCGATCAGTGAATTGAATAATAACCGTATGTGGAGTTATTCACGTTACATTACTAACGTCGCTTTCCAGACACCGTGGAACGAAAGGGGAGACGGATTCTACCGTAAGTTTTATGTAGAGATTCTGCGCGACCTGGAAGAGCTGGCAAAAGCATACGATGATGGCTCTCTGCCTAACAGTCTGGCTGTTGTAAAGACATGGAAAGCATTCACTTACTACCAGTTACTGTCACTCTATGGTCCGGTCGGACTAAGCCATGCCGGTATGGACGGAGGAACGGACAAGCGTATCTTTGATTATGATTCGGAAGCCGATGCTTACTATTCCATTTTGGGTTGGCTGGATCAGGCAGTCGATGAGTTCGACGAATCATCCACTGATAAGATTCTGAAAGACCCTGTTTATAACGGAGATGTGCAGAAATGGCGTAAACTGGCTAATACATTACGTCTGGAAATAGCCATGAATATCCAGAACATCAGCGAAGAGAAAGCACGCGAATATGCTGCGAAATCTATGGGACATGAAGAATGGCTGTTCAGTTCTCTGGACGATGCGTTTGCTCCCAAATATGGAACGGTGATCGACAAAGACTGTTCCTGGTATTACACTCGTTTGTATAAAGAAGAAATTCAGACGAAAGCAAACTGGGGACTGATCCCTTCCATGAACGAATATTTCGCCATTTATCTGTTCTCATACAACGATCCGCGTATGGAGACTTACTTCGACGGCTCCAACGTTTATTGGCCGGAACGCCAGCCTTATCGTATGACGGATGTGCTGACTCGTTCACACGACTGTGATGTGAGCGGTTGTTCTGCCAGCGATCAGCAGGAACATCTGCAATGGATGATAGATGGATATGAAGTGCGTGATTCATTGCGTGTACGTTACTCCATTCCATACGTTCCTACACCGGACAATCCGGGTGCCCGTACACCGTTCGGCTGGAGAAGACCGATCGACCCGACCGACCCGAACGGTACAAGAGAAATCCCTGATCCGTTGTCAATGAATGAAGACAACAGATGCTACATCAACCCGAGATATTATGCAATGGACGCTACGATGCCTTTACTGCGCTGGGCAGATGCTTGTTTCCTTTGCGCTGAGGCGAAAGTGAAGTTCGACTTGGGATCCAAGGATGCACAGACCTATTATGAAGAAGGCATCCGTGCTTCGTTCGAAGAGAACGGCTTGTCTGCTTCTTCTGCTGCCTATATGGCTCAGGAAGGAATCGCCTGGGGAACCAGTCATAAAGGATTCTATGATACCCGTAAACTGATGACTGCGGACATCAACGGAGCAGACGGTAAAGAAGGACAGTTGGAACAAATCTACAAACAACGCTGGTTTGCCGACTTCCTGGATGGAATGTCTGCCTGGCGTATGGAACGCCGCACACGTGCATTGAACCTTCCGCCTCTGTTTCTGAACGGATCTCAGGCTTATGAAGAAGGCGGAAATATGTACTATGGTTGGCCCGAACGCCTTTACTTCCCGGATGCGGAACGTCAGACAAATGCAGAGGCTTATTACAGAGCTATCGATTTGTTACAGAAGAATAGCCCGAAGCCTAATGCCGCCCGTTGGGGAGACAATATCTTCACAATGCTTCAGTTCGCAAAACCTGTACCTAATCAGGAAGAAATGATAGCCAGCTGGGAGAATATTGATTATGTACAGTTCAACATGGATTTCCAAGCCAAGAAGTATGGACAGACTTATGAAGAGTTCTTGAAGAATGCCCGTGAGCTGACTGGTATCAAGGATGCCGAAGAGGCTTTGGACAAGGCTTATAACTTCTTGATAGAAGCTACACTTTTAGTTTATAAGGTAGAAAAGTAGTAATTAAGTAATGACTGAAAAATGAAAAAGTATAAGATTTTTAATAAGACAGGTCTTGCAATATGCCTGACGTTGGGACTGGTAGTCGGATCGGCCTGTTCACCGACAGATGACGGTCCTTCCATCGATGATCATTTCTTGAACTATGAGATTCCGCAAATCAGACCGAGCAGCGATATTCCGGTAGGAGCCCTTTATTGGAACTTGGGTAGTACGGGTGTGGATGAAAAGAAGTATGCGCGGTTGATTGGTGAATATAATCAAGGCGGACAGTATCCACAGCTTTGTCCGAATGTGCGTCCGGTGCTGGGACGTTATTCGATGGATATCAATAAAGCCGAAACTGCTGACTTGATTCAGCAGCACCTTACCTGGGCAAATAATGCCGGTATCAATTTCCTTATCTTGCCGAACATCGGTCTGGATACCAGTAAGGGAGATTTGCTGAACGAAGGTAACGTGAATTTCGTGAACTATATGGCGGGACTGAATCCCAACTCGGAAGGTATTGAGTGGGGAGGTTTGCGTTATGCGGTTTCTATGGATATGAATAATTTTGCAAGCGGACTGAATAATACCGCCATGATAGAAGATGATGCCGATGAAAATGGTGTCTCTGCACGTTGTGAGCAACTTTATAGCTTTTTTGTCAACCTGACAAGCCGTTTCTGTACGAACAACGATCTTTACTATACTGTAGACGGCAAACCGATGATTGTAGTCTGGAATGCTGATAAGTTGTATGCACGCGATTCTGAGAAACTTTATAATACGATCCGTGAAAGAGTACGTGAAAATGTAAAAGACGGCAATGGCAATGGGCTTGAGATCTATATCTTAGCACGTCAGGAACGCTGGACGCCTCCCGCACGCTGGCATAACTTCTTCCTGAGCGGGAAAGTGGATGCTGTGTACATGGATAATATGTACAATCAGACCGACTGGTTCCGTCCTACCTGCTATCCGCAGTGCATCGACCAGAACTTTAAGTACAACCGCGAATATGAGTGGGCTAATTACGGAGTAGACTTCGTACCTAGCGTTTCACCTTCGTTCAATCAGTGGATAGATGGTGATGGAACTCAGTTCTATAACTTCCCGGTGGTATTTAAGGATGAAGATATGTTCCGTAAGATGTGTAATGTTGCCAAGATGAACTTGGGAAAGCGTCCGATGGTCATCATCGATTCTTTTAACCGTTGGAATGTGGATCAGGCTATCGAACCGACTGACCCGAATTACGGGAATGGATACGGTATGAAATACCTTAATATTGTAAAAGAAGAATTTAAAGTGAAATAAGCATGAAAGCGATAAATTTTATCAATTGGAAATATATCGGCTTGACCGGATGTTTGGTGGCATCGTTACTGACTGCATGTGGTGACGATGAAACCGGTCCGGAAGTGGTGACGCCGCTAGAGCCTAAATTGGAGATCGTGAACGAAGCGTCCACCTTCAGTTTTTCTTCTGCGGGAAATTCCGCTCAAGTGTTGACATTCAATGCCAATCAGGATTGGCATATCGTACTGGATGATTCGGAAGGTGCGGATAATAGCTGGGTAGTGCTGTTTGAACGCGAAGGAACGGCCGGCGAAGGCAACAAAGTATGGGTAGCTGCAGCCGAAAATGTGGAACCGGATGCACGCCGTGCTAATTTTTCTCTCGTGTCCGGTGGCTTTAAGTTTGATTTCGTTATCTATCAGGCACAGAAGGATGCGGTGGTAATCACCGACCCGAAGGCCTACGAAAACCTGGATGCCGGTGAGCATATTATTTCCGTAGAGTTTGGAATTAACACAGGAGAGTATAAAACCAGTTTCCTCTATTCCGGTGACACGGGCTGGATCATGCCGACGGACGAACGCCCCGCAGGTGAACCGGAGACACGTGCGATGGAGAACCATACACTGTACTTTAAGGTGTTGCCGAATCAGAAGTTTGATATTCGTAGAGGTACCATTGAAATCTCTTCGAAAGATAATGATAATGTAAAGGCTACGATGAATATCTTCCAGACCGGTCTGCCCAAACCTGTCATTACGGTCGATAACAAGGAAATGTTCACTAACCTGGCATCGAAAGAAGATTCGATTCTGTTGAAATATAAGGCAACCAATACCAACGGACCAAGGGATTTGACGATTGATATTGATAAGAACGATCAGGATTGGATTTCGTTTAAGCCTGCTATAGACGCCAAGGGCGATTCTACCTTCCTCGTTTCCGTGAAAGAAAATACCGGTGGCGAACGTACGGCAACGATCGCGCTTTGTGCCGCTGCCGATAAGAAGGTGAGAGAAGAGTTTACCGTGACTCAGGCTCAGGCAAGCGATGTGGAACTGGTTATTACCAACAAGAGCGATTTCAGAACAAGTTTGGATAAGCTGGGCAGTGCCGCTACCGTGAAGTATAGCGTACAGTCTACGTTGACCGATCCGAAGAACGAGATTTTGGTGGATATCGTATATCCGGAAGAAAGTGGCTATACGGCAGAGAATGGTTGGCTGCACATGGCAAACAACTCGATGCCCGAACGTGTCATCTTCACGTACGATGTGAATAAGGTACTGAGAGAACGTCAGGCTACCGTTTACATCTATCGCAAGGGTTATGAAAACAAGAAAGACTATATGGTTATCCGTCAGGCTGCGGCCACTCAGATTGAAATTCCGGCTCCGGGAGGTTTGACGAATGTATTGCAGGGTCTTATTGATGACGAAATCTATAAAGATTGGGAATCCATCACTAGCCTGGAATTGAAGGGCAGACTCAACGATACCGATTTGAACTTACTGAAGAACATGATGACAGCGGGTAAGGGCTACAACCTGAAAACTCTGGATATGACGGAAGTGGAGAATGAAACGCTGAAGAATGGTGTATTCAACGGATGTAACCTTCTGGAGAATATTTCATTCCCGACAGGATTGCAATACGTACCGAGAGAAGCTTGTCGTAACTGTACCAAGCTGAGAACGGTAGTGGTGAACGAAGGTCCGACTTATATCGGTCGTCACGCGTTCGGTAACTCAGTAGTAAATGAAGCTTGGTTCCCGAGTACCATGACTTATGTTTACGGATACATCTTTGATAATGTGACGGCACTCAAGACTTTGCACTTAAAGTCATTACCGTTCCAGTGTAAGGAAGTTGCCCGTAGTGATGCCGACGAAGGTGCTACCCAACCGACAACCTGGTGTACTGTCTTTAAGACATGGCCGAGCACGGTATATGTACCGATGGAATATCTGGAATATTACAAGAATCCGGACCCGAAACATGTAGTTTCCATGCACTTCCAAGACCTGTTGAATACATTGACATCCGAATCGGAAGAATGGACGAAGGGACCGAAGGTTCAGCAACCGTACTTGAAGTCCAATTCGGCATTGAAGAGCAACTTTACTTGGGGATCATCTGCCACTACTATCATGGGAGAATCCAATTGATATAGAGTCAAGTAGGTATATACTATAAAAAGAGCGGACTATCAATGGCGGGAATCTTCCCGCCGACTGATAGTCCGCTTTTCTTTTGAGTCAGTAGTAAAGTCATGCATTGTTTCCTTGTCGATTTATTCGTAATGGTACAGTGAGGTTTTTAGTCCTATGACATAAAAAAAGAAAAGAATCATTGTCGCAATAATTCATTTACTTATTTAAAGGATAAAGAACTTTTCAAGGTCAGCATCCATATCTATACGAAAGATATTGACCGATTATGCAGTAACTTCCAATCGTTTATTAATAAATTCCTTCATCGTTTATTATAAACGTCCCCCAAGTTTATTATAAACTTGGACATCGTTATTTTAGTGATAAATATTAATTTAAAGCAACAAAAGGGCTGCAATTCCATAAAGAATCGCAACCCTTAGCTTGTATCAGACTATCTGACAAGCATTATCCGAAGTGGAAATGCCTGTAATCTGTTATTATATTATACTTATTATCGCTCATTTTTCGTCTATATTATCAATGTTATCAAATTTTCTTCCGGTTTCTACTTACAAATATACAACATAGAAAGCGGTTTGTCAAGTCCTCCATGCTTCTTTCGTACATCTGATTATCCATTCATACAGTTTAGCTCATTCCCGTACGGTTTGAACTAAATGATAGTCGGTTCTATCTTCAATTCTCCTCCTTCGGGAAGGAGGAGTAGGGGGAGGTGGTAGGTGAATACGTAATCCTATCATTTACAAAGAAATAGGTATAAATATTATTTCTCCTACCACCTCGGTCTTCGACCACTCCTCCTTCCCGAAGGAGGAGAGTTGAGTTACTATTAGTGTACTACTGTTTAGTTCATTCCTTTGCAGGAAAGAAGTAAAGCTATATAGTTATAAATCGGCGAATGGTGTTTTATAATCTTCTCCCATCGAGTCCCGATACTCCTTGCAGAAACGGTCATACAGATTTCGTGCAATCCCTTTCTTTCCTGTGCGGAGAACACAGCGCATTTGGCGGCCAATGCTTCTTCATTCAGTGGGTCATGCAGGAACATGATGTCTGCCAGGCGGAGAATCATGTCCGGATGATTACGTTGCTTTTCGATTTCAAACAGATCCTTCAACAAGTCGATGGAGTGGCTGGAGTATGTTTCTTTGAAGTCATCCAACCAATCGAGAATGGTGTTGGGCAACAATGGTCCATACAACAGAAGTTCCAGGATCCGGTTGAGTAACTCCTGTTTTCTTTCTCCTTGAATTGCTGGATGCGTGCAAGTACTTCGCGATAGTCGCAGAATACGTTCTCGCCCATTTTATGTGCATGAAGTTGTTTTCCGTCACGACTTCTACATCACCGATACTCTCCAGTAATACCCGCAGTTTGCGTAAATTTACGTTACGGTTGTTGCGGGCAGCCGTCTCTTCCTTATCCGGCCATAGGATTCCCGTTGTTTTGGAGGTCAGGATACCGTTCGGATTCTTTCCGTATATAATATCAGCAAAATAAGCAAGTGCTTCAGACGGGGAGTGAAATTGGCGGTGATATCATTTCCCTCTTTATCGCGTACATTGAAACAGCCCAGCAATGAGATGGAGGAACGGCTACGGTCGTAGTAGTGGACTATCTCTTTCGATGCGGGCTCGTTTTCTTGTTCCGGCATTGTCGGAGTAACTTTCTCCTGATTCTCTGAGATGACTTTTGGAGCCGTAACCGATTGAAGTGTTTCTTTTGAGATTGCGGACGATTGGATTGGCTGACGTTTGCTTCTTGAACGATAGAACAGCCAGGCACCGCAACCTAATATTGCTAGGACACCGATGACATACAGCAGATTCCACCATTTGCCGGAGCCCATTTCATCCACCGACTGCCGGATATCTATCTCGTTGACTAAAGGCATATTGATGGAATAGATCTTTATATCGTGCGTACGATTGTTCAGTATCTTGTCCAGCACAAGGAACAGTTTCCTGTGAGTCGGCGAATAGTAAAGGTTAAAATCGCAGTCCTGGTAGTCCAGCCTGTTATTGATCGGTTTTGAAACTTCTGTATAAACGGGGCTTTTCATGGAAATCTTCCACAATGTTCCCCGTTGTCCGTAGATACGGCATAGAAAGAACTGTCTGCCGGTTCGAAGTACATGGAGGAAGCCATGATGGTTTCCTTGTTATCATCTTTTTCTCCCAGATGGTGCGGGACTGTTTACTTTTTAAATTGATGGCATACAGGCCGAGGTAGTAATGGGTACTCAATTCCTGTTTACCATATTTGTTTCCTTTGCCTCCAAAGATATATAGTTCGTCGCCCACTACTGCCATAGCAGCCGAATAGCGGGGATAAAGAGGATGATCATATTTAATTTGCTCCATAATTTCACTGCCGGACTTCATGCGGAACAGGTCATTACGGTATTTATAGAAGCCATATCCGCCGAAAAGTAGAATGAGGAGTCGGCGGGATTAAATGCTTTGGCATGGTTATAGTTGTTGGCCTCTTTGGTATTCCGTATTTCGTTGCTCCATTTTCCGTCGTCGAACGAAAGCGGGAGATGATGTTTTCTGTCAGTGAGTAAGATACCAGTGCATTGCTCAGCGTATCATACAGCAGGTGGTTGGGATATTCTACGGCAGGATATCCTCCGCGTACGGCAGTCTCTTGTTTGAGTCTTCCGTCTTCGTCCAGCACTTTCACCGATTCGGGACTGACTACATAGAATAAGGCGCAACGGGCGTCGAATGCTATGCCTACTCTGCTGGAAGTAGTGATCTTATTGATTGTTTTCCATTCGATATGGTTGTCTATCAGCCAGAGGCTGGACAGCACGTGCAACGGCTCCCTCTTTTCGTCATAACAGAGGTTGTCGTTATGTTTCCATAATTTCCATTCTCTTGTCAGTTTGCCGTCCTGTATGATGTTGATATCCCTTAAGTTGACAGGGGCTACTTCCGCCTGATAGCCTAGCATCTGGCCGAATGTAATCGTTACGCTGTTTGTTTCTTGCAGGGAAGGTGGACGACATCTTTTGTCGTATTCTATTTCGATCACATTGTCTTTCTGACGCAGATTCAGCGAGACATTGATCCATTTTCCAGTTCTATGGGTTTGTCAATGATGATAATCTCATCATTGAGCATTAAAGCGGGAGCATGGTTTTGCTCGCCTGCAACAAACGAAAAGCGTATTATCTGGCCTTTGTCTGTCTTCAGATGAAGAATGGAGCCATAGTCGGCTTCATTGGCACGTATATATATCTGAAAAGAAATGGTTAAGTCGTTTTACGGAGAAGGTTGGTTGTCATCCAAATATAAGGTAGACCTTTCCGGTGCCGGTACGGCATGAGACTTAAGATAAAGTCCGTAATCATATAAAGGAGACGCATCCAGTCTGCCCGCCAGGCAAAGCAGGATAAAATCAATAATTGCAGTTGATATTTCATAGTACTTCTACTTGAATCTGTTCCTATGTGGCAAAAGTACGAAAAACAATATGATATTCATAAGAATCAGGGGACTTATTTTATATAACCAAAGTGTTGGAATACTCGTATATGATAGCCGACATCCGGGAATATGACAAGAGGTATTGTCGAAGAATCAGATGTTATTTCGATGATTCTTCGACAACCCTCTTGCGTTTAATCGCTAGAATATAGCTACTTGATTTCTAATGATGGAGGAACATCCTCTGCTCCGCTGGCCCATGCCTTGTTGGGTTTGCTGCCCATTACCAATACTAGCTTGCCACCGTTCATCAGGTCATCATGGCTGAACCATGATTTGTTCCATTCTTTGCCATTCAGTGTGGCGGACTGGATGTATTTGTTGTCATCGGAAGCGTTCTTGGCTTCGATTTCAAATACGGCTCCGTTGCTGAGTGTAATCTTGGCATCTGTGAAAAGCGGACTTCCGATGGTGTAGGCCGGCAATCCCGGAGTGACAGGGTAGAAGCCCAGGGAAGAGAAGACCACAAATGACGTCATACCTCCGCCGTCCTCATCTCCCGGAATACCCATCAGGTCATTGCGGAACCATGTTTTCAGCATTTGACGGATGCGCTTCTGTGTTTTCCACGGCTGTCCGGCATAGTTATAAAGATAAGGGACGTGCAGAGACGGTTCGTTCGCCATCGAGAATTGGCCTACATTACCCGTATGGTCGGGCAGTTTTGCGTAGAATGCATATTTGCTCCGTCCCAGCGGTTCGGTGAAAGTGCGGTCAAGGTTGGCGATGAACTGCTCGTTTCTCCCATAAGGCTGATGAGGTCGGCTACATTGTGTGGCACGTCCAGCGGTAAACCCAGCCGTTGTTTTCTCCATAATACTCACGGGCTCCCATGCCTCCGGGGAAACGGTAGTCGAATGGCTCAATCCATTGTCCTTCCTTATCTTTCGGATGGAAGAAAGCGGTTTCTTTATTGTAGAGATTCCGGTAGTTATACGAACATTTCAGATAGTATTCGGCTTCTTCCTTCTTGTTCAGAGCTTGGGCGATACGGGAGAGACACCACTGGTCGTAGCTGGTTCCCAGAGTGACAGCGACAGGCTGGCGCTTCTCGAAAGGATGTACGTTCGGGTCGTTTTCCGGTTCATCTACACGGAGGCGGGGATATAACCGTTTTCACGGTAGAAATTGTCCAGCCAGCCGGCCGGTGCTCCCGACCACGGGGCGAGCGTCTTTCTTCAATCCCTTTCCGGCAAGCCTCGTAGGCTTTGCCGTGTCTACTTTCAACCCTTTGGCCAGTGCGTCGGCTACCGTGGCAACGGCATGATTGAGTTCATGCGACGTGTGTCACCTGTTACTTCGGGAAGTAGGCATCCACATATTGCCCATTTGTTCCGCCATGCAGGTAGGATGCGATGATGTCTTCTTCCTTTTGTTGGTCGATCAGTGTGCGGAGAGGATGTGCGGCACGGTAAGTGTCCCAAATCCAGTCGTCGGTGTAGAAAGGAGTACCGTTGTCTTCGTGTACCTTTCCATCGAAGGCGCTGAAGTAACGGCCGTCTTCGCTCATGCAGATGGGACGTTCGAAGGTACGGTAGAAAGAAGAGTAGAATACGGTTTTGTCATCTTCCGTTCCTCCTTCTACTTGGATACGTCCCAACGTTTCGTTCCAGATTTGGCGTCCCGCTTCTGCCAGTGCTTTGATGTTATAGTCTTTTAATTCGCGGTGCAGGTTCTTTCGGCCTGTTCCTCGCTGATGAAGGAAATACCGTAGCGGAGGTTGACCGTTGTGGTTCCATCGGCAAAGCGCCATGCGGCACAGGCGTTTGCGCCTTCGGCATTATCCTTGCTTGTTTCAATAGTGCCGTTTTCGAGGATGCCGGCGCTTATCGGCTTCTCCTGTGCTTCTATATATACATAGACATTGGTGTTGTCATTTAGTTGCTGGCGGCCGCTGATGAAGTTCTCGTTGGCGTGGATAGAGCCGTTTCGGGAGTTCACGATGAGGTAAGCCGGTTTGTCTGCCTCGTACGTTATCCGGTAGATAGCCGACTGATGGGAAAGCGCATATTCCGCTTTCATACGGTTATCATCCAATTCCACATCGAAAGAATAAGGAGTAATGTGCTCGTTGTCATAGTTGTACGTTATGACCGGACGCAGCTTTTCTCCCTGATAGGGACTGAAATTGAATGCGGAACGTTCCGGTGATTGGTGACAATCAATGGAAGCCCTTTCAGTAGTTCGGAGGTGTAGTCGGCGCGTTCCGGGTAAACACGAAGCATACTGTTGGGTAACTGGATGGTAGGGAATGTAGGTACCAGCAGATGGCTGATGTTGCCGATATACGGGTTGACGTAATCGACCGGTGTCCGATCCGCTGTTTGCAGGCTACCGTTACATGCACTCAGCGTTGAAATGATAGCCGCCGAGGCTAAAATGTGTGTAAGTTTCATCATTTGTTTATTTACTATTATTTGGTTTCCGGATTCACGAAAGCTGCTTTCAACAGCGGAAGGAAATCTTTCTTGTTATCGCATTTGAAATAACCGGTGAAGTCGTTCCGGTCTCCGGCTCCTATTTTGATCACCAGTTTATTCCATCCTTGCAGCAAGGGCAATTCTTTGTAGATGATTTCGTTGCGTCCGTCGTGGGATACAGCCGTATAAGGTTTGTCGTTGATGAGCAGCGCACGTTTCTTTGCTTTCACAAAGAGGGATAGTTTCGGCATGTTCGGCTCTATCAACAGGTCGTCCAAAGGGCGTGGACTGAATACATAAAGTTCCAGTGTCCATTCACCGTCGCTGTCCTTCACCAGTTTCTCTTTGGTGGCTACGGGGAAGTTGATCTGTTCGTCGCGCAGGAAGAAGACCTCGTCGATATTGACTTCCGGCTTTTGGAAGGCTATTCCGGCATTCTTCAGGATAGCGCTCAAAGTGTTGAACCCCTTCTCCGAGTTGGCAAATTCGGTTAATGTGTTCAGATAGAAAGTGGAAGCGTTCTGCTGGCATTTTACAAATACAGGAGTGGCGGCTGTACATTCGTATTCACTGCGGATCGTTCCGGCAGTCTTGATCTCTTCCGGGCGTTTGTTCCACTTTCTCCAGTCGGTCTTACAGGCGTTCAGCAAGACCTCGCCTTCTTCTACGAAAGCTCCTTTCAGCGAGTAGCTGGAAGCGTTGGTCTTCTGAAGTTCGCAGAAGTAGAAATCGGAATTATTGAGTCCGTGCATCCATGACTTTTGTACGGGCAGGAAAGAAGAACGCTGCAGATTATCCAAGGACACCGGAAGCGGAAGAATTTCATTGTATGCGGCTACCGTTTCCGGTGTGAGTCCCCATATCCATACATCCGCGCCTTTGGCGATTTGCTTTTGCACCTCGTCCTTGGTAGAAGCGTCCAGTCTTTGGTTACCGTCTACAATATAGAGCAACAGGGAAGGAGTGTTTGCCTTCTTGGCGAATAGGACTCCTTGCGCATCCATCAGCTGCTTTAATTTACTGTTCTGACTACCGATAAAGATGACTTCCTTATACTTTTTGGAAGGAGTTGTTGCTTTGCGATGATCGTACTGTTGTTTGTCGATTACAGCATAAGGAGACCAGGCCGGTTTGCCCGGAGCATTGGCTGCGCGTAGAGCACTGTACATCGGCCATTCCTGATAGAGCGGCAAGGTCGGGTCGTAACCGGGGTTGAACGTCGTGCAATAAGGACCTACACGTTCGGGCTGTACGCCCGGAACTCCTTCTTTGTAATCACCGAAGAAGACTCCGTCAGCTTCAACGGTGGGAGCTTTGCTTTTGTCTTTCTTGCCGAGTGGAAGCGGTTTCAAGGCATACCATGCCATATTGAAGACTGTGCTGTAAGAGGCTCCCATCTGCCTTTGGTTGGCGATGAGGTTGTAACATTCGTTAGCCAGCCCTTCCATACGGCCTTCCTGTGATTCGTAAGCGCGTTCTCCGTTATATTTGGCAACCTGTTCCGGGGTGCCGTAATAAGCCATACTGTGTTCGCCGATTCCCCAAGGTTTTCCGATTTCAATCCAGCGTTTCATGGAATTGATGTCTCCGTAGTGTCCTACGGTTACTGGCAATATACCGTCGCCGTCATCTTCGCCGTCTGCTGAAATCCAAGGGCGGGTAGGGTCGTACTGATGTACAATGTCACGCCATTCTTCCCATGCCTTCTTTTGTACCGGCATCAGTTCGGGACGATTGTAAACGTGCAGGATAACGGGTTTGTTTTCGTTGCTGATACTCCAGCCGAAAACTGACGCGTGATTTCTGTCGCGCAGGACAAAACGTTTCAGGTGCTCTTTGGATGCTTCCCAGAAGAGGTCGGAGTCCAGTTTCGGACCACCGTCGCTGGCCCAGTTGGCTGTTTCATTCAGCACGCAGATACCCATTTCATCAGCCATGTCGAGATAGAAGCGGGGATAGACTTGCGCGTGCGGACGGACTGCGTTGGCATTCATCCCCTTAATGGCGGTGAACCAGGCCCACGCATAACGGCGGGTCATCTGCGGGATACCCATAAAATGCCAGGAGTCACCATGCAATGCGTAAGGTTCGCCGTTCAGGTATTGAGTAGTACCCTGCAATGTCCATTCACGCCAGCCGAAACGTTCGTATTTGGTATCGACAGTCTGTTTCTGGTTGTTGACGGAAAGCAACAGGGCATACAGGTTGGGATGCTCCGGAGTCCAGTATTTTAATATGTCCTTGCCGACAGGTACTTGCAAGGTCACTTTCTGTGAGGCCTTGGCTGGCAGGGACACTTTCGTAGGAGCGACTTTCAATGCTTCGTTACCAAGCGTCCAGTTCGGAACGGGAGCGGAGTTGACGTCCGTGCCTGCGCAGTTCACCCATTCGCGGATATTACCTTGCAGTTGTATGTCAGTCTTCTTCTCTGTCAGGTTCTGAAGAGTTACTTCTATTTCCAGTGTATTCTTTGATACCAGCGGTTTTACGTATACGTCTTCCAGATGGATTTTTGGCAAGGCCAACAGGTATACATCCTGCCAGATACCGTTGATCTGATACCCCCACATCGAGCCGCCCGGAACAATGCGGCGTCCGATGGTCGCATTGTTTTCGAATAACGACTGGCTTCGTACGCCTACCAGTATCTCTATGTTTTCGCCGGCAGTCACTTTATCGGTGATGTCAAAGCTGAACGGTAAGAACAAATCGAAGTTCTCGCCTACCTTTTCTTTATTTATATAGACTTCGGAATATCCGGCTACGGCCTCAAAGTAAAGTTTGATTTGCTGCCCTGACCAGTCGGCAGGGATGGTGACATTCTTCTTCATCCATGCCATTTTCACTTGTTCCCATTCTTTAGGGTATGAAGGATAGTTGCGGTGGTCGGGACCTTCCAGGTCACGGTAAGCAAAAGCATTGATATTCCACGGTGAAGGGATTTTGATACGAGTTTTGCTCCATTCGCTGTCGTTTTCCGGCAATGGAAGTTCGGGAGCGATACCTTTTCCTTGAACGTATTCTTTCGGCAAGCGGACAGGCTGGAAATCCCAATAACCGTTGATGCAAATCTCTTGTCGATGTTCTTTTTCTGTTTGGTTCACCAGACCTTCGCTGGGGGCAAAGGTGTAGGGATAGACCAGTTTCTGGTCATTAGCCACTGTTTGTGTCTGCGCGTTTACCTTTGTAGATTGCAAGGTAAAGCCGGTCAGCAGACCGCATAGTAAAATTAAACTTCTCTTCATATTCATAATTTAATGAGTTTTCCGGTATTATCAAGGGCAAAGTAAAGGTCGAACCATTAAAAAGAGAGGATAAAGCAAATTAATTCTTCATTAAAATGGAATTAATTGTATCATAAAATGTCTTTTTCTCTCCGGAAAGGGTGAAAATGGTCCGGTTACTTGCTTTTTATCCGAATGTAACTCACTTGGGCTTTTCGTATTGTTCTACCGCCCTCCTTAATTTCTTTTCTATTAGCTCCACCAGTGTCTGCGGATAAAGAACTTGTATTCCGTTGGCATATCCGAAGAATACCCGTTCCAGTTCATGGTTGATGACTACTTCTATTTCAAGAATCACACTTCCGTCTTCCAATGTTTCTATGGTTCGTTGGCTGTGGTGTATCGGTTTGGTCAGGATGTAGGGGGCTTCGTTGGCGGCTACTTTAAAACCGACCTTCTCGGCTTTGCTTCCGGAGTTTTTGGTCACCCCTACCAAGTCGTCAAAGAATGTGTTCGGGTCGAAGAATGTATTCTTTATAAAGGGTTCCCGCGATAACACCTCTAATGAATGGATTCTGTCCAGAGCCAGATTCTGCAATATCCGTCCGCTTTTTCTGACTCCAAATACGAACCAACGGTTGCGATATTCCTTTAATAGATAAGGATAGAAGATGAAGCTGTTTGCCGAACGGGCCTTGAACGAACGGTATTTAAGTTGCAGGGGATGTTCGTTGACGATGGCATGGTAAATGGTATCCAGATAATCCAGCCCTTTCAGAGATTCGTTCTTTTCGAAGTCGATGACCGGAGTCGTCTTCATTCGGGCGGAGGCTATGTGATCTTCCAGTCGGTTCACAATCTCACTCATCTCCGTAAAATAGGAGAAACCCTTGAACTGCCGCAGAACTTCCACGGCTTCCGACATCGTTTTCAGGTCCTGTTCGTTCAGCGGGGTCTGTGTGATACTGTATTCCGGGTCTTCGTACTTGTAATATTTGTTTTCGTATACTACAATCGGTGCGTTATAACCCAGCTTCTCGCTGCGCATCATCTGTATATCCATTTGTACGGCACGTTTGCTGATTCCCTTGTCGATTCCTTCATATTCGTAAAGGGCATCCGAGCAGGCATCTACCAAGTCTTCCAGTGTCCAGCGACGATAAGGATTACGCAGACAGTTATCAATCGTTTTATAACGAATCAAGGCATTTCTATTGACCGGCATAGGCGGAAGTATAAAGATTTTCTCCAAAAGTAGAAAAATAATTTGAGGTACGCAAAAAGGCTGCGCACCCACCCCCGTATCTTTGCAAAAGAAAACAAATAAAGAGTATAAATGATGAAGTTTAACTGGATAAATAAAGGAATGAATAAAGTGCTGAACAAAGAATCGGCATCGGCTTACCGGCTGACACCCGAATGGGAATTGTACACATCCGTGGTAACTACTTCATTGAACAACAGTTTCTATGAGCAGGCGGAAGAGAGAATAGAAAGGGTCCGTACGCTCATCGGAAAATGTAACCCTTTGTTTGTGGCGCAACTGGCGGCGTACGCAAGGGAAACGATGAACCTGCGTTCCATCCCTTTGGTGATGGCGGTAGAACTGGCGCGTATCCACCAGGGCGACAATCTGGTGAAGCGGGTAACTGCCCGTACCGTTCGGCGTGCCGATGAAATCACCGAACTGCTGGCCTGTTATCAGCAGGCAAACCGGCGGACGGGGACAAAGAAACTGAACCGCCTTTCCAAACAGTTGCAGGCAGGGCTACAGGATGCATTCAATACATTCGATGCGTACCAGTTTGCCAAGTATAACCGTTCGGCAGAAGTTTGTCTGAAAGATGCCTTGTTTCTTGTGCACCCGAAAGCGAAAGATGAACGGCAACAGGAGATTTTTAATGGAATAGTTAACGATAATCTTCCGGTTCCCTATACTTGGGAGACAGAATTGTCTGCTTTAGGTCAGTGTACCTTTGCTACGGAAGAAGAACGGCGAAAAGCTTTCCGTGCCAAATGGGAAGAATTGATAGACAGTGGTAAACTAGGATACATGGCTTTGCTGCGCAATCTGAGGAATATACTGGAAGCGGAAGTTTCCGCTGACCATATTCTGACAGTAGGGAAGAGGCTGTCTTCCGAAAAGGCGGTTGAAAACTCCAGGCAGTTGCCTTTCCGCTTTCTGGCTGCTTACCGTGAGTTGTCGAAGACTCCTTCGCTCTATGCTACGATGTTGATGACGGCTTTGGAACGTGCCGTGCAGGTGTCTGCTCGCAATATTACCGGATTTGATGAATCTACCCGTGTGCTGATAGCCTGTGACGTATCTGGTTCCATGCAGTGTCCGGTTTCGGCAAAGAGTAAAGTATTGTACTATGACATCGGTTTGCTGCTGGGAATGTTGTTGAAGCCACGTTGCAAGCAGGTGATGACGGGTATCTTTGGCGATAGATGGAAGATTATCAATCTGCCCGATACAAGTATCTTGTCCAATGTCGATGCTTTCTATAAAAGGGAAGGTGAAGTGGGATACTCTACAAACGGGTATTTGGTTATCAAAGACTTGATAGACCGGAAGGCGCAGATGGATAAGATAATGATGTTCACCGACTGTCAGTTGTGGAATAGCCATAGTGATTTGCAGATAACGGATTTGTGGAGGAAGTACAAGAAAATTTGTCCGGCAGCCAAGTTGTATCTGTTTGACTTAAGCGGATATGGCAACACTCCGCTGGATATCACTCGTGACGATGTATTTCTGATAGCGGGATGGTCGGATAAGATATTTGATATTTTGTCTGCAATCGACAAAGGAAATGATGCGTTGCAGGAGATAAAAAAGATAGTGATATAACCGGAGTTCTCAGGATTCCGGTTTACGGAAAAAAACAGAAACAAGTGTCGTAGAGAAGAGTTACTTCGTTTGGGACGACCATAGGTCGCGGGTTCGACTCCCGCTGCTCTCCTTATTCTTTAAGGAAAAGCATAGCTCAGTTGGATAGAGCAGGGTATAGTCTCTTTTCGTTTGTTACCTTGTTTTTACTTTGACATAAGCAGAATGTCGTAGAGAAGAGTTACTTCGTCTCATTTTAGGGGAGGAATAGTGAAGTTGTAAAATCAGCAAGACTATCCGGTTCGACTCCGGCATTGACGTGCCCCGTTTCTCTTTTCGCCTGTTACTTCTGCTTTTCTATATGCCTGTAGCTCCCTTTTTTCAATGATGTATCAAAAGTGTTACTCTTTGAAACAAAGTTTATAGACGAAGGTGAAGATAGCCCCTATCTTTGCCTTCGTCTATTTTTGACTAACACTCGTATAACTCTGAATATCCTGTTACCATGAAAACAACTCCTTGGATAAAACAATGTAAAGGTGCCACACTCGCACTGGCTGTTTCCTTTGGACTGACCTGTTGCCAGTCAACCGGAAGCACATTCACCCTTGAACAGAAAGGTGATAGCCTGACAATTGTCCACATCGTTCATCCTACCCATTATATATTACTCCCCATCGAGGAAGAAGCCGATGAAAGTCAGGTGCGGCTCGATACGGGGAATGCAACGGATACCGATATGGATATCCGTCTGGCACAGACAAAGGTCGATTATTTTGTTCCCTTTGCCTTGCCGGCTGATACAAAGGCAGCCACTTTGCGCATTCAAAGGAAATCGAAAGACGCCCTCTGCTGGGAAGAAATCAGATTATCCGATACGTTTGATACTGCCAATACGGATAAATTCCGTCCTGTCTACCATCATACTCCCCTTTATGGCTGGATGAATGATGCAAACGGATTGGTATATAAAGATGGAGAGTATCATTTGTATTATCAGCATAACCCTTATGGCTCCAAATGGGGAAATATGCATTGGGGACATTCAGTCAGCAAGGACCTGATGCATTGGGAACATCTGGCTCCTGCCATTGCCCGTGATACATTAGGGCATATCTTTTCCGGTAGTTCTATTGTCGATCAGGAGAATGTGGCGGGCTACGGAGCAGGTTCCATCCTCGCTTACTATACTTCTGCCAGCGATAAGAACGGACAGATTCAGTGTCTGGCTTATAGCAAAGACAACGGACGGACATTTACTAAATACGAAAAGAATCCTGTCCTGCGTCCTTCCGATGGTCTGAAAGATTTCCGTGACCCGAAAGTCTTCTGGTATGCACCGGAGAGTAAATGGGTGATGATTGTCTCTGCTGATAAGGAAATGCGTTTCTATGGCTCCCAAAATCTGAAAGACTGGAACTACCTGAGTAGCTTTGGCGAAGGATACGGTGTGCAACCCTGTCAGTTTGAATGTCCGGATATGGTGGAACTGCCTGTAGACGGCGATATTAACCATAAGAAATGGGCATTGATTGTCAATGTAAATCCGGGATGTTACTTCGGAGGGAGCGCTACTCAATATTTTATCGGTGACTTTGACGGTACAAAATTTATTTGTGACAATCTGCCGAATGTCACGAAATGGCTGGACTGGGGGAAAGATCACTATGCTACTGTCTGTTTCTCAAATACGGGAGACCGTGTGGTGGCAGTGCCTTGGATGAGCAACTGGCAGTATTGCAATATCGTTCCGACCCGGCAGTTCCGTAGTGCCAATGCGCTGCCCCGTGAATTGGGACTCTATACACAGGACAATGATATTTATCTTTCCGCCGCACCGGTAGCGGAAACTAAGAACTTACGAAAAGAAAGCAAGGATGTTCCGTCTTTCACGGTAGATAAGGATTATCACATCGAATCTTTATTGACTGCTAATGAAGGAGCTTATGAGCTTTCTCTGAACATCAAAGCTGGAAAGGCGGAAATTATGGGATTCAGTCTTTTCAATGACAAGGGAGAGAAAGTGGATATTTACCTTAATCTTCCGGAAAAGAAACTGGTGATGGACCGTACGAAAAGCGGCATCGTAGATTTCGGGAAAAACAGCTCTCCGCACGAGATCGAGGCGCACGATCGATGGAAGACGATTTCTATCAATTATATAGATGATTTCGCATTGGCTACATGGGCACCTATTAAAAAGGAAGATGAATATAAACTGGATGTCTTTGTTGATAAGTGTTCGGTAGAAATATTTCTGGATGGTGGGAAGATAGCGATGACTAATCTGATTTTCCCTACAGAGCCGTACAATCGTATGTGTTTTTACAGTAAGGGCGGTACATTCGCAGTCGATTCATTCAGTGTGCATAGGTTAGGTTTATAAAAGGATAGATTTGTTTTTCAGTAGGTATTTATCAAGAATATAATCAAGTGTTTATCACTTGTATCATCTGTATTTCATAGATTAGATTTATGAGTTAGTTTTTAAGTTAGATTTTGTAGATTAGGTGTTTGACAGCTGCCGTCCGTGAGGTTCGGCAGCTGTTCTGTGTTTAATCTATTCGCAGAATAGGTTGTCATTACTTATTCATTGATCTCAATCGTATACCCTCCTTTGAAAGTTTCTTTCGGTTGCAGGTGTTGCATCCAGCCTTTGTCTTTGTATTCACCTGTGTAATGTGCGCGGTCGCAGCGGCCGTACCACGGTTCAATGCAGACAAAAGGGGCATTCTTTGCAGGCGGAGACCATAGACCGACTACGGGAGCATGAAAGTGCAGGCTTAAATAAGCTTTCTTTTCCTTGGTATAAAGGGTTACTTTATGGATTTGCTCATTCTCTATTATCAAAGCATCTTTATCGAAAGTATGTGTATCCAATGGCAATAACCCGTCTGTAAGTTCCAGAGAATATTCAGTGGAAGGATCTGCACATCCTTTTTCTGAAATGAGGATATACTTCAATCCTTCTTCCTTGTCAAAACCGAAGAAACCACGATTCTGTGTATCTGCATTAAAATCCGGCCAATAGAATGCAGGATGCGCACCGATTTGAAAATACATTTCTTTTTCTCCGGTATTCTTAACTTCCCATATAACCTCGATCTGCTTACCCTGAATACGATAACCTATTTCCAGACAAAACGGGAAAGGAAATTTCCATAATGTCTCTTCATTACTGACAAGGCGGTATCGTACTTCGTCTTCTTTCTCTGAAACAAGAGTAAATTCCATATCGCGGGCAAAGCCGTGTTGACTCAATGTATAAGCGATACCTTCATTACGATACTGGTTTTCCCACACACTTCCTACAATCGGGAAAAGTACAGGAGAGTGGCGTTTCCAAAAAGCAGGGTCGGCTTGCCACAGATACTCTTTCCCATTGGCGAAGATACTGCAAAGTTCGGCTCCATGCGGAGATACCTGAATAGTAAGTTGTTCGTTGGAGATTGTTTTCATATCATTCAGTTTTCTGTTGGTTACTTTGAGTGATTATATGCTTGTTATATGAATAATATCCCTTTTTACAAGGACTTAAATTACTATACAAAGGTAGTATTTTCTATGATTGAGAGAGAATATAATCCCGACTTTCTTATGATGGAGAATTATTCTTATAAAACCCTATAAAATAGCGTTCTATGCAACATATCTTACAGCATTTGAAACATTTTTTTCAGTCGGTTGACTTAAATCAACCGTAATTTGCATCATCGAAAAGAGAAAATTCGTACTTTTAAATTAATAACATTAAACTAATGCCTGGTATCATGAAGAACAAAAAACTTCTTTGCAGCGTTTGTTTCCTGTTTGCTTTCATGTCGGCCCTGTGGGGGCAAAACATTACGGTAAAGGGAAACGTTACTTCTAAAACGGATGGGCAACCGATTATCGGTGCTTCTGTCGTTGAAACTACAGCTACAACCAACGGAACAATTACAGACTTCGATGGTAATTTCACTCTTTCAGTTCCGGTCAACTCTACTTTAAAGATTACGTATATTGGTTATAAACCGGTGACCGTAAAAGCGGCTGCTATCGTTAATGTACTACTGGAAGAAGATACCCAGATGGTAGATGAAGTTGTCGTAACAGGTTATACTACACAGCGTAAAGCCGACCTGACAGGTGCTGTTTCTGTAGTAAAAGTAGACGAAATCCAGAAGCAAGGTGAAAACAATCCGGTGAAAGCCCTTCAGGGACGTGTCCCCGGAATGAACATCACCGCCGATGGTAATCCGAGTGGATCGGCTACCGTACGTATCCGCGGTATCGGTACGCTGAACAATAACGACCCGCTTTATATAATCGACGGTGTTCCTACCAAAGCCGGTATGCACGAACTGAATGGTAATGATATTGAATCCATTCAGGTTTTGAAAGATGCCGCATCCGCTTCTATCTACGGTTCGCGTGCAGCGAACGGCGTGATCATCATTACTACCAAACAAGGAAAGAAAGGACAGATCAAAATCAATTTCGACGCTTCTGTTTCCGCCTCCATGTATCAGAGTAAAATGAACGTACTGAACACTGAGCAATACGGACGAGCTATGTGGCAAGCCTACGTGAACGACGGTGAAAATCCGAACGGTAATGCTTTGGGATATGCTTACAATTGGGGATATAATGCCGACGGCAATCCGGTATTATACGGAATGACTCTTTCAAATACCTGGATTCAAAGAATACAATGCCTGTGGCGGACACAGACTGGTTTGATGAGATCACTCGTACTGGTGTTATTCAGCAATACAATCTTTCCGTCAGCAACGGTTCGGAGAAAGGTTCTTCTTTCTTTCTCTGGGATATTACAAGAATCTGGGTGTTATCAAAGACACGGACTTCGACCGTTTCTCGGCTCGTATGAACAGCGATTATAAGTTGATTGATGATATCCTGACCATCGGTCAGCATTTTACATTAAATCGCACGTCGGAAGTGCAGGCTCCGGGTGGAATTATTGAAACCGCACTGGACATTCCTTCCGCTATTCCCGTATATGCTTCGGATGGTTCATGGGGCGGACCGGTAGGCGGATGGCCCGACCGTCGTAACCCTCGTGCCGTACTTGAATACAATAAAGACAACCGATACACTTACTGGCGTATGTTCGGTGATGCCTATGTCAATCTGACTCCTTTCAAGGATTCAATCTACGTTCCACTTTCGGTCTGGACTATGCCAACAAGCAGGCACGTTACTTCACTTATCCTTATCAGGAAGGAACGCAGACAAATAATGGCAAGAGCGCAGTGGAAGCCAAGCAGGAACACTGGACGAAATGGATGTGGAACGCCATTGCTACCTACCAACTGGAAGTAGGCAAACATCGTGGAGATGTAATGGTAGGTATGGAGTTGAACCGTGAAGACGACAGCCATTTCTCGGATACAAAGAAGACTTCTCTATCCTTACCCCGACTATATGTGGCCCGATGCAGGTAGTGGCACGGCACAGGCATACGGTGCCGGTGAAGGTTATTCACTCGTCTCTTTCTTCGGCAAAATGAACTATTCTTATGCCGATAGATATCTGCTTTCGTTAACTCTCCGTCGGGACGGTTCTTCCCGGTTCGGTAAAAACCACCGTTATGCCACTTTCCCTTCCGTATCTTTGGGATGGCGCATCACACAGGAGAACTTCATGAAAGAACTGACCTGGCTTGATGATCTGAAATTGCGTGCTTCGTGGGGACAGACCGGTAATCAGGAAATCTCCAACCTTGCCCGTTATACTATCTATGCACCTAACTATGGTACAACCGATTCTTTCGGCGGACAGAGCTACGGTACGGCATACGATATCACAGGTTCTAACGGTGGCGGTGTACTTCCTTCCGGTTTCAAACGCAACCAGATCGGTAACGACAATATCAAATGGGAAACAACGACACAGACCAATGTCGGTATCGACTTCAGCCTGTTCAAGCAATCACTGTACGGTTCACTGGAATACTACTACAAGAAAACAACAGATATCCTGACTGAAATGGCAGGAGTAGGAGTGCTGGGAGAAGGCGGCAGCCGTTGGATAAATTCGGGTGCAATGAAAACCAGGGTTTTGAATTTAATCTGGGTTATCGTAACAAGACTGCCTTTGGACTGACTTACGACCTGAACGGAAACATATCCACTTATCGGAATGAAATTCTTGAATTGCCGGAAACGGTAGCTGCCAACGGCAAGTTTGGTGGTAATGGTGTGAAGAGTGTAGTCGGACATACTTACGGCGCACAAGTCGGTTACATTGCTGATGGCATTTTAAGTCGCAGGATGAAGTAGACAACCATGCTACTCAAGAAGGCGCTGCTGTCGGCCGTATCCGTTACCGTGATATTGACCATAACGGTGTGATTGACGAAAGAGATCAGAACTGGATTTATGATCCTACTCCCTCTTTCAGCTACGGATTGAATATTTATCTGGAATATAAGAACTTCGATCTGACAATGTTCTGGCAAGGCGTTCAGGAGTGGATATAATCAGTGACGTGAAGAAGAAAAGCGATTTTGAGTGCTTCCAATGTCGGTTTCCTGAATAAGGGAACCCGTTTGCTTAATGCCTGGTCACCTACGAACCCAAACTCTGATATTCCGGCATTGACCCGCAGTGATACGAACAATGAACAGCGTGTCTCTACTTACTTCGTAGAAAACGGTTCTTTCCTGAAACTGCGTAATATCCAGTTAGGATACACCGTTCCCGCTGTTATCTCCAAAATGAGAATGGACCGCTTGCGTTTCTATTGCAGTGCACAGAATCTGCTGACCATCAAGAGCAAGAATTTTACCGAGAAGATCCGGAGAACCCGAACTTTTCTTATCCGATCCCTGTGAATATCACGTTCGGACTTAACATCGGATTTTAACTTACTTCATCAATAAAACGAATGATCATGAAAAGATAATATATATAGCAACAATCGGAATTACCTTGCTGACAACCAGTTGCGACGATTTTGGATCGTCAGGTTCCTCAGGGTATTGTGACCGGCGATCAGATCGCTTCTCCCGAATATGTAGACAATCTGGTGATTTCTGCCTACGCCATCTGGGCGACAGGTGATGATATCAACTCTTCCTTCTCTGGAATTATGATGTACGTTCCGACGATTGCTATAAAGGCGGTTCGGGAACAGAAGACGGCGGTGTGTTCAACGCACTGGAAATATCAAAGGTATCAATACCACCGACTGGAATATCAATGATATATGGAAAGACTGTATCAATGCATCACCCGTGCCAACACAGCTCTGCAATCACTCGACCAAATGGATGAAAAGACCTATCCGTTGAAGAACCAGCGCATTGCCGAAATGAGATTCCTGCGCGGACACGCTCACTTCATGTTGAAACAGCTGTTCAAGAAGATCGTTATTGTAAACGATGAAAACATGGAACCGGATGCTTACAATGAACTGTCGAATACCACTTATACCAATGACGAGCAATGGCAAAGATAGCAGACGACTTCCAGTTTGCCTACGACAACCTGCCGGAAGTACAAATAGAAAAGGACGCCCTGCACAGGCAGCCGCTGCTGCTTACCTTGCAAAGACTTACCTGTATAAAGCTTACCGCCAGGACGGAGCCGATAATGCCCTTACCGGAATCAACGAAGAAGACCTGAAACAGGTCGTGAAATACACCGATCCCCTGATCATGGCTAAAGGCGGTTACGGACTGGAAACGGACTATAGCATGAACTTCCTGCCGCAATATGAAAACGGTGCAGAGTCTGTATGGGCCATTCAGTATTCTATCAACGACGGTACTTACAACGGTAACCTGAATTGGGAATGGGACTGACCACTCCGCAGATACTGGGCTGCTGCGACTTCCACAAGCCGAGCCAGAATCTGGTGAATGCTTTCAAAACCGATTCGCAGGAAAGCCTTTGTTCAGTACCTACGACAATGAGAATTACGAAGTGGCTACAGACAATGTCGATCCCCGTCTGTTCCATACGGTGGGTATGCCGGGCTTTCCTTATAAGTACAACGAAGGTTACATCATCCAGAAGAATGATGACTGGAGCCGCAGCAAGGGACTTTATGGATATTATGTTTCTCTCAAAGAGAATGTAGATCCCGATTGTGACTGTCTGAAGAAAGGTTCTTATTGGGCCAGTTCTCTGAATCACATTGTGATCCGTTATGCAGATGTATTGCTGATGCGTGCCGAAGCACTGATTCAGTTGAACGACGGACGTATCACCGATGCCATCTCATTAATCAATGAGGTACGCAGCCGTGCTGCCGGAAGCACCATGCTGATCTTCAATTATAAAGAAGACTACGGAGTGAACTTCAAAGTGACTCCTTACGACCTGAAAGCTTACGCTCAGGACGAAGCCATGAAAATGCTGAAATGGGAACGCCGCGTAGAGTTCGGTATGGAAAGCTCACGTTTCTTTGACCTTGTAAGATGGGGAGAAGCCAAAGATGTCATCAATGCTTATTACGTGACGGAAGCATCCCGTTGCTCTATCTACAAGAATGCGGGCTTTACGGAAAATAAGAACGAATATCTTCCTGTTCCATTCGAACAGATCAGCGCAAGTAATGGAAATTATACACAGAATTTCGGTTGGTAACTAACCATCTTAAAACAAAGAATACAATGAAATCAATCATAAAACAACTTTATACTATCCTGTTGGTGACTGTGGCATGCCTTACAGTCACAGGATGTATGATGACTTCAAATCCGGCCTTCGTCTGGACGGAGATGTTTGGGTGAACTCTATCCGGCTGGATGAATACGCAGGAACTGTCGACTATCAGAATAAGGCAATCGTAGTAGGAGTGCCCTACGATTACGATATTACCCGCATGGTGGTCACAGAAATGAATCTTTCCGAAGGAGCCAAGGCTAGCATCGCTATCGGTGAGACAATCGACTTTCTCTTCCCGTATCTTTGACGGTGAAGAATGGCGATGTACAAATGAGCTACACGATTACTGTGAAGAGATGAGGCGAAGATACTGACCTTCAAATTGAATGATACTTATGTAGGAAAGGTAGACCAGTTATCGAAAACCATTTCTGTAGTCGTTCCGCTGACAGTGGATATCACTCAGTTGAAAGGTACGTTTACCGTAACGGACGGAGCTACCGTGACTCCGGCATCCGGAAGTATTCAGGACTTTACGAACCCGTCACTTACGGCAACTTACCGTTCGGCAGTAACTCCTTATGTGGTAACGGTTACTCAGGAAATGTGATTCCGACTGCCTTTGTCGGTACGGCTTCTTCCGTCAGCCTTCTGACGAGTCCCGAAGAGAAAGCCGCTGCCAATGGATGATGGATAATGTATCGATGTCCGAATATATCTCATTCAAGGATGTAGTGGACGGAAAAGTGGATTTAGGTAAATATACCGCTATCTGGTGGCATTTCCACGCAGACAATGGTGACAATCCTCCTTTGCCGGATGACGCGAAAGCGGCAGCGGAGAAGTTTAAAGTCTACTATCAGAATGGTGGTAATCTGCTGCTGACCCGTTACGCTACTTTCTATATCGCCAATCTCGGCATCGCTAAAGACGAGCGTGTACCGAACAATAGCTGGGGAGGAACGAAGACTCGCCCGAAATCACCTCTGCCCCATGGAGCTTCCTGATTACCGGCAGTGAATCACATCCGTTATTCCAGGATTTAAGATGGAAAGATGGCGACAAGTCGACAGTCTATACCTGTGATGCCGGCTATGCGATTACCAATAGCACAGCGCAGTGGCATATCGGGACAGACTGGGGAGGTTATGACGACCTGAACGCATGGCGTAACCTGACAGGAGGAATCGATTTGGCACATGGAGGCGACGGGGCGGTAGTCATTGCCGAATTTGAACCGCGTTCCAATAGCGGACGTACGCTCTGTATCGGTTCCGGCTGCTATGATTGGTACGGCAAGGGAGTAGACGCTTCTGCCGACTACTATCACTACAACGTAGAGCAAATGACTCTCAATGCAATCAACTACTTGTGTAAATAAAAGAATAAGCAACAATGATGAAAATATGATCTTACCTATAGCATTTACCGCACTGATAGCTTCGATGACTGCTTGCAGTGACGAGACTGACCCATCTTGACTCAGAAAGACTGGGACGGTACAGCCACATACTTCCAATCGAGTGATGAGCATGGCTTCTCGATGTACTATAAGCCACAGGTCGGCTTTGTAGGTGACCCGATGCCATTCTATGATCCGGTTGCCAAGGACTTTAAAGTGATGTACCTGCAAGATTACCGTCCGAACCCCGAAGCTACGTACCATCCCATTTTCGGGTGGCTACCAAAGACGGTGCTACTTACGAATCTCTCGGCGAACTGATTTCCTGCGGAGGGCGTGACGAACAGGATGCTGCCATCGGCACAGGAGGAACGATCTATAACCCTGCCGACAAACTGTATTATACCTTCTACACCGGTAATAAGTTCAAGCCTTCTTCCGACCAGAATGCTCAGGTAGTGATGGTAGCTACTTCTCCCGATTTCAAGACATGGACCAAGAACCGCACCTTCTACCTGAAAGGAGATACGTATGGTTATGACAAGAATGACTTCCGTGACCCGTTCCTGTTCCAGACCGAAGACGGTGTATCACATGCTGATCGCTACCCGCAAGAACGGAAAAGGGCATATCGCCGAATTTACCTCTGCCGACCTGAAAGAGTGGGAATCTGCCGGAACCTTTATGACCATGATGTGGGATCGTTTCTACGAATGTCCGGATGTATTCAAGATGGGGACTGGTGGTATCTGATTTATTCGGAACAGGCTTCCTTCATGCGTAAAGTACAATATTTCAAAGGCAGAACGCTGGAAGATTTGAAAGCAACTACCGCCAATGATGCCGGAATATGGCCGGACAATCGTGAAGGAATGCTGGACAGCCGCGCATTCTATGCCGGAAAGACCGCTTCCGACGGAACAAACCGCTACATTTGGGTTGGTGTCCCGTGCCGGAAATGATAATGGAAATGTTGGTGATGTAGAACCCGAATGGGCAGGCAATCTGGTAGCACAACGTCTGATTCAACACGAAGACGGTACTTTAACCCTCGGAGTACCCGATGCAATCGACCGTAAATACACTTCCGCACAAGAAGTGAAAGTAATGGCAAAAGATGGTAACGTGACCGAAAGCGGTAAAACCTATACTTTGGGCGAAGGTGCCTCCGTCATCTTCAACCGTCTGAAAGTACATAACAAGATTTCTTTCACCGTAAAGACGCTTCAAATACGGACCGTTTCAGGAATCTCTTTTGTACGTGGAACGGATTCCGCTTCCTGGTATAGTATCCATGTCAATGCCGATGAAGGCAAAGCGAATTTTGAGAAAGACGGTGACGATGCCAAATACTTATTCGATAATAAATTCAATATTCCGGCAGATAATGAATATCGTGTGACGATTTACAGTGACCAGTCCGTCTGCGGACTTATATCAACGATCAGTTATCTTTCACCAACCGTATCTACCAAATGCAGAAGAACCCGTGGTCACTCTGCTGTTATAAAGGTGAAATAACTGTATCAGACGTTCAGGTAAGCACTTATTGATAACTACAGGCAAGTAACATCTTTACAGCGTTTGAAACAAAGTGATAGGCGCTAACCGGAAGCGCCTATCTTTGCACTGTAACAACTATCAAAGTATAACAACCTTAATACCATAGAACATGAATGTATTTTGCCTGTCAAACAACTTCAGACCTTCTGATTTGTTTTATTCTCATGACTATTTCTGTTTCAACCCGAGCGGCGGATTCTCCTTTTTGATTAAGAATCTGGGAGAAGGTCATTGCCTTGTACGTGTCAATACTTCCCAGAAGTACCTGCTTCTGCCCGTAGAGGATGCGTCTCCGATGTACGTATCAGCATGATCGTTAATAATAAAGAGGTGAAAACTTCGACGTGCGTCTCGCCATACATAAAGTAGATTACTTTGTTCCGGTAGACCTTTCCGACTTTTCCGGCAAACGGTCTCTTTCAAGTTCAAGATGAACTCCAACGATCCGATCCGTGTCAATCTTTCGCCGGATAATACCGCTTGCTGCAAGGAAATGAAACTCTCCGACACCTTCGATACGACCAACCGTGAAAAGTTTCGTCCGACCTATCACCCCTTTACGGATGGATGAACGACCCGAACGGAATGGTCTATAAAGACGGTGAACCATCTTTTACCAGTACAACCCTTATGGCTCCAAATGGGGAAACATGAACTGGGGACACGCTATCAGCAAAGACCTCGTAAACTGGGAACACCGCCCTGTTGCGATAGCACCGGATGCGCTTGGTACTATCTTCAGCGGCTCTGCCGTGGTAGATCATAACAATACAGCCGGCTTCGGAGCAGGCGCATCATCGCCATCTATACACAAAACAGCGACCGTCAGGTACAAAGCATCGCTTAGCACTGACAACGGACGCACTTTCACCAAATACGAAAACAACCCCGTACTTGTATCCGAAGCTCGTTTCCGCGACCCGAAAGTCTTTGGTACGAAGAAAACGCTGGATCATGGTGCCGCAGGGACAGGAAATGCAGATTTTCTCTTCTCCCAATCTGAAAGACTGGGCATTTGAAAGCAGTTTCGGCGAAGGATACGGTGCTCACGGCAACGTATGGGAATGCCCCGATTTATTCGAACTTCCGGTAGAGGGCACCAACGAAAAGAAATGGGTATTGCTTTGCAGCCTCGGTGACGGTCCTTTCGGTGACTCCGCTACTCAATACTTTATCGGTAGCTTCGACGGCAAGAAATTTAGTTGTGACAATCAGCCGAATGTCACAAAATGGATGGACTGGGGAAAAGACCATTATGCTACAGTTACTTGGAGCGATGCCCCGACAACCGCCGTATCGCCATTGCATGGATGAGCAACTGGCAATATGCAAATGACGTGCCAACTCTCAATACCGTAGTCCGAACTCCATCCCTCGTGATTTGAGTCTCTTTGCCATCGACGGTGGGATTTATCTTCAATCCGCTCCTCTCCCTGAATTACTGAAACTGCGTGGTGTTTCCAAAAGCGCTCATTCAAGGTTAACGGAACACGTATCGTGAAAGATTTGATTCCGAACAATGAAGGTGCTTACGAAATAGAACTGTCCCTCAAGAATCAGCAGGCAGAAATCATCGGTTTCCGTCTCTACAATGACAAGGGCGAAGAAGTAGACATGCAGTATGACATGAAAGAGAAGAAATTCTCGATGGACCGTCGCAAGAGTGGCGAGGTAAGTTTCAACGAAAACCGATGCTGACTTGGACTGCGATTGAAGGGGATAAGGATGAAATGAAACTCCGCCTGTTTGTAGACAGATCAAGTGTAGAGGCTTTCGGTGACGGTGGACGCTTCGCTATGACCAATCAGGTATTTCCTTCGGAACCTTACAATCATATCAGCTTCTACAGCAAAGGCGGTGCCTATAAAGTAGATTCATTCGTGGTTTACAAACTGAAGAAATAAAACGACTTTCTTCTCCCTGCGCTCTTTTAATTCACGCTAACATACCTTTATCCTTGCGTTAACATGCCTTTATGTTCTCCTTATGTATGGGAGATAGATAGCGTTTCAATTCCACGTGATACGATCTACTGTGATAAGGCCTTATCACTTGTGATACGGTCTGTCACAGCCGTGATAAGCAAAGAAAATAGGAGGCTAAAAAGAAAAAGGATCAATAGGAAAGGAAAAATAATTACTGTGCTAATATACGAAATTATAATAGATAAAACAATGGAAAATACTAAAACTTCTCTCTCCAAGCTAGTCCCGGTGATGCTTTGTTTCTTCGCCATGGGATTCGTTGATCTGGTGGGCATTGCCTCAATTATGTAAAAGCAGACCTGGGTCTGACAGACTCACAAGCAAACATCTTCCCTTCATTGGTTTTTTCTGGTTTCTGATTTTCTCCGTACCGACAGGTATGCTGATGAGCCGTATCGGTCAGAAGAAAACCGTAAGTTAGTTTGATCGTGACTTTGCTTCTTTACTGTTGCCTGTTTCGGGGACAGTTACGCACTGATGCTGATTTCTTTTCCCTGTTAGGTATTGGAAACGCACTGATGCAGACTTCACTGAACCCGCTTCTTTCCAACATCGTTCGTGGTGACCGTCTGGCAAGCAGCCTCACCTTCGGACAATTCGTGAAAGCGATCGCTTCTTTCCTAGCACCGTATTAGCCATGTGGGGGCAACGCAGGCGATTCCTTCTTTCGATCTGGGATGGCGTGTATTATTCCCTATTTATATGGTAATAGCCATCCTTGCCATTCTGTTGCTCAACGCGACACAGATTGAAGAAGAGAAGGAAGACAAACCTTCCACTTTCGGACAGTGCCTGGCATTTGCTCGGCAAACCGTTTATCCTGCTTTGCTTTATCGGAATCATGTGTCACGTAGGTATCGACGTCGGTACAAAACACTACTGCACCTAAGATTCTGATGGAACGCATCGGCATGACACTGGATGATGCTGCTTTTGCAACCAGCCTCTATTTTATCTTCCAGTACGGCAGGCTGTTTTCTGGGATCATTCATCCTGCGTCAGATGTCTCCGAAATCTTTCTTCGGTATCAGTGTTGTTATGATGCTGGCTGCTATGGTAGGGTTGTTCATCTTCCATGATAAGGCGGTGATTTACGCTTGTATCGCTCTGATCGGTTTTGGTAACTCGAATGTGTTCTCTGTTATTTTCTCGCAGGCATTGCTTTATCTGCCGGAAAGAAAAACGAAGTTTCCGGTCTGATGATTATGGGACTCTTCGGAGGAACCGTTTTCCCGTTGGCTATGGAGTTGCTTCGGATACTTCTATGGGGCAGAATGGTGCGATTGCTGTGATGACAGTCGGTGTACTTTACTTGCTGTTCTATACCTTCCGTATCAAAAATAATTTTATATTTGGAAAACAATTAAATCTGTAGATCATGAATAATATAATTGTAGGAATGGGCGAAGCATTATGGGATGTATTGCCCGAAGGAAAGAAGATAGGCGGTGCTCCGGCTAATTTCGCTTATCATGTTTCACAGTTTGGTTTCGACAGCCGTGTAGTAAGTGCGGTGGGCAATGACGAACTGGGAGATGAAATCATGGAAGTATTCAAAGAAAAGCAACTCAAAAATCAGATTGAGCGGGTGGATTATCCTACCGGTACGGTGCAGGTGACACTGGATGACGAAGGGGTGCCTTGCTACGAAATCAAAGAAGGAGTGGCATGGGATAACATTCCTTTCACGGACGAACTGAAGCGGCTGGCTTTGAATACGCGCGCCGTTTGTTTCGGTTCGTTGGCTCAACGCAATGAAGTGAGCCGTGCTACAATTAACCGATTCCTCGATACAATGCCCGATATAGACGGACAGCTGAAGATATTCGACATCAACCTCCGTCAGGACTTCTACACGAAAGAAGTATTGCGCGAGTCTTTCAAACGCTGCAACATTCTGAAGATAAACGATGAAGAACTGGTGACAATCAGCCGTATGTTCCGGTTATCCGGGCATCGACTTACAGGATAAGTGCTGGATTCTGTTGGCCAAGTACAATCTGAAAATGTTGATTCTTACTTGCGGTATCAATGGTAGTTATGTGTTTACTCCGGGAGTCGTTTCTTTTCAGGAAACGCCGAAGGTTCCGGTAGCCGATACGGTAGGAGCGGGGATTCCTTTACTGCCGCTTTCTGTGCTTCCATTCTGAATGGCAAGTCTGTTCCCGAAGCTCATAAGCTGGCTGTCGAAGTTTCCGCTTATGTTTGTACGCAGAGCGGTGCAATGCCCGAACTTCCGGTTATTCTGAAAGACAGATTGTTGTAGAATCTCTTTAAATTCAAAGAAGGTGTGTCAAAAGCAACTAAACTCTCCTCCTTCCTGAAGCTACCCTTTATACACAAGTCTTAGCTGATTAACTCATAAAGTTCAAACTGTGTATAAAATCTATCCAGTCCATTCTTAAAGGTTATATATCCTGGAATGGACTGGCTCTTGTATGCACTCCATGCTCCTAACCTTGCAATAATCCATGCCGCCCATGCCATTGATTCTTTTTATATGGATTTTGCTGTATTTTTGTATTTCCCTCACTCTTTTTCCTACTATATGTAATAATGCTATTTCTTTGCTTGTAAAGTAGATTTCTGAAGAGAGTTTTCATCTTCTTTATCAAAGAAAGTTTGAGTACCATCACCTGCAGTGCTGCCTGCAAGGAAATTAAGATTAGTTTTTGTAATGCCGAAACTGTTTCCAGCTGTGCGTCCTCAATCATGAATCCCTTTCTTTTGAGGACTCTGAACAACTCTTCAATCAGCCATCTACAACGATACCAACCGATACATTCAATTGCCTGTTCTACAGTCTCCACCACATGTGTAGTTAGCAGTCTCCATTCAATAGGACTCTCATTTACCGGTGTACTGGAAGATTTTTCTTTAACATGTATGCAATAAAGACTAACAGGGGACTACCCTTTGCCGGACCGTTAACAGGAGCGCACAAGGTGACTCTTTCAAAGCGAAGTTCCATGCACGCTACCCGTTTCTTACGTCCGCTTCCCGGGAGCACTTCAAAGCTATACTCTGCCCGTAGAACGGCCTGCTCCATTAATGTATTCAGATGGACAGAACAGTCTGGATCATCCAACCGGCAATTCCTTTCATGAACAGAACGTATCAGCAAGTGAACATTATCAGTAGGGATACGGCTGAAAAGCTCGAAAATGTCCGCTTCACGGTCACCAATGATCGTTTTAACTGCATCTCGGGGCATTTGCTCACTGGCAGCCATTCCACTTTCTATCCAACGATATGACTCTTTTCTTCTATAGGCTGATATCTGTAATTACGTTCTTCACGACTTAAAGCAGCCGGTGAGCGATTCCACTGCTTAACCGAAGAAAAGCCTATAGGAATATGACTGGAGGCATCCACTACCAAGACAGGATGCAAAAGTACCACATTGCTTTTGACCGACAATGCCGGGACTGGCTGTTTTTTCTTCATTCGCTCAACATGAGCCTCATAGTTTATCTCCGAGGTATCTTGAATACACAGTAAATGCTTACGACCGGAAGCATTCTTACAGCAAGTTTGTATCAGACCTGATAAGATAGCATCAGAGCTGACTGAGGAATTGTTCAAAATCTATAAGCACCCATCTTTTCTTTATGTTCCTTACTAAATTGATTCACTATAGCACTTTGATGGACAACCATCTGAGAGCAAATTAAGTTTAAACGCCGCAAAGCCGAGGATCACGAATTTGATCTGTCTCTAATAACATCAAGCAAAGATAAAAAAATAATATATACTTGTGTATAAAGGGTAGCTTCCTGAAGGAGGGAATTTAGTTGCTTTTGACACATCTTCTTTCTGTTTCTTATTTCAGTAAATGTCCCCTCCCTGTGTTTTGATTTACTACTTAATCTGTTAATTATTAGAATGATAATAACAGATGTTCTTTTCTAATTGTCCCCTCTTTCTTGCCTTGTTTTATAAGCCGATTGCCTATCTTTGCGGCAGGTTTTAAATAATAAATCAAAAAGAAACTACTTTATGAAACACATTTCGAACTTCCTCAGATCAAAAAGCTGGAACGTATTTTTGTTTTATATCTTGCTCTTCCTTTGTTTGCGCAAAAGGAATATAAGATCGATCAGGTATCTGTTGTTAATGTAGGCGATGGCAGACTGTTGTTTCAGGAACTGAAAACGGAAAAGCATTGAATGGCGAACATCGCATCATAGATGGTTATCATTCCGCCTATGTGCTGGCATCTTTTAAAGATGGTTTTATGATGGCGGATACAAAGAATATGTGGACAATATATTAATAACGGAAGGAAGTTATAAAGAAGGGCGGAAGGATGGCCTCTTCAAGATTAACTCCAAGTTTGACGGTAAGCTGAAAGAAGAAAAGTCCTATAAGGAAGGTAAGCTGGACGGTACGAGCAAAAGTTACTTTACTACCGGAAAAGTGGAAAGTGAAAGAAACTTCCGGATGGGGAAAGAGCACGGGAAGCAACTGTCGTACGAATCTGACGGTACTTTGCGGAAAGAGCATAATTACAAGGACGGGAAGCAGGTAGGCAAACAGTATACTTTTCTGAAAGGTACATATGATTTGTATGAGACCGTTTATTTCAATGAAGAAGGTTTGCAGGACGGTGAATATTCGTCCGTGTTTACGTTTGGCTCGCCACGTATACTGGGTAGTTATAAGAATGGAAAGAAGAATGGTCGGTGGACTACTTTTGCTGAAAGCGGAGATACGCTGATGATTGAAACCTATCTGGATGGAAAAGAAGATGGACTCCATGTCTCATTTGCCAACGGAAGTGGGTAAGGCAGAAAGAATATTATATGAAGAACGATCGTAAAGACGGTTTATACCGTGAATATAATCTGGAAAATGGTGAATTGAGATATGAAGCTACCTATCAGGCCGGCAGATTGCATGGCAAGGAACGACGGCTGATAGTGAGCAACCGCTTTGATTATTGGGAAACTTCTACCTATGTGAACGGAAGGCAGAACGGACCGTTCGAAGCTCGTTATGTAAAGAATGACCAGCTTCGTGAATGTGGGGAATATAAGAATGGTCGCCGTGTAGGACGATGGAAACGCTACACTATTGATGGTAAACTGGAAAGGAATGGGATGAAAACTAACCGGTAGATGAAAGGTCAGGGCATAAAAAGGAGCAACGCCTTGCTCCAACCTTTGTTAACCTTAAATCTAATACTATGAAAAACACAGTGCAAAGATACGGACTTCTGTGAAATCTGCAAATTATCCAAGTAAAACGCTATGTTTTATAACATTGATTAAGTGTTTGTTTTACGCTTTATACTTTTGTTAATACTTTCCGATGGTCTGAAAGAGGACTGCTTTCCTTCTTTTTAGAATAATAAATAGCTGAAGTTAGAGAACTTTACAGTATTATTTCTTATTTTGTTCTTAATTGGATTACAGAAAGAACTATGAAATGATGAGATGGATGAAGACGATGAGATATCTGAAGTGGATGCTGGTGCTGTTTGGTTTAATCGGGATGACGGCTTGCCGCAGGATACACCCCATTTTCGTATTGGGGTGGCTCAATGCAGCGATGATTCATGGCGACATAAGATGAATGATGAGATTCTTCGGGAAGCAATGTTTTATAATGGCGTTTCGGTGGAAATCCGTTCGGCAGGAGATGATAACAGTAAGCAGGCGGAAGATGTCCATTATTTTATGGACGAAGGAGTCGATCTGCTGATTATTTCCGCTAACGAAGCTGCTCCTATGACTCCGATTGTAGAAGAAGCTTATCAGAAAGGCATCCCCGTTATTCTTGTAGACCGGAAGATTCTTTCGGATAAATATACTGCCTATATCGGAGCCGATAATTATGAAATCGGTCGTTCGGTAGGAAACTATATTGCCTCCAGTCTGAAAGGGAAGGGAAATATAGTAGAACTGACAGGATTGAGCGGTTCGACTCCTGCAATGGAACGGCATCAGGGATTTATGGCTGCCATCAGTAAATTCCCGGATATAAAGCTGATTGATAAAGCGGATGCTGCGTGGGAACGTGGTCCGGCAGAGATAGAAATGGATAGTATGCTTCGGAGGCATCCTAAGATTGATGCTGTGTATGCCCATAATGACCGTATCGCTCCGGGTGCCTATCAGGCAGCAAAGATGGCAGGGCGGGAGAAGGAAATGATTTTTGTCGGCATAGATGCCTTGCCGGGTAAGGGAAACGGACTGGAACTGGTTTTGGACAGTGTGCTGGATGCCACCTTTATCTATCCGACCAATGGCGATAAGGTACTGCAACTGGCTATGGACATTCTGGAGAAGAAACCCTATCCCAAAGAAACGGTGATGAATACCGCTGTTGTGGACCGTACCAACGCACACGTCATGCAGTTGCAGACTACACACATCTCCGAACTCGATAAAAAGATTGAAACGCTCAACGGACGTATCGGTGGATACCTCTCTCAGGTAGCTACACAACAGGTTGTTTTATACGGCAGTCTGATTATCCTTTTATTGGTAGCCGGTTTATTATTGGTCGTTTATAAATCACTCCGCTCTAAGAATCGCTTGAATAAAGAGCTTTTTAAGCAGAAGCAGCAATTGGAAGAGCAGCGTGACAAACTGGAAGAACAGCGTGACCAATTGATACAGCTCTCTCATCAACTGGAAGAAGCTACCCATGCCAAGCTGGTCTTTTCACCAATATTTCTCACGACTTCCGTACTCCGTTGACATTGGTTGCCGACCCGGTAGAACATTTATTGGCGGACAAGACATTGAGTGGAGATCAGCACCGGATGCTCATGCTGATTCAGCGAAATGTGAATATCCTTTGCGCCTGGTCAATCAGATTTTGGATTTCCGTAAATATGAAAACGGCAAGATGGAATATACTCCGGTTACGGTGGATGTCCTTTCTTCTTTCGAAGGATGGAATGAGTCCTTTCAGGCGGCAGCCCGTAAGAAGCATATCCATTTTCTTTTGATAGTATGCCGGATACGGATTATCATACACTGGCAGACATGGAGAAGCTGGAACGTATTTATTTCAATCTCCTGTCCAATGCCTTTAAGTTTACACCGGAAAACGGAAAATAGCCATCCGTCTGTCTTCCCTTAGTAAAGAGGACAAGCGATGGATACGTTTCACGGTGGCAAATACCGGTTCCATGATTTCTGCCGAACATATCCGCAATGTATTCGACCGTTTCTATAAGATTGATATGCACCATACCGGTTCGGGAATCGGACTGGCATTGGTAAAAGCCTTCGTAGAAATGCACGGTGGTATGATCTCCGTAGAGAGCGATGAGAAACAGGGCACGGTCTTTACCGTTGAACTGCCTGTACAGTCTTGTGAGGCTGTTGCTGCCGAACCGGATACCACCCTTGTTTCTGCGGATTCCCGTACAACAGATGTTCTATTGGCAGAAGAGGAAGAACTGGAAAAAGGATATGACTCTTCCAAACCGTCCGTACTGATTATTGATGATAATGAGGATATCCGTTCGTATGTCCATACGCTGTTGCATACAGACTATACGGTGATTGAAGCGGCAGACGGCTCCGAAGGAATCCGTAAGGCTATGAAGTATGTTCCGGACCTGATCATTTCTGATGTGATGATGCCGGGCATTGATGGCATTGAATGTTGCCGCCGGCTGAAAAGTGAGTTACAGACCTGTCATATTCCGGTTATTCTGCTGACAGCGTGTTCACTGGACGAACAGCGTATTCAGGGATATGACGGTGGTGCGGATTCTTATATTTCAAAGCCGTTCAGTTCACAGCTGTTGCTGGCACGTGTCCGCAATCTGATCGATTCTCACCGTCGTCTGAAACAGTTCTTTGGTGACGGGCAGACATTGGCAAAAGAAGATGTCTGCGATATGGACAAGGATTTTGTAGAAAGATTCAAGTCATTGATTGAAGAGAAAATGGGAGACTCCGGTTTGAATGTGGAGGACTTGGGCAAAGACATGGGACTAAGCCGTGTGCAGCTTTATCGCAAGATTAAATCATTGACTAACTACTCTCCGAATGAATTGCTCCGTATCGCCCGTTTGAAGAAGGCAGCTTCTTTGCTTGCTTCTTCGGACATGACCGTAGCGGAGATTGGTTATGAAGTCGGTTTCAGTTCACCTTCTTATTTCGCCAAGTGCTATAAAGAGCAGTTTGGAGAGAGCCCGACAGATTTCCTGAAAGGAAAGGATGATTTCATTGATATCGTAAAGAGGGATATATGAAAGATTATAAAGTAGATAAAGAGAGCTTTCCGAATCCTTTCGGAAGGAAGTGTACGAAGTCGTATCCCAGATACCTGTGGGAAAAGTATCTACTTATGGAGGTATTGCTTTGCTGTTGGGGCACCCAATGCTCGCGGATGGTGGGACGTGCATTGAAAGAAGTGCCGGATGAATTATCCATTCCCTGCCATAGAGTTGTAAATTCCACCGGAAGGCTGGTGCCCGGTTGGTGGAACAAAACAACTCTTGCTGGCAGAAGAAGTTTCTTTCAAAGCTAACGGATGCGTTAATCTGAAAGAACATTTGTGGCACGTGGATGAATGAAGGATGCAAGGAAGGTAAGCCATATCATCCGTATCCATACAATAAAGAAAACCCATACATGAAGCCATAAGGTCCTGGTAATGAAATCTCTGATGGGTACAGGGACGAATATGTCGATAGGAACGATACATAACAGCACAAAACAGCACCAAAATAGAATCTTGTCTGTTGCGGTACGTGTTGGTCTGCTCCAATACCAGAGCATGAAACCTGCCAATGCGATAATATAGGTATGCTTCTCGGCGGAGTCACTCAGTAATACTACCCAGCCCATGAGAATGCCCAAAGCCTGGGCACGGAAGGCAAAAGACGACCATTTGCGGAAATTCCCAAAAGAGCAGAGTCAGCAAGCCGAGCATTCCTATCTGAAGTGCACGGAAGTGTGGCAATGTCCATGCTGCAATGGGGCGGGCATAGAAAAATGAATCATAAGCTCCGGCGGACTGATGAACAGCAAGACTATGGCACCATTCTTCATAATAGGGGAGCAAATCTGCAGGAGCTATTTTATTAACGGTAATGCAAGCAATACAATGCCCATTGTAACGGCATAGCCAAAGTTACGCCATACGTGAGGATAGCACAGCAACAATGCCAGTTCGAAAATTCCATATACTTTGGTACATCCCGAAATCATGATTAACAGAACAGCCAGAAATCCACGGTCTTTCCAATAACGTATAGGCGAATAAGAATAAATAGGCTACCGTTATGTTATACTGAAATGAAAGTAAACTTTGTCCTAAAATCAGTAACAGAAAGGAACATACGGCATTTCTGCTGCTGGGTGAATTGTTGGCAGCGAAGATCGCCATAAAGAACAGCGAATAATTGAATAGATTCCACGCGAAAGGTCCCAGCCATGCAGGCAGATACGCAAACGGAGCGAACAATACCGTGAAAACTGGAGAATAAAGGAAGTAGCGTCCGTGAGCTTCTACAAATTCAGTTGTGTATGGGCTGATGCCTTGCCAGAAGAATTGAGTAGCGTCCGAGAAGACCATAAAGTTTTGATGCCGTCCTCGTATAAATTCGAGCAGAGTCACTATAAAAGCGAGCAGGAAACCTATCATGTAGAGATTCCGCCGGCTATAGAAAAACGGCATTTTGGGGTTCTTTACTAAGGAACTGTACTTGGCTTTTGTCGTCTAGTGTGGCAGTACCTGTTTGTTTTTTTTGTTGTGTAATGACAATTATCCTTCCCAGGAAATTGTAATAGCCCTGTTGAACATATAAATCTAGTTTAGTTATTGACGCCAAATATACGGTGTTTAAGTGAAATATTCAAACTTATTTTATATTTATCTGCCGGTTTGTTCTATTTTGCTGAGTGATAGGGGAATATTACCCGGAAACTTTCCATATCATTACAAATAAAAGCCCTCTGTATGCCCCGGATTTTGAATATAATTTGTATGTTTAATCCGTTTTTGTATCTTTGTGCCAGCAAGATACTGGAACAGGCTGTTTTATACATAAAATGCTATTTTGCTATTCGTTGAAAGGATTATCTTATCAAATTCTATTCCTTTTAATTACTCAGTCTGTCAATAATCATTTTATTAATTATTTCGGGATTCATTGTTATTTGTCCCTTATTTAAATCAGAACTTTATACGATATAAAGAAAGATTCCTGTTATCGTTTGTTCTTGTCTTGCTGTGTATATTATTTTAATAACCTAAACCATTTTATTGTATGAGTAAAATAGAAATTAAAGATCTCTATCTGGTTTTGGCAATGAGAAGCAGAAGGCTTTGAAGATGTTGAAAGAAGGTAAAACAAAAGTGAAATATTGAAAGCGACCGGATGTACAGTTGCGGTGAAAGATGCGAATCTTTCCATTAATGAAGGCGAAATATTCGTCATTATGGGGCTGTCCGGTAGTGGAAAGTCCACTTTACTCCGCTGCATCAACCGTTTGATACGCCCTACTTCCGGAGAAGTGATTATCAATGGAACAGACATAGCCAAAGTGTCGGATAAGGAACTGTTGCAGATTCGCCGGAAAGAACTGGCTATGGTCTTTCAGAACTTCGGTCTGCTTCCTCACCGTTCTGTCTTGCATAATATAGCTTTCGGGCTCGAACTACAGGGAGTAAAAAGGAGAACGGGAGCAGAAAGCGATGGAAAGTATGCAACTGGTGGGGCTGAAAGGCTACGAGAATCAGATGGTAAGTGAACTGTCGGGTGGGATGCAGCAGCGTGTCGGGCTGGCGCGGGCTTTGGCCAATAATCCCGAAGTCCTGTTGATGGATGAGGCCTCTCGGCACTCGATCCTTTGATCCGTGTGCAGATGCAGGATGAACTGCTGACTTTGCAGTCGAAGATGAAAAAACGATTGTCTTTATTACTCACGACCTGAGTGAAGCGATTAAATTGGGTGACCGGATTGCTATCATGAAGGATGGAGAAATTGTACAAATCGGTACATCGGAAGAAATCCTGACCGAACCTGCCAACGCTTATGTAGAACGATTTGTGGAGAATGTAGATCGAAGCAAGATTATAACAGCTTCCTCTGTTATGGTAGATAAACCCATAGTGGCACGTTTGAAGAAAGAAGGCCCGGAGGTGCTGATCCGTAAGATGCGCGAACGGAATCTGACCGTTCTTCCGGTAGTCGATTCCAATAATCTGTTAGTAGGAGAGGTGCGGTTGAATGACTTGCTGAAACTACGAAAAGAGCAAATCCGCTCCATCGAGTCCGTAGTAAGGCATGAAGTTCATTCAGTGCTGGGTGATACGGTGCTGGAAGATATTCTTCCGTTGATGACAAAACGAACTCGCCAATCTGGGTCGTAAATGAGAATCGGGAGTTTGAAGGCGTAGTGCCACTTTCCTCATTGATCATCGAAGTAACGGGAAAAGATAAAGAAGAAATTAATGAAATCATTCAAAACGCAATAGAATTATGATAAATATCGGACAATATATAGAGACTGCCATTAATTGGCTCACAGAACATTTTGCTTCCTTTTTGATGCTCTCAGCATGGGATCGGAGGATTCATAGACGGTTTTCAGCACGTACTGTTTGGAATACCTTTTATATCACAATTGCAGTGCTGGCTGCGCTCGCCTGGTTTAAGTCGGGTAAGGGGACAGCCGTATTTACCCTCTTGGGTTTATTGCTTATTTACGGCATGGGCTTTGGGAAGAAACGATGCAGACATTGGCATTGGTACTTTCTTCCACTTGTCTGGCATTGCTTTTAGGCGTTCCGTTGGGAATCTGGACTGCCAACAGTGATCGTTGTAACAAGATAATGCGCCCTGTCCTCGACTTTATGCAGACAATGCCTGCCTTTGTCTATCTGATTCCTGCCGTTCTATTCTTCGGATTGGGAACTGTGCCGGGAGCTTTGCCACCATCATCTTTGCAATGCCTCCTGTGGTTCGTCTGACCGGTCTGGGCATTCGTCAGGTTCCTAAAAACGTAGTAGAAGCCTCCCGCTCTTTTGGAGCTACTCCCTGGCAGCTTCTTTATAAGGTGCAATTGCCTTTGGCGTTGCCTACTATTCTGACGGGAATCAACCAGACGATCATGATGTCACTTTCGATGGTAGTGATTGCTGCCATGATTTCTGCCGGAGGATTGGGAGAAATCGTGCTGAAAGGTATCACCCAAATGAAAATCGGACTCGGATTTGAAGGCGGTATCGCAGTCGTGATATTGGCGATCGTGCTGGACCGCATCACCAGGGTATGGCAGATAACAGAAAAAGTAAAAGAAATAAGAATCACACCAAAGAAAGGAATAATCAATGAATAAGATAAAATGATTGCGGCAATGTTTATTGCCGGCATACTCTTTAACCTTCGTTTCCTGCGGAGACAACGGAAAGAGTAAGAAGATAAGTATCGCTTATGCCAACTGGTCGGAAGGTATTGCAATGACAAACCTTGCCAAAGCGATTTTGAAGATCAGGGTACGATGTAAAGTTGCTGAATGCCGACCTTGCACCTATATTTACCTCTATCTCCCGTAAGAAAGCAGACGTATTTATGGATGTCTGGATGCCTGTCACTATGGAAGATTATATGAAACAATACGGGGATAAACTCGAAGTTATCGGGGATATTTATGATGGTGCCCGTATCGGGCTGGTGGTTCCGGATTACGTTACGATCAACTCAATCGAAGAACTGAACGCGGAAAAGGAACGTTTCTCCGGTCAGATTGTCGGTATTGATGCCGGAGCCGGTATTATGAAAGCTACCGATCAGGCCATCAAAGACTATGGATTGGATTATAAACTGATGACTTCGAGCGGACCTGCCATGACTGCTTCCCTAAAGAAAGCGATTGATAAGAAAGACTGGATTGTCGTGACGGGATGGACGCCTCACTGGATGTTCGACCGTTTCAAGCTGAAAGTTCTTCAGGACCCGAAGCTGATATATGGAAATACGGAATCCATTCATACCATAGCATGGAAAGGTTTTAGCGAGAAGGACCCTTTTGCTGCCGAACTTTGGGCAACATTCGTCTGACAGATGCGGAAATCAGCTCCTTAATGACTGCTCTGGAAGAGGCGCAGACAACGGAAAGACAGGCTGCCCGTCAATGGATGGAAGAACATCAGGAACTGGTGAACAGTTGGATTCCTGAGAAAGATTGATATGCAAACACTACTTCAACCATCCCGCCATTCTTTCTTTACCATAGAAGTAGTAGAAAAGTAGTCCCAGCCAGCTGGTAAGAACGATTAATACAATCGCTATAAGTCTTTTCTCTACAGCCGCATTTATATTCCAAATCTCTATGGCAGCTCTGAAAGTCAGTATCAAACCGATAATCCAAATAACAAATCCGATCATATCTTTAGAGTTTTAATGAATATCTTCGTGAGAAGTAATCGTTACTTCTAAGATATAAACAAAAAGGCAGGAATCTGTTTCCAGGATTCCTGCCTTTTATTATGTACAAAGTATTTCTACTTATTATTCAGCTGTATCAGCTCCCCAGTTTTCTCTGGCAAGACGTTTGTAGCTGTTGTAACGCCATTTAGCGTTTTCTTCAGCAGCTTTAAACAGTTCTTCAGCTTCAGCAGGATATTGTTTCATTACAGAAGCGTAACGAACTTCACCCTTCAAGAAACCTTGGAAGTCTTCCCAGTTAGGTTCTTTGCTATCCAGTTGGAACGGATTCTTGCCTTCTTCTTCCAAAGCAGGGTTGTAACGCCACAAGTGCCAGTAACCGCACTTAACAGCCTTTTCTTCTTCCTGGCTCTTACCCATACCGGCTTTCAGACCGTGGTTGATACATGGAGCGTAAGCGATGATCAGTGATGGTCCCGGATATGCTTCAGCTTCACGGATAGCTTTCAGAGTCTGAGCCTGGTCAGCACCCATAGCAATCTGAGCAACATATACATAACCGTAAGTAGTAGCCATCAGACCGAGGTCTTTCTTACGTACACGCTTACCTGCAGCAGCAAACTTAGCGATAGCGCCTACCGGAGTAGCTTTAGAAGACTGACCACCTGTGTTAGAGTAAACCTCAGTATCCAATACAAGGATGTTAACGTCCTTACCGGAAGCGATTACATGGTCAAGACCACCGTAACCGATATCATAAGAAGCACCGTCACCACCGATGATCCATTGGCTGCGTTTAACAAGATATTGTTGCAGATCAGCGATTTGCTTGCAGTGGTTGCATTTATCTTTAGCAGCTTCTACCATCGGAATGATCTTTTCGGCCAGTTCCTTAGTCTTTTCTGCATCCAGCATATTGTTGATCCATTCAGCAAATACTTCTTTGTATTCAGCCGGGCAGCAATCAGAAGCGATAGCTTCGTTCATTACTTTCACCAGACGGGCACGCATCTTTTCGTTAGCCAGTTCCATACCCAGACCAAATTCACAGAAGTCTTCGAACAAGGAGTTAGCCCATGCAGGACCGTGACCCTTTTCGTTCATAGTGTACGGAGTAGAAGGAACTGAACCGGAGTAGATAGAAGAACATCCTGTAGCGTTAGCAACCATTTCACGGTCACCGAACAACTGAGAAATCAGTTTCACGTACGGAGTTTCACCACAACCGGAGCAAGCGCCTGAGAACTCAAACAACGGAGTTGCGAACTGAGAGTTCTTCACGTTAGCCTTGATGTCTACCAGGTGTTGTTTGCTCTTCACGTTTTCAGCGCAGTAAGTCCAGTTATCAGCTTCGGCCAACTGGCTTTCAAGGTGTTTCATGGTCAATGCCTTGCCACCCTTCTTCGGATTACCCGGACAGATGTCGGCACAGTTACCGCAACCCAGACAATCGAGAACGTCTACCTGAATACGGAATGTCATACCATCGAATGCTTTACCTACAGCTTTCAGTTGCTCGAACTTAGCACCCTTCTGCTCTTCAGCATCGAGTACGAACGGACGGATAGAAGCGTGAGGACAAACGTAAGCACACTTGTTACACTGAATACAGTTTTCAGCATTCCATTCGGGAACGAATGCAGCTACACCACGTTTTTCGTATTTGAAGTACCTTGATACCAAGTACCGTCTTCGATACCCTTGAATGCAGATACCGGCAGCAAGTCACCGTCCTGTGCATTGATCGGACGAACTACTTCGTTGATGAAAGCAGGATCATTGTTTTCTGCTTTGCATCATCCGGCAGGTTAGCCCAAGCAGGATCGACAGTCAGAGTCTTGTATTCACCACCGCGGTCTACAGCAGCGTAGTTCTTGTTAACAACGTCTTCACCCTTCTTGCCGTAAGACTTAACGATGAATTTCTTCATCTGTTCAACAGCTTGATCTACAGGGATTACGCCTGTGATACGGAAGAATGCAGACTGAAGGATTGTATTGGTACGGTTGCCCAAACCAATTTCCATTGCAATCTGAGTTGCGTTGATATAGTATACAGAGATGTTGTTCTGTGCAAAGTATTTCTTCACCTTGTTAGGCAGGTTCTTAGCCAGTTCTTCGCCTTCCCAGATGGTATTCAGCAAGAAAGAACCGTTCTTACGCAAACCACGTGTTACGTCGTACATGTGCAGGTAAGCCTGAACGTGACAAGCAACGAAGTTCGGAGTATTTACCAAGTAAGTAGAACGGATCGAGTATCACCGAAACGCAAGTGAGAACAAGTGAAACCACCCGACTCTTGAGTCGTAAGAGAAGTAAGCCTGACAGTGTTTGTCGGTGTTGTCACCGATAATCTTAACAGAGTTCTTGTTGGCACCTACAGTACCGTCAGCACCCAGACCGTAGAATTTAGCTTCGAACATACCTTCACCGCCCAGAGCGATTTCTTCTTTCTGAGGAAGAGAAGTGAACGTAACGTCGTCTACGATACCGATAGTGAAGTGGTTCTTCGGCATTGGCATAGCCAAGTTTTCGAATACAGAGATGATCTGTGCCGGAGTGGTATCTTTGAACCCAGACCGTAGCGACCGCCAACGATAACAGGAGCATTTTCTGCGCCATAGAAGCAGTCTTTAACGTCAAGGTAAAGAGGTTCGCCGTTAGCACCCGGTTCTTTGTACGGTCAAGCACTGCGATGCTCTTTGCAGTCTTGGGTACAGCAGCCAGGAAGTGTTTAGCAGAGAACGGACGATACAAGTGTACGGCAACCATACCTACTTTTCGCCGTTTGCTACCAAGTGGTCGATAGCTTCGCGGGCAGCTTCAGTTACAGAACCCATTGCGATAATTACGCGTTCTGCATCTTCTGCACCGTAGTAATCGAACAAACCGTATTTGCGGCCTGTGATCTTGGAAATTTCGTTCATGTATTCTTCTACGATAGCAGGAACTGCTTCATAGTAGTTATTGCATGATTCACGATGTTGGAAGAAGTGGTCGGGTTTTCAGCCATACCACGGGCAACCGGCTTCATCGGATTCAGTGCACGGGCACGGAATTCAGCCAAAGCTTCCTGGTCGATCAGCGGAGCGAGGTCGTCGTTTTCCAACATTTCGATCTTCTGGATTTCGTGAGAAGTACGGAAACCATCGAAGAAGTTCATGAACGGAACGCGTGATTTGATAGTAGCCAGATGAGCAACACCTGCCAAATCCATAACTTCCTGTACAGAACCTTCTGCCAACATAGCGAAGCCGGTTTGACGAGCTGACATTACGTCCTGATGGTCACCGAAGATACACAATGCGTGAGAAGCCAGTGTACGAGCAGAAACGTGGAATACACAAGGCAAGAATTCACCGGCAATCTTGTACATGTTAGGGATCATCAAAAGAAGACCCTGAGAAGCAGTGTAAGTAGTAGTCAATGCACCAGCCTGAAGAGAACCGTGAACTGCACCGGCAGCACCACCTTCAGATTGCATTTCCTGTACCAATACTGTTTCGCCGAAGATGTTCTTACGTCCTGCGGCAGCCCATTCGTCTACGTACTCAGCCATAGTCGAAGAAGGAGTGATGGGGTAGATAGCTGCTACTTCAGAGAACATATACGAGATATGTGCTGCAGCTTGGTTACCATCACATGTGATGAATTTCTTCTGTTTAGTCATAACTAAATTAAATATTTAAGTAAATAAATCTTTTTAGTATAAGAATCCGAACATCCAAAGAGGTATTTGGTTGCCGCGGCCTATCTCAGCCTTTTGCAACGCATACGTCACGTCCGGGTTATTCTTTATTTTTGTACCTTCCGCACAAATTTTGAACGGCATCACTTCGTCTACCATGAAAGAGACGTTTTATCTCCTTTATGTACCTTATGGTCTTTCCATAAAGTGTTAACGAAGAACGTGTCGAGTACATCCTGTTCTTCCACTTTCACCGGATAAATGGAGTACATCAGGTTAGAGTTGTGCATCATAATCTTTGACGGTTTCTTTGGGAATTCTTCTCCTTTCGGGTAAACCAGATTAATCAGACGCGCGTCTGCCAGATACTTGATATAGTTCATTACCGTAGCGCGGGATGTCTGTACGTCACTTGCCAGTTGGCTCACGTTCGGAGCTTTCGGTCCGTCCACAGCCAACAAATATAGTAATTTTTTATCTTTGAAAGATATTTCAGCTCAATTTGTTTGATCAGCAAGATATCCACTTCTACCATCATGTTCATTGTTTTCAGCAGATTCTCCGAGAAATTACGTTTTCAAGGAAGAAAGGGTAGAAACCATGATGCAGGTAATCCTGAAAATAATCCAGCGGTCGTACTTTGGAAAGTACTCCTTTGGCTATCTGTTCATGTGTACTGAGGATTTCTTCGAGGCTGTATGCCCGGAATTTCATTCCTGTCTGCAGGTTCAGAAATTCACGGAAAGAGAATCCGCGCAGGTTATAACTTTTCGCAATGTCACGCAATTCGAGGTTTTCCTCTTTGAGTCGCATGACGGAAGAACCGGTGAAGACAATCTTCAGGCTGGGAAACGGTCATAGCACATATCGTAGCTCTTTGCTCCATTCGGGATGTTTGAACACCTGGTCGATCAGCAGTACTTTTCCGCCACGTTTCTGAAACTCGTTGGCGAAGTCAACAAGGCTGTGACCGGAGAAATAAAAGTTGTTCATATTGATGAACAGACAGGAACGGTCGGTGCCGAATTTCTCTTTGGCGTACTGCAGGAGGAAAGTGGTTTTCCTACGCCACGTGTCCCTTTGATACCAATCAGACGGTCACTCCAGTCGATCTCGTCCATAAGATCGCGGCGAACGGGGCATTGGTGTGCTCAACGAGGTAGGCGTGTGCGATAGAATGATTCCATTTCGTTTCTTTGTTTTCGGCTGGCAAATATAGTGCTTTTTAGGATTTGCAAAGTAGAGATAGCAAAAATGTGCTTTAATTTATAAGTTTCTCTTTATTGTGTAAGTTCCTGATTATTTCCTGTATATATTTGCAGAATAATGTGTTGAATCCATCTTTGACATGACGAAAAGACCTGTTTATATATTCAATCCGGAGCATGATATGGCGTTGGCAAGCGGTGAGACGAACTATATGGCGCCGGCTTCCGCCCGACAGATGGCGAGTGACCTGGCGTTGCTTCCTATGTGGTATGCCGAAGCGGGAAGTGCGGTGCTTGCACCGTCTGCTTATAATGCGGACTTCCTGAAAACAAAGAGTGAACTTTTGGGCATGGATGTGGCCTTGTTGACGGAACCGGAAGTGGCTGACGGTAAAGACTGGAAGTTCTCTCCGTGGGGTTGGGACCCTGCTTTGCGGAAGCGTTTGATGACATTGGGGCAGGTCAGACGGAGCTGCCTTCTGCGGATTATATGAATATTCTGAGAGAGCATTCGCATCGTCTGCAGGCGGTAAAGTTGTTGCCTGGGTTGCGGTTGAATGAATACTCTGTGGAGAATCTTTTATTTGAGTACTTTGGCGGAGTGCAGTGCGTTCGTCGAAGGGCGGGAAGCGTGCTTGTTAAAGCTCCGCTTTCCGGAAGCGGGAAAGGATTGAATTGGTGTAAAGGCATATTTACTACTTTTATTTCCGGTTGGTGTGCCCGTGTCGCTGCTTCTCAGGGTGGGTGGTAGGCGAACCTATATATAATAAGGTGGAAGATTTCGCTATGGAGTTTTATGCTGACGGGAGAGGAAGGGTTGTTTTTGCCGGATATTCGGTCTTCCACACGGGTGGGAGTGGGATGTATGCAGGGAATGACTTGCTGTCTGACGAGAAGATTCTGCAGAAACTATCGGCTTATGTGCCACAAGAAGAATTTATCAGGCTGCGGACTCGTTTGGAAGAAGAATTGTCAGCTTTGTTCGGTGGCTTTTATCATGGATACTTGGGAGTGGATATGATGATTTGTCATTTTCCGGATGAAGCGCCTGTTTACCGGATTCATCCTTGTGTCGAAATTAATCTGCGAATGAATATGGGGGTGGTGGCATGGCTCTTGACGGATCGTTATTTGGCTGCGGATGCGGAAGGAGTTTTCGGATTGATTATTATCCTTTAGCCGGTCAGGCTTTGGAGGAACATCGGCAGATGTCGGCTTCGTTCCCTTTGTCCGTAGAGAATAATCGGGTGTGTGCCGGATATTTGCCGTTAGTACCGGTGACGCCTCAAAGCCGGTATCGTGCGTTTCTTTGCTTACTCTCCCCAGTGAAAAGATAGTGCTTTTGCTCTCATGCTCTAACAGTTCGTCTGTATCCCTTTATTCATCGATGTTTTAGCTGTTAGAGATCCAGTGGTAGCAGAGTGAGAGCAAGGACTTGCTCTCACTCTGCATCGTCCTGATAAATACCGTTTTACTGTGTTATTCTTTGATTTACAGGATGTTAATATCTGATATCTCAACTGTTAACGTTTGATTTCTCAGATATTAATAATTGAGAAATCAAGTATTAAGGACTGATAATTTATGTATTATTGACTGATATATGATTTAATGTTTTCAGAGAGAGCAGTACTATTGAAGTAGCTGATGCGTTCAATGTGATTGGAACATGCGGTTAAGTCAATCAAATCAACAGTAGTTTCAGATAGTTTCGAGCGTTTGGAACTAAAGTTTCAAGCGTATGAAACTCTAGTTTCTCACCGATGAAACTACAGTTTCACACCGATGAAACTCTGGTTTCAAGCAATGGAAACTCTTTGAAGATACTGCTAAATTGGAATTGGTGAACATCGGAAAAGTCATATTGTGGTAATACTGTCTGAAATGCCTACTTATCTCCATTTATGGGTGCACTCTCATTCCCGCAACGGTCGATAGCCGTTACTGCAAAATACTTCTTGGCATTCCAAGGCTGGATGGGTGCATAAATGTAACTTGTTTCACGAATACTTTGTGCGACAATATTTTCCGCTTTCTTTGTATCTACCGGATATTCATTGGAAGCATAAATCACGTACATCGGTTTATTCCGTTGGTCATTATCCGTCGCTGGTTGCCAGTTCAATTCGGTATATCCGTTGTCGATGGACGTAACTTTGAGTGCTGAGGGGCAGACGGCGGAACGTTATCCAACCATGTCATCGGGGGCTGTAATGCCGGATAGGCATAGAAGTTCTCAATCAGTTCGTCATAAATTCCCTGAGTATTGTCCATCAGATACTTGACACGGTAATGCCCTTCTCCTGCCATTTTCTGATTACGGATGAAATTAATCTGACGATCCACTTCGTCGCGTGTCCACTTCCCTTCGTCGGGATGGAGGAAATAGATGCCCAGCCCCGGAATAACCTGTCGTCCGTTGCTCTGTTCCTGCCAGTCGAGCGCGAAAGGATAGAAACTGTTTCCCTGAAAATACATCATGGGATATATCTGATCCTGAATACCTTCTCCGAGCCATCCTTGCGGGTCTTGATAAACGGTATAGAACGCATTCCAACCACGGGAAGAATAGCGGGAAGTATCTCTGTATTTTCCTACAGGGCAAGTACTTACCTTTACCCACGGCTTCATTGCTTTCACACCTTTATATATGTACCGGACGATTTCGGAAATGTTATCCCGTCGCCATTGATCCAAAGTACGTCCTTTGCTGTAACGGCGGAAATCGTATTTGTCGGGGAATAGAGGAGCATTCTCCGGATAGCGCAGGTAGTCGAAATGCACTCCGTCTATATCATAGCGCTCCACCACTTCACGAACGAGTCTCATGAGATACTCTTTCGTAGCAGGATGCCCCGGATTAAGGAAATATTCATTTTATAAGGCACGCATATATCTTTCACTCGCTTGGTGACAGATTGTTTGCCGAGAGAAGCGACGTGCTTTTGTTGCCTAGCGGAATAGTCACCATCCACGCATGACATTCCATCCCCGCTTGTGGCATTCCCCAATCGCAAAGCCAACGGATCATATCCCGGATTCCGACTTTTCCGGTCAGGATAGAATTGAACGGTTCGATGGAAGAAGGATACAGCACATCTCCGCGTGTACGGGTCTGAAACAGGACAGTATTGAAGTTGGCAGCTTTCAGTTTGTCAAGGATATCCACCAATTCTTCCTTTGCTTGCGGATGCCCTGAGGAGTCGTAGCCCGTGTACGGGGCCAGTCCAGACCATATACAGCCGTAATCCATGCTGCACGAACTTCGTGCTTGGGTTGCGCCTTAGCCGGAAGGATAAGAAACAAAAGTGAAAGAATGAAAATAGTTCGGTGCATATTATTCCCTTTAGATGCTAAATCTCTGCAAAGCTAGCAAAAATGTCTGTAAATTGATTATTCCTTTTTATTTAATGCTATTTGACAGAAAATTACTGATTCTCTTTAGTGGTATCTGCATTCTTGGCCGTCTTTTAATAAGGTACGAAATATAAAATATTAATATAACAAGATAATAAACAATGAAAAGCTACTATCTGTGTCGCTCTGTCTTTTGTTTGCGGCGAGTCTGACTGCCCAGACGGAAAGATTAGAGTTGCTACTGTTGGAAACAGTATCACCGGGGAACGAATGATTATGGTTATTACGCGATGCCTCTGGCTGAAATGCTCGGTGATGATTATGAAGTTACCAAATTTGGTAAAGGCTCTTCCGGGGTATTTATAAAATTAAGAGAAGATGCGACTACTCCCGAAAATCCTAATGAATATCAATTCGCTTACATTAATTCTGAGCAATGCGCAGCGGCACTTGAGTATAAACCTAATATTGTCATTATTAAGTTTGGTGCAAATGATGCCAACAAGAAGAATTTCGAAAAATATGGTAAAGAGACTTTTAAAGCAGACTATAAGAAGTTGATCGCTAAATTCCAGGCTCTTTCGACTAAACCGGATATTTATATTTGTACGCCTCCGCCGATGTATTATGGCGATGGGGATTTCTTGGTTCATTTGATGACAATGTAGCAAAGAATTATATTCAGCCTGCCGTAAGAGAGATTGCGGAGGAACTTAATCTGGTCTGTGTAGATCTGTATAATCCCTTGAAGGGACATCCGGAATTTATGCCGGGTGGCAACGATTGGGTGCATCCCGACCATAGAGGGCATTATATTATAGCGAAGGAAGTGTATAAGGCGATAACGGGTGAATTCGTTATGAACCCCGGTGGGATAACAGTGGCTGCTTCGGATATTTCTCTTTCGGGTTCGAAGGCGAAGATGAAGAATGGTGCTATTGAAAAGCGAAGAACGGTACGAGATTGTCATTCGATGTACATTTTGGCTCGTTGCCTACGTATGAGAAAGTAGAGGTTGACGTGCAATTGAATAAAAGAAATCGGATACTTGGATTTCTATCTGGATACTGAAACAATTCCTTTTGCCTCGGTTGATGTTTCGGGTGCCGACTCTAAGAATTTCACTACACAATCTGCTCTTTTCGACCGTCGGATAAAAGGCAAACATAAAGTGACTGTACAATGGAGAGGACAGGATGCCAAACTGAAATCAGTAACTATCAAGGAAAATATATGCCTTATGTAACCGATAATGTATCTCAGGTCTATTTGGTAAACAAGGCAACCGGTATGGTACTGGATTGTAATCCGGATTCGAAAGTGATTTCTGCCGCAAAATATGATTCGGAAAAGAAGTCCCAGTTGTTTTGTATCGAGAATTTGACGTATCATATCCTCCGTGTCAGAAATATAGCGACCAACCTTCATGTAATGAATAATGGAGATAAAGTGATTGTGGGTAAGCCGGGTGATGACTGGCGAGTGCATGATCCTAAATATGCATTGTTCCTGACACCTACGGATGATGAAGGCTATTATTCATTGGGGCTGTCTCCTGAAGCAAGAATTGGTTTGTCTTCTGCCAACAGCACAGAGGTGGTAGGCAATAGAAGCGGCCAAATTGAAGACTTGGATAAATGGAAAATCGTGACAGCTGATGAAATGAAGAAGCAGTAATTCAGACCTTGGTGTATATATTGGATTATCTATATTAGCATTGAAAAGAAAGGAGGTTGTATCTGAACCTTTGCCGGAAGAACAAGAAACAAAAGTGAAAGAATGAAAATAGTTCGGTGCATATTCTTTATTTTTGTTTTAAATCCCTGCAAAGTTAGCAAAAGTGTCGGTATTGTTGGGCTGTTTCGTGAGATTATGTTACATTTGCGACAGTTAAAACAACACGCCATGATTACATTTACCCTGTGCCTGCTGGCGTTGATAGCAGGCTATTTCACGTATGGACGCCTGATGGAGCGCGTCTTTGGTCCGACGACCGTAAAACACCGGCTCTTACCAAAGCCGACGGAGTAGACTATATTCCGTTGCCTACTTGGAAAATATTCATGATTCAATTCCTTAATATCGCCGGACTGGGTCCGATATTCGGTGCGATTATGGGAGCGAAGTTCGGTACTTCTTCTTATTTATGGATTGTATTGGGAAGTATTTTGCAGGCGCTGTTCATGATTACTTTGCCGGAATGCTTTCTTTACGTCATGGGGAGAGAGTCTTCCGAAATCATAGGCCGTTATCTGGGACTGACTACCAAACAGATAATGCGTGGATTTACTGTTCTTCTGATGATTCTCGTCGGTTCCGTCTTCGTAGCCGGACCTGCCGGACTATTGGCCAAGCTGACTCCGGAAAGTCTGGACGCTACTTTTGATTGTCGTGGTCTTCCTATATTATATTCTGGCTACCCTGCTTCCGGTCGATAAGATCATCGGTAAAATATATCCGTTGTTTGCAGTAGCCTTGCTGTTTATGGCAGTCGGTATCCTGGTAATGCTTTATGTCAATCACCCTGTTTTGCCCGAACTATGGACGGCTTGCAGAATACCAATCCGGATGCCAGTGAACTGCCGATCTTCCCGATTATGTTTGTGAGTATCGCCTGTGGTGCCATATCCGGTTTCCATGCCACGCAGAGTCCTTTAATGGCCCGCTGCATGACTTCAGAACGTCATGGACGTCCGGTTTCTATGGTGCAATGATTACCGAAGGCATCGTTGCTTTGATATGGGCGGCAGCCGCTACTTATTTCTTCCATGAAAATGGAATGGAAGAAAGTAATGCTTCCGTGATAGTAGACGCTATCACTAAAGACTGGCTGGGAGCTATCGGTGGAGTGCTCGCCATTCTTGAGTAATTGCGGCCCCATTACTCGGGAGATACCGCTTCCGTTCCGCCCGTCTGATTGTGGCGGACTTTCTGGGACTGGAACAAAAAGTATGCGCCGTCGTTTATACATTTGTATTCCGATGTTCGCAGTAGCTATCGGTCTGCTTCTTTATAGCTTGCGTGACGCGGACGGATTTAACATGATCTGGCGTTACTTTGCCTGGGCCAACCAGACATTGGCGGTGTTCACCCTCTGGGCTATCACAGTCTACCTTGTGGTAGCCAAAAGCCTTATTGGATTACGCTGATCCCCGCCTTATTTATGACGAGTGTTTGTTCTACTTATATATGTATTGCTCCCGAAGGGCTGGGACTCTCGCATATAGTTTCCTACTGCATCGGTATAGGATGCGTAGTGGTAGCTATTGCCTGGTTCTTTATCTGGCTGGGAAAACAAAAACTAGAAAACTATCAGAATGAAGAAAATAAAAAATCGACAGGAGTTGCTATCGCATTCCTTATTTATGTATCAGTAACGGCAGCCTATTTGTTACCTCGCAACACGGAAGTCGGCCAGACGGAGAAGATTCTTACGGTGGTAGGTTCTTACGTCATCGTACTCTTGCTTTGGCTCGTGCTCCGGAAGAAGGAACAAATGCGTGAACGCCGTAAAAGACGAACAATCTATTCACTTAAAAGTAAATTTATGAAGAAATTAGCTTTAGCTATTTGTCTGCTGGTGGTATCAATAGCTGCCCAGGCACAATTTGAGAAAGGAAAAATGATTCTTAATCCTTCTGTAACGGGATTGGATTTTCGTATAGTAAAACGATAAGGCGAAGTTTGGTATTGGTGCGCAAGCCGGTACATTCCTTGCCGACGGTATCGCATTGATGGTTAATGTCGGTGCCGATTGGTCAAAACCCGTAGACGAATACACATTAGGAACAGGAATGCGTTTCTACTTTAATTCCACCGGTGTTTATCTGGGCGGAGGTCTCGACTGGAACCGCTTCCGTTGGAGCGGAGGACATCACCAGACTGACTGGGGACTAGGCATTGAAGCCGGATACGCTTACTTCCTTTCCCGCACTGTAACTATCGAACCTGCCGTATATTACAAATGGCGCTTCAACGACAGCGACATGTCACGTTTCGGCGTTAAGGTTGGATTCGGATTCTACTTCTAACAATGGATAATTGAAAATGGATAATGAGCTGCGCTGTTTACTGCATAGCCATTATCCATTTTCAATTATCCATTATCCATTAAGCTTTTCTTTCAGAAACTGCCCCGTATAGCTTGCTCCGCAAGCGGCTACTTCTTCCGGTGTACCTACCGCTACGATATTTCCGCCTTTGTCTCCGCCTTCCGGTCCGAGGTCGATTACATAATCGGCACATTTGATAACATCCATATTATGTTCGATGATGACAATGCTGTGTCCCCGTCGGATGAGTGCGTCGAAGGCATCCAGCAGTTTGCGGATGTCGTGGAAGTGCAGTCCGGTGGTTGGTTCGTCAAAGATAAACAGGGTCGGGTCGGCTTTCTCCTGACTCAGATAGAATGCCAGTTTTACACGTTGGTTTCACCACCGGATAGGGTAGAAGAGGATTGGCCTAATTTGATATATCCCAGTCCGACATCCTGTAGCGGAAGCAGTCTTTTTACAATCTTCTTCTGACCGTGTTCGGTGAAGAATTCGACGGCTTGGTTTACTGTCATTTCCAGTACATCATAGATGTTCTTATCCTGGAATTTCACCTCCAGTGTATCTGCTTTAAAACGTTTACCGTGACAGGATTCGCATTCCAGCACCAAGTCTGCCATAAACTGCATTTCTACAGTGATGGTTCCTTCGCCTTTACATTCCTCGCATCGTCCGCCTTCGCTGTTGAAACTGAAATGTCCGGCTGTGTATCCCATTTGTTTTGCCAGAGGCTGTTCCGCCCATAGCTTCCGGATTTCGTCATAAGCCTTGATGTAAGTCACCGGATTGGAACGGGACGATTTGCCAATCGGGTTTTGATCGACAAATTCGATATTTCTCAAGTTACGCAGGCTTCCACTGATAGAAGAGAACTCTCCCGGGCGGTCGCTGCATTCATCCAGTTCGCGTTTTAGTGCCCGATAGAAGATATCCCGCACTAACGTACTCTTACCGGAACCGGAAACACCCGTGACTACTGTCATCACATTGAGAGGGAACTTTACATTCCACTCCTTTCAGATTGTTTTCGCGGGCACCTGTCAGTTCGATATAATTGTTCCACGGCCGACGATGTTCGGGAACGGAATCTCCTCTTCTCCCAACAGATAACGTACCGTATGACTATTGCTGCCTTTTTCAGGTCTTTCATATCGCCTGATAAACGACTTCTCCTCCCAGGCGGCCGGCATTCGGACCGATATCGATGATGTAATCGGCGGCACGGATTATTTCTTCATCGTGCTCTACCACTACCACCGTATTGCCGAGTTCCTGCAATTGACGCAATACGCGGATCAGACGGTCGGTGTCACGGCTGTGCAAACCGATACTCGGTTCATCCAGAATATAGAGACTGCCGACGAGGCTGCTTCCTAATGACGTTGCCAGGTTGATACGCTGGCTTTCTCCACCCGACAGTGAGTTGCTGAGCCGGTTTAAAGTCAGATATCCCAACCCTACATCTATCAGAAGCGGATGCGGCTGTTGATTTCAATCAGAATTCTGCGGGCTACATTGCTGTCGTGTTCGTTGAGGTTCAGATGGTCGAAGAACTCTTTTAGTTCAGTGATGGGTAAAATCCACCAGTTCGGAAATGCTCTTTCCGTCTACCCGCACATATCCTGCCTCCGGTTTCAAACGTGTACCGTGACATTTCGGACAGATTGTTTTCCACGGTAGCGTGCCAGCATTACCCTGTACTGTATCTTATATTGATTCTCTTCCAGCATCTTGAAGAAATCGTTGATGCCGTGGAAGTATTGGTTTCCTTCCCAAAGTGTGCGACGTTGCTCGTCTGTCAGCTCATAGTAAGGGGTGAAAATCGGAAATCGAACTTATCCGCATTATGAATCAGTTCATCTTTCCATTCTCCCATCTTCTCGCCACGCCAGCAGACGATGGCCCCTTCATACACGGATAACGAGCGGTTGGGCACTACCAGATGTTCGTCAATGCCGATCACCTTGCCGAATCCTTCGCATACGGGCAGGCACCGATAGGAGAGTTGAACGAGAACATCTGATCGTTCGGCTCCTCAAAGTGATGCCGTCCGCTTCGAATTTCGTACTGAAATTATATAGCCTGGTGGTGCCGTCCGGCAGATAAAACGTAGCATACACGTACCGTCCCTTCATACATGGCAGTTTCGGCAGAGTCCGTCAGTCGGCTGATGGCATCTTTCGTGTTTGCCACTGCCATACGGTCTACCAGCAGATAAACTTCGTCGCCTGCCACTGGCTTGTATTCATCGATACGCTTCATTTCACCGTTCACTTCCACCCGGTTGAAGCCTTGTTTCAGGTCTATCTCCAGTTGTTGCTGCAGGGTACGGTCTTCGCGCAGGCGGATAGGGTCAATACGGTATATCTGGTCCCTCCGGATGCGAAAGCATACAGTTGACGATGTCCTCCGTCGAATGCTTCTTGACTTCTTCTCCGCTGACGGGGCTATATGTCCGTCCCACCCGCGCATAAAGCAAGCGCAGATATTCATAAATCTCGGTGGAAGTTCCTACGGTAGATCTTGGATTGCGGCTGTTCACTTTCTGTTCGATGGCGATTGCCGGTGGGATTCCTTTAATAAAATCACATTCGGGTTTGCTCATTCGTCCCAGAAACTGGCGTGCGTAGCTGCTAAGGCTCTCGACATAACGACGTTGTCCTTCTGCATAGAGAGTATCAAAGCGAGCGACGATTTCCCGAACCGGATAGTCCGGTGATCACGACAAGTTTGTTGCGTGGAATATCTACATCGATGTTTTTCAGGTTGTTAACCCGCGCTCCTTTGATCGAAATATGTTTGTTTTCTGACATAAAATACTCCTTTTATGATAGTCGGCAAAGTTAGCGATTTTATTGATAGAAGAAAGGTTTTGGTCGGGTTAAGATATGTTATAATTGGTAATAAAGAAATTGCTTCGGGATAATTGGCGTATCTTGGTCCGGAATTTACAACAAACATTTCAAAATAATAACAAATTGACTTGAATCGTGAAAACATCCGGATGGTTATTAGCTTATTCATTCTGTGTTTTGCATCTACTTTAGCCTTTAGTAGCACAAACAAAGAAAACAGTTGGAAGCCCTTTCCGACAGTGTCTCAAATAAAATAGGTCAGAAAGATTTTATACCTTTCTATCAGGAATATATGCGATTGGCAAGGCAGCAGAATGATACTGCTAAAATCGACGATGCTTATTCTCAGATTGCTTCCCATTATTACCGGTTGAGAAATACGGATAGCCTGAAAGTGGTTGCATATGAATATATGGACTGGTGTCTGAAGCGTGGTAATATCAATAATCGCTATACGCAGTGGCGCCAGTATATTCAGTTGCTTACCGAGAAGGTTTGCAGGATGAGGCCATGCGTGAGACTGGACTTCTTCAGAAGGATGCGGATGCGGCCAAAGTGCTTTCGGAATGGCTTGCAGCGAGATGTGTATCGGATATAATCATCGGGTGTTCAGCAACAACGTCAAGCTCTGTCTTGAATACTATTCTTCCGCACTGAAAAATTTAGCGATGCGGGTTTTATGAAGATGCCTATGTGGTGTCACTGAATATCATCCAGACTTATCTGGCTAGAGGGAGTATGCCAATGCGATGGAATACTTGAACCGTATGCCGGGACTGATTGAGAAAATGAAGCGTAAGGATATCCCTGTCCGACCGGAGCTTACCATGCGTTATTATCAGTTTCAAGTGATTGCTACGCTGGCATTGAAAGGGAAGAAGGAGGCGCAGCCGTTTATTGCAGAAGCGGATAAGTTTTATCACGAAAATATGAATGCTTTTCCCCGTGAAGGATGGTTGGGATATAAAATTCTTTGTGCGCGGACGTTGAATGACAATCAGATGGCACTCAACTATCTGGACTCATTGATGGATTATCATCATTCGGTGGGGAGCTGTTATCCTGCCAATCACCTGTTGAAAGCACAGTTTATGGAGCAGATGGGACGCTTTGAAGATGCCTGCGAGGTTTATAAATCTTATGCACATATTAATGATTCCATTCGTTCGGCAGAACTGGACGAGCAATTAAGCAAATATACCGTGCAGTTCGAAGTGGATAAGTTGGAGCACGATAAGCTGGAATTGCGGGCGGAGGTCAACCGCAATCTCTTTATAACTTCCGTGATTGTCGGATGCCTGGTGTTGATATTGTTGATTGTTATCACGTTTTACTATATGCGTTCTTTGTCGTTGAACCGGAAACTGGATGCGGCAAATAAGGCAGTCATCAAGGCTAGCCACATGAAAAGCTCTTTTATCCAGCATATTACACATGAAATCCGTACTCCGCTCAATTCGATTATCGGTTTTCATCCTTGATGGCTGCCGGTGGGCTGACACAGGAAGAGATGGAAGAATATGCCCGTCAGATGGAGAGCAGCAACGCATATCTGCTTGATTTGGTAAATAATGTGATTGATATAGCCGACATGGACTCTCAGACGGATGATATACCGAAGAAGCCAGTGAGTGTAGATGCGTGTTGTCAGGAATGTTTGGGATTGATTCGTCAGAATCTGAAAGAAGGAATCAAGTTGCAATATATGCCTTCTTCCACTCCGGTCGAAGTGTGTACGGTTGAAATTTGGATGAAGCGTGTGCTGCTCGGTTTGCTGAACAATGCCAATAAATTCACGGAATCCGGCTTTATACGTCTCAGTTATGCAGAAGACAAACCGAATCGTCTGGTACGTTTTATTATCGAAGATTCCGGTCCCGGAATCGATGAAAACTACCGGACTCCATTTTCGAACGGTTCGCGAAGATCGATGCCTTCACTCAGGGCACCGGACTAGGATTGTCTATTATCCGTCAGATCATGGAATTAGTGGATGGAAATGTCTATCTGGACACTAGCTACGCGGGTGGTGCAAGATTTGTTGTCGAATGGCCTCAATAATAGTTGGAGATAGTATCTGCATCTATTATCTTTGCACCACATTATTTTATGACTCAAGAACATTATGAATCTGAAAACTATCTTTTCTTATTAGTTCTGCTTCTGGCGGCAGGAGTAAGAGCGCAGGCGCCGTCGGGCAATGCATATCCTAAACGTGAGTTTCGTGCTGCATGGATACAGGCTGTCAACGGACAGTTCCGTGGCATACCGACAGAGAAGCTGAAACAGACACTGGTTGGTCAGCTGAACTCTCTTCAGGGAGCGGGTATTAATGCGATCATCTTCAAGTGCGTCCCGAAGCGGATGCATTGTATGCTTCACAACACGAACCGTGGAGTCGTTTCCTGACAGGAACACAAGGGCAAATGCCTTCTCCTATGTGGGATCCGATGCAATTCATGATCGAAGAATGCCATAAACGGAATATGGAATTCCATGCATGGATCAATCCCTACCGTGTGAAGACTTCATTGAAGAATCAATTGGCACCGACACATATTTATCATGAACATCCGGAATGGTTTGTCACTTATGGCGATCAGATCTATTTTGATCCGGCACTTCCCGAAAGCCGTGAGCATATCTGCAAGATTGTTTCCGATATTGTATCCCGTTACGATGTAGATGCTATCCACATGGACGATTATTTCTATCCTTATCCGATCAAGGGAGTCGATTTCCCGGACAATGCGAGCTTTGCCCGTTACGGAGGCGGTTTCAGTAATAAGGCGGACTGGCGTCGTGGCAACGTGAATATCCTGATCAAGAAACTTCATGAAACAATACGGGGCATCAAGCCGTGGGTGAAGTTCGGAATCAGCCCGTTCGGTATTTACCGCAATCAGAAAACAGATCCGTTGGGCAGCAACACAAATGGTTTGCAGAACTATGATGATCTTTATGCCGACGTATTGCTTTGGGCACGTGAAGGATGGATTGATTATAACATTCCTCAGATTTATTGGGAGATAGGACACAAGGCAGCCGATTACGAAACACTGGTTGACTGGTGGGCGAAGCATTCGGAAAACCGTCCGTTGTTTATCGGTCAGGCAGTCATGAATACCATTCAGCATGCCGATCCGAAGAATCCTTCTATCAACCAGCTTCCACGAAAGATGGCTTTGCAGCGTTCTTATCAGACTATCGGCGGAAGTTGCCAATGGTATGCGGCAGCCGTAGTCGAGAACGCTGGAAAATATCGGGATGCCTTGGTACAGGAGTATCATAAATATCCGGCTTTGATTCCGGTATTCGACTTTATGGATGATAAAGCTCCGGGCAAAGTACGTAAGATGAAAAAGGTATGGACAGAAGATGGCTATATACTTTTCTGGACTGCTCCGAAAGCGGAGACTGAAATGGACAAAGCTATTCAGTACGTAGTATACCGTTTCGGTTCCAAAGAAAAGGTGAATCTTGATGATCCGTCACATATCGTAGCTATCACCCGAAATCCGTTCTACAAACTGCCGTATGAAACGGGTAAGACCAAATACCGCTATGTGGTGACGGCTTTAGACCGTATTCATAATGAGTCAAAATCGGTAAGTAAGAAGGTCAAGCTGTAAGGACTGCATGTTCACCTACCACCTCCCCCTGCGGGTACTCCTCCTTCTCGAAGGAGGAGATTTAAGATACTACTGACTTTTTAGTCAGCCTCTTATTGCTTTATTTTAATAAAGCAGTAGTCCTGCAATCCCGCAGGCGATAATCATTAATATCGGATTTGCCTTGTATTTTCTGGTGCCGATAAAGGCTATCAGGAAGATAATGATGCTGATGACAAATGTGTAGGTGTCTTCTGTAGGTGAACCGAAGTTTTCCACATTCATCAATACCAGTGCGGCGGAAGCTAATAATCCGACAACTGCCGGACGCAATCCTGCAAAAATAGATTCCACTACCGGATGTTTCTGATATTTCAGAAAGAATTTGCTGATTGTCAGCATCAGTATGAAAGAGGGAAAAACAACAGCGAATGTGGCAACAATCGATCCCCACACACTTCCTGTCGACGTAAAACCGACATAAGTAGCCGCATTGATACCGATAGGCCCCGGAGTCATCTGACTGATGGCAACAATGTCTGTGAATTCTTGCGAAGTCACCCACCCATAGCGGGTTACTACTTCACCTTGTATCATCGAAAGCATGGCGTAACCTCCGCCAAAACCGAAAAGTCCGATTTTAAAGAACGTATAAAATAACTGAAGATAAATCATCTCTTTTTAATTTAGAATTATGAATCTTGAATCATAGCCTTGGGTGTTCACTCTCCACTTTTTTAAATTTTCCCCATAGGAAACCTCCTACACCGGCAGCAATGATAATCCATATCGGGGAGAAGCCCAATAGCCAGATCAATAATGCCGATACGACGGGGATCCATAAGTTGTACCGGTTGATTTTGGCCGACCGTCCCATGGTGAAAGTCGGTGCGGCGATCAATGCCACCACGGCGGGTCGTATTCCTTTAAATATGCGTTCTACAATCGGATTGTCCTTGAAAGAATGGAAAAAGAGCGCGATGGCCAGAATGATAATAAATGAGGGGAGTATAGTCCCCAGTGCTGTGACAATACTTCCCCGGATGCCACGCAGCTTATATCCTATAAAGATAGAGATATTCACAGCCAGAATACCCGGAGCGGACTGAGAGATAGCCAGCAGGTCGATAAAGTCTTCCTGTGCGATCCATTTCCGTTTGGTTACGATTTCATTCTCAATAAGTGGAACCATTGCATAGCCTCCGCCAATGGTGAAAGCGCCTATTTTAAAAAAGATTCCAAATGATTCGAGGTAAATGTTCATTCTTCTTTTTCTCCTCCTTCCTTATCGGACTTGTTTTCTTTTCCAGCCTTGCCCTCCTTGTGGGGCTTGCCTTCTTTTCCATATTGGCTGGGGCTTACGTTGAAGTGCTTCTTGAATACTTCACGGAAGTACTTCGCATCACTAAATCCTGTCATTTCTGCTATTTCTGTTATACTGTGTGTACCTTCTTTCAGCAACTTCACCGAACGTTTCAGGCGGATCAGGCGGATGTAATCGCCCGGAGCCTGATCGGTCAATGCCCTGAGTTTGTTGTAGAAGCTGGTACGGCTCATGCCCATCAGATTGCAAAGCACATCTACTGTAAGAGCCGGATTGTCTATATTATCTTCTATATTCTTCCGTACATTGGCGATAAACTTCCAGTCGATATCCTGCGAGCAGTTGATGCATTCGTCTTCATGATCATCCTCATCGTCCATATCCAGACTACCGTATTTGCTTCGCAAAAGGGCGCGGTTGATCAACAGATTGGAGACGGTAGCTTTTAATATTCCAATATTAAATGGCTTGACAATATACTCGTCAGCACCAATCTGAAGGCCGGACAATATGTCTTTTTCATTATTAAGAGCTGTTAGCAGGATAACAGGGATATGCGACGTTTCGATATTATTTTTAATGGCGTCACACAATTCATCCCCTCTCATTTCCGGCATCATAATGTCCGAGATAACCAGTTCCGGTTTGTATTCCGGAATGATGGTCAGTGCTTCTTTGCCGTTGCAGCAGTTCTGTACCGTATATTCTTCTGCCAGTGTCTGTGACAGATAGTTGCGCAGTTCATCATTATCTTCTACGATTAGGATTCGCTGATGATTCGGATTCTGTTCCTTATGCACATTCTCATAGATGCTGGCAGGCACATTGGTTGTACTTGTTATCTCTTGCCGGCGTTTGCTTGGTGTGGCAAGGTGTGCTTTATGGAAGCGTTTGCTGTCTTTTGGGAAAGATATCTTAATCACCGATCCCTGATTCTCCACGCTCGACAGGTTGATTTTGCCCTTGTGTAACCGGACAAGTTTCCATACCAGCATCAAACCGATACCACTTCCCGTCACTTTCGAATTGATGGCATTGCTGCCGCGGAAATGAAGCTTGAACAGTTTCTTTTGCTCGCTGGCTGGAATACCGATTCCGGTATCCTTCACTTCCACGCTCCACGAATCATTGTTCTCTGATACGAAAATCTGCACATTACCATTTTCTGGCGTGTATTTTAATGCGTTCGATATTATATTATTCAGAATAGATTCCATCTTTTCCTTGTCAAACCATACATTCATATACCGGAAATTGCTTTCGTACGTAAAGTTGATATGCTTGATATTGGCATAAGACTGAAATGCATTGAATATTTCTGTCATGAACGTGTTTAGTTCATGCTCCGAAATGTATAATTCCGAAGAATAAACATCTGCTCTCTCAAAGTTAATAAGATTCGTTGTCAGACGCAACAAGGCATTTACATTGCGTATGGCAGTGTTCATGTTGGCTATGCCTTCCTTGCTCAGAGCTTCTTTTTCGCGCAAATCTTCCAGAGGAGCTTTAATCAATGTCAACGGGGTGCGTATATCGTGTGCCGTATTGATGAAGAAGTGTATTTTTTCATCGGAAACCTTCCGCTGTTTTTTCAGAATAAGAACCCGCAGGATGATAACAGCAATAAGGGAAATCAGGATTGCATACAATATCATTGCCCAGGGAGTGAGCCAGAAAGGTTGGGCAATGATAATATCAATGCTTCTTTCTTCAAGCATCACCCGTTGGTCTTCGTTGGAGATGGCACGCACACGCAATACATATTTTCCCGGAGCGAGGTTGGTATAACGGATTGTACTTTCATTGCCGGGTTTGCTCCACTCTTCGTAAAATCCTTCCAGCTTCCATGAATAAAGAACATTGGAAGGATAATCATAGTTGATGGAAGAAACCATCAGTGAAAAGATATTCTGATTATATTTTAGTCTTAATTCTTTGGTTTCGTTGATATCTTTTTCCAGTGGTGAATTCTTGTCTCCCGGATATACCGTCTGATAAAACAGTTTGAAATCACTGAAGATCATCTTGGAAGAGTACGTCCTGGGGAGCTTCATGTCTTTATTGAACTCTATGGCACCGTCCGAGCTACCGAAGATAAAATTGTTATTTCTGCGCAGGGTACCGGACAACGCATTGAAGTGCGTAGTCATCAGTCCCATTTCCTTTGTCCAGTTGTAGAAGGTTTTTTGTTTGGGATAGAAGCTGGTGAGTCCGTTCTCCGTACTTAATAGAATTTCATTGTCTTCATCCGATAATATCGTGTAGATATTGTTGGATATCATGGCACAGTTTCCCGTATAATAATGGGTAAACAACTTTGTCTGGGGATCATAAATCAGTACTCCCGATCCGCTGGTACCTATATACAGTGCGCCTTTTTGGGTCTGATACAGGGAGTAGACATAGGTAGATTCTACCGGCAGTTGGATGCGTTCATATTTCCCGGATTCTATATCCAGAAGAAACAGGCCTGTTGCCGTACCTATCCACATACTTTTGTCATCCTTTTCGATGATGGCGGTTACGGAATGCAGTCCGTGGTAGAGCCGTATGTCTTTGGTTTGTACGTTGATTCGCTTCAGGTTATAATATCCTCCGCTCCATACATAACCGCGTGAGTCTTTGCGTATGTCACGTATGTATTTATCCGGACGTATACTTTCATGAGCATACGAAGCGGGTGTAAAATAAGTTGTTTTCGACGTACGTTTATCTATCTGATAAAGTCCCGAGAAATATCCGCCTGCCCAAATAATGCCGGGAGATACTTCACATAAGGTTGTAAATATATGATTTTTGCTGTTCTGCACATTCTCAAAGGTGCTCAGAAACGAGCGCCATTTTCCGGTTTTTGAGTCTTGCAGGCTAATTCCGTTGTTGGTGCCATACCATAAGTCTCCCTCGCTGTCTTCTATGATAGAGTTCACCTGGTCGTTAATCAGCGACTGCTTATTACCGACAGAATGTTTGATCCATTTATAACTCGGATAACGATTGTTCTGAATGGTAATTCCTATCGGATAGTTTGCCATCCATATCCGTTCTTCGTCGTCTATGTAGATGTCGTTAATGCTGTTGCCGTTCATGCCATTGTAGCTGTTGTAGTCTGCTACGATAAAAGGTACGGTCTGGTACGTATCGACATTCATCTTATAGATACCTCCGCCATCGGTAGCAATCAGCAGTTCTTTGGCATTCAGTGGTTTGATGCGTGATATACTTACGTCTTTCAGGCTGACTTCCGGTTGTGTGATAGTTTTGTGTTCATGTCGTAAACCATGACGCCCCGTTGGAAGGCACCGATGAACAGTTTGCGGATTTTGGGGTCGAAGTGTAAATCGTTAACTTGAATATTGACGTTGTCGAGCTTGTCGCAGGGAAGTTGTAGTGTGTTGTCTTTCAGTTGGGCATGATGAATACCCATCTCCGTCCCGATAAAATAGTGGGATTCGTCGATTTGTTCGATGTCGTTTATAGCTTCGCTGAGGCAGTTTTAACATGAGTAACCTCTTCCGTCCGGGTGTTGTAAAGGAAGATCGTTTCTTCGTTGCACAGCCAGATATGATTGTTATGATCGATCCAGCTGAAAGTGATGGGAGCCGGTAAATCCTTAAAGTCTTCTATCGGCAACTTGTAGACGAGTTCGAAAGTGTCATGAATACGGTCATACCGGAAAATCTTGCCTTTCTTACCGATTTCCCATAGCGTTCCTTCCGGATCGATATATAACCAATTCAGATTTAACAGCGAGTTGAGTTCTTTGTCGCCGTCCATTAATTTATACCGTTTAAACTCTTTGCCGTTGTACCGGTCGATTCCCTCGTGCGTAAGGAACCACATATATCCAACATTGTCTTTTGAATGTAGTACACTCTCCGGTTGCTTAACCCGTCTTCCACTCCCTAGATACTGATAGGTCTGGGCGACACAGGTCAGAGGAAACAATAATAATAAAAAGCCATTTTTCATACAAATAGGACTTTTATGGGTTATTGAATCTTTAGTGAGGGAAAGTTTGACAAAATTAAGAAGATTTTTCGACACTACAAAATTTTAGGTTAAGATAACGGTGCTCTCAAAGTGAAGTATACAGGAGCTTTCGCAGCTATTTGTATATCCTGTTTATTTAGGAAATTAAGTTGTAATATGCAGACTTTGGGTATGGAAAGGAGTTAAAACAAGAGGCTGTTACTTTATAACAAATAACAGCCTCCGTTTCAATGATAGAAAGATATCTTATTTAGTCTTCTCTTCTACCCATTTGCGGGCGTTGACAAATGCTTCTATCCATGGAGTAATCTGATCGCTGTTCTTACGGTCAGCAGGATAGCAGCCATTCTGCCACGGGAAGATAGCACGTTCGAGGTGAGGCATCATTGCCAGATGGCGGCCGTCGGCGCTGGCAAGCCCTGCGATAGAATAATCGGAACCGTTCGGGTTGCCGGGGTATTCATCGTAGCTGTATTTTGCCACTACGTTGTATTGGTCTTCATCGTAAGGCAGAGAGAATTTACCTTCTCCGTGAGCCACCCAGATACCCAGTTTGCTGCCGCTCAATGAGCCGAACATTACACTGCGGTTGGTCGGGATTGTCAAGCCTACATAAGTCGATTCGAATTTATGTGAGTCGTTGTGCAGCATCTTGCCTTTCTTTTCGTGTTCCGGATTGATAAGTCCCAGTTCCATCATCAGCTGGCAACCGTTGCAGATACCCAGTGAAAGCGTATCTTCACGTGCGTAGAACTTGTCAAGTGCCTCTTTGGCTTTAGGGTTGAACAAGAAACCTCCTGCCCATCCTTTGGCCGAACCGAGTACGTCGGAGTTGGAGAATCCACCGCAGTAAACAATCATGTTTACATCTTCCAGTGTTTCGCGTCCGCTGATCAGGTCGGTCATCGTCACGTCTTTCACGTCGAAGCCGGCAAGATAGAGTGAGTAAGCCATTTCGCGTTCGCCGTTCGTTCCTTTCTCGCGGATGATGGCAGCGCGGACACCGCTCGGAGTACGACGGTCCGGAGTGATACCATACTGAGAGTTTACCTTTGAATCCGGGCATGAAAGCGAATTCAACCGGTTGCATCTTATAGTTTTCGAAACGTTTCTTTGCGCAGCCGTTCATAGACTGTTTGCGGTCGAGCAGGTAAGAAGAAGAATACCATACGTCACGCATATAGTCAACACCGAACTGATAAGTAGCGTCGCCCTTCGACACCAGGATATGACGTTCGTCGGTCGGTTTACCCAGTTTCACGAATCCTACGCCTGCATCTTCCAGAATCTTTTTCACTTCTTCTTTATGCTTGTCGCTGATCTGGATCACGATACCCGGATTTTCTGCAAACAGAATCTTGATGATATCTTGTTCCTTCATCTTGTCGAGGCTGATTTCCATACCGCCTTCAACGTTGGCGAAGCACATTTCCAGTAATGTAGTGATCAGACCACCTGCTGAAATATCGTGTCCTGCCAGGATCAGTCCCTTGTTCACCAGTTCCTGTACGGCAAGGAAAGCATCGCGGAAGTATTCGGCATCCTGTACACAGGGTACGTCGTCGCCAACTTTACCCAGAGACTGTGCAAAAGCGGAACCTCCGAGCTTCAGTTCGTCGAAGCTGAAATCGATATGATAGAGTGTTGTCTTTTCGTTGTTCACCAATACCGGAGATACGACTTTCTTCACGTCGGATACTTCGCCGCCGGCAGATACGATCACTGTTCCCGGAGAAATCACTTTCTCGCCGTTCGGATATTTCTGTGTCATGGACAAAGAGTCCTTTCCGGTAGGAACATTGATTTGCAGAGCGCAGCAGAAGTCGCTCAATGCTTTCACGGCAGTGTAAAGACGGGCGTCTTCACCTTCCTGTGAGCGGCACGGCCACATCCAGTTGGCAGCAGGGAAATGCTGTCCATGCCTTCTGCCATCGGAGCCCAGACAAGGTTTGTCAGTGCTTCGGATACCGAAAGGATAGAGCCGGCAGCCGGATCAGCCAGTGCGGCTTGCGGAGCGTGACCGATAGAAGTGGCGATACCTTTTCACCACGATAGTCAAGTGCTACGACACCACAGTCGCTCAACGGCAACTGAAGTTCGCCCTGGCATTGCTGGCGGGCTACTTTACCTGTTACGGAGCGGTCTACCTTATTTGTCAGCCAGTCCTTACAAGCTACGGCTTCGAGTTGCAGCACATTGGTCAGGTATTCATGTAATTTCGGCAATTCGTATTCCGGCATTTTATAATGACGTTCTACGGTCTTGTCGATCATATAAGTCTTCGGAGATGAACCGAACATCTGCTCAACGGCCAGGTCGAACGGACGTACGCCGTCTGCCTGCTGGAAAGAAGCGGTGATCGCCGGTTGTTTCACCTACTACGTACATCGGAGCGCGTTCGCGTTCGGCAATCTTACGTACATGTTCGATGGCTTCTTCTTTGATCAGAAGTCCCATACGTTCCTGACTTTCGTTGGCGATGATTTCTTTAGCGGACAATGTCTTGTCGCCGATTGAAGTTTGCTCATGTCGATCAGACCGCCACATTCTTCCACCAATTCCGACAGACAGTTTACGTGACCTGCCGAACCGTGGTCGTGGATAGAAACTACCGGATTCACATCTTCCTCGCAGAGTGCGCGTACTACGTTGTTGGCACGTTTCTGCATTTCGGCGTTGGCACGTTGTACGGCATTCAGTTCAATACCGCTGCTGTAACGACCGGTATCTACAGAAGATACGGAACCGCCACCTAGTCCGATACGATAATTGTCGCCACCGATGACGACTACTTTGTTTCCTGCTTCCGGAGTACCTTTGAGGCAGTCACGTTGTGTGCCGTAGCCTACACCGCCCGCAAGCATGATTACTTTGTCGTAGCCATAAACTTCGTTGTTTTCCGTGTGTTCGAAAGTCAGTACCGAGCCGCAGATCAGCGGTTGGCCGAACTTGTTACCGAAGTCGGAAGCACCGTTGGATGCCTTGATCAGAATCTGTTCCGGAGTCTGGTACAGCCATTTGCGTACCGGAAGAATATCTTCCCATTCGCGGGCTTCGTCCGTGCGGGGATAAGAAGTCATGTAGACAGCAGTACCTGCGATCGGCCATGAACCTTTGCCACCACCCATACGGTCGCGGATTTCACCGCCTGTACCGGTAGATGCGCCGTTGAACGGTTCTACAGTCGTCGGAAGTTATGAGTTTCTGCTTTCAGTGAGATGACGCTCTTGATGTCTTTCACCTGGAAGAAGTCAGGTTTTGAGTGATCTGCCGGAGCAAACTGTTCAACTACCGGACCTTCGGCGAAGGCTACGTTGTCCTTATAAGCAGAGATGATTTTATTCGGATTCTCCTGTGGTCTTTTTGATCATCTGGAACAGAGACGATTCCTGTTCTACACCGTCGATGATGAATGTTCCACCGAATATTTTGTGGCGACAGTGTTCAGAGTTGATCTGTGCGAAACCGAAAACTTCGAGTCAGTCAACTTGCGTCCCAGATCGTTTTCTACCTTTTCAGATAGTCCATTTCTTCTTTCGAGAGTGCGAGGCCTTCTTTCGTTTGTAGGCTTCGAGGTCTTCGATGGATACGATAGGTTCCGGTTGGCGGTTGGTGGTGAATACGTTTTGGTCGAGTCCTTTGTACATGCGTTGCAGCATCGGGTCGTAGTCGGCATTTTCATCTTTTACCGGAAAATATTCTTCGATGCGGAGAATGTCTTCAAGTCCCATGTTTTGGGTGATTTCTACTGCGTTTGTACTCAGGGGTAATCATTTCGCGGCGTGGGCCGACGAAACAGCCTTTCAGGTTTTCTTCACTTTCCGTCACGGCTTCTCAAAAGCCAGCAGAGTTTATTACTTTCGTCCGGGGTGAGCTGATGGTTGCTCTCTACGGCAATCACGCTCTTGGAAGGGGTTCTGAAAAAGAATCATGTTTATTTTTGATTTTACGATTTTCTGTGGCGCAAAGATAAGCAATTTTGGTGTATATAGTGACTCTTGTGTGGAAAAACGTTAATATCCTATCCTCTTCTCATAAAAAGTGCGATATTTGCGGCATGATTCAGATTGAAACAATATTCGATATAATAGTGAAAGGCTTTATTATAGGCGTTGTTGTGTCCGCACCTCTCGGACCGGTGGGGGTTCTCTGCATTCAGAGGACGCTGAATAAAGGGCGCTGGTATGGATTTGTGACAGGGCTTGGAGCCTCATTAAGCGACATAGCTTATGCTCTGTTGACAGGTTATGGTATGAGCTTTGTGTTCGATTATATCAATAAGAATATTTTTATCTGCAGTTGCTGGGCAGCATCATGCTGCTGCTTTTCGGAATCTATACCTTTCGCAGCAATCCGGTACAATCCATCCGTCCGGCATCGTCCAACAAAGGTTCTTACTTCACAATTTCATTACCGCATTCTTTGTCACGCTCTCCAATCCCTGATTATATTCTTGTTTATCGGACTATTTGCCCGTTTTGCCTTTGTGCAGCCCGGTGTCGTGGTGTTCGAAGAAATTACGGGATATCTTGCCATTGCTTCGGGGGCGCTGGTGTGGTGGCTCGGAATCACTTATTTTGTGAATAAAGTGCGCACTAAGTTTAACTTACGGGGCATCTGGATACTGAACCGTGTGATTGGCAGCATTGTGATGCTGGTGTCAGTGGCGGGATTAATCTATACGTTGCTGGGAGAGTCACTTTATTAAGAAGAAAACTTATGAATCAGATAGCCAAACAGCTTAAAGAGAAAAACATTGCCGAGTACCTTATATATATGTGGCAAGAAGAAGACCTGATCCGCGCCAATCATGGTGAACTGGAGGAGATCGAGGCGAATGTGATCGCCCGTTATCCGGAAGATCAGCGTCCTGCCCTGCGAGAGTACGGCAACCTGATCACTATGATGAATGAGGAGGGTACGTGAAAAGGTCATTTGCAGATTAACAGGAACATCATCATCAAACTGACAGAACTTCATAATGCGTTGACTTCTTCTCCCAAATTTCCTTTCTACAGTGCCGCTTATTTCAAAGCGTTGCCGTTTATTGTAGAATTGCGGAATAAGAATGGCAAAAAGAAGAACCGGAACTGGAGACTTGTTTCGAAGCACTCTATGGATTGTTCCTGCTTCGCTTGCAGAAAAACCTGTCAGTGAGGGGACTATGAAGGCGGTAGAAGCTATCAGCAGCTTTCTTTCCATGTTGGCAAACTATTACGATAAAGACCTGAAAGGGGAATTAAAACTTGATGAATAAATGAGAATTTTAGTGACGGGTGCCAATGGTCAGCTTGGCAATGAAATGCAAGTACTTGCAAAGAGAATCCGCAACATACGTATTATTTCACAGATGTGCAGGAGCTGGACATCTGTAATAAGGACGCTGTTTGGGCATATATTGCTGAAAAGCGGATTGAGCTTATTGTTAATTGTGCGGCATATACAGCAGTAGATAAAGCGGAAGATGATTCGGAACTGGCTTATAAGCTGAACAGTGAAGCTCCTAAAACGCTGGCATGTGCAGCGCAATTTAATGGTGCGGCGATAATTCAGGTGTCTACCGACTATGTTTTTGACGGCACCGCTCATATCCCTTATACAGAAGAATGCGATCCATGTCCGAATTCGGTATATGGTACAACAAAACTTGAAGGAGAATATGAGGTACTGAATCATTGTGAAAAGTCAGTCGTTATCCGTACTGCATGGCTTTATTCCACTTTTGGCAACAACTTCGTGAAAACGATGATCCGTCTGGGAAAGGAGCGTGATAGTCTGGGAGTCATTTTCGATCAGGTAGGAACTCCTACTTACGCCAATGACCTGGCGCAAGCCATCTTTGCTATTATTAATAAAGGAATCGTTCCTGGAGTCTATCATTTCAGCAACGAAGGAGTCTGCTCCTGGTATGACTTTACGGTAGCTATTCATCGTTTGGCAGGAATCACCTCATGCAAAGTGAAACCTCTGCATACGTCGGAATATCCTACAAGAGCGAACCGCCCTGCATATTCCGTGCTCGATAAAACAAAAATAAAACAACGTTCGGCATCGAAATACCTCATTGGGAGGAAAGCCTGAAAAGATGCATCGATACCTTATAATAAATATGGCAGATAATACAGAAATACAGAGACGGCGAACATTCGCCATTATTGCGCATCCGGATGCCGGTAAGACATCATTGACGGAGAAGTTATTGCTTTTCGGTGGTCAGATTCAGGTGGCAGGTGCGGTCAAGAGTAATAAAATCAAGAAAACGGCTACTTCCGACTGGATGGAGATTGAGAAACAGCGTGGTATCTCGGTGACAACTTCCGTAATGGAATTTGACTATCGGGACTACAAGATCAATATTCTCGATACTCCGGGTCACCAGGACTTTGCCGAAGACACATACCGTACGCTGACTGCTGTAGACAGCGTTATCATTGTAGTAGACGGAGCGAAAGGTGTGGAAACACAAACCCGTAAACTGATGGAAGTGTGCCGTATGAGAAAAAACTCCGGTTATCATTTTGTCAATAAAATGGACCGTGAGGGTAAGGACCCGTTTGACTTGCTGGACGAGCTGGAAGAAGAACTGATGATTCAGGTCCGCCCGCTGTCATGGCCTATCGAACAGGGAGCCCGCTTCAAAGGAGTATATAATATTTATGAGAAGAAACTGGACTTGTACCAACCTTCCAAACAAGTGGTGACGGAGAAGGTAGAAGTCGACATACATACGGAAGAACTGGATAAGCAGATCGGTAAGCCGCTGGCAGACAAGCTGCGTGGCGATCTGGAACTGATTGAAGGAGTTTATCCGGAACTGGATGTGGAATCTTATCTGGCAGGGGATTGCGCGCCTGTGTTCTTTGGCTCTGCCTTGAATAATTTTGGTGTACAGGAATTGTTGAACTGCTTTGTGGAGATTGCTCCCAGTCCTCGTCCTGTACAGGCAGAAGAGCGTGAAGTGAAACCGGATGAGCCGAAATTCACCGGATTCATCTTTAAGATTACCGCCAATATCGACCCGAATCATCGTTCGTGTGTAGCATTCTGCAAGATATGTTCGGGCAAATTTGTACGTAATGCACCCTATCAGCACGTCCGTCATGGCAAAACCATGCGTTTCTCATCGCCCACCCAGTTTATGGCACAGCGGAAAACGACCATTGACGAAGCCTATGCAGGAGATATCATCGGTTTGCCGGACAACGGAACTTTCAAGATCGGTGATACGCTGACGGAAGGAGAACTGCTCCATTTCCGCGGCTTGCCCAGCTTCTCGCCGGAGATGTTCAAGTATATCGAAAATGCCGATCCGATGAAGCAGAAACAGCTGGCAAAGGGTATCGACCAGTTGATGGACGAAGGTGTGGCACAGTTGTTTGTCAATCAGTTCAACGGCCGCAAGATTATTGGTACGGTCGGACAGTTGCAGTTTGAGGTTATCCAGTATCGTCTGCTGAACGAGTACAATGCTTCTTGCCGTTGGGAACCGGTAAGTTTGTACAAGGCTTGTTGGGTAGAAAGCGATGATCCTGCTGAGCTGGAAGCTTTCAAGAAACGTAAATACCAATATATGGCGAAAGACAGGGAAGGACGTGACGTATTCCTTGCCGATTCAGGTTATGTGCTTCAGATGGCACAAATGGACTTCAAGCACATTAAATTCCACTTCACAAGTGAATTTTAGTCTGCTTGGTGGAATTTAACAAAAATAATTGGTAAAAGGGGAAGAATTATGTTACCTGTAAATAAGGGAAGGAGAAATGAATACAACATTTTGGGAGAAAATCCAGCAGGGGATGAAGAAGCATTCCGGCAACTCTACAATGAATATTCGATTTACTTTACGGATATGGGATGAAGATTGCCGGTGATGATGATCTGGTAACTGAATCCATTCAGTCTTTGTTCGTTTATCTGTATGAGAAGAGGCAGAGTTGTTCCGAGCCTCAGTCCATATCCGCTTACCTGTGTGTGGCGCTGAAACGCATGCTGCTGAATGAGTTGAAGAAAACTGCTAATGGCGTATTCACATCATTGGACGAAGTTAATTCAAGCGAATATAGATTCGATTTGGAGATAGACATAGAAACAGCGATTGTCCGTTCCGAACTTGAAAGAGAGCAGTTAGAAGTTCTGCAGAAAGAAATAAATGGCGACAAAGCAGCAGAGAGAGTATTATACTTGAAGTATTATAAAAACTGAATTCGGACGAAATAGCCGAAGTGATGGGACTGACTTCCCGTACTGTTTATAATACTACCCACATGGCAATATCCAGACTGAGAGAGCGATTGAGCAAATCATTCCTGTTGACTGTAGCTGCTAATTTATGGATTTTTAATTGAGGTGAGGATATGGAGAATAGGAAAGAACTTCTGGAACAATATATGGAAGACGGCAAACTTCCTCTGAAAGGTGAGTTGTTTGCACGGAAGTCTGTAGTTGGTGGGAAGTTAGAAGAATTTCGTGAAGAAAAACGTGCGGATGCATTAACAAGCAGACCGAACGCTGCAGGAAGACAGAAACTGATTGTTCTTAGGAGCAGTCGTATCTACTGGAGAGTAGCGGTCCTGTTTATCCTGCTTTTCGGAATAGGCGGTTATTACTATCTGTCGGAAGAGAAGATTACGTCTGAAGCAGTAGCTGTCGATTACAAGCTACCGGATGGCAGTTCTGTGAAGCTGATGCAAAACTCAACTTTGTCTTATAATAAAGTGAGCTGGCTTTGGGGGCGTAAACTGAATCTGCTCGGATCGGCCTTTTTTGACGTGACTCCGGGTAAAACATTTACTGTACGAACGGAAGCCGGAGATGTTACGGTGTTAGGTACAAAATTCTTGGTCGAGCAGGAAGGAAAAACGATCACTGTCAATTGTGAAGAGGGAACAGTGAAGGTAGAGACACCAATCGGCGAACAGACATTGAATGCCGGTGAAAGTGTACGCTGTGATGAGAATGAGATGGGTCCTGTTCAGGAAAAGGAAGAACTGCCCGAAGTACTCGGTTATGAAGATGATCCGCTGGTCAATGTAGTAGCAGATATTCAGCATATCTTTGATGTGGAAGTGGTAGGGTGTGAAAAATATAATGAACTGTACTATAACGGAACCATCCTGACGAGAGATCTGCATGAAACATTGAGAAAAGTATTTGGTTCTTTAGGAATCAGTTATCAATTGAGCGGGCAGAAAGTCATATTAGAATAGACGGGAACAGAAGTCCGCGCCGTAAAAAAGAGAAATTATCCTTGATATAAAGCAGGAAGTGAAATATTTCTGCAATTAAAAAACGCCTTTCAGAGTGCTCTGAAAGGCGTTTTTTAATTAAATCTATTTTTTCTTCTATTTTTCTTGGTAAAAAAGGAAAGAAAGCTCCTCTTATAAATATAAGGAACTATTTATAAACAGACAATAGATAACAGGTGGATGAACTGTCCATGGCTAGACAGAATTTTAAGGGGAGTAAATTAATAATTAGGTAGAGAATTAGATTGCTTAAGAGAAGAAGTCTCTTGAAAAGAACGGAGAATGATGCCAATTGCTGTTTTAAAAGAAAGCAATAGCGAACGAATTGGCAATTAGTAAGTGAGTTTAATTTTATTGTTTTCCAAATGTGAGAGAAAATTGAAAGGTTTTCTCTCACATTTTTTATGGGGTTACGGATTCGTGAGCATCAGCTTTTTAGTAATTTTAATATAGTCAAACAAGATAAAACTAAGATATCGTGTTTATTCATCTTAATTTGTAGGTTGTAATAAAACTAGTGATGTAAATAATGAATAAAATGGATTTAGTCGATGTGCCGATATCTATATCGGCCGTTTGCGAGAGGAGGGCCGCTATTCTACAGCGCACGTCTATCAGAACGCCCTTCTTTCTTTTAGCAAGTTTTGTGGTGTCCATAGTGTGTCTTTCCGTCAAGTCACCCGTGAGGGTCTTCGCCGTTACGAACAGCACCTTTACGAATGTGGTCTGAAGCCAATACGATTTCCACGTATATGCGTATGCTTCGAAGTATCTACAATCGTGGTGTGGAAGCCGGCAGTGCTCCTTATGTCCACCGCCTGTTCCATGAGGTCTATATGGGGTGGACGTTCGTCAGAAAAGGGCGCTTCCCGTCGTCGCTCTTCGCAGGCTTCTTTATGAAGATCCCCAGTCTGACCGTCTCCGCCGTACCCAGGCTATCGCTGCTCTGATGTTCCAGTTCTGCGGGATGTCTTCGCCGATCTGAGCCATTTGGAGAAATCCGCTCTTGATAGCAACGTGCTGCGCTACAATCGTGTCAAGACGAAGACTCCCATGAGCGTTGAGGTTCTGGACAGCACAGGAGATGCTCGACCAACTCCGGAACCGGCAGTCTCCCCGTCCCGGCTGTCCTGACTACCTTTCGGCATCCTTCACGGAGATAAGAAGAGGAAGGATGAGAAGCCTACCGTGAATACCAGTCCGCTCTCCGAAGATTCAAC